>Ga0308165_1000033_pt1 | contig 420387 bp, 349 predicted proteins | sample PhyWR2_FD_201032 | JGI IMG/M metagenome (GOLD analysis project Ga0308165, IMG submission 201032) | Phyllosphere microbial communities from UC Gill Tract Community Farm, Albany, California, United States - DLSLW.R2 | ecosystem: Host-associated > Plants > Phyllosphere > Unclassified | place...
CGTGTGATGCTTTGGAATATTCATCCATGTTGCCCCGGATGAATACCGCGTGCGGGCAGAGTTGTTTGGCCATACGGGAAGGCATGGCGGAGTGCACGCCGAATTTCCTGGCCTCATAGCTACAGGAAGCCACAACTCCACGTTCGGAAGTTCCGCCAATGATCACAGGTTTTCCTTTCAGCTCCGGGTTTTTTCGAACCTCTACTGAAACAAAAAACGCATCCTGATCCATATGGATGATGTGCTTATTGTTTTGCATGAGAAGCAACAAAAATACTAATATTTTTAGCATTTTAGATTAATTCCTATTCCATTTATGTTTAGGTCTTTCCATACATAAATAGAAAAAGATATGCATATAGTTTTAATCACTTCACGAATAGTTAATTCTGACAGTCAAATTTCCATACCCTTTGCGATTTTTTTGTTTACCTTGAAGATGCAAATATCTTATCAAAACGCACGATCTTCAAAAAACATCTCTGTGAAGCCAGATTAAATAATCAGAATATTGCCTATTAATTTGTTTGATAATATGTCATTTATGCAATTCTGATTTGGCTATTGTGCTTACAGGCAACATCAAATCGGGGATGGTTTAGCAATGGATGTACCGGAATTAAAACGAAGATATTACCCAACAATTTCAGAGTTCTCAGCTATACCTTTGAACATAAGGTTGGCAAGCAAATTTGTATCTTTACATCCCCACTAGGGACTATAGGATAGGCAATTCCAGGATTGGAGTGCCTATACACAAATTTCGTTCTTTAAAAAGCTATCTTTTGTTAAGTGTTAGTTGCTCTAGATAAACTACTAAATTGAAAGAATGCGCTTTGCAGAAACAATCTAATTAATCCATTTGCTTTAAGATTTGGGTGGTTACAGTTTTTATTGAGTCGCAGACCTTTGAACTACGTCATCCTACCTATTGTTCTTGATGCATAACACTGCGATGTAAATCAATACCATAATCAAAACCGTAATCAACATTCTCACCATATGCTAATAGTATAAGATTATACTCACAAAACACAAGCCAACCTTAAACGAAAAATCACTTAGGGTACAACTACGCAATTATATTCCCATAGCAAACTTCTTCTTTGAAGCCAATTGACTCAGTAACATTAATCAATTTGGCCAATAAAATTGGATATCACAAATATTAACTGCGTGAAAAAACACTGTTAATTCTATTAGCATACTCTCTCTCAGCTTAAATCATTCTCATAGTATTAATTTGATAGTCATCTAAGGTTCAAACAATTTTAAGAATTGTAGTATTGTAAATTCATAAAGTAGTAACACATTCCGCTCAATCGTCATCATTACCCCGAAAATGAATTACCGACTGTATTAATAAACAGGAATCTGATAAACAATTGATAACATTTCTTTTGCGTAGGGAAACACAAAACCTTATTTTTGCTTGGACAATCGTGTAGGATTTATTAGATTTAGGGTATGGCAAAAATCATGATTTTAGAGGATGATGAAGACATCAGGAACGTTATGAGCATCGTATTATCAGAACACCATGAGGTTGCTGCAATAGATGATATCGAAAATTGGATGGCGCGCATTTTAGAAAATTCTCCTGAACTAATCTTTATCGATATTCTTTTGGGCGTAGCTAATGGAATTGAAGTGGCGAAATGGGTTAAAAGCAATCCGTATACCAGTAAAATTAAAGTCGTGTTAACCACTGCCTCTGTGCGAAAGTTATCCGATAATGATGGATGTGATGGATATCTGGAAAAACCTTTTGAGATATCCGACCTTAAAAATTTGGCAAATAAGTTAACATCGTTGAAAACTTTTTGTTGAAGTCCATATTTTAAAACTCGAAATCTTTGGGAAAAATTCTATTATTGGCCACCATCATCACATGGTGGCCTTTGCTTTAAATATCTTCCCCATTTTGGCCCGAGCGAAAGGGCCTAGAGCTTCTTAAAACCAAGGAAATGAAATTCAGTTTAAGGAATCAGTTTGGAATTGCGCAATTCATCAAATAGTTCAAAAAAACTGTCTTCGGTATACTGATATTCTGTAAAGCCCAGTTTCCGGCTTTTAGTCATATCTGTCATCACTTCGATGGGTCTGCTTAGATCTAAGTCCGTATGCCATGCCGATGCTAATCTATTTAAATCAGGTTCCACCAACTGGTATTTTTGAGCAATCCTCTTCCAGATTTGTTCCTGATTGGCCATTTGAATTTCCAGCGGCTTGATTTCCTCATTGTATCCTATTGCTTCAATACCAAAGTAGTCTGCTAAGCGAAACCACAAACGTTTCCAGCGGAAAACCTCTCCGTTGGTGATATTGAAAGCTTCATTTTTAGCAGATTCAGTTATTGATGCCCATATTAAGTGTTTAGCGAGTACCCTGGCATCTGTTACATCTGAAAGACCATTCCATTGTTCGGATGAACCTGGCCAGATAAAAGGTATATTGGTTTCCCTGCAGATGCTGGCATATACAGCAAGTGTTGTACCCAAATTCATTGCATTTCCAACAGCCTTCCCAATTACAGTGTGCGGCCTGTGAATACTCCAGCTAAATCCCTCTCTTTTGGCAGCTGCATATACCTCATCTTCCTGAGCGTAGTAAAAATTATCAATAGCCAAACGAGGCTGAGATTCTCTCAAGGGCGTTTCCGGCAAAAAACCTTCTTTAGCATACGCTTCAAAGGGCCCTAGATAATGTTTTAAGCCAGTTACCAATGCGACATGTTTGATAGATTTAGCTGAAGAGAGCACATCCAGTAAATTCCTTACCATAAGCGCATTAACGCGAATATTCTCCTTTTCACTTTGCTGCCTCATCCATGTGGTAATGTAAATGTGTGTAGCATTAATTCCCTGCAGCGCTTTTTCTAAGCTTTCTTTATTTAAAAGGTCTGCAGATACCGGAATAAGGCCTGGTGTTGATTGATCGGGATTTCGAGAAAGCCCGTAAGTTTTCCAGCCGGAAGTGATAAGTTGTTTGGCAAGGTTTGCTCCGCTAATACCGCTTGCGCCAACCACCAATGCAATGTTGTTACTCATATGTGTTTTTTTTCAAATTTAGCGCCAAGTGAGCTGTAAAATGCTTGATCTGTATCAGGAAATCCTGTTGACTTGCGTCAAGGTTTATCTTTAGATCTATGGAGCACTCAGAAAACCCTATATTTATTGCGAAAATTAAGATGACAGATATCCTATTTGAGCACATTGAACTTAAAGTTGACCTTAGCCAGGCCGACAAAGAGTTAATTGTCCCGTTTTTTGAACCCAAAAAAATCCGGAAGCGACAGTATCTTTTACAGGCGGGCGAGCAATGCAAATATTTGACATTTGTTTCTAAAGGACTGCTTCGCACTTACAATGTAGACCAAAAAGGCAACGAGCACATGAGTGTTTTTGGATGGGAAGGTTGGTGGCTGTCTGACTTCAATAGTTTTCTTACGGGTGCTTCTTCGATGTACAATATCGATGCTATAGAAGATGCTGAACTGCTGCTACTCTCCAAAGCCAATTTTGAGGCCATTACCTTGAGGGTCCCGATAATGGATCGTTTTTTCCGGATTCTTTTTCAAAATAGTATTGTGACCAAAGAACGACGGTTAACCAGTTCCATCAGTCATACAGCAAAGGAAAAATATCTGGATTTCATCTCTGCCAATCCAAATGCGAGTGAACGAATTCCGCAACACCTGATTGCTTCCTATTTAGGGATTGCACCAGAAACAATTAGCAGAATAAAAAAAGAGTTATTACACCTGAAATAGCCAAAGCTTTGTACTATACAACGAAAGATTCGCGCAGACAATTTTATTCAAACGGTGGAAACCCGAAAAATCTAATCTTAAGATTTTTTAGTGAGGTTTGATTTTAAGGTTTGGAATCGCATAAAATGCGAATTCAATTCCCGGGTTCTTGCTGTCACAATACATCACTCTTTAGGGGTTTACGAATTTAGGTAAACCGGCAAACAAGACATACCATGTTATTGTTTCTAATGTGATTTAGCTTACGCATCCTGTCCCTATTGGTCTACGAATAATATATATGGTTCTACAACATTCAAAGCCAAGTGATCTGGCTTTGCAAATTTACGAAAAACTGTGTCATAGCCGGGCAGCCACCCTGGTTCCACCAATTGAAGTATTGAACAATCTGTTCGAATGCTTATTTTATTCCAGTATGTGCAAAGAAGAAAGTGATTTAGTTAAGGTAACGGTAACTTTCATTGATCCATCTATTGTAGATCCGGTAGACAAGTCAAAAAAGCCTGAACGCTGGAGCGCCATCCCCTTTCATCAAAAATTAGAACTGAGTATAAAATCTCTTACAAAAATCTCAAAAGCTGCCGACCCGCTTAGCACGTATCTTGCCGTTTTTTTCGAGCCAGATGGAAGGTTATACATATGGGGGCTTATTGATCAGGCCTTACACAACCAAAACTTCCTAAATTACGAGTCTGAATCCGGATCAGAACAGCCGGGTTTATTTCAAGTGTCGATCAATGATATCGGAACTTTAAATGTTTTGTTTGATTATGAGCTTATCGCGACACTGAAACAAAATATTCTGGTGAAGCGATATCTGGATGTTTTCACGATTGGGCCGATATCTAAAATGATGCGCAGAAATGCGGATGAATTAAAAGAAAATGTACGTTTTTTTTTGTCGAACGAAAATCCGGATCAAAGTTTCCGGGAATGGGAAAGTTTTTTGGACGGTTTATGGATTCAAACATTTTCAAGACTTTTACTGAAAATTCAGAATTACAATCATGGTGGTGCAATTTTAATCGCTGATCAGTTTAAGGATATTGATATAAAATACCGCATTGATTATAATCGCCTAAGCGATGCAATGAGTGCATACGCCAAAGAATCAATCAGAAATTATTTATTGGAGAATAATATCGATGCAATCCTGAATTCAGGAAAACGTACGATTGATAAGAAGTTGTACCTAATGGAGGCAAACTCGTTGTCAGCTAAGAAGGGTATTTCAAATGAAATAAAGGGAAGTATAAATTTCATTGCCTCTCAGAGCTGTGTGGATGGCGTGGTACTATTTGGACGGAATATGTCCGCAAAAGGCTTTGGCGCAGTACTTCGCTCCAAAAAAATGCCTCGAAGAATATATGTTTCTTCTGCTGCGACAGCCAGCCAGAAATCACTAATTGAAACTGATCCCAGACATTTTGGTACCCGACATAGATCTATGATTGCTTATTGCTGGAACCATCCCGAAAGCTTGGGATTTGTGATTTCCCAAGATGGAGACATCAGGGCATTTACCAGAATAGAAGACCGGCTTATTATGTGGGAAAATATCAAGACGCAGCAATATATCAAGCAAATTTTAGTCAAACAAAAAGCTAGCGAAACCGACTTCAACACAGCAGCCATCAGGCCAGGTCACATCCAACATGATTGATTTTTGAGACCATTGACTTGAACTAAAGTAGCCTAAATCTGTCTTAAAGCGCGGAGCGTGCAAAGGTTTAAAAATTTTGGCCCGAAGGCCAAAATTTAATTCAAGGTCAATTTTCCGTGTTTTGTAAATTCCTCGCATAGATTAAAGGCAACCTGAGCACGCTGTAATCCCGTTCCAAACAGAATACTTTTCAGTTTATTTTCTACGTCTGAGAATTTCCGCACATTCTGGAAGTAACCAGTGACAGCGTTATAGGCTCCAAAAACGGTGCCTCTGGTGGTATCCTGCTGCTGGGAGGGTGCGGACAGGGCATAGTTAAAAACATCATTTATAATATTGTTGAAGTGGGTAGAAAGCTGTTCTGTTTTTTCCTCTCTAAGCAAATTTGTTACTTCTTTACCAGGAGCCATTGCCAGGGCTATTAACTTTTTCAACTCCTGATCATTGATAGAAATTTTCGCCCATTGATTATAAATACTTTCAAGGTCAGTACTGAGCTGATTTGAAATGCCCATCAATCTATGGGCCTGTTTTAGCCGATCTGTTGCATTAGCGGTATGGCGGATTTTGATGCTGTTGCTTTGTGCACGAAAAGCGGCATTCAGAGTATTTTGACAAACAATCCTGACAGGCGTAAATGCTGCAGAAATACTTCCATATCCATCGTGGGAAGTGGTCAGGAAAATATATTGCTCGATTAAATCCTCCCGTCCGACACGGATGAAATCGGGTAGTTTTGCTGTGATAAAAATGCGTTCACCTTTTCCGAGTGCACCGGCGGTTTCATATTGGATTCCGCTTCCATTGCCTACAATGTTATCGAAAAAAGAGAAGGCTTCGATATTTTGGACAATCTGATAATCTTTACCTACTACGCCGAGCACATCCTGCGTGTCAGTTCTCAGCGTCGCGTAGGAATTTGGCACAGAAATATCTGCAGTTAAGCTTTCATGACCGTTACCGATTAAATCCACATCTGAATTACCTAGGGTGAACAGTGGTCTTTTCTCTACGCTGTAGTCGAGCCCTGCAAATTGAAGTGCTTCTCCACTGGTTGGATAGTCCTGAATCAGCTGACCTAATCCGTGCCACGCTTTTTCTTTTACGGTAAAAAAACTGTGCTGCTTATTTTGAGGATTATAATTTAAGTTATGCGCCATGATTTCTGTTTTTAAGATTTCTAGTTTTAGTTGTTAGTATCTCGGATTCAATTACTTTCACTTTTGGCGTGTTGGTGATAAAAAACCGGGAAGATGTTTCCATTTCTTGAAGCGTATGCTCGATGTGGTCATGCTGTGTCCGCACTTCCACGCGGACGATAAAAAATATTTCTACTGTTTTCATAATGTATCTGTATGTAATGAGGTATTGTTCTAAGAACTTGATTTATGGGTATTGGCTTTCTAAGCCTCAAATCCTCTTCCACATGTATTTTACTATACCCCCTGCCCTTTTTGGCAGGGGTATATGTTTTATGCCGGGATGATAATTTCGGCTTCGATTTCTGCCAGGCGGTTCATGCAAAGCTCGCGCACGAAAAGCGCAACTGCTTTAATGATAACTGGGTTTTTGGTAGAAAACTTATTTCGCTGATCATCGGTGATCTGGATTTCACACCCTTGGTAATAATTGGAAAGGCTATCTTCTGCTTCTTCTTTTTGCTCGATCTCGAATTTATCCAGATTATCTATTGTGTGAACCAGTCTTCCGCGTTGTACCATACGGCGGTGAAGATCTTCCACAAGTTTTAGCGTACCTTCCAGGTTCATAGTCGGTTTAGCTGTTGCCTGATCTTTTAGGGGTTGGGGATTATTTGGAATATGGTTAGGTGCTAGAGTCTTATGATCCTCCTGGCCTGTTGATTTAGCATCCGGCAGCTGATTATCGCTTGAGTTATTCAGTTGCTTACCTGCTAATGGTTGATTAAGCGGGCTTTTTGCCGTATTGAGGTCAATAGAATTTACTTGTTTTTCTGAATTGATGCTTTGATTTTTCATGATAATGGATTTTAATATTAAATATTCGATGATAGTCTGATCTCCACCCGAGAGACGATTTTGAGTTCTGCGTTTTCGCATGGATTAGTGGCGGGCTTCTTGCGTTAAGTGTATTCATGGCTATAATTTTTTAAAGTCAGTCGGCAGGAGCCTTCTGGCTTTTTGTTAAGCCACCTCACCTGAATACAATGCCCGCAAAAGGCAAGACTTTGTGAAAAATAAATACGCTTTTTTGCGCAGCGGAAAAGGAAGATTTTTTTTCGGCAAACCGGAGGCTCCGGTCTTGACGCGGAGGGTATTGTTCAGAAATTTGCTACCCAAAAAGCTTGGTCAGATCTTTCAATGAGTTCAAGAAAAAAAGCCAAAAAAAATGCGCATAAAAAAAGCTCCCGCGGAATGCGGGAGCTTATAAGAAATGATTTACATAACGCCTTCATCCTGAAAGCTGTAGTAATTATCTGTGCAAAGGATCAGGTGGTCTAATATTGGTAGCTCAAGCAACTGGCCTATCTCAACAATCTTTTTTGTTGTGCGGATATCTGTCTGGCTTGGCAAATGATTGCCAGAGGGATGGTTGTGTGCCAGGATAATCCCACTTGCTCCCGACTTTAATGCTGCTGCAAAAATAATTTTTGGATCTACTACAGTGCCGGCAATTCCGCCTTGAGAAATCGTTACAACGCCTAATACCCGATTCGCCCGGTTTAGCAATAAAACTTTAAATTCTTCAAGGTACTCTAATTTACCTTCATCCCAAGCGGATAAAAACACTTGAAAAGCCTCGAATGAACCATCCACCAAAGGTCTTTGAGATGCTTTAAAATTAGGTTTGTAACTGATTTCAATTTCTGCTGCCTGATAGGTTCTCTTTTCCATAATATTTTGATTTAATTATGGCACTGCAATCGGTTTGAATTTTGCCAAAGCAATGGAAGCAACGGAATAAATGGATGAGCGCGCAAGGGCAACCGGAGGGTTTATGCCGGAATTTCTGTTGCGTGCTAAAATGAAAACCTAAATTTGTGGGTAATTAAATGAAGATTTACTTTCTATCGTTACCATAGCTTAACCAATCGATTTGAGCACTTCACACCATCTCACTAACGTGCAGCAAGGATAATTTTGATTGTTAGTGACATGGACAATCCACTTTGTTTAATCTAGGACAAAATAACATCTTGAACAAAATATAGGCTAGCCCGTTTTAGTGACATATTTGTCCGTCTCCCTACTCTTTTCCCGTCACAGGTTAACAATTCCAGCTTGATTTGATTTATAAAAAAAATCATATGAATAGCTTCGATGTTATTGTAATTGGAAGTGGATTCGGCGGTTCAATGGCTGCTAAGCCATTGGTAGATGCTGGAATGAAAGTGCTTATGCTGGAGCGCGGCGACTGGGTAAGACGTGACAAAGAGGAAAATTGGGGATCAAACGGCTCTATAGAATTATCTACATCTTACGACAAATCTTCTCTTTTGCATGTACCTGTAGGTGCTCAAAGTAATCGTGGCACGATGGCCTGCTATTTTTTAAAAGAATACAGAAAAGCTTCGCTCTTATTCGTTGCTATTTGATGTAAGTTACAAAGCCTAACCAAAATTGAGTGGAAAGGCCGTAACTATTTTATTGAACTATTTAAAATCTGGTATAGGGAACAAATACCCTCCAAATAAGATATATGCCCATAAAAGCGTCCAGAAGATATTGAAAATCTGTGCAGTTACGAAAGTAAATGCAGGGCGCCCTCCCTGTAATTTCACTAGTGAGGAAAATTTTGCTTCCATGCCGATTGAGATAAAAGCGATAGCGAACCAAACGGTACGTAAACCGTTTAGTGTTGGTGCAACGCTTTTTGCAGTTTCCGGCGACAGTAGAAAAGAGAATACCAGCGATGCGGCAACAAATCCCAGTACAAATTTAGGAAAACGCTCCCATACAATTTTTAACCCCGGTCTCTCGGTTTTAACCGAAACCTCGCCACTTTTAGCTTTTGGCTTTTTATAGGCCCACCAGATGGCGATGAAAAATGCGGCCACACCAATAAATACGTTTTGTGAGAATTTAGCAATTACCCCGGCTTTAACGGCAATTGGTCCAACCAAGTCTCCTGCCGCTGTAACCGTAGCTGTGGTATCTAATGTCCCGCCCAACCACGCGCCGCCAATTACATCAGGAATATGGAAATACCTCACCGCCCAAGGTTGGATCACCATCATTGGTATCGCCATAATTAACACCAAAGTGGTAACGTAAGATAGTTTACGTTTGTCACCATTAATTGCACCTGCAGCAACAATAGCTGCTGAAACACCGCATATGGATACAGCAGAGGCCAAGATTACACCGAATTCATCATCCACTTTTAGTTTTCGGCTTAACCATAACGAGAAAAACCACACGGCCGTTACTACTATAACAGCCTGTACTATCCCTGGCAAACCTGCCTTGATTAAATCCGCCGATAAAATGGTAGTACCTAAAATTACCAAACCCGTTTTAATGTAAAATTCAGACCGTACGGCTTCTTTAAACCACTCGGGCAATTTCACAAGGTTACCCAATAAAATGCCAATTAGCAAAGCAAAAACCACATATTCAAGACCCAAATATGATATATTTTTGTTTCCACCGATAATGAAGGAGATAATTGCAAAAAAGTAAATTAGCGAGAAACCCGCAGCAAATCTAACCACATTTCCACCCGAAAGGCCGATAGCGATGGCCGCCAGCGCCAAAAAAACCACGCCTGTTTCTAAAATCAGTAATAAATTTGAACCTGAAAGGATTTTGCCAAAGAGATCTTCGGAGGTTGCCCATTTATAAGCTGGTAAAGTAACTGTTGTACCGGTATTGGTTAGATAAAGTACGGTGGCAATAATAATTGTTCCTAAAATTACCGCCCACCAATCTTCGGTAAGCGATTGCAAAAATGTTTTTTTGTCTGGCGTTATACCTGCATCTGTTAAAGCTCCTGTAGTTCCTGAAGCATTGTTTTGTATTGACATTGTTTTTCCTTTGTTTATCTGATTTTTATATTGAAAATATCCTTTAATACCGTTTTACCTGCATTGTATCCACACATTCCGTGTACCCCGCCACCCGGCGGTGTAGACGAGGAACAGATGTACAATCCTTTGGCAGAGGTTTTATATGGGGACCATCTTAAAGCCGGACGGGTAAATAATTGTCCGATATCTAATATTCCACCGTTAATATCGCCTCCGATATAATTGCGGTTATGCGCTTCCATCTGTTCGGTATTCATGGTGTGTTTGGCTATGATTCTATCCTTGAAACCTGGAGCGAAACGCTCCACCTGATTTTCGATAATATTGGTCATATCCTGTTTTGATCCGTTTGGAACATGGCAGTAAGCCCATGCTGTTTGTTTTCCTTCGGGCGCGCGCGAAGGGTCGAACAAGCTCTGCTGTGCCAAAAGCACGAAAGGTTTATTAGACTGCCGGCCTTTACTGGTCATCAGTTCGCCTGTGGCTATTTCTTCGAAAGTATTGCCCAAATGTACGGTTCCTGCGCCGCGACATTCTTCTGCGGTAAACGGAATAGGCCCATCCAGTGCCCAATCTACCTTAAATACGCCCATACCATAACGGTAACGTTCGAGCTGCCACTTGTAAATGGTCGAAAATTTATGCCCTGCTATCTGTAATAACTGTTTCGGGGTAACATCAAAAAGTACAGCATGGGCAGAAGGCAATTGATCTAAAGAAGTAACAAAGGTGCCGGTTTCGATTTTCCCGCCTAGCGATTTAAAATAACCTGCCAGAGCCTCTGCAATATATTTTGATCCGCCTTTGGGGATCGGCCAACCTTGAAGGTGTCCACTGGCCATTAATACCAGGCCTATGGCCGTGGTGCTTAAATTGCTTAAAGGTTGTATGGCGTGCGCGGCCATTCCGCCAAAAAGCCCGCGGGCGTATTTTTCCTTAAACCTTTTTGCAAAACCTGCAGCGCTGGTTAATGCTTTGAGGCCAAAACCTGCCATTGCCAATGGATGTTTGGGAAAATGTAAAGGCCCTAAAGCATCTCGATCAATCAATGGCCATGCAGCTGTGATGTTTTCCATCAATGAAATATAGGTTTTGGCATCGGCTCCTAAATATTCAGCGGTTTTTTGGATAGAATGATCGAGTATCGCAGCGGTACCGTCATCAAAAGGGTGTGCTGCAGCCAAAGTAGGCTGCATGTATTCCAATCCATGCTCCGCCAAAGGCAAAGTTTTAAAAAATGGCGAAGCCAATGCCATTGGGTGAATTGCTGAGCATACATCGTGCGTAAATCCAGGCAAAGTGAGCTCGGCAGAACTCAGCCCACCACCAATCACATTTTTCCCCTCTATAATTAAAACGGAAAGTCCTTGTTGCTGTAAGAGGATAGCGGCAGCCAGACCATTTGGTCCTGATCCTACTACAATTGCATCGTAATCCCGTTTTTCCAGTTTCATATATTTATTTTACTTTTTCAGCTTTAAACAATACGGTTCCGTCATTTTTAATTTGCCATGCAGTGATTGGATTCATATGATATCCACCTAGGTTTACACCACGTGCTTCTACCAGCTGTGTCAAAGTTGGCTGTAAGTAGCCAGTCTCGTCAGTCGTGCGACTTAGTATTTCTGTATTCTCCCCTTTCCAATCCCACAAATACCTGAAATAAGTATGTGCCTTACTCAGAACGGGTTCTTGTAAATCGGCCAGTACCCAGGTTTTACCCGCATCAGTGCTTATTTCTACTTTTTCTATCTTTCCTCTACCGCTCCATGCAATTCCACGTATTTCTATCCAACCCTTTTTTAGCTTTTGGGGATACGAGGGATAGGTAATGATAGAACGGGCATCCAGCTCAAAACTAAACATTCTGATTTTATCTTTTACCGGGTAAGTATATTTTGAAGTTTCTTCCCTAGTCATATAAGGTTCTTCAGAAAGCTCGATACGCCTTAACCATTTAATATTCATATTGCCTTCAAAACCCGGCAAAAGTAATCTTATGGGATATCCCTGCTCTGGCCGTATGGCCTCACCATTTTGCGCATAAACAATCATGGCATCATCCCACGCTTTCGCGATTGGTATGGTACGAGTCATCACTGCAGCATCAGAACCTTCGGCGAGAAACCATTTCGCTTTATCATCAATACCCACTTCATTGAAAATGGTTGAAAGCATTACCCCTGTCCACTCACTCTGGCTGGTAAGCCCCAAAATATCCTGTGGAGTCATTTCGGCTTTACCTGTACGGAAATTACCTGCACATTCGATGAAACAGGTACGGGTAACCGAGGGGAACCTTTTGATATCCGCAACAGAAAACTTCAGTGGCTTATCAACCAAGCCATGGATAAGCAGCTCGTGTTTCGCCGGATCAATGGTTGGAATACCTGCATGATGTCGTTCAAAGTGTAGATCCGCTGGAGTAATGGTGCTATGCATATCCTGCAAAGGTGTTCGCGAAGAAATATCAGAAGGTTTGCGTACCGGCTGTTCAAAGTTTGACCTTTTCCCCAGCGAACTAGGTCCGGGTCCAACAATTTTGGTTGGATCATCTGTAATTTCAGGGAGAACCGGGTTTTCGTGCGATATCTCGTTAGCGAATAAGTATTGTACAGGAAAAACTGCAGCAGCAAATACCCCCCCCAATAAAGTTCGTCTGCTGATTTTGTTTTTGTTGTTTTTCAGAGGCTTGTTGTCGCTATTTTCCATTATTTTATTTCAGCTCCTCCTTTGCGGTCGTCCATAACAAATAATTTTTTCGCTGGCATCACCACTTTATGAAGATTTTTTGCATCAAGTACCATATCAGCTTTGATAATTTTATTAGCATTGAGCAGATAAGCCGTGATGCTGTAAACTTGATCATTGTTTAATGAGCCTGGCATATTATAGGGCATTGCACGGCGTATATAATCAAACAAGGTTGTGGCATAAGGCCAATAATTGCCAATGGTTTTGGGTTTGCTGGTAGCCAGGGTATCCCCTACAAGCGCATTACCTAGAAGTTTTATACCGGGCTTTTCGATGCCATCTACGCCGTGGCATACCGCACATTTTTGCGCATACAATAGTCTTCCTTTTTTCACATCGCCCTTTCCAATTGGCAATCCTGTCCCATCTGGGCGGATATCAATATCCCATGCTGCGATTTCCTGTGCTGTAGCCGGGCGGCCAAAACCAAATTTAGCCGGTCGTTTTACGCTATCCGTTAAAGGCTTTTTTCCTTGTAATGGTATAAATGTTGTTTTTAGCGACATTAACAACATCACTACAGGACACGCAAATATGATTACTATTTTCTTGTTCATCGCTTTAATATTTACCAGCGCTCAAAGTGCTTTTTGGCAATACATATTCTCTGTTGTAACGATCCAGTACTACATAAATAGAATCTTTATGTTCGTTGATGCCTGAAAGGGTAACCCTCGAACCATCAGTAGTGTTGTATTTCAATACCATGCGATGGCGTTTTACTTCCCATTGTTTCTCTGCAAACTCGCGGTCTCTACGGGTAGACCAGGCTGCTTTATCGATCATTTTATTTTCATCGCCAATGTGCTGCCAAGCTGTTTTACTGATCCAGCTATCTTCGTTTGATTTTGCCTCTTTGGCCTTGTTCGCACTCCTGGCCCCACCCTTAAGTGCCATTACATTTTTGTCCTGCAGATAAAGTACTTTTTCTATGGTATCTGCATAATAATGAAATGCCCTTTGGCCGCCCGCAACGCCACTAATTTCGAAAGTACGCTGGATATCCCGCATCGGACTGCCTCCACCGTTTGAAGGATCGATGAGTACCGGACGGTTGATTTTAAAAGTAAGCGTGGTCCAGTTTTCGAAAGTAGCTTCCTGCCACCGTGTAGAATCAAGTGGATTAAATGGAATAACTTCTCCGTTAATTTTAAACTCACTTACCCGGTAATTTCCCCTTAGTTTTTTTACGCCAGCGGTTGCTGGTTGTTTGTACGGATCGTATTTAAAATTGACGATCTCGGTATAGGTGAGTACACCAAAAAAAATCACAAAAGTGAGTACTTTTAAGGTAATTCGACTGTATTTTAACCATGGTTTTCTAAAATCTGGGTATACCCTGAACGGGACGGTATAACGTTCGAGAATAAGCAGGTTGTATAATTTGGGAAAATCATCGGCTGCTATAAACAATCCGAGCAGCACAAAATAAAATGCATACACGTGCACTCCGCCATCGTAAGCATAATTTACAAAGGTGATATCGCCCAATGCAGCCGCTAAAAGTATTGCCCCGAACGTGCTGGTTTTCCGGAAGAAAAGCATCGCACCTGCAGCAATTTCGACCACGCCACCAAAAACCTGGTACCAAGGCACTACACCTACAGAAAGCCAATATATTTTTTGGGCCGTAAAATCGCCAAAGTTACTGTTTAGCAACCCCAACGACGGGTAAGGCATCTGAGTAGGAAAAAGTTTGGTAAAACCGAAACCGATAATCCCGATTCCTGCGCGGTAACGTACTACTACCCTAATCCAGTAATAGAGAATATGATAAGATTTACTTTTGCGGTCAAGGGCCGTCCAGATTAATGCACCAATTAGTGCAAATAAAAGTGCAATACCCCAATCTACATAATCGGCCAGGAAACTTCTTTTTGGTGGCATAGCTGCACCAGTGTCATTTTTAGCTTCAGCCTTTTTAATGCTGGCTTTTTTATTTGTTTCACCCGATGGAGAATTGGTAATATCCCGAGAACGCTGCTGGCCAAAAAGCGATGAAAAACTGGGCTGGAAACGGGCGATATCATACAAATCCCGGTAATGCGGCCGCGACCAATCCAAGGTAAAAACATTCTTATACCAATTGGCCGAAAAAGGGATAGACATAGCCAGGAAGAATATAAACAGTACACGGAAGCCAAATTTCTTTTGCCACGACCATGGCTTTTTAGCTTCAGCCTGTTGGGCCGTTACCCCGTTATCTATATCCTGTTGTTTTATTTCAGACATAACATTAAGCTTTTTATAGTTTAAGTGCTTTGCGGCGGCTAAGCTTTAATGGATATTTTTTATCGATTTTGTTCAGTACCACGTAAATTGAATCGCGTTGCTGATTGGTGCCGGAAAGAATGACGGTATTGCTATCAGGGCGGCTGTAATTTAACCGCAGTTGGTCGCCTTTGTAATGGGGATTTTTATTATCCAAAAGCAATACATGGTTCACCGAATCGATAGTATAACTGTAATAATGCCTTCCGGCGGTACCGGCCAGTTCATAATCGCGGTCTTTATCGTTTTTGAATACCTGTTCGTAATTTGCCGAATCAACAATTACTTTCCGATCGGAACGCACGCTGATGGTGGCCCATTTCTCGAACACCACATCTTTCCAACGGATGGAATCAGCATCGGCATAAGGCAATACACGGCCATTGATTTTGAACTCACTTACATTATAAATTCCGGCAGCTTTTTTTAATCCCCTGGCTCGCGGAAACTGGTAAGGATCATGATGAAAACCCGAATAGGTTTTGAAGCCGTAAAAGAAAATAAAAATGAAAATAACCAAAGTTTTAAGCACCAAACGCAGGGATTTGGTTTTCCCTACAAAATGTGGTTTAAAACTGTTGGGTGCGGTTGGCCGCTCGAGCGATACCAAGTTATAAATCCGCTGTGCATCAAACCAAAGCACAAACAGGGCGAAAGTGATCAGGTATGTGGCATACACAAACTCGCCACCCTCGTAAGCCAGGTTGGATATAAACACATTTCCGGTAAATACTAAGATAATGGCCGCTCCAATGGTTGCTGTTTTCCTGAAGAACAATAATAAGCCCGCGAGGATTTCGATAGCACCTAAAAACGCTTCGTAAGAAGGTACAATGCCCAAACTCATCGAAAATATTTTCCAGTCGGTAAAATCGCCATAACTGGTATTTAAATTACTGATGGATGGAAAAGGAGCCTGTAAAGGGAAAAATTTAATGAAACCGTAACCGATGATGCCAATGGCCAAACGGTAGCGTACCACAACCCTTAACCAGTAATAAAACTGATCATAATTGATATCCTTATATTTCGATTTGCCCCATACTATAGCACCAATTGTTGCAATTACCGCTATGATGACCCAATTGATAAAACTATCGGCACCAGGTAAAAATTTGGCAGATAAACGGCTAAGGTTAAAAATATCACCATAGCTGATGTGAAGCCAGTTAAAGCCAAAAACTATTTTAAAAAAATCGACACTTAAAGGAATGGCCTGAAGGATAAAAAAGAGAAAAAAGAACCTGAATATCAGCTTTTCATTATAGGTCCATGCAGGCGGCGATGAAATATTGGTTGTACTCATTGCTTTACTTTTTGAGGTTTTTGATCTTCATCTGCCTTGCCTGATTTCCTTGACTCATTAATCACCTGCCTATTGGCCAGGTCGTATTTCTGACCTGCACCTAAAAAGAAAAATGGTCCGTTTGACGCCGTAAAATCTTCTCGGTTGTTCACAACATGTTTTTCACCACTGTTTACAATGGTATTGTAGTCGTAAATGGCTATGAAAGAATGACCGAGCACTTGCAAGGTATCACGCTGTACCAAAATCGCGGTTGCCTCGTTCAGTCCAATGCCGATAAAATCAGGGGCTTTGCGAATAAAATCGACCAGATCATACTGGCGGTTACGCACCAATAAATGCTGATCGATAGCGGAATATTTGAGAAAGCCCAGTCCTTGGGTATGATTTCCTACCAGAATCTGTGCACCTTGAGTATCCCCTCTCCAGAGAAAAGAACCGATAATACTTGCCCCGGCCGAGCTGCCTGCAATTACACCTCCCCTGTTCAGCACATCGATAAAAGCCTGGTGCGTAAGGGTATTGAGGTAAGAATCGGCAATGCGCCACTGGCGACCACCTTCAAAATAAACTGCGGTTGCATTTTTTAAGGGAGCAATAAATTTTTCGCTATTGGCTTCCTTAAAATCGCTGGTGTGGAAAAGGGTTACATTTTTGATACCGGTCTGGCGTTTTACCTCTTCAACCCCTTTTTTATCATAAGCTGCCGAATCGCCCGATGCGGTAGTAACCACCACCAATACGGCTTTATCTTTACCACCAGCAAGTTCGGTAAATTTCTCCCAGATATCGCGTTGCGAACCTACATTTCCGCCAATGATGAGCAAGCTACCTTTTTCGGGACCATGCCGTGTATCAGATTTTTTAACGGTAATGGGCGATGGCTGGGCAAACGCAGAGTAACTGAAAGCGGTTAAGGCCAAAACAAAAATGCTTAGTTTTTTCATAATCGATATTTTTAATAACCAGGGTTTCGGTTTGCTCCCGCCAATTGCGGATCAACCAATGTTTCGTTATAAGGAATCGGGAAAAGATAAAGATGTTTATCAGGGAGCGCTAGCACCGTTTGAGCGCGATCTGTGCGCACCAGGTTAAACCAGCGATCGGCTTCAAAAGGAAATTCTACTTGACGCTCTTTTTCCAGCGCTAATAAAATATCACTTAAAGTTGCTGCTGTGGTTTCACTAAGTCCCGCACGACCTCTTATCAAATTTAAATCGGTTTGAGCACTATTTGCACCAATCAGATTGCCCTGTTGCGCCCTCGCTTCTGAACGGATAAGGTATAATTCGGCAATGCGGATGACATAAGCCGGGTCGGTACCCAACGGATTACGGTAATACAATTTGCCATACCATAAATTACCCGGTGGCGCCGTTTGTGCAATTAGACTATTGCGGTTACCGCCAATTGTTGGGCTGTTTAATAAAGCAACCAAAGCATCGTTCGGCGACCACTCTCTGCGCCCGCCCAAAGCTGGTGGTAACCACCAGTTGCTGTGCCCGTTGGTATTTGATGTAGTATAAGCCAACTCAAGTATCGATTCGCTTGTGGTTACGGCATTATTGGCAAAAAATGCGCTATACGGCGCAACAAGTGAATAATTTGTATTATCATTGATTACTGATGTGGCATATTGCTCGGCCAGCACCCAGTTTTTTTGATAGAGGTAAAATCTGGCTTTAAGTGCCTGTACGGTACGCAAACTTACCCGGTTGCGGTTTACAGCTGTTGGTACCAAATCCTCTGCAGTGTTTAAATCTTTTAAAACCTGTGCGTAGGTATCAGTCAGATTGCTGCGTGGAATACCGTCATTATCGGATGAGTTATTGGTCGGTTTTAGAATCAACTGTACACCACCCCAGCCGCGAGCCAGGTCAAAATAAGCCAAGGCACGCACAAAATAAGCTTCGCCCAGGTATTGATTCTTCAATGCATTAGTAAACAACGGATCATTTACGCCAGGCACTTTATCAATGATATAATTTGCCTGAGATATGGTTTTATAAATCGCCGTCCACGCCGATTGTACGTAGCCATTGGTTGCAGAGGTAAGGTGTTTGGTTATTTCATTTGGATCTGACTGCGATCCGGACCACTGAATATCTCCAGCAGACAGATAAGAAAGTGCGGGAAAATTTGACCCATAATAACTGTTGGCGGCCAGAAGGTTAAATAAACCATTTGCAGCAGTAGCCGCAGTACCGGCATTGATGATGGCCTGATCTTGATCTACCTGTAGCTGGGGTTGTACTTCCAGAAACTTTTTGCAGGATGTAAAGAGGAATGCAACTGCGAATATGTATATAACTTTTTTCATGATTGATTATTCGGTTTAAAAAGTAATGTTTGCACCAATCTGGAAAGTACGCGGCACGGGAGGCGTACCTAAATCGTAACCCAACACGGTTGCGGATGATGAGACATTAATCTCCGGATCCGGGCCTTTATATTTAGTCCATAGCCAAAGGTTTGAGCCACTTGCATAAATTCTTACTGCACTCATTCTGGCTTTTTTTATAAATTCTTTAGGCAGATTATAACCCAGAGTCACATTGCTCAAGCGAAGGAAGGATCCGTCTTCGATATTCCGACTGGTTGGGCTCAGGGTATAATTCTGTCCATAAGCGGTTAACCTTGGCATATTGGTAATGTCGCCCGGTTTTTGCCAGCGATCCAACTGATATACATCCATGGCTCTGTTGGCATCGCGGGTTCCGCCACCTTCGAGAAAATAATTGTTGTTATTGTAAACCTTGTTGCCATAAACAAAGTTGAAAAATATCGATAAATCGAAACCATTATAGCTGAGGTTATTGGTTAAACCACCATTAAATTTCGGTAGCGCATTACCTACCGGAACAATATCGTTCGCATTGATTACGCCATTCCCATCGGCATCTTCATACACGGCATTTCCGGTCTGCGGATCAACATATAGCTGATTATACACAAAGAAAGTGTACATCGATAAACCCTGAACCATACGTTCGGCAGCGTAAGCGGCAACTACGGGTGTAGGCAGTTTTTCGATTTTATTGATATTGCGTGAAATATTGAAGTTTGTGCTCCATTTAAACTTACCATCCAAGTTGATACTGCTGATGTTCAGTTCCAATCCCTTATTGCTCATTTCACCGGCATTGGTAAGAATAGAAGAAAAACCCTTACTCGAAGCCAGCGGAAGGTTAAGCAACAGGTTGCTGGTGTATTTATCGTAGACATCGCCACTTAAGGTTAAGCGGTCTTTAAAGAAACTTAAGTCAAAACCAATATTGGCCTGGCGTGTACTTTCCCATTTCAAATCCGGGTTAGCCAATTGTGAAGGAACTGTTCCTGGATTGTTTTGATAATTTGCACCAGCGCCCCACAGACCACGTGAAGCAAAATCGTTAATCCCGTTCTGATTTCCAGTTACGCCGATACTTCCACGGAGTTTTAAATCGGAAATTACGGCAACATCTTTCAGGAAATTTTCTTCCTTAACACGCCATGCTAAACCTGCAGAAGGGAAATATCCCCATTGGTGATTGGCACCAAAACGTGAAGATCCATCGGCTCTCACACTAAAAACGGCATAATATTTTCCGCCATAATTATAATTCACACGTGCAAAAAATGACGACAATGTATATTTTGATGCGGATGATGATGATGTTGTATTTGCAGCAGAGGCAATCTGTTGAAAAGAGTCGTTGGGAAAATTTGTGCCTTGCGCTAATGTCTGGCTGGAAATTGATCCCTGTAATGAGTTACCTATCAAAGCGCCAAAACTATGCTTACCAGAAATGTGGTTGTAGTTTAAAGTTTGTTCGTTCGTCCAGATGGTATTATTGCTGACGCTTGAGCTGCCCAGGTTTTTATTCGCGATCCCGAGATTGGTTAAACTGTTCCAATACTGAAATTCATTGTATTGGTTATAATCAACGCTCCAGCTGGTTTTAAAAGTTAAATCTTTGGTGATGTTGACCTCACCATACAAATTACTAATCAATCTGTTACTGGTACTGTTCATATTGGTATTATTCAATAACACATCAAGATTATCAAAACCTGCCCACTTGGCCGGTGTTCCATCGGCATTAACTTCTGGCAGATAAGTTGGGGTATGCAGAGCCGATTGCAAAATCCCTCCTTGGGGGCCGTCACCTACGCGTGCGTTGGTACGGTAAGTCTGGGTAAGGATATTACTGGTACCTACTTTTATGTAATCGTTTATTTTCTGATCAAGGTTCAGTTTAAAACTCCCTCTTCTAAAATCGTTTGTTTTAAGCGTAGCTTCCTGCTTGTTTAATCCACCTCCAATATAATAGGTCGTTTTATCGTTGCCTCCTGAAACGGAAATATCATAGTTCTGCAGAAGTCCGGTGCGGAAAGCTTTACTCAAGCGATCATAGGTATTTTGATCTTGTGGCAATCCCCGCGCTGCAGGTGATGCTGTTGGGTTATCTGTCAATGCTCTGAAAGGCTGGAACCTATAGGTTGTAGCCGGAGTTGTTCCGTTTGCAGCTGCTGCAGCGATAGCATCTGCATTTGAATTGCGATAAAATTCATTGATCAGCTCAGCATGCTGAGGCCCGGTGACCAGATCCCACAATTTGGGCGTTTTTGCCCAGCCCACGTATGTACTCACACTTACTTTTGGTGCAGTATTGTATTTCCCGCGTTTAGTGGTTATCAGAATCACGCCATTGGCTGCCCTTGCACCATATATGGCTGTTGCATCTGCATCCTTTAAAACGGTAACACTTTCAATATCATCCGGACTGATATCTGACAATGGGTTATTCGCCTGTCCTTGAGTAGTAATCTTTTGTAGTGATCCGCTGTTAACATACACCCCATCAATCACATACAAAGGGTCATTACTGGCATTTATCGACGTTGTTCCCCTAATGCGGATAAACATCCCGTCGCCTGGAACACCAGTAGAGGTACTCACCTGCAATCCTGGTGCCTTTCCTTGCAATTGCTCTGCGAAAGTAGCAGTTGGTTTAGCTCTCACTTCATCAACTGAGATGGTTGCGACCGACCCTGTCAGAGACTTCCTTGTCTGGGTACCGTAACCTACCACCACTACATCATTTAACTGACTGTTTGATTCTCTCAATCGAATGGTCACCGGACTTGTACCCACCACAATTTCTTTGGTTTGGTAACCAATTGAGCTGAAAATTAAGGTATAGGGCAATTTCTGACCAGTAACAAAGGCAAATTTACCGTCTCCATCTGTCGAAACCATATGCGTAACGCCTTTTATGCGAATGACTACGCCTGGAATCGGCTGACTGGTTAAAGAGTCGATTACTGTACCAGATAATTTCGAATTGACTAATGGAGGTGGCTCAACCTGAGCAAAAATTTTAAATGGCACGGCAAGTACATTAAGAAGCAAAACGAGACAAGCCAGTAAGAATGTTTTTTTCTTATGGAGAAATATTTCCATATTTAACGGGTTTTATGTTAATGATTCAATTCATTGTGTAAAGCTGAATGGGTATCAGTGCGTGATTGGCGTTACAAAACTGATATTCCCCTATAACCGGCGAGATCTCCTTGCCGGTTTTTTTTACATTAATTTTAATACATATTTTAAGAGATTGGCGGTGGGATTTTGGATCGTAGGTTCTTCCTTTAATATTTTCAAGTGGATTTTAATCAACAACAGCTCATATTCCCAAGGAAAAAAGCTTTGAAAAGTGAGTGTCGAAAATCAATTTCTGAGAAAAGTGAGGCTGGGGATTTTGTCGTAGTATTCATGATGAGCACAAACATATTGATAAATAATTACTCTACAAAATCTATAGACTAACTATTAAAATTATTACATAAGTCACTTTCTCTAGGCACACTCATAATTACAATAGAGCTGCAACCCTGTAATAATGAACATGGTATCGGTATTAGCCAGTTTTGAAAAGCCTTTTAAATAATGGTCTAGTAACTTTATCTAGTTAATGGGCCTAAGAATTGTTTGATCAAATCATATACCTATAAATCTTTGTTCTGATGCTTTTTATTTCTTCCGGTATACCTTAAGATCTGATGGACGAATCTCGTGCTTTGGCTACTCAGATCCAGCAAGTGAAAATCGGGGAATAATTAAACCAATTTATGCTTATGACGTTTAACCCAAACTGGGAAAGCTTTGAATTGAAGATAAAAACACTATCCATGAAATACTTACGAGATAGAAAATAACTCTAAAAACAATGCACATAAAAAAAGCTCCCGCGGAATGCGGGAGCTTATAAAAAATGAATTACATAACGCCTTGATCCTTAAAGCTGTAATAATTATCTGTGCAAAGGATCAGATGGTCTAATATTGGTAGCTCAAGCAACTGGCCTATCTCAACAATCTTTTTAGTTGTGCGGATATCAGCCTGGCTTGGCAAATGATTGCCAGAGGGATGGTTGTGTGCCAGAATGATCCCACTTGCTCCAGATTTTAATGCTGCTGCAAAAATAATTTTTGGATCTACTACAGTGCCGGCAATTCCTCCTTGAGAAATCGTTACAACGCCTAATACCCGATTCGCCCGGTTTAGCAATAAAACTTTAAATTCTTCCAGGTACTCTAATTTACCTTCATCCCAAGCGGAAATATTATAAAGCGCCCATGCTCGATGAAAATGAGCTGCAAGAACAGATCTATTTTCATGCTAATGGCTTCTCCCACCCTAACCTTATAATTATCACCAATAAAGATAATGCCCATTTTAGTGAAATAATGCAGTGGGGATTAATGCCGGGATGGAAAAAACCCTTAGCCGATATGCTGAAGCTCAGCAACAATACACATAATGCCAAAAGTGAAACTGTATTTGACCTCGCATCCTTCAAAGGTTCGATAATGACTAAACGTTGTATGCTTCCTGTTGATGGTTTTTATGAGTACAAGGAAGTAGGGAAAGATAAATTACCTTATTTAATCCATCCAAAAAATCATCCTTTCTTTAATGTGGCGTGTATTTATGCGCACTATCAAGATCCTGAAAATGCGGTTTGGTATAAAACTTTTTCAATTTTGACAGGAAAAGCCAATGAACTGATGGCAGATATCCACAACACGAAGTTCCGGCAACCAATTGTCATCAATGACCATCAAATAGGAGCCTGGCTGGATCCTTCTACCAGTAAAGAAGAGGTCATACACATTATGGAACCGTGTGATGACAGCCAAATGGCTGCTTACCGGGTAAGCCGGGATTTAATTAAAATTGGTAACCAGCCTCAAGCCATGGACGATTTCAGGGATTCTTTATTCTAGTTAATTAAGGAACTTTTTACGGATTGTCTTTTTAGGAAAATTAGTTCTGGACGGTCTTAATTGAATATCGGTTGAAATTCATTTTATTGTTTATACTTTTGGGTTCATGCGCAATATTCTTTTAAAGGTAATAGACTTTTTTTATCCCCCTTTTTCCAAATGGTTACCACTACAGACTTTTAGGTATTTGGTATCGGGAGGTTGCACATTAGTATCCGGAATTATTACTTATTATGCCTGCTACCATTGGATATTGCGGCAAAAAGATATCAATATAGAAATTCCTTTACTTCCCCATGTTATTTCGGCTCCTACTGCAGCACTCGCGATTGAAACCTGTATTACGTTTACCATTGGATTTTTATTAAATAAATATTTAATATTTAATACCTCTAATGTAAAAAGCCGAATTCAGCTTTTTCGGTATGTTTTAGTTTGGACGATGAATCTGATCTTGACCTATGCTTTACTAAAACTTTTGCACGAAAAATTAGGGGTTTACCCCACTGTCGCTAAAGCAATAATCGCAATCCTACTTGCATTCGTCAGTTATTTTTCTCAGAAACACTTCACATTTAAAACTGCGAAAAAGTAGTTGATCGTCTTTAGACTTTTTATAGCAAAAACATAGAAAAGCAACCTGGTTACTGTTCGATAATCTTTATTATAAATAATAGCCTTTTTAGCCACATCGAATAATTATAGATTTACAAAAAACCCGACCTTTCGGCCGGGTTTTTATAATTCCCCAAAACAGCGTGTTTCTATTTATCGCTATTTTTCTTTTCTGTTACTTCAGTTCTGATTTCCTGAGCCAATACTTTTAGGTCTTGCATTGCTTTACGAACGCGTGTACCTGCGGCTGCATTACCAGCATCATAGAATTTGGCTGCATCGGCTTCTACCGCCGAAATCAATTCTTTTAATTTTTCAAATTTTTCCATACTTCTTTTTTCCTTAATGGATGTTAGTTGATAAACAATATTTTTAGAAAGCGAGGGGCTAATTTAGTTATTTTATTAAAAGTTTATTCTGCCTTTCTATTTTGGATACTTTCTAAAACCGCATTTATATGGTCATTCATACGTTTTTCCAAGTAATCCGCGACTGGCATAGTAGTAATTTCAGAACCATGTGATGACGGCCCAAAACTCATATCATATTTGATACTGTTTAACATAATCCTGTTAATGCTTGATACGGTAACCTTACCTTCTATAACAGGCCTACCAAATAGTGCAACGTTTGGTAAACTTTGAGCACCAGCATAATCGTACAAATCTGAGATTTTACGTATAGACATACCTAAAATTGTGTCAAAAGGTATGTTTCCTGTTCTTATGTAACTGAAATAAGATGGGTAAATTATCCCATCAAAACCCGCATCGGAAATTCTTTTTGCTATTTGTCCGCAAATTGAATAGGCATGATTTCCAGCTAAAAACAAAAAATGTATCGCTAGGTCCAAACTTTCAAATTCAGACACATCCTCAACAATCAATGCTGCAAAATTTATTAATTTCAGAGATCTGGTAGGAGTTATTTGTGCGAAAAACAATTTATCCTCAACGGTTGCGCGGCACTCATGTATACAAAGCTCAATATCTGGAGAACCATATAAGATAGGAACTCCAGAATCTGAAAAACGATTTTGAGTAGCTATCGAGTCTGGAGGACTATCGTATTGAAGTGGGTCATTAGGATTGTCTGGGTTTATTCTTACACGATAAAAAGGATGATCCTGTGTAATTAAATGTGTTGGATAAGTTTGTAAAATCCGATCTATAATCTGATCTACTTCATCAGCCAGTTGTAAGGATTTCAACGGTTCAATTTCACCTAGCATCCAAAATCTAGGATGATAGTAAAATAAACCAATATGTCCGAAGCTTTCTAGAAGCTTCAAATCATCTTCTAACCAATTTGAAACATTAATATTTGACGGTCGTAATTGATTCATTTGAATTAAAGGAAAACCACCATATTCAAAGCGTTCAATTGTACCTCTTACAAAAAACAGATACCCTAGTTTTCTTACTAATTCCTCAGTAATTTTAAAGCCAAGTACAGAACCGCAATTAGGACATTTTTTTTCGTTCTTAATTCCAATAGTCTCAGCTGTAAGCTTTAACCCAACGTCTTTGAAGCATTCAGAACATAGAAGGTGGTCTCCTTCGAGTTCATTGACCTCGTTATAATAGGGATGCATTCCTTGAGTTTCAAGAATTTTTTCAAAAGCGACTTGAAAATCTGCCATATATGATATTTAAAGTATGTCTATAAATCCAAAAGCAGGCCTATACAACTGAAGTTCAGCCTGTTTTCTTCTTATCAAAAAGATCAAATTGAAATATTGAAAATCCTAAAATTCTTGCGAAACAAAATCTGTTATCAAGCATGCTAATGAAATAAGGTCTTGCTAGAAGTTAAGTTATTATAAAAATTTTCATTGATATAATCAGCAAGCTCTTTAATTTCATACGTATAATCATCACAATGATTATATTCTCTAATTATCTTATCCTGTAGCATATTGTCCAAATTTGCTGGCTTCAATTCCCAATTATCAGAATTAGGATCTACCTTTTCATTATATTCTGTTTTAGCCATTTGATAATTCATCAAAATTGCCATGACACCTTCCTCGACACTTTTTTGATCACTTAATGGCCTATTCGATCTAACCTGCATAATTCCAAATGTTGCAGGCTTATGGTTTAGGTAATAGCTTATGTATTCGAATATCCTAAAGAGCTTTGGTCTATTAAAGTTTTCGTATATAATTATTCCAAATATAATGTGCTTCAATCTCAAAATATCTGTTTTGCTATCGATAAGAGTCCCATATCTCAATTTGAGCTTCGAAAGTATTTGGCCAATATATTTTCGTTTACGTTTCTCGGATCGTTCGTCCGAAGATGGTACCGAATTAATTAAGTTATAGAGGAATAAAAGAATAATTATCCATAATTCATTCGCCAAATTTGAAAAATCTGGCAATAAATTTTTTCTAATAATTATAAATTTTGAATATATGAAGTAGGAAAGTGCAATTATACATACCGCATAAATTAATTGATTTTTCCAGTTAACAAGTGATGTTCGCTGGATTGATATCGTAAATATGGCTCGAAATGCTACATAGTAAATATTTATAATATAAATATTTTTAACATAGGCGTCCAATGAACAACTGTAAAGAATTGCGCTTATTAAAATAATGAAAACAACGGGAGTTAAAACTCTGAATGAAAAATTAAAAGCCGGGGCCTCATCAGTTTGTAGAAATCCTGATATTTGATAGTATCTAAAACTAGTTGGAGAATATTTTCCTATAATGTTTATTATAAAAAATAGCGATATCGCTAGTAATATTTGGAAGATTGAGAGCATAATTGACTATTTTTTTTAACTTGAATGACGGCAATTTCAATCATTTAAGGTGATAGAATTTCAAAGTTCATTGCAATACACTACAAAAATATGCCAATTTACCACACATTAAATACGGAAAACCGTAATTACACATTTATCATATTGACCGCATCGCTATCTTAGACAAACTCTAATCCCACATTTCCCTCCTACTTTCACCGCCCAACTTTTTTAGATATATTTGGAATATGGAAACCTCAGAGAAAAACACACGTACGCACATTGGTAGAAAAGTTAGCCGTATCCGAGAATTAAGAGGAATGAAACAAGAAGCGCTGGCGGCTGAACTCGGAATAACCCAACAGGCCATCAGCAAATTAGAGCAAAGCGAAGATATTGAAGATGCCACTTTAGAAAAAGTTGCTAAAGCACTTGGCGTATCTACTGAAGCAATTAAACAATATTCTGATGAGGCAGTATTCAATGTAATTTCCAATACATTCAATAATACAAGTAGTGATAATTCAACTTTGATTGCCAGCGCATTGAATTATCAGCCATCGTTTAATGCAGTTGATAAAATCGTTGCACTTTACGATGAAAAGATTGCGCTTTTAGAGCGTCTTTTGGCGAGTGAAAAGGAAAAAGTCGAATTACTTAAACAGAAATAATCTTGATTTTTAGCATCAAGATTTCAGACACATAAAATTCGTCCGGATGCGGAATGCATCCGGACGAATCATTTTAAAAACACACTAAACGATAATAAAAGACGGTTTACCGGCCTGGGCTATGATCTACTTCTGGCTCGGCATTTTGGTTATTTCCCACATAAAACGCTCCTCTCTTTCCCCTGTACTTATTTCTTCGGTCTCAGAAATTCCCAATTCATCTTTCAACTCTGTATTTGTTTTCAGTTCAGGCAACAAATCACTTTGCCGCATAGTGCATAATTCTGGTTAAGGTTTGAAATGAATATGGGCAATTCACTAGACTTGACCACCCCTATTATTTCACAGGTTTATAGGCCTGTGGATCTTCTTTAAACCTAGCCTTGCAACCGGGCGAGCAAAAGCCATAAATTTTACCCTCCAGATGTAGTGTATCCTTTACCCCATGACTGATAGCCATCTGACAGACAGGATCAATGGTATTGTTCAGTTTTGGACCCTTTGCAACTTTTTCAGGATGTTGTACAGATTCCAGCGCTCCATCATACATGCTGCGCATATCTTTTACGATGGCGGGATCCGTATTGTCCTCACGTCCTCCGGAAACCGGCGGCTGGGGATCATACTCCAGATCGAGCATAACCATTTTGGTATATTTTTCGCCCATAATATCCTTAACCACGGCAAGGCTCATATCAATGCCAGCGGAAACCCCAGCGCTGGTAAAATATTTTCCACTTTGCACATAACGTTTGTTTTGAGCTGTAATGCCAAAATCTTCTTTGAGCAATTTCTTGCCAAACCAGTGCGTGGTTGCTTCTTTTTCTTTCAACAGGCCGGTTGCGGCCAATATCCATGCGCCAGTACAAACGCTGGTCGTATATTTCGACTTTGCATCAATGGCCCTGATCCAGTTAAGTAGCGTAGTATCCTTGGTCAGCGCATAAGTTTCGTTCAATCCGCCGGGGATAACCAGAATATCCAACTGTTTCACTTCATTTATCGAACTGTCACAGATAACCTTCATCCCTGCCGTGTTTATGGTTCCTTTATCGCGGCCAACGAAGAAAACTTTGGCACCCATCAGCTCACTGAAAACATGGTAAGGTCCCATTGCATCGAGCACCGCATAGTTATCATAGAGGAGGATTCCAACAGTTTTGATATGAACCTTAGGTTTCGGGAAACCCGGCGTTTCCACCTCATTATTGGACTGTTTATTTTCATTTTCTTTGCTCTCGTTTTTGCAAGCCATCAAAAACACTGCGAAGAGGGTAACAAATATTATTTTTTTCATCATGTTAAAATTTAGCGATCAAGGTTGTACCATAGGTTCTGGGACTGCCGAGCATAAAAGAGCCAAAAGACCCATAGGCAATGTATTTTTCATCAAAGGCGTTTCTCATCCAGCCGTTAAGCTCAAATCGTCTGGTGGTAATGCCGGCCTTGAAATTCCAGAGGCTATAACCCGGCTGATTTAGTCCGTTAATAAAGTCAAAATAATACCGGCCAAGATAGCGGTATTCTGCTCTCGCAAAAACGCCTAACTTTGCTTTGCTATGCAAGAAATCATAATTATACTGGGCGGCCAGCATGGAACTTATGGGCGGAGTGTTGATCGGCTGGTTGCCCTCAAAGTTTACTACCGCGCCAGCATCAGCACTATAAAGGAGGAGCGATTTATAACGCGCATGAGAATAACTGGCGTTCCAGTCAATCTGAAGCCCCTTAACAGGTAGCGCGGTCAATTCAAGTTCAATTCCCTTATTGTGCATTTCTCCAACATTCAAAATCAAGGCATTGATGCCGTCCATAGCCGTGCTGATTTGCTGATTATGCTGTTCAAGATAAAAAGCAGTCAGGTTAAGCTTCAGCCTGTTTTCAAAAAACATATTCTTTAGACCGATCTCAAAGTTGTCCGAATGCTCAGGTTCATAAGGAATCTGTGCAGGATCCGTAGCATTGGTGTTTATTCCGCCTGCGCGAAAGCCGCGTGCGTAGCTACCATAAACCATCATATTTTCCGCCGTTTTATAGCTCAAAACCAACTTAGGTGTAAAAGCATTAAAGCTTGCCCGGTATTCCTGCTCCGGCGAGACGGTCACCTGTGGATCCGGATCTTTTTGATAATAGGTACGCTGGCCCAGTTTGCGTTGCTCACGGTCATAGCGTAGGCCTGCTGTAAAATCCAGCTTATCACTGATGGAATAAGTAGCTTGCCCGAAAAAGGCAAATCCCTGGTTGCGCCCCTTGCTGATGCTGGTCGAGGTAAAAGGTGCATCAGATGCAGGATCAAAAAGTACATAGTCTGGGCCGAAAAATGTCGGTGCGTTCATGTTCGTACTTTGGGTAAAGCCATATGCGCCCACTACCCATTTCAGATGGGATGATTTTTTTGATGGGGAACTGAAACGGATCTCCTGTGTAAAAATTCGCTGACGCTGATTTGGAGCAGTACTCAACGCATTAAGCGGACTAAAGTCATAGTCGACGCCCGCACCCTCATAGTAAGCATGCCAATCAATATAAGAAGATACCGCTGTAAAATTAAAATCCTGCCCATAATAGTTGGCAGCAAGTGAAGTATTATAATTTTTCCTGCGTTCCACATTGGTATTATTCGTATTAACATGAAAAGGTTTTACCAACGCCTCATCATAAGATCCTACCCAGGGGAAACTCCCCCTATCGTTATCATTCTCTAGTTTTGCATTTAATGCCAGTGACCAGTTTGCAGATGGAAGGTAACGCAGATTAAAGTTTCCCGAATAATCTTCTCTCCGATCGAAACCGCTCTGGGTAAATTCATTATAATAAATGGCGCCCCTGTGGTTATAGGTAAAAGAACCACCAGCAAAAAGTTTGTTTTTTACTATTGGAGCAGACAGGCTGGTGGTGTAACGCTGCTGGCCATAGTTGCCCAGCGTAATTTCAGCATAACCTGAAGGGATATTGCCCGGCTGCTTGGTGGTAATGTTCACCACCCCTCCAAATGCATTACGCCCGTATAATGTACCCTGAGGTCCACGAAGAACTTCCACACTTTGGATATCATTAAACTGCACCGGTGCAGAGAAATAATCGAACTGGTAAACACCATCCACATAAGTGGCAACCGCCTGCTCATTTGAAAAGCCCATGACTCCACGAATATTAAAAAAGTTTGAACTGGCACTATTTCCATGCTCTACAACGAAAAGACTTGGAGATAACGCAGTGAGATTTGTAATATCCCAGATCCGGTAATCCTGAATCTGTTTGGCATCTATAACACTGATCGCTGCCGGCACTTTCTGTACATCCTGTTGTCTTTTTTCTGCAGTGACTACTACCTGGCTGAGTTGATTGCTGGTGGCCAGGAGAATAAATGCCAGGTTTTGATTTCCTTTTGTCCTTAGTTTTACGGATTTGAACTGCGTGGCATAACCAACGGCACTTACTGAAAGTTCATAATTCCCTTCAGGCAAGCTAAAACTAAAGTTTCCGTTTGCATCTGCAATTGTAGACTTAGTTGTATTTAGAATATTAATGGTGGCTCCTTCTATAGATGCACCATTTTTTTCGTTGACGCTTCCGCTTAGGGTTTGCGCTTGAACGAAACTGTTCATTAGCAGAATGCTAATAAGTATGATCTTAAATTTCATTGTTTTTATTTCGACGGACAGATCCATCTCGCTTTATGGCAAATGCCAGTTTTTTTATAACATCAAAATCTTAATTGCATCTATAGATTCTGATGCAGTAGTATAATGAAGCACGAGTTATTTAAAAGCTGATAAGTATAATAATCTCTGAATTTATTCTTTCAAAAGTCAAGCTGAATTCTGACCTGCTTTAGTGCTGGTCGCGTTTACACCTATCAGCAACACTTCAAAGAATTAGATTTTCTCACCATATGCTTTCCTACACACATTAGTATGGAATTCGATCAATCTATTTTTCCGTTTGATGATTTGCAAACCAGTCCTATTTATGTTTCAAATCGCTGTTTTGCATCATTTTTCAGAATCGTTTTAACCTAACCTGTGTTGCACGGCAAAAACAATTCTTATTGCATAACTAAAAGAAACAAAGTTATAGTGGAAAATAAATTCTACAGTTTATAATTATCTTTTTTTCGCCCTTATTGAGATTAATTTATGGTGGATTAATATCAATACAGGCATAAGATAAATAAAGCCGCTTTACTTACCCGTAATTAGCAAGATAACTTTGGTGGTTGAAAGAAAGCATTTACCCTCATTATGATCTTGTCTGTTTGTGTTGGGTAATAGCAGATAATAGAAGGTGAGGTAACAGGATTTATTGTCAAAGGTTGGGTGGGCATGTTTAACGTAAAAGCATTTCGTTGCGCATCCCTGTCCTGTTTCTTTTCTTTTTCCTCGGCCTGTTGCAATTTTTTCTTAAGGTAGCATTTTCCATTACAATGCATCCAAGGGCGTGATTTGTTCACACACACATTTTCAGCAATATCTTTCTGGTTTACAACAAAACCGGCATACACAAAGTACACAGCAAAGTTGGAAGCGATGAGCGAGACCAGTAGTAATATGACGAGTGTCCTTTTGAACATTTCGGAGCAAATATAATAACTTCATGAAAATTTTATCTCTATGGCACTGATTTAAATTTTAAAACTAAACCTATGTTAATCCCTAAAAGTATAGCTTAACGATTTCATTTCCTGACAGATTGAAGCAAAATATTCCGCTATCAATTGACCATTGTTATAAAAACCGAATGGATAAATAGAAATTACAATAGTAATAACATCTTATGCATAGCAAATAAAATTAGTAGGACGATGCTGTAATTTTTAAAAGAAAATATTTCACATAAACCTCCAGCGGAAATTGCTAATTCGACATTCTTGATTTTTAGGATCTAGATTTCAGACATAGGGAAATCGTCCGGATGCGGAATGCATCCGGACGAATCATTTAAACAACACACTAAACGATAATAAAATTTGGTTTACCGGCCTGGGCTATGATCCACTTCTGGCTCAGCATTTTGACTATTTCCCCACATAAAACGCTCCTCTCCTTCCTCTGTACTTATTTCTTCGGTCTCAGAAATTCCCAGTTCATCTTTCATTTCCGTATTGGTTTTCAGTTCAGGCAGCAAATCACTTTGCCGCATGGCAACATTATTTTTATCAAATACTTCCAGTCCTCTAAATTGCGGATTTGCGGTAACCTCAACAGGTACATCCCGGTTATTCACCAGCATGATACCTTTTGCCCGTGCCCCCATCTTGAGTGAGCGCAGCATATCTTCTTTCTTCTGTTCATCTAATCCTTTGAATGGATATTTATCAATTGCGGCAGACAAATCAAACTGGTATTCGGGGTAAAATTTACGCAATGGATGATTGCCCTGAGCGTCCAGCACATCAAGATTTAGCTTAAACCAAACCTTTTTCTTTTCAGCAATTTCTCCTTCTTCGGCTTTGCTCATAACGTTTTTTTCAATCGCGTTTCCAGATAGCAACCTATAGGCCTGCAATGCCGTGATCCGGCTATCTTTATCATAGTCGAAAACCTGTTTGACTGGTGGCTTTCCATCCCTAGCCAAAGTGACTTCATACGTATTCAGAAAATACATATCAGTTGTTTTTGATCGATTAAAATTGAGCTGAAAAGAGAGGTGATCTGCAGGTTTTGCTGTAGATTTAGCCGTATTATTTGGCTTGTAACTCTGGCTAAGCCCTAAAGAAAATAACGGCAATTCTCTGGAAATTGCAGATTGCAACACATCATTTAATGCATTGTCAAAGCCCAGATAATCAAGACTTTTTTTAAGGTAATCAAGATTCTGTTCATTCATAATCTAAAAATTTAATAGTTTTAAAATAAAGAGAGCTGTGATTGATGCTCAGGAGGTGTAAAGCCATTTTCTCTGGCCAAATGTTCACCAATGGCAATAGCGAGCTCCTTGAGGTTACTGTAGTTTTCCTGCTTTAAAGTTTCCAGATAGACAAAGTGCGAACGGTAACCCGTTCCAGAAATGATGGCACTTGCAGAACGAAATTCAAAGTGCACAACAAGTGGTTCCTTCGTTGCAGTGTTCAGCCAATTGTAGGCATATTTTACCTGTACACTAAAGCCGTAAATGTGAACTTCAAAAGCCGCATCTGTTTTTAGAAAATCATGCATGGTAAAAGCTAAAGTAATTTTGGTTTGAACAGATTTAGACCTATCGGGATGATGTACGTCCGTAACCTCTGCTGTGATCATTCTTTAAATTGATGACTTCTGCATTTTCTTCAGGATTTGCTGAATTGGCCATCATTTGCAAAGCCGCATTAAACCCCTGTGTTTCGGCTTCTTTTTGTGCAGAATCTTTTCGGTTGATGGCATTCAAGCCTCTAATTAAAAGATAAGAAATCCCGCCATCTAGCAATACAGACAAGATTAGCGCTTTACGGTCAGATAAAATACCCTTATTGGATAATGCGGTATGTTTAAAACGGGTACCATCGCTAATCGTAACCACATTACCTTTTGCAAAATCATCTTTCTGTTTTTGGTTGAGCAATTCATTGTTAACTGTTTGAGGAGCCTGAACTGATGAAGGCGCGTAAGAAATAAATTCTTTTGTATCCGCGTCGTATTCATACACACGTTCAACAAATTGCCCATTAGCCTCTCGTACCGCTTTAACAATACAATCGCGTTTTTCGTTAATTAACGCGTCCGAATCAGCGGGGTTTAAATCTTCCATGTTTTGCACCTCCTTGTAAATGGGATGCAGCAAGAGTTTTTGGTCATTAAAAGATAGCTTAGCAGAAATATTGCGAATTTGATAACCGTTTCCGCTTAAATTATTGAGTTGGAGCAATCCTGTTCGCCTGCCCATTTTCAAAGCCATGATGTCTTCTTGTTGCAGTAGGCACTTGCCATGATCATACAAACCAAGCTGCGCCAGTTCTTGTATCGGAAGCTCCTGTTCTAAAAGTATTTTTTCCATAAAATTATCTGTTGATATTTCGATTCTGTGTTTTATTCGACAATATATCATCGACGCCGGAAGATCTGTCCGGGTTTTGCCTGTTGTGCATCTGTTCTTTAACGCGCATTAAGTTGCCGTATAGTTTATCTTCCGGAGAGAGAATGAAATGAAGATCGGACTGTTCTTCGACCATTTTTAAACGGCCTTTTTTAAGATGGCCGAGAACTTCATATTGTGTATCTTTATAAGGGATTTTATCGCCTGCAGTTAGTAACCCGGTTCGTTTAGCAGCAGGGTGAACCAATTCTGGACTGGTGCCTGGCTCCTGTTTAATTTCCAGCCGTTGTTCCAGCATCAGTAAATAATTGAAGATGCGTTCGGCATCCATAGAAGCTGTGAATATTTCGAAAGGATTTTTCTCCAGGATTTCAATCCAATGGTCTACATATGCATAATGCTGACCCGGATCATGGCCTATCCCTATCTCCTGACCGATGATCAGAGAAGCGATTTCAGCTTTTAATTCTTCTCGCGCATAATTCAGATTACCAAATCCGCCTTCCAGATTTCGGTTTAAGCGTTCTGGATGCCCCGTCCAATGGCCGAGTTCATGCAGCAAAGTGGCATAATACCGCGGTGCATCCTCAAAGTGCTTTTTTGGAGGCAAAGTAATGTGGTCATGCACTGGACTGTAAAATGCACGGTCGCCTCGAATATGTGAAATCCGCGCACCAGAAGCCTTCACCAATTGATCCGCCCGTTCTATAGGATTCCAACTTAAATCGGTACCCGTACGTGTAAGTTCTGGTATTCCTTCAATTTGGTCTGCATTAAAAACATAGGCATTGCTTATAATTGCACGTGGCAAATCAGCAGAAGCTTTACGTGGATTTCCGGTTGCATCCAACACAACATGTCCGGAGTCGTCACGTACTATCCGATCCTCAGATTTCTTGATGAATTGTATCAATGTAGAGCGTTCGCCTTTGCGCACTTGATAGCCAGATTCCTGAGCTTGTTTATACGTCATCCATCTGGGGTCTTCCCTTCCTGAGGTAAGCAGAGAAAGTGCATTAATCCCTTTGTACCGTTTACCACTCTGGAAATTATAGGGTAGAATTAAAGCAGCGCCTTCGCTTTTCCATGGTTTTTGCCAGGGTGCGGTTCCCTCCTTTAGTGCCGCAATTACGCGTTCTGCTACTTGCTCGTGCAAAGGTTTGGTCTGTTGCGGCTTATTCATCATCGTATTCTCCTTCCCAATCGGCAAATTCAATCCCATAAATTTCCTCTTCTTCTGCACTGAGTTCTACCTGACCTTCCAGGGCAAGCAACTCCAGCTTACGCCGAAGGGTAAGATAGTCTATTTCATTTCCCATAAATTTTAGGTTTAATTAGGCCGTGATAAAGCAAGCGCAAAAAAGCGTTCAGGATCAATATCACGACCGTTGAGTTTTAGTGCAAAATGAAGATGCGGGCCTGTTGTATTTCCAGTATTTCCACTCACAGCGATAAAATCTCCAGAGGTGACGCGATCTCCAGATTTAAGCCATACCAATGCCAGATGACCGTAAATAGATTCTAAATCCTGGTGTTTGAGGCGGATAAAATTCCCTATGGACGCATTCCAGCCTGTTGAAATTACTACGCCATCCAGAATGGCAAATACAGGTTCTGTCTGTGCACGTAAATCAACACCATAATGAAATTTAACCACTCCACTTAATGGATGAATGCGTTCACCAAAAGATGATGTGATGCTAATAAATCTTAATGGCAAACGAATCTGACCAGCACATTCAGAAGCGATGTAAAAGTGGAGAAGGAAGATCTGCACAATATAAAAACCACTAGGCAATGGCATGGCGCGTACAGGTTAGTGCGTGTAGAAGATAATCATGAAGCGGTATAAATGCATACCTGCAACAATCTGGATCATGAGTAATGTCCTGACATGCATCAATTAAATTCTCCGAGTCCCAATGATCTTGAGCTAGATTTAGCCGAAGCAAGAATTTTAATGTTTGGGTAGGAAGTGATTTTACATTCGCCAAAATTTCGCGGTAAAGCGCAAGCGAGTTTTTCAGCACAAATAAATCATCAAGCGGAAACGCTGCTATTTGATCGTCTTCAAAAACCACACTGAACGTTAACGTGTCAGGTAAAACGCCCATTATTCTTCCAAGTTTCCTTTGGCCTTGAGCATTAACCAAAACAATTTTTCCTTTCAGTATTTTCATAACGATAGGTTTAAATAGTACAAGATATTTTGATATGATTTTTGGTTTCACTTACCCGCAGATTTTTGGGCCTTTTGAATATTAGTAAACAACTGTTTTACGTCATCATTAATGCGCTTGAAATTCTCTTTTAAGATTTTGTCTTTATTTACCCCAAAATCATAGTACACAGGCATTTCGGGATAAGCATTTTCTTCGCGGGGAATGGCCTTCATATCCAAGTTAACGCGGCAATTGATGGCTGAAGTTTCAAACTTTCCGGTATACTCTTCTACTACATCTGCTGCCAGAATGCCAACCAGTTCCCCTGCTTTCAGCGCCGCGATTTTACCTGCGGGAATAAGGGGTTCAAGCTTTTCAGATAAAGAGATGGAAGTTTTGCTGCGGTCTATAGATAAACTTTCGGCACGTTGTTTTACTTTTCCAAAAATCCGTTCCAACCAGTCCAAAGTATCTTTATTGCGAACAGAACCCGAGAGAACATTGCCAATAACAGACGTTATTGTGGAAGCAGTCTCTTTGCCGTACTGTTGCTGAAATTGGGGCAATTCCTGTAAACCCATGAGTACTGCCACCCGATTGGATCGCGCAGTTGCGATAAGGTTCTCAATACGGTGAACAAAAAGCGTTGGCACTTCATCAATAATCAATGCAGATGGTCGGTTGCCTTTAGAGTTGATCAATCGGGTGAGGCGATTCAAGACCACCGAATAACATGCCGAGTTGATATTTTGCGTGTTGGGATCATTGGCCAATATGAGAATCGCAGGAGAATTTTTCCCTGATATTTTTAGGTTAAAGTCATCGCCAGAAAACACCCAAAATGTTTCTTTGGTTGCCAGGCGGGATATAAAAACTTTCAGGGTACCAATTTGCCCTTCCAACTGATTAAATGCTTTCGCTTTCCATGCTGATGCAAATGGAGAGAGCAAACTCCGCAGCTCTGCATTCGAGAACAACGCTGTAAAAATATCTTCATAACTGCTATTTAAGAAAGCGAGTACATGTGGGAAAGTTGAATAGCGACCATGCTCGTGCTGCGCCAAAAAGTAAATGCAGGAAGCCAAAAAGTTCACCGCACTCTGTGTAAAAAACTGGTCGCTGCCTCCAGACTTATCTCCTTTTTTCAACGCCTCAACCAAAGCCTCTGCGGTTTCGTTGGCATCCGCCAGGGTTTGAATATAATCCCGGTGCAGCACGTTGATTCTGCAACTCTTTTCTACCTGAGTAAGGTTGATGACGTAAAACCCATAGTCTGCCATTTTTCCAGCTTTTTGAGCTTTTAGAAAATGGTAGAAAGCAATTTGAGCGAGATCCGGAAATTTAAAATCATATAAACACAGGCAAAATTCTTTATTAATCAACTGGCGGATAAAAGGCATTACCACGCCGAAACTCTTGCCCGATCCAGGCGTACCAATAAGTAATGTGCCCCGGAATATATTTTCAATATTGATAAAGCCAGCATGAATACGTTTGCGGTACAGAAAAAGAGACGGAATACATACGGCGAATTTTCCTTTTGCAGGCTGTGTTTGCTGCATAAAACTTTCCTCTTCCGTATTCCATCTATCTTTGCCAAATGACGAATGGATAAGTTTAGAAACATTGTCCATTGCCAGGTGAAACAGCAATGTTCCCGCAAAAAGTAGCACCATATAAGCGATATCGTAAACGGTTGTGTTATACAATAAATTTTCTGCATGCTCGACTTCAAGAAAAAGCAAGCTGAAAAACATACATAGGAGGCCTGAACTTAAAGGAAGTACAATTGATTTTTCTGGATGAATTTCTGCATCCTTTTTGCTTAAAGTACCGATAGACACCAGAGATATCAGCAATAAAATTAACAATCGACTAAATACTGGATTTTGATAAATGAAGATTTGTGAAAAACGCAGAACGATAACCTCCAAACCGAGCGCTGTTTCTGAGTCATTGGCCATTAGCTTTGGCGCATAAATGAACATCAAAACATCAGTCAGAACCGCAAAATAGATTAGTGCCTGAAAGAATCTGTGCATATCTTGTTGTTCTCTGGATTCTTCCATACTTCATGCCTCAAATGGATACAACACTAAAAGGTATCTGCGCCGAGCAAATCTGCATAACGCAAAGCCAGGGTCAGGTTTCGACCGGAAACAACGGTTTCCTTTAAAGAAATATTCAATCTTTTGTGACCAGGGAAAGTTGCTTTTTTAAACACATAAATGTTTCGATAATTGCGTTTGAACTGGGTGAACGGATACAGCGTAAATTTTGGCTCCAATTCAATAGATTGGACATTTGTTGCTTTCACCACTTTTTTATCTTCGATTTTAAACCGGATTTCATCCACATTAAACAGAAGGTTGGTTGTATTCTTAAAGCCCATATCCAGAAAAACATAATCGCCAAGCGAATAAATGTTATTCACCCACATGGAAAGCCCAAAATCTGATTTCTTGGCAATTTTCTTTTTAACGCGCGTCTTGAGCATGGAAAACGCATGCTGTTTAAGTTCATTTTGCGACACCCCAACCTGCGAAATATCCAGCGGTCTACAATCCTGATGTTCAATTTCCACTTTGGTGTTTACCCACTCCGCTTGATGTACCTGCAGATAATTCAGGCGGTATTGTGCGATGAATGTTTCACCAACAACCGTTACTACACCAATATCATCGCCGGACTGCAAAACTGAAATCAAGTCGCTGCGCAACTTAATCCGTGCCAAATGATCCAATGGTAAATCGCCTTCCAGAAAGTTACCTGAAAGATCGATATATTGAATTTTTTCCGGAGAGAGAAAGTGTAGAGAAACATTTTTGGAAAGCGCAATAATGGGCAAATCGATCACCTTTTTTTTGCTTTCCTGGGCAAAAAGCCAAACCGGCAATAAAGCCAACAGGGTAATATGGAGAACTCTTTTCATAACATTATACTTATTTTTTATTTCTGAACGATTCATTATCCACGAGGTAAACCAGGCTATTGAATTTTAACTTTGCTTTATTCGATCGTATTAATTTACTTACGGCCGTGGTGGTAGATTGGAACATACGGGAAACCATTCCCATGACCAGCTGGCTATTGTTTCCTGCCTGGCTTTGAAGGGTGATGCCCTGTGCACCAGATCCACCAACATCACGTGTAAAATCCCTGAAAACAGATGAAGGCACATAAATACCCGGTAAACCATCATAATCATATATTTGCACATCCACTGGCAAAACTTCGCCTTTCACGAGTAATGAACTCACTTTAAGATTTACCCGTTGTGCAGTAAAGCCGGAAATGGTAGCGTATAGATAAGTACCTTTAGGTATTGGTGAGGACGCAACCACAATATCGTCCAGTAAACGCAGGCGCAAACGGGATCCGGCATAACCGGTAATATCCTGATCTACAACCGCCGAGATTGGCCGTTGATTTTTTTCGGCCATGATGGTGTTAAAGTCTGCCTGAAGTGCACCGCTCTTACGCACGCTAAAAACATTATTTTCCTGTTTGGTTTGCTCGGCATTTTTTAAGGCCCGTTTCCGTGCCGCTTTAACTTCCGGATCATTTGCTTTAGACATGCTATCCACCAAGCTCATTTGTGCGCGGAAAAGCGACATAGCATCCATTTCTTTATTTGGCTTACTAATGCTGTTTGCATCCGCGGTTCTGCTGGATTGTATTTTAGCCAAAGCGATGGCTAAATCCCTGTCTTGGGTGTTGACTGAAGATCGTGTATTCGTTACCGCAGCTGCTGGACGTACATTTTGAGATTTTGGTGATGCATATTTATTTTTCAATGCGGCGTCGATAGAATCCAGTAATCGCTTTTCTTCTTGATTGTACTGAATTGGCGAGGCACTTTTTTCCTGAACATCCTCCGTTATGCTGCCAATGGCCGTATAGCCATCTGCATCTCTAACCGTTTTGCGGTATGCATCCAGCTTATTGGTGATTTTGCCGGTTTCCACCTCCCTTGAAACACCAGCTATGCCGGTTTGCAAAGAGTCTACCTGAGCATTCTGTGTATTTTCAGGTTTAAAACCAGTCTGATAGACATAAAACAACAGAAATATAAAAGGCAAACAAAGTAAAGGAAGTGCGTACCGGGGCTTTTTTAATTCAATCTTCTTCATGGTGTGGCATGTTTAGGTTTTTGGATATTTTCCATTGTATTGAGCATATGTTCCATGGCCAAAGAGTCCTGACTGGTTAGTGAATCTTTGGCCAGATACATTTTTAAGGCAGCCTGCAATTCAATCAATGTCTTCAATTGACTGGCTGCAACAGACATTTCCGTTAAACCCGAACCGAATGTTTTTACAGGCATGCCAATTGGATTTTGCACAGACTTATTCTCCCGCAATACGCTAAAACAAAGCACCACAGAAGCAATTGTACAAATGCCCATGCTTGTTAGCCATAGTTTCGGATGGTTGCGGCAAAGTAACTGTACAATAGACCTTAAACGGTAAACAGAACCCGCAAACTCTTTGCGCAGTTCAGAAAAAATGTTTGTCTTCTTCATTGAAATGCATTTTTTTCACGGGTTCCTATATCCCTGTTTTCTAAGGTTTTCCATCGGATAATCAGTACGGCATGGGGATTATTTTCCGTACGATTTTGCAGATCTTTAAAGTAGCCTTCCGTAATCAGTGATCGTTTAACCGTACTGCTCCTTCGGTCTATCTGCTGTGTACCAAAATACCGGAAGTACTGTTTTTTTTCATCCAGCTGAATAGAATCCGTATGTAGGGTAACAATTGCTGAAGAGGATAAAATGGACGTAAAAAAACCGTTTTCTTTTAAGTTGTTGTATTGCAAAGCACCGCTTTCGTCAATCAGGTACATTGCCTGGCGCATTTGATTTTCGATAAATTCATCATCCGGTACAAGCGAAAAAAACAAGGTATGGAAGCGTCCAATGTGCGCTCGATATTCTGCAGCCCTATTCAAAGAAATATCGGTTTGCTTGGCTAAAATCGGAACATTCGCACCGTCAAGAATATAGATGCGCTTACGAGATTCATTGATCTGACCAAAAGCAAAAACCAGGACCATCAGTACAATAAGAAAGCAGGAAAGAAATGCACCTATAGAAACCCATGTGGCCAATCTAATTTTCGATTCAATATTCTGAATGATCATTGCTTACCCTCCTATGATATGACCGGCCATTCGCCCCATATTGGAGGCGTTCCTACCCATTGCACTCGCAGCAGACGACACGCCTGAGGTAGACACAATCCAGGTGGAAATGCTCGGTACGGTTAACATGGTTAGCGCACCAATAACAAAAGTAATGATGACCATTCCAAAAGAAAGTATACCATTTCCGGCAAACCAGCTTAGCTTTTCGAGGCTGGCTTCGCCTGTTCCAACAAGCTCCTGATAACGCGTGATTTCCGCTTCCAACGCAAATTGCTGGAATAATGAGGCCACATACATCACTAAATAAGCAATACCAGAATATAGGTTCACAGAAATAAAACGGGCGATCCAGGTTGAAAAAGAATCGCGGAATGCCGGAAGAATGGAAATCGCCACAGAGAAAGGCCCAAGAATAATCAGGATTGTAGAAAAAATAATCTGAATGATAAAAATGATATATGTACAAATTCTCAAAATCCAAATGGCCAATGTCTCCAGCAAAGAAGTCGCAAGCATCTGGATGCCTACCTGGAGGCGGTTTCGCATTTCAACAATGGGGTTCCAAACTTCTGCGAATCCGTCTTTCACTGTAGACTTTACAGACTCCCATGCATTTTCATACCAGGTATCGGCTTCCGTTTTTGCGGTTTCAGTCACTGCCTGAACTTTGAGTAGTTGGTCTGATACCTGCAAAATGAGTTCAGCCCTTTGCACGCGGAGATTGTTGATCTCTGTTTGGTTGCTGTCAAACAATTCCATGGTTTTTTGCTCCACCAATTCTGTAGGGTAAGCAATCACACGGGTAAAAATGCTCCACCACAAAATGACCATAACAAGCCCGAAAGGCCTCAACAAAGGCATAACCTCAAAAGGTTTATCGCCGGCAATCATCTCATAACTTTTGAGGGCAAAGAAAATCAGCATAAAAATCGCTGCCAAAGCCTGAGCATCAGCGATAAAGGCGTCATAGTGCGTCCAGATACTATCTTTAAGCTGACTTAAAAAGTACATCATTCCCTCTTCATAAACCCCGTTTCCCTGTAAAAAATTGAAGGTATCTGTAAAGGAATCGGGAACAGACTGCACAAAAAAACCGGCAGTGCCGGTTGTTAAAATTGTTGCTTTCATAGTTTAGAGGTTGGATTTCTGCAAAATAGCATCGGCAATTTCTTTATCTGATTGACCACCGGAAGCTGAGCTTAAAGGGTTAGAATTTAACTCAGGAAGACTTTCCGTGAGCGATAAAAACAGTACAGAACGACTTTTCTTAGTTTCCCAGGTTGCACGCAGCTTTTTATACTCTGCAAGTAAACTGTGGTAAGCCAAAATTCTTGATCCACGATCGAGCGTTGTTGTGCGGGCAATGTTTAAGCGCTCCAGCAGGTCTTCTGAAGCTTCACGATACCATTCTTCCAAACCGGATGAAGAGAGATAGGTCTGAACTTTACTGTCCAGGCCAAATGTTAAGGCGAGATTATTCTGCGAAATCAACGGTTCAAATTCTTTATTGTAATACAACAACCAAAGCGGGTCTGCATCACTCAGCAAGGCGGAATAGTTTGATGCTTCAACTAAAGCGCTATTTTTTATGGTATCCGATTCAAGTTTAAGCTGAGCACTGGAATTTTGCATGGCTGCCGCCAATAGGATGCGTTGTGTTTGTGGTCCATTTGGTCCTAATGGTCGTTGATCGGTTTTGGGATAATCCGGGTACCATGCCCAGGTGAGCCAATATTCTGGGTTCAAACCTAAAAATCCAGGCTTAGGAGTAAACTTATCTTCATCCCATTGTTTATACACCATCCGCTCCTGCTGATAGATAATGTTTTGATCTTTTATGCTGCGCTGCGCATTTGCGACGAGACAAAAGCAAAAAAACGTCGCTATGGTAATTTGTATCGTTCTCATTTAATAAAAAATTTAGTGTTTGCGACAATATTTTCACTCAGTCGAACATCCTGATTGACGAAACTTTGGTATGGATTCAGTGTGCGAAACAAACTGCGAAAATTTGCCCAGTAGAGGCTTCTGTTCATGCTATAAAGCAGCGCCCGAATAACTTTAAGTTCATTAGAGATCTTTCTTAACAGCGTATTCCTTTTCTCAAAATCCATCAATACATTTTCCCCTTCTTTGAGCACAAAAGAGGAAACTTCTGAAAGCAGATTAACACTGCGGTTTTTCAGTTGGTTCGCCACTTCTTCAGTGAGTAGAAGCAATTGCGGATTATCGGAAGCCTGATCGACAAGAGTGCCACTTTCTGCAACAATTTCAGCACTTAGGGTTGCAATTTGCTCAACGGCTATTGCACTTTTCAAACCTTGATCCACCTGACTAAGGGACTTCAACACCATATCCTGAATAACAATTACCGCAGAAGCATTCAGTTTTACATCTTCCATACTGTTGTTAATTCGATTGATGTCATTGTTGTATGTCGCTTCTGCAGCTAGCCTTGCTGTACCGTTTTCCTGAACAATATTAAAATGGCCTTGATCAAACACCACAGTTTGGGCAAACGAATACAACGGCAGAACAGTAACACCAAGCAGGGATAACAAAATTCTAATCATAACTCAAGGATTTAATCGATTATACCGGTTAACAATATTATTGATCAGTGATATGTCCTGATCGACAAAACTTCCGAAAGGGTTAAACAATTGATAGGCTGTTTTACGAGCCGAATATTGAAGCGTACTGGCCAAACCACTCGATGCACCTGCTATAGCGCGTAATTGTGTAAGTATGTGAGCGAATAAAATGCGACGGTCGCTGGAGCGCATCTGATTGATTTCTCCTATAGACAGAATCAGACCATAAGAAAAATTCAATAAGCTGGATGCTTGATTTAACAGATCCGCTTCGGTTTCAATAGCCAGAATCAAAAGTTTAGGATCATCTTTGCAAAGTGTGTAGATACTGGATTGTTGCTCGATAATATCTGAGAGAATAGGCTCTGCTTCAATTGCGACTTGCAAGAAGTCTATCGCCAAGCCCAAAGCACCAAATCTGGATTGTAATGTTCTGTATTGCGTTTTCCATTTGGCAACCAATGATCTATTGGTCTCTTCATTTGCAGAACTGACGGTTTGTTTATCGCGCGACTCATTTTGCAATGTATATTCAGATTTATTTTCGGCTATGAGCTGATGAAGCAGTTCCACATTCAGCTGGGCCTTTCCAACAAATGGCAACATAAAAAATAATATCAATAGAGATTTCATGGCTTAAACAGTTTTGAATTGGAAACAACATTGTCTACCAGGTTTTTATCGATATTGATGTATCCACTGTAGGGATTTATGGAGTTAAAGAAACCACGTTGCTGCGCCCAATACATAGATTTGTATAAGCCATACGCGACACCACGGATAATTGAAAGTTCTGTAACAATGCGATTTAGCAATTTCGCGCGCTCGCCAGAATCCATTAGATTATCTATTCCGCCTGCCAAAACAAAACTGCTGACTTCCGCAGCGAGTTTGACCGAACGGTCCTTAAACTCGTTTGCTCCGGCTTCTGCAAACAAAAGCAATTCCGGACTGGATGCCGCAATATCAATTGCACGATTTACATCCGTTACTATATCTTCAGAAATCTCGTAAATATCCTGTACAGAAAGCAACGACCTCACAACACTTGAAACTTCAGAAAGACCTTTATAGATTGTGGATTGCAGATCGTTCAGGATGACCAGTTCGCCGGTCACGGCTAACTGCGCGCGCTGCACCAGCGTCAGGTTTTCGCTGGTTTGATTGAGTCCGCTGTTAATCAAACCGGAATGTATTGCCATTGCCGAAGCTGTCGTTGGGTCAACATAAATCTGGCCGTGAACCAAAAATGGACAAAGCCAAAAAGAAAGAAACAAGATGGGTTTAAACATGATGATCTGAATTAAGTTTATTATTAACGAATTGAATAAATGCGGGAAGAGAAAGCCGACTGGATTTGAAATCAGCAACGAAATGTTCCAATCCATCGCGATAATTTGAATGTTGCCTGAGGTAATATTCGACTGCTGTTTTCTCCGGTTTCTCTGTAGTGAAGGTCAGATATTGATAAAGAGAAACCTCAATACCGTAAACCTCTCCAGAATTGCCTCTTTTGATGTACACCTCTTTAAATTTCCCTCTTCCAGATTTATTGTCTAAAGCATTTATGGTAAATATTTTGCGTTGCTCAACCGCATTCAAAGACAAAAGGCGTGCAATGTCATCATAATTTTGCCGGTATTTAGATTGATCGAGCAGGCAAATGGTATCTGAACTTGCCAGTATGGTATCGTTAACCACGGGATTGCCTATAATATCATTCAATTCCTGAGTAACAATGATTGGTTCGCCCCAAAATTTGCGCATGGTTTTGTACAGGTAAACAATGTATCCCGCCATTAGCGGGGAGGCAATTGCCTTCCAGGCTTCTTCCAACACCAGTGCTTTACGTTGCCTTGTTCTCAGGCGCATTTTCTGCAGCACGATGTCCATAATAATTAGTGTGACTATGGGGAAGAGAATCTTATTTTCTTTAATGGAATCAATTTCATACACAATAAAGCGTTCGTTAAAATCACTTTGGTTTGAAGCTTCATTGAGCAGTTTCCCATAGTCTCCACCCCTACAAAATTTTCTGAGAATAAAACGGTACTCACTCAAGTTGAAGTTTATCGGTTCAAGCAATTTCATTTGCTCAATTTTTGAAATTGAATAATGGTAAAAACTATCGAAACACAAATCAATGTGCAAAGTACCGGCAAAATAATCTGCATAGTATGCAGACAAAACAGTCGAGAACACGGTATCTTCTACCTGAGAGATGTTGCCTTCGGTGCCTTTTAGCAGAAGACCTAGCAAAGTTTTTAGAAAATCTTTTTTCTTTATGTTATATTGCTGTTCAGTGAAATGAAAAGGATTCATTGTAATCGGACTTGTTTCCGAATAGGTATAATATTTTCCTTTAAAGTAACTGCAAAGCCCCGAATAAGAGTGTCCGACATCCACAATTACCACATCAAAATTGTATAGCATGTATTGTTCCAACAGGCTATTCATAAAAAAAGACTTACCTGTTCCAGACGCACCAAGTACAAATTTAGAGCGGTTGCTGATGCGGCCGGTTTCCATAGGCAGATCAGCCAAATCTATCCCAATCGGAAGGCCTTTACGATCCGCGAAATGGATCAGAAAATTAGAATATTCACTTTTGCTCAGGCGTTCCTTATATAAAAGGCACAGTGCAGCATCAGAAGTGGTCAGAAACCAATCGTAATTTTTCAGCTCCACACCATTCCCCGGAAAAACCGAACGAAACAGTTCAAGCTGATTGTAGGCATTTTTGGATGGAACAATTCCATGCTGAAAAAATGCAGCTTCGACATAGTTACAGCACTTTTCCAGCTGCGCTGAATCTGCGCAAATCAACAGCCCGAAATGTGCATTGACCAGCAGCTGATTGTCGCGGGCCACATCTGTAAGCAGCTGATCAATATCTTCTACACACATCCTGTTTGCCGGATCCGGAACACCCGAATGGCGCTTTCTTTTAAGCTGAAGTTTGTTTAACGTAAATGCCTGATTGGGAATCTCAATAAGCTGATTGTAGACCATACAAGAAAAATGCGGAACATCTGGAAGGAAAGTTAGGTTGTCCACAGGAAAATCAGTAAAGGCCAGGCCATTATTTAGCTTTCGGTATGGGCTTACAGTTTCCGGAAATTCGATGGCATCGATATCCACCATACTTACATAACGCAAGGCACGCTCCCCCATTAAAATATCGGTGTCCCTGACTTTAAAATTCTCAAAGCTGAATGATTTTGAATTGGGCTGAAGTGCAACCAATCTTGAAAGATGTTCGTCAATTTCAGGTTGATCCAATAACTTTAAAAAAACAGAAGCATTTCTGAGCAATTCAACAATTTTGGTTACCGCGTTTTGCAAGTCAAGACAAGCTTTCTTATCGTACACATAAAATGCATTTTTGGATACCGGTTTCGTAATCGTTAAATAACAGGCATGAGCGGTAAATTCCCGGCCAGAAAAATGTTCATAATATTTCTGCTGTAAAAAATCTTCTTTATCAGGTGCCGTATACGTATCTCGTGCAAAAACATCTTGTTTGTGGAGGATGAAACCTTCACCCAGAATTTTAAGAATATTGGCAAACAAAGATTGGCAAGCTTCAAATGCAGTTGCATCTGCACCTAAGTTTACAACAGGATTTTCGATGTGCATGATTACCGACAAATCTCCTCCTTCGCCATACAATACGGTTAGGCCATTCATTTCATCAATCCCTAAAAAAGGCAGCTTAAATTCTCTTTTTGGCATAATCAATTTTTAGTTGTGGTTTGTGTACAAGAGTACCCTTAAAATTGCCTTTGTTGTGTAAGCCAGATTTTTGCCTATTCAGTGTAAATACCAGCCCTGCAGATATCAGAACAACTGTGATAGCACCGCCCAATATCATATTGACTAAAGCACCCAACACGGCACCAAAGACCAAACCCGCCACCAAAGAAGCAATGGCGAAAAATATAAACTTCCCTTTAAAGCCCCGGTACGTGAGCGGTTTTTGCAGGCCTTTGTAAAATGGATAAGACTGCATGTGCTAAACACCGAAAAAGGCTTTGATCACTACAGAAACCAGTACTAGAAACAAGCAGGAACCGCCCCAGCCCATAATTTCTTTGTTGATGTCCTGATCTCCGGAGTTCCATTTAATATATACCCGCACGCCCCCAATAATGCCTACAACTGCACCGATAGCCAATGTTAGCGTAGTTACAGGATCGATATATGAAGTTAGAGAAGAAGTTGCCGCACTAATACCAGTGGTGCCACCTGCGGTTTGTGCCATGCTATTTAATACTGCACAACACAGCAGTACAAAAGCGGTTATTTTTTTGTTGTTAATCATAATGATAAGTTTTTGTGAATGGATTAAATCCCGAATAAACCACTTAGAAAAGTACTGACAAGCAGTAAAAAAAGACAGGAAAAGAACCAGGCCATTACCTGAGCATCAATGTGGTGTTTGCCCATTTGCCAATTGGCGAAAACACGAAGGCCGCCAACAATACCCGCAATAGCACCGATAACCAACACCAAATCGGAAAGTGAAAAGAAATAACTACCCAAATCAGATGATACGGAGTTAAACTCCTCTAATCCAGGCTGTGCTAAAGCAGGTAAAGCTGAACTCAAAATGGCAAGAAGTGTTCCGGCGGCTTTTTTACAATACGTTGAACAGTCCATCGCTTTTAGGCATAGGGTATTTCGCGGGTATGTTCAATTAAGTTTTCCATCGCCAGCGCGAACAGTGCCTTAATGCCAACACCTCCGCTACTGGTGACTTTTCCAGATGAAATACCATTGGCAGTAGCCGCAGCAGGAAGATCCGGAGATTTTAAATTGCCTGACTGTTCTTCTTGCTGTGGCAAAATAATCTCAGGCTTTGAAGTCCACACAGAAAGCAAGTCTTCCGGATCTTCATCTGTTGCAGTGATGCCTGCGGCAATGAACAAATCAAAGCACACATTTAGTAAATAATAGACGGTATAACCGATAATTACGATTAGAATAAAAGTTGACCAGTTCATAGTTCATTTTGATTTAAAAGTTTCGAAATATGTGCATGCAGCCATGGATTTGCATCAAAAAGCTGGTGAAGAGAGAAAACTATAATTTTGGTCATATCCACATTAGTGGCCAGTTTCAGTCGCTTCAGAAGTTGTACCGTTTTGCTATCCAACCGGATCATTACCTTTTCCTGTCCTTCAACCTGAAACGCAAGCAGCAATTGAAAAAACAGTTCAGCGTCTTTTTTTTCTTCATTTAATGGCCTATCCACCTCTAAAGATTTCTGGTGTAATTTGACTTTGGCCTCTTGCGAAGATTTTTGTTGACGAATGGTTTCTTTAAGCTGATCTGCGAGTGAAGTAATCTCTGTCATGTTGAACCTCGCTTCCCAACGTAGTTGTTGTAAATAAAATCAAGAGCAGGCAAAAAAACGGGGACAACCGATGCGGGAATCTGGTGCGTACCTACGCGTTGAAAATCGATCCGGTCTGCAATAGGCGGTGTTACGGATCCAAACTTGCCGATTGCTTTGTCCACTTCAGCTTTAGTTTCATATTTAACAGTAGTTTTAATCCGGTTAGGAACGAAAATTAAAGGGGCCAGTTTATTGATCTCGAGGCAAACCATAGAAAATAAAATGGTTGAATCCACAGAAAATTCGTCATAGTTAAACGGGCAAATGATCAGCTGTGCAGATTCAATAATCGGTATCAGAAGATCATCATCCATTTTGCCCGGCAAGTCGATCAAAACCATATCCTGCGGATTTTGAATAAGCAAGGTAAGCAGAGGTGGAAAATATTTAAGCTCAGAAGCAATCACTTCATAGAGCGGCTCGTTTTCCAGAATTTTAGCTTTCTCAAACTTATTGGAGATGGAAGCCTGATAATCCATATCCAGCACTGTAACCTTAGTTTGATGTAAAGTAGAAAGGTAATAGGCCAGTAAAAGGCACAACGTGCTTTTTCCGGCGCCACCTTTTTGATTTCCAATAAGTACAACCATAATGGTAAGAATTAAAGTTTATCTGGTATTTGTTCGGGATTTCTTTTGGCGCCTGCGGTTTCGGCCAAGTATTGCTTCATCGTCTAGGTCATCAGCGATATAAATTTCCGGTACGCCGATCTCTGGATTAATGGTTTGGTCATACCCGTCAGCAACAGTGCCGTCTTCCTCGACAGTGAAATTTTCTTCGATAGGCGTTTGGTTAACTAAATCTGACCCTGCGATTTCTTTCTCGTATGCTGTGTTTAACTGACCACCTATGAAATGAGAGAGTGGCATAATCGTGCTGCCTTTAAATACCTGTTTGGATGCATGATCGAGAATGGTGTAACCGTAAGGAAGTTTTCCATCTTTGAAATGGAATACAAATTCGATTCCGAAAGTAGTAGAGAGCAGCTGAGATAGCTCAGACCGATAAGCTACAACTTTCCCCAATTGATCGCCCATTTTCCTTTCCAAAACCGGTTTAATTGCACGATCAGCTAAAGCAAGATATTTAGAGAAAATGGCCTTGAGTTTGGCTACCCGTTCCTTAGGAACTTGATGATCAGCTATCTTTTCTTCCAATTGCCTGATGGATACGTGATCAATCACTTTTCCAAATTTTGAGATTTTGATTTGATCGTCAGTCCGGGTGATTTGATAACCACTCCTTTCAAGCAGCAACTGGAACTGTGCGACCGTTGAAAAGTTGTAGCGTAATGCTGCCTGAATTTTTGCAGCGACCTGTTTTGATGCATCTTGCCCTAAAAGTTGGTTTAAGACTTTGTAGGCCCTCACCTTTTCAAAGCGATCAGAAATTTTCTTGCCCTGTCTGTTAACCCGGCATGAAACCATGTGGATGTGGTTATTCCTAGTGTCATTATGGAAAATTAAAAGGTAGGGTTGTTCGGAATATCCCATTTCCCGGAGCCAATTTACAGCAAGATTTTTGAGGTCATCAAGAGTTGACGACCGACCTTTTGCTGAAATTACGGCATGAAACTGAGGAAAAATCACGCGCCCGTTTCTGGCAGCAAGTGCTTTAAAATAGTTGGTATAATCTTCTGGCAAAATGCGAGATAATCCATTTAATGCATCAAAGCCAGATGCTTTAACCAAAATCCCTTTTTCTTGCGCAACCTTCCGGGTGTTGTAACGTACGGCATTAAAGGTTTTCGACTTTCTGAGAATCTTAACAATCATTATTGGTTTTTTGACAAACGCAATAAGGCTCTAAACTGAACATCCAATGCTTTTAGCGTTTGAATGTACGTGGTATAAAGGCCGTTAAAATCAGAAACTAGGGATGGTTCAAGCTGAGCGTTTTTATTTAGAATATTGGCATGTCTGGCCAACTGGTTAATGTTGTTTCCAGATCTTCCTAGTTCAGCACCAATAGCATCGAGAGAAGCCAGCAAGGATTTCCCATCAAACGTAGAAATCAATCTGTCCTTCTGGAAAACAATCTTCCGGATATAAGCACTTTCATTTAGATTTAAGGTTTTGCACAACTGCTTCAAGGCAGACAACTCCTCCGCATTTAGTCTGATCGAAATAAAATAATCCCTTCTACCTTTCTCCAGCTTCGGCCGACCGCCTGAGTTTCTGCCCATATCGTTTAATGTTATCTTTCTTATGGAAAAAACAAGTTGCGCAGTTTTTTCATCCCCGTCGTAATCCGCAGGCATTGCGAAAAGCGGGGCAAGTTGACTGGTTTTTGTGCAACAAAAACACAACTTGCAGAATAAAAAAACAAGGGCGTTTTACGGATGATCCTTAGGGAAAACTATTCCACTTATCAAAACAGTTTTTCGGCGCATTTCCTGCATTTTTAAAGAGCAAAAAACAATACTCAACCATTCCGAACGACAAAAATTCATTAAGAATGAACTGAAATACTTCATCATCAAGATAATTAGATATTAAGAAAGCTAAAGTGCTAAAAGTCTAAAGCGCTAGATATCCTGTGATCTGTTTCTATAAACATCTAAGTAATCATGCACCTTCATATATTGATGTATAAACGTTTAGATGTTTAAACATCATGAGCACTAAACATCTAAATATATGAACGGATAGAGAATAAGAGCTTTAGATGGTTAGAAGTTTTCACGTATAATCACCTAAACGTTTGCTGTCTTCACGTGCAGAAATCTAAATAACTTGTTCAAAATGCTTAGAACTATCGGCTTCGCCCCTCGCGCTGTTTTAAATTTTTATACTCACTTACCAATTTTTCATTGTAATCTTTAAAGCCATCATATAAAAAAGACTGATCTATAGCTTGAGGACAGATTTGCAAAATCTTTTCTGTTGCCAAACGCCCTGCATCATCCCGATCGAAAAAAATTTCTACATGATCATAGGCCTCTATCCTACTGTAAATCCGTGGCAGTAAATTCAAAGAATTTAACACGATTACTGAGCAACGCTCTTCTTCATGGTCAAATTTCCAACTTAAGAAATCTATAAACCCCTCAAATAAAAGTAACCTATTGGAGCGCTCTTTTATAAAACTAATGTCTTTAGTGCCCAAACAACCCTTAAAATAAGTATTGCGAACCTCCCAACCTCCAGAATCATTTGTCCATCCGGCAGCGAAGAAGTTTTTCTTCCGGTGTTTATGATCCTCTACATAATAGTGTATTTCTGAAAGGTAATTTTGGGCCACGCCCCACACGCCTCTAGATTGCAAATATCGGGAAAGGGCAAAATTTGACCCCAATGGTTTAATGTCTTCAATACAATAATTCGGGAGTTTTATGGCGTTTTGATTTGAAATGCGCTCGCGTTTGTGTGGTGGTTTTTCAGACAAACAACCTACGCCCATTACATCGGAAATCTTTCCCAAAACCTGACTAAAGTCTGCCGGATACCAATAGGAAAGGCCAAAATCTATGATGTTGCCACCCTGAATCCCAGATGGCCCGGCGCCACCGTGATCATACCAAACACCTAAATTGTCGTTTATACAGAGTGAGGCGGTGCGCTCATTGCGAAAAACACTCAGATAGAAAAATTCACCTCCAGATTGTTTTACAGGTGAATGGCCTAACTTTTTAAGCAATTCTACCAATGAAGTGGTATTCCTGATTTCCTGGGCACTTAGATAATTCCCCATACAATCGACTTAAAATAATTCCAAAAAAAAAGGGGCATCTGCCCCTTTACAATACCAGAGAAAAAGAATCCTGATATTTTAAATAATTTATGGAACTACTCACGTCGATTTGTACAAATCGGGTCCTCTCCTGCCAATGCGCTTTCACCTGTTTGACGTCATCTCAAGGTTTCGCAAAATTTCCCATGGTATTGGGATAATGTTTCGTTCCTGAATTTCAAAGATCAATTCTTTTGTTGATTCAAAATTGAGGAGCTTTGAACTGGGAAATTCACAACATCAAAATAGTGTGAACTTTTTTTAAGATGTTGGGCTTCCAAATGCCTCGCAATTATGCCCTGGCATCTATAGTCTTTTACAGGTAGGAAAATTTAGATATATTTGGAATATGGAAACCTCAGAGAAAAACACACGTACGCACATTGGTAGAAAAATTAGCCGGATCCGGGAATTGAGAGGAATGAAACAGGAAACACTTGCTTCAGAACTTGGAATAACGCAGCAAGCGATTAGTAAATTGGAACAAAGTGAGGTAATAGAGGATTCTACCTTATCCAAAATTGCATCCGTTTTAGGTGTATCCATCGAAGGAATCAAGAGCTTCAATGAAGAAACAATATTGAACATCATTTCAAATACTTTTACAAGTAATGACAGTTCAACAATTAATGCAATCAACGTACAGCCAAATTTTAATCCCTTAGAAAAATATGTCGAAGCGATTGAAGAAAACAAAAAACTATACGAACGTTTGTTAGCGAGTGAGCGGGAAAAAGTGGAGATTTTGAGATCGAAGTAAAATTCTTTGCACATTTTTATCGAAGTATGGATTTCATCGATTGGCTCTAAAAAACTTCTTTGCGTACAAAAATTAGCTTTGAAAAATCAATAGCAAATTAGATAATGCAGGTGAAGCACACAAAATAAGTTCCATACTTTTATTCAGCAAAATATTATATTTTAAGGCTACCGGGATCTATTATATCTCGAATATTATTATACCTAACTCCTACTTGAGGTATTTATTTGTGTATTTGCTTTTTGCCACCATTTTGCTGCTTTTGTTGACAAGCTACTGTAGTATGAGAAAACTGTAGTTCTAGTGACTTTTTCTGTAAGAGTTTTTTTCATAGATTAGACTATCTAAACTATACACGATGGCCAAGAAACAAGATTTGAATATACAGTATAGCCAATTCATTTACAAGTACAAGAAAAATACTAATTTCTCATCAACCAAGCTAGGAGCTGAACTTTTTAGGGTATTGACCCAAGAAATTTATACTGGAAAACGAAGTCTAAATTTAGATAATAGTATTAAAATTCAGGAATATAGTTCTTTTGATGTATATCATCGTATTGAGAGTTTAGGGGATGCTTACAATGCCCACATTGAGCACACAATACCTTTAGCAAACAATAAAAAAACAAATCTTTTTTTTAATACCTTAAAACCCAATGGCAAGAGTTTCTCCAGATCAAACAGCTTCTTTAGCAATGGTATTGACTAATCTACGCGATAAGTTACTATATCCAGAAGGTCTACTAACTGAACTTTTTGCTCCAAAAGATCCATAGTCGATTGTGAACGTAAAACGACTAATATTTCAAATTAATAAAATTAAAAATCTACTGACTTTCAGCATGGCTTAAAAAATGATTAAAGAACCCGCTCTCATTTTAATCGACGAATTTGGAAATACTCACCTTGACCTCAGCAAGACCGGTACATTTTCCCATTTCATATACACATCTGTTATAATTCCGCTAAAGTATAAAGAAAAGGCTGAAAAAATACGCCAGCTTATTTCAAAGAATTTTTTCTTTGGTAAGGAGTTAAAGTCCAGTAAACATGGCGCTAAAATGTTTGAGCGACGACTTAGTTCGCTTTATGAACTTGTTATTAATCTTGATTTTACTGTTGACATTCTTGTCATAGACAAAGCTAAGCTCAATGGTTCAGATGGATTAAAACAAAAACAAATATTTTACAAATATTTTCAAAATCTGTTTGTTACCAAGTATAATGACCGATTTAAATCGTTTGAAATTATAGCTGATAAAGTCGGCGAGGATTTTAAATATGAGTTACAGCAATACGTTAGAACCAATGGCATACAACAAGATTTGTTCAATCCTAACCGATCATTCCATTTAAAGGATGATTATACAGACGAGCCACTGTTACAGATTGCTGATATAGTATGTGGCGCTGCAGGTAAGATTTTCTGTTCAAGTCATGCTCATCCTCGGGCAAAAGAACTTCTTGATGCTATACATCCAAGAACCTCGGTAGATTTTTTCCCACATAATCAAACAGTATTCACGCCAGGAGGTCAGAATAAAGAAGTTGATAAAGAAATATCAAACGTTAGCGTAAACCTAGTTATGGATTTTCTTGAAAATACCCCCTTAAAGTCACAGCAGGAATACGTAAGGCTGATTGAATATTTGATGTTGCATCATAGGATTGACCAGCAACGACTTATATCAACCTATGAAATTGTAAAATTTCTTGAGCAATTCTATCCTGGAATATCAGAAGACAAGGTTCGGCTACTTGTTCGAAATTTAAGGTATGAAGGATTATTTATTGTTAGTCATTCTGGTAAATCGGGCTACAAATTAGCTGCAAATTATTCAGATATTGAGGAATATTTTAATCACTTTCTAAAATATGTTATCCCGATGCTTCAAAAAATTAAAATTTTGAATGAATCTATGTCGATAAGTACTTTTAACAAAATTAACCCATTGGAAAAAGACACAGCCTTTCATCTACTTAAAGAATTGCTTAGCGCATTGAAAACCAAATAAATAAAGCACATTATTGTTTCTAATTAAAAAGGTATAAATCCTTATGTGATTATTACTAAGCTCCTTCTCAATTTTAAAATAGAATGAAATAAATAGCATTAATTGCTTTAAACTTAAAATTGTTGGATATTAGAATTTTTATATTCTATTGAAGAATGTAGTGAAAATTAAAGAATATTAAATATCATCCTCAATTATGAATTTTTCTATAGATAAAGTTGTTGAAAACATACGTGTAGTTGATAAACAACGTAATTATTGGTTTATCAGAACGTACGGAGGTACATTGTATGATGATTTTTTTGATAGGTCATTCGTAGGCATCGGATTTAATTCTATTCCGATGTCATTAATTAAAAGAGCTACCAACAAAGGGGATGGAAATACCGAACCCTTAAAAACAGCGATTCAGACAGCATATGAACTCAAACTAGGAGAAGTGACAAAGGCAGCAAATCAGCTTATTGATTTTCACCAGAATGTGAAAATTGGTGACATGATTATTATGCCAAGTGAAAACTCAGAAGAATTTGCGTTTGGTTTAATTGAAGGAGACATATATCAATCCGAATCAAAGGGTACCTTCAAATTTAGAGATGGATTTGAACCATTTCCTGAAAAACGAAGAAAAGTAAAATGGCTTAAAACACTTAATAAAAGCGACCTCAATGGAGACTTTAGAAATTTGATCATGAGTAGGTCGGCTATAACAGATGCAAACAACTATAGAGATGTAATTGAAGGCTACCTATCGTCTGTTTACATTAGAGAAGATAAATTATACCTGACGATTCAGATTGAGCAAGAAGAAGATATTAATGCATTTGCTTTCAGCGAGTTTCTATCATGTTTAACATATTTCTATGCTGAATTTTGCAAGGAAAACGGTGAAGAGTATAACGAAGAATTGTTTTTAAAGATAAAAGTACAATCAAAAGGTAAAGTTGCCCTACAATGCTTATCAATTGCTGGTGGACTAGCTATTGCCGGATTATTTGCTTTTTCTGATGATTCTGAAGTAAAGATGGAGTTAATGGGTAATAAAATTGAAGGAAAATCTACCGGTTTTCTAAAATCTCTATCTGGCTTCCTTGATGCTAGTCAAGAGAGGAAGCACAAAGAAGAAAGATTTCAAGATAGTATAAGGCGATTAAAAGCAACGACAATTCAAGAACCAATTCAAAAAAATGAAGAAAGTGTTATAGCGGTAAAAAAGCATGGAGAAAAAGCATTATCCCAAGAAAAATCTGAAAAAAAAGAAAAGAAAGTTGATCTAAATGGTCAGAAAAATATAGAATCTGGCAAACCAAGGCAGAAAGATAATGGAGACAATTAAGGCAACGACCAATAGTAAAACCATTAATCTGGAATCGCCTATTTTTTTATCTAAATGTAACCAAGAATATCCGACAAGATAAAGAGGAGTATAAAAAATAACCATTTCTACACATAGCAAGAAAATTAGGATTAAAATCAAAGTTCCTGACATAGTGCAAAGATAAAGTTTTACAGAGAGACGTTAGTCATGTTTGTATAAAAGTAAAAATTTTTATTACAACTACAAATCAGACTTACTTTATTTATAACAAACTAACTAAAAGAACATCTTAAACTGAGTATTGCATACATCACATATTCTTCTTAACCAAAATGTAAAAGTAGCAGATCAAATTAATGTGAATAGGTATTCAAACAAAAAAATCCGATGTGGTGAATTGGGATCAGATCGATTCCTCCTTTTTTAAAAAATCTGTAATTCATATTGCACCCAGCTAAATTGTCTACCCATAATTGGTCCTTATATTTTTAAATTAAATACGCGCTCAATGCACAACAAATCATTTTTTGAATATCTCGGCATTTCGGATGTCGAAAGAATCCATTCTCAACTTTTTGCATGGCTGTTCTCACCTGACTGCCTGGCGATAGATTCTCATCAGAAAAACAAACTTTTAAATTCCCTATTCAAAACTGCTGAAGTGGGAGAAATTAAAAAAGTTTTTACTGAAGTAAACGGCATTGATATTCTTGTTGAAACAAGCAATGAAATTATTGTAATAGAAAATAAATTAAAATCATCCCAACACTCTAACCAGTTATTCAGATACAAGGAATTTTCTGACAATCAATTCCCAGATATTCCTAAGTTGTACTACTTTCTTACTTTAACCGGCGAAAAGACACATAACCCAAGCTGGAGAAGAATGTCCTACCAAGACATGTACGAACAGCTAAAAGAACTTAAATTAAATGATAATCAAGATCATAGTGTAATCGTTAGGGAATACCTTGTTTTCCTTCAACGGCTAACAACTTGTGTTAAAGACTTCATGACGAATCCACAAAACTACGATATGGTTTTTATGGATGGCAAGAAGAAAAAAATCGATAAAATTGATTTTGAATATCGCACTCAAAATGAACGTTTTATTGCTTCAAATCAATTAGAGACCATATTGCAAAAATGTTTTCTTCAGGAGATATCTGAAGGAATAGATTCTGATATTTCCTATATATCAGACACCCGCGGAGATGCGCTAATTGATATTCCAATAGAAAATAATATAATGTATAACAAAAGAAAATACTCAACCATACTTCAATTACAGCAGAACAATATAAAGTTTGCCTTTACTATACATGGTGAGGGTTATGGAAAATCGAAAAAAGATTGGGTTGAAAACGCTATTCCAATAATGGAGAAATTGAGCGTAGAAAATTCATACAGCTATTCCAAGTTAAATAAACCAAAATCTAAAGCTTACGTTTCCATTTCAAAAAAACTACCAGTTAATTACTGGAAAATGCAACGCGCTGATTTGATAAACTACATTAACGAAGAAATAACGAATGCAAAGATAATATCTGGTAATTTGGTAATTGAGATTGAAAACCATCAACTTGTCGTAGCAATTTAGTGCAAGGTTTATAATTCAATACCTTTAATTTGCCAAAACAAACCACTTGATTATTCTCTCATTTAATAATCAAGTGGTTTTTAATTCTTGTTATGGGTTAAAAGGCGATGAATCAATTCTCTCGAAGTATATAAAAGGCAACACTGGCTTGTAGAACTAATTAGTTGCCTTGAGAATCAGCTCAATGTGATCTATACAATCATCAACGCATGTTACAAACCCTCCTAATGTTTATCGGATTAAACCTTATTACTTATTGAAGTTAAGACACTTTTATATTGCGGAATCTTTTTTGAAAAGAATAGTTCAATATCTATTTACTGGAAAAACGTCTTTTTGAGCTGCCAAATCACTAAAATTTACCGGTTCTTAATAAATCCATAATTCTATTTAAATTCGTCTAAATGCATGTCTATCCGTATTTTTTAATTTGTTTAGATAATAAAGCTGAAATCTCCAAAGTTTCCTAATTGTAAGTTGTCGATTTTTTCAATGAAAAGAGTTTGAATTGTCATATAATGCAGTTCTCCTATAACCCTAAACCTAAAGCTGGATAGATTCTTGACGTAATCCTCGCAATCAAACAGAATACTTTTAATTTTACCTTCGGTCCAGTTATGTTTAGGATGCTCTAGTAATATTGTTGTAAGCACTTTCTGATCCGTATCTTCAAATTGTGGTAAGAAGTTAATTATGGCTACAGCCCTATTTCCATCAATAATGCTTTCAAAAATATCGATAAAGCCATTTGAATACTGGCCTTTTTCAAAAATTTGCTTCCATTTGAAATTTCCCATAAAGTATTTTTTTTATCCTACGAAATTACCAAATAATAAGTTTAATTGTATTGTACGAAACAAATTTGCGACGATTTGATAAAACAAGTAATGACAGGTTTTCTGTTGAATAAGTTTGTTACCTAATAAGTAAAAATGCCCTGTTAATGGCATCTAAAGAAACTAAGGTTAGCAGGAATAATCTTTTATCATGACATTTTTGATATTATCTATCAAGATGCATTGGTGGTTATAAGCCACGTTGTGAGCCTCCTGAAGATTACTTGTCAGCTTGATATCTTCGCAACCCATTTCATCATATATCCTATATAATTCTTTTACGGTAACTTCTTTTTGATTTTCCATATACTTTTATTTTGAATTTGCGCCGTTCATAAAGGATTGCGATTTGTCAAGGGCGGTTTTTTAACCGTTTATATACCCTTGAAAAATTATCAGCAAAGCTTTATAGGTTCGCATAGTTCAAATAATATATGGGAATAAAAGGTACCAGATTGGATGGACGTATATTGAAACGAGGATAGTTTGTCAATTCGCATGTTTGTCTTCTTGTCCAGATAAATAGTAGCCTTTTCTTCAAATCATTTTTCTAGCGTTCAAAGAATTCATCAGCTTATTGCAATAGCATTTGTAAAATAAACCAGTTAGTTCAATGAAAGAAGATTGCCTTATGGTAGTAAATGCGTGAATGAAACGTAGCGCACTGGATAGCCTTGAAGAAATGCAGGGCTTTTTGATATACTAAATAAATAAAGAACGGATACATAACCGAAGTAGTGTATCCGTTTCTAAATTAACGCTCTCAAGGGAAAAACTAAAAAATTAAATAAATGTTTCGGTATTTTCACCTAAAAAAAATCAAGAGCGAATTTTCTAAATTGAAATAATTCCGTTATTTCAATTGAATACTATTGAGCAGGTCATCCAAAATCACCTTGGCTTTTTCTGTATCTTTTTGCTTAAAGGCGATATATCCTTCAACACCTTTTAACTCTTTGGATTCAGAAATAAACCAAATAAAAGATTCATCACCCTTAGATAATGTTTTTAAGTAGAAATTCTGATACTTGAATTTTTGGATCTTTCCGCTCCAAACAATTTTCCTATTGTAATATGGCTCAGCAAGATCATCTGCTCTTTCTTCAAACGACTTCAAGGAAACGGCATAGGGCAATGTAAAATCCTGAAAAGAGACAAGAATATCTCCAATCTGATAAGTTGTGGACATTACTTTTGGAAATGGCAAAAGTTTAAAATTTGATGTGATATAACTTTGTCCCTCACTTTGCAAAAGAATCTTTGATTTTTTCGGACTAGCCAAGGTTGCAACTTTGCTTAGCGACTGTTGACCAAATGTGAGGGATGAAATAAATGTGAATATTATAAATAATATCTTTTTCATAATTTAATTATTACAGGGTTTATCAATAACGGCATTACTATTATTTAGTTGCAAAGGCGTGTAATCATTAGAACCAGGGTTAGATTTGTACAGGTTTAGAAAAGCTCCAAATTTTAACAGAAACCGAACTCCTGGTGCGACATTTCCTTCTCCACCAAGTGCAAGATATGCTGCATTATATTGCGTACTAGGTGTATTATTATAATTCTGGTATGCAACTAAAAAAGCATCCCAATCCTTGACTGTAACTACATAATTTCCATATGCAGTGACAACTGTAGTAGACACGTTGGCTTTATAGTAATCAACCCCAACTCCACTATTGGCAACAGTTGCTAAATCTTGAGCCATGTGCATCACATCTGATGGAGACGGAGCATTCCCGTCAAGATGAGTATGAGCCTCGCCAATTTTAAATCCATCTGTCATATTCCAGGTAAAACCAGGTGCCTGCCATATTGGACCATTGTTGGTAGTTATGTGTGTATTCTTGTATCCATCAGCAGAACCCAAACCAGTCAATTTGAATGCTGTTCCACTTTCAGAAGCACCATCATCCAGACTCGTACCAACGATAGTTTTCTTCAAAGAATCCATTGCGATGGAAATACGGACAATCATTGCTTTAGTTTTAATCTTGGCCTTTCCCACGCAAGGGTCTGTATCTAGCACTGGATCTGGATCTTATACAGTTTCCTCATAGCCGCCACTACTAGTGTCTCCACATTCGCTCAACTTATGAATAGTGAAGGTTATTTAAAACATTAATCTCAGATTAAAATTTGAGATAATTAACAAGTTGTTGAACAAAAAAGAGCTTCTTAAAAATGCTTATTTTGTTACTTCTATACTGCCCTTCAACCTTATTCCTCAATATTTTCTCAAATTTAACAATTGCGCCGCAATGCTCATACAGCGTTGAAAAGGTGCGGAATGATTCTATTCAAGAATAAACCCAATTAACTTCTAGAAATTTTAATTTATCTATATTGTTAAACACACAAAATATGACGAACAAATCAGCCCTTTCTACCTTTCAAGTAATCAATTGGTTTATACTTATTGTTATCAGTTATATGGTGATAAATTGAATCTCTCATACCATCAAGATAAACTGTATAACTTTTATTCTTTCGCCTGGAGATGTCAATAAATTTTCGATAAACAATGCCCAAGTCTACATGCAAAGTATCCTCCAACCAATTTACCACATCTGCAATATCCGCTTTACCGTTGTTTATTGATTTCATAAAGTAAATTCCATACGCAAGTTCCACAAGTTTAACCTTATCATCCGTCCAAAGCATCCTGCCACCTGCTCCATGGAGACTAGCAGCAGGCTTTTGCTGGGCAAATATCAGCGTGCGGATTCGCTGTAAGATATTTTCTCTCAACCTTTCAAAAGCTATAAATTTTGAAAATTGATAGGTGCAATTCGTATCTGAAGCAATAGTATCCATGAAGGTATGTAGGGCAGTTCTATTTTTTCTTAAAAAGTAATCTTCATCAAGAGCGTCTTCACCTTTTAAATAGTATTGGTAAACAAATAGATTCTGTTCAAAGTATCGCTGTAAAAATCTCAATTCCCTGAGGTAATATTTTTTAATTGTTGAATCCGTATCCTCTGGTACATTAGATAAAATGGCGAACAATTCTATCAAGTAAACTCTCCAGCTGTAAAATCTGGGCTTTATATTCTTAAAGAAATAAATTTCAAAACCTTCATCGTGAGCGTTCAGAAAATCCTTTGCCAGCTGATCCAGCTGCAGTAAAAAATCACTTACGACATTAAGATGTTTAGATAGATTTTTCGGATCGGTGTCTAATGTTGAAGATATGGATTGCATTTTTTCACTCATCTCCAGATAAAGTTTTTCGAATTGCTCTGTTACCATCGCATAAATAGTTATGCCGCAAGATTGCGGGAGTTAAATAATAAAAGCGGAGTTTGTTCTATGTAGAGATGAGAAAATCGTTTAAAATAAATCTTATCTATTCTTTGAAAATAATGTATTCACAAATAGATCTAATTTTATCGGCGACAGTACAAATTGAAAAAAACTGACAATGAAATGCAAGTTAATTAAAGGTTAAATAAAACTGCAACCCACATGAACACTTATTCCTCAGTTTAAAAGCTCACTATTTGCTCCACCCTTCATGTACATTAAACCGCAGTTCGTGTAAGTGAATACACTCTTGATGTATATAGAAATTACTATCGTGTAATAACTAATGTTTTGACTTCTATTCTCACGATATTTAAGGTGTTATGGTTCATGAATTCACATACCTTACACATTTGGTTCAGCTTTGGATCAGATGGGATGATAAAATTCCCAGGGAATTTGAGAATATGGAAGTGATTGATCAAGAAATTTACAGAATCACAAAAGTGTTCCAGGACGTGGCGGTTTCGGGAAATAAGTGTAACCATGCTTATTTCACTTTGCATCAAAAGCAACTGATTGACTTTATCGACACCTTGAATTCAGAGGAATTAAAGGAGCACAAAGTCATAGATAAAAAGTTTACAGCTAAATCTTTTCAGGCAAAATTAATTATCTTTTTGAAATGGATGCGATCCGATCTGGCCCAGTATTTCAATTTTGACCAGCCAATTCCTAAAGTGCTGTTGCAGGAATATTGCTCAGAAATAAATGATAATCTTGAGGCTATTTTCGAAGCGCTTAAACGACAATGCTATCCTCCAGAGGTCATATCGGTATGTAAAAAAGTATCAAGTGGAAGTGCCTTAAACAGTTTTCGTGACGTAAAATTTCAGATTGACTTCCTTCCAAAACTCATCAGTTTTTTAAATGTGAATGGAAATTCAGTTTACGACATCATTAAATTTCTATTGTCTTGTGGTATTAACCATTGCGCATTTTATGATTTGGTCACTACGCATATTCGCCGCGATCTCGACCAACAGACTACGCTGACACAACAGATTAATACGATCAGTACATTTCGCAAGGAAATACGGCTAATATTTATGGAGACGAAAAAAGACCAGTTTCCAGATCGCCCTAAAATAAAACATGCCGTACTTAAATTTATCAAAGAAGAACTATTGTTCTTACGAACAATTGAATTCATGAATCAGGGCTTAGAACAATCAGGCATTATCAATGCAAATTATAAAGTGTCATTGTCCGTGAAACAACTTGCTTTTTTCGTGCATTTACAAATGGAAGCGGGTGTTATCGTTTGGCAGCGATCAAAATTTGCACACCGCTATCTTGCCAGGCATTACAGTACAATTGAACGAGATAACATCTCTGAAAAAAGCTTAAGGAATGCGCATTACAGCCATGCAGATGAAGATATTAAAAAGGTAATTACAAAACTGAATGAAATGCTTGCTCTTGCCCAGCAAAAATTTTGACGATGAAAAGTAAATAATAATTTGTATTAAGTTAAGATACAAACCTCATTCAGTCGTGATGGTTGCTTCCGACTGTTAACGTACATTAAAATTTAACTCATGGATATTCTGGAATATATTACCAAGCTGAACGCGATATGTGCGATGTCGGAAGAATTCAAATCTTATCTTAGAACAACAACAGTTTCTAACTCATTCAATAAAGGGCAGAAATTAATGATTACTCAAAATTTCCCCAAATGCTACTCGCTAATCATTCAGGGTAAAGCGAAAGTTGTATCAATCGATGATGAGACAAGAGCACAAACCATTCTTGGATTTTATTTTGAAGATGATTTCCTAACCCCTTCAGGTTTAATGTTACCAGGTGTGAATGAACTGCATCTCATTTTTATAGAACAGACCACTACCCTTTCCATCGAATCCAGACATTTTTTTAATATAATGAGGTTGTATCCGGAGGCACACGCTTTACAGGTGAACTTTGTAAGCCAGGGGCTTAGTCATATGCTTCTTCAACTATTAATCAGAAATAAATATTCCGCCGAGGAGCGTTATAGAAAAGTGATTGAGATACAACCAAAAATCAATAAAGAGATTAAGATAAAAGACATTGCTAACTTTCTCGGTGTCGACAAAACAACATTAAGCCGAATCCGTTCGAAAAAGAAAAAATAGCATTAGTCAATCTTTTTTTGAAAACAGTTTAATTTGATAGTATATGCATACTGTATTGCGAACGAGACTGATGAAATTTGACCTGAGGAGTTTGGAAAATGAAAAATACTTCAGTCATAAACAGTCAGCAGTTTACGTACCAGTTAAAATTGGCCGATGTATTTCCGATGCTTTTCGCGCCTTTTCCGGCCTATTTTGGCCGACACTCTTTCAGCAGGGATAAACTCCAAAGACATGCATTTTATCCGGTTCGTCTCACCTCATTGACAAATACACAATTTCCATTAATTGGCTTAATAAAGAGCCCAACACTTAAACGATGAATACATTTAATAAAAGAGCAAGCATTGCGGCTATAGTAGCCGTAAGTGCTGCAATCTTTTTATCTGCGTCTGCTTTTATGCCAGATAAAAGAGCTACTGTTCGTTATCAATATAATAATGCCACTTCTGAAGGCATTGGAAGTTCAGCAAACTGGACGCAAGTGAATCCCAATGAAGAACCAGCGGAATGTCAGGGTGAAGAGATACCATGTACCGTCACATTCGACGATACAGAGTACGCAAACATGGATGCATTCCTTGCAGCAAACCCAACATTAGATGCCATTCTGGCTTCAGGGGATGTTTCGAGTTTGAAAAATGAACCATGAAATAAAGGGGCAGAATTTCTGCCCCTTACTTCAATAAATATTTTGTACGATATTGCCGCCAACCAAAACCTGTTCCGGAATAGGAATTGCAAACCTGGGGCTATTGGCTTCCAAAACATATTGTGTACCATTAACCGTTCTGTTCAAATTTATTCCCCGCCCTTCCATATTTAACCGCTTAATATCGGACCAGGTTAAACCTCTAAACAACAGTTCTTTTCTACGTTCATCTAAAATAATATCCAGCAACCTTTCAGAATTGGTTTCATTAACTGCTGTAAAAAAACCCGATCGATAACGCATTTGTAATAATGCATTGAGAGTAGACAAAGCCAGATTATTGTTCCCCAGCCTGCATGCTGTTTCTGCTTTTATGAGGTACATTTCGTCTGTAGCAATCCCGCAAAAATAAGAAGAGCTTCCAAAATAGCTTCCCCTGAAGGCATAGACTCCATCGACAATCCGTCTGAAAAATAAGGCCTTTCGAAGATCATTATTGTTATATAAACTATAAAGACTAGGTACAACCTTAGAGCGTGTGACATTGTGAATCGGGTAGATCCTCATGGTTGAGCTGTACATAACTTCTTCATTGGTTTGCGATATTGGATATGCGGTCGCAGAGTCTAATGAATTGTAATCCATCAAATAGCTATTTAATTGAAGACTGGAATCTGCATAAAGATAAGCGTTGGTATAATCGCGCATAAACAGATACGTTCTGGCCAACAAACCATATGCAGCCGGTTTGGAAGATCTGCTGGTCGCTAGCGGTAGATTTGGCAAGAGGTTTATGGCCATTTTTAAATCACTAATAATTTGATCATAAGTTTCCGCTAAGGTATTTCGGGTTGAAATTTCGTTAAAATTGGTGGACAACTTTAGTGGAATACCCAAACTTCCAGACCTGGATGGATCCCACGCTTCAGAATGCAAGCCAACCATCAATGCATGTCCTTTAGCTCTTAAAAAAAAACCCTGCCCCGCAACATCATTCCAGGTTTGCTGTTCGGAAACAGCAGGTTCCATATCTCGCGTGAGTTCAATTACGGTATTCGCTCTATAAATCTGTAAGTATGCATATGTCCAGTCATTATCACCAGACGCATAAACATTACTGTTTTGCCAAGTATATAACCGCTGTTCGTAATCTGCCCTGTTCAGAAAATCTGCATCAGTTACATACCCATCTCCGGCACTCACATCACCGGAACTTGCATCAAATGTATTGATCAACGAATAAGAATCCAGAATCGCCTGCAAGTCCTGTAATGTTTCTGGAACGGCCAAGGTAACACGTGTTTTTTCATCCAGAAACTTTTTGCAGGAAAAGAAAATAAATGAACTTAAAAGCACAAGTATGAACATTTTAATTGTTTTCATTAGAGTTGGATTTTTAAGTTTAAAGAATAAATACTTACTGGCTTTGTGGATGGGAAATCTGGATCGATACCATAATCATTTGCCAAATAAAGGAGCCCAAGATTTGAAGCCATAAATTTGAGGGAGACATTTTTGAACGGCAAAAATGAATACTTTTCCTTTTTGAAATTGTAGCCTAGGGATAGGTATTGGAAGCGGATATGGTTACCACTTTCCACCGTTGCTTCTGAATATTGATAAAATGTATCTTTCGAAGTCACATTTGGATACATCTGTGAAGGTACATCTGTCCATAATTCATCTCCTGGATTTTGCCACCTATCGGCGTACTCACCATTGCCCTCCCGACTGGTATAAAGCGAGGCATAACTCAGTGCATCCCTCCTGAAATAATATCCGAATTTCCCGGTAATGCGGAAGTCCAAATTGAAATCCTTAAAACTAAAAGAATTTCCAAGGGACAAGATGGTCGTAGGGAATGCTGGCCCCGTATAAACCAAATCATCTATAGTTGTGGAGTTCCCCAAAATGGTCTCATAATCTTCAGAAACTGATCCGTTAACATAGCCACGTGGATTGCCATTCGTGGGATTAAGGCCCGCCCATGCATAAGACATTACCGTATAGACTGGATAACCTTCAACTCCCGTTACACTTATATTTCCGGATACGAAGCTGGATGCAGGTTGTGAGGCCAAATAATAATCATCAACCCGATCCCGGTAAAAGTTGGCAAAAGCAGACGTTTTCCATCGGAATGCACCAAGGGTATTTTGCGAGGTAAGTTCGATATCCAAACCTCTTGCAGAAATGGCTGCAGTATTTCGGGTAATTGTTGAGCCAATACCTGCAGTCGGGTTGATGATGTCCGTTCCAATCAAGTCGTCAGACTTTTTAATATAATAATCAATACTCAGGTTTAATCTGTTTTTCAATACACGCAAATCTGCCGCAAGATTCAGGGTTTTTACCCTTTCCCAACGTAAATCCGGATTTGCGTAGTTTGAAAAATTAGCCAATTGTGTACGTGTGTAAGGATTGGTTCCGCTGTAACTTATTGTGGTAACGGCTGCGATTTGAGGATTTGTGTTCCCGCTCCTACCATATGTGGCTCTTAACCTGGCATATTGAAAAACAGCTTTGGGAAACCAATTTTCGGCAGAAATTTCCCAGGAACCACCGGCAGACCATAGTGGATTCCATCTATTATTTGTGGACACACCAAAAAGATTACTCGCATCCCGTCTCAAGCTTGCAGAAACTCCATATTTTTGTTTAAAAGTTAAACCTGCATTTGCAAAAAACGAAACGTAGTTGTTCGTTGCTAAATTATAATCTTCTACGAAAGGAATGTAGGCATTACCCCCTGTTAGAATATTTGGATAAGTCCCTAAATAATCAACCGATACACTGCTGTAAATATTTTCATCAATGCCATAACTCCTATATGCAGACGATGAAGTGACCGCATTTCTGAGTTCCGAACCCGCTATCGCACTTAAAGTAAAATCATTCCAATCCTCATCGTAAGACAATTGCCCGCGCAAATTATGCACATTGAGCAAGGCATCACTAAAATCCCAGATTGCATTATTGGGGATTGGCCATGACAAAACTCCATTTACTACCTGAGTATATTGATTAACTAAATTTCTAACGTAGTAACTTTCCTGACTATAACGCGTTTGATTATTAATTTCTTGCCGTTCAAACTGATACAACCCAGAGAATTTTAAACCTTTCAGTATGGTGTAATTTAGCTTCAGGTTTGCCAACACATCAAAAACATTACTGGTCGTATTTTGATAATCCCCATTGGTTAAAGGATAATAATTCCAATCCAATAAACCATCTATACCCAAACCTGAAATAGCTGATGCTCTATAAGTAGCCATAACCGGTAGCGCATTTCCATTTTCATCTGTGAAAGTAGTGTATGAGGGGATTTGTCCACTGGAGGTTGTAATGCTGGGAAAGGATGTTCTGCCACTTTCTGCTTTAGAATAATTGGCCAAAAGTGATAAACTTATATCCAAACGTTTACCAATTTTAAAGTTGTTGTCAACCTTAAAGTTCATACGCTCGTAAGTCGCCGACAATTCGCTGGTATTGTGGTCGTATCCAGCAAAAATACGCCAGTTTTTTTTCTCAGAACCTCCGGAAAAATCGAGCGCATATTGACGGTTAATTACCGGTGTATAAAAGTTGTCCATATAATTTTGCAACACGTTGTTGGATCTGAGGTTATTGATCTGATTTTCCAAATCGGTGTCTGTTAACAACCCATCCCGATTGGCGATTAGCAATTCCACCACTGGTGTGAGTGCGCTGCGCGTACTACTATTTTCGCTGCTGTTGTAATATCCATTATTAAAAAGCATCCGTTCAATGTCAATGTAGTCAGATGTTGACATCCGATTTTGATACATCAAATCAGTCCCTTGAGATATACTGTGCGTGGCCGATGCGTCAACTTTTAATGGACGGTTGAATTGCCCTTTTTTCGTATTGATCACGATTACACCATTTCCAGCTTTTACGCCCCAAATGGAAGCTGCAGCACCATCTTTCAATATTGTGATGTTCTCAATATCATTGGGATTTATATTGTTGATATCGCCTTCATATGGAAAATTATCAAGAACAATAAGCGGAGAACGATCTGCCCGTAGTGAGCTTAACCCGCGGATCATCAAACCAGGATTGTTAGTTGTCCGGTCAACAGATAAAGTTGGGGTTATTCCTTCCAGTCTACTGATGATGTCTGTGGAGACTTGTTGGTTTAGGATGCTATTGTCTAGCGTACTGAAACTTCCCGTAGCACGCTCACGTGGTGTATTCTGATATCCGGTACTTACAATTTCGACATCCTTCAGAGCGATTTCGTCCACGGCTAAAAAAAGGAATATTTTCTTGCCCTCTGGAGCATTTACGATTTCGGATTTGGCCTTATATCCTATCCCTCGTATGCTCAAAGTATACTTTCCTGAATCAACTGTGAAATTAAAGTCCCCTTTTGCATCCGTTACTGTTTTCTTTTTCGTTTCCAAAATCTGAACGACTACTCCGGAAATGGGTAATTTGCTTACCGAGTCAAGCACTGAACCGGTTATGCTGATCTGTGCAACCGCATCTAAAGAAAGGCAGGCCAGTAATACATAAATAATTATCTTTCTCATGATCTTAAGGAATCTCAATAACTGGTAATCGTTTATTAATCAGCTTAGCCACGTTCTCCCGCGTTAAAAAGTCAGATCCGGTAATGGCCGATACCCTCCCTGTTCGATCAATCCAGACGTAGTGCGGCAATGATCGATTGGGAAAAGCTGCCAGTAGATAGCTATCATTATAAACCTGAATGACATCTTGCAGCATACCCTTTTTCGCCCAGACATCCAGTTTATCTTTAACTTTTGCTTCTGTATCTCGTGTGTGAATACTATTCACCAGAACAATTTTTACATCCGGAAGCTTAGACAGTGAATCAATTACTGGGAATTTTGCAAAACACGTTGTACACCATGTTGCCCAGAAATCCAGAATAATAATGTTACCCTTCAACTGACTGAAGTCGCCAATCTTAACTTCGCCTTTTTCATAAATCTTATGGTTTTGGGTCCAAAAGGTACTTTTCACCTTATTGGCAATTTTTACTTCGGTAAGTGCATCCTGGGCATATGTTGGTTTTGGGAGACTTACACATGCCAGCAAAGCGAAGCCAATACATGGAGGACATTTAAAGAAAAAATTAGCGTAGAATGTTTTGCTTTTTTTTGGCCAAAGCATGGCCATTGCGATAGAAAATATCGTTTTTTTCATTATTGTACAGTTTAGGTGGATTAAAAAAAATCCAGGTTCAGAATAATAAGCCAAAAGGGGATTTTAGGCCATGAACAATTTGGTGGGAAATTAAATCGTTGTATTCATTTTACTCTGGAGAACAAATCACCAGGCTGATCAAAATAATAAATGCTATTCCAATCTTTACAAATCCAAGCCGATTGTTCTTGGATTGAGAAGAATGAAGCTCCACAGAAATGGAGGAGCGGGAAAAAATCACAGTTAGCTGGTTTCTCACTTTTGATGGTTTAGAAAGAAAGAACTTTGATAACAAGATTGGGTTATCCAATACAAGCAATGCAAAGTTGTAAGTTAGTTTGGCTAAGTAATGTCAATGGAAGTCGGAAAAAAGAAATTATGGCTAATCTTAATCAATAATAAAACCGACGCTTAGTTTAAGCTTTCTATAGATAGATTGTTAGATGGGATATTGTGCATGCACAAAAGCTAAAATCTAATCCACTAATTGACAACAACTTAGTTTAAGCAATATAGGAATAAATTTCTAACACTTCCTCATGTACCTGTGTTAAAATTTTCATTTTATTGTTCCTTTAACCAGCAATGCGAGTTAAAGAATCCGAACATGAGGTTATAACCATCGAAATGTCCCATTTGGATTACTTGATCATTGAAAATGTAAAACGATTAAGGTCCGAAAGAGGTCTATCCCAAATCGTGCTGACTCAATTGATGGGCTTGTCAGAAGGTTTTATTGGTAAAGTTGAACTTTACACCAACCGAACCAAATACAATATACGCCATATACACTTATTGGCAAAAGCATTGCAATGTTCCATCCAGGAAATACTTCCAGAAAAGCAACCTGAATACGACATCGTTAGATTGACATTGAAAAGATCAAACAAAAGGAATAAGGACGGTCGTCTATCCCCTAAAAAATCAACCGAAATTCTTAAAATTGAGCCTGTGAAATAATTTTAACGTTTGATCTCTGAAGAAGTCGGTGGTTTGAAGTCTTATCCAACATCTACCTTATGAGAAAATTCCGTTGCGTAATTATCGATCATGACCAACAATCCGTTAATCTATTAACAGACTTTATCAGGCAAGATCCTCATTTGTTGCTGGTGAAGACATATGGCAATCCAGTTAAGGCATTAGCAGATGTGAGTCTCCAAGATCGTTTGGACTTTATATTTTTGGAAGTAGTGTTTCCGGAGACGAACAGTATTCATTTGGTACCACAACTTTCCCAAAGATGTCGCTTCATTATTTTTACGACCAAACATATTGATTATGCAGTTGATGCATTTAATGTACTCGCATCCCATTTTCTAGTAAAACCAATTTCACAAATCAGATTTACGAAAAGCATATGGGATTTGCTCAACAAAGCGCATTACAAAAAAAGTAAAGTACTGGTAAAAAAAACGAAATTCATTGTTGTAAATACCGGCGATAAAGGCGAAAGTATACAACTTAAACGATCAGATATCCTATTTTGTGAAGGCGCAAAAAACTATATCTTCATCGTCACTAAAGAACACAAATATTTAGTGTATCTAACCATGAACGAAATAGAGAAAAGATTTAAAAAGAGTTCATTTATAAGGGTTCACCGGTCATTTTATGTCAATACAGACAAAATTGTAAAAATTGCTGGCAATGTGATTACGGTCGATTCCTATCACCTACCAGTTGGACCATCATTCCGGAAGAACTTTCTAACTTTTCTAAAAAAAAGAACTTTAATCTCATTAAGAAGATAGGGTGTTTTAAACTCCATGACTTAAAAATTCGAGTATTACTCAAAGATTTAATATTTGTAGTTTCAATATTATCTAAAAAGGTAATTGGCTTATCTTGCTTATAGTATTCAATTTCATTATTTTCAGATATTATCCTGAGGTTTTTCATGAGCGTTTTCTTGATTCCTGTAAATTTATCTTATTTTTTTAATGCAAGCAGTTGCTATAACCTTAAATTATATTAAAGCTCAATATTTATCTTCGCAGTATGGATCACATCATAAATAAACTCTTTTCAGGAAGTGATGATCAGGGTGAAATACGGATGAAGGTACGCCGTTTCTTCATGGATCAAAAAGTTAATGATTTTGAGAGCAATTGGAAAATGCTGCAGTTTGATTCAGACAATAAAGGCTAAAGGAAATCCAATCTGGCCGGCAAATTATTTATGTCACCTATTATCCACATGAAAATGGTAATGGGTGCCATTTTTTTATTGCCCCTAAAACATTAATTTGGCAAATATTTACAGCTATTGATGCCATGAGCGAGGAAAAAAAACAAGCCGTTAAAAAAAAGGAACCTTTATATTTGGGTATTTCCAGTGCGATTGCGCAACAGATCTACGATGGAACACTAAAGACGGGCGACAAAATACCTTCCATACGTACCATACGCAAAATTTACAACGTAAGTATCAACACCGCCATACAGGCCTTACTCGAGTTGGAGGGCAAATCGCTCATTGATGCGGTTCCCCGATCGGGTTATTTCGTTAGCCAAACATTTAAGCGAACCTTTCCACTCCCAAGTATTACCAAGTTACAGTCGTTAAGCGAAGGGAAAGCCCCCGAAGATTTGATTAAAAAGGTTTTTGATACTTTAGGCAAAGAAGGCATTACCCAACTCTCTTTGGGCACACCTGCAAAAAGTATGTTGCCGATAAGCAAGCTAAACAAAGGTGTGGTAGAGGCCGTTCGGCGGCTCGATGACGGCGGCACCAGTTACGAACCCGTTCAGGGTAGCAGCAACCTGCGCCGCTCGGTTGCGAAATGGAGCATGGAATTTCGGGGCGGCTTAACAGAAGACGACCTGGTTACCACATCGGGGGCCATGAATGCCATATTCAACTGCCTGTTGGCGGTTACCAAACCCGGCGATACGCTGGCCATAGAAACACCCGTTTATTTCGGAACCATACAGGTAGCAAAAGCACTGGGCCTAAACGTAATCGAAATACCTGCCCACCCCATTATTGGCATTGACATGGATGTGCTCAAAAAGGTTCTCCCCCAAATTGATGTTTGTTGTTTTACCGTTAATTTCAGCAACCCACTGGGCAGCTTAATGCCTGATGAAAACAAACAGGAATTGGTAAAACTCCTTGCCGAAAACAATATTCCGCTCATTGAAGACGACCTTTACGGCAACCTCTATTTTGGGCCCACAAGACCCAGGCCCTGCAAGGCATTTGATGAAGAAGGCAATGTATTATGGTGCAGTTCGGTTTCCAAAACACTCTCACCCGGGTACCGTGTGGGTTGGGTGGCCCCCGGAAAATTCAAGGAAAAGCTCATCCGACAGAAATTATTACAGACCATTTCCACCCCACTGCTTTACCAGGAAGTGATATCTGATTTTATGGAGCATGGCCGTTATGAGCATCATCTGCGGACTTTCCGAAATACCCTACAACATAACTGCCAGCATTTTCAGCAGGCCATTGAGGCCTATTTCCCCGATAACACCAAAATATCGCAACCACAGGGCGGTTTTGTGCTTTGGCTGGAGCTCGACAAGCGTATTGATACCGAAACACTATATGATACCGCCCTCAAATACAATATCAGTTTTGCGCCGGGCAGGATGTTTACCCTACAGGATAGATATAAAAACTGTATGCGGCTCAATTTTGCACTCGATTGGAATGAGGCCTTAAACAACGACCTGAAACGTTTGGGCGGACTGGTTAAAAACAGCTTATAAAACTGTACCCCAAAAAACAATTTGATCTGTATCTGTAACCAAACATAGCTATCCTTTAAATTTGATTAAAAATCAAGGATATGAAATTAACGATATATCAGGTTGATGCCTTTACAGATGAGGTATTCAAAGGCAACCCTGCCGCAGTTTGCCCTTTAAACGAGTGGTTGGAAGACGAGTTGCTCCTTAAAATTGCTGCAGAGAACAATTTATCAGAAACAGCTTTTTATGTTCCCGTAGCCGATGGTTATGAGATTCGCTGGTTTACCCCAAATGTTGAAGTTGACCTTTGTGGCCATGCCACCCTGGCCACCGCTTTTGTGCTGTTTACCCAAGAAGGCTTTAAGGGCGATACCATCCGTTTCAATTCGCCCCGCAGCGGCCTGTTGACGGTAAGAATTGAAAACGGCCAGTTTCTGCTTAATTTCCCTAAAGACGAGTTTCAAGCGATTGAACTCAGTGAGCAACTGATCAATACTTCCGACAAAACGCCAATCGCCGCTTTCAAGGGAAAGACTGATTACATGCTGATATTTGAGACTGAGGAAGAAATCAGTTCAATGAAGCCCGCACTTGCCAATATTGCAGCATTAAATGCCAGGGGCCTTATCGTTACCGCAAAAGGCAATGATACTGATTTCGTATCGCGTTTCTTCGGGCCTGCAGTGGGTGTAAATGAAGATCCCGTTTGCGGATCGGCACACACTACACTGATGCCCTATTGGGCAGAAAAACTGAATGCCAACAAGTTGAAGGCATCGCAGCTTTCGGCCAGAACCGGCAAGCTTAGCTGCGAGCTAAAAGGCAACCGGGTAGAACTGGGTGGCAAGGCAGTACTTTATTTAAAGGGCGAAATTTACCTATAAAACCGGCAAACATGGGCTTAGAAAATGCACGCGAACACCTTGATCAATGGAACCGCGGTAACGACATCATCATCCTGGAGCAATCGAGTGCTGCTGTAGCACTTGCGGCAGCTGCGCTTGGTGTAACCGAGCAGGAAATTGCCAAGAGCATCTCCTTAGTCGGAAGTAATGAGGAAGTCATTCTTATAGTTGCAGCGGGGAATCAAAAAATTGACAACCGAAAATTCAAGGACGAATTTGGAATTAAGGCAAAAATGCTCGCTTTTGAAGATGTGGAAACCAAAATTGGCCACCCGGTAGGTGGCGTGTGTCCCTTTGGTGTAAAAACAAACGTACAGGTGTTTTTAGACCGGTCGCTCGAAGATTTCGAATTCGTATATCCTGCCTGTGGCACCGGTAATTCGGCCATTAAACTTACCGTTGCCGAGCTAGAAGTGTTTTCGGGCAGTAAGAAATGGGTGGATGTAACCAAACTATGATGAAAAGAGATATAGATCAAAAAAACAGCTAACCGCAACATGAAAATAGCAATTATAGGAACGGGTGCAATTGGTGGTTTTTATGGCATTATGCTGGCCAATGCCGGCCACGATGTACATTTTTTACTGAGAAGCGATTATGGCTATGTGAAGGAAAACGGGTTAACCCTCCAATCGGATGTACATGGAGCCATTACCTTGAAAAACGTGAACGCCTACGCCAGCGTAAACGACATGCCAAGGCCCGATGTTATTCTGGTGGCCCTCAAAACCACACAGAACGGGGCTATTCTCCCCAAAATATTAGCCAAACTTGCCGATGCGAACAACATGGTGGTATTGGTACAAAACGGACTTGGGATGGAAGAAGATTTAACCGCCCACCTGCCACACATTCAGGTTGCGGGAGGCGTGGCTTTAATCACCTCCTACAAGAAAGGAAGTGGACAGGTAATACATCAAGACCATGGCGATTTGGACATGGGCAGTTACAACTTGAGAGAAATGAATAGGCTCGATGATTTTGTGGCTGAATTACGCGGCGCAGGAATTGCGGCGAGTAACCAGCGACTGGACTATTTGCGATGGAAAAAGCTGGTATGGAACATGTCATTCAATGGCCTTTCAGTGGTATTGAACAGCACCACAACCGAAATTCTCTCTGAGCCTGAATCGTTATTGCGATGCAAAAAAATAATGCATGAGGTAATTGCCGGTGCAGGTGCCTGCGGAGTGGTACTTCCCGAAGATTTTGCCGATAAAATGATTGCCTTTACCCATAACTTAAGTACCTATTCGCCGAGCATGAAACTAGACTTTGACTTATCGAGGCAGATGGAAATCGAGTACCTGTATGCCAAACCCCTGGCGGCGGCTGCAAATGCGGGATACGACATGCAGGAAACAAAAAAACTCTACCACGAACTCATCGAACGGAACGGTTTCATTTAACAAAATCGAGTACATGAAAACTATAGGTATAATTGGCGGAACCAGCTGGTTCTCGACCGCAGATTACTATAAAAAAATAAACGAGCAAACCGCCGAGGTTCTGGGTGGATCGCATTCGGCAAAAATCCTGCTCTATTCTGTAGATTTTAGCGAGTTTAAGGCTTATGTAGATGACAGCAACTGGGAAGCAGCCGGGCTGATGTTCTCCGATATTGCCAGGAGGCTTGAGCAGGCGGGTGCCGATTTTATCGTAATTGCCTCTAATACCCCACATACCATTGCAGATACGGTAAGCCAAAAAATCGGCATCCCCCTGTTACATATTGCAGAAGCTACCGGTGCGGCAATATCGGAAAACAGAGTTTCAAAAGTTGGGTTAATTGGCACCTGGCCAACCATGGAGGGCAATTTTTTCAGTAGCCGATTGTTGGAAAAAGGCATTGAAACCCTAACACCGGGTAAGGCAGACCGTGATTATATCCACCAAGCTGTTTTTACCGAACTTACGCAGGGTATTTTTAAGGAAGATACCAAAAACAGGATGCTTGCCATTATTGATGAGCTGGGTGCTGCAGGTGCCGAGGCTATTATATTCGGCTGTACCGAATTTGGGTTGCTCATTCAGCAACGGGAAAGTTCTTTACCGGTTTACGATACCGCCGAAATACATATCAAGGCTATTGTACAATACGCAATTACCCCCGAAACCAATTCTTAACCGCACATTCCATTTACAAACCGGTAGCTGTACCCCATAAAAACAGCATCACTGTACCCCTGTTAACAAGCATGAAACATATAGGTTTGGATACTTTATCCAATGCTAAATACCATTAGGCAACAATACCCATAAACGAAATACCATGAAGAATTACCACATCAATATCACCTCAATTCAGCAATCCCGATTAGGGGATATCGATTTTTCCAAGCTAACTTTCGGAATGGAAATGGCCGACCACATGTTCGTTGCCGAATATGAAAATGGGGAATGGAAAAACCTCAGCATAGCACCTTATGCCAACCTGAGCTTAAGCCCTGCAACTGCGGCACTGCATTATGGGCAGGCCATATTTGAGGGGATGAAAGCGTACCGAAGTACAGATGGCGGGATCAACTTATTTCGGCCGAGGGAAAACTGGGAAAGGTTTAACCGATCGGCCATGCGGATGTGCATGCCTGAAGTGCCGGAGGAAATATTTATCGGCGGGATTTCCCAGCTGGTAGATCTGGATCGTAACTGGATACCGGAGCGTGAAGGCAGTTCACTCTACATCCGCCCGTTTATGTTTTCAACTGATCCTAATCTGGGTGTAAGGCCCTCGCAAAAATATACCTTCGTTATCTTCACTTCACCCGTATCGACCTATTTTTCCAAACCGCCCCGTGTTAAAATCGAAACAGATTTTATAAGGGCGGCAGCGGGCGGTGTAGGTGCGGCAAAATGTGCCGGAAATTATGGGGGTTCGCTATACCCGGCCAAACTTGCACACGAACAGGGCTACGATCAGCTGATCTGGACCGATGCCAAAACGCATACCTTTATAGAAGAATCGGGTGCCATGAATGTGATGTTCATGATTGATGGCATACTGCTAACGCCTAAGGTATCGGACACGACATTGGATGGCATTACCCGAAAAAGTATTCTTTCGATAGCCGGGCACTGGGGCATTCCGGTTGAGGAAAGGAAAATTTCTGTACAGGAAGTGGTAAGCGCACTTTCACAGAATCGGCTACAAGCGGCCTTCGGAGCCGGAACCGCAGCGGTTGTTTCGCCATTTGCGGCAATCGGTTATGAGGGTAACGACTATGAAATACAGCCGGGGGCAAACGATTCATTTGTGGTGCGGATAAAACAATACCTTACCGATTTGTACACCGGAAAAACACCCGATGTATTTGGCTGGAATTATAAAATATAAACGTAAACAGATATGAGCAACATTGCATTTGAAGGTATAGACTGGACAGCGGTACATAAAGTTGAGTACCCCGGAGAAAAGGGAACTTCCTATTGGCAAACCAAAACATACCCGGGCATAAGGGTAAGAATTGTGGAATATATGCCGGGCTACCTGGCCGACCACTGGTGCGAAAAGGGCCATATCGTGCATTGTATATCGGGCGAATTCGTAACCAAATTAAAGGATGGAGCAGATGTTCTGTTGCGTACGGGGATGTCATTTGTGGTTTCAGACAATATGAGCAGCCACCTTTCCATATCAGAACATGGCGCAAAACTGTTGATTATAGATGGCGATTTTCTAAAGCCCTAACCGGTATGGTGGATGTAGTTGGAAACAAAAAATCAGAGCCGGTGCTCATCAAAACTTTTACTACCGGTTTATGCCTCAATTAAGCAGATCATAAATCGCTGCTTTATGGCATACTAGCCGGCCCTGAAGGCAGTAGGACTCATTCCATAAAATTTCTTGAAGCCTTTGTAGAGGTGGCTTTCGTCTACAAAACCAAATTCGAAGGCAATCTGTGAAAAGGTTTTACGCTTATCCCTAACGCTTTGTGCAATCAGCTCCATTCGGCATTTGTTCACATATTTTTTTACAGATTCCCTTACCTCCCGGCGAAATAAAATACCAAGTTGATTGGTACTGAGGCTAAATCTTTCTGCCAGGCGATCGAGCCTGAGGATTTCGGTATCGTGGAGGTTTTTGTGAATGTATTTCAATACCTCCGGAATAATGCCGGCGGTAGATATGCGCTCTTCCGGGCTACCATAACTCAGGTTCCTTTCTATTATGGTTACCAGGCAGAGCAGCTGATAGTACCAGAGGTTTTCATTTCTAAGCGGATCTTGATCAAGGAGGATCAAAAACTCGAGCAAATGCACAATAAGCTGCTGTTCGTCCGGGGCGAAGCTCACCTTTAAATGGATTGGCGATTTGGCCTTCGACAGCGATACTGCCTTTCCATTCGATTGACCGACCAACTGCTTAAGTTGCCTGCGGGTTTGTTCACTGAAGCGCACAACATACACCTCGATATTTTGTTCGACGATGAAGTGATGCTGTTCGCCCGGCCTGACCAGAAAAAGGTCGCCCCGGGCAAAATCGATATCGAGGCCATGGTTATGGTGTACACCAATCCCCTTGTTGATGTACACCAACTCATAGAAATTATGGCTGAATACCTGGGAGGTTTGTAAGCCCAAAAATTCCTTTTGGATGGCGTAGTTTTCAAACTGCCTGTCCTTGATTGTCATATCACTGCTATAATGTAAATATACATAACATGGGTGTAAAAGTACATAAGTTACCGCCTCAAATTCGGGAATTTTACAGTATCAAAAAATAGAAATTATGTTTGGAATGAACAGAGGTGGAAGACCTGAAATGATGCAGGCCGTTTTAACCGTAAAAGAAAAAATATACCTGACCCCACACTACATCAGAATTGTACTGACAGGAGATGTAGGTGCCTTTAGAAATGCCAGACCGGGCGACAACAACAAGCTGCTGATACCCGAGAACGGCTCAAGGGTTGAGCTTCCGGATTTTGGCCAAAGAGGCGGCAGAAATGGCGGTAACCGGGCATTGATGCGGACTTATACCCTGCGCTATCTCGATTTGAGCAATAACCTGATGACCATCGATTTTGTTGCACATGGCGAAAACGGACCGGCATCTAAATGGGCAATGCTTGCCAAAGCGGGAGATGAGCTGGGCGTGCTGATGAAAAAAAAGGAAAAATCTCTTTTCCAACCGGCCGCTTCCTACCTCATTGCCGGCGACCATACCGCACTTCCGGTTATTGGTGTTATTCTGGAAACACTGCCGCCAACATCAAAAGGAATGGCCATTATTGAAGTACACAGCGAAACGGATATACAGGAGCTGACCAAACCAATTGGGATGGATATTGTTTGGAAGACCAACAGTTTACCGGGAGAAACATCGAGCCTACCCGGATTATTGAGCACCTTTGATTTTAGCCAAGATGACTGGTTTGTTTTTGTTGCCGCCGAATCGCAGGCTGTTAACGAGGCACAGGCCATATTGCGTAACAGCGAAAATCTGTCCAGAAACCAATGGCAGGCCTACTCTTACTGGAAATACGGCCAGTCGGAAGAAAGTTCGGCTGGTGCGCGTAGGGAAATGATGAACCGTTAATTTTAAAAAAGGCAGTATGTTCGAATGGTTGATCAAATTTAAAAGGAAATACGAAAAGCAACTCCTAATAATGGCTTCGCTAATTTTTGCCGCCTTACTTTATACCCGCATCAAAGCCGAAGAAAACACATGGAATATGGAACAGCATAACATCAATACCTTACACAATATCAACACGGGTGCCGCAAAAGCAATAACCGAAAAGGGCGTAAAACTTGCCGGTGAGCGTAAACTAAACCTGGCAATAGCGGTTGTAGACCGCTCCGGAGCATTGTTGTCGTTCATAAAAATGGATGCCGCCGCACCGGTTACCGTGGAGGTAGCCATTGGAAAGGCCAAATCTGCAGTTCAACTGCAGGCCCCGACAAAAATATTCGAAGATTTTGTAAATAACGGCCAGCCTGCAATGGCCACTACACCGGGTATTTTGCCGCTACAGGGTGGAATTCCCATTTACTACGGACAGGAAATTGTTGGGGCTGTAGGCGTAAGTGGCTCATCGGGCCAAACCGATAATGAAGTTGCTAGCCTTTTGGCAGATTACCTGAATAAAAAAAATTAAATCGACTTACCATGAAATCAGCAATGGCTCATTTCATTTAAACACTTAACAATATGAAAAATTTACTTGAAGCCAAAACACTTGTGGTTATAGGCGGCACCTCCGGAATCGGTAAAGAAATTGCATGTCAGGCCGGTGCACTTGGTGCCAATCTGATTATTACCGGAAGAGACATTACCAAATTAAAATCGGTAATCGACGAGTTTAAACAGCAATCGGTAAACATAGAAAGCTATCTTCTCGATGCCCATAACGAAGTTGAACTGAACGGTTTTTTCGAAAAGCTTCCTCCAATAGACCACCTGGTTTCGATGGTTGGCGATGTGATGGGCGGCGGAATAATCGAACCATCGATTGAGGTCATCAGAGACGTTATCGAATCTAAATTTTTTACCAACCTATCCATCGGACGCTATGCAGCAAAAAAAATAAAAGATGGAGGCAGTATTGTATTCACATCGGGTTCGGGAGGCAGTCCAAGCACCGCTTCGGCAAGTTTTATCGGCAATCAGAGCATCAAAGCACTGGTAGAGGGATTGGCAAAGGAGCTTGCCCCACACATCCGTGTAAATACCGTTGCACCGGGATGGATGGTAACACCTTTTTGGCGCGAAAAAGACGAAGATGAAGTTGCGGCCACCAGAAAATATATGGAAGGCAAAATACCAATGGGTAGAACAGGTACAGCCGAAGAAGTAGCGGAGGCCTATATTTTTATGCTGCAAAACACTTTTATAACCGGCCAACAACTTTTTGTAGATGGCGGAGGCATGCTTTCATAGGCCGAAAGAAATTATTGATAACCTGATGAGTTAGCTAAGTAATGGGCAATTGCAGTATCAGGCTGACAATTTTCAATATCATGTTAAGGCGCCCAAATCATCATGAAAAGTAATTTCAATTATCGAGCACAGGTTCCTTAATTTGATTTTAAAGATGCTAACGAATAGCCAGGTACAAGTTGCAGGCCGGCGGGAATGAATACACAAAGACAGTCTCGAAACAGCCGCTTCCTTTAAAAATAAAATGCTACCCCATCATTTTGTATTTGCTTTCGCATCGGTAATTATAGTTGTCGAATGTTGCTCCGGTATCTGTTTGCTACTGGGTGGTAAATTTGTAAGAATAGGTTGCGTTGCCGCGATTACCCTGATGGGTTTTCTGATGTTTGGAAGTGCCATGATTGAAAATTGGGCGGCTGTAATGAACCAGGTTGTCCTTGTAATTATTCCATATCTGCTGCTCACAAACAAGCACACCTACGATCCTGTTTCTCCTAAACAGTAATACATTTTAAATATTAACCAAAACACCAGTAAACATGATAAAAAAGACCACTTGCCTATTAGCCGCTTTAATCGTAAGTTTTAATATATATGCCCAACAAATTGCCATAGGCTTAAAAACCGAAGCCAATACAAACCTGCTCCATTGGAACGGTGTTGCCGCAGCTAACAACAAGCGGTTATTTGCCGATTTTCCCCGCTCGGCCAAGGGGAAAAACCCATCGGTAATTGAAATAAAAAATGGCAGAGAAATTCCTTTTCCCGGGGGAGATTGGAATGAGTGGCAACCCGGCAAAGACACCAAAACAGCTTTTGTGTGCATAAATGCGCTATACATGGACAGGAAAGAAAATCACTTGTGGGTAGTTGATGCCGGCGATCCGTTTGGCGAAGGACATTTAAAAGGTGCGCCAAAATTGGTAGAAATTGATCTGAAGAGCAACAAAGTGTTGAATAACTTCTTAATTGATGAAGAATATGCCCCAAATGGAAGCCATTTGAATGATATGAGAATTGTGGGGGATAACGTTTTTATAAGTGAGTCGAGAATAGGTTCGATTTTGATATTAAACAGAAAAACCCGAAAAATCCGCCGATTGTTAGCCGCATCTACACTTACCAAAGCCGATTCAAGTGTACATCCGGTGGTAAACGGACTATCTTTGCAAGGTGCAAATGGCAAAACAACCATACTTAATGTCGATGATATCGAACTTTCACCAGATGGCCATACTTTTTATTTCATGAGCCCTTTTGGTCCAAATTTATACCGTATAGCTGTAGCCGATTTATTGAATGAAGGCTTAACCGATCGCGACCTTGAAAAACGGGTAACGATTGATCAGAAACTAAACCCCGTTGGCGGGATTATTATGGATACAAAAGGAAACTTATACCTATCTGAAGTAGAAACGAACAGTATCCGTTGCATTGGACCGGATAAGAAAACAAAATGGGTATTACACGATGATCGGTTGATATGGCCCGATGCGTATTCTATTACACCCGATGGTACGGTGTATGTTGCCATTGCACAAAATTCTAACTTGCCATTTATGCACCACGGACAGGATGTACAAAAACCACCCTTTTACATCTTTAGTTTTAAAGCTGCCGATTAAAACAAACGCAAAACGCATACCAAGGCCATAGCCAAGGTATGTGTTTACATGCATGCCAACAAGATTTATAAAATCCTTTAACAGCGTTCAAGTTTGTTTTAAACCTCGTTTCAATACGCAATTGAAATAGGCTATGGCTACCGGTGTTGCCCTGTGGCACTTGGTATTGAGCCGGTTATTTTTTTTAAACCATTTCAAAAAAAGCTTTCGGCCACAAGGTTAAACTTAAAGCAAGTTCAGAAAAGCTTTTCTTCTATGCTAAATCTTTTACGAACCCACCACAACCGATATTGATTATTAGCCGGTACAGCAATCAAAATTATTTACAGATCGAATCGGTCCATGCGAACAATTCTTCCAGATCGTAATCGCCACTATGAGGCTTGTCCCATGAAAGTTCAAGATTAACATCAAAGCCTTTGTTCTGCAGGTAGGTACCTAACATCACCGAAATGGCCAATCCGGTATCTTTGTCGTTTGTACCATGACGGATGCGCCAGTGTTTGGCTGTTACCGTTCCGGCAGTGGCAATGTATGGCATTGGATTAAGCATTTTGATGATTAAAGGATCTGCAATTTCTGCTTTCACTGTAGAATTGGCCAAGGCATACTGGGTAAAATGAAGTTTATTCTGCGTGCCGGTTCCAAACTCCTGGTTCTCGCCACTCGAAAGATCAAGCGCATCGAAAGCCGGTGGCGTTTTCTGGCGTGTCATGTAATTTACATAGCCGTCAAAATCAAGACCGGTTACTTTTTTACCCTCTATTTTCAACCAGGCCAATTTACTCAAATCGACACCCGAATTCAATGCTTTTTGAGCCGATCCGATCACATAAGATTTAACCAGATCTTTAAAATTACCTTCTCCCTTTGTATCAAGCGATAATGCCTTTCCTTTAGCATCTTTAAGCCCCAGCCCATTAAGATATTCGGGGAACAATTGTTTCAGTTCGCCCGAAGTTTTGATCTGGGCGTCGCTTAAATTGCTTACCTGTGCCGCCTTACCCGGAAACCCTCTATCTGAATAAGTATTTACGCCATTGAATTGCCATTCGTAGGCCATGTCGGCATGTTCCAGGTTGGTAATTGGGCAATAGGCAGAAACGGCAAATATATCATCGGTTGATGGTGCTGCACCAAGTGCCGTTAAATACTTTTCATAATCGGTATTGTTTCCGGTTGCACCAACCAATGTAGAAATGGCACCACCCGCACTGGTTCCATTGGATATAATTTTTGACGCCGCACCGGGAATAAGCTTATCGTTATAGCGAAGGTAACGAACAGCTGCCTTAAGGTCTACGATAGCTGCAGGGGCCTTGCCCGTGTATATTCCGTTTGCATCTTTAGTTGTACGGCCACGGGCACCGGACGAGGCCACGATATACCCTTTGGTGAGGGCAACCAATACTGCCGAAGTTTTTTTACCGCCACCAAAAGGACCATCCATCATAGGGGGGCGGGCACCCTGCGGCATGCCCTCAGGCCGCCCACCACCACCCGGCATTCCTTCCATTGGCGGAAGACCGGCCATTGGGCTATTTACGGTAGAGGCAGGTTTTGAAGGCATATAACCGCCGATTTGATTGGGGAAAAATATCGGAGCTGTTTCTGCACTGTAGCCATTTAGTTTCTTACCGTTAAAATACTCTTCCGGAACATAAATATTCATGATCTGGTAAGTCGTATCAACAGGATGTTGGACATATACAATTTTCTCGAATGCCCTAACATTGATTGTTTTCCCATCTACGGAAAGTTTTTGAACCGTATATTTTTCGGGGTTGAAACGAATGTCATACCCTATGTTTTCCTGGGCCGCGGCATTTAATGATGCCGCAGCTATCATCGATATGATAAGCTGTTTTTTCATATATGATTTTAATTTATTGGTGTTTAATATTTATTTTGTGATTTGATATTTCTAAGTAAACCCACTTTCTAAAAAACGAAGTTATCAATCCCATCTCCTAATTTACTCAAAATGAGATGAAGCCGTCAAGTTCGTAGACTAACAGACACCAACCGGCTCTGTTTTTGGCATGGGTGCCATCATTACGGTTATTTGATTAGCTTCGAAGAAAGCTTCTTGCACCCTTTCCTAAACCGGTTATGAGGGAGATGAGGCTTAATAACGCACAGCAAAGCATTACGCCAGACATGGTATTGTGGCTGCCCCCATCAAAAAAGTTTACCGCCCATGATGCGGCAACACCCGCAATCATTTGAATACTGCCCAAAATAGCTGAAGCCCTACCCGCTCCCACCTCGATTTCGCCCAGCGCAAGTGCCGTGGCTGTTGGGTTGATGAAACCTATCCAAAAAAGAAAAAGAAAGGTATAACCGATTGTAAAGCTTGCATTTAGGCCCAGATATTGGTTTTGCAAGTTCATTGAAACCGATGTCAGTACGAGCATTACCGTGGCAACTGTACAGATGCTAACAGGCGCATATTTTCCAAGTGCCCATTTATTCAGCTGGCTGCCTGCAATCAATCCGATGGCATTGAAGGCAAATGCCCAACCATAAGCGGTAGATGTTAAACCAAACCGCTCCATAAATACACCGGGAGAACCGGCAATATAAGCGTACATGCCCGCATAAGCCAGCCCGGCTGTAAGCGCATAGATTGTAAAAGCCCTATTTCTGATTACTTCGGCATACGACCGCAAAATTGAAAACGGATGGAGTGCCACCCCGGGATCGGGCTTTTTCGTTTCTGGGAGAAAAAATTTAACGGCCAAAATGAGTACTACCGCAATAAGGGTCATGGTGCCAAACACCCAACGCCAGCCGAGGGCGTCATTAACAAACCCGCCAATTGTAGGCGCAATAACCGGTGCTACGCCCATCACTAGTACAAGCGAAGAAAGTACCTTTGCCCTATCCTTTTCTTGGAAAACATCGCCAACGACTGCTCTGGCAGCAACCATTCCTACACAACCACCAAGTGCCATCAACAATCTCAGCAAAATGAGTAGCTGTAAGTTTCCGGCAAAGGCACAAGCCAGGGAAGCCAACAGATAGAGCGTTAGGCCAATGTGCAGTGGTTTCTTTCTTCCGAAACGGTCTATGAGTACGCCGTAAACGAGCTGCCCTACACATAAACCGGCATAGTAGCTGGTTAGTGAATAGCCCACTTCTTTTACCGAAGAATGGAGCGATGAGGCAATACCCGAAAAAGCAGGCAGGTACATATCGATGGAAAATGGGCTGAGGGCAATTAATGCCCCAAGCACCAGGATAAGCTTATTGGTGTTTCTCATAACGGTATTGTAAACTGATATGCAAAATTCCATTAAAATTGTTTCAATATTCGCTACTTTTAGTGCAAGAAAGGATACTTTTAAAACATTACCAATGGAAGATATTTCTCAATTCAAAAGGCTTTATGGAGAAAAAAACACCGCACCGGCAGCTGACTACATTTTTTCCGAAAGCCTTGAATCCAGAAGCGAGGGCTTTAATTGGAAAATCGCAAGGCATATCCATCCCGATCTTCATCAGATTTTTTATGTCACAAAGGGTAGTCTTGATCTGTTAGTGGATGAGGGTACCAGAAGATTATTAAGTCCTGTTATCATTTCCATACCACTTGGCGTAATCCATGGATTCAATTTTGAGCCAGGAACCACAGGTCAAATTATAAGCATAATAAACGCTTACTATGAGGATTTGGTGGGAGACCTAAAACAATATTTTACAATAAGTGATCAAATAACGATCATCGAAAAAGATTTGTTGCATGGTACCATGCGCAATTTACCAGAGCTCATGGCAACCATGGATTCGGAGCTATTGCTTAGGCAGGTTGGGAAAAACCTGATGTTAAGGGCTTGTATGCAGCAACTATTCTTATTGATCTACCGTCATATCCAGTCAACTAGTGTACAACCTGTTCTAAAGAACAACGCTGCCGGGCGGCATTTTGAGCGATTCAAATATGAACTGGGGAAGAAAAAAGAAATCACATCGGTCGAGAAAATCGCATCAAAACTGGCCATCAGCCCGGTCCATCTCAACCGTATCTGCAATAGCCTTGTAGGAAAATCGGCCGGACAGCTCATACAGGAACACCTTTTGACTGAGGCAAAGAAATATCTGATGTATTCTACGCTTCCGATTTCACAAATTGCCTATCAACTGAATTTTGAATACCCAAATTACTTTGCCCGGTTCTTCAGGAAATACACGGGCTTAACACCAAAGGAGTTTAGGATATCGAGAACGCAGGATGTGAGTTAGCCCAATTAACCTCTCCCCCTTTACTGGACATTGCCAGCGTGTCCCGCTTATGCCTGAGGCTTATTCAAATTTAAAATATGTCCAAACCTTTAAAAAAATGAAATCCAATGCCGAAAAAAACAACACCGAAGTCACCCCTGCCATAGCAACCTAGCATATATTGCTAAGGGAGCTTTCGCCAAGAATGTTAAAAAGGATTTCAAGTGCCTGGCTTGCCTCTACGTCTGTAAGGGCCTTATGTACCAATTGAGTTGCCGTGTCAAAAGTCACTTCACAAACTGAAGCCAAAAAAGAGTACGGAATAGAAAGAGGCCTCGCGCTGACTTCGAAGTCAGTATGGAAGTTAGATCGATATATCATTAACTCTGCCAAAGAACAACAAAACTATGATGTGTGCAAATTAATTTTTTAATATGAAAAGATTAAAATTAAAGCGATCATAATGGATAAATTATTTAGCTTCAAACAACTTTTGTCAGCAAAACATGATTTTGGAATCGTTTGTCTACTATGTGATAATTATTTCTTCCTCATCCAAATTTTGTGCAAGTAAAAAGCCTCACTAAGACAAAGACATGATAAATAACTAATTATCAGAAACATACAATAGAATCGAACCAACAACTCTCTGATTAACAGTTACAATTCTATACTTTAATTAGAAAATTAAAACCTACTTCTAGAAGAATAGCTAATATTCTCATATAAAATTTTTTGGAAAAAGTACGTTATCCCGAACAGGATAACGTACGATTGGGTGGATGATGAGGCTCGAACTCTTTCAAAGATTTACTATAAAAGCTCAACTAATGAAATTTAGTCAGCTGTGAAAATTGGTAACAACATAAAAATGATCTTTTAGCTAAATCCTAGACATCTATTCATAGCTAAATTTTAAAATATCGCTTCAAAATCCAAAAACATGAACTACTTTTATATCACAGCATTTGCAATAAAAAGACACAAAAAAAGCGGTGAGTAACCAGGTGAGTATAAAACCTAAGACCCATTAAATATTGATTAAACGCATGCTTTCGGACTATGTTCGAATCCCAGCGGGATCACGAAAAGCCTTACAGAGATGTGAGGCTTTTTTTCGTAAAAAACACTTTTATTTCCAATAAACAATCAAGACATCAATAACAGAAAAGCAAAACGAATACACATCCAAATTCCAGAATTTTTCCGGATTGAAAGGCGATCAACGCTTACATCAGGTTTACACCAACATTACCCCTTGTTTACCTATTGGTTACCTAAGGGGTAATGAATAGGTAATAAAAAGGTTAACAAAGGGTAACCAACTAGTCTTTTTTTGGTCAATCTGGGTGCTTACAGGCCGCTAATTCACCATAAATATACGTGTTAAGCTAATGTCCAATAGTCTCCCCTACCATTTTTGAAACCATAAAGAATATTTTTTAACCTTCCGAATTCCTGCTGCAAAAAAATAATTCCCTTAAATATATAGAAATCCCCGATCTCGTTTTGATTTTGTCGAAGGTAATCGCCTTTCTAACTTTCATGCTGCAGGGCGACCATAAAAAGAACACCTTTACTTTAAAATGGTCAGCATGCATCGCATCAGATCATCGATATTCATTGAAGGTATTATATTATATGTGCCTTTTTACAACTTGCTATCGCAAAGAATGACTGACATGAGACGATTTGTATTGATATTAATATGATTTAAATTAGGTCAAACAGGTTATTTATATAGTATGATGAACCAGTAAGAAAATGGCTGAGACAGAAATTTGGGTAGTTTTTCTAACTAAATTAATTTTCATACGCCAAACAGCAACGCTTATATCGCCAAAGGCAACATTTTCAATGTAGTTTGTACATTTTGCAATTGCGTCATTGCATATGTCCTTGCGTGCACAACATTTCCAATAACTACAATTGCCGGGGAGCTTAATCCGGCGGTACACGCAACAACTGCAAGATCGCGCGCGGTACATTTAACCTCTTTTTGATGGGGCAAAGTTGCGTTCTGTACAATCATTGCGGGCAAATGTCCCAAATTTCCTTCTTCATAAATGCTCGAAATTTCATGAAGTTTTTTCATGCCCATATAAATAACAACCGTAGCAGCACTTTTCATGGCACATTTAAGATCGGCAGATAGCGAACCATCTTTTTTTGTGGCGGTAATCATCCAAACGCTTTCACTAATACCACGGTGTGTTAATGGTACATCTGCAAAACCCGCGCCTTGCATACTGCTAATTCCGGGAATATAATGACAGCTAATTCCATGTGCTTCTGCATATATCATTTCTTCAAATCCTCTTCCAAAAATAAATGGATCTCCACCTTTTAGCCTCACAACAACACGATATTGTTCTGCATACTTCACAATTTGATCGTTAATTTCATCTTGAGGCGTACAACATCCATACGGTTTTTTACCAACATAGATTTTTTTACAGTTTTCTGGTGCAAAATCCAACAATTCTTGATTACAAAGATTATCAAACAATATAACCTCTGCCCTTTTTATCACTTTCAAAGCTTTTAAAGTGATTAATTCCGGATCACCTGGACCAGAACCGATTATAAATACGCCAAAATCCACCATTTTTAACCTTATTATTTTAATAATTTTATTATTTAACAATAAATGTCTTGATATTTTTCTAAAAATCACAATATTTTATGTTAAATATCATACTTTAATAACTATTTATTCATTTATAATCTATATTTGAATATCAATTATCATATTGTATTAACATAACATACACAAACAACTATTTTACTACATAAAATAGATTACCAAAACAAAACAGGCGCTAGTATGAATCAAAAACACATCATTATAATCGGAAATGGCATGGTTGGTTATAAGTTTTGCGAAAAATTAAGATCAAAATCTGAAAATTTCATCATAACTGTTTTTGGCGAAGAACCTCGCCGCGCATATGATCGGGTTCATTTAAGTGAATATTTTAACGGGAAAACGGCAGATGATCTTTCATTATCTACAGAAAACTGGTATTTAGAACAAGGGATTCAATTACATTTAAACAAACCTATTTGTACAGTTAACCGCGAAGATAAATTGGTTATTGATGCAGAGGGGAATCAATACACATACGATTTTCTTGTATTCGCAACCGGATCTGCGGCATTTGTACCCAACATTCCCGGAATTGAGAAAGAAGGCGTTTTTGTATATAGAACTATTGATGATCTGAATCTCATTCAGGAATATGCAAGAAAAGTAAAAACAGCATCCGTAATTGGCGGAGGTTTACTAGGGCTGGAAGCCGCTAAAGCATTGATAGATTTAGGAATTGAGAAAACAAGTATTGTAGAGTTTGCACCGCGCTTAATGCCACGGCAAATTGATCCGGCCGGAAGCGAAATGTTAAAATCTAAGTTAGCTGCGCTCGGCTTGGAAATTTTAGTCAATAAAAACACCATTTCTATTGAAGGTGACACTGCCATTTCTGGATTAAAATTTTCAGATGAAACCATTTTAGATTCTGCTATGCTGGTTATTTCTGCGGGGATTAAACCCAGAGATGAACTGGCTAAGGCTTGCGGTTTAGCAACCGGACAACGCGGCGGAATCGTTGTAAATGAAACCATGCAAACCAATGATCCGAACATTTTCGCCATTGGCGAATGTGCACTTTACGACCATATGATTTATGGATTAATTGCGCCGGGATACGAAATGGCAGAAGTGTTGGCAAGCATCCTTTGCGCAGAAAACAAAACCTTTAAGGGTTTTGATATGAGTACCAAATTGAAATTAATCGGAATAGACGTAGCCAGTTTCGGCGATAACTTTATTGATGAGCCAGATTGCAGAACGATAATTTTCGAAAACAAACACAGCGGAATTTACAAACGAATCAACATCAGCAATGATGGCCGTCATCTTCTGGGTGGTATTTTAATTGGAGATGCAACGGCCTACAATATGCTATTGCAAACCGCGAACAACAAAATTGTTTTACCAGAAAATCCTGAAGAACTCATAATGGGCGCTCGCGGTAGCAGTGGAGAGTCTTCTTCTGCCGGAATTACCGGACTGCCAGATACAGCCTTAATTTGCAGTTGTGAAGGTGTTACTAAAGGTGACATCTGTACATCGGTTACTGATGCCGATTGCGAAAACCTGGATGACGTTAAAAAATGTACCAAAGCCGGAACCGGATGTGGCGGATGTATCCCAATGGTTAAAGACCTTCTGAACCATACACTTAAAGCCCAAGGTAAGTATATAAAAAATGTTATTTGCGAACATTTTAACTACAGCAGACAAGAACTTTATGACCTGATACACATCCACAGCCTCAAAAGTTATGATGAAGTACTCAATGCATTAGGCAAAAATGATGGCTGCGAAACATGTAAACCGTTGGTCTCTTCTTTATTGGCCAGTTTGTGGAATGAAATGATTTTGAAAAAGGGAAATGATACTGCTCAGGATAGCAACGATCGCTTTCTGGCCAACATCCAAAAAGGCGGATCATACTCTGTTGTACCACGCATTCCGGGTGGAGAAATTACACCCGATAAATTAATTATAATTGGAGAAGTAGCAAAAAAATACAATCTATATACTAAAATTACCGGCGGCCAGCGTATTGATATGTTTGGCGCACACTTAAATGATCTTCCGGTTATTTGGGAAGAATTGATTGCCGCGGGTTTTGAAAGTGGGCACGCCTACGGAAAGGGTTTAAGAACAGTTAAAAGTTGTGTAGGCAGCACCTGGTGCAGGTTTGGCTTACACGATAGTGTAAGTTTCGCTATCCGGATAGAAGAACGCTATCGCGGAATCCGTGCGCCACACAAATTCAAATCTGCCGTTAGCGGTTGCATCAGAGAATGCGCCGAAGCACAAAGTAAAGATTTCGGAATCATCGCCACAGAAAAAGGATGGAATTTGTACGTATGCGGCAATGGCGGCAGTAAACCTCAACACGCGCATTTATTGGCTACAGACTTGGATAGCGATACCTGCATCCAATATATCGATCGTTTTTTGATGTTCTACATCAGAACCGCGGATCCACTAACACGCACAGCAACCTGGTTAAATAAAATGGAAGGCGGCATTGATTATCTGCGAAACGTAATTGTAAACGACAGTTTGGGCTTGGCAACCAAATGGGAAACTGAAATTATGGAACTGATAAATAGCTACAAATGCGAATGGAAAGAGGCTGTAGAAAACCCGGCGATACGCAAAAGGTTCTCTCATTTTGTTAACGCGCCTGAAGATAAAGACCCAACAATAGAATTTGTGGATATGCGCGGACAAAAACGTGTAGCCGAATGGAAATAACCTAAACCTTAAACCTAAATAACATGACCGAAAACGTTTACAACTGGCTGGCTGCATGCCGGGTAGAAGATGCAGTAGAGAATGGCGGCGTCTGCGTAAAAAATGGCGAAGAACAAATTGCCCTTTTTTATTTTACCAGAAGAAATGAGTGGTATGCAACACAAAATGAATGCCCACACCGCAAACAAATGGCTTTAAGCCGTGGAATGATTGGAACAATAACCGACGAACCAAAGGTTGCCTGTCCTTTCCACAAAAAAAACTTTTCTCTTAAATCTGGTGCTTGCCTGAGTGGCGATGAATGTTCAATAAAAACCTATCCCGTAAAAGTAGAAAACGGAACAGTTTATATTGGCACACAACCGAAATAAGGTAAAAAGAGCCGCTGAACAAACCCTAAACCCAAACGCCTGAACTTTATGAAATACCCTTATTTCGTAGCCACTTTTGGCTGCATAGCCTTCGGCATGTCATTTTCTGCGCTTAAAGCACAAACAAAAGCCATTTTATTTGATGGCATTGTTACCGCCGGATATGTAGATCGCGGTGCCTTTATGAATTGCGCAGGTCCGGGCTTAAAAGCCACAGCAAAACCTTACATGTTTATGCTGGGTTTACTACCGTCTTTAAGAATTAAGGAAGATAATGCAGCAGCCGGAGCCACAAAAAACAAAATGCTAACCCCTAACCTTGGTTTTGGTTTCACTGCTGCCTATCGCCGCATTACTTTTCAGATTCCGCTATACTACAATGCAAAAACCACCACACAAAATGGCGCGTGGAAAGCGGGCGTTGGATTGGGGTATAAATTTTCGAGCATATAAAACCTAGAAATTATGACAGATTTAAGCAAACAACCACTCAGCACACTCAACATATTTTCCTTAAAAGGTGTTCAGATGAAAACTTTTCATATCACCTGGATTACCTTTTTCTTTTGTTTTTTCGCTTGGTTTGGTATGGCGCCGCTAATGAAAATGGCCAGAGAGCAACTTAACTTAAACAAAGACCAGGTTGGCAATATTCAAATCGCATCTGTTTCTGCAACCATATTGGCGCGCTTACTCATTGGAAGATGGATTGATAAATTTGGTCCGAAGCGTGTATACACCTGGTTATTGGTTCTGTGCGCAATTCCGGTTTTGCTCATCGGCACCAGCCAATCTTACGTTTCTTTTCTCTTATTCAGATTGGCAATTGGCGTAATTGGAGCATCATTCGTGGTCACGCAATTTCATACATCAATTATGTTTGCTTCAAATATCAAAGGCACGGCAAATGCAACTGCTGGTGGTTTTGGAAATGCCGGTGGCGGTGCTGCAAACTTTTTCATGCCATTAATCGCATCTGCATTTACTGCACTTGGGTTTTGCAGCAGCGCAGATAGCTGGCGTTTCGCGATGATTTTCCCCGGCGTAATGTTATTGTTGTGCGCCTATCTATATCACCGGTATACGGAAGATAGCCCTATGGGCGATTTCAAAAACCTAAACCTTGCACAGAAATCCAAAGAAAACACATTTTTATTGGCGGCGAAAGATTACAGAACCTGGATTTTAACCGTTGCTTATGCAGCTTGTTTTGGTGTAGAAATTACTGTAGATAATTTTGCACCGATATTTTTTACCGATTCTTTTGGCGCAACCATTGCCGTTGCCGGAATGGTTGCTGGTATTTTCGGTTGGATTAACATCTTTGCACGCCCGCTTGGTGGAATGATGGCCGATAAAATTGGAAAAACCTGGGGATTTGACGGAAAAACGCTTGTACTTTCTATTCTTTTACTGATTGAAGGAGTTGGATTAATCTGGTTTGCTAAATCGGGAAATATCGGCATGGCCATTTTTATGATGTTTGTATTTGGCATTAGCCTTAAAATGGCAAACGGCGCAACTTATAGTCTAGTTCCATTTATAAATCCAAAAGCGGTTGGCAGTGTAGCCGGAATTGTGGGTGCGGGCGGTAATATTGGTGCAATGCTCATCGCGTACATGTTTAAAGTGAAGGCAACACCTTTGATAACAGGCAATAAAAACCTGATGAACAAAGATCTCATAGATTACACCGGCGCTTTCGCTTTACTTGGTTACATCATTCTAGGTATTGGTATTGTGGTTCTTATTTTCAGAACGGTAACGGCACAAAAACAAATTACTACTGAAGAACTCGTGCTTTCGCCATCAAAATAATCGCAATTCACCACTAATTTCAAAGCTTTGAAGGCCGATAAAAATACATCAAAAGCCAATACAACGACGTGCTGTTATTGTGGCGTTGGTTGTGGTATAGTGGTAGAAAAAGATACCCAAAACAACCTCTCTGTTACCGGCGATCACAGCCATCCGGTTAATAAAGGCATGCTTTGTAGTAAGGGAATGAATTTGCATTACACCGTAAACGACAGGCAAGACCGATTGCTTTTTCCGCAAATGCGGTACAACAAAAACATGCCATTACAACGTGTAAGCTGGGAGACGGCACTGGAACGAACGGCTGCTGTTTTTAAAGCCTTGATTGAAAAACATGGACCAGATAGCGTAGCTTTTTACGCCAGCGGGCAATGTTTAACAGAAGAATATTACGTTGTAAATAAGTTAATTAAAGGCTTTATAGGAAGCAACAACATAGATACAAACAGTCGTTTATGTATGAGTAGCGCTGTTGTTGGTTACAAAATGAGTTTGGGCGAAGACAGCATGCCGTTGAGTTATGACGATATTGAACTGGCAGATTGCATTTTTGTTGCAGGTGCAAATCCGGCCTGGTGTCACCCAATTTTATGGCGAAGAATTGAAGCCGCAAAAGGAAAAAATCCTGACTTAAAAATTATTGTCAGCGATCCGAGAAAAACCCAAACTTGCGCACTAGCCGATCAACACTTACAACTTAATCCGGGAACGGATGTTGTTTTACACCACGCCATCGCAAACTGCCTGATTGCTGACGGAAAAATTGATGCAGATTTCATCAGGCAGCACACCAACGGTTTCCCTGAATTTCAGAAGATTATTCGTGAAACAAGCATCGCACAAGCAGCGGCAGTATGTGGTATCGACGAAACCGAAATCCGCGCTGCGGCAGCACTCATCGGCAATGCCAAAGCCTTCATCACCATGTGGACAATGGGTTTGAACCAAAGCAGCATCGGTACACAAAAGAACTTATCGTTAATTAACCTCAACCTCATTACCGGGCAAATTGGGAAACCAGGAAGTGGCCCATTTTCTTTAACCGGCCAACCAAATGCAATGGGCGGCAGAGAAGTTGGCGGTTTAAGTAATCTCCTCCCCGCGCACCGAAATCTGGCCAATGCGAACCACCGAAACGCGGTTGAGGAGTTCTGGAATATTCCATTTGGCACTATAAATCCTAAACCAGGATTAACCGCTACAGAAATGTTTGATGAACTAAACAGCGGAAAACTAAAAGCCATTTGGATTCTGTGCACCAACCCGCTAATTAGCCTGCCAGATGTACGAATGGCAGAAAAAGGCCTGCAAAATGCAAAATTTGTGGTTGTGCAGGACATCAGTAACAGCGTAGAAACCCTAAAATATGCAGATGTCGTATTGCCGGCAGCTGCCTGGGCTGAAAAAGAAGGTACAATGACGAATGCCGGACGATACATTTCTTATCTTAATAAAATTGTAGATGCACCGGGCGAAGCCTTACCAGATGCAGAAATAATTTGCCGTTTTGCGCAGAAAATGGGTTACAAAGGTTTTGATTTCGCTAATGCAGCGGAAATATACCTGGAACATGCGGCACTCACTGCCGGCACCAATATCGACGTTAGCGCACTAAATTATCAAATTTTAAAAGAAAAAAGAGCCGTTCAATGGCCATATTTTACCAACGGTAACCCAAATGGTACGGCGCGTTTATTTACTGATAAAAAATTTCATACAGCAGATGAGAAAGCAATTATCCATTCTTTTCCAGCCGAAAACCAATCGGAAAGCCTCAGTGCAGATTTTCCTTTAATCCTTACAACTGGTAGAATCCGCGACCAATGGCACACACGCAGCAAAACCGGCAAAGTGGCTAAACTCAATCAACATAGCAGTGAGTCTTTCCTAGAAATTCATCCGGCAGATGCCGAAATTAGAAATATCAAAAACGATGATCTGGTTGAAGTAAGCAGTTTGAGAGGCATTGTACGTGTGAAGGCCAAAATTACAGATGATGTTAAACGCGGACTTGTATTTATGCCTATGCATTGGGGCAAAATCAAAAACAATGATTTGCACCGCGTAAACAATTTAACCAATAACCTCGTAGATCCGCTTAGCAAAGAGCCGGATTTTAAATATACGGCCGTACAGGTAAAAAACTTCGAAAAACCCAGGCAAAAAATAATTGTAATTGGCGCTGGCGCCGGTGCGTGTGGTTTTGTTAAAAGTTATCGAACACTTAATACAACCGATGATATTGAAGTTTTTAGCCGGGAGGATTTACCTTTTTACAACCGTGTACTGCTCCCCGATTACCTGATCGATACCATGCCTTGGCATAATCTCGTTAAAATGAGCGATGACGAGGAACAGCATTACCGGGTTAAATTACATCGTGGCACAGAAATTTGCAACATATCCAAAACGAATAAGACCGTAACAGACAGTAATGGCGTAACGCATGATTATGATATTCTGATTTTGGCGACAGGAAGTCGTTCTTTTGTTTTAAAAGATATGCCGAAACTTAGGGGCATCTTTACGATGCGAGAGCGAACAGATGCCGATAAACTTAAACTTCATCTTCTCGAAACCGATAAAACTGTTGTGGTTGTTGGTGGCGGTTTATTGGGCATAGAACTGGCAACATCGCTCTGCGATACTGGTGCTAAAGTGACCATCATTCAACGAATTTCAAGGTTAATGGGTCGGCAGTTGGATGCTGTGGGCAGTCAGCTTCTGCATGAAGAACTAAACGAAAAAGGGATCGATATTATCTACAATGATGAAATTGATCGTTTCCTGGGCGACGAATCCATTTCTGGCGTGCGCTTAAAAAGTGGCCGAATGCTAAATTGCCAATCTGTATTAATCGCCATTGGCACCGTTCCGAATATAGAATTGGCGAAACTTGCCGGTGTAGAATGTAAGCGCGGAGTGGCGGTAGATGAGTATTTGAGAACAAATGCACCTGATGTTTTTGCTATTGGCGAAATTGCAGAATTTAAAGGCCAGCTTTATGGCATTACAGCAGCGGCAGAACAACAGGCAGAAATTGTTGCCCGTTTTTTGCACGGCGATATTGGTAAGTACTACCAGGGAAGCTTGCTGATGAACATTTTAAAAATGCACAGTCTCGAATTGTGTTCTCTCGGTTTGGCAGAAATACCTGCAGATGACCCAACTTACGAAGAAATAATATTCATTGATAAAGCCAAACGATATTACAAAAAGTGTATAGTTAAACAAGATAAGCTGGTTGGCGCTATTTTAATTGGCGATAAAAGTGAATTTCTGGAATTCAGAAACCTGATTGAAACCAAAATGGAACTGAGCGAAAAACGACTTCAACTACTGCGCAGTGGCAAAACCAGCGAGCCAGTTATTGGCAAAACCATTTGCAGCTGCAACAATGTTGGCGAAGGAAATCTGATCAATAAAATTAAAGAAGGTTGTAAAGATCATCTTCAATTGTGCCAGTTAACCGGCGCAGGTATGGGCTGTGGAAGTTGCAGGCCGGAAGTAAAAAACATTCTCGATTCATTTATAGAGGTCATTAAAAACGAAACACTTGTAGCACAAATTTTAAACTAATGGATATGAAAGCAAATCGTAACCCTTCAGAATTTATCAGCGTAAAAGGTATAGAATACTTCAACTTTGAAGAAGATTTTGTTGAAGAAAACGTGCGTTGCATTCCAATGATTGTGCGCTTTAAAATGGATGCCGCCGGCATTAAGCTCAAGCTTAATGAGTGGAGTAAATTTCTTCCGTCAGAACGTGTGCAATTGGCAGTATTACCTATTGGCAACGTTTCAGAAACTGACTACTACCATCGGTATCTGATTGCCTTAATTGCAAAATACACCAATCACATCGCAACGAAAATGGTTGTAGAAGCCGCGCCGGACTGGGCAGATCTTTCGCACATACCAGCAATACTACAATTAAAAGCGCTGGAAATTGAGGTCTGCATTTCTTTGAAACAATGGCAAAAATTAACCGATATACAGCGTTTTGCTTTATTGAAACTTTGCAGACCCGGACATGAAAACAAAAATTTCTCGAAAGCCATGCTAGAATTTGGACTAAAACAAAACTAAAGATGCGAGAATTTACAGTGATCATCAATTTCTTTGGCGGCATTATTTCTCCGGGTATGCTGTACAATATTTTGGTAGCCGCTACAAAAGCGAATATCAAATATGTGAAATTCGGATTGCGGCAACAGTTGTTTTTGCATACTTCAAACTACAATTTAGACACATTGACCGCAGAATTGAAACGCCTATCTGTAGACTATCAAATTGACATCAACACGTTTCCCAATATTGTTAGCGCTTATCCGGCAGAGGAAATTTTTGCAAGAAAAGCCTGGTTAACCGAAGGCGTCTATAAAGATATTTTAGATATGATTGATTTTAAGCCGCTTTTAAAAATAAATATCTGCGGCAGCAACCAGAGTTTTACACCAATGCTCACCGGAAATATCAATTGGATTGCCTCAACACAAAATGAACATTATTGGCATCTGATTATCCGTTTTCCAAAAACAAATGTGATCTATCAATGGGATAATCTGGTGTACACCAACACAATTGCAAAACTTTCCAAACGGATTGAAGAAATCATTTTCTCGGCAAAAGCCGATTTCATCGACAATAAAAATTCCAGCGGACCTAAACTTTTTGAGCAGATTAATACCGAACATTTTATCTTGAAACGCGCAGAAAAGCCCGTGGTTTTCCCGAAATTCAATCTACCTTATTATGAAGGCATCAATCCGTACAATAACAAATTCTGGTTGGGCATTTACCGGCGCGACGAGTTGTTTTCCATTCACTTTTTAAAAGAACTGTGCGTATTGTGTACAGCCAGCAAACTGGGCCAGATTTGTTGTACACCGTGGAAAAGTTTAATCGTAAAAGGAATTACGGAACAGGATAAAAACCAATGGGAACAGTTACTGCAAAAGTTTAATATCAATATGCGCCATGCTGCAAATGAGCTTAATTTCCAGGTAGAAGACAACTCACAGGACAGTTTGCAGCTAAAAAATTATCTCGTTAAACACCTTAATACAGACGATACCAGAACTATGGGCATTTGTTTCGGCATTAAAGCAAAACGCAAAAGTGAAATCTTTAGCAGTATTCTGATCCGCAAACGATATTTGATTGATTGGTATGGACTAAAAATTTTTCCGGTTTTTGATATTTTAAGATCGAGGGATTTTAATCCAAATGAGCGTACAGCGAATATTGTGAGTAGCGGAAACCTAAAATTTATGTTACCAGAACAATTAAGGCGCACCGTGTACAAATTTCATGCGTTCAGATCGAAAGAACAACGAGAAATAAAATCAGAAAAGAATTTTTCCCAATCGGCATCTGGCACCAGGCCAGAAAACCTATACCAATGCAGCAAATGTTTTACGGTTTACAATGAGCATATTGGCGAGACAGAAAACGACATATCGCCGGGTACTTTATTTGATCATTTGCCGGAAAGTTACCGCTGCGTACTTTGTGAAAGCGATAAAAATGCTTTTGTAAAAGTAGAACAAGAGAACTTGAATTACGTAAAACCCTGACTATTAAAGTTTTTAAAAAACTGAATTTCTTCTTTTGAAAGTTCAATTTCAAAACATTGCAGCATGCTTAATACATATTTCATGCTATATTTTGCAAGCGAACCACTATTTAACTTATGCACTATTTTACGCAACGCTGATGCTTTGTAAACCGCACAAAGTGGTTCTGCAAAGCCAGAATTGGTGTAACAAAAAGCGTCTGATGAATTGTGGCTTTGTGCTGCCAACACCAATTTTTGGAGTAGGTTTTCTGTCATCAACGGAAGATCACAGGCCAGTATCAATACATCTTCATCCGGATATTTTTCATGCACAGATAACAACCCAAGCAGTGGCCCTTCAACACTAATTTTATTTGAATCTATAACCATTTGCTGTACATTGAAAAACGCGCTATAGCTTTCTATTTGTGCAGCTCGAATCGAAACTTTTACAGGAATACAGAGCGATCGAAGTTTTTCTGCGGCTAAAGTTGACCAGTTTTGTTTCGTTATGGGAATAAGTCCTTTATCAGTGCCCATTCGTAAACTTTTTCCTCCGCAAAACACAACCCCCAACATTACTTTATGCTTAATTCCAATAATCCAGGTTCGTCTAAAATACCCACCGCTTTACCATTTACCTTTATCAATTGTTCGGCAAGCAATTCGTTCATGGTTCTAAAAACTGTTTCGTAAGTTGCGCCGGTAAAAGCCGCCAAATCTTGCCTGCTTAATTCCAGGTCCAGAAAACCATCGTCTGTTAATCCAAACTGCATTTTTAACTCTAAAATAGCCACGGCTAGCCTACTCTTTACAGACATTAGGGCAAGATTACGCATTTTGCGCTCAGAAGCATGTAGTTCATCGGCATAAAACATCAACATACCGTAGGCAAAATCGTGGTTTACCTTCAACGTTGTTTTAAAAAATTCGATATCAATTACGCAAAAATGAGTGGTTTCTATTGCTGTTGCAGAAATTGGGTAATCTTGAATGGTTGTTGTGATGCCTCGATGGCCGAAAATTGCACCATCATTGGCGAAACGCAAAATCAGTTCTTTATCGCCCCACTTTTTATGAATTTTAACATTGCCAGAAGTTACAAAATACACACCTTGTACAGGTTCGCCTTCATTAAAAATCACTTCACCTTTTTTTGCAATGAAGTTTTTCTTGTGCGCTGCAATTGCCGGATGCCATTCTACCAAAGAAAGCTGGCACATAAAACAAGTTTTAAGGTTGCAACTGCTGTCTTTTTTCATTCTTTTTTATGTACAGAATTTTATTGAAGTTTGTTAAAGATACAATTTAAGTGATTCAACCTACGCAGTAGCTTTTTTGCCTAACGCAAATAACTTTTTACCGCCCGTAATTAAAGCTACAGCAATTAAACCGGCAACTATACCAAATAAAGACTCTCTGATAATAGATGTCAAATCTGGAAGCACGTGATGAAGCTGATCAATATTGTGCGCAAAGATACCTCCCGATACCAGGATTAAGGCAATAGTACCTACAACACTCAAAATCCGGATAATTACCGGAAGTGATTTAACCAGCAATGCCCCAAGTTTGGCTAGAAAACCTTTGTTATTGGCACGTTTAATTAATTTATAACCGGCATCATCCATGCGTACAATTAGCGCAACAATACCGTATACACCAACCGTTGCCAGCAACGCAACAGCTGCTACCGTGATAATCTGAATGGTGAGGGTTTCATCTATAACAGTACCAAGTGCGATAATTACAATTTCTATAGAGAGAATAAAATCTGTGGTAATGGCCGATTTTACTTTTGTTTTTTCTGCATTCGCATCGTCCTGAACAGCATCTGCAGCTGCCTGTTCTGTAGCGTGTTTACGGTGAAACAAAAATTCGATAATCTTTTCCATACCTTCATAAGCCAGGTAAAAACCGCCGAGAAGCAGCGCAATCTTTATAGCGATGGGAAAAAATGCATTCAGAAGAAGCGCGATTGGTACAATAATGAGTTTATTTACCAATGAACCTTTGGTTATTGCCCAAAGAACCGGCAACTCTCTTGACGAAAGAAATCCGGTTGCTTTCTCGGCATTTACTGCCAAATCGTCGCCTAAAATTCCAGCCGTTTTATTTGCAGCCAATTTTGTAGTCACCGCAACATCATCCATCAATGCCGTTATATCATCGAGGATCGCAAAAATACCTGAAGCCATCTTTATCTAATTTTTAAGGCTGTAAATTATACATTCAAATCCAATTTTGACAACAAAGCATAAATAAGTTTGGTTTTTTGTGCGAAAATCTGACCTTCATACGAAAGGCAATTTAAAAAGAATACAAAATATGTAATCAATATTAACATTATCGTAATAGCATTATAATACAATTCAAATCGATAATTTCTAATTTAGATGAACAAAAAAAATCATCTACTATGAAAAAGATCATGTCTATTTGTTTAATCCTGGTTTCGGTATTCGCATTTTCAGGATTTGCACATCCACCAAAAAAAGGTGTAATCAAAACCGTTAAAACTAAAGAGAACGTGTACAACGTACGTTTCGGTTTTAAATTTCTTGATGGCAGCTATTCTACAAGCAGCTACACGGATAGTCCGGGTTTTACGGCTACCAACCTAAATTCCGGCAGTGAATACGAATGCCAGTTGCCTTCGTCGCCGGGCGGTGTTTTTCTGCCTTATCAGTTGCCGGGTACAATTGAAGGTTTATCTGCAGGGACGTATGAGTTTAATGCAATCCGCGGACAGGGAAATTGGGTTGGTTATGGAAATGTAACGCTAACCTTATCACCTGAACTTGTTGGCGCGGATGGTTATATTACGGTTTATATTCCAATTGCCTGGGAAGAATAAGAGATTTCCAACTGCCTATACACCAGGAGCCGCTTTAAAAGCGGCTCTTTTTGTTTGAGTATTTTGTTGGTCTGAAAATCTGCGAATTTTAATACGCCAGAAAAAAATCGCTTAACAATTCCTCGTAAGCTTTAGTGTGCGTTTTAACCGCCTCGTAGATATAAAAATCGCGGATCAGTGGCGCGCATTGACCTTTGCCGAGGCAAATGATCTGTCGGAAGGTTTCTTTACTTTTATCTGAATGAATGTCGATGACCTCGCAAAGCGATAAATTACAGTCCGTGCTTTTTTCAATTACGTAGCTGGCTTGTTTGGGCGGAAGAACGAGCCACAACTTGCCATTATCAGAAAGCCAATCGCAGCTGCATTGTACCAAAGTATCAAAGAACTCATTATCGGTATGGCGCGCTATACCTTTTTTTACTTCCGGATTGCGCAGATCGTTTACGAAAAATGGCGGATTAGATACAATAAGATCAAATTTTTCTGCTGGTGAGAAGTTTGAAAGGGAAATGTGCTGCGCTGTTAAGCGTGAGGAAAAGGGAGCGTTTTTAAAATTATTCGCCGCCGCAGATGCCGCAGTTTCGTCTATTTCTATGGCGTGTATTTGTGCGTCTCCAAAACGTTGCGCAAGCATTAAAGCAATTACGCCGGTGCCGGTGCCAATATCGAGTATCGTTTTTGCATGGTTGTGGTGTGCCATTGCACCAAGCAAAACACCATCCGTATTGATCCGCATTGCGCAACCTTGTTGATCTACTTCGAAATGCTTAAACTTAAAAACGCTCATGTTTATCTTTCGTACAGTTCTAAAGGCAAACCGTCAGGATCACTGAAAAATGTGAAGCGTTTTTCAGTAAATTCATCTACACGAATGGGTTCGCAAGTAATGCCGTTTGCTGAAAGTCGGGCAATCTCTTGTTCAATATCCTCAACTTCAAAAGCCAAATGGCGCAAACCTTGTGCTTCTGGCCGTGATGGGCGCGCAGGTGTATTTTCAAAAGAAAATAATTCTATCTGATACAGCCCGTTTACAGCCAAATCCAGTTTATAGGATTTTCTTGCCTCGCGGTAAACCTCTGCAAGCACCGTAAAACCTAACTTATTGACGTAAAAATCTTTAGATCTGCTGTAATCAGAACAGATAATGGCAATGTGATGAATCCGGATAAACATGGTGGTAAAGATAGAAATTATCCCTGCATGTGTTCAGCTCCGGCAGTTCTCGCAAGTAATTTATTTGTAGAAAAATCGCAACATCTCCCGGCTACGCTAGCGTAAACCGGGAGATGCTTTAAAATGCGAGGCTTCGCTCCTGTTCTACTTCTTCTGCCGTAATGGCCAGGTGTTTACCGAGCATTCGGCTACCTTCTGGTGTAACCACAAAATTGTCTTCAATCCGGATTCCGGAGAAATTGCGGAAGCTTTGAAGTTTATCGTAATTGATAAATTCGCTGAAGCGTTTTTCTGCGGCCCACAAATCAATAAGTTCCGGGATAATGTAAATACCAGGCTCAATTGTGAGTACATAACCTGCTTCCAACTCTTTTCCAAGCCGAAGTGATTTCAACCCAAACTGCGTGGTATTTTTCTTCAATACATCTGTATAGCCAACATATTGCTCGCCCAGATCTTCCATATCGTGTACATCAAGTCCCATCATATGGCCGGTTCCGCATTGGAAAAACATGGCATGGGCGCCAGCGGCAACAGCGTCATCTACGTTTCCGTGCATCAAACCTAAATCTTTCATACCTTGAGCCAGCGTTTTACAAGCTGTAAGATGTACATCGAGATAGCGTTGGCCGGGTTTTAACAAGGCAACAGCATCGCGATAAGCCTGCAATACAATATTGTAAACCTCTTTTTGAAGCGGAGTAAATGTTTTGGAAACCGGAAATGTTCTGGTCAGATCACTGGCATAACCAGATGGAGCTTCAAAACCAGAATCATTTAATATCATCTGCCCTTCTCTAAGCATGTTGCCGTGAAAATGGTTGTGTAATATTTGCCCGTTTACGGTAACGATTGCCGGATAAGCCAGATTTCCGTCATTGGAAATAACCTTTTCCTGAATCCTGGCTACCAGATCTCGTTCGTACATGCCGGGTTTGGCTTGCTGCATTAACATTTGATGGATATCTGCAGAGATACATGCCGCCTGATCAATTTCCTGAATTTCTTCTGCCGATTTTACGGAGCGTTGCGCAACAACTGCCTTTATCATAGGCAATGAAGCCGATTCATTTAGCGATTGCACAGGAATGCCAAGCAGATTAGCAAGCAAAATTTTGTTATCAAAACGATATGGCGGCAGAAAATGGATTTTACGTCCTTTTTTTATCGCCTCGGCAATTCTGGTTTGCAATTGATTTGATGGCTGAATATCCGTTATTCCGCATTCAGCTGCTTTTTTACTTAGCGCCTGTTGCCTGCCCATCCAAACAATCTCATCAATCGTCATTTCATCACCAAAAAGTGTCGTTCTATCTTCATCAAGATCAATTACCGCGTTCAGATTGGGCAATTGTATTCCGAAATAATAGATGAATGTGCTGTCTTGCCTGAAATGGTAAGTATTGTCCGGATAATTCATCGGACTTTCTGTATTGCCGAGAAACAACAAAAGCCCCGATTCTATCTGTAATTTCAGGTCATTTCTTCTTTTGATTCTGATTTCCTTGCTGAACATATTCGTTATTTAACTTAAAATAAAGCCGCTAATTTATCATTTAATATTTGGAGTAATCAGACAAAATTACGCATAATACGCTTGATAACTCACGTCTGCAAGCCAACTATGATATAATGCTTGAAGATAGTTTTCTGCCTAAAACATCTTCTCTTGAAACCAAATGCCCATTTCTCCTTTTTGACGGTTTGCCCAGGCATAGTACGGAATGCCCGTAAAATCAAAATGCTGAATCTGCCCATCCTGCAATTTTCTAAATGCTTTTCCTTTTAAAACCGTTAGGCCATTAAGCAATTGGGGCTCATAAACTGAAGTAAAGTTTACAGAAGAAGCCATCTCAATATCTGAGGTTTTGCCGCCGTTATCTTGCGCCTCGGCACAGAACAGCATAGGTCCGCGTTGTAAACTCACCCGACCACGATCATCTGCCAGTTTTTCGTTGGCAATTATTTTTCTTACTGGCATTGGCAAAACAAAGGCAATCTGATCTCCTTTTTGCCAATTGCGTTCAATTTCTACATAACCTTTATTCAACTTGTATTTGATTTTTTCCCCATTTACGGTTACTGAAAATCCTTCCGTATTCGGAGTTTGGAAGTGATACAAATCTGAAGGAATGGCTTCATTACGCGCCCAACCCGGTAATCTCAAATTTACTTTAAACTTCGATTTCCGTTCCGGATTGATGGATAAATTTAGGTTTCCTTCCCAGGGATAATTATTATTTTGTACAATTTCTACCGGCATATTGTGAATATTCAGCTTTGTACTGCTGGCCATAAAAAGGTTAACGTATACCTCATTATTGCGCTGTGCATAAATATAACCCGGCAGCGATGGTAAAAACCGCGACATATTGGTTGGGCAGCAAGAACACTCAAACCAACCCGACCGCGAACCTTCAGCATCTTTGTGTGTAATGCCATGCACAATTTGCATAGCGTTGGTATAGAAAAAACTTTTTCCATCTAAACCCACGCCAGAAAGTAAAGCATTGTACAACACTTTTTCAAGCACATCAATATATTTTGCATCACCATGTAGTAAAAACATGCGTTGATTCCAGAAAACATTTCCTATAGCTGCGCAGGTTTCATTATATGCGGTGGCATTTGGAAGTTCATAATTATCGCCAAAACGTTCGCCATCTGGCACGGCGCCAATTCCGCCCTGCACATACATTTTTTTGCTGCACATATTTTCCCAAATTTCATCTATCGCTTTGGTATACGCTTTATCGCCGGTTAAAGCGGCAACATCTGCAACGCCAGCATACAGGTACATTGCGCGCACCGCGTGGCCGACTGCTTCATTTTGCTGAACAAGCGGCCGGTCATCTTGCCAGTATTTTCCGTTATTCCATGGATTTTTATTTGTTTTATCGTATTGCTTTTGACCACGCTGATCAATAAAAAACAATGCAAGTTGCAGATAACTTGCATTGTTGGTTACACGGTATAAACGCACTAAAGCCATTTCTACAATTTCGTGTCCTGGCGCAACATGTCTTTTATTCGCTCCAAAAGTAGCGACCAGCAAATTTGCATTTTTGATGGCGATATCCAGAAAATTGCGTTTGCCTGTAGCTTGAAAATGAGCAACTGCGGCCTCAATTAAATGCCCCGAATTATACAGCTCATGGCTCATTTCAGATTCGTTTACCCAGCGTTCTTTACCAGACCACGATGGCGGATTTGCGGGATTTATAGTGCGTGCAGTGTATAAATATCCATCTGGCTCTTGCGCTTTGCCAACCACATTAATTAATGAATCTAAAAACAAACTTAGTTTAGCATCCGGATAAACCGCAAGCGAGTAAGAAGCGCCTTCTATGGTTTTGTAAATATCAGTATCGTCAAAAACGAAAGCGGTACCAAATTTACCTTTCTGCTGGGCGGCCATTTCAAAATTCTTGATTCTTCCTGTGGTTTCGCATCGCGCAAAAGAAGTTGGAATGGTAACGTTCTTATTGGTTTCAATCCGCGGAAGCCAGAATTTATCACTCAATTTAACTTTTGTAAACAACACCGGCTTGATGCTATAATCCTTACTTTGCGCAAAACAGAATTGCCCAAGAATGATAAACAGGAGAAAAAAACGGTACTTCATCATAAGGTAATTTGATTTTTGATGACAGATACGACGTTCAAAAGGGTTAGAATACAACTTGAGCATTAAAATGGGAACCCAAATCGGCCGACACCCTTTCTTATGAACATCATACAGGGGGATTTATAGATCATTGATCCGGTGGAGAACATTCCTGAACAACACCGGACCAATTCTTATTTCATTTTATAATGCACGTCAGAAACACCGCGCAATCTTTCTGCTGCAGTTTCTGCACTGATATCTCTCTGCGGACTGGCCAGCATCTCATAACCGACCATAAATTTCTTGATGGTTGCAGATCTCAATAAAGGCGGATAAAAGTGCATATGCCAATGCCATTCGGGCATATCGCCCATATTTACCGGCGCCTGGTGCATACCCGCAGAATACGGAAATGACGTGTTAAACAAATTATCATAACGGCTGGTCAGTTCTTTAAGCACTTTTGCCAAATCTTTCTTTTCTTCATCGCTAAAATACTTGATGTTTTCTACCGCACGTTTGCTGATAATCATCGTTTCAAAAGGCCATGTAGCCCAAAAAGGCACCAAAGCCACAAAATATTTGCTGTTGATGATGATACGTTCGTTTAATTTCAGTTCTAATTTCAGATAATCGGATAGCAAAGTTTTGCGGTGAACGGCATAATAATTTTTCTGACGCTCAGATTCTTTTGCAATTTCTGTGGGAATACTGCCTTGTGCCCAAATTTGCCCATGAGGATGCGGATTGCTGCAACCCATAATATCTCCTTTATTTTCAAAAATCTGGATGTATCTGATCCATTCTGTTTGTGCAAGTGCCGTAAATTCTGTTTGCCATAAATCCACCACTTTTTCTATCGCTTCCAATTCCATTTCCGGGAGTGTAAGATCATGCCGCGGACTGAAACTAATCACTTTACAAATTCCACGTTCGCTTTTAGCAATTAACAGATCTTCTATATTCTGGCTTGCAGGCTCGGTATTTTCAAGCAACGCAGCAAAATCGTTTACAAAAACAAAACTGTTGGTATACTCTGGGTTGACATCGCCATCTGCACGGTTATTTCCCGGACATAGATAACAAGCCGGATCATAAGTTGGCCGGCCTTCTGTAGGCAATTCTTCTACTTTTCCATTCCACGGGCGTTTGGTTCGGTGTGGCGATACCAAAACCCAATCGCCAGTTAAAATATTTAAACGGCTATGTGTATCTGAATTTAGGTTTAATTCTGCTTGCATGATCTGGTTATATTTGGTTTCTGCCTTTGGCGATTAATCTTCTGCAAATTATTAAAATTATTATTAAACGTCAAAAATACAGTTAATAATTAATGTATATTTGTCGTTTATTAAAATTATTTATCTTTAGTATTGGCAGAGCACATGAACCCAGAAATGTGTATGCGCTTTATACAGCAAAACATCTAACAAAACATGAAGAAATATTCCAGTCAGATTCGGTATGCAACAGCGGTTGATTGCATCGTATTTGGCTTTGATGGCGACCGGTTGAAAATTTTATTGGTGAAAAGAGATTTTGCACCGGCTAAAGACAGCTGGAGTTTAATGGGCGGTTTTGCAGAAAAAGACGAAAGTCTGGATACTGCTGCCGGTAAAGTGTTGAAAAAATTAACGGGTTTAGAAGGTGTTTATCTGGAGCAGTTAAAGGCCTACAGCGAGCCAGACCGCGATCCGATTGAACGTACAATTTCTATTGCTTATTTTGCGCTGATCGATATAAACCGCTATCAAACACAATTAAATCATGATTATCATGCAGAGTGGTTTGATATTAAAGAAATGCCAAGCCTGATTTTTGACCACAATGAAATGGTTGCAGATGCGCAGGCCCGTTTGCGTTATAAGGCTGCTTTACATCCAATTTTATTTGAACTTCTTCCGAAGAAATTTACCATTCCGCAGTTGCAAAACTTATATGAAGGTGTATATGATAATGCGATTGACAACCGCAATTTTATCCGGAAAATTACGTCTACCGGTTTGCTGATTAAACTGGCAGAAAAAGATAAATCCTCATCTAAAAAAGGTGCCTTTTACTTCAAACTGGACAAGAAGAAATATAAAGACAATTTTCAGGCTTTTTTAAGTCTGATTCCTAACCGGGATAAGTTTATCGGCATTTAGCCGATAAACTTAGTTTTAAAGCTCCATTTACTTTTCAAAAACGAGTACAAAACCTGAGTTTGGTTTTATCGTGATGCTGAAATTGTTATCTGCTTCTTTTGATTCTGTAACAATTGGATCATGCTCAGTTCCGTCTTGGTATACAATTACTTTTCCTGATCCAAATTGTTTCAGATCTAAATTTATTTTATGTTCTGACGTATTTGAAATACCAGCGATATACCATTTCTTGCCAGATTTTCTCGCAATTACAACATATTCTCCGGGTTGGCCGGCAATAAATTTACTGTCTGTCCAGCTATCTGGCAGGGTTCTTAAAAAATCCTGTACATTTTCTGAAACGTGCATCATGCCTTCAGGCGATTCTGCGTAATGCTGTATTCCGGAAGTAAACAGAACTGAGAGTGCAAGTTGAAAGGCACTGCTTGTTTTGCGTTTTACCTGTGTTGGGATTTTATACAGATTCATCGGCGTATAATCCATCGGATCAAACACATTACGTGCATAGGGCAACATGGTGCAGATTTCTGCTTCGCGATCTGCATCTTTTTGGGTAAAAGTTACATTCTCAAATCCCCTAACGGCTTCTGCTGTAAGCAAATTTGGGTATGTGCGCGCCCAACCACGCGGCAGAGTTGCGCCGTGGAAATTCACCATTAACTGATGTGCAGCTGCATCTTTCAAAATATCAAGATAATACTGAATTACCGAACGGCCATCGCCTGCAAAAAAATCAATCTTTACACCTGCAATGCCCATCTTTTGTAACCGGCTAAACGTTTTCTCCCGATCTTCATGCGTTAACAGCTGGCCCTTTGGTGTGTATTTTACGGTATTCCAATCGCCGGCAGAATTGTACCACAACAATAAACCCACATGTTTAGTTCTGGCATAATCTGCAAGTTCCTGCATTTTTTCATAGCCAATTTTCTCGTCCCAGTTCACATCAATCAAACAATACTGCCAATGCATTTTTGCAGCAAAATCGACGTATTTTTTCTGCTCATCATATACAATAAAATCGTCTTTAGAGTTAATCCAGCTCCAGGAAGCTTTACCTGGTTTCACAAAATTAAGTGCACCCAAAGCATTCGGTTTTGCAAGATCTGTACCTGCGGTAGATTCTACCAAATCTGCAAGATTACCGATGGTAAGCACACGCCAAGGTGAATCGAAACCTTTTGCTACTGATGGCAAAAGCGCCGCGCCGGGTAAAATCTCTTTTTCATCCGGAAAACCAATATTGAATTTACCTTTTACTGCGGATGACAGTAACCTTGTGGCACAATAATTCCCCTCTAAACCGGCCTCAGTCAACAACACATATGCCGCGGGTGTTTTGAACAAAGCCGGGTAAACCCAACCGGTTTTGTTTTCGCCAACTTTTGAAAGCGGAAAATCGATATTGTAATGTTCTTCATAAGCAGGATTGGTTTGCTCCCATCCAGATTTTGAAACCTGCATGGGTTGTAACCAACTGTTCGTTTCTTCAGGAAAATTAAACGCTGTTTCCTCTTGCTTTATGTCTTGCTTTTTAGCATTCGTAAATTGATACTTAAACGCCACTGCATCATCAGACACCTGAAAAACAACTTGCAAACTTTCATTTTTAAGATTGTTTACTTTAAATGTTTTGCCATTGGCGATATATACGGCCTTGGCTTTTTTACCTACCAACGGATATTCTTCGCGGATTTTTCTCTGCCCGATTGTTTCAATGGATTTAAAGCTTCTAAAATCCTGATTTTCCATAAGTAAACCAAGCTTTGAAGCTTCAATTACCGTTTTACCTTCGCGCGTAATGCGATACAACAGCGTATTGTTTTCGATAAAAACCTGCGCCGATAGTTTCCCATCAGGACTGGAAACCTCTGTTTTTTGCTGCGCTTTTGAGAGATTGAAAACCAAACACATCAGGCAAAAAAACATTGTACTTTTAATATCATTCATAAATTTTAGCCTTTAGTTAAACATTAGTTCAGTTGCATTTCTGGCAATTCAACCGTGCTGGAACCTTCTCCAATATTTACGATATACACCCCAAGTTCTACACCGAATTTATTCTGGTAAGCAACAGAAGTTTGTGCAACCAGATTGTCTATTGCTTCATCGCGGACCAGATTAATTGTACATCCACCGAAACCGCCACCCATCATACGCGCGCCCAAAACATTTTCATTGCCCTTTACTTCATCTACTAAAAAATCCAGCTCGGCACAACTCACTTCATAATATTTGCTTAAACCCTCATGCGTCTGAAACATCCGTTGACCAAGTGAAACAAGGTCGCCTTTCTCTAGGTCTGCGCAAGCGAGCTGCAAACGCTCAATTTCTTCGACAACGTAAAGACATTTTTGATAAATATCGGCATCTTTCGGAAGCACAAATTCATCCAACATAACAACGGTAGCATCACGCAAGCTCTGTACTTCCGGATGCGCTTCCTGAATCCATGAGACGCCCTGATAACATGCTTCACGGCGTTTATTGTACGCAGAATCAGAAAGATTGTGTTTCACATTCGTATTAAACAACACCATTTTAAAACCAGGTAAATTCAATGGAATATATTCGTATTCGTGCGTTTTGCAATCGAGTTTTATTGCATGGTCTTTTTTACCGAAAACCGAAGCAAACTGATCCATAATACCGCACATTACACCAGCAAAATTATGTTCTGCTTTTTGCGCAAATTTGGTAAGTGCAATTTTATCAATGCCGAGCGAAAAAATATTGTTTAAGGCATATCCAACTGCGCACTCTAATGCCGCTGATGAAGATAAACCTGCTCCGCCGGGAACATTTCCGTCTAAAACCAGATTAAATCCCCCAACCGTAAAATTTGCTTTTTGAAATTCATTTACCACACCAAGAATATAGTTTGCCCATTGCTGAGGTTGTTTTTTTACAGAATGAATATCAACCTGTACATGCTCATTATATTTCACAGAATACAAATGAATCTCGGCGTCGCTTCTTTTTGAAATGGCCACATACACATATTTATCAATTGCCGCCGGCAAAACAAAACCTTCATTATAATCGGTATGCTCGCCAATAATATTGATCCTTCCAGGCGATTGAAATATTGCGGGTTTTTCGCTATATATCGAAATAAATTTATCTCTTAATGCATTTATATCCATAGTGTTGAATGTTGTTTTATGATTTTAATATTGAGGTTCCAGATTTTTTTAAGATTTATTGAGGAGCTTTCCATCTCAGTACAGAAACAGAACTGCTTTTTTCGGTTTGCAAACCTTCGCCATCTAACTGATCAACCTTTTGCACAAATAAATCCAATATGTGCTGGTTAAGCCAAAGTTCAGTATCAAAAGTTGGTTCCCAATCGCCAACACTTTCTGCAAATAAATCAGCTACCGTCCATTTATTTTCCGGCAGGTTTGTGTTGCAGGCAATTGACACTTTGGAACCGCGTTCGTGGTCGCGAAAAACGAGTGCTACAGCCGTTTGTTTATTCTTTTTCCAGGAAACAATTTGCGGTCGCGATATTGGAATTTGTTTTGTACCGCCACCACTTAGCGTAAATGCTGTTTTACGAAACGCTAGATTCTGAACGTTCCATTTTCCGTTATTGAAGTAAACAATATGATATTGTGGCACAGCCGAATCAGATTCGTGCCAGTAACCTGCAATAATCGGATTTCCATCCTCATCGGTTGTCATAGCAGTCTGGTTAATCAGTTCACTTTTCTGCGGGATCTGAAGCGCATATTCGGCATTCTCTGCCTGTATAGGAAGCGTATATTTTTCGCCGGTAGATTTTTGCCAGCTTTCGCCGCCATCGGTAGATTTTGCATAACATAAGTCATGATTACTGGCAACATCTGGCGTTTCCCGCCAAACCCAGGAAAGATGTATTGTACCTTTCGCATCTACAGAAGTTTGCGTATACGCATTTCGCTTTCCTTCTCCGTCAATCAAATTATTTTGCACGCGTTTCCATTTTTGAGTGGCTACAACGTAACGGTTAATCATCAGGTTGCCGTTTCCAGATCCGCCATCGCGGTATAGAAAAAGCAAATCACCGTTTTTAAATTTATAAAATTCAGGATAGCTCACTTTGTCTTCGGCATTCTTGAGCATATTTCGCTTTGGCCCCAACTGTAATGAATTTGGTTTCAAAGAAACAGCATAATTTAAGTTATTGTTGTGCTGACCCCACGAAACATGCAGATATCCAGCACCATCTACCATTATGCTAATAGACTTATGTGCGTCTGTTGCATCGCCCTGAAATTGCGTGCGTTGCAACTCCCAATTCAATTTATGTAGGTTCCGCTTTGCGAGAACCACGTATTGTTCACGATCGTAAAAGGCCGCATATTGCACATCTTTAAGTGTGACTAAAGCATTCTTACGGAAAATTACAGTATTTACAGAGTTATTTGCCCAGGCATTCTCAGCAATTGGATAATGCGTAATTTGTTGCGCACTGGCCGCCATGCAGATAAAAAAACACAAATTGAGTAGAATTTTCATAAGGTTTTTTTATTTGTGCACCTGTACATTTTTTAAGTAACGATACATTTCACAACTGGCCAATAAGAACGCGCCTACACCAAAATCGGCAGTAGAATTTCGATCAACAACCTGTCCGGGAATGGCTTTTTCTCCAATAGGCTGTATGTAACCAACCTGTCCATTTGCTTGCAGCGCCGTATTATTCAGGTATTCAAAAGCTTTAAACGCTGCTTTTTTGTATGCGTTACCTTTTAAATAACCATTGTTAATGCCCCATAAAAGCCCATAACAAAAGAAAGCCGTTCCGCTGGTTTCGGGTCCGGGCGCATGTGCAGAATCTAACATGCTTCTGGTCCAGTAACCCTCTTTCTGCTGACTGTTTACCACTGCATCTGCCAGTTGTTTAAACCTATTCTGATACACCAAAACATGTTCGTCAGTTTTAGGAATATCGGCAAGCACTTTGGCCAATCCAGCCAAAACCCAACCATTCCCCCTCGACCAAAAATCTTTACGTCCGTTAACACTTTTATGCTTAGGATACAGATACTTTGCATCTCTGTAGTAAAGTTTTTCTTCGGAATCAAACATTACGCTATCGGCATATTTGAAGTAAGAAAAAAGCTTATCTGTATAGCGTTTATCTCCGGTAATCTGGTGCATTTTCGTCATTACGGGCATCACCATATACAAGCCATCTGCCCACCACCAATAATCATTTTCTGGTGTAGACATTTGGTATTCCATAACTTCGCGAGCTCTGGCAATCTTATACTCTTTCGGATCAAGCTGGTACAAATCTATATACGTTTGAAAACAGATTTGCCAATCGCCAAAAAGAACATATTCAGCACTTTCGCCATAACTGTATTTCCATTTTTCTTTATCGTTAGATTGTGCACCTTTCCACTCGTTAAAGTTTGCCCACTTTTCTGCATAATGGCGGTAACTTGTATTGCCTGTAATTCTGTATGCCTCCATATTTCCGGTTTGGTACGCTGCGTGATCCCAAAAAGCCCGGCATTCTGCTGCATTATTATTCTGCCAATAGGCATTCACTTTATTGATTATTGCCATTACAGATGCTGTATCCGGCGTTTTCTGTGCCCAAACAACTGTAGAAAAAAGCGTAATAATGCCTATGACCAGTATTTTTTTCATGGTTTAATTAACTGGAGAAATTCCTTTAATTGTTGGTTTAACCGTTTTAACATTTCCATCTGCATCAAATTCGAGTTTATCAATACACACTTCGCGGTTAAAACCCGCAGCATCGCCCATTGTAATTCCATTTGGACGTGTAAAACGATGATACACAATATACCATTCATCTTTCCCCGGAATTTGAATCACACTGTTGTGGCCGGTACCATAAATGCCTTGCTTTTCGTCTTTCTGTAAGATTACATTGTTTTTAGGAAGGATAATTTTGCCATCTGGCCGATCTGACGTGCCATACGCAACCTGATAGTTGGGACTTCTGGTATCGTCTTCAGACCAGAAAAAATAATACTTTCCTTTACGAAAAATCACTTCTGTACCTTCTCTGAAATTTGATGTTGGTGTGATCACTTTTATGGTATTGCTATCAATAGAAACCATATCTGCATGGAGTTTTGCAACTGCCATGTAACCATTTCCCCAATACAAATAGCTTTCATTTGTTTGCGGGTCGGTAAATACATCCGGATCAATTTCCTGCCCGTCTTTTATGCCTTTCGGTCTGCTGGCAACAATTGGACGGCCGCTGTCTGTAAACGGGCCTGCCGGATGATCTGCAACTGCAACACCAACTTTCTGCGCAGCAGTGAAATAATAGAAATATTTATATTTTCCATTGATGTTTTTTTCTGCGATTGTTGGTGCCCATGCATTCCGTTTTCCCCAACTTACTTGCTCTGGCAAATCAAGAATTTTGCCTTCATCTGTCCAGTTTACCAAATCTGTTGATGAAAATGTTTTAAAATAATTGCCAGACCAGCCATCAAAACCATCTGATGTTGGATATAAATAAAACTTCTTTTGCTGGTTTGAATAAATAATTTCAGGATCGGCATAAAAACCTTTCAAAACTGGATTTCCATCTATAACGGCCGTTACCGTATATTTCTCAGCAGGTCGATTGGCGATTTTTACCGTAAAAACAACCGCACCTTTACTAAAATCTACTGCGCCTTTTGGTGAAATCTGCACATCTGCAAAACCAGAGAATTTAGGATCTAAAGATTTTAATCCGGTATTCGGCATTAAGGGCAGATAAACGGTTTTCTTCATCGTATCTACAACTATATTATTTGCTTTAACTGACGACTTCTGCACCGTTTTAAACGCACTGGCAGCATGATACCATTTGCCCAGTAAACGTTGCAACTCTGCGTTGGTGATGGGCAAAACCGTTCCGTGGCGCGGATGAAAATCCATCGAAACATCTTGATCTACCACGGAAAAATGTTCTAAATCCTGTGTTTTTGTAAACTGATATTTGCCGCTGGTATACATATCGTACATCAAAATATAGCCCTGGTTATTGTTCAGTTTAAAAATCCCGGAACCTTCTACCGGCAATTTTGTCTGCTGCAGGTATCGATCTTCCAATGTGTAACCTTCCGTTAACCGATCAGAAACGGCTTTTTTAATTCCATTTCCATCGCCTTCAGTTTTGAAGAATAAATTGTATTTGCCGTCTTTGTAAATGATATCGCCATCAATACATGAACCTTTCGTCGGACTAAAAAACAATTGTTTTGGTTCGGTTTCCAGATCTGTAAATGCAGCATTTGCATAAGCATAGTAAATTATATCCGGCCCATTTCCATGCTTCATAGACCAATACAGCATGTATTTTTTTGTTTTTGCATCGTAAATGGTTTGTGGTGCCCAAACCCGCAAAAGGTTTTCGTTCCCGGCAAATTTCTTTTGGATATTTACTACAGACGATGTCCAATGAATCAGATCGGTTGACTTTAACAAGACCATAGCGCGGTTAGAATCCCAACCTTTTGCAGAAACCATATCGGTTACAACCATATAAAATGATTTTCCATCTGCACCTCTTAAAATATGCGGATCGCGAACGCCACCCGTGGAGCTTATTTTTTTTGAATCGATAACCGGTTTATTGCCATTAAGCGCTTTGAATGCATAACCATTTGTGCTTACTGCAAATCGGATTGATTCCTCATTACCAGTATTTCCGGTAAAATAGGTAAACAAATAGGCGCTTTCTTTTTCGGTTTTTTGCGCCTTAACCTCTTGGTGCACTGAACCGATAAAAATAGCCGAGAGCAAAAAATAACCTGCGCGGATATTGTGGATTAATCTTTTCATGTATTTACTTCAATTTAACGGTGATGACCTGAAATGTATTCGGCGCCAATGTATAGGCTATTTTTGTATTGATTTTGAAATCGGAAACCTTTGTAGAAATGCGTTCCGTTTCATTAAACGTATTTTTATCCTCGGCTTTGCCTGTAAGCGTTTCGCATTTAGCGGTATTGGTTTTCAGTTTAAAGCCCGTAAGATTCAAATCAAATTTAGCTGCTGCATTTCCCGTATTTACAAGTTTCAGGATGAGTTCATTTTTGGCGATGTCTTTTACTGCTGACGCTGCCAGCGTAGAATCGTGTACCTTAAATGCCACAACATTTGCATAGTATAAATTGCCCATATGTGTAGAAAACATCTTTTGTACGTAGTAATTTGCAGTATGCATCACGGTATTGTTGTCAAAATAAATGAGGTTTGGATTCCAGGATGTGTGTTTTACATTGGCAATCAGCGGTGCGTAAGAAGCCATATGAATAACATCGCCGTTGCGTTCCATTGCGGTCATATAAGCCGCTTCTGCAAGTGCGTTAAACAAAGTATTCCCTTTTGAAGCATATTCGCCGATATAGATTTTAGACTTAGAACGGTCGTATTGATCATAACGTTGCTGGTTGGCAACAAACCATTTTGGGTCTTCATAATAATGCTCATCTACCATCGGAATTTTCAGTGCATTGGCAAAAGCCCAGCCTTTATCGTAATCCTCGCCACTATGAAAAGGTCCGGTTGTGCCAATTAGCGTAATTTGAGGGCATTTTTCGCGCACGCGATCGTAGATCATTTTGAAACGCTCTTCAAATTCCGGTGTAATTTTATCTTCGTTACCAATGCCAATGTATTGCAGATTGAAAGGTTTTGGATGCCCGGCCTCTGCGCGTTTTGCGCCCCATGTTGTAGTCACTGCACCATTTGCGTATTCAACAAGATCAATAATATCCTGAATGTAGGCCTCCATATCTTCCATCGCCACGGCTTTTTGTCCGGTGCCGCCAGTGCGCCAGGTTCCGCCAGAATTTTGACAACTTACTGCCGCTGCAATAACCGGAAGTGGTTTGGCGCCAATATCTTCACAAAACTGAAAATATTCGAAATAACCCAAACCGCCAGATTGCTGATAATTCCAGATGTTGCGTTGTGCCTTGCGCGTTTCAACTGGTCCAACGGTATTTTTCCAGTTGTAAATGTTGGCTATGCCATCGCCGTGTGCTAAACATCCGCCAGGAAAACGCATAAATTTTGGTTTTAGAGCAGCGATGCTTTCTGCAATGTCACCGCGCAAACCATTACGGTGTTTATTAAAAGTATCTTCTGGAAAAAGTGAAACAACATCTAATGCAACTTTAGTCTTCGACTGGATTAAAATCGCCAGATTTGCAGCGGTATCCGTTGTATTTGAGGTAATTTCTGCTTCGTATTTCGCCCAATTTGCCTTAACGTTTTTAAAACTTTCAGTTCCATAAACCTGACCTTTTTTACCACGCAACTGAATTTCAACAATTGGATCTGCCCCATCGATTTTCTTTAGAAAAACAGAAAACCTATATTTTTTCCTTTTGGATACCGAGATACCATCAAAACCGTTATTAATTAAGCCAACGCCTTTTTGCCCGGCTTCCTGAACATCTAAAACTACGTAATGTGGATTATTTGGATGAATTGGCGATGCGCTTTCTATGCTTACATTTCCATAGCCAAAACCGTCTGTAGTATATTCCCAGTTGGTAAATGGATGCCAACCCCAACGATCGGCTGGTGTGTATTCAAAAGATCGGTTCTGAATCAGCTCAGCATACAAACCGCCATCGGCAGCATAGCTGATGTCTTCAAAAAAAATGCCGAAGAGATCGGAACTAATGGGTTTTCCCTGAACATTTTTTTGTTGCCCAAAGCTTATCGCTGTACCCAAAAGGCACAACAATACCGTAAAAATTTTTCTCATTTGGTTTTGGTTTTTAGCCCAATTATTTGTTAAAAACGCAGTTACAGGTGGCTCAATTCCTGTTTAACGCAAATTAACCTTGTATATATTCAATGAATAAGGCGCTAAAACCAGGTTTAACTTACCTTCTTTCAATGTTTCAGTTTGTACTTTCGGTACAACCGCATCTGGTTGTTCAAAAGTGTTTATCAGTTCTAACGAACCACCCAAAACGGTGTGCTCAATTGTTTTGGATAACTTTTGTTTGCCCGCTAACAGCAATGGTTTCTTCACCGGATTTGCTGTAGTATTTACGACTTTAACAATAACCTGTTTTTTTACCCGATCAATAACTGCCGAGCTGTAAATACCATGCTGCCCGCCCAGTTCTTCATTAGGCAAATTGATATTTAGCGTTTCGGTACCTTTGTTTGTAGAAAATAATTTTTGCACATAATAATTTGGCGTGGCATAAACATTTAAACTGTTTACCCAAATCAAATCAGGTGCCCACTGCCAGCCATCTTCATTGGCAAAAAGTGGCGCATAACTGGCCATTTCTACCACGGCAGCATTACGTTCTAAACCGGTCATGAAAGCGGCTTCTGCAAGCGCAGCCTGCCAGTTGTTGCGTTTAGCACCAGTAATTTTACCATCAAGATGCGCAGCATATTCGCCGGCGAAAATTTTAGAACCTGTTCTGCTAAAATTATCGTAGCGGTTGGCATTTTTTAAAAACCACTCCGGAGAACGGTAATAATGTTCATCAATAATATCAGCATTCATCCCGCGCAATGCGGAATCTAAATAATGAAAACGTTCGCTATCGGGATCTGTACCTGAACTAAAAATTAATTTAATCGATGGATATTTGGACTTGATTGCCTGTTGAAACAATTTTGCTCTCTCGATATATTGCGGACCCCAATTTTCGTTTCCGACGCCAAGAAAACGCAGGTCAAATTTTTCCGGGTGACCTAAATCTGCACGTACTTTGCCCCAATGTGAATTTACATCGCCATTGGCAAACTCAATTAAATCCAGCGCATCCTCAATGTAAGGATCAAGCTGATCAATTGGTACAAGTTCTGCAGTATTGTATTGGCAAGCCATACCGCAATTGAGGATGGGCAAAGCGGCTGCACCAATGTCTTCGGCAAGCTGAAAGTATTCAAAAAAGCCTAAACCGAATGTTTGAAAATAATCTGGAGCCGGGCGATGTGCAAATTCAAGGTTCCAGCGGTTCATAATCAACTGGCGTTCTTCGAGCGGTCCGATCGTTTTTTTCCATTGATAACGGTTGGCCAGATCTATACCTTCTACAATACATCCGCCAGGAAAACGAATAAACCCCGGCTTTAAATCGGCCAGCATTTGAACCATATCTTTGCGCATTCCGCCCGGCCTTCCTTTCCAGGTATCTTTCGGGAAAAGCGAAATCATATCGAGATCAATCTGCCCGTCGCCTTCAAACCAGATATTAAAACGAGCATTTTCTGCGCTTTCATTGGCTTTAAAACTCGCCGTAGCTGTGTTCCAATCGCCGTTTTGTTTTTCAGTATTTACATGTGTTTCTGCCAGTACACGGTCTGTTGAATCTGTAAGTTCGATGTGTATTTTTACACTAGGTGCCGATTGGCGATACATTGCAGAAAAATTATAGGTTTCATTTTTTTTGATTCCCATACCTTTAAAACCTTCATTGCTGAGGCCGGCATTTCGCTTCTGCTGTGCGTTTTTAAGACTTATCCGTACAAAACGCGGATTATTGGTATTGGCCGACTGGCGGTTAAGCACCAATACATCGCCTTCGCCAAATTGTTTGCCCAAAATTTTCCAACCCATTAGAGGCTTTGAAAACTCAAAAGACCTGTTTTTAATTAATTCTGCATACAAGCCGCCATCTGCCCCGAAATTAATGTCTTCAAAAAACACACCCCATTGAGTATCGGAAATTTTAGCACCAACAGCAGATGTATTTACAGCTAAAGCAGATGTTGCAGTTTGGGCCACAACAGCCGTGCAGGTTACAACAACAGCCGAGAATGCGCCAGCAAGCGCCCGTAAATGCGTTTTCTTGATGTTCATTTATGGTGCTGGTTCGGTAGCAGAAAATACGTAAGTGGTAGATGTTTTATAAACTGCGCCCGGTTTTAATACTGTTGATGGAAATGCAGGTTGGTTTGGTGCATCTGGAAAATGCTGTGTTTCCAGGCAAAACGCAGAGCGTTGCGGATAACTTTTACCTTTTTTGCCATCTGTTGTTTTTCCCGTAAGAAAGTTACCACTATAAAACTGAATACCAGGCTCTGTAGTGTAAACGTCCATTTTTATTCCGCTCAACGGACTTCTAACCGACGTAATAGATTGTGTATAATCGTGCGTATCTAAAACAAAGTTATGGTCATAACCTTCGCCATTTTTTAGTTGCTCATCTGTATTTTTGATGTCTCTGCCAATGGGTTTAGCTTTCGTAAAATCAAATGGAGTGCCTTTAACTTCCTGCAATTTCCCCGTTGGGATAAGCGTTTTGTCAACAGGTGTAAATCGAGCTGCTTTAATCCACAATTCGTGATCGAGAATGGTTTTTGCACCTTCGCCCGATAAATTAAAATACGTGTGGTTGGTTAAATTTACAACGGTTTCTTTATTGGTAGTGGCTTCATAATCAATTTTAAGCCCTTTTTCTTTATTGATGCTGTAGACTACTTTAACGTTCAGCGTTCCCGGATAGCCACCTTCACCATCTTTAGACAGGTAAGAAAGTACCAAACTATCGGCTGTACTTTTCTCAACATTCCAAACCTTACCATAAAAACCACTCTTGCCTCCATGAAGGGTATTTACGCCATCATTTATTTCCAGTTGGTATGCTTTGCCATTCAAGGTAAACTTTCCTTTGGCAATGCGATTTCCATATCTTCCAATCAAAGCCCCGAAAAATGGCTCACCTTCTTTTTGATAGGTTTTAAGCGAATCGTAACCCAAAGCAACGTCTACAAGTTTGCCCTTTGCATCCGGAACCATTAACGAAACAACACGTCCGCCGTAATTGGTAATTGATGCAGAAATTCCTTTTTCTGTACCAATTTTATATATCCCGACTTTTTGTCCGTCAACATCCCCGCCGAAACCAACGGTATCTGTAAGGTTTTTTTCTTGTTCTTGAGCTACCTTCTTATCGGTAGATTGGCAACCAGCCACTAAAGCGGCAAGGCACAAAAGCACATAAAGATTCTTTGTGTTCATCATATCATATTTGGTTAGCATGTTATGCGAAGCCAAGATATGAATTAAACAATAAACGTCAAAACAACATTTATATATTATTTATTTTACATAACATAATAAATTGTTAATCAGATGATTATTCACATTCATCTAATCAAAACGCAAAAAATGTTACATTTTTTTCTTCGTTTAATAAAAAAATAAACGTTAATTAGACACTTATAATTATTATGAGAACGACCAAATATGTAATCGGCATAGATTACGGTTCAGATTCTGTACGATCTGTAATTTTAGATGCCACAAACGGAGCAGAACTCTCCTCTTCTGTTTTTAACTATAAGCGTTGGCAAAAAGGTTTATTTTGCGAACCCGACAAGAATTTATTCAGACAACATCCTCTTGATTATATTGAAGGTTTAGAAGCCACCATTAAAGATTGTATTGCAAAAGCAGGTGGCGCAGAAATAGCGGCGGGTATTGGCGGCATTTCTATTGATACAACCGGCTCTACTCCAGTTGCAGTAGATCAATCCGGAACGCCATTGGCTTTATTGCCAGGTTTTGAAGAAAATCCACACGCCATGTTTGTGCTCTGGAAAGACCATACCGCAGTTAAAGAAGCCGCAGAAATAAACAAACATGCCACACAGTTTAAAACGAACTATTTAAAATACGTTGGCGGAATTTACTCATCAGAGTGGTTCTGGGCGAAATTACTACGCACTTTAAGAACAGATGAAGCGGTACGCAACGCAACTTTCTCGTGGGTTGAACATTGTGACTGGATTCCATTTTTACTTACTGGTGGAACAGACATCAGTCAGATGAAACGCAGCAGATGTGCCGCCGGACATAAAGCTTTATGGGCAGAAGAGTTTGATGGATTGCCGCCAAATGATTTTTTCAAAACACTAGATCCTCTTTTGGATGGAATGGTAAATCGTTTATTCACGGATACATATACATCTGATGAAGTTGCAGGTACAATTTCTGCCGAATGGGCAGAACGCCTGGGTTTAAATCCGGATGTAAAAATTGGTGTGGGCGCTTTTGATGCACACATGGGCGCTGTAGGCGGGCAAATTGAGCCTTATTATTTAAGTAAAATAATGGGAACCTCAACCTGCGATATCTTAATTGCTCCAAATGACGAAATTGACAACAAATTGATTGCCGGCATTTGCGGCCAGGTAAATGGTTCAGTTGTTCCGCAGATGGTGGGCTTAGAAGCTGGCCAGTCTGCCTTCGGCGATACTTATGCCTGGTTCAAAAATATTTTAGCGTGGCCTTTAAAAACCATTCTGCACGATAGTGAACTCATTTCTAAAGAACTTGCAGCGCAGCTGGAACAAGAAATGACTAATAAAATTATTATAGAATTAAGTAACAAAGCTGCATTACTGCCTTTAAATGACGATGACGAACTCGGTATAGATTGGTTTAATGGCCGCAGGACGCCAGATGCCAATCAAGAACTTAAAGGTGCTTTAATTAACCTCGATCTTGGTACAGATGCACCGCGTATTTTCAAAGCGCTTGCAGAAGCGACCTGTTTTGGTGCAAAAAATATTGTAGACCGTTTTATAGAACAAGGTATTCCGGTAAAAGGAATTATTGGTATTGGCGGCGTGGCAAAAAAATCGGCTTACATCATGCAAATGATGGCAGATGTTTTAAATATGCCTATTCGCATCCATAAATTTGAACACACCTGCGCTTTAGGTGCAGCGATGTTTGCTGCTGTTGTTGCCGGTATCCACCCAAATATAGAAAGCGCAATGCAGGCAATGGGCAGTCCGTTCGATGCCGAATACCAACCCAATCCACAGTCTGTAAAATATTATGAAAAACGTTTCCCAAGATATAAATCGTTAGGCAAAGACATTGAAAAACACACTTACCATGAGTAATTATCAGGATATTAAAGAAAAAGCATATGCCGCCAATATGCAACTTCCAGAACTGGGTTTGGTGTTGTTCACCTTCGGAAATGCAAGTGAAGCTGACCACGACAAGGGCGTTTTCGCAATAAAACCAAGTGGCGTTCCGTACAAAGACTTAACGCCAGAGAAAATGGTTGTTGTAGATTTTGATGGAAAAACAATTGAAGGCGATTTGCGCCCATCGTCTGATACACTTACACACGCTGTATTGTATAAAAACTGGGCAGAAATTGGTGGAATTGTACATACGCATTCTACTTACGGTACGTCTTGGGCACAAGCAAATGAATGTATCCCGATTTTCGGAACTACACATGCAGATCACCTTACAGCAGATATTCCATGCGCGCCACCAATGGAAGACCACATGATTGAAGGCCAATATGAATATGAAACCGGTTTTCAGATTATCAATCATTTCGAAGCGCTACAACTGGATTATCGCGAAGTAGAAATGATTTTAGTAGGCAACCATGCGCCATTTACCTGGGGCAAAAATGCTGCGAAAGCCGTTTACAATAGCGCTGTATTAGAAAATGTTGCACATATGGCATATTTGACGCGCCAAATCAATGCATCTGCAAGTCGCTTAAAACCTTCGCTAATTAACAAACACTATCAGCGCAAACATGGAAAAGGCGCGTATTACGGACAATAAACAATATTAATATAAGACATAAAATGATCGATTTAAAGAAATTAGAACTTTGGTTTGTTACCGGTAGCCAAAGTTTATACGGAGAAGAAACGCTAAAACAAGTTGCCAAACATGCCGAAGAAGTTGCCGCTGCGCTAAACAGTGCTTCGCAAATTCCGGTTCAGGTGGTATACAAACCTATTGTAAAATCTCCGGAAGAGATTTATGAAACTTTATCCAGCGCCAATACTGCAGAAAACTGCATCGGAATTATTACCTGGATGCATACGTTCTCGCCGGCAAAAATGTGGATTCGCGGTTTAAATGCGCTGCAAAAACCGCTTCTTCATTTACATACGCAATACAACCGCGACATTCCGTGGGGAACAATAGATATGGATTTCATGAACCTGAATCAAAGTGCGCACGGCGACCGCGAATTTGGATTTATGGTAACCAGAATGCGTAAAGACCGTAAAGTAGTAGTTGGCCATTGGCAAGACACTGAGGTTTTGGAAGAAATTAACGGGTGGAGCCGCGCTGCCGCTGCATGGCACGATTGGCAAGGCGCAAAATTTGCCAGATTTGGTGATAATATGCGTTTTGTAGCGGTTACAGATGGCGACAAAGTTGAGGCAGAAATGAAATTCGGTTTTTCTGTAAACACTTATGCCATTGGCGATTTAGTTGCTTACATCAATAAAACTACAGACAGTGAAGTGAAATCCTTAACAGATGAATACGAACGTTTGTACAATATGACCGACGATTTAAAACACGGAGGTTCTCGTCATGAATCTGTGTTTGAAGCCGCCAAAATTGAACTCGGTTTGCGCCGCTTTCTGGAAGATGGCAACTTTAAAGGTTTCTCTGATACGTTTGAAGATTTGCATGGTATGATTCAATTGCCCGGAATTGCTGCACAACGTTTAATGGCTGATGGTTATGGTTTTGCCGGCGAAGGCGATTGGAAAACCGCTGCTCTGGTACGCGCTTGTAAAGTAATGGGTAGCGGATTGGAAGGTGCAAATGCTTTTATGGAAGATTATACCTACCATTTTGATCCGGAAAATGCCTTAGTACTTGGATCGCACATGCTAGAAGTTGATGCTTCTCTGGCTAAAGGAAAAGCAAGTCTGGAAGTTCATCCTTTAGGTATTGGTGGTAAAGCAGATCCTGCACGTTTGGTATTCAACACTGCCGGAGGTAAAGCTCTAAACGCTTCTTTAATTGATATGGGAAACCGTTTCCGGTTGTTGATTAATGCCGTTGATGCTGTAGAAGCTGAACATGAGATTCCAAATTTACCAGTTGCCCGCGTATTGTGGAAACCGCTTCCAGATATGAAAACCGGATGCGCTGCATGGATTTATGCCGGTGGTGCCCATCATACCGCATACAGCCAAAATTTATCTGTAGGAAACTTACAGGATTTTGCTAATATTGCAGGCGTTGAATTTGTTACCATAGATGCCAACACGAACCTGAACCAATTCAGAAATGAATTGCACTGGAACGAAACATTTTACAAACAATAAATTAAAACCAAACCTAACCAATTTAAAACTTCATGAGCAATCATCTCTCGATCACCGATTATGTGGTCTTCATTATTTACTTCCTCGTCGTTTCCTTGTACGGATACAGCATTTACCGGAAACGGGAAAAAGGCGAACAAGACGCCAAAGGGTTTTTCCTGGCCGAAGGTACTTTAACCTGGTGGGCAATTGGTGCGTCATTAATTGCTTCAAATATTTCTGCCGAACAATTTATCGGCATGAGTGGCGAAGGTTTTTTTCTCGGTATTGCCGTTGCTGCATACGAATGGATTGCTGCAATCGCATTAATCATCGTTGCGGTGTGGTTTATTCCGGTTTATCTTAAAAATAAGATTTATACCATGCCTCAGTTTCTTAAAACGAGGTACAATGAATCGGTAGCTTTAATAATGGCCATATTCTGGTTGTTTTTATATGTATTTGTTAACCTAACCTCTATATTATATTTAGGCGCAGTGGCGATAAACGGTTTAACCGGCGGAAATTATCTACATATCATCATGATCGGGCTGGCGGTGTTTGCGCTAATTATATCTTTAGGCGGTATGAAGGTAGTTGCCTATACAGATGTAATTCAGGTAGCTGTGCTAATCTTTGGCGGGTTGGTTACAACATATATCGCGCTAACAGTTGTTGGACAAAAATTTGGCGTTGGCAGCAATGCAATTGCCGGATTTAATGTTTTAATGGAACAGGCACCTGAACATTTCAAAATGATTATCCCGAAACCAACGGCAACATCAACACAAAACGAAATCAGTAAATACCTGACTTTTCCGGGTATGCTTTCTTACGTTGCCGGTATCTGGATCATCAATTTAAACTATTGGGGTTGTAATCAATACATCACTCAAAGAGCATTGGGTGCAGATTTACATACCGCAAGAACCGGAATTTTATTTGCAGGTTTGTTGAAATTAATGATGCCAATCATTGTAATGTTGCCTGGAATTGCAGCTTTTGTTTTGTACAAAGGCGGACATTTGCCTCAACTAGTTGGTGGTAAAGATGGTGCTTATTCTGCAATTTTAACCTTCCTCCCTACCGGCTTAAAAGGGCTATCTATTGCCGCCTTAACCGCTGCAATTGTAGCATCGCTGGCAGGTAAAGTAAATAGCATTTCGACCATTTTTACGCTTGATGTATATTCAAAATATTTCAAAAATGCATCGCAGAAGCAACTGGTTTCTGTTGGTAGAACTACAGTATTTGTAGGAATGTTACTGGCAATCTTATTTACCTGGAACGATTTATTGGGTATTGGCGGCGAAGGTGGTTTCACCTTCATCCAAAAATACACAGGTTTTATCAGTCCGGGTGTATTTGCCATGTTCTTATTGGGGATGTTCTGGAAAAGAACAACCGGAGCAGCTGCCGTTGTTGGCGTTTTGGTAGGTTTCCTTTTCTCGGTTTTCTTTAACGAGATGGCTCCAAATATTTTAGGTAATGAAACTTTAATTTATACCGCTTATCCAAACGGAAAAGGTGCTTATGAAATTCCTTTCCACATTTGTATGGGACTTTCTTTCGCTTTCACAATGATCATTATGATTGCAATGAGTTTAGCCGGTCCAAAAGTTAACCCGAAAGCTTTTGAACTGGATAAAGAAATGTTTAAAGTTAAACCATCAACTACTGTTTTGATCGTTTTGACGCTGATGATTATCGCAGCGCTTTACGTGAAGTTCTGGTAAAACAAAAATCGCCAATGAGATTTTTTCTCATTGGCGATTCCTTTTATAATCAGATCAAAGATCAACTTTGATCGTTTCTGATTTTCGTTTTTATCTCAAACAAACACAAAACGAATATTTTAACCTTCCAGTTTTTCTTCAATTAACAGGTTAATAATTCCATCGGCCATGCCCACTTTTGGTACATAAATCTGCTTAATTCCGGTCCATTTCATAAGTGTTAGATAAATTTCGCTCGCCGGAATAATTACATCTGCCCGATCGGGATTTAAACCCAAAATATTTATGCGTTCTTTAAGTGAATAGCTGGTTAACTTGTTGTACAAAGCATTAAGTTTTTGAAGCGACATAGGCGTATTATCCTTTTCTTCACTCATTCTAAACAGTTTATTGATATTTCCGCCGGTTCCAATTGCGGCCAGATTCTTGTAAACTTTAGTATGTTCTTTAACCCAGTCTTTCATTTCATCCCAGGTTTCTTCTTTATCCTGATTATCCAGCATACGAATGGTACCGATGTTAAACGAACGGGAAGCCTCAGGAACGCCTTTCACAAAGACCGAAAGCTCTGTACTTCCTCCGCCAACGTCTATATATAAATACGTTTTATTTTCGTCCAGATTGGCTTCCACATGATTTGCGTAAATGATGTTCGCTTCGCGTTGTCCTTCAATAATTTCGAGATCAATATCGGTTTCCGCTTTAATCATTTTAACAATATCTGCGCCATTGCCAGCTTCGCGCATAGCTGAAGTTGCACAGGCCAGATATTCTGATACATGATAAACATCCATCAGGTTTTTAAAGGCCAACATCGTTTTGATTAGATCTGAAGACTTACGTGCGGATATATTTTTATCCAGGAATGCATCGTCACCTAAACGAAGCGGAACCCGCACAAGCGTATTTTTTTTAAAGCTATATTTTCCATCTTGTTTACTGATGTCTGCAATAAGCAATCTTACTGCATTAGAGCCAACATCTATAGCTGCGTATCTTAACATTTTACTGATGCTTTGTTTTTAAGTAATTATAGGTATCGATTTGGGCACGTATTTTTTTGCTCAATCTGTTTTTATGGTATTTGTTGCTGTTTGTGGCATTGATTTGCCTGGCTTTTGTATTGTCTTGAAGCTGAAGATCAATAATATCCTGGATTTCCTGTTTCACATCTGGGTCTAAAACCGGAAAACCAACTTCTACGCGATGCTCAAAATTTCGGCTCATCAAATCAGCAGAAGAGAGATACATATCGTTTTTACCATTGTTTCCGAAAATATAAACGCGCGCATGTTCGAGAAATTTATCGATAATACTGATGGCCGTAATGTTTTCGCTATATCCTTTTACACCAGGAACGAGGCAACAAATTCCTCGGATGATCAATTGGATTTTAACGCCGGCATTGCTTGCATCGTATAGTTTGGAAATTATCCCTTCATCTGCCAAACTATTTACTTTGAGCAGAATGTAGGCAATTTTACCTTGCTTAGCGTTGCGGATCTCCCGGTTTATAAAATTAATCAGCTTAGAACGGCTTTCTAAAGGAGAAACAATAAGATGTTTGAATCCTTTGGTTACCGTTCGCTTGCTCAAAGCATCAAAAAGTTTCACTAAATCATTAGTGATTTCCTTTTTGGCTGTAAAAATACTGTGGTCGCAATACAAGCCGGCGGTTTTCTCATTAAAATTTCCAGTGGCGAGATTGGCGTAATACACCGGTTTATCCTTTTCTATCCGTTTTACCAGGCAAATTTTGGAGTGTACTTTATAATCCGTTAATCCGTAGTTTACTTTAACGCCTTCCTCCATTAATCTGCTCGTCCAGAAAATATTTGCTTGTTCATCAAAACGGGCTTTCAATTCCAGTAGAACGGAAACTGCTTTTCCATTTTTGGCGGCATTTATAAGCGCATTAATCACTTTTGAATTTTCCGCAAGGCGATACAGTGTAATCTGTATTTCGGTAACCTTTGGGTCAATTGCCGCTTCGCGAAGAAAAAGTATAATGTAATCGTAAGATTGATAAGGCAGATTTACCAAATAATCTTTCTGCGCAATTTTGGCAAAAACGCTTTCTGTTCGGTGTAAACCGTGAACTTTAAGTGGCACATTTGGCGTATACTCCAGTTCTTTTTTGCCCACATTAGGAAAGGCGATAAAATCGCCGAATTTGTGATAACGGTTCCCCGGAATTAAACTTTCAGCTTCGAGTTTAAGCTTGTTAACCAAAACGGTTAACATATTTAATGGCATGGCAGAATCATACAACAAACGCATCGGTTTACCTTTCTTCCGTTTTTCCAGGCTACTTTTTAAATCTTCAATAAATTTGTCGTTAATGTTTTTATCAATATCCAGTTCAGCATCCCGCGTAAGCTGAATAGAATATGCCTCAAGCTGATCATAGTTGAAAATATAGAAAATATCGTCGAGGCAATAACGGATAATGTCTTCGGCAAGAATAATAAATTTTAAATCATTTGTTTCCGGCAGTACCAAGAATCTTGGCAAATTGGGAGGGATTTCAATGAGGGCAAATTTTTCGCGCAGTTTGCTGTCTTTTTTTGAAAGCTTAACAAAAAAATATAAAAATCTGTCTTTCAGCTCCGGAAATGGCTTATCCATATCCAGCATAATGGGAACCAGATTAGATAAGATTTTATCGCGAAAATGATTTTTTACAAATGTTCCACGGCTTACATTGAGCTGCGTATCGTTCAAAATGAAAATCCGGTTTTGCGCCAGTTCGTTAATCAATGTTGCCTGAAAAAGCTGATCGAATTTGCGCTCCTGTTTAACGACAATATTCTTGATTTCATTCAGAATTTTTTTCGGGTTAAAACCGAGCAACGCTTTCGCTTTATCATTTAAATTCGCCAGTCTGGTCATCGTGGCCACTCTAACACGATAAAATTCTTCGAGATTAGATGAATATATGGACAGAAATTTGATCCGTTCAATCAGAGGCACAGTTTCATCAGCAGCTTCCTGCAATACCCTCTCGTTAAAATATAGCCAACTGATTTCGCGATTAAAAAATGGAATTTTCTTTATGTTCATTTAGAAAAATAAAAAATCCCTGTTTTGCAGGGATGCTCAAAACTGCATATTAATTTGTTAAGTCGATGTTAATTCATCAACCTGTTCATGTTAACAAATTTATTTTTTCGCAGGGGTTTTCGCAGGAACTACTTTCGCAGCAGTATCTGTGGCTTTTTCTGCAGTACCCTTAGCAACCGTAGCCGCTTTTGTTGCAACAGCCTTTGCCTGTGCAACTTTCGGAGCTGCTTTTCTTACAACTGGCTTTGCTGTAGCGGCAGTATTTTTTGCGGCATTATCTACGGCTTGTAATGCAGTACTTTTTACCTGTGCAGTTTTAGCCACAACTTTTTTTGCTGTTGTTTTCACTGCTGTAGTGCCACGTGATAAAACCTGTGCAGCTTTTTCTTCACTCTCAATTCCCGCTACCTTAACACTTTGCACAACAGGTTTTGCTTTTGCAACCGCCTTTTTCACCACCTGAGCAGCTTTGCCTGTAACTTTATCTTTTGCCTTATCTACTTTTTTCGTCGATTTCTGTAAGACTTTTTTAGCTTCTTTACTTACTTTTTCAGTCTCTTTTTTTGTTTTGTTTTGAGCAGATTTTGTTGCGCTAACCAGTTGATCAATTTTATGGCCAACATCTGACTTTATTACTGTAAACTTCTTAGTTAGTTTTTTGGCTACGCGTTTGCTCGCCTTGCCCACTTCATCACCAATTTCAGAAGCGTCATGGCCTAAACTTTTAACAACTTCGAGAAACTTATTGCTTAGAGATTGTTCCAGTTGTTTCTTTACATCTTTTTTGGTTATGGCTTTTTGAGACTTATCTTTAGTGGTTTTCATATTATTTTTCGTTTTTTTGTGGTGTGATAGAAATTCTATTAAATCTACTTATTTTTTTACATTAAAGCCAATACCATGCCCTCTTTTGATATCGTTAGTAAAGTTGACGCACAAACTCTTGATAACGCCATTAATAACGCAAAGAAAGAAATTCTGAATCGTTACGATTTTAACGGGTCGAAAAGTACTGTTGATCTGGACAAGAAAACAAACCTGATTACTATCGTTACCGAAGATGATATGCGGTTAAAAGCGATAGGCGATTCTATAATTTCCAGGATGATGAAACAAAATTTAGACCCGAAAAGTTTGGATTTCGGAAAAGAATTTCAAGCCTCAGGAAATATGATCCGTAAAGAGATTTCAATAAAAGAAGGTTTGGATAAGGAAGCAGCGAAAAAAGTTGTTGCCAAAATAAAAGCCAGCGGCTTAAAAGTTCAGCCATCAATCATGGATGATCAGGTTCGGGTAACCGCAAAGAAAATTGACGATTTACAGGCTGTAATCACCCTTTGCCGTGGAGAAGATTTCGGTCAGCCACTACAATTTATCAACATGAGAAACTAAAAATAAACCTGATGGAAATACGCGAAGGCGACTTCATTTTCTCGGACAATAAGGAACTCCTACAGGTTAATGTCATCCATCATTATCTGAGCCAAGAATCCTACTGGGCGAAAAACATCCCATTGGAAATTGTAGAACGCTCCATTGAACATTCTTTGTGTTTTGGCGTTTATACAAATGGCCAGCAAATTGGTTTTGCCCGCTGGATTACCGATAGAGCTACATTCGGCTGGTTATGTGATGTGTATATTGAGAGCACTCTCAGAGGACTCGGACTCTCTAAAAAGCTCATGTCATTCATGATTTTTCATCCGGATTTGCAAGGCTTGCGAAGGTATCAGCTTGCTACGCTGGATGCGCATAAACTATATGAACAGTTTGGCTTCAAACCATTAGAAAATCCTGAAAGGCAAATGGGTATTTCCGTGCCAAACATATACAGCAATCCAGATCCGCATTAAACGAAAACCTTTTCCCCTGTTACTTGTTTTTCATTCAAATCAAAACAGTGATCAACATGAAAAACATTTTTTTATTTAACGCAATACTTCTTTTCGCTCTTGCTTTTCAATCGTGTCAAACAGCCGATAAAAAATCTGCCACGACCAAAGACAGTGTTGCCGGAGATACCACAATGGTAAACGGCGTGCATGAAACCGGTTCAGAAAGTACAGAAAGTAAACTCGATGCCAAGGGTTCAGATTTTCTGAAAACTGCTGCCGTTGGTGGGCTTATGGAAATAGAAGCAGCAAAAATTGCACAAGCAAGTTCAAAAAACACACAGGTGAAAGATTTTGCCACATTGATGCTGGCAGATCATACCAAAGCAAATATGGAGTTGAAGGCACTTGCAACCAACAAAAAGATTATTGTGCCAGACAGTTTGCCTGATATGGAACGTAACCATTTAAATGCAATGAAAAAAATGAGTGGCGCCGAATTTGACAAACATTATATGGATATGATGCTTACAGACCATGACAAAACAGTTAAGTTATTTACTCAGGGTTCCGAAAATCGGGATGTGGACTTGAAAAACTTTGCACTAAGCACATTAAAAGTAATTAAAGAACATGATTCTTTAGCGAAGCAGATTGTACCGAAACTAAAATAAATAATAACAGAAAGCGTTTTAAAATCCCAGGAGTTATTCCCGGGATTTTTTTTATTTAACAATCTTTAACACCAATGTATAAATATCGTCATTAAGGCTATTTGCTTGATGCTTTCTCGAAATAAAACTTAAATTCACGATTAAATTTTCAATATAATACACAGAATGAACAACAATCATTTTCTAAAATCGGCTGTAGCACTAGCGGCGTTCGCTGTCGCTCCTTTTTTTGCCGATGCACAAAAAGCCAATTGGCAAAACATGGATCTGAAAACGGATAGCGTATTCGGAATAGATACAGATAAAGCATATAAAGAACTATTAAAAGGTAAAAAATCTACTCCGGTTATTGTTGCCGTTAATGATGGTGGTGTAGATTATCAGCATGAAGACCTCAAAAGGGTAATCTGGGTAAATAAAAAAGAAATTGCCGGAAATGGTAAAGACGATGATAAAAACGGATATATAGATGATGTTCATGGATGGAACTTCATTGGTGGCCCGAAAGAGTCTGTTAATTATGAGACACTTGAACTTACACGTTTGGTTAGACGTGACCAGCAGCGTTTTGCCGGTACAACTGATGCCAATGTGGCCGAAAAAGACCTCGCAGATTTTGCAGCATTCAAAGCCGCTCGTGCCGATATGGAAAAACAACTTGCAGAGGCCAGAAGTGGTTTAGCAAATTACCGCGGATTAAAAACTGCACTTGATGAAACGGTGAAGAAAATGGGCAAAGAAAAACCAACGGCAGAAGATTTTGCCAATTTCAAACCAACCAACCAGGCAGAAACTAGCATTCAAAATATCATGGCTAATGTTTTAAAAGACATGAGTTTCGAAGAATTTTACAACGGTGAGCTGCAGGAAGGACTGGATTATTTTGGTCGCCAGGCAGACTACAACCTGAATATCGATTACGATCCACGCGGTATTGTTGGCGATGATCCAAACAATTCAGAAGAGAAATTCTATGGAAATAATGATATAACAGGTCCCGACGCTTTACATGGAACACATGTTGCCGGTATTATTGGGGCCGACCGTACAAATACAATTGGAATAAACGGAGTTGCCGATAACGTATTAATTATGGGTGTTCGTTGTACACCAAATGGAGACGAACGGGATAAAGATGTGGCGAATGGTATTCGTTACGCTGTAGATAATGGTGCGAAAGTAATCAATATGAGTTTTGGAAAAGCATACAGCTGGGACAAAAAAGTAGTCAATGAAGCAATGAAATATGCAGCATCTAAAGACGTATTGATTGTGCAGGCAGCAGGAAACGAAAACAAAAATATTGATGTGGAAAATAATTTTCCGAACCACAAAGATCTGGATGAAAAAACAATTGCGGCATGGATTACTGTTGGTGCATCTGGTCCAACTGATGATGCCACATTGAAAGCAAGTTTCTCTAATTATGGAAAAACCCAGGTTGATGTTTTTGCGCCTGGTGTACAGATTTACTCTACTATTCCCGGATCGAAATACAAAAAATTAGATGGTACAAGTATGGCATCGCCGGTAGTAGCAGGTTTGGCTGGATTAATCCGTTCATATTATCCTAAACTAACGGCCGCACAGGTTAAAGAAATCATCGTTAAATCTGTAGTGAAAGTGAACCATAACGTGGAATATGCTAAAAGCGATGAGCAAGACGCCGAAAAAGTATCGGTTCCATTCTCTGATTTATGCATCAGCGGCGGAATTGTAAATGCTTATAATGCATTAAAATTAGCAGCCACTTACAAATAAGTAAAATACTGCTTAAACCAAAACGGCGAGCCTAAAAGGTTCGCCGTTTTGTAATTGATATGGCTACAATTTAAATTGTAGCCATATCAATTACAAAACGATATTTTACATCGCTAGATAAAACACGCTCATACGCTTCATTTACATAATTGATGTTAATCAATTCAATTTCCGAAACAATACCGTGCTCAGCACAGAAATCTAACATTTCCTGTGTTTCTTCAACACCGCCAATGCTCGATGCAGTAAGTACTCTGTTTCCGCCCATCAATGCAGAACCCGGAAACTTTAATGGTTCTGGAGGTATACCTACACAAATGTGTACACCATTCACATTCAACAACTTCAAATACATTTCGTAGTCGTGCGGTGCTGAAACAGAATCAATTGTAAAGTCGAAATATTTTGCATATTTCTTCAATTGTTCAGGATCTTTTGTAACCACAAAATTATGTGCGCCCAGTTTTCTGGCATCTTCTTCTTTTGACGGAGAAGTACTTAGAACAGTAACTTCTGCGCCAAATGCAACCGCAAATTTAACGGCCATATGTCCTAAACCGCCCAAGCCTAAAACAGCTACCTTGTGCCCTTTAGAAATATTCCATCTTTTAATTGGTGAATATGTAGTTACGCCTGCACAAAGCAAAGGTGCTACACCTGCTAAAGGCAATTTGTCTGACACATGTACAACAAATTCCTCTGTACATACAATTTTGTTAGAATAACCACCGTAAGTAGGTGTTTTTTTATCGCGTTCTAAACTGTTGTACGTCCAAACCGTCTCGCCTTTTTCACAAAACTGCTCTTGCCCGCCTTTGCAGGTTGGACATTCTTTACAGCTATCTACCATACAACCAATTCCGGCCAAATCACCTACTTTAAACTTGGTTACTTCAGCACCTACTTCGGTAATTCGCCCAACGATTTCGTGGCCGGGAACAATCGGGTATCTTGCCGGTCCCCATTCGCTCCTCACCTGATGTATATCTGAATGGCAAATGCCACTAAACAAAATATCTATAAGCACATCCTTAGGGCCAACATTCCGTCGATCAAAATTCCAGGGAGCCAAACGATCTGTTTGGCTATGTGCTGCATATCCTTTTGCTGCTATCATAATTACATTTATTTTTTTTCAAAGCTAGAAGAATCAAAGAAAATCTTCGTCATACCTAATTCATTTGACTGAAATTTAAGGAATGTAGGTTTTACAGGGGCATTTATTTGTAATTACAATGAAAACGAATTGACTTTTTCAGTAAAGCAGTTTCGCTTTTCGTTAATCACGAGAATTGCTTTATTCAAATTAACTTTTAATATATTGGACATATTTATATTTTTATCCCCATGGAAGAAGTTAAAACACTGCCCGAACTGAGTGCAGAAGAACAAAGGGTTTTGGGCTCGCTAATTGAGAAAAGCCGAACTACACCAGACTACTATCCGATGACGCTGAATAGCTTAACTGCTGCCTGTAATCAAAAAAGCTCCAGAAATCCGGTTGTAAATTATGATGAAGAAACGGTAACGCTCACCTTAAATTCACTAAAAATTAAAGGTTTAATTTCTACGGCCACTGGGGGTTCAAGCAGAGCAACCAAATACAAGCACAATTTAGGAATTGTATATCCGCTGGTTCCTTCAGAGCTTTCTATTTTATGTTTATTGTTGCTCCGCGGACCATTAACGCCTGGAGAAATCAACAGCAATTCTGGCCGGCTATATGAATTTGAAAATATTGAAGAAGTTTTATCTCAATTGCAGAAACTTTCGGAAGAAGAACCTGCATTTGTAAAACAACTGGGCAGAAAATCAGGACAGAAAGAAGCCCGTTTTGTACATCAGCTCGGCGATTACCAGGAAAGCGATGAGCCGGAAATCAAGAATGTAGCGGCTCCCCAAATTTCCGTAGAATTAGAGAACCGCGTACTTAAGCTCGAACAGGAAGTAGAAGAGCTAAAAGAACTGATCAACCTGTTGATGGACAAATAATTAATCCTGATATTTTTTAAAAATCGTACTGGCTACGTGACCGCCAAAACCAAAAGTATTATTCAGTACATAATCTAATGATTTGTATACCGGATTTCCCAATACAATGTCTAAACCTTGTGGAATTTGTTCGTCAAGGTTTTGGGTATTGATTGTTGGCGGAACCACACCATCTCTGATGGCGAGAATACTGATTACACTTTCTATTGCACCGGCAGCACCAAGTAGATGGCCTGTCATTGATTTTGTTGCGCCTACCAAAACAGGAACACCTTCAAAAACCGTAGCAATTGCTTTAAGTTCGCTTAAATCTCCCAGGCCGGTAGAAGTTGCATGAGCGTTTACGTACTGGATTTTATCGGGAGTAATGCCCGCATCTTTTAAAGCTTTTTTCATGCCCAATTGCGCGCCGATACCGTCTGGCGGCGTACCGGTTAAATGATAGGCGTCTGCTGCCATACCGCCACCAACAATTTCTGCATAAATATGTGCACCTCTTTTTAATGCGTGTTCAAGATCTTCCAGTACAAGTGCGCCTGCGCCCTCTCCCATTACAAATCCATCACGATCCCGATCAAACGGACGGGACGCGCCCTGAGGATTTTCATTGTTTTTGGAAAGTGCCTGTGCGGCATTGAATCCGCCAACAGAAGCTTCTGTAATAGCAGCTTCAGAACCTCCCGCAATCATAATATCGGCTTTGCCAATTCGTATCGTATCAAATGCACTGATAATCGCGGTGTTTGAAGAAGCGCAAGCAGATACCGTACAATAATTTGGCCCACGTAATTTATGACGAATGGAAATTGCTCCAGCGGCAATATCAACAATCATTTTCGGGATAAAAAACGGGCTGAACCTTGGCGTTTTATCTCCTTTATGAAACTCGTCTAGTTGTTGTTCAAATGTTCCAATACCGCCATTTCCCGTGGCCCAAATTACTCCAACTTCCGCCAGTTCATCATCACTCATTGAAGTAAAATCCAAACCTGCATCTTGTATCGCCTGGTCGCTTGATGCTAAAGCGTATTGTGTAAAGACATCGTACTTTTTAATTTCTTTTTTCTCTAGAAAAGATTCGGGATTAAAGTCTTTAACTTCTGCAGCAAAATGCGTTTTGAATTTACTGGTATCAAATTTCGTAATTGGTCCTACTCCACTCTGTCCGTCGATAATATTTTTCCAAAACTCCTCAACTGTGTTTCCTAGTGGCGTTAAAACGCCCAAACCTGTTACAACTACTCTTCTCATTTTTATATATATAATTGTGCTATACAAAACTTCTGTTCAATATTAAATCAATGTTAATTGAACAGAAGTCCGAGCGGCAAAGATGGCTATAATAAGCGCAAATGCCAATCGTTTTTTCCAGGGATTTTATTTCACGCTTGAGATGTTAGACAATCTTTGCGCATTCATTACCTGAAGTGCATTTTCCGGCGATTCGAGATACAATGCATAAATCTTTGCTGTATCACCCACGTGAATTTCGTATTCATCATTTGCAAGAGCTTGTAATAATGCTTCAGCAACTGCGGCCGGTTTTATACCTTTTGCGCCACCAATTTCCTTTGAAAATTCGGTATCAACCAATGGTGGCATCAATTCAAATACTTTAACAGAAGTTTCAGAAAGTGTAAGTCTTAACGAAGTGGTATAGGAGTGTAAGGCTGCTTTGCTCGCTGCATAACTTGGGAGATAAATACCCGGTGCAAAAGCCACAACTGAAGAAACGTTTACAATAGCAGATTCTTGTTGCTTTTTAAGCAAAGGAAGGAGTTTCTGATTTAGCCGAATGATGGCCAAATAATTCGTCAACATTTCCTCTTCGGCATTTTTATAAGCATTGGCATCTTCATCTGCCAGACTGTAGAGTGCAGCATGCCCAGCATTGTTAATAACCAAATTGAGATTTGGAAACTCTCTCTGAATATGCTTAACAAGTTCACCTACCTGTTCTGGATCGGTTACATCCGACTGAATAGCAGTAACGTTGTGTAGTTGCGATACCGCCGAGTTTAAGCGCGCCTGATTTCTGCCCGTAATGATAATGTGGTTATTAATGGCCGAAAGTTGTTTGGCGATTTCTAGACCGATGCCGGCACTTCCGCCAACAATAAGAATGGTATTTTGTGAAGTTTTCATATCTATTTTATAATTTAATTATCAGGCAAGTACTTGTTCCGTGTGCATAAACGGTTCCGTTATCATCAATGAGTTGAGCTTCTACCAAAGCTGTACGGCCGCCAAGATTAATCACTTTGGAAACGGTTTTTATCTTTCCGGTATTGACTGTTAAAGCTTTAAGGAAATTTACTTTCAGCTCCAGCGTGGTATAAATTTTGCCTGCCGGGAGCAGCGAGTGCAGTGAACAACCCATTGCCGAATCTAAAATGGCCGATATTACGCCACCATGTACGGTTCCTATTGGGTTGTAGTGGAACTCCTGCGGGATAAATTCAAATACCACATTTCCTTCTAGCATATTGGATACGGAGAAATCGAGTGTGTACATTAAAGGTGGCAAAGGAAGTTTCTCCGCGCCCATTGCATTTAGGTAATCAATTCCGCTCATTTTAATGGCTTGCTTTGCGCCATCGGCGGGATCTTTCCAGGTTATAATTCTTTCTCTTTTCATAATTAAAATACCGATTGGTATATTTTATATTAAAATTTTTTAGCTCAAACTTTCGATATAATTTTTTAAGGATGTCATAATGAGATCCCAATTTGTTTTACTATTGGTCAGTCGGGCAATCATCACTGCGCCTTCGATAATTGCAATTATGGTCAAAGCAACTTGTTCTGGCATTAGCGTATGATGTAATTCGCCATTTTCCTGGCCTTCGATAACCAATCGGGAAATGGCTTTTTTCCAGCTGTTAACGGCATATATTGCTCTTTCGCGAAGCGCGGGATGTGTATCATCTGCATCTACTGCAGTATTTAATACCGGGCAGCCGCCACTTAATTTAGAATCCTGTAAATAATCGGTATACATATTCATATACACCATAAGTTTAGCCTTTACAGATTTTTCTTTCGCCATGGCTGTGCGGATACGCGTCACCATGTTTTGATGATTATAATCAAAAGCCGCAAGTGCAACCTCATCTTTATTGGCAAAGTTGCCGTAAATGCTCCCTTTGGTTAAGCCAGTTGCTGCAGTTAAGTCATTCATTGAAGTACCGGCGTATCCTTTCTTATTAAAAATGGCGGCGGTTTGTTCAATAATATACTTTTTTGTTTTTTCTGCTTTACTCATGGTTTCGACTTGACTCAACAAATATATACCAATCGGTATAAAAAACAAGTCATTATAAAGTATTTTTTACTGCGTTTGAATTTCGTAACTTTGTTTTCATGAGCAAAACGGAAACCATCGAAGATTTTTACCAAAAAAAATTTAAGTTTCTTCCAGAAAACCTGCAAAAAGAAGTTGGGCATTTTAACGTCTTCAGAACTGAAAATTGTTTGGCCGATGGGCGCACGCCAATCAGCTACAATAGACGCGACTATTACAAGGTGGCTCTTATTCGCGGCCACAACCTCTATCATTATGCAGATAAAAGTGTAGAGATTAATGGAACGGCTTTAATGTTTTTTAATCCTCTGGTACCTTATACATGGGAATTGCTTAGCGGAAAAAAAGAAGATGTTACCGGTTTCTTTTGCATTTTTACTGAAGCCTTTTTCGCCGAAAAAATACGTGGCAAAATTGCGGACTTACCGATGTTTTCACCAGCGGGAAAACCGGCTTACATTTTAAATGGAAAACAAGATGAGCAGGTTAGCGCAATTTTTATCCGTATGCTGGAAGAAATCAGCACAGATTATATATATAAGTATGATTTACTGAGAAATTATACTACAGAGATTACCCACTTCGCACTTAAAACTGAACCCTCAGAAGCGTTATATCGACACACAGACGCTAAAGCGAGAATTACATCCGTTTTCACAGAACTGCTGGAACGGCAGTTTCCGATAGAAACTACATCACAACGGTTTAACCTTCGCTCTGCGAAAGATTATGCAGACCGACTTTCTGTACATGTAAATCACCTCAATCGCGCAATTAAGGAAACAACCGGAAAAACAACTACCCATTACATTTCTGAACGTTTGCTGAGTGAGGCCATGGCTTTATTAAAGCATACAGACTGGAATATTGCCGAAATTGGCTACTGTCTTGGATTCGATGAACCTGCCCACTTCAACAACTTTTTCAAAAAAATGACAAGCCATACGCCTACTTCTTACAGAATTGTTTGAATTTCGTAATCATCGGTTTGATTGACGTAGCCATTCTAATAGCTTCGCACAGTAATTTTGTCTCAATAAAAAAGAAAAATTATGGGCGACAAAAAAGTTTGGTTGGTTACAGGTGCTTCAAAAGGTTTAGGATTAAGCTTGGTAAACCAACTGCTAAGCGCCGGGCAAAAAGTGGCAGCAACATCCCGGTCAATTAACGATTTAATAGATGCTGTAAATACGAACTCCGCTAACTTTCTTCCTCTTGCGGTAAACCTGACGAATGAAGCAAGCGTACAACAAGCAGTTGCTGATACTGTGCAAAAGTTTGGACGTATAGATGTAGCGATAAATAACGCAGGTTATGGAATTGGTGGCAGTATCGAAGAGCTGAGCGACCGCGAAACCAGAGACAGCTTTGATGTTAATGTATTCGGAACGATGAATATTATCCGTCATGTAATGCCATTCATGCGCAAACAAAAATCGGGCAGTATCATTAACATTTCTTCTATTGCCGGTATTGCCGGCGCAACAGGATGGGCAGTTTATGCAGCGGCAAAATCTGCGGTTATTGCTTTATCAGAAGTGCTTGCAGAAGATGTTAAAGCATTTGGCATAAAAGTTACCGTTGTGGCACCAGGAGCATTCAGAACCAGTTTTCTTACGCCAGAATCGTTGGTGATGGCGGCAAAACCGATTACAGAATATGAAGATGTGCGTTCTGTACATGAGCGTTACCTAAAAATGGATGGCGCGCAAATCGGAGATCCGGATAAAGCCGCTGCCGCAATGATCGCATTAGTTGCAATGCCACATCCTCCTTTGCATTTGCTCTTGGGTAACGATGCTTTAGACCGCGCAAATGCCAAAATCAACGCGTTAAGTAAAGAACTTAACGATTGGAAAGCAATCTCTGTTTCTACAAATTTTGAACAAGATCTTGTTTAAATAAAGACAATTAAAAATTTCACATCAGATATGAAAACACAAAAAGTTTGGTTTGTAACAGGCGCATCTAAAGGCCTGGGACTTACATTGGTAAAAAAATTATTGGCGAAAGGTGAGCTCGTTGCAGCAACATCACGTAGTATAGCAGATTTGGAGAAAGCTGTTGGCGAGAATGAAAATTTTCTTCCATTAAGCATGAATTTAATTGATGAGCACAGTGTTGAACTGGCTGTCGGACAAACCCTGGCAAAATTTGGACAGGTTGATATTGTGGTAAATAACGCTGGTTATGGAATGTTAGGCGCATTGGAAGAATTGAGCGATGAAGAATCCCGTCAGAATTTTGATGTCAATGTTTTCGGATCGTTAAATGTCATCCGTAAAGTGATGCCGCAGTTGCGCAAACAACAATCTGGCCATATTTTTAATATTTCATCCATAGGTGGTTTCAGTGGAAATTTCCCCGGATTTGGAATCTATTGTGCGACGAAATTTGCAGTTGCCGGATTTACAGAATCTTTAGCAGCGGAAGTAAAATCGTTCGGTATCAAAGCAACCGTTGTAGAACCAGGTTATTTCAGAACAGATTTTCTAACTTCAGGATCTTTAGCAATTCCAAATCGTCCTATAGAAGCATATAAAGAAGTACGCGATTCGCAAAATGCCCATCAAAGTGAAATTAACCACCAACAACCCGGCGATCCGGAAAAAGGAATTGATGTAATTATCGCTGCAGCTGAAAGCGATAATCCGCCCTTGCATTTGTTTTTGGGACCAGATGCCTACCATGTTGCTCAGGCAAAGATTGCCGATGTGCAACAGGATATGGAAAACTGGAAGAAACTGGCAACCGCTACGAATTTTGAAGCTTAAGAGCGAGATCTAATAAGCTGGTTTGAACATTTCTAGTCATAAAAAACAATGTTCATTTCCATAGGGAAAGCTTTGACAACTTTCTAGCAATCGTACAAGTTAAGTTGTCAAAGCTAAACCCCGAAAGCATCTGTGAAGACATTAATTTACATGCAGGGAAAGCTTTGACAACTTTCTGGCAATCGTACAAGTTAAGTTGTCAAAGCTAAACCCAGAAAGCATCTGTGAAGACATTAATTTACATACAGGGAAAGCTTTGACAACTTTCTGGCAATCGTACAAGGTAAGTTGTCAAAGCTAAAGCCCGAAAGCATCTGTGAAGACATTAATTTACATGCAGGGAAAGCTTTGACAACTTTCTGGCAATTATACAAGTTAAGTTGTCAAAGCTAAACCCCGAAAGCATCTGTGAAGACATTAATTTACATGCAGGGAAAGCTTTGACAACTTTCTGGCAATCATACAAGTTAAGTTGTCAAAGCCAAACCCCGAAAGCATCTGTGAAGACATTAATTTACATGCAGGGAAAGCTTTGACAACTTTCTGGCAATTATACAAGTTAAGTTGTCAAAGCTAAACCCCGAAAGCATCTGTGAAGACATTAACTTACATGCAGGGAAAGCTTTAACAACTTTCTGGCAATCGTACAAGTTAAGTTGTCAAAGCTAAACCCCGAAAGCATCTTTGAAGACATTGATTTACATGCAGGGAAAGCTTTGACAACTTTCTGGCAATCGTACAAGTTAAGTTGTCAATGCTAAACCCCGAAAGCATCTGTGAAGACATTGATTTACATGCAGGGAAAGCTTTGACAACTTTCTGGCAATCGTACAAGTTAAGTTGTCAAAGCTAAACCCCAGCAATACGGCTGTTAAGAACTTCAAAAGCTTGCCCTACCCTAACAGCAAAATGCGCATAAAGATATCCCGTTAGGAACTGACCATTATATTGCATTTCACGGCTAAAAACAATGTATTGTTTCATTAAAAAAACCTAAATTTGCAGCTTCAAAAAAAAAGCATGATTCATTTCTTCCTTAGTCAATCACAGGCGGTGTTTGTTCTTCAAACCGATAAATCGCTTTCCGAAACGGACATTACTAAACTTGAATGGTTATTTGGCGGCGCCAAACTTTCTACAGATCAATCGCTTAGCGGTTTTTTTGTTGGTCCGCGGGCGGCTATGATTACACCTTGGAGTACAAATGCGGTAGAAATTACGCAAAATATGGACATGCAAGGCGTTGTTCGAATTGAAGAATTTAAGCAGGTTGCTGAAGATTTTTCGGATTACGACCCAATGCTTTCACAGAAATACGACCACTTAGGCCAATCGATTTATACTATTGATATACAGCCAGAAGCGATTCTTGAAATTACAGATATTGCTGCTTTCAATAAGCAGGAAGGATTGTCGTTAAGTGACGAAGAAGTAAATTACCTTGAATCTCTTGCAACACGCTTGGAAAGACCGTTAACGGATTCTGAAGTGTTCGGTTTTTCACAAGTCAATTCTGAGCATTGCAGACATAAGATTTTCAATGGAAAATTTGTAATTGATGGCGAAGAAAAACCAAGCTCTTTATTTAAGCTTATTCGCAAAACATCAGAGGAAAACCCCAACGATATTGTTTCTGCATATAAAGATAACGTGGCCTTTATTAAAGGTCCAACGGTACAACAATTTGCACCAAAACGCGCAGATATTCCGGATTTTTATGTAACAAGTGACTTCGAATCGGTAATTTCCGTAAAGGCAGAAACACACAATTTTCCTACAACTGTAGAGCCTTTTAATGGTGCTGCAACAGGCTCTGGAGGAGAAATCAGAGATAGACTCGCCGGCGGACAAGGCTCCTTACCGCTTGCCGGAACTGCGGTTTATATGACACCACTTTCTCGTTTAACAACAGACCGTCCGTGGGAAAATGGAATGCAGGAAAGAGAATGGTTGTACCAAACGCCGATGGACATTCTGATAAAAGCGTCTAACGGTGCAACAGATTTCGGGAATAAATTTGGTCAGCCACTAATTACAGGTTCTGTATTAACATTTGAGCATGATGAGAAATCTGACAATCTGAATGTTGACTCAAGAAAACTGGGATTCGACAAAGTAATTATGCTTGCAGGTGGTGTAGGTTATGGAAAAGCAAGCCAGGCACAAAAACAAAAACCACAGGAAGGCGATAACATTGTCATTTTAGGTGGCGAAAATTATAGAATTGGAATGGGCGGTGCCGCGGTATCTTCTGCAGATACGGGAGCTTTCGGAACCGGAATTGAGTTGAATGCCATTCAACGCTCAAACCCAGAGATGCAAAAAAGAGCAGCCAATGCTGTTCGGGGAATGGTGGAAAGCGACCATAATCCGATTGTATCGATTCACGATCACGGCGCTGGAGGCCATTTAAACTGCTTGTCAGAATTGGTGGAAGAAACTGGTGGCCTAATTAACCTCGATAAGCTTCCTGTAGGCGACCCTACTCTTTCTGCTAAGGAAATTATTGGTAATGAATCTCAGGAGCGTATGGGTTTGGTTATCGGTAATGAACATATTGAAACCCTTCAAAAAATTGCAGATCGCGAGCGTTCTCCGATGTATACGGTGGGTAAAGTTACCGGCGATCATCGTTTTACGTTCAAATCTGAAAAAACCGGCGTTAAACCGATGGATCTCGAACTGAAGGATATGTTTGGCAGCTCGCCAAAAATCGTGATGGAAGACAAAACCATCGACCGCAAATATGCAGATTTGGTTTATGATTCATCCAGTAGCGAACAGCTTCACCAATTTTTGAATCAGGTTTTACAATTGGAAGCAGTAGCTTCTAAAGATTGGTTAACCAATAAAGTAGACCGTTGTGTTGGCGGCCGAGTTGCAAAACAGCAAACTGCTGGTCCGCTGCAATTGCCTTTAAACAATTGCGGAGTTATGGCACTTGATTTCCAGGGAAAAGAAGGAATTGCAACTTCAGTTGGCCACGCACCTTTGTCTGCACTGATAGATCCTGCCGCAGGAAGCCGTAATGCCATTTCTGAATCTCTTTCCAACCTGATCTGGGCGCCATTGAAAGATGGCTTAAGCAGTGTATCTTTATCTGCAAACTGGATGTGGGCATGTAAAAACGAAGGTGAAGACGCCAGGTTATATAATGCTGTAAAAGCTTGTTCTGATTTCGCAATTGATTTAGGCATTAATATTCCTACCGGGAAAGATTCCCTTTCCATGAAACAGAAATACCAAAACGGCGATGTTATTGCGCCTGGAACAGTAATTATTTCTGCCGCAGGAAATTGTAGCGATATTACGCAGGTCGTAGAGCCGGTATTGAAAAAAGATGGCGGTGCAATTTATTACATCAATTTATCTAACGATAGCTACAAATTGGGCGGATCATCTTTCGCGCAAATTCTAAATAAAATCGGTTCTGCAACACCAGATGTAAAAGATGCTGCAAAGCTGAAAATTGCTTTTAACACTATACAGCAACTGATTAAAGAAGATAAAATACAAGCCGGACACGATATTGGCAGCGGCGGATTAATTACTACCCTTCTTGAAATGTGTTTCGCAGACCGCAATTTGGCCGCAACAATAAATCTTTCTGCGCTAAATGAAACAGATCTTTTCAAAGTCTTATTTGCTGAAAATATCGGGATTGTGTTTCAGGCAGATGCCAGCGCAGAAGAATTACTTGAGGCAAATGGCGTAACGTTCCATAAAATTGGATCGGTAACTGAAGGAAATCAGTTAAGTATTTCCAACAATGGCAATACAGAACTTTTCGATATTGAGCAGCTTAGAGATACCTGGTTTAAAACCTCATTTCTTCTTGATGAGAAACAAACTGGTGCAGGTTTAGCAAAAGAGCGTTATGCAAATTACAAAAACCAGCCTTTGCAATACAATTTCCCGGCACAGTTTGACGGAAAAAAACCAGTAATTGACGCGTCAAAACCAAGACCAAAAGCAGCCATTATTCGTGAGAAAGGTAGTAATTCTGAACGCGAGCTTGCGAATGCTATGTATCTGGCCGGTTTTGATGTAAAAGATGTACACATGACGGATTTAATTACCGGTCGTGAAACGCTTGAAGACATTCAATTTATTGGTGCAGTTGGTGGATTTTCCAATTCAGATGTTTTGGGCTCTGCAAAAGGTTGGGCCGGCGCATTCATGTACAACGAAAAAGCACGTGTAGCACTTGAGAATTTCTTTGCCCGCCCAGATACATTATCTGTCGGTATTTGTAATGGTTGCCAGTTATTTATCGAACTTGGTTTGATAAATCAAAATCACAATGAAAAACCAAAGATGCTTCACAATAAGAGTGGTAAACACGAAAGTATTTTCACTTCATTAACATTGCAAAAAAACAATTCCGTAATGCTATCAACACTGGCCGGAAGCACGTTAGGTGTTTGGGTTTCGCACGGCGAAGGTCGGTTTGCATTGCCATATGCTGAAGATCAATATCAGATTGTGGCTAAATATGCGTATGAAAGTTATCCGGCAAATCCAAACGGTTCAGATTACAATACAGCAATGATGTGTGATGAGAGTGGCCGTCATTTGGTGATGATGCCGCACATTGAGCGCTCATTGTTTCAATGGCATTGGGCAAATTATCCGTCCGGAAGAAAAGATGAAGTTTCTCCGTGGATTGAAGCTTTCGTGAATGCGAGAAAATGGATTGAAAACAAAAAATAATCTATAAAGTCAGCCATACCGCTAAGTACTTTTTTTGATTTAGCAGAACAAAATCTATCCCCAAAGTTGTAAAACTAACTTTGGGGATTTTTTTATTGCTTATACGCATGAAAATGAGTTAATTAGCAGAGAATTAATTCTCGCTCAATGAATTCAGAAATTCAAAAGCTTCACCAAACCTGGCTTTTAAGCCGATCAGAAGCATTGGTGGAAACCCCAACCATCAATTTTAACGAGATTACCAATGCTATATTCAGTAGCGGACCTTTTTACTATTACATAGTAGATTTCTTCGATATGTCTTTATCCAATGTGAGTCCGAAGATTTTTGATCTTCACGGGCTGCACCCGCAAACCGTAACTTTTGAAGACATTTTGCACACCATTCATCCAGATGATGTTTCGTTCGTAGTGAAGGCAGAAGCCATGATTACCAACTTTTTTTACGAACGGTTAACTGCAGATAAGTTATTGAGTTACAAAATGAGCTATAGTTTTAGAAGCCGGCTCAAAGATGGAAGTTATGCTTTGCTGAACCATCAGGCTTTGCTCCTCTCTATAAGTGATCAGGGAAAAACGGGAAAATCCTTAAACATTCACACCCGTATTGATCACCTGAGTAATATAAACACCTATAAAGTTTCGTTAATCGGGTTAAATGGCGAGCCCTCTTTTATGGATTTAAGTCCAGATCAGGACCTGGATTCGGGCATACAAATGTCGAAACGTGAGATAGAAATTATTCGGTTTTTGGTTGAAGGTCTAACTAGCTCAGAAATTGCAAAAAAACTATTTATCAGCGAGTTAACCGTGCGCAAGCATAGAAAGAATATTTTAGATAAAACGGGAGCAAAAAATACTGCACAGCTCATCAGCAATTGTATTCGGCAAGGATTGGTTTAAACAAATAAATCGCATTGGCCTATAGCCAATACGATTTACATAAATTAACAAAAGACGCGTATTTAGCTCAGTTTCCGTAGATATAGTTAATTCCGGCAATGTCTCCGGAAGATAATGCGGTACGCTGGTACGGCCAGGTGGTACCATCTAACCTCGTCATCGTTGGAATACTGTAATCAATATTAAATCCGTTGTAAGGATAATAGAGCATAATTGAATCAAAATCAAAGGTTCCCACACCGGTATAGCTTGTAGCTAAAGTATAGTTAAACTGCGAGGCCGTTACAATATTATCCCAATTAATGATGATATATTGATCGCGATCCGGGCGCGTTTGTTCATGATGAATCCCTAATGAATGTAAGATCTCATGAGCAGTAATTCCCATAATATCGTTGTAAAGATTAATATACTGTCTTCCGCCAATCATGCCTAAATTGGAACTATTTCCGGTACTATTCCTAAATTCTACATAATTTGATTGATTGGTTCTTTGAACGAAAGTTATAGATGTAAGGGACGAAATGTGTGCCATTGCTGCTGCTATCGAAGCCGTTTTAGTTGTACTTCCCAATGAATAATATACTACACCATTTGGCCAGGTTTGCGACAGGTTGTTTATCGTTGTACTTCTTGGCGTAGTTGAAGTTCCTGTATCAGACATACTTTTGAGCAAATTAAATTGCGTAGTACTCAGAATTAAATCTTCAGCAGCATAATAGACACCCGCTTTTTCTAATACCTGGGTAAGCTTTCCATTAATAGTAAAGCTGTGCAAAACATCTGTTGGAGAGATGGGTGATGTTTCTGTAAGAGATTGATCTTTGCGGCAGGAAATTACAATCATTGTAAGCACCACCAGAAGGAGTAGTTGGTTTTTCATGTTTTGACATTTAGAAGGTTTATAAAACTATAAGCCAAACTGAGGGGAAGGCCGATTGGGATACAATCGTCAATTGACAAAACGAATATATGTAATTGCACATGTATATAAAAGTATATTTTATACTACGCGCAAAATTTAACATTCTACACAAGTTAAGCAAGCCCCAACTTGTGTAGAAATTTTAAAGAGAGAATGTTAGATCAGGATACGGGCACATTGTTTTATATAAAAGATTTACATCATCGTAAAGCTAATTGGCATATTATAACGTACCCGAACAACATTACCCCTATTTCTTCCAGGTTTCCAGAGCGGAGATTTGCGGATGACTTTTGCCGCTTCTTCATCACAGCCGTAGCCAATTCCGCGTAAAATTTTTACATCCGTAATTGAGCCGTCACGTTCCACTACAAAACTAATAAAGACTTTACCCTGAATGCCCTCATCCTGTGCCTGGGCCGGATAACGGAGATTGCGTTGAATGTATTTTGCCCAAGCTTTCATACCTCCGTTAAATTCTGGATACTCATCAACCCCTTCTACCCCAACAATCTCTTCACCATTTCCAGTTCCGTTAGCGTTAACTACCGCACCATTTCCATCGCCCTTCCCTGTAGTGGTCTCAATAATTAAGTTGGGTTTGATTGCACCATCCTGAGTTTTATCGCTCACTACGGCATCTTTTAGTTGATCCATAGTTGGCGGTTCAGGAAGATTGGTTTTATCTACCACTACAATATTTGATGGATTTGCAATAGTTTTCACTTTTACTGGCTCGGCCTTTTTCGGTGCAGGCTTCTCCTTTGGAACCTCCTTTTTCAGATCGTAAATATGATCCAATGATACCGGAATTAATTTTGTTGGCCCGGCAGTATCTGTATTTTGCAATGCTGAAGGAAATAGTTTACTGTAAATTAAAGGAGATGCACAGGCAAGAATAAAGGCAGCGCTGGAAATTAATAGTGCACGGGTCATAATCTTCGAGGATTTTGATCTCAGTTCGTAAGCACCATAATTTTTATTTCGGTCTGCAAATACAAGATCAAGCCACTCGGTCTTGTATACGTTAATAGAGGAATTGAACATAGTTTCTGAGTTTTATTGCATGATGCGGCTCAGACTGCAATTCCATAAAAGGAAATTAAAAAAGCACTTCAGTTACAAAAAGCGCAATTTAAAACGCCTAAAACAATTTTGTTTTACATTTTTGATAAAACTATTGTAATAAGGCATTTTGTTTTATAAAAATTCATAAATAATACTATTTTTGACAAAAAATATAAGAATTTAATGAAAAGCTTAAGAACCATCGCATTAAAAGAGGCTCAAAACAGAATTTCACCAGAAGTTAAATCACCATCTGCGAAAATTTCTGACTTTTATGGCTCGAATGTATTTGATAAGAGAAAAATGAGAGATTTCTTATCTAAAGACGTATATGAAAAATTAATTTCATCGATCAATCAAGGTGAATTAATTAATTCTGATGACGCCAACCAAATTGCTACAGCTATGAAAGCATGGGCAATGAGTGCTGGCGCTACGCATTATACGCACTGGTTCCAACCTTTAACCGGAACAACTGCGGAAAAACACGATTCATTTTTTGAGCCTAGCGGTGATGGTGCAATCGAGAAATTTGCAGGAAGTGCCTTGGTTCAACAAGAACCAGATGCTTCAAGTTTCCCGAATGGCGGTATCCGTAACACGTTTGAAGCGCGCGGTTATACAGCCTGGGACCCTTCATCTCCGGCGTTCATTATGGAAAGTAAAGCAGGTAAAACACTTTGCATCCCTACTGTATTCGTATCTTATACCGGAGAAGCCTTGGATTATAAAGCACCTTTGTTAAAAGCTTTGGCTGCACTTGATAAAGCGGCAGTTGATGTTTGCCAATACTTTGATAAAAGCATTACTAAAGTAAACGCTTCTTTAGGTATTGAGCAGGAATATTTTTTAGTAGACGAGTCATTGTTTAATGCCCGTCCGGATTTATCATTAACTGGACGTACATTATTTGGGCACATGTCTGCAAAAGGCCAGCAATTAGAAGATCATTATTTCGGTTCTATTCCTGAACGTGTTTTCACATTCATGGTAGATTTCGAAAATGAAGCATTAAAATTAGGCATTCCATTAAAAACTCGTCATAATGAAGTTGCGCCATCGCAATTTGAATGTGCGCCAATTTATGAAGAAATCAACCTTGCAATTGACCACAATCAATTGTTAATGGATATTATGGAGAAAGTTGCACGTCGTCACCATTTCCGCGTTTTATTGCATGAAAAACCTTATGCAGGCATTAACGGTTCTGGTAAACACAACAACTGGTCTATCATTACAGATACTGGAAAAAACCTTTTGGCCCCAGGAAAAACGCCTAAAAACAACCTGATGTTCCTGGCATTTTTCGTAAATACTATTAAAGCTGTAAGTGAACATGCTGATTTGTTACGTGCAAGTATTGCTTCGGTAAGTAATGATCACCGTTTGGGCGCAAATGAAGCACCACCGGCAATTATTTCAATCTTCTTAGGTTCTCAATTGAACGATGTTTTAGACGAGATTGAGCATTCACGCATCAGCAAAAAAATTAAAGAAGACAACGCTTTGTGGTTAGGTATTCCTAAAATTCCACAAATTTTGTTAGACAATACAGATCGTAACCGTACTTCTCCATTTGCCTTTACTGGTAATAAATTTGAGCTAAGAGCAGTTGGTTCTTCTGCAAACTCTTCTGCACCAATGACGGTATTAAATGCAATCGTTGCAGAGCAGTTAACAAAATTCAAAGTTGAAGTAGATAAATTGATCAAAAAAGGCGATAAAAAAGATATTGCGCTTTTAACAGTGATCAAAAAATACATCAAAGAATCTAAATCTATCCGTTTTGAAGGAAACGGGTATAGCCAGGAGTGGGAAGATGAAGCTGCAGTACGTGGTTTATCAAACATCAAAACTACACCTAAAGCATTGGATGCATATTTAAGCGAAAAATCTTCAGCTTTATTTGAATCTACAGGTATCTATAGCTCACGTGAAATCCATGCCCGTCATGAAATCATGTTAGAGAATTTCTACAAAAAACTACAGATTGAAGCACGTGTAATGGGCGAAGTTGCAAATACGGCAATTATTCCTGCAGCAATTGCTTATCAAAACAAATTGATCGACAATGCGAAAGGTTTGAAAGATCTTGGTTTAGATGCAAAAGTTCCATTGGAAATTGTAAGTAAATTGTCTGAGCACTTGTCTACTTTCAAAACAAATATTGATGCAATGTTGGAAGAACGTAAAGTAACCAACAAAATTGACGATACACGTGAGAAAGCAGTTGCTTACGATGAAAAAGTAAAAACATATTTCGACACCATTCGTTACCATGCAGATAAATTGGAGCAAATTGTTGACGATAGCGTTTGGCCATTACCAAAATTCAGAGAATTGTTATTCTTGAAATAAGCCAAAGAATAAAAATTGAAAGACTAAGGCGCAAAGTGAAAACTTTGCGCCTTTTTTATCTTACGATTCTATGTTTAACCTTGTTGTCCAAAACAAGCTGTCATTACATCAGCACTTCCCTCATAATTTTTTTATATAACAATACCAGCGTGTAAGTTGAAGCTGCCTTGCTTTCTTTATTATTTTAAAGTCGTTTTTAAGGATGGCTGCCACAGCTTCTATCCAGTCATGTTTATTTAAAATTGGTTTATGGTGGGAAAAGCCCGACATCTACTACTCTGGTAACCTAAGCCCGATTGCACGGATGCCGTTTTATCCACACATTTTATGACTTAAATCTAAACGGCAGAAGTAAAAGCGGGACTGCTGTCTGCCGTGAAGCAGAAACTTTAACTTTCAAATAGTTACATTCTTTCTAAATATCCCGACGGATACCCGTCGTAATTATGTTAATATGTGATTGTTTTAGGCCAATTTGGATGACAAAACGTTCTTTAGAAAGCAAGGCTAATCCATTACTACAATGTTATTTTAAGTGCTTTTAGGAATTAAGAGTCTCTTTAATTTTAGACCGTTTAATTTCTCATAACCTTTTGCCTTTTACCTTCCACCTTTTAGCTTAAAAGGTTATCTTTGCGCCAACATGAGTGATAACAGGTACAATCAACGTGGCGTTTCTGCCTCAAAAGAAGATGTGCACAACGCCATCAAAAACATCGATAAAGGAATTTTCCCAAAGGCTTTTTGCAAAATCATCCCCGATATTTTAGGCGGTGACGATGAATATTGCAATATTATGCACGCTGATGGTGCCGGAACGAAGTCGTCACTTGCTTATGTTTACTGGAAAGAAACTGGAGATACTTCGGTATGGAAAGGAATTGCTCAGGATGCCATCATCATGAACATTGATGATTTAATTTGTGTTGGCGCAACAGACAACATTTTACTTTCCTCAACTATAGGGAGAAATAAAAACCTCATTTCGGGTGAAGTCATCGCAGATATTATCAACGGAACTGAAGAAATCCTTGCCGATTTACGTGAACAGGGGATTTCTATATATTCTACCGGTGGTGAAACTGCTGATGTTGGCGATTTGGTTCGCACAATTATCGTAGATTCTACTGTGACCTGCAGATTAAAACGCAGTGACATTATTAGCAATGACAATATTAAAGCCGGAAACGTTGTAGTTGGTCTAGCCTCTTATGGTCAGGCCAGTTATGAAAGCGAATACAATGGCGGCATGGGTTCAAATGGTTTAACTTCTGCCCGTCATGATGTTTTTGATAAATCTATCGCAAATGCTTACCCGGAAAGTTTTGATCCTGCCGTTCCTTTTGACCTCGTTTTTTCTGGTGCAACTAAACTGACAGATGAAATTGAAATTGAAGGTTTTGGAAAAATTACTGCAGGCAAACTTGTCCTTTCTCCTACCCGGACCTATGCTCCGGTGATTAAGAAAATACTAGAACAACACCGTAACCAAATTGATGGAATTGTGCATTGCAGTGGCGGTGCTCAAACAAAAGTTCTTCACTTCGTTAACGATGATGTACATGTAATTAAAGATAATTTATTTCCTGTTCCGCCGCTGTTTCAATTGATTCAGGAACAATCTGGTACAGACTGGAAAGAAATGTATAAAGTGTTTAATATGGGGCATAGAATGGAATTATATGTTCCTGAAGAGATTGTACAATCTGTGATTGCTATTGCCAGGAGTTTTAACATTGATGCTCAGATTATTGGAAGGGTAGAAAAAAGTGCACAGAAACAAGTGACAATAGAAAGTGACAAAGGTACTTTCGTTTACAATTAAACGAAGTAAATTACCATAAAAAGGGTTGCATTGTATTTATGCAGCCCTTTTCTTTTTAATAGTAAAGTTTATTTCTCTTTAATAAACCTGTTATATAGTGCATTTATTGTAGCGCGACTAAAATCGCAATAACCACCGGTATATGTTGGATTACAGCCATTGGTTATAATGACAAAACCATACTTTTCTTTTGGGCTAAAAAACATAGTGCTGTATAAGCCGTACGCAGAACCTGTGTGTCCTTTTAGGTTTATGCCCGTAACCAAATCATCTACACTCCTTAAGGCCAAACCATAACCTTCATCATCTGTGATCTTAGTTTGCATCAGCTTTGCATGTTTCTTTGAGATAATTCTTTTTCCATCACCGCTTTCGCCATAATTCATGTGCATCATCATATATTTAGCTAAATCTACAGCTGATATTTTCATGCCTCCGGTTGGTGAAAAAACAGGTGTACTATATCCGAGTATATAATTTTTAATTTCCTCACGCCTAGGTGCATAAGCAGCTTTTGCTTCAGTATAACTTTTATCTGACGACTTGTATTCATAAAGTTTGACAAATCTTGCGCTGTCTAATGAATCGACACAATATCCGGCATTTAACTGCAATGGATCAAGAATATGTTTCTTTACATACTGATCAAATCTTTGCCCTGATTTTTTTTCAATTACAGCACCAATTAAATTAAAATTGAGGTTGCAATATTCGTACTTTGTTCCTGGACGATAATTGTTGTAACATTTTGCCCAATCCGTATTTTTTTCAGGATTGACTGCGTCGAGATTGAAATATCCTTGGCTATCATTTAAGCTCGACGTATGAGAAAGCAACATTTTCAGGGTAATAACCACGTCCGGAAAATTGGGATTTCGGATTTTAAATCCCACCAGATTACTGAAATCGTCATTTAACGATAACTTACCTGCCTCTACAAGTTGCATGATTGATGTTGCGGAAAAAGACTTCGAAATCGAAGCTATTCTGAAAATATCGTTTTCTGTTAGTGGAACTTTGTTATCGAGGTCTTTATAGCCAAAAGAGTTTCTGTAAATCAGTTCGCCATCCCGAACAACAGCAACAGCCGCACCAACTGCACTGTATTTTTGCATAATTTCCTGTATATCCTGATCTGCAGAGGCCTGCTGCGCAAAACTTCTAAAACTCAGGGCGGTTAGAAAAAAACAGAAAATGTAGGTTAATTTTTTTAGCATGGGATGTCAGGTTAAGTACCTGAACAAGATAGAGAACTCTAGTCAAAGTTCAAACCATTGATTCTATACGCCAATTGTAAAAATTACGCATAAGCTTTAGCAGAATCAATGCTTTGTTTATTTTCGGAAAAACGATCCGTTATGAACAGTACATTGTCTCTATTTAGAAAAGTAGCCGTTGCCGAAGGTATCTCCTATATTTTTCTACTATTTATCGCCATGCCAATTAAATATATTTTTCATGTTAAAGAATTTGTTAAATATGGTGGTTGGGCGCACGGCATTTTATTTATTGCCTATATCGCATTTTTGGTTATGGCGTGGCAAGAACAGAAATGGAAATTTAGCAAAGCTATTTTAATATTCCTGGCCTCATTACTTCCATTTGCGCCTTTTGTAGTAGACCGGAAACTGAAAGACGAGCGCCCGGCGAACGTAAACAACAATAGTTAAGGCAATTAAATTTTAATTTAAAATATTTACGCATTAGTTTTTGGATATTTAAATAAGTTCCATACATTTGCAGCCCGTCCAAATAAGAATGCCCAGATGGCGGAATTGGTAGACGCGCTGGTCTCAAACACCTGTGGGAAACCGTGCCGGTTCGACTCCGGCTCTGGGTACGCAAAACGCCTTCGATTTTTCGAAGGCGTTTTTGTTTTTAAGTCATTCTTGACTAAAAAAATATTTAGGGATCAAGTCAATTTTCACATATTAACAGTTGGCCGGAAGCTTTTGTTGCCCGTATTAAATACTTGTTTTAGTTAAATTGTCTGCCTATCGATATAAGGAGATTAAAATTTGATTAGATTTACCTCAACTATCCTTATTATGAGCACCCAAACAATCTCCCAAACGCCAGTAAAACTGTGCCCAAGTTGCCCAAAATGCAAAAATCCGGAAACGAGCCGTACACCGCGTAGTTTTTTATTTAAGACATTAATGCCATGGTTTCGTGTTAAAAGGTATCGATGTTATCGCTGCTACAACAGATTTTATGTAATGAATTAGCCGAACTATTAGAAAAGAACTTTTAACAATGCATCACATCTGAGCCCTCACCTACTTTGATGTGATGCATTTACCAAATTTAATTGAATCGCATTAAAGTTTCAGATAACGTTCAGTGATAACTCGGTCAATACCTGATTCCGGCACTTTTTCCGTTCCGGTCTGGATCAATGTATCCCCTTCGAAGCGGATTTTAAAATTGAAAGTTTTTCCTTCCCAGTTCTTATCCTGGTAAAAATCTAAATGTTCTGTATAGGCATCTCCTTTAAGCTCGTAACGTCCGCCACCAGCATCAAATCTACTTACGGAATCTATGTTACCGGGCAAATTATGACGCAAAAAAGAAAAATGGCTTTTGTTGACTATTTTAATCATTTGCTGATCCTTTGTGAAATCGGTAATGATGGACTTGCCGTGATCAACCGTAGTTGCAGATATAAGCCGCCATGTACCTTCTATTTTTAAGGACTGGTCTAGATTATCGCTATGCGAAAATTTGCAAGCCGTTAGAGCAAAACTGCAGGCTAAAAAAAATAATTTATTTTTTCCCATAATTTGGTTTGGTTAGAATGATAGGTCAATCTTAGCCAAAATATTGCGTATAATCAACGTGATAATTCATTGAAAACAATTTTGAGCGATGAAAATCGACTTTAAAATCTTGCGGCTAATCTGTACCTTCAGCACCGAAAACGTTTCAAAAAGTACAAAAAGCGACAATGAGTGACCAACCTATACTAAAATCTTTTTCAGAACTGAGTGTGGAAGACTTGTACAAGATTTTACATCTCAGAAATGAAGTATTTATTATTGAGCAGAACTGCATTTACTCGGATACAGACTTCAAAGATCAGCATTGCCATCACCTGATGTTTTTCAATGCATCGAATCTTATGGCTTACGCAAGAATTGTCCCGCCAGGAATATCATTTAAAGAAGCATCTATTGGTCGGGTAATTACGCACAGCGGAGCCCGGGGAACGGGATTAGGAAAAATACTTATGCGTACAGCGCTGGATGAATGTCGGAAAATTTACGGCAACGTACCGGTTAGAATTGGTGCGCAATGTTACGCAACGAATTTTTACAGCGCCTTGGGGTTTGTAGAATCGGGCCAGGAATACGTCGAAGATGGGATTCCTCATATTGAAATGGTGGTTTCCGGTAAATAATCCGTACCTGGAACAGTTTACGTACTAACACGCAATAAAACCAGAAAATAGGATGATGGCCCTGCAATAGTTAGATTTGAACATGAAGAAGATCATGATTCTTGAAGATGATTTAGATATCCGTAATGTCATGGGGATTGTTTTATCAGACACTTATCAGGTACTAATGGTTAAAGACATTGAGAACTGGGAACAACGTCTCACTGAATACGCTCCGGATTTGATTTTGCTGGACATTAAACTTGGTGTAGCAAATGGGATTGAAATTGCACAATCTATCCGTAAAGAACCTACAACCGGGCATATCAAAATCATACTTACAACCGCTTCTGTATATTCCTCAACCACCGATGGTTTTTCTGATGGATTTCTCGAGAAACCTTTTGAAATTGAATACCTGCAAAATATGGTTGCAGATGCATTAAACGGTTAACATTTGTGGGGTTAAAACACCAATATGCACCAATTGCATTATGCTACCACACAACCTTAATTAAACGCGCAATTTATCCGCAGAAAATACAGGTATAAATACGTGATTTGACTAAAATCAAAAGGAATTGTGAACATTTACTGAAACCCGTAAACTTAGACTGACAAAATTAATTAAATTGCTGCGCTTCGCAATTGGGACGTGAAGTATTTAGTTCTTTAATCAGCATTGGCTAGCCGGAACGACTAACCAGTGCTGATTGTTTCAAAATAGCATTGTCACCAAAAAACTTCGATTAACTGGTTCAATAAGTCATTCGGACACACAGAAGTATCCGGATTTCATCTCCGCCAATCCAAATACAAGTAAAGGAATTCCGCAACATCTGATCACGTCCTACTTACAAATGTCCCCGGAAACAATTAGCAGGATCAAGAAAGAATTATTTAACTCTAATTTGTCTAAATACGTGATTTAAATCTTGCTGAAAACAAATATAATTCAGAACCAGGGAACAAAATGTATTTCTTAAATTCCGATTTAATGGTACGAAGGTTTATCTCGCCTGCCATTATCTATGTGTGCAAAAACACTACTATAATTCAGGTGCCGATCATTGTAAATTGCTGCAGCAAATACTATCCGGCTTGTTTTGAAAGATCTACTATCATGTTAATGAGAAAAAGACCACATAACAGAAAATTGCAGAAATAGAGAGATTTTCCAGTGCGAGATTACTGAACAGGCAGTGAAGCAAACAATTAAAATCAAATCTTCGGCAAATGCAAATCAGCACTTACAATGCTTTCTTTCTTAAGCAAATTATTCCTGCTCCGGTTAAACCTATGGCAACTAAGGGAATATAATCGTCAATTGGGCATTGCCGAATGCTATATGTGGCAAGAAAGCCATTCAGGTTGTATTCGCCGGCATTATTTGGATTTGGATTTGGCGCGGTTGCTGCTCCTGCCTTTCTTTGTGCCCAACATACTGTGCCTGGTGATGTGGTGTTGCCAAGAAAAGCGGCATATTGTGTTGATGTTGAAGCTCCCGCCGGACAGGTCGTATTGTAACTTACATTGTTATAAAAACGTACCGGCGTTCCGGTTGAACCCGGTTCTTGCTGATAAAACATTTGTGGAGAAGACACACTTAGCGTTACATAACAACCAACGGATTGAGCATAAACGGAAACTGCAGGACATACCAATAGCATACAGAGCCCAATTAATCGAACAGGAATAGACATGTGGACAAATGTACACTTTTATAATTATTTGTATTATGAAATATACATTAACTTACTCTATTTTTTCCGTTAAATCCATTTCGCAGGCCATATACTTTAACTCATAAAATCTGTTTTAGCCACAGTTACTACAACTGACTTAATTTCCTGACCAGGCAAATTTAGATGACCGTGTTGCCGAAATGTATTCCAATCCGAATCCACATATGGCCTATAATGGATCACATCAGTTTGATATTATTATCATTAAATGACTTCATCAACCTAAGCAATACATCACTTTTGAAAGCGGCTTCAACGTAAATATTATTTATCCACACCAGAATCTTCAACTCCAGACTATCCGCGCCGATATTGTTTACAAGTATTTCGGGTTGCAAATTACTAACTATGTGCTCAGATCCTTTGACTACCTCTATGACAATTTTTTGTAGCTGATCAATATCAGTTGCCGAACTCATTTTAACCAATATTTCGGATTTCAGATAGTCATTACTTAATGTCCAGTTCACCAAACGCCCTGAAAGCAAATCTCCGTTTGGTATAATCACTTCTGAACCCTGCGGAGTTAGTAACTTGCTGGAACGAATTCCGATATCCTGAACTTTGCCTTTTTTATCTGCCAGCTCTACATAATCGCCGATTCTGAAAGGTTTCTCAAAAATGAGGATAATCCCGGAGACAAAATTATTGACTATATTTTGCATCCCTAAACCAATACCGACGCCCAGGGCACCTAATATAACCGTTAGTTTATCCATCGGTAAACCTGATGCGGTAAATGCAAGCAATAGGCCGATAACAATTATAATTAGTCTAAAAAGTGCAACTTTAGATCCCTTATGGCCGCTGGCGCCATCAAAACTAACTGTTTGTTCTCCAAAAAATACCGGCACGTGTTTTTGCAGTTTATTAGACAGGTAAATAATCCCTACGAAGAACAGCAGATTCCCTAGTGAAAAATGAATGCTGCCGAAGCTACGCTCTTTTGTAAGAATTTCGCTCAGCATATTGCTGACTCCTGATGTGATGCTTAGGTTAATGAACAATACCATTATCCATAGTAAAAAACATACGAAGGTTAATAGTTTCTTAAGCTTCGACTTTAAAGCCTGTGGGTTAATGCGGGAAAAGAGCCCCTTATTGCATGAACTAATCTTAATCTGCAATTCAAATGCATCAAGAATAATCTGAACAAAGACTGCAAGACCAATAATTTGCGTAAGACTAATTATTCCGGCCATTCCGAAAGTCTTAGCAAGGCTTATTCTTCCGAATATGTTTAAGAGTATCGCAATTGCGTTGAAAAAAACCAATAGGCTGATGACGAGTTTAAAGAATCTTTTTGGGAACTGCTGAATTTTCACCTTCCGGTATATCCTGATTCCTAAAATGAGAAAAAACAAATGGATGCCCAGCAGTAATAATCTTGGTACTAAACCCTGGCTGATCAATCCTGAAGAAAAAACAAGTATAGAAAAGCCTGCCAGAATAAACAACCACAACGTTAATGCTTCTTTAGGCAGCACTTTTCTTAAATGTATTGTAACAAGAACTACCTGAACTAATTGAATCAGTTCTATATAAATTGATGGGGCATCGGATAAAAAGGCGGGTAAGATGCTTAGCAACACAATGGTGCTTGCCATAACAGGAAATGCCCGTAAATAATCAAACTTCAGCTCTCCTATTTTTCTTTTGACAGACAAACGTTGAGCAGCTCTAAAATTGCGGTGAACCCAGATAAAAAAAGCAAGTACCAGAAGTAGAACCAAAACAGTCATATCTAATGATGAACCCAAGTAATACTGCATGATTTCTGTCTGACCAAGAAATGCATCAGACAACCGTCCAGTAATCTGATTGAAACTGAATAGACTTAGAGGTGCCGACCAAAGATATGGCACTTCCCTATTGGCCGCAATTTTTCCTGAGCGATCCAGTTGTTCATCAAGTTTAACCTGCAGATCGTTTACTGCAATAGTCATAGCAGAATTATCTGCCAATAAAGCACTCACCAAAGACAAACTCTTGCCCGTAACTTCTCCGGCATTTTGCAGGCGGACTTTTATCTGACTCAGCTGTGCCTGATAAAGAGATTTCTGCGAATTCCCATCTGCCGTTTGCAAAAGAGAATCTGCACTCAGGTCTACAACTTTCTGAGACATACGCTGAAGCTCGGAATTGTATTTCATAAGTCGCGCCGAAAGCGAACTGAGCTCAGATAAAATGTCTTTAAGAATAAGTTTATAACTAAGTAAACTTCTATTTTCGGTATTGTCCTTCCCAGTATCTAAATCCCTTTTTACCGATGCTATACTGGATTTGAGAGTACTTAAACGCTCTTGAATGTCAGCAACATTATATCCTTTTTTATTGGCTGCGTTGATTTCTGTAATTGCAGCTTGCGCAGTTTGAATCCGAAAAAGTAAAGTATCCGGAATTACCTGAACAGAATCTATTTGATTTTGAAGAGAGTCTTGTGCTTTTATAGATGAAGTGAAAAATACTACAATTGAAAAAACAAATGGGAGCAGATATTTGGGAGGGATACATTGATACATAGGGTTCCTGATATAAAAGTTCATATCCAAAACCAGACCGAATTCCAAAGCTTGATTTATGAAATAAGGTTGGTCTTTAGAAATAACGACTTCAATTGTACATAATTAGTTACTAACGAATATTTTCAGGATAAGTTTTGAGGTCGTTGGTTTCGATTACAGAAAAAATTACTTCAAATACAAATGGTGTAGAAGTAATTCTTATTGAATTGGCCCTACTTTTCAGACATTGCGCTCAATGTGGCGAGGAAACGAACAAACTGTTCAAATCTGCTCTTTGAAATAGAGACGAAGCTTTAAAATCGCACCTCTAATACGAGTCTTTACTGTGCCTAATGGAATACCCATTTGCTTGGCTACCTCCGGATGCGTAAAACCTTTATAATACATCAGGTCGAGCAATTCTCGTTCATGGAAAGTTAACCGGATCAGCAACTTATTTAATCCGATAGTATCTGTATTGATCTGAGTTCCGCCAGCTTTGTCGATCTTAATAATACACCCTTCCAGTTCGTCACAAAGTAGCCTTCCCCGTGACGACATTTTACGAATTTCATCAATCGCGGCATGCCTTGCCATGTTTAACATCCAGGTATATAAACGACCTCTTGCCGGATCATATCCACAGATATATTTTTTTATTTTACAGAAAACATCCTGCAAAATATCTTGTGCAGTTTCATGTTGATTTACAATTCGTAAAATGACGCCATAAAGTGAAGGCGAATATTTTTTATATAAATAGTTAAATGCAGAAATTTCGTGGGCTTTCAGGGCTGCAACGAGTTTATCTTCTGTAACCTCCATAAAAAGAACTGAGGTTTGCGAACCTGGTATTGTTAACTGTTTTGTAGCGCCCATCATAACACATTCAACACAAGTTATTTGCAAAGGTTTTGAGATTGTTGAAAATACTTCAAGTTTGAGATTATCTGAGAACGAAGAATTAAACGTGCTCGTATTTGCAGCAGAATTATTTTTTAAAAAAACTCTTTGATACGTCAAATTTAATGCTCTAAATAAGATATGGCCACCTAAACAAGCAAAATTTCAATGATGATAAATTTGAACATTAAAAGAAGCCTCGATTTCTCAAGGCTTTTAGTTCGATTTTTCAAGAAGTACTCGGGGCGGGAATCGAACCCGCACGACTTTTAGGGTCACAGGATTTTAAGTCCTGCGTGTCTACCAGTTCCACCACCCGAGCAGGTGATTAACCTTTTAATTTAAAAGCCTTCCTTAAGGAAGGCTTTTGGAGCGAAAGACGAGATTCGAACTCGCGACCCCGACCTTGGCAAGGTCGTGCTCTACCAACTGAGCTACTTTCGCTTGTTAAACACTCTGTGTGTGTTTCCCGTTGGGGTTGCAAATATAGATATTATTCATTCAAAACAAAAAAATAAATTAAATATTTTTTAAAATCTTATTTCCAGTCAGCCAAACAAAAACCAAACCACTCAAAACGAATACTTTAAGCCGAATTATTCTGTATAAAGAATTTGCCAAAAGAAATTAGGAGTTAGACGTGATGAATAAAATAAAACCTCTCCCTATGAATGTTAGCAGGTTTTGTGCAGTCTGAACACCCCTCACCTGAAAGAGAGGGAAACGTTAGACAGTACTTTGAACCCAAAGGCATTTCAAAACCAACGGTAAGGCGGGAAATTTGCACGAAACAAGTTCCACTGCCGCAAAATCCCTCTCTTCAAGAAGAGGGACAGCACGAAAATTGCATAAGGCACAAATGCTGATAGGGAGAGGTTTAAACTAAAAACCTCTCCCTATGAATGTTAGCAGGTTTTGTGCGGTCTGAACATCCCTCTCCTGAAAGAGAGGGAAACATTGAACAGTACTTTGAACCCAAAGGCATTTCAAAACCAACGGTAAGGCGGGAAATCTGCACGAAACAGGTTCCACTGCTGCAAAATCCGTCTCTTCAAGGAGAGGGACAACATTAAAATTGCCCATACTACCAACGCTGATAGGGAGAGGTTTAAACTAAAACCTCTCCCTATGAATGTTAGCAGGTTTTGTGCGGTCTGAACATCCCTCTCCTGAAAGAGAGGGAAACATTGAACAGTACTTTGAACCCAAAGGCATTTCAAAACCAACGGTAAGGCGGGAAATCTGCACGAAACAGGTTCCACTGCCGCAAAATCCCTCTCTTCAAGGAGAGAGACAACAGTAAAATCGCCCATACTACCAACGCTGATAGGGTGAGGTCTAAATAAGCGAACGTTTAAAAATATTCTCCGGTTACGCCAATTTCGAGACCACGAAGTTCGGCCAGACCTCTTAACCTACCAATTGCAGAATAACCCGGATTGGTAACTTTCGCCAAATCATCCAGCATCTGATGCCCGTGATCCGGACGAAAAGGAATTGGTTTCTCGCGATTGGCATTTTCTGCGGTAATGGCTTTCATGATATCGTACATATTTACATCGCCTCCTAAATGGTCTGCCTCGTAGAAACTTCCATCCTCATCTTTGGTTACATTACGCAAATGGGCGAAATACACACGAGATTTTACCGCTTCAAAAATTTCCAAAGCATTGTTTTCCATACCTGCCCCCAAAGAACCGGTGCAAAAACATACGCCATTGAATGGCTGATCTACAGTTTTGATAATATATTGAAAGTCTTCCAGAGTACTTGCAATACGTGGCAAGCCCAGAATCGGATAAGGCGGATCGTCTGGATGAATAGTCATTACAATGCCTTCTTCGGTACATACTTCTGCAATAGACTGTAGAAAATAACTTAGATTTTCTTTCAGCCCATCGGTGCCGATGGCTTTATACACGTCAATACTTGCCCGAAGCGTTTCCAGCTCAATTTCCTTTTCATTCGGGATACCCATTAAAACGTTAATGCGTAAATCGGTCAAATCCTGTTCGTTAAGTGTTGCCACTTTATTCTCTGCTCTTTTAAGGATGGAAGCGCTGTAGTCTGAGGCTGCGCCTTCCCTTTTCAGAATGTAGATGTCAAAAATAGCCAGATCGATCCAGTTGAAATATAAAGCTTTGGAACCATCCGTCATTTCGAGGTCGAGCTGCGTACGTGTCCAATCTAATACTGGCATAAAGTTATAGCAAACGGTTTTGATTCCGCATTGCGCTAAATTTCTCAAAGAAATTCTATAATTTTCTAAGTATTGCTCTGCGCCTTCGCGGCGGGTTTTAATTGCTTCATGCACCGGGACACTTTCTACTACAGACCAGGTTAAACCTGCAGCTTCAATAATGGCTTTTCGCTCCTGAATGTCTTCCAGCGGCCAGATTTCGCCATGTGAAATATGGTGCAGTGCAGATACAATTCCGGTTGCTCCGGCCTGCTTTACATCTTGAAGGCTTACCGGGTCATTTGGTCCGTACCAGCGCCAGGTTTGTTCTAATTTTTGGTATTTCATGTTTAAGGTTGCTCTATAAAATTCAGTTTATACGCCAGAAAAGGCACAGAAACCACCATCTACTGTTATATTTTCTCCATTTACGAATTGGGAAGCATCGCTGAGTAAGTATACTAATGCACCAATCAATTCATCCGGATTTCCAAACCGTTTATAAGGCGTTTTGGAAATAATTGCTTCGCCTCTGGCGGTTAACGTTCCATCCGGATTGGTAAGCAAGTTACGGTTTTGATTGGTGAGGAAAAAACCCGGCACAATACCATTCATGCGTACTTTTCCGGCATAACGATTGGCCAGCTCTACAGCCATCCATTTGGTATAACTATCTATCGCAGATTTAGCCATAGAATATCCTAACACACGCGTAACGGCCTGTGAAGCCGAAACAGAAGAAATATTAACAATACTGCCTCCGTGTTTTGCAATCTCCTGTCCAAAAATTTGTGTGGGTATAAGTGTACCGAAAAGATTTAAGTCGAAAGCCTGTTTTAAGGCATTAAAATTCAGATCGAACACATCACTGCCGGGTTGTACCACGGCTTCAGCAACATTTCCGCCGGCACCATTAACCAAGGCATCTATGCGGCCAAAACTTTTCAGGATCTGATCTTTCGCGCTTACCAGGTCTTGCTCATTCAATACATCGGCCAGCACATAAATGGCTTTTCCTCCGTTTTGGATCACTTCATCAACCCTGGCTTTTGCAGCATCTTCATTTCGTCCAATTACAACTATTGTTGCCTTCGCAGCATTTAAACCACGGATAAAAGCTTCGCCCAAAATACCTGTAGCACCGGTTACCACCACTACTTTGTTTTTAAGGGAAAACAAGCTTTCGACTTCTTGCATCATCTTTTTAGTTTTAAGTTATTCTACAACCAGCGTAGAAATGGAGTGTGGCAAACTGGTTGTGCTTGCCGCCTCTCCTTTTATCCAGAGGCTGTATTTTAGTTTTTTATCGGTTTTATTCATCACCACAACAACCAACTTGCCATCAGTATTCTGGAAAGCTGTACTTTGCAATACATCGCGACTAGATGCTGTACCAACACGTTTTGCTCCCGGACGGATAAACTTAGAGAACTGACCCATATAGTAAAATGCATTGGTATAAATCAACTTATCATTTTTAGTATCGGCATGAACCGGTGCGAAACAAAAGTTACCCACGTGGTTTGGCCCGCCTTTTTCATCAAGCAAAATATTCCAGTCTGTCCAGGCAACGGTTCCGGCATTAAAATCATTAATCATGGAATTTCCATAACGTTCGCCTAAAGTCCAGTCATCTAATTTATTGCCATCGTATTTTTCCTGGCAGCCTTCTGTAAAAATCAGCGCTTTATCCGGATAAGCTTCATGTGTTTGTTTCAAATTTCCAAACTGCATTTCACTTCCCGTCCAGGTTTCATACCAATGAAAACCTATTCCCCATACATATTTTGCAGCATCTTTGTCGTTAAGGATGGTGCTCGCCCTTTGGAAAATCTGATCGCGGTTATGATCCCACGCAATTAATTTTTTTGATGCAAGACCAGATTTCTGCAGAGTTGGGCCGAGGAAATTCTTGATAAAATCGCGCTCTTCTTCAGCAGTAAACGTGCACGACTCCCAGATTTGTCTTGCCATAGGCTCATTCTGAACAGTTAAACCCCAAACCGGCATGCCCATAGCTTCATATGCTTTAATAAATTTAACATAGTGATTGGCCCAGCTTTGGCGGTATTCTGGAAGTAAATGGCCGCCCATAATCAGGCTGTTGTTGTCTTTCATCCACGCAGGTGGTGACCATGGACTTACAAACAATGGCAGTTTGCCGCCAGCAGCAGCCGTGGCCTGTTTAATTAAGGGAATTTTATACTGCTCATCGTGTGCAACACTAAAGGTTTTCAGCTCTTTATCGTGATCTTGCACATAAGCATAACTTCCGCTTGAAAAATCGCAGCTGGCTATGTTGGTTCTCGCCAATGTATATCCAATGCCTTTATCTTTATTGTAATAAGCCGTTAAAAGTGCTTCCTGATTCTTTTTCGAAAGCTTGGCGAAAGTTTCTGCCGATGCATCTGTAAGTGCGCCACCAATCCCGACAAATGTTTGGTATTTTATCGTCGGATCTACAAATATGCAGGGTTCAGTTTCCAATGGCTGCTTATTCTCTACAAATGTTAAAGTTTCCGTTTTACTGATCCGGAGGTCTGTTTTCTCTGCCGTAGTGTATACATTCACTTTTTTATTGCTTACCGTAAAAGCTTTGGGAGATTGCGCCGCAGCAGTAAATGCGGTAGCCAAGGTCAAAAGAATGCTCAGATTTCTTTTCATTATCATTATTATTTTCGTTCAAATACCTCTTACAAAAAAGGTGGGATTTAAAATTTGATTTTTCCCGAATTTCTGAATAAATCATCCATTTGAGCCATAAAATCATAAATATTGCAGTTCATTTATCAACTGTTTATGAAAAAAACCGATAACCTTTTCATGGTTAAGCACATATACACTTTCTATTTTTTTATTTCCGGCTGCGCAATAAAGCTTCCAGGTAATAATAGTCGGCATAATTTATCGGCACATCAACTTCAGAATTTGCGGGTCTGTGGCCTGTACTGTGCGCCAATATAAATCCATAACTTGTTCCGTATTCATTGGTGTATGCAGCACTGCCAAGCGAATTCAAAATTTTATCTGCCGCAGCGCGATAGCTTTTTGCCTTACCGCTGTACTTTGCCAGTTCATATAATGCAGATGCAGTTATGGCTGCCGCCGATGCATCTCTGGATACTTCTGGAATCTTCGGATCATTGTAATCCCAATACGGGATTCCGTCTTTCGGTGTTACTGTATTACTTAATATAAAATTTGCAACGCCATCTGCTTGTGCTAAATAGGCTTTATTTTTGGTTTCTCGATAACACATCGTATACCCGTACAAAGCCCATGCTTGCCCGCGCGCCCAGGACGATTCATTTGCATAACCCTGAGCCGTAACTTTTGCGCGTACACCGCCACCAACGGTATCATAATCAACCACGTGGTAGGAACTGAAATCCGGACGAAAATGGTTCTTCAACGTTGCATTGGCATGAGCAATGGCAATTTTATAAAAGGAAGAATCGCCGGTAAACTTGGTTGCTTCAAAAAGCAATTCAAGGTTCATCATATTATCAATAATAACGGGAAACCTCCATTTGTCGCTATTGTGATCCCACGAGCGGATTACACCAGCTTTTTCATTAAACCGGGTGGATAAGGATTTTGCAGCCTGAATAATGACCGAACGATATGCGGTATCTTTCGTAAGCCGATAGCCGTTACCAAACGGACAATAAATCATAAAGCCAAGATCATGTGTACCGCGGTTAAACTTTTCTTTTTCAATATCGGCCGTATACTTTTTGGCCAGGTTGAGGTATTTTTTATCTCCTGTATATTCATACAGATACCAGAGTTCTGCCGGGAAGAAACCGCTTGTCCAATCTCTCGAAACGACCATTTTAAACTCCCCGTTTTCTACAGTTCTGGGCGAAACCAGATTGGGTTTTACTAAACGTGCCGAATCCACATTACGGACTAGAACGTCGGTTTGTTTTTCTGCTGATGCAAAAGCTTTTTTCACATCTACCTGCGCTTTTACTATACTGAAAGACAGCAAGCTTACCACAGTTATACTCATTTTTAAATTCATATTATAGCCAGATTAAGGGATGACGGATTGGGAGGTTTCGGATCACTTCTTCAACCTCAGGTTTATGTTCTAATTTTTTCCAGGTAGCGAACCAGTCGTTTTGCTGGTATTTTATTGCACCGAAGAGCAAAAATGGCTGCGCCACAGGCCAGTTTTCCCAATACATAACATCGGGTTTCAAGCTCCACTTTTGTTTATTTTCGATATACGTATAGAGGTATGAAATGCCTTTCTGTATAGATTTTCCATCAGCCGTTTTAAATTCCCAAAGGTTATCTTTTTTAACAGACAGAATTTGGCAAAGCATTACGAAAGCATCAAGGTTAAAGATGGAATAGCCGTAAGGTTTTGTACGGGCCATTTCTAAAGGAAAGCTGCCATCAGCAGCCATTTGATTGGGCAAGAGAACTGTTTTATAACGCTTGCGCAAAGAATCCAGCATCACCTCATTATTACAGAGTTTAGCAAATGCGGCCACCTGCATAGCCCAGCAGGTAGCATGGTTATTTTTAACATTTTTCTCCTGCAGGCCTGGTATGCTGGTATCAAGCCATTGAATGTAATCACCAAACCATGTTTTAATTCCTTTAAGCGTTTCTTGATCGAAAGCTTTTGATCTTTCCATAACCCGAACGCCCTGAGCAACTTCCATCAAATGAATGGTATCAATAATTCCATAATTACGCCCTGTAAAACGACCTTTAACTGCTTGCGCAAATAGAAGATTCGGGTTCATCAGTGTTTGTTTATCTGTAAACCAGGCTTTTAAATGTTTAATGGCATGAACAACATAGACGTCATCACCGGTAATCTTATATGCTGATGCGAGCGCGCCTATAATTACACTAAAACGAATCATCGCTTTGCGGTGTGCCACAAAGTTATCCGGGTTGGTTAAGCCATCCCGGTTGATGTACGGACCGTCAGGGTTTTTTGGATCTGGCCAGAAATAATCTGCTTCTGAAAAAAAATCGTGTATGCCGCCCGCGCTGCGCGGCGATTGCGAAGCGGTAATGGTAATTGGCTGCTGTAGCAATGCCCAATCTGCTTCTTTTAAAACCTGTGTTTTTAAAAGATTTTCTGCTTGCTTTTTAAGCCCGGGTTTGTCCGTTTTTCCAGGTATTCCGGAAAAGGTGAAAGCTGTAAAAATCTGGTAACAGATAAACAACGCAAAAATAAGACTAACTTTTTTCATGGGATTTAAAGTTGAAGAAATACAGTTTTCAGATCAGGAGATTGTACAGAAACAACAGATTTACCAGCGTTGAGCTGTACGCGAATGATTGCCCTTCCATTATAGAGTTGTACTTTAGATGAACCTGATGATATACCTTGGTTTTCAATGAGTTTTCCATCTCCTGTTAAACCGAAATTCACCCAATTTACAGCATCCAAACACTGAACGCCTTGCGCATCAAACAGCTTAACTTCTAAGGTAGCAAGATTACCATCCTGACCTACCTTTTCCAACTCCATTTTGGCTGGCTTGCCCCATTTTTCGGTTTGATAAATGAAATGAATTTCGTCTGTTACGGTAATTTTTCCTTTTTTGGCAACCACCTTTATTTCATTCTCTCCTTTAACAAATGGAAGATTCCAGTGCAAACCTGCAGCAGGAAAATCCTGACTATTGCGTTTTCTGGTTCCGAAGCTTTTTCCATTTAAAAAGATTTCTGCTTCGGTACAGTTTGAATATACTTTTACCAGTTTTTCTTCGCCTTCATTGCCCCAGCGTACCGGCCAACTGTGCCCGTAAATATGCGCCATTGGTTGGCTTGTCCAGTAAGACTGAAAAACATAGTAAGATTCTTTTTTAGTAAAATCACGTTCAAGAACTCCTTTCTGATTTACATATGGAACGGGATTTTCTGGTCGCAACGGCGTAGAAAAATCTTTGAACGGCCAATATGCCGTTCCACTTAACCACGGCATAGTTTCTTGTTCTTTTAAATGCCAGTCTATTAAGTTTGTGATGTAGGTTTCACTCCAATCGCCGTCTTTTGAAATCCGCGCGGCACCGCCCGTCAATGCAGCATCTCCGGCGCGCTCATCGGCACCATTTCCGCTTTTGATCATCGAAACGGCTTTATCCGGATTTTCAGAATGGCGCAGCGCATGGCTGTCTCCGCCCCATTCCACATGCAAAAACCGTTTCACCTTTGCAAATTCCTGCTCGGTCACTTTTTTATAATCGGTATAATTTCCGCGATACCAGCCCGCCCAAATAGACGGAGAATATACATCTACAATATCACTGCAAAAATCACATCGGCGTATGGCCGTATATCGCGAAGCATCCAATTTATGCGAAAGATCATTAAGTGTTTTCATATAGGTGCGGATTTTTTCCTTATCGAATTCGGCAAAATCACCCGGCCAGTCATTTTCATTTCCCATTCCCCAAATAATAATTGAAGGATGATTGTAATGCTGTTCAATCATATTGGTGAGCATTCTTTTGCCCTGCGACTGATAGATTTCGCCACCCAAACCGCCTCTGCACCATGGAATTTCTTCCCAAACCAAAATCCCAAGACTGTCGCAAAGATTGAGCACAGTACGTGATTGCTGATAATGACCCAAACGAATAAAGTTTACACCCATATCTTTCATCAATTTCATTTCCTGCTGCGTCATTGCATCGGTCATTGCGGCACCAACACCCGCGTGATCTTCATGGCGATGTGTTCCGCGTAAAAGCAAACGTTCTCCATTAAGTTTAAACGGGCCTTTTTCTACAAATTCTATGTGCCGGAAACCAATTTTTTCTTCTGATATAAAGGAATCTGCATCGGCTTTAATTTCGCAAAGCACGCGATATTGTTGCGGCTGATCGGTACTCCATAATATCGGTTTAGAAATTTTTAATCCTCCGAGATCAATATCACCAGCCAATGTGTTCAATTGTTTTTGCAGGTGATGCACACGTTTTCCCTTAGGATCAAAAACCTGAATATCAACCTGAGCTTGTGTCAGATTTTTGGGATTATATAAACGAAGTTTAAGCGGAATTAAACCCATTTTTCCCGATGCATCAACCTCCCCTTTTGCAAAAAATTTATCTACAGACAGTTCTGGCGTATACACAAGATTGAGGTAACGATAAATTCCACCGTAAACATTAAAATCAGACATGGAAGACGGCATCATCTCCAGATCGCGTGAATTGTCTGTGCGGATAGAAACAGGAACCTTGCCTTTGAATTGTTTCTGGTAAACCATTGTTTTTTTAAAAGCCTCTATGGCATCGGTTAAATCTGCTGTCCATTCGTCATAACCACCAACATGCGCTGCAACTTTGGTGGTATACACATATACTTCAGTTTTCTGTCCGGCACCTTCAAAATGCAATATTGTACGTCCGTTTTTATACGGATTTTCCACTGTAATTTGTGTTCTGTACCATGCGGGGCCCTGATAATAATTTACTGATGCGTCTACAGCATCTTCTGCATTTACACAATGTGGCAAGGTTACGTTTTGCCAAACCGGAACACTCTCCGGACTTCCTTCTGCTGCTGGCCGGACAGCTTCCCAAATCCCGCCAAGGTCTGATTTCAGAAATTCCCAATCTTGGTTTAATCGCCTGGATTGTTGCCCAAACGACGAAACACTCTGGCATAATAAGCCAATAAAAACGAAGTATATACAGTATTTTAACATGCACTGATTTTAACTGAGTGATAAAAAAGCAAACTAATGTATTTCCTAAGCATACTACTCAGCGTAGTTGCCTTCTGACTGATTGTATTTGGCAATATTTCCTTTCTTACGACCATCTTTTAATATACTTTTTGCAGCTGAATGGCATTCACAACGGCTTTACCTTCAATTGCTTTAAAGGTGATGAAAATCCCTTTGCCATTATACACCGTTATCTTCATGCTTTTTTTTACCGCAGTGGTATAGCCAAAATCAGATGCCAGGTTCATCTTTTGCATAACAGGTTGCCCGTTTACCCAAACATCAAAAACCCGCTGTTCTTCCTGCTCCTTTTTGTGGTTATTGTCCAGGTTATATGCAAGTGCTTCTTTGGTTTCGCCACCAACAAGTTCAGCAAAATGCAAACTGAGATTGTACTCTCCATCGGGTACATCAAACCTGAATTCTTCAATTCCTATTTGTTGTGTTTGGTAAACAGGATCATCATCAGTGCCCAGAATATTTTTATCACTTCCATAACTGATCCGATTATTGGTGCCTTTGTACGGCACACCACCAATAAAACCCCAGGAGCCTTTTCGATATTTCTGAGCAGGAAGCCAGGTTTGGTGTAGCTTATTATCGATATAGAAACGATCTGCCCCGAGCAAAACATTCATATCCTTAAACGGGATCTCGTTACCCGACAATTGATTAGGTTGCACCTGAAACTGAATTTTTGCTTCGTCTGAAAGTGAGTCTGCTACTGCGCGAAGATGATTTATGCCGTTTATAAAAGGAACTTCCCATTCGCAAATATGATCGTTCGCTTTTTTTACGCCCAAAGTTTTTCCATTCAAAAACAACTCTGCCTTAGCAAGATTTGTGGCCACCTGAATCTTTTGTGTACTAAAATTTGCAGCAGAATCTGCTACGCCTGCACGTTCATCCCAACTTGTAGAAGTAATCTTAACAGATTTTTGCGGATTGAGATAAGCCTGATAAAGATAATATGTGTCTTTTGCCTCGCGGCCGATGGTAAGCAGACCCTTATTGTTAATATGTGGCATCGTTTCTTCGCGCGTTTCTGAGTTGAAATCAGCCAGATTCCAGGCCATTCCGCCTGCTACAAAAGGCCTGCTCAGCATGGCATTCAAATACACCTGATGAAATTTAATTGCATATTCTATACTTTTATCAAAACGGATTGGATTTAACGAACGGATACGCGGATCGGCATCTGCACCATATTCTGTAACCATAAATGGTGTTTGCGGCAATTCTTTGTGGTGACGATCTAAAAATTTACCAAAGTCTTCTGGCACACCAGAATACCAGCCAGAATATAAATTCCAGCCCACAATCATTGGGATTTTTGTAAGTCCGGCCTTGTTATATAAATCCCACGCGCCATGATTCACCAACAAAGTATACCTGGACGGATCGAGTTTTCGCGTTAAAGAATCCAGCTTTTCAGCTAAAACTCTGACATTATTGATGTAAACTTGTTGTCGCGGTTTATCATTTCCAAACTTCATCCGAAGTAAAATTTCGTTCATATACGCCCAGATAATCACACTTGGATGATTAAAATTTTGCTGAATCATCTCCGTTTGCATCGCAAGGCAATTGTTTGTAAATGCGGCAGATTCTGTGATGGTGTTTACAACAGGAATTTCGACTGAGGTCAGAATCCCCAAACGATCACACGCTTCCAGAATTAAAGGATCTTGCGGATAATGCGCCACACGCAAAAAGTTTCCGCCCATTGCCTTTAACAATTCTACATCTTTAATTTGCAAGGCATCCGGGACGGCGTTTCCGAGATTTTCATAATCTTGATGCCGACTCGCGCCCATCAGTTTTAACGGTTTGCCGTTTAGAAAAAAGCCTTTATCGGCATCAAATTTATAATATCTAAAACCCAAGGGATTTGATACCTGATCCAAAATCTGCCCATTTTTTGGATTAATAATTTCTGTAATTACCCGATATAAATACGGATTTCCCGGCGACCACAATCTTGGTGCCTGTAGTGTTTTAAACGATTGTTCAAAAGATTTTCGCTCGCCACCGGCCAACTGAATAGCGTTGCTTTGTACCGCAAGTTGTTTACCTGCAGCGTCATAAATTGTAGACCGAAGTTGAAGTTTTGTTGTGGTGATGCCAGAGTTGCGCAAGAAAACATTAACCAATGCACTAGCCCTTTCATCAGAAACCTGGGGCGTAGAAATAAAAATACCATTGCTTCCATTTTCTTCTTGCGAAAAATGAATTGCGTTTGTACTTAAAAGCGTTATATTTCTGTATATGCCGCCAAAAAAAGTAAAATCGGCTGTTAGCGGAGGGATATTTTCGTTAAAACGGTTGTTTACGCGCACTTCAATCTCGTCGTTTTTAAAGTTGAGGTATTGCCGAATCGGAACTGTAAAACGGGTATAACTGCCAACATGGTTACCCGCTGAAATTCCGTTGATCAAAACTTCGGCTTCTTGCGCTACACCATTAAAAATCAAAAAGAATGCTTTGTCTCTTTCTGCCGAATCAATATGAAGCTTGCGGCGGTAAATACCTGATCCGCGGTAATATCCAGCTTCATCATCAAGAACATCTTTATCATTCCATGTATGCGGAATATTAACGTTTTGGCTTTGTTTATTGCCTTGCTGAAAAGTCCACTGATCATTCAAGCTGATGTTTTTACGGGAAACATCTTGTGCAGAAGCTGTTGCCACGAAAACACATTGTAGCAGCAAAAACAAAAACGATTTCGATTTTAACATTTGGTTAGTTTTACAGTATTGTTTGGTATTGCAGCGGGCGATACAAAATGTATTGCCCGCTGTTTTGCGAAATGCAGCTCATTCAACATTTCACGGGTATTTTTTTACAGGCTATATAGCCATTAGACTATTTATATTTTGCCTGCATTTTATCGTAATAGTCTTTAAGTACAAAAAATGCTTTTTTCTTCTGTCCGCCTTCGCTGATCAGGCCTTTGCGGTTCCAGAAATTCTGGTAAACGGGATGTTGTCTTCTTGGTGAACGGAAATCTGCGAGAATCCATGGCGTCATCCCGCGTAACGCACCAATTTTACTAAGTAAGGTAATTTGGTTTTTGTACAAACTTTCCTGATATTCTTCGCTCCAGCGCGTATTTTCATCCGCATGGAAACCTGCAAGTGCATCTCCACCAAACTCGGTGATGATTACCGGTTTTTTGTATTTAATATCGAAATTGTATTTCGTTATTTCTGACGGATTTCCACCCCAATACCAGCCGGCATATTCATTAAAACTCACCAGGTCAATTTTATCGCCGAGCGGATCATTTAAAATAATCGTATTTCCATCGCGATGAACTTCTAATGCTGCAGCTACCAGTCTGGTATCGTCTAAAGTTCTGGCAGTTTCGGCAAGATTGCTCATAAAACTGAAACGCGCATCACTCAATGGAGTTTCATTTCCGATAGACCAAACCACAACACTTGCGCGGTTTTTATCGCGTACAATTAAATCTGTTAGTTGCTGTTTTGCATTTGCATAAGTAGACGGATTGGTCCAGCTGATGGTCCAGTATACCGGAACTTCTGCCCAAACGAGTAAACCCATTTCATCTGCCAATCGGATCATTTCTTCATTGTGCGGGTAATGTGCCAAACGAACATAATTGCAATTTAAATCTTTCGCCCATTGCAGCATCATGCGCATATCTGCAGAAGATCTCAATCGCCCGGCGAGTAAAGGATTTTCATCATGAAGTGAAATCCCTCTCAAGAAAACAGATTTTCCGTTTAATAAAATACTGTCTCCATCTGCCTGAATGGTGCGAAATCCAATTTTATCGTCGATACTTTCTTTATCACTTTTTATGTTTACCGCATACAGTTTTGGGTTTTCTGGCGACCATAATGAAAGGTTGTTCCAGATAAACTCGTCGCTCACTTTACCCTCAGAATCGGTTTTATATTTACGTTCCAGTTTCAGTTCCGGAATGCTCAATATAATTTCCTGCCCTGCAGTAGCATCTGCAAGTTTTGCTGTAAAACCTAATCTGCTTGCATTACCTTTAATCAATTGAAGTTTGTAATCTGCAATAAAATGATCTGGAAATTCTGCAAGAAAAACGTCTCTCGTAATTCCGCCATAATTCCACCAGTCTGTGTTTACTGTAGGGATTTCATCTGGCTTTCGTGTATTATCCACTTTCAATACCAAGCTATTGTCGCCAACTTTCAGCTTGTCTGTAACATCAAACTGAAAAGGTGTAAAACCACCTTTATGTATGCCGAGTTTTTTACCGTTTAGGTATACGTGCGCTTCGTAATTTACAGCACCAAAATATACATAGTACCGCTTTCCTTTCTCTGGTTTAGCATCGAACTTTTTACGAAGCCAAACATTGCCTTCATATAATTCGAGCTTTTCAGACTGAGAATTCCAATCGCCAGGGACATTCATTTGCGGTGAACGTTCGAAATCGTATTCAATCAATTCACTCTTATCTTTTGCCGTTTTGTCGTCGAAGTAACCTCCGGTTCCGGATTTAGACTGATCGAATGGCTCATGACGGTAGTCATAAAAACCATTTTCATAAGGATCTACAATATAATTCCATTTACCATTCAGACTTTGAATTTTCCGACCCTGGATATTTTGGATCGCGCTTACCTGCGCATGTACGATTGACGAAAGCAAGAGTAAAAAAACGGGGAGTAAAATCTTACAGGATGATTTAAGCATAATTCGTATTTTAGTTGTAATTAATTGATCGTTTCAAAACTAACAATTAATTAAGGGACGGTGTTTCCTTTTGTTTCTTAAAATCGAAGCAAAGGTTCTTTTTCTTCATGTTTCCTCATTTCATCCGCTTTTTTTTACTGCTCGAATCGCTACTCGGCATATAAATAAACCGGTCGCAATTAAAATGCTGTGTTGGGTTTTGACAAGTACATTTACGTGCGGGTAAACTTTCATATTCTAATATCTGGTTAGGGCGGTTAGGCAGTGGCGAAATTAGAAAAGCGACGCACAAAAACCGCTTTATGCAAGCATAAAACCACTTGAATCAGTTTTCGTTTACGTTTCAAACGTTTGAAATAATTGCTTTTTTTTTCTTATCTATGCAACGGAGATTGGATATGATGACGCACAACACACCTGTAACCCTAAAATTTCTGGCCGAGAAGTTAAAAATGTCGGTATCTACCGTATCAAAAGCTTTAAACAACTACCCTACTATTAATGAATACACTAAAAAACGTGTTCAGGAAATGGCCAAAGAGTTGCATTTTACACCAAATAAGTCGGCCATCAATTTAAAAGAAAGGCGTTCGCGGATTATCGGGGTAATTTTACCGAATCTACTGGATCACTTCTTCACGCGGAGTATTTATGGCATTGAGCAGTTTGCAACACAAAATGGATACAATGTGATTATCAGCCAAACGCAGGAAGATTTTGAAAAGGAAATTCAATCGGCAAATATGTTGTTGCGAAGCCGTGTAGATGGGTTAATTGTTGCCATTTCTAAAAACACACAAAACTTCGATCACCTGGATCAGTTTGAAAATATTGGCGTTCCGGTAATTTATTACACCCGAAACCCCAGTTTTAACCTCAATTGCCACAAAGTTCTGGGTAATACTTTTCAGGGATGTTACCAGGCTACAAAGTTTCTTATTGACCGGGGGCACAAAAAAATTGCTTACCTGGGCGGACCGAAAATGATCAATTTTACGCATGAGCGCTTCAATGGATACATAAATGCATTAAATGATAATGGTGTTGCTTTTAATGCAGAACTGGTGGCTTATACCGATTTCGACCGCGAAAACACAATTACCGCTATTAAAAAACTCTTTTCTGACGAAGAGAATATGCCAACCGCGCTAGTCGCATTTAAAGAACCAATTTTATTTGATGCCATAAAATATCTACGCTCCATTCAGTACCCCAACTTTAACTCAATTGAATGTATCGGATTCGGAAATAACGCATTCATCACCTATTTAGATACTCCACCTATTGCATCGATAGAAGAAAACCCTGAAGTGGTTGGAGAAAATGCCATCAAACTTTTAATACGGCTAATTAACAAAGACATTGCTATACAAGACTACCAAAAAATTATGGTCGACTGTAAACTCGTGGTACATTAATTAAAAGATACCGATTTGCCCGCACCTAAGTTGCGCTGTTTCTCGGTATACATATACAAAGCTACAATCAGCAATCCTACAATACCTTCGAAAGCGACAACAATTTGTGTTCCGAATTGATTGGCAAGATACCCCATAAGCAAACTACCTACGGGTAAAACTCCTTGATAGGCCATAATATAATAACTAAGTGTCCGGCCACGCATGTCATCATCTGCATGTGTTTGAAGATAAGTATTAATGGACGACGTTTGTGCCATTAACCCGAGTGCAGCCAAACCGGTACTAATCAGGGCGAGAATTAATGAAGGCGATATTGCAAGTGCCACTACTGATACGGCCAGTAATAAACCCGAAAACACAGTAACTTTTGACAAATTGCTGCCTGATTTTAATGTTGCCATATAAAAGGCACCGAAAAACGCACCGAAACCTGCAGCACTTTCAAACCAGCTGAAAGTTGTGGCATTCCCACTGAAAATATCTTTGGCAAAAACCGGCAGTAAAGTTGTGAATGGGATAACAACCAGACTGGACGCGCCAAGCATTAAAATCATCGAAGCCAAATCTGGCGAAGATTTTAAATACTGATAGCCCTTTCTTAAATCTACCCAGATATTGTCGTTGTTTTTTTGATGTGGAACAATTTTAATTTTCATCACCAGTAAACAGCCCAATACGGCAATAAAACTAACAAAGTTGAGGATAAAACAGACATCTTCGCCAAGCGTACTTAAAATTACACCCGCAATAGCCGGACCTACCAAACGGGCTACATTGAATACCGATGAATTTAGCGCAATTGCATTGGGTAAATCTTCCTTGTCTTCTACCAGATTAACCATTAGCGATTGCCTAGCGGTAACTTCAAAAGAATTTACTAAACCCTGAACCAGAGATAATGCGGCAATCCAATAAATATCATAAAACTTAAACCAGATCATTAATGCAAGAGATCCGGCCTGTAGCATCAGAATTACCTGCGCAATAATCAGAATTTTATATTTATTGTGCCTGTCTACATAACTCCCTGCGTACGGAGCCAATACAAGCGAGGGTATTAAACTTAAAAAAGTTATCAATCCAAGCAGAAAGGTAGAACCCGTTAAACGATACACCAACCAGCTTACGGCAACGCGTTGCATCCACGTACCAACAAGGGAAATTGCCTGGCCTGTGATAAAAAGTCTGTAATTGTAGTGTTTTAGTGATCGAAAAATGCTCATGAATAATTAGTAAAGTAACTTTACAAAAGTAACAAAAAGGATCACAAAAATCAATAGTAAACTGGTGGCATTTTATCATATTAAGATCAAAAAACGCACTAAAAATGGTAAATGGATTTGGAGGATACTAAAATTAGCACTTATATTTGTAAAGTTAATTTACCAAAGATGCCAACTCAAATTCAAGAACTTGCTGCTCAGATCAGACAGACTGTAACCAGATTAACACGTGAGTTGCGAAAGCAAAACGTGAGTTCAGAGTTCAATAATGCAGAATTGCTCACCATGTCTTTACTGGAACAGCATGGCCAGATGCTGTCTACAGAACTTGCAGAACTGGAACGGGTTTCAAAACAAGCGATCTCGCAAATTATTAACCGTTTGGTTGAGGCAAAATGTGTCATTCGTTTGCCCAGTAGTGATGATAAGCGTAAAATCTATATCAGACTAACCAAACTCGGCGAAAAACATCTTATAGCAACGCGTAAGATAAAAGAAGAATGGTTGAGTCAATCTCTGGAAAAACTATTTTCTACAGAAGAAATAAATCTTATTCAGGCTTTTTTACCCCTGCTCGCACGTCTTGTTGAGCAGAATGGTATGAGACATGAAGTTTGAGACATTCGAATTCAAATCTAAAGATTTAGCATTGGAACCAGCGTATAGAACACACCAACAAATCTATTTTATTGAGGCTCAATTTTTCGCTTCAATACTGCGTATCAAATCTAATATCTAAAATATTATTTCTTTATTCCTTGGATATAAATGCACCGCTCTTCTGCATAAAATGTGGATAAATCTTAAGCTTAACACCAACAGATTAACCGTAACTTTGTCAGGTCAATGAGTTTACATTTTTCTTCACTTAATTCTGGGAGCAACGGCAATTGTTATTATATCGGAAACGATGAGGAAGCCGTATTGGTAGATGTGGGTTTGTCTTGCAGGGAGGTTGAAAAACGTTTAGCAAGATCTGGACTGAATTTACACAAAATCAAAGCTGTTTTTATTTCTCACGAACACAGCGATCACATTAAAGGCCTGCCTGTTTTTGCTAAAAAGCATAATATTCCGGTATATATCAGCAATCCGACAAGAATGAATGGCAAGCTGTTGCTGAATGATTTGCTTACGTTTAATATTGCACACCAGGAGGAAATTATGGTGGGTAAGCTGAAGGTATCTGTTTTCTCTAAATTCCACGATGCTGCAGATCCCTATAGCTTTACTATTGAGTACAATGATTTCTGCGTTGGTGTATTTACAGACATTGGTGCTGTTTGTGACAACCTGATTGCTCATTTCAGCAAATGCAATGCTGCATTTCTGGAAGCAAATTACGATACGGAAATGCTTGAAAATGGCAGATACCCATATTTTCTAAAACGCAGAATTATGGGCGGAAAAGGACATTTAAGCAATGCGGAAGCCCTCAATCTTTTTGTAAAACACCGGCCAGTACATATGAGCCATCTTTTACTTAGTCACTTATCTAAAGACAACAACGAGCCAGAGCTGGTGGAGAAATTATTTAAATCGGTTTGCGACGATGTTTTCATTAAAGTTGCATCGCGTTATATAGAGAGCGATGTGTTTTTCCTTGGCGAACTAAATACAAACCTCAGAAAAACACAGCTGGATCTTTTTGCATCTTAACGTTACTTTGCAGTATACGTTTATTTTTCAGATGAGAAAATTAAAGCACCATTTCCGGAATTTCGCCCTCAACAATAAGCTTTCCTGCAGTAGATTGTTGAATAAATTCTATACTCACGCCTGGTGCGCGTTCTAGTAATTTAAAACCACCTTCGGGCAATACATCCAGTACGGCCAACTCTGTAACAATGCGTTTTACACATTTTACGCCAGTTAATGGTAAAGAACATGATGGTAACAGTTTGCTTTCTCCAGCTTTATTAATGTGCTGCATAGCTACAATAATATTTTTGGCAGATGCAACCAGATCCATTGCACCGCCCATTCCTTTTACCATTTTACCTGGAATTTTCCAGTTTGCAATGTCTCCATTTTCAGAAACTTCCATTGCACCGAGTATAGTTAAATCAACTTTCTGAGCGCGGATCATTCCAAAACTCATTGCAGAATCGAAAATTGCTGAACCCGGCAACGTCGTTATGGTTTGCTTACCGGCATTAATTAAATCTGCATCTTCTTCCCCTTCAAAAGGAAAAGGCCCCATGCCCAACAATCCATTTTCAGACTGTAAAACAACATCTATTCCTTCAGGTATATAATTTGCCACGAGTGTGGGAATCCCGATTCCGAGATTAACATAAAATCCATCCTGTATTTCTTTCGCAATTCTTTTTGCGATTTCTTCTTTTGAAAATGCCATTATTAAAATAAGTAAAGTTGAATGAATTCTGCTCAGCACTAAGCTGATGAGCAAATAAACTAACGAACTACTGAACTGATGAGCTATATTACTTTTCTAACTGTTCTTTGTTCGATACGCTTTTCATAATCACTGCCTTTGAAAATTCGGTGAACATAAATGCCTGGTGTATGAATAAAATCAGGATCAAGATCACCTGGCTCAACGAGTTCTTCTACTTCGGCGATAGTAATTTTTCCGGCCATTGCCATTATAGGGTTGAAATTCCGGCTGGTTGCACGGAAAACCAGATTGCCCGCAGTATCGCCTTTCCAGGCTTTCACAATGGCAAAGTCTGCATCAAACGCATATTCCATCAGGTAATCCCTCCCATCAAAATTGCGTACTTCTTTACCTTCGGCAACTTCTGTACCTACACCTGCAGGCGTAAATATTGCAGGCATGCCGTAACCCGCTGCCAAACACCGCGTGGCAAGTGTTCCCTGCGGAATAAGATCAACCTCTAACTCGCCACTCAAGAGCTGGCGTTCAAATTCTGCATTTTCTCCTACATAAGACGAAATCATTTTTTTGACTTGTCGCTGCTTTAGCATCAGGCCAATGCCAAAATCATCTACACCTGCGTTATTTGAAATGCAGGTTAGGTTTTTGACATTTTTTTTTACGAGTGCTTGAATGCAATTTTCTGGTATGCCACACAATCCGAATCCGCCGAGCATTATCGTTGCTCCATCTGTGATATCGTGTATGGCCGATTCGGCTCCTGATACTACTTTGTTCATCTTCTATTGGTTAGACGCCTAAAATACAAATTGATCTGACAAAAAAAAACGAGTTCTTTTAAATCTTTTAGGAATAAATTAAGATTGGAATTATTCTAAATAACTTTTACATTTGTGTTGCAATGATTTACGAGAGAGACGACAAAACATTTTTCCTGCCTACCGATCCGGAATTTCAAAAAGGCCTTGGACAACTTTTCAGCTGTAGTGCAGAATTTAAAAAGTGCTGTGAAAAATACAAAAAGGGTAAACGTTGCAAAAAGTGTCCGGGAAACAAAAAATAGTTTTTAACTATTTGACCTCAATTCTATTATCCGCTTATTCCGGTTCTAAATATATCAGCTAAATTGTTGCGTTGAGAATTATCACAATGCCAAAACATAAAGAAGGAGCACCTAATTAAAGATGCTCCTTCTTATTTTCAAAACCTTTTGGGGTCTATGAACTCAGGCTATCAAAGATGCTTTTTAAACTACCACCAATGTTGTTGCCTAATGAGAACGAGGTGCTGCTGGACTCATCTCCATCTTGTGAAGAGTTAGAGAATGATAACAGATTGCCGATATTTAGCGCTCCGCCCAAACCACCAGAACTAGAAGAATCATTATTTCCAAAGATCCCGCCACCGTTAATTTCTTTCATTTCGTTTAAATTCAATTCTTGCATTTTCATAATTTCAAGTTTTTTATTTTGCCTACTCTGTTATAGATTTTCAGCGTATTCTGTTTCCGGTTTTACCCGTCGTTTGATAATATAAACGCAAACATGCCTTGTAAAGATTTATCAAAATGCCTTAATAGCACACCGGCAAAGAATAGCTTAAAGCTATTTGTTGTACATTAAAAGAAACTATTTCTAACTATAATGGTTATTGCGCGTGGAGCCTCATTGACTGGCGAATACCTATACGATACACGCATATCCAGCAGCCAGCGACTTAAAAACCGTGCATCAAACCATCTAAAACCTGGCTCTAATTGAAGAGCGTCAAATCCGGTCCGGCTGGATTATTATTGTCATCGTCTTTATTCCGCGCGTTATTAACTTTCGCATTTACCTTCCATCCACGCAGCACATATTCATCAACCGGGTGCAAAACGCTCAATCTTTCCTGTGGAGGCAACTCCCTGTCAAGCCACACTGTAGCTTCGCTTTGTGATAAAATGCAAGGCATCCGATCGTGAATTTTAGACATAAATATATTTGCCGGTTGCATAATCATGGTACATGATGGAATGACTATTCCGGTTTTGGGATCTTTCCAGCTGTCCCAATAACCCGCCATAAGCAGTAATTGCTTGTCTTTACGTTCAAAGAAATAAGGTTGTCGCTGATTTCCAACCCGCTCCCATTCATAAAATCCCTCAACTACGAATACGCAGTGTCTCCGGCCAATTAAGGTGCGGTATGTTGGAAGCGAATACATAGACTCGATTCTGCAGTAGGTGGTATTAAATTTTGGAATTTCTTTACAGTCAGCAGGAATCAATCCCCATTTCACGTAATGTAATTTACCCGGCCGGGCATCCAGAATTACTGGTATATCTGTTCCTGGTGGCCTGTTTGTATCTTTTTCTCTGGCTTCGCCACCTAATATAAGGCCTGCTTTCGCAGCCATTGCTTTTGTTTCGCCGATTAATGTTCTTCCACACATATCTTTATTTTTATCGAGTACAACTTATATAACCTGAATAATATCGCTCCATCTTGTTGTATATCCTTTCGAAAGGTATTCATGCTTAAGCCGCCATTTTTTTTCGAATCCCTCTGTAGCCATTCTCAGCGTACCGCGGCCATAAGCCAGGTTTAGTTTATCCAGCACAGCAGACACAGTATCTTTCTTACCTCCGTCATGTGCAGCGAAAACATTGAGCTGCAATTCACTTTCGGGTATAAGTCCGGTGGCAACTACACCGGCTTTCCGGTATTTAATTCCATGTCCGAAAAGTTTTCGGGAAACGTTCACGGCAATGCTTACCAGATCTGATGTGTTATTGCTTGCAATTGCAAGCTTATGCGTGTGCGTAGGAAAATGCTGAGGATGATCTTCCCGATTTTTGTTGGTGTATAAAAACACCTGAAGATACAGGCAGCGCAACTTTTCTGCTCTCAATTTTTCTGCCAGGCGGCTGGCATATAACGTCACAGCTTCAGCGAGAGTATCTGGATTTTCGATGTAATTTCTAAATGAACGGCTAACCGTAATTCCCTTTTTGGTTTCTCTAACTTCGTCTAAAGCGATTGATGGCTTTCCCCATAGTTCGTTCCACATGCGCTGTCCCATAACCGTCATATTTTGTTTGAACCACATTTCGGGCATTTCCCGAAGCTGGCCTACCGTTTCAATTCCTAAGGATTCGAATTTTTTATAGTATTGCCGGCCTACCCCCCAAAGATCGTGAACAGGAAAATCGCTTACGGCCTGGGCAATCTTTTGTTCTGTATCCAACACCCATACGCCGCCCTTCTTTTTGGCCAGTTTATTGGCCAGCTTGGCGAGTGTTTTGGTTGGCGCTACGCCGATAGAAACCGGAATTCCTGTATTCCGAACCACAGTATGCCTAACTGCGGGGATATACTTCTGCAAATCGCTGACGCCTCCAAGCCAACCGAAAGCTTCATCTATACTGTAGACATCAAGTTTCGGAAACCAGCGCCCAAGATTATGCATTACGCGTTCGCTAATATCTCCGTATAACACGTAGTTGCTCGAAAAAACCTGAATATCAAACTTTTTAATAAGGTCACGCACGAGAAATTCAGGATCACCCATTTTTATTCCGCAAGACTTTGCTTCTTCACTTCTTGCAATCACACATCCATCATTATTACTTAGTACAACAACTGGTAAACCATTCAATTCTGGTCTGAAAAGCCTTTCGGCAGACGCGTAAAAATTGTTACAATCACAAAGTGCAAACATGACTGTACCTCCCAACTCTTAACTTTTTCGGCAAAACATTGCGGCAAATGGACGTTACAACACCCCAAATTTGGATAGAGTCATCATCTGCTTCACTAATACGATCCTGATCGTTTTTTAATATTCTCTGGTTATTTTCTTCAACATAAATCCTACAGGTAAAACTACCCGAAATGAATGCAATAACAACAGCGCCGAATTCTGCAGAAAGTGATCGATCTATTATGAGTAAATCTTCATCAAGAATACCAAAGCTATTCATTGCACTCCCTTTCATCTGAAAATAAAAAGTCGAATGCGGGTCGATAACCAACCTGTCGGTGATATTTAGCCTGCCTTCCAGATAATCTGCCGCTGGCGATTGAAACCCCGAAATCTTTTGCTCTGCCCTATTCTCAAACGACCTGATCATGATGTATATTATTTTTATACAAATTTATGCTAATATTTTTAGCAAAAAAAATATGTTGATCACTTTTTTAGCACAATAAGCACAACCATAACGAATATCAACCATCTGCTATAGCGCTGTATTAAAGATGATAAAGCAGTTGTTAAAGGAGAAATCGAATGATTCTGGAGATAGAAATAAGCAATAAGCGAGAGAAACCCTGAAGGGCTTCGAAATGCAACTTTCAAGGGAGAGTAAGGGAATAGATAAGTGCTATTCCCTATTTTTCAATGATTTTCTTACGATGCTCAATTCCCCATTTTGTTAGATTATCAATAATGGTTTGAAGCGTTTTACCATGTTCAGTGAGCGTGTACCGAACCGTTATAGGCTGGGTATCAAGCACAGTTCTATCAATCAATTTATTCATTTCTAATTCTTTAAGCTCCTTACTTAACATCTTGTTAGAGATGCCTACAACATCGTTTAAAATATCAGAGAACCTTCTTTTATTGTAAAAACAGATAGAAGAAATGATGGCAATTTTCCACTTTCCATTCAACACATCCATAGAATCTTGAACGGCCATCATTTCTTTTTTATGTTCTGCAGTAAATTCTTTAATATGGCATTCCATTTTTTTCTTTGTTACATTAAGAAACAAAGTTACTGAAATGCAGCAGAATGTAACTGGCTATTTTGTGTTTAAGAAATTATCGCCTTTTAAACCACAGCACTGCGCCACTAACAGACAAAAAGCCCGGTAACAGGCCAAGCAGAACGTAAAACCACTTCAGCAAATTTCCGCCAAATGCGCCAATATGTAATTGATACATCCACGCATCAAACCGCACCGCGAAAGTCTGTTTTTCGATCACCGAAGTTTTAATTAATTTTCCCGAATCCGGATCGAAAGTAAATGCACTTGCTTTGCCTCTATACAGAAATTTTCCGCTTTGCGGCATGTGTCCTTTAACCAAAACCGGCTGACGCGGAGTTGTGGGAATATTTACTGCTATCGGCTCGAAACCTTCGACCATTTTTTTTGATCTGCTGACTAACGTATCTATGTTAACGGCAACTAAAGTGTTTTTAACAGGTATTTTTAATTTCCACATGGATGGATCGAAATGAGATCTGTTCATCCAAAACCCGCTAAAAAACAAAATTGCAGTAAATAAGGTTGCCCAAACTCCAACAATTCGATGCAGTCCGGACATTGCCAAACGCCCCGCTTTCATATTGACTTTTACCTTAAAGCGCAACGCAGACCAAACGTGTTTTCGGTAAATAAACAATCCGCTGGTTAGTGAAAGCAACATTACCAGTCCGATACAAGCTGTAAAAAGTTTGCCTGGAATACCTAGCTGCAAACTATAATGCAAAGAATACAGCCAACGGAAAAATGAAGGTTGAAGTTCGCCATAACTTCCCTCTCGCAATATTTTTCCGGAATAAGGATCAACACAAATGTAATAGAGGTAATTTTCTGTAACGCTCCCAACATTTCTGTACGCCATAAACTCATAACTATCTCTCGCATTAGTTGGAAAATCATGCATCACAATTTTTGTCAGGTTTTGATGGTTAAGCACCAGATTTCGGTAAATCCCATCTATACCCAACATTTTGCCTCTCGGTTCAATATTGTGTAATTCGGCGTTGAAATACCGATCCAATTCTGTTCTAAACATCAATAATGATCCAGAAAAACCATAGAACAGGAAGAATAGCCCGGCCAAAAGACCGAGCCATCCATGAAGATTGAATAACCATTTGGTTACCCGATTTTTTCTTTTCCCCACTTGTTTAAAAATTATAACCCAGCGTAATTCTGAACTCTCTTGGCGCAAAAGGCACGTAAGCATTTAAGCCCACCGGATTTGCAGAAACAGGTGTAATCCAAGCACTTCCGTAGTTTGAGCGATTAAGGATGTTATTTACAATTGCATTTACAGAAAATTTACGGTTGGACCAGCCTAAACCAGCATCGATTCTGAAAACCGGCGCGATATCAAGATTTTTTTCCACTGAATACCGACCAGAACGCCCGGTTTGCAACTGGTAGCCACCAGAAACAGAAACACCTTCTATTGCACGAAAAGGCAATTTATAGTTTAACCAGGTATTTTGAATGTGTTTGGTTAAGTACGGCGAGGGAAGCCCGACTAACGCCGGATTGGCGTCTTTAGAGATTTCTGCATCGGTATAAGCATAATTGATTACCGCGTTAAGGCCTTTAACAATTTCGCCTTTTAAATCAAACTCAATGCCTTTTGCTCTGGTTTGCCCAATCTGTGATTGAAGATTTGTAGAAGGATCGGTTACGATAATATTATCGCGCGTTAAGCGATACATAGAAATAGTGGTATTCCATTTTCCATTCGCCCAGTCTTTTTTGAAGCCAAATTCAAAATTTTGTCCTTTTAACGGTTGGAATACGGTTCCCGAAGCACTTATCCCGCTTTGCGGCGTAAATGTGTTGTCGAAAACAGCGTATATAGCAAAATCTTGTCTTAGCGAATAACTCAGTCCTAAGCGTGGCGTAAGCACCCAATCTTTAACCTCACTTGTGGTTGGTATTGACACCGCACTTCTAGAACCTGTTACACGTGCAGACAGCGTAAGTCTAAGCCGATCATTAAGCGCATGTATTTCATCCTGAAGGTAAGCTGCATAATATTCTACCGATTGTTTATTGGTTGCAATATCTTCTAAACGACCTTCCTTTCTATTCGAATCGAAATTAATGCCGTAAACCGGATTATTTACATCTAAATAATAAAGCGTTTGATTGGCTGTTTTATCGTTGTAACCAGAATACGCAAGAAGGTTTTTACGATTAGCATCTAAACCTACCAAAATTTTATGTTTAAGCGATCCGGTATTAACTTCTCCATTCAAGAAGGTTTGAACAGCAAAAACATTGGTATTAAAACGCTCGTAGGTAACCCTTCTCGGCAGCAAATTTGGTGCAGCAGCATTGTAAGAAGAAACAAAAAAGTAATTTCCATCTAAACTGCTTCCGGCAAACAAACCTTTTGCTGTAAAACTCCAACGATCTGAAAGCTGATTTTCATACGTTAAAAAAGCATTTCGCTCGGAAGCTTTAACCGGATCTTTCCCCGGATCGGCAATACTGAAATCGCTTGGTAAAGAGGAGAAACCATTCGGTGTGAAAACTGTTAGCAGGTATTGCAAAAATTCTTGCTTCTGATAAATAAATTCTGCCGTAATGGACGATTGTTTATTGATGTTGTAACGCAATACCGGATCGATAACGAATTTGTCATTAAACGCAAATTTCTGAAACGATTTGGCCTTTTGCCCCACAACATTAAGCCGATACGCCCATTTTTTATTCTTATCCAGCGTGCCGTCAAAATCACCGCTCAGGCGAAAAAGGTCCCAACTTCCGGCAGTAAAGCTCACACTGTTGTTAAATGTACCGGTTGGCGCTTTGGTCACAATATTGAACGAACCTGCAGGATCGCCAACAGCATTCATAAAACCTGCCGGGCCTTTAATAAATTCCATTCTGTCAATAATTGCGGCGTCTTCTGGCATTGGGCCATAATAAATCATGGAAATATCCATTCCATTTCTCAGTGTATTTACACCGGCTCCGCGCATAAAAATAAATGGTCCGTAAAAATCTGCGGTATTGTTTCTAATGGCACCGCTTACATTTCTAGTAATGCTTTCGTTAACATTAACAGACTGTTGATCAAGTATAATACTACGATCTACCTCTTGTATATTCTGAGGTAAATTAAGCAAGGGCGTACGGAGTTTTAACGAGGCAGAAGATTGTTTTAAATTGTACCTCCGGTAGTAACGGCTTATAATTTCAACGGCTTGTAATTCTTTAACGATAGTATCTTTTTTTATTTTAGTAGTGTCTGAAGTATTGCTGGTTTTGTTCTGCGCAAATAAGCCAGAGGAACAAAGCAGTAGCCCAACAGCTAGTATAATTGTTTTCATAAAATGCTCCGGAAAAATATTTCCGGCATGTTGTATTGATATCCCCGAAGTTATAGTTTTAGACTATCCAGCAGATGATCTGATTGAACCATTACTTTACGGAAAAGACTATCCAAAGCTTTCACTTTTTCCAGTTCGCCCGTAAAATACATTGCTGGTGCGCCTTTAATATGGCTTACATCAGGTTCAAAATTATTCATCCAATGTTCCATCTGGTGATTGGCGTGATCTATCTTTGCAATTGTATTTTTGGCGCTATTTTGAGCTTTTACACTTAAACTTCCGGTACGAAGTAAAGAATCCAGCAATGTACGCTGGCGGAAAGTAACATCGCCATCGGCCATTACTTTATCGTGTACGGTTACAACTTCACTGCGGATTTGTTTATAATCCGGTTCAGTTGCACAAGATGAAATAAAGGCGGCAAATAACAGTCCGCAGGCGTGTAAAAAAAGCTTCCGCATAACTTACAACAGGGAATATCATGGGTTAAAAAATAAATATATTATGAGATCAAATTGCCCGGAATGACAAAAACTAAGGCAACTTGTCTGACCCCGAAACAGATAACATCTGACCGGTTTATTTTTTAAACACTTAACTTGGGTGGCTGGAAAATAGATAAAGATCGGCCAACGGGATTTTCGACCGGAATAGATGGATAGTTCCGCTGAGTGAAAGCTGGAGCCAATGAAAAACGAAGTACAGCTACAGGCATAGCCAACTGATATGCATTGCGCAAATTATCGCGCTCCTGTTTTTTCTCTTTTTCTTCGGCCTGTTTAAGTTTTTTCAACAAATAACATTTTCCGTTGCAATGCATCCAGGGTCTGCTTTTATTTTCACAAAAACGTTGCGCCAATTCCTTTTGGTTTGCTTCAAAACCCACATACGTAAATGCCACAGAAAAATGTGAAGCAATTAGTGCAAAGAGCAAGAAAACTACAACCAAACGTTTAAACATACCGCCGCAAATATAGGAAACGATAAGGCCATTCACCAAACCAACTTCGATTTAAAGTTTTCAATTCGTTTCTTTTTTAGATGTGTAGAAGCGTTAGTAAATGAGTGGATACCAGAAACCATATAGTACATTTCTGGTTTATATTATAAATTTAACGGACCCAAAATTCATTTATGTTGACAGACAATGTCAGAACGCTCATATTAACACTCAGAATTGAGGAAAATGCTCAGCAATATTTTAACACCTTGCGAAAACAGCATTTTCCGCCCGAGAGAAATATTCTGAATGCACATTTGACCTTATTTCACAAATTGCCGGATACGCCGCAAACGAAGCAAATTTTATCGGAAATTGATATTCTACCTTTCACAATTGACATTGTAGGGCTAATGAACCTGGGTAACGGCGTAGCTTTCAAGGTAAATAGTGCACAACTAATACAGCTACATACAGAATTACGTTCTGAATTTGCAGGCGAACTGAGTTTACAAGACCAACAAGGATTTAGACCACATATTACCATTCAAAACAAGGCAAATCCGGAAATCGCCAGGGCTTTAATTCAAGATTTAGAAAAACGTTTTAAACCTTTTAATGCAAAGGTACTTGGTCTTGACGTATGGTACTATCTTGACGGACCGTGGGCACACAAAGAATATTTCCCTTTTTAAGTTTCATTTTTAGTCTTTGCAGCACTGCATTTTTTACTGCAATACAACACAGATGCCCAGTTTTTTTCCCATTTTTTCCTCCAGCTAAAGGGGCGTTTGCAAACCGGACAAATCTTTTCTGGTAGGTTTTCCTTTTTGATATTCTTCATTGGGATCAGTAAGCAAAAATAGAACCAGCCGAAATAAATCAAATTTAAGTTATTTACCGAAACTGATTCACTTCTATGGCGGTAAAATCTAACATCGAAATATACCTTTATTGAATCAAACAATTTTAAAAGTTGTGCGTTTTAGGCATACGCTCTCACAAGATTTGGTCAGCGTAAATAACGTCTAATTAATCGCTCCATGACTAAAAGAATTATCCTCGCAGTTCTTGCGGTATTTATCGTTTTATCCGGTGTAACATTCTGGATTTTCAACTCCTTCGATCAAACCATAAATGAATCCAAAAACCGCACAGAAGCAGATTTTACGACTGCAAAATTTGTTGTGGGCCAGCTTTGGGTTATGCAAAAAAAGCAAAGCGAACGTGTTTTGATTTCCTACCTATTTATCAAACCAACAAATGAAGAAATTAATCTTCGTCTGCCCTGGCAGGGAAATTCTGAAGATGTAGATGCACTTGCCGACGAAATTCCTGAAAATAGCACTATTGAAGTAAAGGTTTTAAAATCGCAGTTGGAAGACGCGAGAAAAAGCGGACCGATGAAAGCAATTTCGCGCTTCATTATGGGCGATAAACGCGAAGTAACAATTTTCAAACTCAGCATCAAAGGTAAAACTATAGTAGAAAAAGATATACACGATTGGGACGAAGCAAAAGTAACCTTGTTAAATCGCTTAACAGATAACCCATGGTTGCTCATTATTCCTTTTTTTATACTAATGTATATCATCGGATTAGTTAAGCGCAGGCAACTTAAAAAACAAAATGCTTAAAAATGTCCAGATATTATCAAATCAATACAGATTCCATCGTAATTAAACCGCTGGCTTTTTTAATCCCGGTAGGCTTTACTGTAGTTGCAATATTGCTGGTATTGCCATTATCCATCATTCTCATGCTGGTAAAAGGCCACATTGAAGATATAGAAATCAAATATTTTGCCAGTTATCTCTTCATGTTACCCCTATTGCTTGGTTGTATTCCATTTTTCACTTACGGCAAACAGCAAATTATTTTTGATGGGAAAAGTCAAAGTATTTTCAAACAAACTGTATTTAAAAAGCATTTGCTAATGCGTTTTGATGAAGTTGCTTCAATAACTTTTGCCATAAGACTTGGTCTGGCTTACTATATAAAAAGTATTGACGATCGTTATGGTAAAGGTTTTCGGATCTCTCCGTCTTTTACCGGCGAACAGGATAAAGCCAAAGTTTACTTTGATGAAACACTGCTCCCTGAGATTTGGGTCATCATTCAAAAGGGACAAGTAGAAATTCAGCCGAGCGAAGCAGCTCCTGTAAATCCAGATCAAATGACATTCTATGTTCGCCATCATCAAACATTTGAATTGAAAAAAGGTAGTATTTTGAAACTTTTGCTTCCCTTACTCCTCTTCGCCATTTTCGCTGGGTATTTTTGGTTCAATTTACTCACTAAAGTGGCTCCGAGCGACAGCGATAAACGTTTGTCTGTTTTTGTGCTAATACCGATACTGTATTTTTTACTTTCTGCAACCAAGCGTATTGTATTTGATTTAGGCAGCAAAAAAATAAAGGTTTACCGCCTCGGTTTATTGTTTAAAAGTTATAACGTTAGTAATTTTGACGGATTTAATATTGTGAGAAAAACCTATAATGGTGCATACAGCGGAACCGATTTAAGACTAAAATTCAAAGCAAAATCTTCTGTAACCGAACTTACTTTAGGCGATTTTGGCAAAACAAATCCGATCGAGAGTATGATTACAGAGACCGAGTATATTCTGAAAACGATGTTAAATTATGAGCAAACTAAATATTGAAGCGGCCGGACCGGAAGACTATGAACAAATGATTGTGATATGGGAAAAATCTGTGCGCGCCACACATCACTTTCTATCCGAAACCGATATTCTCGCCTATCGGGAGTTAATCCTCAATGAATATTTTGATCAGGTAGAATTGTTTAGTTTAAAACTGGAAGATGAGATTAAAGGTTTTATCGGCTTAAATGGTCAAGCAATTCAAATGCTTTTTATTCATCCCGAAGCGCGCGGAGATGGTTTTGGTACTTTATTGATTGATTTTGCCAAAACAACTCATGGCGCAAACACGGTTGATGTGAATGAACAGAATATACAGGCAATTGGATTTTACGAAAAATTGGGCTTCACAGCTTTTGATAGAACTGAGGTAGATGCCGCAGGCAAACCTTTTCCGATACTTTCTATGGCTATAAATAACTAATACTTTTTTTAACGCTTCTCTTCGTCTACTTACCAAACCGAATAATGTCTGAACATCTTATACAATTATTAGTAATGGCGGGTGTTGCCGGCGGCGCACTTGCATTTTTCTATACTATGCTGTTAAAGCTGCATGGTTTTGAACGCATACAATATAAATATGTGGCACTAACCTTAATAGCCATTATCATTCTTTTGGGCTTAGTTAGTTTTGAAACCGCCGGAATTGGCTGTTTTATAATTGGAATAGGTGTATTTGTTCTGGCGATTGCCCATTTGATACGCGGCACCGCGGAGGGACTCAAAGAGCAGTCGGAAAATTTTACAAAAACAGACTACAGAAACGGAAATCAGGAAAAGCATAAAGCCGATTTCAATAACTATGTTGGCGTAATCTTTCACCTTGTGGTTATCGTATTAATTTCACTTTCGATTTTCACCTACTCAGATCACGCACTTTTGGATAAAGATAAAACCGATAGACTAATTGCCGATGCATTTTTCCAGTTCATTAGCACCATTATGCTTATGCTTTTAGGCATATTTAATCCATTTGTTGCACCATCAAAAAAAATAATGGGTTTAGCAGAGCAAGTAGATCCGGTTAAATTCCCTAAAATTTATCAGCTTCTATCTAAGAAAGTTTTCTGGGTAGCCGCAAAAGTTCTATGTTGCATCGCAATAGTCGGTTACTTCATGCATAAAGGGTATTTTAACATGGTTGCCTGGAACAGCGAATCGCCTTTAATGAATGTTTATTTGCTTCTAATTGGCTTTTTTATTCTTACAAATTTTGTTCAAATGGTGCGCCAACCCGAATATTTTTTAACAGGAATCTTTTCAGAATAACGATGCTGTTTCGCTCTGCATTTTTGAGTATATTCTTAAGTGCCATACTCGTTGTTAGCACTATGGTTATTTCAATTGCTTTAAATGTTGATATGAATAAACTCAAAGTAAGTTCAGAAACGATCCTTTTTCTGGGTTTTAATATTGTGATGTGTTACAATGAATTTAGGCTAGCCAGAAGATAAAAATGCTGCCCGGCATATTTCTGTTTACGCATGCCTGAATTTCAAATTCTGTACACTAAAAATTTAAATAATCTCATCTGTGTCCTAATTTATTTATAATTCTGTATCTTTTGGTTGTGTTGCTTTAGTACTAGCTTTGACAAACAACACTAAAAACCAAACACTTGAAAACAAAACACATTATCCTTTCTTTTTTAACTGTAATCATCTGGGGATTAAATTTTATCGCCATTCATTCAGGCTTAAAAACCTTCCCGCCATTTTTATTGTGTGCCGTTCGCTTCGGGTTGGCGGCAATTCCGTTGGTATTTTTCCTACCAAAACCAAAAGGACGCTTTAGCTTAATTTTAGGTTATGGCGTTTTCACCTTTGCATTGCAATTTGGCTTAATGTTTACTGGCATTTACGTTGGTTTATCGCCGGGTTTAGCCTCATTGGTTGTGCAGGTTCAGATATTTTTTTCTATGGGTTTAGCGGCATTATTTTTTCACGATGTACCAACCAAATGGAAATTACTTGGCGCTTTAATTTCTTTTGCCGGCTTAGGTATTGTGCTTGCCAACGTAGACGGCAGCAGCACAATAATCGGTTTTGTGCTTTTAATTTTATCAGCTTTGGCTTGGTCTGTCGGCAATATGTTTTCCAAAAAAGTTGCGGCAAAATCGCCGCTGTCGCTGGTGGTTTGGGGAAACCTTGTGGCCTTTCCTTTAATGCTGCTCGCTTCTGTAAGTTTTGAGGGAACCGCAGCCATATCACATGCTTTCCTTAGTATTAACCTCGAAACCGCTCTCGCCATTTTTTATACCGTTTATCTGTCTACATTAGTTGGTTATGGAATTTGGGGTTTCCTGTTAAATTCTTATCCAACTGCATCTGTTGTGCCTTTTACTTTATTAATCCCGGTTGTTGGCCTTTTAAGTTCAGCCTTGTTACTAGGTGAAAGTCTGCCGGCATGGAAACTTATTGCATGTATGTTTATTATTTTTGGTCTGGCGTTTAATTTACTTGAGAAACAAATCAGGCAATTTTTCAGCGGAAAACTAAAAATGCTCACTAAAAGTGATGCAGATGTGTTTTAGAAAATTGTATATGGTAAAAAGCTCAATCATCTGTATAATTTATTCTGAAATATCAAGCTCATGAATAGAGATTCGTTATACATCCGCATTGCGCAAACAATTGAAGACCAGATTGGAGCACAAACACTTAGAATTGGCGATAAACTTCCATCAATACGGTCGATCCAGAAAATCTACAATGTAAGTATGAACACAGCACGGCAAGCATTTGCAGAATTAGAAAGTCGTTCGTTGATAGAGTCACGCCCAAAGTCCGGATATTTTGTGAGCAACACTTCACAGCGGAAAATGGCTCTTCCTTCAGTAAGTCAGCCTTCGGTTTCTGTAAATGGTATCAACCCTGACGATCTCGTAAAAAAAGTTTTCATGGCTCTGGGAAACCGTTCTGTAACACAGCTTGCATTGGGTATTCCAGATCCGGGTTTATTGCCTATCGCAAAATTAAACAAGAGTATGGTTAAGGTTCTTCGCACGTTTGAAGGCAGTGGAACAGCAATGGAACCTGCGCAAGGCAGCGTTAATTTACGACGCAACATAGCCAAATGGAGTTATGTACTGGAGGGAAAAGTTACCGAATCAGACCTCGTTACCACCGCCGGAACAACCAGCGCAATTTACCATTGCCTTACCGCGGTAACTAAACCCGGAGATACGATTGCCACAGAAAGCCCTGTATATTTTGGCATTCTTCAACTTGCAAAATCTATTGGTTTAAACGTTATTGAATTGCCTACACATCCGGTAACAGGCATAAACCTCAATGCATTACAAAATGTAATTCATACTATACAAGCCTGTTGTTTTACCACAAATTTTAATAATCCGCTCGGCAGTTTAATGCCCGACCAGAATAAAAAAGACCTCGTTTCGCTCCTTACCCGACATAATATTCCGATGGTTGAAGATGATTTATTTGGAAATCTTTTCTTCGGGACTTCCAGACCCAAACCCTGCAAAGCATTTGATGAGGCTGGAATTGTAATGTGGTGTGGCGGTGTTTCTAAAACACTGGCACCAGGCTATCGCGTAGGTTGGATTGCGCCGGGAAAGTTTAAAGATCAGATTATCTGGCAAAAACTGGTTCAAAATGTTGCTATACCTTCGCTGCAACAAGAAGCTATTGCCGATTTTCTAGAACATGGACGTTATGACCATTACCTGCGCAAATTGCGACAGACTCTATATACCAATTGTCTGAAATTTCAACGTGCGATTGAACAATATTTCCCCAAAAGCACCAAAATTTCGCAGCCGCAGGGCGGATTATTCTTGTGGCTCGAATTAAATAGTAAAATAGATACCGTACAGGTTTTAGATCTTGCATTAAAGCATAAAATTAGTTTCGCTCCGGGAAGAATGTTTACCCAACACAATCAGTTTCACAACTGTATGCGGTTAAATTTCGCTTTGCAGTGGACCGAAAAATTGGAAGAAGATTTAAAAACGCTAGGAGAAATTATTTGCCGGATAGACGAGGCGTAGCAATTGAATCTTCAGGAATGGAAAGCCCAGGTCGCGAAAATTGACCGAGATTTCTATTTTTGCGGGATGAATACAAATATCACTATACAAAGCACATTTAAATGTTTACTAACAGCAATTGTTGCATTTCTTTTCTTTAATACGTCTGCTGTAGCGCAAAACAATGGGATTGATCTTGGTTTACGCGTCGGGATGGGCAGATCGAACATCAAAACCGGCATTTCCGGAAGATATTTTTTAGACAATGATGTAGCGGTAGAAGGTATACTGAGTTTAAGCGGATCTGGCGGAGTTGCCTTATTCGGGCAGAAATACTTTCCGCTGGATAACGGGCTTCGTTTCTTTGCCGGTGGCGGTGCTTACCTTGGTTTTAGCAGCCGCAATTTACTGGGAATAAGCGGAATAGCCGGAATTGAATATCAGTTTGAAGAGTACCCGATTTCTGTAAGTTTTGACTGGAAGCCAGAACTTAATCTAATTGACAATGCAAGATTCAATGGCGTACCCGTAGCACTTACCGCACGTTATCGTATTGACTGGTAGTCCTTTCTATATCGAAACAATCAAAATGGCCCTACAACTGCTATTTTGATTGTTATCAAAAACTTAAAATTTAATTAAACCATCTTTACTTATTCAATGTTCATTTTGAAAAAAAGATAAATATGCTTAATCTTCAATCTCTATTCAATCAATACAATGAAATTCTCGGAAAAATCAGTGCCACTCAAAACAAACTAGAGCAGGAAAATCCAACAGATCTTTCCGTTCTGGATTTTGTAGATGCCGAAACTGCAGACCGCTTTCTGGCTGAGCAGGAAGTTCATCAGAATATGGAAAACGAACTCGAGCAGCTTAACATCGAATGTGCAGAAATTGAAGAAGAGCTGTCTACCAAACTTTGCTCAATTGGCACAAAGGTATTGGTTGATGATCTGCGCGACCACAAAAAAGTTTTTATCTATTGCGAAGAGGGTACCATTATTTGCGAGGAATGTAGCAATCAGCCAGACACCATTTAAGATTTAGTGGTGTACTAAAAATCAAAAGTAAATCGCTGCTTCAGGAAACAAATCAGAATTTCAGATTTCGCTCTTTTAGAACGCCTTCAAGCGCTTCATTTTTAGCCTTTGAACTGTTTGTTAGCTTGTAGGCAAAAAACAAAGGAATCAAAGTTAAAAGTCCCCAGGTGTTTTTAAAAACGCTAAACGCGATAATGCCGACTAAAAACCCCACCAGTACGGCATTTATAATAACCGCAGATTTCATTTTTTTAGCTTCTTGAAGCAATTCTTCGTCACTTAGGTTGCGTAAATCTAACTCTTCCATTTTCGATTTTTGATGCTGTTAAACTTTGATAACAGCTTGCCTACATTCTATTGAATCGCGATACAAAAGCGTTTTGTATCGTCAGAAAATGATCAGGAATTGGAGCCGTTAACGGCAACTAAACTAATATTTTTGCTTGTATTTCGCAAATTATTTAGAATGCTGCATCTGGCGATTGGTAAAACTTTATTTCTAACTGTTTTTCGCTACAAGGCGGATATTTGGATGAGAAGCAATTATTTCAAGAAGAATATCAAAATAGGTTTTGCCAGTGCCCTGCTCCAGTTCCTCTAATTGTTCTTGATGAAATTTCTTATTAAACGGCGATTCTGGCTTCAATTTATTCAGGTAATAATTCCGTGTAGCTTCAAACCCAAGACATTCGCGGCTATGACCTATATTTTCCCAAACCAGATCTACTTCTTCTGCACCGCGCAGCAAACCGAAATTTCCATAAAGTAAATCGTCAAAAGCATCTAAACTTTCGCCAATCTGCCAGTCTTCTTCTTTCATAAATACAGCATTTATTTCTATATAGAATGAAGAAATACCTGAAATATTAAAACCTTTTAATATAATTTCTGGTCGGATAGTAACAGGAGTTTGGATAGGCAAAGACATGATGTTGTTTTGAGTAACCGTAAATTCTGACACAATATAATTTGCATTTACACTTTATGCAAAATCAAATATGGATTAAACAAAAATTTCCAGCAAAAAAACTTTTAAACAAAAAAAACCTGCTGATGTAGCAGGTTTTTTTGTTGTTTTGCGGTGAGGGCGGGATTCGAACCCGCGGTACCGTTACCAGTACGACAGTTTAGCAAACTGTTCCTTTCGGCCTCTCAGGCACCTCACCGTTTTCCGTGTTTTTCGTAGTATCTACGTCGTTTTCGGTGTGCAAATATAGCAACAAAAGCTATTCTTCAAAAAAAAATTTAAGAAAGATTTTGATAATCTATACGCACATGGTAGATGCTCATCAACATCGTCTTGAAAATCAATTTGATAGTCTCAATATCTTTTAAAGTTAAATCGCAATCATCTAACTGATTTTGTTCCAATTTATAGTTAATTATCCGTTCAACCAGGTCATTTATGTTCTGCGCGTCGGGATTTTTCAGACTTCTGGAGGCAGCTTCTACCGAATCGGCCAACATTAGAACGCCGGTTTCTTTACTAAAAGGAATTGGGCCCGGGTAACGGAAAATATTTTCATCCACGAATTTCTCTGGGGAATTTTTAAGAAACGACTGATAAAAATAATCGACGCGGGTATTGCCGTGGTGTGTGCGAATAAAATCAATAATTGCTTCGGGCATTTGATGCTTTCTAAGCGTTTCAATTCCTTTATGTACATGCTGAATGATAATTTGTGCACTTTGCTCATACGGAAGCTTATCGTGCGGACTGACAGCTGTATTTTGGTTCTCGATAAAATATTGCGGATTATCCATTTTGCCAATATCGTGGTAAAGTGCTCCTGCCCTTACTAAAACAGAGTTACCGCCGATTTTAAAAATCGCAGCTTCTGCCAGATTCGCCACCTGCAAAGAATGCTGGAAAGTTCCCGGAGCTTTAAAAGCAAGCTCGCGCAGCAGCTTATTATTGGTATTGGTAAGCTCGATAAGGGCAACATCAGAAGTAATCCCAAAAATCCGCTCAAAAAGATAAATTAACGGATAAGCCAATAGTGAAAGTAGCACACTAAAGATAAACGGTACAAAATTTATCCATTCTATCTCACCAAAAGTTCCTTCACGCAGCAATGCAATTCCAATAAATGAAACAAGATAGGCCAGCAAAATGTACATGGCCGAAAGCAAGAAACGTTCACGTTTAACAAAATTTTTGATGCTGAATATGGCAACCATTCCGGCCGTTACCTGGTAAAAGACAAACTCAAAACTATTTGGCACAAAAAAACCAGCAATCAGAATCACCAGCATATGCAGGTAAAGCGCCAAACGGGTATCAAACAAAATTCGGATGATAATGGGAACAATACAAAAAGGTATATAATACAAATTTGGGATTTCCATCTTTATGGCCCAGGTAAGCGCCAGCAACATACCCGTTGTAACCAAAAGTAAAAGAGATAGTTGCCGGTCATCAGCAAAAATATCTTTACGAAACAGGAATAGAAAAGACATTAAAATGGTTAGAATAAAGCTCACCAACACTACCTGACCAAGATATATAAGCGTTCTGTTCCCTATAGTTTTGGTCTGCGCATCATATGCCGCTTTGTAAGATTCCAGTTTCTGGTAAATATCTTCATCAATGACATCATTTTTCGCCACAATAAGTTCACCTTTCTGCACCATTCCTTTCGTGGTAGAAAGGTTGTTTACAGTATTTGTTTGAATAACCTGCGTTAGTCTTTCATCGAAAGTAATGTTTGGTGTAATGTGGTCTTCAGCAAGATTGGTTACCACATCTGTAATCACCTGGTTTGTAGCTTTAAAATTGGCTTTAAAATATTCCAAAGCAGTTTCTGCAGTAAAAATATCCTGCGTATTGCGTTGTCTGGAAATATTATTTTCCATCATGGAAAAATCATAGTTTTTCCCATTGGTCTGATGTTTACTGTTAATGCTGATTATACCGCGCTTATAAATTGCATCTAACAGCCTGTACGAACTGCTTTTAAACGCATCGCGCACTTTATCATTTAACTCTGTCGACTTCCATTTAATGTCAAATTCATTAGAAAAAGCTTCCAGAGCGCTGCTGGCTACATCCCGATTTAATTGATAAACCGGCAACACATCTTTCAGAGCATTTTTTTTATCGATATTAACCTGAGGGTTTGTTTTTAATATCGCAAAACTAAACGGTGCAACCACATCCTTATTCATCCATACCTTGTTTTTTTCAAACTCATACCGGAAACGAGGTTGTTTAGGTAAAAAAAGTGTGATCACAAAGACCGTCACAACCATCATGAGGTACTTGAAGTTTGACGAATACTTGCGGTAGAGGATTTTATGTGAATTTTTTTTGATTTTGGCCAAAACGGTAAAATTATGTTGAAGTCAAAAATAGCATTTTTATCTAAATTAAATTTTGCTCCTTTTTGTTTGCTTTTTAAAAAATAAATCATTTATTTTATGATATCAAATTAATATCAATCATGTATCAGGAAAAAATCATTAATCCGCCTTCGGGCTACCTTACCTTTGCGTTATTTCTGGCGTTAATAGGTGTATCTGTTTTTTGTTTTGTAACGGAAAGTTACATTTGGGGCTGCTGCTTGCTTGCCTTTAATTTCTTTTTAGTTTTGCCCGGCCTTATTATCAATAATCCTAATGAAAGCAAGGTACTTACCTTATTTGGAAAATATGTTGGTACGGTAAAAACGGATGGTTTTTTCTGGGTAAATCCCTTAACTACAAAAAAGAAAGTTTCTTTAAGAGCAAACAACTTAAACGGGCAGCAACTCAAAGTAAACGACAAGCTGGGAAATCCTATTGAAATTGCTGCAGTAGTGGTTTGGAAAGTGAATGAAACGGCCAAAGCTACCTTTTCGGTAGAAAATTACATGCAGTACGTTTCTATACAAAGTGAAGCTGCTGTACGTCACCTGGCCAATATATTTCCTTATGATAATTTTGAGGATGAAGAAGCAACAATTACATTAAAAGATGGCGCTGATAAAGTAAGCAGCATTCTGGAAACCGAACTTAATGAAAGGTTATCTCGCGCCGGAATTGAGGTAATTGAAGCGCGGATATCACATTTGGCTTATGCACCGGAAATTGCCAGCGCCATGCTGCAAAGACAACAGGCAACGGCTGTAATTGCTGCACGTAAGCAAATTGTAGAAGGTGCTGTAGGTATGGTAGAAATGGCACTTGCCAAACTATCTGAAAAAGGAATTGTAGAATTGGACGAAGAACGCAAGGCAGCTATGGTAAGTAATCTTTTAGTGGTATTGTGTGGAGAACGTAATGTTGCCCCAATTGTCAATACCGGATCGCTTTACAACTAATTTTAAAACAGCACAAGGCCAAATTTTAGCGTACAAACGCTGAAAGTTCGCGGCAAAAGATAATCCCGAGATAAAAATTCGGACAATTAAATGCAATAGAAAGGATGGCGGATAAAGATAAAAAAGCTTTTGCGCTGAGGATTAGCCCGGCATTGCTTAAAGACATTGAAGCCTGGGCAATGGATGAGTTCAGAAGTACAAACGGACAAATTGAATTTCTACTTAGTCAGGCTGTAAAATCAAGAAGGCGAAGTAAAGGAAAACCCAATCAAGAGGAATGATGAAAATCATTCCTCTTTTTTATGCCTTAGGCCGGTTAAAAAAATTATTAAAAAATAACATCTGATACTGGATTGCATTTCCCCAGTATTCGAAATTATGAACACCCGGACGGGTGATGTAATCATGATTAATGTTGTGCTCAAGAAGCTTCTCATGTAACTTTTGATTCACATTGTAGAAAAAATCTCCGGTACCGCAATCAATTATAATTGCAAGGTTATTTGGTGTAAGCAAATGCAACTGGTTAATTACCGTATTTTTCTCCCAGCGTTCAGGAAACCGTGCGTAACTACCCAGGCGTTTGGCAATATCCCAGTTTAAAGGAAATGGACGAATATCAACACCCCCACTCATACTGCCGCATGCACCAAAAACATCCTGATGTCGAAAACCGAGATATAAGCCCCCGTGACCGCCCATACTTAAACCCGTTATGGCACGACCGGATTTGTTTTTGATGGTTTGATAATGTGCATCAATATAACCAACCAATTCTTTTGAAACATAGGTTTCATATTGATACGACGGATCAACCGGGCTGTCCAGATACCAGCTTGTTACACCCCCATCGGGCAAAACAACGATCATTCGATAAAGATCGGCAAGCTTTTTAACCACATCTTTATTCGGAGTCTTATTTACCCAATCGGCGTAATTGCCTCCTGCACCATGTAAAAGATACAAAACCGGTAATTCCGTGTCACTGCCAGATGTTTCTGGCTTAACTACAACAGCTTTAATATCTTTATGCATTACATCGCTATGCGTAACTATCGTATCTACACTAGCAGCACGAATATTTGAAATTGAAAACAGAATAAAAAAACCTGCAGATACAGATATTTTGATGAAGTGCTTTTTGAACATAGGGAGGTTTTAAAGTATAAATATAGGATTTCAGAACCTGAAAGTAAATACAGGAAACCCGAAGAATTTTATATCCGGAAACAGATCCGACTTTATTTATAAGGGATAAGCAGTCTCACTTTTCGGTTCAGATAAGACAAAGAAGCTTTGTACAGTAGTAATATTTGGTAAAGTTGACAGTTTATTTCTTAGAAAAAGATGATAGGCATCCATATCACTCGTTGCAATACGCAATAAAAAATCATTTGCCCCTGTCATCTGCAAACACTCCATTACTTCAGGAAATTTCGAAACTTCTTGTTCAAAATCATTTAATGTTTTTGCAGTATGATCATTTAGCAATACCTGCGAAAATGCAATAAGGTTACGGTTTATCTTTTTACGATCGAGTATGGCCACAATTTTTTTAATGTAACCTTGCTCTTTAAGCTTACGAATACGCTCGTGTACAGCTGCGATTGATTTATTAAGCTTTCCGGATAATTCTTTATTGGTGAGCGAAGCATCTTCCTGTAATAACTTTAAAATCTTTAAGTCTGTGGCATCTAATAAGTTTTGCATGTTTGAAAGATTTTTGTTTCTAGGATTAAGACTTTAATCATATCCGTAAATTTTCCTGTAATAATATAAATATCAATAAAATTTCTTGATTATTTAGTTTTGGTTGATTTATTATGACCATATAATCAATTTTGTAGGAGAATTTCACCATTAAAAAATCACTCCCGATGGAACTTACTTCAGCTGCCAAAGTAGATTATTCAATGCAAAACAAATTTGCACACCTGGAATTATTGGTTGGCAATACGCCAATGCTTGAATTGAATTACAACATTCAGGGTAAACCTGGTAAAATCTATGCGAAGTGTGAACATTACAATTTTACCGGAAGCATAAAAGACCGCATGGCTTTATTTACGCTTAAGCAAGCCTATGCAGAGGGTGTAATAAAACCGGGCGATCTCATTGTTGAAGCAACCAGCGGAAATACGGGAATTGCTTTTGCAGCAATTGGACGTGCACTTGGGCATCCGGTAAAAATTATTATGCCGAACTGGTTAAGTAAAGAGCGTATTGATATCATTAGCAGTTTGGGCGCAGAGGTGCAACTGGTAAGTAAAGAGGAAGGTGGTTTCTTAGGCAGCATCTGCATGGCCGAAGAAATGGCTTTACAAAATCCTGATGTTTTTTTACCGAAACAATTTGAAAACGACGCCAATCCATCGGCACATGAATTTTCTACCGGATTGGAAATCTGGAATCAACTGCAAAACAAACAGTTAGTTCCTGATGCATTTGTAGCGGGCGTTGGAACCGGTGGAACGATTATGGGTGTTGGAAAATTCTTGAAACAGAAAAACCCCGACGTTAAAATACATCCGCTTGAGCCTGCAGAATCGCCTACGTTAAGTACTGGTTACAAAGTCGGAAGTCATCGCATCCAAGGCATATCTGACGAATTTATTCCCGAAATCATAAAACTGAAAATGTTAGATGAAATTGTAAAAGTAAATGATGGCGATGCCATTTTAATGGCTCAGAAACTAGCAAAACAATTGGGTTTAGCCGTAGGCATTTCATCTGGTGCCAATGTAATTGGCGCCATTAAACTACAACAAAAAATGGGTGATGACGCGATAGTAGTTACGGTTCTGTCTGATAGTAATAAAAAATACCTCAGTACAGATTTGATGAAAATCGAACCCGTAAAATCAGCTTATTTGACCCCGAATGTGATGTTTACCGATTTCAATGCAATCAGTAGATTGTAACACACATCAATCAGAAGTTTAAATTTCTGAATAAAAAAACTGTAAGGTCTGTGACATTTACAGCTATATAGAAGAGCCGCAATTGTAGAAGTTTTGCAGCATCCGAGTTCAATAAAAACAAGGTATTTGCCGGATGGCTTTCCTTGTTTTAACACTTTTTCTTTCTCTTTTGTTGTATAAAATACCGACATTGTTGGTGATTTCCCCTGATCAATTTTTTTAAAAAAATAGTCATGGGAAAAATGATTCTTAACTTTATCCTTCTTCTAATCGCGGCTTTTCAGGCAACCGCTCGTCAAAATATTCAGATTAAACGGAATGATTTCTATATCTCTTCTACTAACGGCGTAAAAATTCAGATCAGAGAAATAAATAACAATCAAAACAATCCCAAATCAATTCCGCTGTTAATGGTGCACGGTGGCGGCCCCGATGCAGTCACCTCATTTGATCTACAAAGTAACACGCCCAGTTTCGCTGAAGAACTTGTAAACAGAGGTTTCCATGTTTACCTGATCAACATCAGAGGCTGGGGTGCTTCTACTTTGCCAGATTATAATCTTAAGGATACAACACAGATAATTGGCAATGTTTACGAGGCCAGTGATGATATTAATGCGGCAATAAACTGGATTACCCAAAAAGAAAGTATTCACAAAGTAAATCTCTTCGGTTGGGCCACTGGCGGACATTGGATTGCTTACGCCTCCGCAAATACTCCAGAAAAGATTGCTAAAATCATTTGTTTGAATACGCTCTATGGCGTAAACGGCAACTGGTCACTTCATGATGCATATGCAGATCGAAAAGATAGCCGCCTGTTTAAAAAACTTTCACTCTTCCGTGAAACAAAAAAAGAAAATCTGAGCAACTCCTGGACAAAAACAATTCCCATACCTGACAAAGAAAGCTGGCGTGATCCTGTTGTTGAACAAAGTTACCGAAACCAGTCACTCAGTTTCAGTACCGATAAAACAATTTTCAAAGTGCCTGGCGGTTATCAGGAAGAAAGTTTTTATATGGCACAGGGAAAAAAATATTGGGATGCAAAAGACATTAAGGTACCTGCATTGGTCATCAGATCGAAATATGATTTCTGGTCGAGGGAAATTGACATTGAAACTTTTAGAAAAGATTTCCCCAATCACATAAGGTCTGAATTTAAAATTATAAATGGTACACATTATGTTTTTTTGGATCGTTCAGAAAATGGACGGGATGACCTGATCAATTTAATGGTCGATTTTGTGAATGAAAAGTAGGTTTTCAGGAAAATTCCCACCCAATCGAAAAAAAAATAAAAAATAATTCAGATTGCTTTAGGTTCACCACTCTAAAACTACCTTATTGATTATCAGGATAAATCACATTGCATAAAAATACATACAATTGAATTATTACGATCTAAAACAGATCTCCGTCCAAAATATTTCCGGAAAATATTTGCACTGATAATATTTTTCCTATATTTGCACCACGATAAACAAAACGGCATATTAAAAAGGAGTTTTTAATGTTTTGTTGAATGCTCGAAAGAGATAAAGATCGATACCAATGTTCGGGATGTAGCGTAGCCCGGTATCGCGCCACATTTGGGATGTGGAGGTCGTAGGTTCGAATCCTGCCATCCCGACAGAAATAAAAAAAAGCCTTTAGATTAAAATTTAAAGGCTTTTTTTATTTAATTCTTTTAACTCAGAAGCCTTTAGAAAAAAAATCTGCTTTTTTCCGCCTCAATTACTTTTGCTGAATACAGTTCGCCGAGATCAAAACATTTGCGGAATCAACTGCAAACATTTTCCTCAACTTCGTCGTTTCAATTACATTCAGTCGCCCTTAGCCGAGTAATTTAAGAAAATGAAGAAACACCTATTTTTTGCGTTTTTAATAACTATTTCTCTATCCCGAAATGCATATGCGCAATATAACTTCGAGCAACTCATTCGCTCCGGACCACAGGATGCTCAAAAACTTGTAGAGGCTTACGCCAATCCCCTTTTATATGGCTTAGGCCTGGGCATGAACAGTGGCTGGACCAATACAGCCCAAACTATTGGTCCTTTACATTTTGATTTACGAATAATGGCTACCGGATCTTTAGTTCCGCAATCGAAACAAACTTTTGACGTAACAAGTATTGGCTTATCAAGCAATTTACGACCTTCCAATCCGGCACAAATCCGTTCCCCGACTTTTACCGGCGATAACAAAAATAACGGTCCGTGGATGGATCTATTCGACGCCAATAATAATAAACTCATTTCGTTTGAACTACCAAGCGCCGTTATCCGCAATCTTGTGCCTACACCACAGATTCAGCTTACCGTTGGCTTACCAGCAAATACAGAGGTCATGCTCAGAGCCGCGCCAAAAATTCGGCTTGGAGAGCATTATGGCTCCATTTCCCTTTTCGGGCTTGGCATTAAACACAATCTGATCAAAGATTTTTTTCCGGGTGCGAAAACAAAAACACCATTTGATCTTTCTGTTCTCGCCGGATACAACACACTTAATTATAGCATGCCCTTAAGTTTGCAGCCCTTAGATGGAATGGTGCCCGAAAATGATGCACAGGTTGCAGACTTCAGTACACAACAGATTTTTGCTAAATTTCACAATATTTTATTGCAGGCAACAATATCCAAACAGTTCTCTGTTTTCACCCCTTTTGCGTCCATTGGTTACAGCATTTCTATGGCGAAACTGGGACTTAAAGGAAACTATCCAATTGTTAACAGCATCAGAGACAATCAAATCGCATACATCACATATGCTGATCCATTTCAAATTGAAAAAACATACCTCAAAACCTTTCGTGGAGATATCGGCTTTCAGGTAAAACTTCCCGTTATCCGGATATACGGATCATACGGCTTTTCAGGTGGATATGGCATGTTGAGCGGTGGCGTCGGTTTAGGCTTTTAAGCGAAGATAGCGCTTTGTTACCTCGAGGTTACTGTTACTTTTAGTTACAAAAGTACCTAAATATACAAGACAAACTTACCTTTACATCCATTAAATAAAATATTCTTAATAATGGATTTTAAAAATAAAAACGTTGTAATTACCGGCGGAACAACCGGAATTGGATTTGCCACCGCCAAAGCATTTATTGAAGCAGGCGCTAAAGTCTGGATAACCGGAAGAAACGAAACCAATCTAAAAAAAGCGTCGGATGAAATCAATAGCGATAACCTCATCACGGTGGTGTCTGACACGTCAAATATGCAAGGCATAGAATTGCTGGAAACAGCTTTTGCTCAGAGTGGTAAACCTCTGGATGTATTATTTCTGAATGCTGGAATAGCAGTTTTCAGTCCCATTGCGCATGCGACAGAAGCAGATTTCGATGCGCAATTCAACACCAATGTTAAAGGGCATTTCTTTACACTTCAGCGTATGCTCCCTTATCTTGTTGATGGAGCCTCAGTGATATTTACTTCATCCACAGTTGCAACAGCCAAGAACATTGGCTCTGGAGTTTATTCTGCTACAAAAGGCGCATTAAATAAAATTGCTCAGATTGCAGCAAATGAACTGGCAGAAAGGAAGATTCGGGTGAATATTGTGAGTCCTGGACCGGTACAAACACCTGGTCTGGAACTCGCAGTACCCGAAGAAGCCAAAGCACATCTTGCTGCTGCAACTTCGCTTCAGCGACTTGGTACACCTAGTGAAATTGCAAAAACAGTTTTGTTTCTTGCGTCTGATGATGCCAGTTTTATCAACGGCGCAGAATTGTTGGTAGACGGTGGTTACATTAACTATGCATTGAAATAAAGCTTTGCAATTCTAAATGCAAAGCCAGGTGGTTTTGCATTTAGAATTAATCTGAATGACTATACCTTACCAGAAACCGCCGGCAATGAGAAGAAAAAGGTACTGCCCTCTCCCAATGAACTTTCTACCCAGATACGTCCTTTTTCGGCCTCTATAAAATCTTTGGAAATGGCAAGTCCCAAGCCCGAACCAGATTTATTTTTTCCATCTGTTGGGACCTGAAAATAGCGGTCAAATAGACGCTGCTGATATTTTTCCTCGATCCCCTTTCCAAAATCGCGGACAGAAAAAACTACATCTTGACCAAGAACTTGTACCGCGAGCTGTATCTGTGATTTCTCTACACTATACCGCAATGCGTTAGATAAAAAGTTCACAAGAACCCAGGCTGTTTTTTGTACATCAGCATAAACTCCGGGCAAATCTGACGCGCAAGAAACATCCAAAGTAATTTGTTTCTGTTCAGCCTGAAACCGAACAGCATCCATTGCATAACTCACAATTTCCATAGGTGTGGCATAAGAGAAACTGAGTTTAAGATTACCGGTTTCTGCCTGAGAAAGATCTAAAAGTTCGCCGGTTATTTTTAACAAGCGCTCAGAATCTTCCTGTATATGTATTAAAAGTTGTTGTTGCTCTTCATTAATTACACCAATGCGTTCATCATTCAACAGTTTCAAACTCATCTTAATTGAAGAAAGAGGAGTTTTAAGTTCATGCGAAACCGTTGCGATAAAGTTTGTTTTTGCTTCATCCAACTCTTTGTATTGGGTTATGTTGTGTAGAATATAGACACTTCCGGCAGAACGTACAGACTGGATTAACGTGTCACCTGCCGGATCTTCAAGATTCGGAACAATAATTTCACGATAATCCAACTGAAAATACGACTCGCGATTGTCTGCATAAATTTTAAGAACTGGCTTTTCCTTTTCTGGTGACACAATTTTCGCTAAAAGTTCATTTTTCATTTGGAGATTTGACACGTTCTTACCGATATTTTCTCCTGCATCGAGATTTAAAAGTCTGGATGCAATTTTATTTAAAAACAATATCTCGCCTTTTTCATTTAAACCGATAATGGCATCTTGCATTTGCTCGATAATTGCTTCAATACGAAGTTTTTCACTCTTTAGCTTGGACAAGTTGCTGTTTTCCCATTCATTAAGTTTTGCTGCCATAAGATTAAAGGATATAGCCAATTCAGAAAACTCATCACGATTATCGAAATGTAGGCGTTGGCTATAATTTCTCTTAGAAATCTGGCGAATGGCAGAACTAAAAGCGGCAAGTGGATTGGCAACAAAACCAGGAAAATTAACAATAAACGTAAAAAGAATAAGAAAACAGAAGGTTGCGGATAGTGCAATATAAATATTTGCGCGCGCGGCAACCGCATTCGCCTCTTCATTTTTACTAAAAATAGCTTTCAGGTTTAGCTCTTCAATGTGGTGAAGTTCTGTGTACAGCTCCCTTATATGCAATTGACGTTGTACAGGTGTTACACTTTCCGTCAACAACTGAAATTTCAATTCAAGCGTTTGAGCTGCTGCGCGTTCTCCCTTTTCCGTAATATTTTGTTTTTCCTGAATTAAAGCCTTCCCAAATGCAACCTTACTTTCTTCCGTTAATGGAAAAGATTGCCTGTCCAGTACTGCACGCATAGCAGATACATACTTTAAACTTTCATAATTGTCTTTCAAAATAACTTTCGACTTATTTGCCAGTTCATTAAGAATCAAGAGCGATATTGATCCGAAGGCAATAACGATTAAAAAGAGAAAGCCGAAACCCAGTCTAAGTTTTGTTTTTATTTTCATGGCGGTTATTTCATACTTAAAACTACTCAGGAAAGAATAACCAGATCAATATCCTTACGCGAAAGATTTTTCAACAGTTCATTCAATACAGCGGAACGCAAAATTAACTGAAAAAGATTCAGATGTGGTTTCCCGATACAAATGGTTGTAATTTCTTTTTCCACAGCTAAATCGAGTATGGTTTGTGTGATGTTGTTGTTTTTTATTTTGATCAGTTCTGCGCCGAGTTCAGTAGCCAGTTTGAAATGATTAATTAAATGGCGTTGCTTGTCTAGCTTTATTCGGGCCGGATTTTCTTTTTCAGTTTGAATATACAGCACAATCCACGGCGAATGATAATAAGATGCGAGCCGCGCAGTTTTCCTGATCACGAGCCCTGCAGTTTCTGCATTGGAAGAAATGCAGGCAAGAAATCGTTCTTTTCGCATTTTAACAGACTTCGGAATTTCAAGCTGTATTTTTCGCTCTACCTGATGAGCAACTTCTCTTAAAGCCAGCTCGCGCAAACGGAGAATTTTATCATTCTGAAAAAAATTTGATAATGCACGCTCAATTTTACTTTCATCATAAATTTTCCCAGCTTTCAATCTGGCAACTAACTCATTTGCAGTGAGATCAATATTTACGATTTCGTCTGCAACATCTAAGATTTTATCCGGAATACGTTCTTTAACTGATATTCCGGTGATGCTTTCAACTTCTTCGTTGATACTCTCCAAATGCTGTATATTTACGGCAGAAATTACACTGATTCCTGCGTCGAGCAAATCCAGAACATCTTGCCAGCGTTTGGCATTTTTGCTACCCTCTATGTTGCTGTGCGCAAGTTCATCTACCACAACAATTTCTGGATGCCGGTTTAAAATTGCGCTCAGATCCATCTCTTCGAGCAGTTTTCCCTTGTAATAAATTTTTCGCCTTTCTACCAAAGGTAAACCTGCAAGTAAAGCATGGGTTTCTGCTCTGTTATGCGTTTCTATATAACCTAAACACACATCAACCCCACTTCGTAATAAACTATGTGTTTCTTGCAGCATTTTATATGTTTTCCCGATACCAGCAATCATCCCAACGTAGATTTTCAATTTCCCACGTCTGGATTTTTGTACCAGATCCAGAAAATGTTTTACAGATTCTGTTTTGTTTTGTGCGTCCATTGGTATTTCTGAAAAGTTTAGGAAGAACGGATTTTATTTTTCTTGTGCTTACCTGCCATTTTTAAGCGCATATAACTGCCCAGACTAATCAAAATAAAAGAGGTAAGCAATTCTATAAAATGATGCATGATCACGTTCCGTTTTTCTAAGTTAAATCATATCTCACACAAAGATCAAAATGAAATGGCCATACTGGCCGATAAACTTGCATTAGCAGAAACACTAGAGTTACCACGCACAAAAACCTGATCTTTACTGTTATATAGCTTCCCCTCGATCCTAAAAACTGCATTGGCGATTGGAGCAAAATCCAGATTGACTGAATATCCTGAAGTTTTAAAGCCATTAGCGGTGTTCGTAAGTATAAATATTCCGTTTTTGTCTTCATAGTATTCAAATCTTCCAGCCAGTGCCCATTGCTCAGCAAATTTGTATTGAACAATAGCCACAGGCGATAAAACTTTCGCGGTTTCACTGCTTCCTTTTTGTTTTTGCTGGTTGCCGTAATCAAGTCCCAATGTTAGTCCTAAACGTTTGTTTAGTTGCAAAACCCCGTAAATGTTGTGGTAAATTCGCCTGACACGCACAGAATCTGCTCCTTCCATGCCGATGTAATTGCTGTAATTAATGGTGACCCCAGCAGTGGGTTTATATGTAAGCTGCAAACCTCCAGCTGGTGCATTGTTGCCGTTTTGCCTTGTAATGCGTTGCCAGCCATTGAGGTAAAGCGCGGTTGCAGTCAACTTTCCATCATTAGTACTGTAACTCAACTTGGCACCAGACTCATAATAAGGTGTATTTTCTGACGATATATTTCTGGTGAGCACCCAGCAGTCTTTAGAAACGGCACTTTCAAAACCGATATGTGACGAAAATATACCGGCGTCTAGCCACAAATTTGCCGTTTTAGAAAGTTTGACACCAGCATTTGCTTCAAAAACATTTTTAAGTACTCCGGGCTCTGCAGCGAGATTTGCATTGCTATACGTACCTGCCATAAAGGCCAGATTTCCTCTAACGTTGCCACTGTCATATGCAGCTTTGATAAAACCAAGATTGAGATTTACTTCGTTAGCGCGGTTGTGCGAGTAAATAAAAGATGGGCGATTATGGTCTGTAGGTTGGTTGAAATCGTATGTGTAATAGGTTTCAAGATAACCTGAAATTTTAAGTTTTGATATTTCCTGTGCAGAGGCAAAGAAGGATAGCGCAAGCAATACGATAAGAAACTGAATCTTTTTCATTTGATATTTTTGAGTACAGCCGACGAAGCAGCTGCTTTTTTTCGTAATTAATAATTGTTAAGCAAACCGCTCCTGCCCCTTTGCGTGTTGTTGGCAAACGCTGATGCAAAGGGGCAGTTCTGGTTCGTAGAATATTTAAGAACTAAAGCCTATCTAGAGCCAGATTAACCTGAAGCACATTTACAGTAGTTGGACCAAATAAGCCAAGAAATGGTTTCAATGTATTTAAAGACACGAGCGCTTTAACTTTTGCAGCCGGAATATTTCTGGCCTTAGCCACTCTTGCGATTTGAATTGCTGCACCTTGTTCTGAAATATCGGGATCTAAACCACTGCCAGATGCAGTAACCATATCCGCAGGAATATCCGATTTTTTGATTTCGGGATTGTATTTCATCAACGTATCTATCCTTGATTGTACCTCTTGCAAATACGCAGTATTTGATGGTCCTTTATTAGAACCTGCAGAACCCGCCGCATTATAATCAACTGCCGATGGCCTTCCCCAGAAATATTCTGAGCGTGTAAAACGCTGTCCTAAACGTGCGTAACCAACTTTCTTTCCATTTTTTTCTACAACTTCGCCGCCGCCATTTCCTTTTGCAAGTTTTGACGCAAGGGCGATACCAATTGGATAAATTACAGAAAGCAAAACCAACAGTACCAGCGTTAAACGAAGCGATTGAACAATATATTTTTTCATAACTTTTTTCTTTAAAGCCTACACAAAAAGGCCAACCAATAAATCAATAATTTTAATTCCGATGAAGGGCGCAACAACGCCACCAATACCATAAATAAATAGGTTGCGCCGCAATAATGCTGTGGCACCAATTGGTTTATACGCCACACCTTTTAAGGCCAGTGGAATCAGAATCGGGATAATAATGGCGTTAAAAATCACTGCAGATAAAATCGCAGATTCTGGCGAATGCAGCCCCATGATGTTTAGATGTTGCAAGGCCGGTATCGAAGCGATAAACAAGGCCGGAACAATAGCAAAGTATTTGGCTACGTCATTTGCGATGGAAAATGTGGTAAGTGTGCCGCGGGTAATGAGCAGTTGTTTACCAATCTCCACAATTTCAATCAGCTTTGTAGGGTCATTGTCTAAATCTACCATATTGCCCGCTTCTTTAGCCGCCTGCGTTCCGCTATTCATTGCTACACCAACATCTGCCTGTGCAAGTGCAGGTGCATCATTTGTTCCGTCGCCCATCATCGCAACCAGTTTTCCAATGGCCTGTTCTTCCTTAATGTAATTCATCTTATCCTCTGGTTTCGCTTCGGCAATAAAATCATCCACACCGGCTTTTTCGGCAATATATTTTGCGGTTAAAGGATTATCGCCCGTAACCATAACGGTTTTTACGCCCATTTTGCGCAGGCGTTCAAAACGCTCACTAATACCGGGTTTAATGATATCCTGCAATTCAATTACACCCAATACCTTCTCATTTTCGCAAACTACAAGAGGTGTACCGCCATTAGAAGCGATGTTTTTTACATGTTCTTCTACATCTTTAGGGAAGATATTGCCTGCATCCTCTACAATTTTCCGAATCGAATCAAAGGCGCCTTTTCTAATGCGTTGCCCAATTGCAGTATCCATTCCGCTTGATCTTGTTTCTGCCGTAAAACGGATAAAGGTTGCGCCTTCCGGAATGCCTTTAGCCTGATATCCTTGTGTTGCTGCGAGTTCAACAATTGATTTTCCTTCAGGCGTTTCATCAGCAAGTGAACTTAATATACAAGCTTCAGTGAATTTCGACAGATCAATGCCGGCGCTGGCGAAAAAATTTGTTGCCTTACGGTTTCCAATGGTGATGGTTCCGGTTTTATCCAGCAACAATACATCTATATCTCCGGCAGTTTCTACGGCTTTTCCAGATTTAGTAATCACATTTGCACGCAATGCCCGATCCATCCCCGCAATTCCGATTGCAGATAGAAGCCCGCCTATAGTGGTTGGAATTAAGCATACGAAAAGCGAAATAAGCGCCGCAATGGTAATTGGTGTATTTGCGTAATCTGCAAAGGGTTTTAAGGTTACGCATACAATGATAAAAACGAGTGTAAAACTGGCCAAAAGTATGGTAAGAGCAATTTCATTCGGTGTTTTTTGCCTAGATGCACCTTCTACCAGAGCAATCATCTTATCCAGAAAACTTTCGCCGGGCGCAGTGCTTACCTGCACTTTTATTCCATCAGAAAGTACTTTTGTGCCTCCGGTAACAGAAGATTTATCGCCGCCAGATTCGCGGATTACGGGTGCAGATTCTCCGGTAATTGCAGATTCATCAATTGTTGCAATTCCTTCAATAATTTCTCCGTCTGTGGGAATAATATCACCGGCGATGCAAATAAATACATCGCCTTTGCGAAGCTGATTGGAAGAAATTGTTTCTGCACTTCCATCTGGTCGAAGCACTTTTGCCGGCGTTTCCTCGCGGGTTTTCCGCAAACTATCCGCCTGAGCTTTACCTCTGGCCTCGGCAATAGCTTCGGCAAAATTTGCGAACAAAAGCGTTAACAAAAGAATTAAAAAGATGAAAAAATTATACCAGGCACTACCCTGCCCCGTGTTACTTACAGAATATATGGTTACATAAGCCATAATTAGTGTTCCGATTTCAACAGTGAACATTACCGGATTGCGCACCATAGCCCTTGGGTCTAATTTTACGAAGGATTGCTTTAATGCAGTCTGCACTAAGGCAGCTTCAAACAATTTTGTATTGGGTTTCATTTTTGATTTTTGAAAATTCTAGATAAACAGATCTCGATAGGTGTTACTTGGCCAGCGTGAAATATTCTGCCAGCGGACCTAATGCCAGCGCCGGGAAGTAGGAAAGCGCATTCAGCACGAGGATTACAGCAAGTGTCATCAGCGCAAAAGTTTTGGTATCGGTTTTCAGCGTTCCCGCAGATTCGGGAATAAATTTTTTCGCGCCAAGTAACCCGGCAATGGCTACGGGAGCGATAATCGGCAGAAATCTGCCCAGAAAAATAATTACTCCGGTAAGTACATTCCAGAATACATTATTATCACCTAGGCCTTCAAAACCCGAACCGTTATTGGCGTTAGATGAAGTAACCTCGTACAGCATCTCTGAGAAACCGTGAAAACCAGAATTATTCAGCCAGTTTTCAGGTTTCACCGCCCAATTTGCAGCACCATAATTATTAAAAACATAGCTGGAAATGGCGGTTCCTGCCAGAATGAGAAATGGACTGAGCAGCGTAACAATGGCGGCAATTTTTATTTCCCTGGCTTCAACTTTATGACCTAAAAATTCCGGCGTTCTACCCACCATGAGGCCAGATATAAATACTGCAACAATTAGATATACAAAATAATTTAGTAAACCTACGCCACAACCACCGTAAAAGGAGTTGATCATCATGGCCAGTAGTTGCCACAAACCAGTTAGCGGCATTGTAGAATCGTGCATTCCATTTACAGAACCCGTAGAAATTACTGTTGTTAGTGTACTCCAATAGGCCGTTGCGGCTGGTCCAAAGCGAACTTCCTTCCCTTCCATTGCACCCGTATTCTGCGAAATCCCCATTTTTGCCAATGCCGGATTGCCACCAAGCTCTGAAGAAAGCGTTGGCAACATCAACATCAGCAAACCAATGGTCATGACGCCAAATATTGTCCAGGCGAGCTTTTTCCGACCGATAAAATAACCGAATGCAATAACCATAGCCAGTGGAATAATGGTTTGTGCAATCATTTCGACCATGTTGGTCAAATAATTTGGATTCTCGAACGGATGCGCAGAGTTTGCCCCAAAATAACCACCACCATTTGTACCCAAATGTTTTATCGCAATCATTTGCGCTGCGGGCCCGCGCGAAACCTGCACAGTATCTCCTTCTAGCGAGATAAACTGATCTTTGCCCTGGTAACTTGCCGGCGTGCCATTAAAGCTTAAAACTAATGCAATAAGTATAGAAATTGGCAGAAGTAAACGTGTAATGGACCTGACAAAGAAACACCAGAAATTACCCAACTGCTGTGTAGTCTTATCTCTGAAAGCCTTAAAAAATACAACTGCTGCTGCAATGCCCGTTGCGGCGCTTACAAATTGTAAAAACATAAGTACAAACTGTAAGGAAAGATAGCTTATGCCGCTTTCACCAGAATAATGTTGCAGATTACAATTGGCAACAAAACTGATTATAGTGTCAAAGGCCAGATCTGGGGTCATTCCGGGATTTCCGTCGGGATTAAAAGGCAGGTGGTTTTGAAACATCAGCACAAAAAAGCCATAAACCAACCAAAGTAAATTAATGGTCATTAAGGCTTTGAGATGCTGTTTCCAGTTCATCTGTTCCTTGACATTGATACCGGAAAGTTTGTAAATAACACTTTCCAGGGGTTTTAAAAAATCTGTCCAGACTTTTTCTCCAGCAAATACTTTTGCCAAATATTTACCCAAAGGGATAGCAATAAGCAACGTAAGCAAGAATGTGGCAATGATGCCGGTTAATTCAGTGTTCATTTTTTAACGTGTTAAATAATTTTAAAGCGTTTGAATTAAAATTTTTCGGGTTTCAGAAGCACGTAAATCATATAGATAAATACGGCAATGGCGATAATGAATAATGCAGTCATAGGTTTAGATTTTTTCGAACCAATCAATAGATTTATACGATGCCCAGGCGAGCAGAATTAAAAGGAGGAATAATAATATGGTCATGATGTTTATTTTTTTCAGGCTATAATCAAGCGATATACCAGAAAAAAGGAAAAGACAATAAAAGCTTAAATACCAGTAGCTTAAACAAATAAAATTAAAATCGTATCGTTTCAACATGTAAATAACCTTTTCATTTTGGAAGGGTATTTTCCATTTTGAAAGGATCTGGAGCGTCTAAGATTTTATGCAATATTTGGGATTGACTCATCCGAAGCAGCGGAATTTACCGCGAGGAAATTTTGATTTTGAGTTTAAAAATGGCTATATTGATTGTAACCAAAAGAAAAGCCTATAGATAAAGACCGACTTAAACAAATTGCTCATGAAAGTTAAAAAGAGATATATCCTGAGTTTTATCGGTCTATTTTTTATAGTGTCAATGTGCTTGTTGCCGGCTTATAAAAAACCTTCAGAAGATCTGAAACAGCTGGTTACAAAGTCCAATTCATTCTATAATCCATATTACCGATATGCAGAAAATGTGTATCAGGAAGCACATTTAAAGAATTACGGTTTATCGTTTGAAGTATTTGAAAAAGGCCTGAGAGGTTATTTGAACGTACAAGCAACGGATGCGCGTGCAGACAAAGCTATCCTTGCTATTGCAGATTTTGACCAGAACAGTACAGCGAAACGCTTGTATCTGATAGACCTGAAAAACGATTCACTTTTGCTAAATTCATGGGTGGCTCACGGACAAGCCAGCGGAGATGATATTGCGTCCAGATTTTCGAATCTTGAAGATTCATACTCCAGTAGCATTGGATTTTTCCTTACAGCTGAGGAATACTCGGGCGTACATGGCCGCTCCCTAAAACTAGATGGATTAGATACCGGTTTTAATGATCAGGCGAGAAACCGCGCTATAGTTATTCACGGTGCACCTTACGTGAGCAAGTCCTCTATTCAAGCACTGGGCAGGCTTGGCCGAAGTCAAGGCTGCCCAGCTGTAGCCAGCGAATTGTCTGACCAGGTGATCACCACACTTGGCGCCGGAAGCGTTTTATTTATCAATCGTTCAGAAAACAATTATACATCTAGCCACCTAACGGAAGCCTCGGCAGAACTCGCGTCCTTATTTCGTGCTGCTCCGGTAAATTACAACTAAACCTTATTCAGATAAGTGAAAAGTACGGCATCTAAACCATATACGTCTTTCGCAAAATGGATTTTACCGTCTTCATCGGCCCAACTGGTCAAATAATCCAGGTAAACGGGCACTTTATTGGGCAAAGCTATATCTTCTGCTTTAGGATCTGCGCTGGCCATTCCAGTTTTTATACGCTCATATTTTTGACCATCGCCAAAAAGTGCATGTGCAAGTTGCTGCGGTTGTTCTACGCGAACGCAACCATGACTAATTGCGCGATTTGCCTTCGCAAAGGCAGCTTTCGCAGGTGTATCGTGCAGGTAAACACTACTTTGGTTGTCAAACAGAAATTTAATTTTTCCCAAAGAATTGTCGTCACCAGGACGTTGTTTAAACGCGTAACCAGCAGCGCCACCAGACCAATTTATAGTTTCTGGGTTATCAACCAACTTGCCTTTGTAATATACATCGATATTATTATTGCTTAAATAGTACCGGTCAGCAGCGGCATATTTTGTAATTTCTTTGTTGGCGATACTTTGAGGAATATTCCAAACGGGATTCACCTGCACACTGTGGATTAGACTTTTTAATTGAGGGGTTTCCCGACTAAAAGGCCTGTCTTTATTCAAATCATTTTCATCGTATTCTGTCAGGTCCGCTTGCTTAGTAAGATCTCGCCCTTCTCCAACACAAACTTTCATCTCCATATCAACATGATTTTTTTCAATTACCTGAAGGAAAAATCCGGGAATATTTACCCAAACATATTTATCTTCATTTGGGCGATTTGACCATCTCAAACGTTCTAAATTAACCATTAAGGTACGAGCCCGTTCGGTATCTTTACCGTGTTTGCCACTAAGTTCAGCACTTAATGCAGATTGCAAAGCCAGGTAAGATTTAGATTTAGGCTGTACGCTATCTAAAAAACTCTTCAGATCTGTAGTCTCAAAAACCTTTTTAAAATTTATAGAATCCGGGCGTTTTACCGGCGTGTAATATTGAGCGAAAATTCTACGCGGACTAACCAAACCAAATTGCATAGCATTGCTATAATCTGTTAATGAAGATGCTGCCGAAATTTCGAGTTCAATAAGTGCCTGGTAAGCATCATCTACATTCTGTATTTTTTCTTTTGTAGTAACGTTTTCCAATTTAGCCCTTAATGCATCAATATGAAAAATCTTAGGATCGATACCATGACTCGAAGCGCCAGAAAGTGTTTGAATAGATGTGGCCAATGCATCATTAGCTAAAAATTTCTCGCAAAGCAGAGGTTCGTAATTGTGACTGGCATAAAAACTTTGCATAAACTTCGGATTTCTTAAGCCCGATGTTGATTTAAGCACTTCCTGAAAGCGTTTTGAAAATTCTTGCGCATCCAGGTTTTTGTAAATTTTATTTCCTGTTGCAGAAGAAATTGATTTGCCAAATTCAGCACCTTTGGGGCCGCAGGACTGGAGGCAAAAAAGAAGTATCGAACATAAAAAAAAGTAAACGCAAAGGCGTAACGGATCTGATTTGTGTGTATGCATAGCTAAAAAAGCAGTTTTTGGCCTGTTTTGTTTTTTGAAATTTTAGATTTTCTAAACGTTTAAGGAGAATTGAAAACAAAGAATTTCCAAACAAAGACATTTTAAAGGAGGTTTTACACCTATCTGCGCCACATGATTTCCTACCGAATTTAAGCAGAAAAAACTTTTATGGATAGATTAATTTCAACCGAAACCATTCGCCGTCAAAATTTATCAGAATGGATACAAACCTGCCACCGCGGACAAAAGATTCGTAAAACGGATGAAGATTATTTCAACCATTTATTGCGTGTTGCGTGCGAAGCTGCGCCTTATGCTCCTTTGGCGTTCGAAATTGGAATTTGTCATGATTTGCTTGAAGATACCGAAACAACTTCCGCACAACTTTTAACTAAACTTGTTGAACTGAATTATGAGATATACGCTGCAACTCAGATTACAGAAGCTGTTGTATCGCTTACTGATGTTTTTACAAAAAACACCTTCCCGTTTTTAAATAAGAAGCAACGAAAAAAACGAGAAGCAGAAAGATTGGAAAGTATTTCGCCAGTGGCACAAACTATAAAATACGCGGATCTAACAGACAACATCAATTGGATGCTGGTTTATGACCGCAAACACCTCAAAAATTACCTGCTGAAAAAACATAAGTTGGTTACCAGATTGAAAAGCGGTAATGCATTGTTCAGAAACAAATTGCTAAGCAAAATAGAACTGATTTTAGATGAGTTGCATCTTCAAAAAAGATAACCACCGGAATTTAATTCAAAATGCTTACAATATCTAAAATATCTGTAACCAGAATTGTAATTTCCTGTTGAAGCTTTTCGCGTTGCGGATGATCGCGATGAACGCCAACTTCAAAACTAAGCGCTCCGTTCTCTTCTGCAAGCACAATTTTTACCTGTCCGTCGTCGCTCAACAGTTCAGCCAGCTGATTTGTATAACCACTTTGAACCGTATAGCCGTATTTTTTACTTAAAACTGCACGCGTTTGCGTAATGATGGATACTCCTTGTTGGGCGAGTGTTTGCATTTTTTATAAAATTAAATGAGGTTCAAACCTATGAACTGCAATTCTACGATGCAAGTAAATAGCCGAAAATGACGAAAAAAATGTATTCATTGCAAATCCTGAATGCAATGGAAAAGCTGTCTGGTTTTCTCCAGAATCTAATTTTAGTATATTTATCGCACAAACTTGATCAAACTATTATAACTCTAAATTCTAACACGTGCGCAATTGCTTAAATCCGCACTTTAAATGTTCTCAAAATGAAACTTTCTGAATACCTGCAAAAATTTCTTCCTTTCGGATACCTATTCCTCGTAATCCTTGGCATCCTAAAAGAAAGTGTTTTTTACTACCAGATGGGGGTTAATATTTTGAAATATTCCAGTATAATGGATATTTTAATTAGTCCCATAGCAGACCTTACTTCCCATCCAATCGTTTTACTTGGCTGCTTATTATATCTATTGTTCCTTTATTTGGCTTTGTACCTATTTCCTACTAAAAACTACCAAAAAAATTGGGTTAGGAAAGTTGCCGGAGCCGCACACCCAGAGGCAGAAATAACGGCTGAAGTAGTCAGTTTAAGATTTGCTAAAATATTCAGCGTCACGGTTGCAATAGGTTTGTTTTCGTTTTTCCTGGGTATTGGACTGGGCAATGGCTTAAAAATTTCCAAAAGAATTGCAAGCAACAATATCCAATACGATCATGTTTTAACTTATGGCAGTGACGATAATAAAAAGATTTATCTGATCGGGCTAAACAGCGAAAATTATTTTTATCTGGAAGAAGGAAACAACAACATCAAAATTTCCCCGGTTGGCGCAGTGAAAACCATAGAGTTATTACGCCAGTAGATATCAGGTTTGAAGATTGGTTTAAACACTAAAGATGTTACGTATGACCGGTATTTTTTAACATTTTTTATGAGGCATAAACTCTAGCTTTAATTTTTAAAATCCCCAGAAAAATGATAGAAGCGAATCTGCCTTACAACAGAAGAAAGTTTATTGCCGCATCAGCAGGAACATTATTAGCATTTTATTTAAAACCTATTTCAAGCTTTGCTTCTAACAGCACGGCGGATGGAAAGGTTAATGAACTCGTGTCAAAGATTATTGGCATAGATAGCCATAATCACCTGGATGTTCCATTTAACGCCGAAGAATTTAATGTCCACGATTACAAACTTAGAGCGGAAATACTGAAATCTGGTTTGTCGGCAATTTGTATGACATTTTGCGTGGATCGTCCAGATTTGTTGAAAGCTGGTGAAGCTTATGATAGATTTACCTTAAGCTTAGATGAGATGGATCAGATACTGGCTACGAACAACATTAAACGTGCGCTTAATTATAGCGATATCAAAAATGCACATCCTACCAAAACACCAGTAGTGATTCAATGCGTAGAAGGCGGGCACTTTATTGAAGGAAAACTGGAGCGTATAGAAGTTGCCTATAAAAGAGGTCTGAGACATTTGGGTTTATTACACGACAACCAAACAACACCACCGCTGGGAGACATTTATACCGATGCGCCGAAATATAACGGTTTAACCGAATTGGGGAAAAATGTTATTAAGGAATGTAACCGATTGGGCATTTTGGTCGACCTCGCACATTGCAGTAATGACGCCATAGATAACGCAATCGACGTATCTTCTAAGCCCATGATTATTTCCCATACGGGATTAAATACTCAGGTTGGCAGCAATGAACGCATGGCAAAAATGATGATGCCCAGACTGATTAGTAAAGAACAGGCACAAAAGTTTGCGCATGCTGGAGGAGTAATCGGTGTGTGGACGCATATTGCAGATAGCCCCAAAGATTTGGCCAATAACATTAGGGCGATGGTTGATGTAGCTGGGATAGACCATGTTTGCATTGGCACAGATACAAAGATTTCATTTCCAAAAAAAGAAACAGGTCGTCCGGAGAGAACAACCAATCAGACCTGGGAAAATATTTCCGAAGGATTTCTGTATTCTGTTGTGAATGCCTTACTTAAAGATGGTTTTAAAGAAACCGAAATTTCTAAAATATGCGGAAAAAACTATTTCAATGTTTTTAATCTGGCCACTGTAATTTAGGCAGAAAACACGTGCATCGAATTTCTTCGCTTTATTAAATGATGAAAAATCAATTAACAAAGATTAGTAAAATATACTTGTTTACTTTTCCGCTTAATCCATTTAAATCCAGTTTTACTTACGAATTCAAAAAATCAAAACCTGCATAAAACGAAAAAAGCAGCTTGAAGGCTGCTTTTTTTGATTTTTAGTCGACTTGGCAGAACAATTTTCGAACCACTTTTTACAGGATTTGAAAAAGTTGGCAATGGCAAACTGACGCCATAATTCATGGCGTTATGAAAGTCTCTACTAGTGCTTATTTATAAAAGAAAGACCCTAGTAGTGAATTTGTATCCTTACTAATCGCCAACTACTGAGTGTTTCATAATTGCGGATCATAATCCTTCTTCCTATCTTTTCGGAACATATTATGGGGGCTATTGTGAAAGTGGCCACATCTTTTCGCTCCAAAGTTGTGTCGTCCTAGAATTACTTGTCGTTTTTGAGCGTTAATACTAGAATTAGTTTACATCATTTTTGCAATAATCCTACTTTTACTTTACAAGTGTACAACTTCATTTTCATGAACTCAAGAAGTTCCTGTTTTTTTATTTGTCTTCTGGTTAGGTTACGACTAACAGATCTTCCGTGACCTTCGATTTCTTGTATGGATACCATGTGCCTGATGTGGCGTAAAGTAATCCGCTGACATGAGGCCTTTGCGAACTATTATAGCTATACATTTTTTTGCCTCCCTATGGTTCTGGTAAATCCTTCTTGGATAGGACTAGTTCTTTATAATGCCGTTGATACGCTCATAAAGCGCATTTTCATATGGACTGCTAGTCTGGGTCATGCCAATGGCGATCCGATCTTCGTTTAGCATAGCGGTAGGATAAAGGTGAAGCTCTTTTTCTACTGTTGATAGCCATCTGCAATGCAGCTATACAGCCAGCCGCTTCCAGGCTGTGATGAAGGGCGTAACTTACAATCTTTCGGAATAGGCATCCGTGATCAGACTCAGATAGCCGAAGCCTTCCAATGTGCATATGTAGGTAATATCACTGACCCATAACTGTTCAGCGGCTGACAATACTAAAGGCTTAAAACAAGCCCAATGACCGCTTTTCGGCCAAAAACGGTGACCAATTTGGAGTGAAAAAAGTGGTGAAATAGCCATAGTGATAAATTTTAATAAAATTTTGCACACAAAAAAATAATCGTAATATTATGATATAGAGTTATGGGACTTACAAAAACTGAAATATTCACAGAACAACAGAATAGCTTGGCTGTAATGCTAAAGGCAAAGGCGCATCCTGCACGTATCGCTATTCTTCAGCATATAATTAAGGCTAATGCTAGTATTTGCGGTGATTTAGTTAATGAACTTGGACTGGCACAAGCTACAATAACACAACATTTAAAGGAATTGAAGGACGCTGGATTAAAACAGGGAACTATCGAAGGGGTAAGTATTTGCTATCGCATTAAACCAAAAGCATAGGCGCAACCACAGGGTAATTTAGGCACCTTCTTTCAATCATATAAAGATATTAACGACTGCTGTTAAAAAATTTCGATATAACCATCGTGATATTACGAAGAATAAATAAACTATGAAAAAAGTAGAAGCAATTAATTGGAGTATGTTTAAAGAATTGCTATTGATAAGCCGGTCTTTAGATGTACAATTTCAATGTGGAGGTAATAAATTGATTAATACCTCTTATCATATAACTGAAATTAAACAGGTACCGATTACTTCTGTAGATTGTGGTGGTGTAATGAACGCTTGGACGGAAATCATCGTTCAGCTTTGGGAACCTGAATTATCCGAGAAATTGTAAAGTAGTTCCGTAAAATTGTCAAAGCTCCACCATAAAGCCCCTGTAATTTTGTGATAAATATTTAAAACATGGCAAAGACTATTTTAATTACAGGGAGTTCATCAGGATTTGGTAAGCTCACCGCAGAATTATTTCAGAAAAAAGGATGGAACGTTGCAGCAACGATGCGTTCCCCTGAAAAGGAAAGTGACCTAAGGACACTTCCAAGCGTTAAGGTTTATGAGTTGGATGTAACCAAGTCAGATACCGTCAAATCGGCCGTTGCGGCGATCATAGATGATTTTGGTAGTATTGATGTACTGGTTAACAATGCTGGTTTTGGAACGCTGGGCGCCTTAGAGGCAGCTACAATTGAAGTAGTAAGAAAGCAACTTGATACGAATGTTATTGGCGTAATCGAGACAACTAAGGCCGTTCTTCCCCAAATGAGAAAGCAGCGGAGTGGTGTCATCATAAATGTTTCCTCTGTTGCCGGAAGAATCGGGCTTCCTTTCAATACCTTGTATAATACAAGTAAATTTGCAGTGGAGGGACTGACAGAGTCACTTCAATATGAGGCTGGGTTGTCAGGAGTCCGAGTGAAGCTCATAGAACCAACGGGGTTTAAAACGGATTTTGGAAGTCGCTCACTTGCAAACTTTGGAATTGATGGTATCCAGGACTATGAGGAGGCCTACGGAAAATTTTTAAATGGGTTTGAGGATCATTTTTCGGATGATGTACAGGCTGTAGCGGATATTATCTACACTGCGGCAGTGGATGAATCAGAACAACTTCGTTATCCTGTTGGAGCTGGAGGGCAAGAATATCTGGAAGCTAGACGTACAATGGATGATGTTTCATTCAAAACAATGGTTAAAAATATGGTTGGAATTTAGGAAAAAATGGGTAGGGATAGTAATTACATTGAAATAACATCTATAAGCGAACTGCATCAGCTTGGAAAATATCCGGGGCCGAAACATCCGCTAATTAGCGTGATTGAGGACCACGCCCTTTTTTTTCGGAATTTTCCCAAGGATGGCAAGACATACAGCAGCCCGTTTTATGTAATTTCATGCAAACAGGTAGTAGGTTCCTTTAAATACGGGAGAGGAAATTATGATTTTACGAGTGGAACTTTATTATTCACTGCACCGGGGCAGCTGATGACATCTGATGCCGATTTTATTGTCGAAGAAGGCTGGATGCTGTTAATTCACCCTGATATGCTGCATGGCTCAAACCTTGGAAGACAGATACATAATTACACATTCTTCAATTATGAAGTTAATGAGGCACTGCATCTATCCGAGGATGAACATCTGCTCATAAAGAGCAGCATCGCAAACATTAAGATGGAATGCCAGGCTGGCGTAGACAAATTAACACAATCGATATTGGTCAGCAGTATTGAGCTAATCCTGCATTATTGTGAACGTTTTTACCAACGTCAATTCTTGACCAGGTCAAAGGTGAATACCGATATTGTCATGCGTTTTGAGCGTTTGCTGAAAGCATATTTTGGTGATGATAAAGAGATACTTTCCGGACTACCTGATGTGGGGTACTTCGCTGACAAGTTAAATATTTCATCTAATTACCTATCTGACCTATTGCAGAAGTATACCAAGAAATCCACTATTGAGCATATCCATATGCATCTCATCGATAAGGCTAAAAGCCTCTTGATGGAGGAAAATTTATCTATAAGTCAAATTGCGTATGGAATAGGATTTGAACATGCATCCCAATTTACCAGACTCTTTAAAAAAAGGACGGGGTTGACACCAACCCAGTATCGTCACCTAGACCTTAACTAAAACTGGCGACGACTAATCGGATATTTTTATTGTTAGTCTTTTGCCCGATCGATATCTATTCTAAAAATCCAAACTCAAGTTTATGAAAAAGGAGTAGGCAACATTGTGTGAAAGCAGGTGCAGTCTAAGTGCACCTGCTTTTCATTGCCAATCAAAATCTGCACATATACCAGTTCATATTTCTCGTAGTCCTTCTAGTGACTTGTTATCCGAGAAACTGGATCTCTTTTCATTTTGAATGTTTTTTGCTAACATTATTGTAAGTGCACCTGCATATTGATATTGCTATAGGAATGTTTGGTATTAATTCGGGGCAGGCCTTTGCATGTGTGATCCGGCAATTGGTGAAGTACCTGCGCTTATTGCCTTAGTTAATCTTACACTTTGGTCAAAAGGTTTATTTTAAGAAGCAGTACAATTTAGAATATGCTGCATAATTCTTTTAAATATGAATTAATTTCAGGCTAAAACCAGCATCAATTCCTCAACCAATTCATATTTTAATTGGAATCGCACATATTAAAATTGATTCTGTTAATGTACTTTATGAATTATCGTCGTCAATTCAGAAAAATTTTGGTTATTTAAATAAGCACTGCATGCGGCTCGCAATGATGAAAGTGTTATGCGGTTAAATGCATAAGGGTATTCAGAAATTATTTGCAGATCATTATTGTTTTGAAACTGATATTTAAGATAATCTGGCCAAAAATTGTTTGATGGCGATCTTAGCTCTTTCTTTTTATTTTGTACAAAATTGTTAATGTCATTTTCACTAATATTATTTTCCAACCCTTTTATCAACTTCTTAACCTTATTGCCCGGGTTATCCTTGTTCGCAGAAAAAGCGTAATTTACAGTAAAAACAAATTGCGAAGTGGGAATTTTTCTGACATCCAAATCAATGGAAACATTATTAACTCCTACTCGATTCAGTTTACCTGCCAATATTTCTGCCAATGCGCTAAGTTGTAAACGAGTTGAATCGGAATAATTAATTGAACCGCTGTAAATTAACGCACCGGACACAATGCTAGTTTTGAAATTAGTTTTTACAGATACAGATCTGCCTGCTACTGCTTCAGAAAAAAACGGTCCGATGTTATGTTTTCTATTCGTATCAACCTGTAGCTTTTCTAAATAGGCAAATAGTATAGGTGTTGCCTTAGTTGGTTCATTCATAACATTTCCATACAAGTTACCTGTAATTACGAAGGTATAATTTGCTGCATTGCTAAACTCGGCATTAAATATTTTGCAAGCTTTACTGATACTTATTTGTGAAGCCGGTTGCGGAAAACCAGCACGCGTATGGAAAGCTGTCAATGCTTTTAGATGGTGTTTAAATGGATTGTTTAAAAAGGACGCTTCCATACTTGCGCTGAGGCTTACCATGCCCACCTTTTCAGTTCTTGACATAGTATAAAGCCTTAACAACTGTAGTAATGTTTCAAGATCATCAGGTTCGCAGGTGGCATTAATTACGGTATAATTATCAATAATGCTGGCAGCTAATGTAATGTGTTTCATTTTTAAGTACTCGTTCCAGGTTTTTTTTGAAATGCCCGCTATACCGCTTTGATCAGCGATATTAACGGCACATATGGCAGATGCGTAATCATCATTGACATAGTTTGATAAGCCACCCGGGCAAAAGGCCCGGATGGAAATCATTTTATCAATAGTATCAGGCCTTGCAATTGATTTGCTTATACCAGAAAACAAAATGATGTTGGCTATTTATCTGGCACAACCAGAGGTTGAAAACGATCGTAGAGCATTAAACGTAACCTACGGTATGCGTAGAGCAATGAAAGAAGGCAGATATATGGGTTTAGCACCTGTAGGGTATATCAATAAATCAGCGGAAGATGGTCGAAAATACATCGCTTTGCTCGATGCCGAAGCAGCGGTCTTGAAATGGGCATTTGAAGAGATTGCCAGAGGAGTTTTCAATACTGAACAGATTTATAATGAAGCAGTCATTAAAGGTTTTAAAAGAGCTAAAAGCTTGTTTCACTTTGCAATCCGAAATCCAGTTTACTGCGGGAAAATATTCATCCCAAAGTTTAAAGATGAAGAAGCTAAATTTGTAGTTGGTCAGCATGAGCTGTTGATTAGTGAACAATTATTTGATCAGGTTCAAGATGTTCTTGAGGGAAGAAGTAGGCAATATCAGCCCAAAATAGTTAGTGATCAAAAGTTCCCATTTCATGGTTTTTTGATATGCCAAAGTTGCGGCAAGATGTTGACTGCTAGTACATCTAAAGGACGAAAAAGCTATTATTCATACTATCACTGCGGTCGTCCGTGTAAAGAGCGACTAAAGGCTGAAGTATTAGACGCTGCATTTTATCAAGAAATCGAACAATATCTTCCTAGAAAAGAAGCAAAAAGATTGTATGCGATGGTAATTAGCGAGGTTTATCATGGTGAAACCAAATCCATTCAGGACGAAAAACGTGTTGTGCTTAAACAGATTAAAGACTTAGAAATAAAGTTGTCAAACTCACGCGACTTGGTTGCTAGTGGAAAAATTGATTCAGATGATTTTAGGGAATTGAAAACAACATATTCTGAAGAAATTGGGCGATTGGAGAAAAGATTGACTATGATACATAATGAAAATGCTGATATTGAAGGATTACTAAATGAAGGTATCGAACACCTCCTAAAATTAGAAAAAGGCGCGGATAAAGCGGATTACGAGGGTTTAAGGAGGTTAACTGCCGCGATTTTTCCGGAAAACTTCACATTTGATGGAACGCGTGTTCGAACCGCTAGAATAAACACTATCCTAAAATATATCTACCAGATTAACAACAAATTAGATGAAAATAAAAAAGGACAAGTAAACACTAAGTTTGACTTGTCCTGTCTTGTCGGGATGGCAGGATTCGAACCTACGACCTCCACATCCCAAATGTGGCGCGATACCGGGCTACGCTACATCCCGAACTTTGGTATCTTCTTTTTTCAATTCCGAATGTGTTTTACCACCTCCGAATTGGGAATGCAAATATAGAAAAACTCCTTCGATTGTCAAGACGAAAACTTAAAAAAACCGCACTAACTGTGTATATCACTTATTTTCAACGGAATAATTTTCATGTTAACTTAAGTAATGACATTTGGAATTCCTACTGCATCTGCCGGAAAACATTTTTCTTAAAAAACTAGATCGCAACACACTTTTTCCGGGCATTGAAAACTTTAAATAAGAATTGAATAATTCCACTTTAGCGCTAATGATAAGAGTAAGCATTATGCACCAGCTTATTGCGCTATTTTGAATACCTGATAATCTCCTAAAAGGAATCCGCAACTGATATATTCCAGGTTTTATTAAATTATGTATTTAATCAGATTTCTGTTTCCGTAGTAACCAATTTACGAGATATTGCCGCATAAACCATTAAACATTGAGCAGCCATATAGGAGGCAACACACAATGTTGCCGCATTCGGTATTGGCAAGACAAAGTGGTTAAATGCAAGGACTCCATTTGAACACATAAACAAAAATACCGATGCCAGTGAAAGTTTGAAACTGTAGATGTTAACCCTGCCGTAGCGGTTAATTGCCATAATACTGAAAAATAACATTATAACAACGTACATGAGCACCGGGAACTGGTAAGCACCAAGTGTTGGCTGAAGATAGAAAAAGAAACCCGAACAAATTAATGCGAGACCGATAGCAATACCTAAGAAATACGGGATTTTAAGTTCTGGATTAGATTTGTAATCAAGGGCAAATGCACGAATATAAAATACAATACCCAGGCATAATGCAGCCGCAGAATAAGGAATTTGTCCAGGATGAAAAATTGCAAACAAATCGCCAATCCATGCACAGATGAGCCCTGTCATGATCCTTTTATGGTACCGACCTTTCAATTTAGTTTCCAAGACCAGGTGGCTTGCTAAAAGAATGACAACTAAAGGGCTTACAAACCTGATGAGTTGAAGTGAATTCATAAATGTTGCATAACACATCAGGAGAAAAACAATTGAAAATAAAATGAGCAAAGGTTTAACCTTCATAACACGTAGTCTTTTTAAGTCGGACAAAATAAGATATTATAAATGACTTTGAAGAAATCCAGAGTAAATGTTAAATTTTTTGTTAAAAATAGTTAAAACCATTAACCAGAATTTGCATGGTTTTAGACACTGGTTTTAGCACAAAACAGAATAAAAAACGCCTTATTTCCATTTTTAACGGTTTTACAACGCTTTTTAACCGCCAGCTCACGTTGTATCGATACGGTTTCAGGCGATCAATCCATTTGTTAAGATATGTTAATACTGTTAATTAATGTTAAATAATTCGTGTTTATACCATAAGTAATTCTAAAAACATCACGCCAAATGTTAAGTAATTCTTAACGAAGTTAAATTAGGTTAAAACTTTGCGGGTCAAACTAAAAGTTGCGTTATATGCATACAATTAACAAGACGATTAGATTCATATAAACCTTTTATGAAAGTATATCCTTATCAAGACCTCGAATTAGCAGACAGAACAAATGAAAATTGGAAAGACATTTCCGGATTGGAAGGTATGTACCAAATATCAGATCAAGGCAGAATAAAACGCCTGAAAAGGCAATGGAAAGATAAAAACGGACATCTGCACAGCCGTTCTGAAATGATTATCACACAAACTCCTGCAAAAAGTTTCAATGCGTATACCGGAGACTATAAGTGTTATCTGAGAGTTGCACTTACGGTAAACGGAAAGGTTCACAACATCAGCGTACCACGAATGGTATACAACACCTTTGTAGCAGAAATCAATCTGAGCGACCGCAATCTTTTTGTTTTTCCGATAGATGGCGATACAATGAATGCCGCACACAACAACCTTGTGGCAGGTAATCAAAAAGATAAGCAAAAAAGAATGGAAAGTGCCGGAAGACGCGGAACACCATTTTTAGATATTACTCCCGAAAAACGCCAGGCAACACAAGAGAAAATAAATGCTACTCGTGCCAAAAAAAATGCAGACCGAATTAGTCGGTACTCTTTAAGTGGAAAATTGTTGGAAACCTACCACAATGCCGTTATTGCTGCCAAGGCTTTTAACAGCAATGCCAACTTACTTTCAAAGGCAACGCGGGGCAAACCGCTTACATACAAAGGTTATGTATGGCGCAGAGGTAGTGAAAAGGAAATTGACCTGAGTCACTTAAATGGCATTTCCGGAATCTGCTATTCGCCTTTGTCTAAATTTGTTAAGCGGATTGGACAATACAATATGAATGGTGAATTGATCAGTACATTTGGGACTGTTAAAGAGGCTGCACAGGCTTTGCATCTCACCTATTCAAATCTATCTGATGCCCTGAACGATCGTCATCTAACATGCGGTGGATTTATCTGGAGGTATTCAACAAAAAATAAAATTAATTTAAAAAATCTCAAAACCCATTCCGGTTATACACACTCGCCCTTATCTGCAGAAGATCGAAAAATAAGTCGTTATGACTTTAATGGAATTTGGCAACAAACCTATGACCATATATCTGATGCGTCCAGAAAAACTGGTGTAAATACAAAAAGCATTTCCATGGTAATTAAGGGAAAAGCCATTACAGCAGGTGGTTTTCTATGGCAAAAAGGACAAAATCTGAGGATCAATCCACATACTTTTAAAAACTTTCCTGGGTTCGACAATTCACCCCTGGGTCGTTTCTATAAAAAACGAAGGTCAAACAATTCGCAGCCAGCAGTTGCTGTTTAACCGATAAAGAAATCTTGTTAAAACAAAATGATAAAAGCCCTGACATCCATCAGGGCTTTTCCTATCAACTAACCTAAACTTTTTAAATACTAACCAAATATTTAATGTTGCAAAGAAACACTTACTGCATTACCATAATATTAAGTCCGTATTATAATTAAGTTTATCGTTTTACTAATTAGTATGCATCGATTTAATTTTTAAATATTCGATCAGCTGAGTAGGTCTGTCGGTTTGAAGAAAAACCGGTTTTTTGTTGAGTAGCCAACCCCAGGTTTCGTCCTTTTTCCCAAGCTCAACTGCTGTATCATCATCATGACCTCCATTAAGCGATGGCCACAAACTATTTAACCAAAGCACCTGTGAGATAGAAATTTTTGCAAGAGCATTAAGATTATCTAAGGTATCTACATCAAAAATAGGCTGAATAATACTTCTTTTAATGTTGTGATAGTTGCCTATCAGTTCCAAAGCTTCTTGATTTTTCATATTTACGACAACCATAATATTAGCTTTGGCTGGCAATGGCGGCAAATTTGACACTTTAATATTATCGCCAACGTTCACGATTGTTTGCTCCATGGTCTCAGTTTGCAGCAGTACATCGAAAACCAACTTTAAATGATCGTTCCCTTTATCCACATTAATGAGAATTTTATTTTTCGCAACCCTCATCATTTCACTCAGCGTTGGAATCTGATGTGGGGTAATTCTGCCTAAACCGTTCTTCAATCTCAGTTTCTTTAATTCTGCCAGGGTAAAATCGATCACTTTTCCTTTTCCGTTGGTGGTGCGGTCTACGGTGTTGTCATGCATAACTACCAACTCACTGTCTCGGGTCAGCTTAACATCCAGTTCCATTAAATCGAAGCCTTTATCTATACAATTCTGTAGCGCCTGAACTGAGTTTTCTGGTGCATTTCTCCAGTCACCGCGATGAGCCGCAACAATAACGCCTTGGTAGGTATGGTTAAAAACCTGATCGAGTTTTTGTGAGACAATTTGTGCACTACTTTGCGAGAAGAAGCCGATAAACAAAATCATTAAGGCAGATAACTTAGTTTTCTTCGTCATTTTAAATTTTCGTTTGATTAAAAATGGCGGTTGAAGCCTCAACCGCCAAAAGGAATTGAACCAGACAAAGTTCTGTTTACTTTTAATAGCCTGGATTTTGATACATTTTTGCAGGATCTAACTGGACTTCATCAAAAGGAATCGGGAAATACCGATCTTTTGTAGTGAAGTTGCTTAAACGTGCATTACCGAAATTGCTTTGAGATTTTGCTTTAAAATAGGCAACTAACTCTGGGGTTGTAAAAAAACGAAGTAAGTCAAACCAGCGGTGGTGTTCAAATGCAAGTTCTACACGTCTTTCGTGTAAAATAGCTAATTTTAATGTTGGGTATTTACTATTGTAGGTTGCATCAAGGCGAGCCGTAGCATATAAAGGCACACCAGCTCTGGCCCGTACCATATCGAGATATTGAATAGCAGCGGCATCATTTCCCTGTTGCATATTTACTTCAGCAAGCATCAGAATGATATCGGCATAACGCATCAATACACAGTTGTTACCACCATAACCGTTTGCGGTTGCTGCGGCACTTGCATCTCTAAATTTAGTGATGAACCAATCCAATACACGCGTGTCTGCCGCGTACTTGATCGAATATGTTTTTCTCGGGTCGCTGGTTTCATAATCCAGAACCAAATCCGGAGTAACGTTACCTCCAACACCTGTAGGTGCTTTTAGAGAATTGATGGTTTCACCGAAAGCTTGATTATTAGCCGCAATACTTGAACTATAATTGATATTACCCTGAATATTAACAATTTCGAAAATCGTTTCAGCATTGCTGGTTTTCTTTGCCACATCAAATATATCTGCATATGGAATAGCAGACAAAGTGGTGAAAGATTTCATGTTATAACACGCCAATAAATACGTGTTTGCATTGGCCAGATTTTCAGTTTTATTGTTGTCAAATGTGCTGGCCATTGTCAGATATACCTGGCCAAGCAAACCATTTATTGCAGCTTTAGAAACCCGACCCGCATTTGCGCCCGTTTGGAAGTTTGGTAAGGTGCTGGTTAGAGCATCTTTCAAATCGCTTACTATTTGCGCGTAAACTGTTGCTTGTGGCTGTCTGAAAGTATTTTCAGTCACTTCTGCCGCGCTGGTAAGTTGTTTGGTAACCAATGGCACATCGCCCCATTTTCTAACCAAATGAAAATAAATCATTGCACGCAAGAATTTTGCTTCAGCCATAGATTGGCCTTTTGAATCCTGACTGCTAAAAGTTACTTTATCAATGTTAGACAACACGATGTTACAACGTGTAATGGTTTGATACAGGCTTAACCAATGACTTTTCAAATATGTATTACTTGGAAGAATACTGAAGTCGTTAAACTGAAACGGTTCGCCGGCGTTAGACTGAGAATCGTTTATACCGGTATCGTCCGATCTTTGGTCGGTATATAAACCGCTGTTTTCGCCAATATTGTTGCTTCCGCGCAAAGATTCATAAATTCCATTTACGGCGAGCTGCACATCTGTTGGCGAAGTGAAATACTGATCTACGGCAACAGCATTAGGATCTCGCTGATCAAGAAAATCTTTTTTGCAAGACGATAAAGTGAACACTCCGGCGAAAAGAAGAATTATATATTTTTTCATTTTGATATGTTTAAATGTTTGCATGCTGAGAAATTAGAAAGTTAACCTAACACCCAAATTGTAGGCGCGTGCCAATGGATAGTTACCATAATCTACGCCGGGAGACAAATTACTTCCGCCGTTATAATCTACTTCAGGATTGTAACCTTTGTAATCTGTTAGTGTAAATGCATTGTCTACACTACCAAAAACGCGGATATTTTCTACATGCAATTGTTTAGAAACTGCTTTCGGGAAATTATATCCCAGAGTGATGTTTGTACATCTTAAATACGATCCATCCTGGATATAGAATGAGGATAAACGTGTACTGTTACTTTGTGTACCCGCGCGTGAAGGGCGATAATTTAACCCACTTCCAGGTTGTGCAGCAGAAATATACCTGTTTGCAACATCCGCATATTGGTTACCAGAACCTTCAAAATTATACAAATAATAATCCTGACCGTCTAAAACATCATTTCCGTAAGATCCGTTAAATGATGCCCGAATATCGAAAGCTTTGTAACTTGCATTTAATGCAAAACCGTAAGTGAAATCAGGATACGGACTACCGATAATGGTTTTATCTGCATCATTTACGACTCCATCGCCATTCGTATCCTGAAAATATAAATCACCAACTTTAAGCGGATTAGAAGACGCAGAAGATTGCGCTACCTTACCCAGCAATTCTGGCGTTACCCTGCCCAAAACTTTGAATCCATAAAACATACCAACCGGCTGTCCTTCTTGTGTAATGTGCGTACGGTATGATCTTTCAGCACCGGAAGTTAATATAGTACTTGCACCACCAAGGTTTAACACTTTATTTTGATTGAAAGTAATGTTACCACTAACCCCAAATGTAAAATCTGCAGTATTAATGACCTTTGCATCTGCCTGAAAATCAAATCCTTTATTTCTGATTTTGCTATCCTTTAAGTTTGTTAAAATTGATGACGAGCCAGAAATTGCCGAAATTGGCTGATTAAACAACAAGTTGTAAGACAAACTGTAATAGTAGTTGGCAATTAAAGATAACCTTCCGTTAAGCAAGCTGATGTCTGTACCGAAATTGTATTGCGAGGTAGATTCCCACCCCAGGTTTTGATCTTTAAGTCCGGATGCCCAGATGGCAGTAGAAATTGCACCAGCACCAAAAACAGTTCCGCCAGGTGCGTTCATAGTTTGTAAGGAATTGTAATTTCCGATATTGTTGTTACCGCTCAAGCCCCAGCTGGCGCGAAGTTTAACACCAGAACCATTCCCTAAGAAATTGTTGTACCAATCTTCCGAAGATAAATTCCAGCCTGCAGCCACTGATGGGAAAACACCCCACTTATTGTTCGGGCCAAATCTGGAAGAGCCATCGGTACGGTAAGATCCTGTTAAGAAATATTTGCTGTCGTAGTTGTAGCTGAAACGGCCAAAATAAGAAATCAAAGTGTTTACAGATTTCACAGCAGAAGACAGTACAAAGTTTGCATTGTCTCCGCCTTTGTCTGTAATCTCACCAATTTTATCACTGGTAAATCCGCTTGCAGTTACTTTAAGCAAATCGCTTGTAGTATGCTGTGCAGAGTATCCTCCCAGTAGATCGAAACTGTGTTTTCCAATTTTCTTGTTATAGTTCAGGGTAAATTCAGCCAGTTTATCAACCTGGGTTAATGTTTGTGCAACTGCATTTGCTGCAGCAATTGATGAAGCAGAATATGGTGCATTGCCTCCACCATTACTTAAACTTGTAGGGCGGTAATAGTCATATTTTTCGCTGTAGTTTGTTGTCCCGAGATTGGCTTTAAATTTCAAACCATCTAAAATATCGTAAGTCGCAAATGCATTGTAATAATTGCGGTTGCCCAAACGGTTTATTTTCATTTCATTCATCGTAGCCAAAGGATTTTCCAGTCCCTGGTATCCATACTCGTTTGCAAGCGCGGCCATTCCATATTTAATCGGGCTCCCATTAGCATCTACTGCAGGCAAATAAGGTAGATACAACAACGCAGACATCATCGGACTGAAACGTCCCTCTCCTACTTCTTTATTGTTATTTTGCGTAAGCGCCACGTTAGCACCCACTCTTAACCTTTTACTCACCTGTGCATCAATATTAGATCTGAAATTAAGTATGCGTGCAGAAGTATTGGTTACAATACCATCCTGATCCTGATAACCACCACTTACATAATATTTAATATCGTTGTTACCGCCGGAAAAAGACAAGTTGTGGCGTTGAAAAAATGCGTTGCGGTACAATACATCCTGCCAATCGGTATCATAAGCAGGTGCGATAGCTTGCTGGGTAGAAAAATTATAAATATCAGAAGGTATGCTCACTGAAGAACCATTACCAACGTTAGCAATACGCGTGGTATTGTTGTCTGAATACATGGCATCGCTCCACGTTTTACCGGCATTAACAACCAAATCTTTATACGCGTTATTGCGCCCATCTATCATCAATTGGATGAATTGCTCGGCATTCAGTAAATCTACTTTTTTAGACAGTTGCGTAAAACCAGATTGAACATCGTATTCAAACCGTCCTTTTCCATCTTTTCCTCTTTTGGTGGTAATCATTACCACACCTCCTGCGCCACGCGATCCATAAATTGCGGATGATGCAGCATCTTTAAGGATATCGATACTTTCAATATCTTCCGGATTGATGAATACATTATTTCCGGCCGGATAACCATCAATAACATATAATGGATCTGAACTGGCATTGATTGATCCCACACCGCGAACGCGGATTTTTGTACTGGAATATGGAGCGCCTGATGTTTGCGACACCTGAACGCCGGCAACTTTACCAACAATTGCCTGACCAACGCTTGGAGATGTCAAATTCAATTCTGCTGCTTTAACACTGCTGATAGAACCTGTTACATCAGACTTTCTAATCTTCTGGTAACCGATAGCAACAACTTCATTTAAGGAGTTACTGCTCTCTTTCATAGATACGTTAATCGTTTTACTAGTTGAAACCAAAATATCTTGGCTATCAAAACCGATATATGAAAAAGTTAAGGTGGAACCTTCAGTCACGCTAATAGAAAAGCGGCCGTTAGAATCTGTAGAAGTTGTTTTTTTAGTGGCTTTATCTTGCACGCTTACGCCAGGCAAAACCTGCCCTTTTTCGTCGGTTACACGCCCGCTAATTGTTGCTAAAATTACATTGCGGTTCATCGATAAGGATAAACCATGTGCCGTTGCCGCCAGGGCTCCAGAGTTGCAAATTGCCAGTAACCCAATGGGCAAAAGCAATTTCCTGCAGGTACTTTGAATACCCGATGTTAAAAAAAATGAGGTCATCTTTTTGTTCTTGATAAAGATTGAGAAATAAATAGTAAGTATGTTTTGGGAGGGATGTAAAGCTCAATTTTACATAGGCGTTTATTTATGGGTTAATGGTTTAATTGAGCGTTACAGATGTCGCAAAGGTATTTGAACCAGTTTAAGCCCATGTTTAACGAAAATTAAGAGATAAAGAATTTTGATCGCCAATGTTAAAATCATGTTAACACCAAAAAGCACATAATAAACTTATAATCGAGCAAATCATGATCGGTGTCATCAAAGAATTTGATCGCGTACAAATGAAATCATGGTCAAAGAACCACAACTGGTTGTTTAGATAAAAACTTGGTATAAATTGCATTTAGCTTTGATAATCTTCAGCTTTGTTTCTATCGCAAATTTTAAAAGACAAATGATTATGTTAAAAGACGACTTAGCAAAGCTGATTTTACGCTTTCTGGTTGCAGGTTTATTGCTGCCACATGGAATCCACAAAGTCATTACCGGCCACGGTTTTATTATTAAAACACTTAGCGAAAATGGTTTGCCGACATTTTTGTGGGTTGGCGTACCTGTAGCAGAAGTGTTGGCGCCAATTTTACTCATTTTGGGCATTTTAACCAGAGCGGCCAATTTATTAATTATTGCCACAATGATGTTTGTAATCGGCATGGTATTCGGCATACGGATTTTTGATCCAAATGACTACGGCGGTTTTAGTGGTGAAGTAATACTGTTTTATATGTTTGGCGCATTGGCATCACTCCTCCTCGGACCAGGAAAAATCCGCATTTATCAAGGCGAGCAGAAATACCTCGTTTAATTCCTATTGTGTAGTTGCACAGCCCATGTACAACTTTTTATGCGTTTCATTGAACCTGGCTTAAACCAGCGTTAACATAAGCTTAATTTTCAATTCATCTTGCAATCGCAATTTTGTCGCAAAACAATTCATGAAACAAACTGCATTTCTTTTGCTGTTTTTTGGCTTTATTTTGGCCACCCAGGCGCAAAGAAAACCTGATCAAGCTTATCAGAAAATTAAACTTGCAAGTTCAGTACAATACAAAAATTTCTATCTCAGTTCCCTGTTTATGGAACTTCCTGAAGTGGAAGCATTGCTGGAAAAAGATGCTGTTTTAAAAAAAGTACTGTTAGAGAAAAACCAAAGTATAGCAGAATCCATAAAGAATTGTAGTGCAACTGCTTCGTGCTTTGCAGAAGCACTTCGATTCACACCAACCGAGCTTGATCAGATCAGCCTGCAACTCCAAAAACTGTATAGAAAAGACAATGCTTTAGGAAAATTGCTATACCAACATCTTATTCCTTCGGGCACGTATCAGTTTTACGACAAAGGCAACGATGCTGAATTTCTGGCACAAGCCTGGTTACAAGATGCGCGTGCAATAAATCATACTATCGGCGTATATATAGAAGGAAAAAAACCGAATTATCCAAAAATCGATTCTATTTCTTTCAATCAGGATGATAAATCTTTTGCAGAACTAGCCAGAACCTCTGCACAATTGTCTACCATTTCATCAACAATTTTTGTAGAGCCCGGTTTAAAATTTGCACTTGAGGCGCTGGAAATGAACGGCCGCACAGACGCTGCAGATTTTGAGCCTATGGAATCTGGCGTAAACTTGATGGCCATAAAACGGATAAAAAACATCGATTGGAAAGCATTTCCTTATTCGGTAATTCTGGTACCCGGCGAAGGGCCAGAAGATAGAGATACTGAACTGAGCGCTGGTGGAATGGTAAGATGCCGACTTGCAGCCATACAATATCAAAAAGGTATGGCTCCTTTCATTGTGGTTTCCGGTGCGCGCGTACATCCTTACAAAACAAAGTATAGTGAGGCTTTTGAAATGAAGAAATTTTTGATGGCCCAATTGCACATTCCAGAAGAAGCAATCATTATGGAACCTCATGCACGCCATACCACAACCAATTTGCGTAACTGTGTACGGTTAATGTTTATCTACGGCATGCCGATGGACAAACCGGCTATAACTTCTACTATAAAATCGCAAAGCGATTACATTACCGGAATTTTGAAAGCACGTTGTATGAAAGAACTTGGCTATTTTCCTTTTGAGAATGGCAAACGCCTGAGCGAAACTGAAGCGGAGTTTTATCCAAACACTATGTCGTTACAAATTGATTTTGATGAACCTTTAGATCCCTGATCAATTTTAGTACTTACCGCTAGATTTTTTGGCGTAGTGTGCTAATATCTAAATTATTCTTAGCAAAAAACATCAGTTTTATATTTAAGATATCCACAACTCCGTATTATTCAACATTGTTGGCACAAAAAACAGAGATTTAATATATTGTGATCAATCAAACATCCCAATGACGAAAATTTACATCAACCAACTTTCGCCAGACATTACTGAGACTGATTTATTTACGATTTTTCAAAAATTCAGTGATGTGTTGGACATTCGGATACAACGCCATCCAAAAACGAAAAAATGTACCGGAAAAGCTTATTTAGAATTGCCAACAGCAGAACAAGCTCAAAAGTGTATTCTGGCTTTACATCTAAAAACATATAAAAACAGTATTCTGGATTTAAGTTTGAAACCCCACCAAAGTGAGGTTTATTCTTTTGCAAGTGAAATTGGCCCAGAAGAAAATGCTAATGAAAACGGCCAGAAAAACTTAAATTTATTTGGCTGAAATTAACGTTTGTCTATAATGTGCATTACAGATACGCGCCACGGGATGTAACCTAAATTGCCACAAATTGTCGAAACTGCATTTTCAATATCGGCTGGCACATCATTAACCACCATATACCTGATTTTATATTTTGCATTATAACTCAGGTAAACCACAAGATCATCCTTACGCTCGCCTTTTTCTGCAAGATCTGCCAAATGCCCGTCTTGTAATTCCAATGCAGCCGCTTTCAGTCTTGCATCCATTATTTTTGTCAAACTTGCCGATTGCCCAAATTCATTTTCCAATATGGCAACTACCGTAACCGTCATGCGCCTTCAAATTTAAACGCTGATATCATCAGCTGTGTACAAAAGCAAAATTATACTAATAAATTTAGCAAGCAAATTTATCCACAAAATTAACGGCAAGTCGCTAATTTTGAAGGAGATATTTTTTGCTTGCTAAATCATTTTTTTGCTTATTTGGAAGCATTCATTTGAAACGAAGGCGGAATAGCCTGCTCATCTGCAGCCCATTCTTTGTTCGGTTGTTTCCCCATTACCAATTCCAGGCGTCCGCCTTTCATCAGTTCTTCATGAGAAAACCATGATTTGTTCCATGTTTTACCGTTTAGCTTAGCAGATTGAATGTATTTATTTTCAGGAGCATAATTTTGGCAATACACTTCAAAAGTTTTTCCGTTGCCAATGTCTACTTTTACCTGTTGAAAAACCGGACTTCCGATTACATACATAGGCAAACCTGGCGTAATTGGATAAAAGCCCATTTCAGAAAAAACTACGAAAGATGTTAAACCACCGCCATCTTCATCGCCGGGAATACCCATTAAATCATTCCTGAACCATTCTTTTAATAAATTGCGTACGCGTTTTTGTGTACGCCAAGGCTGACCAGCATAATTGTATAAGTAAGGAATGTGCATAGCGGGCTCATTTCCCATAGAAAACTGACCCACGTTACCCGTATGGTCGCCAAATTGGTGGTAAAAATCTGGACGACCTTTACCTAAAGGTGTGCTGAACATATTTTCAAGTCCATCTACAAAAGCTTGTTTTCCGCCAATAAGCTTCACCAGGTCTGCTACATTGTGTGGTACATCCCAACGGTAAACGTAACCATTGTTTTCATCATAGGCTTCGCGGGCGCCAATGCCGCTGGAGTAACGATAATCAAAAGGCTCAATAAATTTACCTGCAGAATCTTTCGGGTGGAAAAACTTAGTTACAGGATTAAAGACTTTACGGTAATTTAAACTTCGGTCAAGAAAATATTTTGCATCGTCTTTTCTACCCAATTGCTGTGCAATACTGCCCAGACACCACTCATCATAGACCGTTCCTAAGGTAACGGCAACTGGTTGGCGTTTCTCCCATCCATGCACTTCCGGTACGGTTTCAGTTTCGCCTACGGCAAGTGCAGGAAAATAACCTTTATCTTTATAAAAACGATCCAACACGCCGGCTTTTTTGGCAGACCAAGGCGCAAGTGTTTTCTCTGTTATTCCGGCTTTACAAAATTCGTAAGCTTTTTCCAGATCAAAGGAACGCAGGCCTTTATTATACGCGTCAATTACTGTGGCAACGCCGTGGTTTCCGTTCATACGGCGACTATCACCGGTTACTTCCGGAAATGTTGGCATCCAATGGTCTTTCATCTGTTCTGCCATACGCAGATAAGAATTTATCATATCGCCTTCCATTTTTGGCTCAATAATTACTCTTAGCGGATGCGTTGCACGGTAAGTATCCCAAATCCAATCGTCGGTATAAAATGGTTTTCCGTTATCGGCATGGATTTTCCCATCAAAAGCGCTAAAATACTGGCCATCTTCTGATAAACAGATCATCCGTTCATATGTGCGGTAAAGCGATGTATAGAAGGTAATTTTGGCATTTTCATCTGTGCCAGAAACCGTAATTTTACCTAAGGTATTGTTCCAGGTTTCTCTTCCTTTGGCTTCTATAGCAGCAAGATCATAACCAGTAATTTCTCTTTTTAAGTTCTTCTGTGCCTGCTCTGCGCTGATAAAAGAAATACCGTAACGTACTTTAATCTGTTTGGTTTTTGCCGGAAATTTCAACACAAAGAATGCATTTTTCCCTTCAAGTTCTTTGGTCTGAACATCAATTGTTTTTCCATCTAACTTTCCAATTTCCAATGCTTTTACATCTGTTTCGAGGTAAATAAATACTTTGGTATTGTTATCCAGTTTCTGATAACCGCTAACGGCATTTGCTATACGCGATAAGCCGCCATTGCGCGTATTCAGAATTAAATACGGAGTTTCAGATTTGCTAAAATTCAATTCATAAATTCCAGACTGATGGGAAGGTGAAAATTTTACCCCGATTCCGTAATCGTCCAGATCTACAGCATAATAATAAGGTTTGATCACTTCGTTGTCGTAACCAAAATCTATTGTATTCTTGATTCCGGATACCTCACCCTGATAAGGACTTAAATTAAAGGCAGAACTGCCACGGTGACTGGTAATCATTAGAGGCAGTCCTTTAATGGTATTTCCGGTAAAATTTTCTCGCTCAGGATATACCCTCAACATGCTGTTGGGCAAATGTACGGTTGGATAGGTTGGCACCAGCATATGGCTGATATTACCGATATAAGGATTCACATAATCGACCGGTTGTTTCTCCTGTGCAGTAGCAATTGTTGTAAATGCCCCGCAACAGAACAAAACTTTCAGTGCAAAGAGGCCTAAACTTTTCTTATTCATATTTGGGATTATAAGTTTAATTTTAATCGACATAAATCGATTTAATTCAAACCGCAATTTAGTAGAATTAAAGTTAAGAGCAGATGAAATGTTAAACGTATGTAGATATTTTACAATTGAAATTGTTTACCGGGATGGCTATTACATCAGTTTTAAAAAAAATATTTTTAGTTCATAAAGTTTGAGTGTGAATTTCAAGCGATGTTGTTATTTTTGCAGTCATGGCACAGAACAACATTAGCAAACTCCTGCAAAACAAGGTCGAAAACTTAGAAATTGAAGTTGAGAACGCACAAAAAGAACTTAAAAAATGGCAAGACATAACCGTTGATTACAACAGTAACCCGGAAAAGTTTGATTTGCTGGCAACCTTACTTATAGCTGAGGCAGGTGAAGCGAAAAAGACCAGAAAGAAATAAGTTTAAACAAACGCACAGTATAAGCTACCTATTATCCAGGTGGCTTTTTTTGTTTCCTGTCTGGGATTATACCAAACAGGAAACCAATACTTTACTGTGCGTACTGCGCAATGAGGCCGTGTATTTTTGCAGAAAGTTCATCGAGATCGAAAGGCTTTTCAACGAAAAGATCGCAGTGGGCATGCCCTGCCCCAACCTGAGATTTTGGAAAAGCCGAAAATAAAATAACCGGAAGGTGAATGCCCGCTTCTTTAATTTGACGGCAAATTTGTGCACCGTTCTCCTCTGGAAGGTGGTAATCCAATAATACAAGATCTGGTTGGTAGGCTGTAATTTTAGAAATAATATCTCCGGCGGCGGGAAATACAATTCTGCTGTAACCTTCTAAAGCCAGAAATTCTTCCAAGATGTCGGTGAGAGCGCTATCATCTTCAATAACCAGAATTTTCATATTTTGTGAATAAAATTTGCTCGTTTAGGGCGCCATGTAACAGGGTAAATTTTTCCTGTTTAAAGCTGTTCACTATGAACACCGGCTGAATTTAAATGTTTGCTTTTTTCAAAAAAAAAGTGCTTGCAAAAATCCAGATCAGGCCAATGGTTCAGTGAGTGGAAATTGTTTTCTCCACATCGTATTATAGGCGCCTTTTTGTTGCAATAGTTGCTGGTGTGTACCTTCCTCAATCAGCTTACCTTCTTTTAAAACAACAATTTTATCTGCACCGACAACTGTACTTAACCGGTGTGCAATGAGAATTATGGTTTTCCCGTTTTTGCGCAATAAATTTATTGCATTCTGAATGTGTTCTTCTGATGCAGAATCTAAAGAAGAGGTTGCTTCATCCAGAATTAGAATTTCGGGTTCGCGGTAAAGTGCTCTTGCAATGGCCAATCGTTGTCTTTGTCCGCCAGAAAGTGTCATCGCGTTTTCGCCTAAATAGGTATCAAAACCATTTGGAAGACGCTCTATAAAATCCATAATTTCCAATTGGTTGCAGATTCGGATGATGCGCTTTATATCTGGCTCCATATCGCCAACAGCGATATTTTCGACAACAGTACCGGCGAACATGTGTACATCCTGAGGCACCACGGCAACCATTTTACGCAGACTTTCATTGGTGATGTAATTGATATCAAATTCACCAATCATTATATGGCCAGATTGAAGCGGATATAAATTTTGAAGTAAGGAAAGCAAGGTTGTTTTACCAGAACCACTCTCGCCTGTAATGGCCGTTATTTTGCCTTTTTGTACTTTAAGATCGAAACCATCATATACTACAACGCGTGTTCCATATCTGAAATGTACATCTCTAAACTCAATATCGCCAATCATATCGCGTGTGAGTTCCATACGGTTTTCTGTTTTTTCACGTTCCAGATCCATAATCTCAAACAACCTGTCGGCAGCAATCCGGGCATCCTGAAAAACTTTGTTCATACCAATAAGGCTAATTACCGGCCCGGTAAAGTAACCGATAATTGCATAAAATGACAAAAGTTCTCCGGGGGTAATTAGATTTTGCAGTACAAAACTCGCTCCTGCCCAAAGTAAAATCACAGCAAATATGCTAGACACAAAACTGCTTGAGTTGCCTACAAGTAAAGAATTGGTTCCGGAAGTGTACACCGTTTTTAAAAGATTAATAAAGCGGATTTCCGTTTTTAGGTTGGCGAAATTCTCCAGTCCAAATCGTTTAATGGTACTCACAGAATTTACAGATTCTACCAGTTGATTTTCGAGCTCTGCGCTTCGCTCCATGAGCTGGCGCTGGGTTGTTTTATTTAACCTGTTGGAAACGTAGTAGATCACTGCATACAGCGGTACTATCGTGAGCATAATTAACGCAAGCTTCCAGTAATAGGTGAACATAAGAGCGAAAGAAAAAATCAGGATGAATACATTTACAGCAAAGCCGATTAAAACATCATTGATAAAAGCCCTGATTTTTACAGCGTCGTTCATTCTGGAAATAATCTCTCCCACCCGCATGTTATCGAAAAATTGCTGCGGAAGCTTCAATAAATGTTTATAATAACCCAAAATTAAGCGCGCATCAATCTGCTGACCAGTTTTAATAGTCAAAAGCGTTTTGGCATAATTGATAAAAACCTGAAGTAAAATAATCACAATCATCACGCTGCCCATCAGGTTAAGCAGGTTTGTATTTCCTTCGGGAAGCACATTATCTACAATTTTCTGGAGGAAAATAGATGTAGACAAACCAAGAACGGTGTAAAATATTGCGCCAACCAAAACCTGAATTAAGATCGATTTATGCGGCATGAGCAAATAAATAAAACGCTTCTCTAACGAAATACGTTCGGTACCTGCTGTAAAATCATCTCCGGGCAGAAGCAAAATAAGTACACCAGTCCATTTTTGGCGAAACTCATCATGAGTAAGTTTCTGCATCTCTCCGTAAGCCGGGTCCATGACCTCTATAAACTGCTCGCTAATTTTGTAAATAACAATATAATGCGCCATGTTTTGATGATTCACATGTGCAATAATCGGTAAAGGAATATTAAACAGGTTTTCATAACCGGCTTTCACACCTTTGGCAGAAAATCCCAAACGTGAGGAGGCTTCAATTAAACCGAGAACATTGGTTCCCTTTTTATCTGTTGAAGCATATTGACGAATGCGTGCAATGGGCAAATCCAAGCCATAGTGAATGGAAATTGAAGCCAGGCAAGCAGCGCCGCAATCGGTCACGTCATGCTGTTTAATCAGCACGCGTTTATTGCCTTTTTTGCGCTTTAACTTTGAAGTTAGTCTGGAAAATATGCTGGAGGATGAGCTCATAATGCGCTAATTTGTGTGTCTTTAGTGTCTGGGATTACGTTCGGGTTTAACCAATCATCCGCTTTGTCATATAAGAGCTGAAACAGTGTGCGGCGGGTAACAAAAAAACGCGCCTGCAAGGTCATGCCTTTCTTAATTTTTCCTACATAACCATTACGCAGCTGTAAACTGTTTTTATCTAGAATACACCGAACCTTAAAAAATGGCTGACTATTATTCTGCATAAATACATCACTGGAAATGGATATAACTTTGCCTGTTGCCATTCCCCATTCGTTGTAATTGTACGCATCAATCTGGAAACGTGCCTTTGTTCCTAGTTTCAATAAACCGATATCTTTTGGTTGAACGTACGTTTCGGCAATTAATCCGGAGTCCGGAGAAATTTCGCCTAAAATCTCATTGGCAGAAATGCTGCTTCCCGCCTGTATTCCCTTTAATTCCTGAACGGTACCGCTTAAGGGAGCTTTTATAGTATAAAATTCTTTTTCTTCATTGTATTGCTTGTCTCTTGCACCCAACTGCTGGCGTTGTATGCTAAGCTGATTCAGTTCGCTTTGCCACTTACTGCCTTGCTCCTCTCCAATCAGTGATAATTCGTTGAAGACATTATCTTTTTTAAGCTTCACCTCATCAAATTCTGAAGCTGAAACTGCACGTCGTTTATACAGATACGCATACCGGTCATAATTTTTAAATGCAAGCTGATATCTGGCTTTTGCTTCAGTAACGCGCTGCATAAACAAGCTATATTGCTGACCATAAACCCCCGATTTTAAGTTGAGCCGTTTAGACCAATCATTCCGTTTATAAGCATTTATAAGTAAATTAAGATCACTGAGTTGATCTTCCACATCGCCTTGCTGAAATTGGTTAAGCGCGTCCTGACTTTCGATGTTCTCTTTGCGGATGGTGAGTAAAACCTGACCGGCATTCACATGCATATTCTCTTTAATGAAAAGCGAATCAATTCTGCCAGATATTAACGGTTTAATTTCATTTCGTTCTGCTGTTGGTCGAAATAAACCTGTGCTTTTAACATTTACATCTACACGCACCACAAACATTGCTATGAAAGCAAGCACCAATACCACCAAAAGCAACTGATATAAAATCTGGGTGCGCGAGTTGTGCGAATGAAAATGATATTCTGCTGTGCTCTCAATAATTTCCTGAGGAAAAATATACTTGTCGCTATCCATGGTGAAAAAATATTAGTGTAGACAATTATCCGAGTGTTAAGTTTTAGCTGATAGTAAAAAACGACCAGATTCGGTCGTTTTAAAATTATTTGGAGTATGTATTGAGCCAACTGCCCAAATCTAAGTTGATATTATTTCCAACAGACAAAGTTGTACTGCGGCGCTGGTCTCCGAAAGCGGTCTCAAACGTCAGGCTCAATAAACTTTCTGTATTGCTTGTTACAGATAGAGAAATTCCGCTTTTAGTTCCGCCGCCAATGGCGATCATTTCTTTTTCGGTTAAGTTTTCCATGGTAGAGATATAAGGTGAACAAGAAAAGGAGAGGTTAGCCCTCTCCTTTCACAAATTTAAAAAACGTGTTTTTTAGCTGGTCAGGCTATCAAACAAACCTGCTAAACTTCCTGTAATGTTATTACCTAACGATAATGTGCTTTCGCTTGACTCATCTCCATCGGTACTTGAAGTATGGAAGGTTAATAAATTACCGATGCCTAAGGCACCACCTAATCCACCTGAATTAGATGAATCACCGCCGCCAAACAGACCGCCACCATTAATTTCTCTCAATTCAGTTACATTCAATTCTTGCATTTTCATAATTTTGAAGTTTTCTGATGCCTACTCTATTAAAGGTTTTCGGCTTTCCCTAAATTTCATCGCTTGCTGCGATCTGTTTTTATTAACGAAGGGAAAACCAGAATAGATTTAAGTGCACAGTACTTTTGCACGCCGTGAAAGAGTACAATAAACACTGTTGTTGTGATATTATTAAAACAAAGTTGAAAAGGTAAGCCTGAGCTAAAGCAAACAGCGTATTTGAAGTCGAAACTTTTATACTCCCTTAAGCTATAAGCCCGCGTTTAAAGGCAAAATAAATTAAAGCAGCGGTATTTTTCGCTCCACTTTTCTCTAAAAGATTTTGTCTGTGGCCTTCAACAGTGCGTTTACTGATAAATAATTGGTCGGAAATTTCAATATTAGTCATACCCTTGGCAATTAATCCAAGAACTTCAGCTTCCCGACCAGACAATTCGAGGTCAATCTGCTCAAAAGGCTTTGAAAACAAACTGGCGTTGTCCATTAAACGCATAGACAACTCTGCACAAAGATATTTTCCACCATTATACACATGTTTAAGTGCGAAAACGAGTTCATCGGTGCTGATATTTTTTAGCAGATACGCGGCGCACCCGATATCAAAAGCTCTGGCTACATATCTTTCGTCATCCTGCATGGATAGAATTATCACCTTTACTGCCGGAAACCTAACTCTGGTTATTGCAATCATCTCTAACCCGTCCATTCCAGGCATATGAATATCCGCCAGAACAATGTGAATGTTCTGATGCTCGGCGAGCATATCTATAACATCACTTCCGTTTCCTACTTCGCTAACAATATTGATTTGCGGAAAGGCACTCAAGAGCATCTTTAAACCGTTACGCACAAGGTGGTGATCTTCAGCGAGTAATATATTAATCATATTAATAGTAAACTATAGCGTTATTTGGGGATGATACATTGATAAATTCTATCCAATAAACCAAGAACCGGGCAGAAAGTTTCTCAGAATAATAAAAAACAGGTTGTGAAGTGTAAAGCATACAAAAAATTAATGTAATCTCAAATAATCAGGATGAGAAAAACACAAAAATCAATCGTATAACTACCGTTTCCTGCGGGTACAAATACCCGAAAACGAGCGTAATGGGACCTCATTTCAGGATACAGGCTAAAATGCCCGGGCTTGGTATATCCTTTGTGTAAGTAGAGGTACATCTTAAATACTAAAACTATGAATCAACTTGAATTTAGCGCAATGGTAAAACAATATGCGCCTTCGCTTAAAGCACATGCTTTGAATTTCACTAAAGATTTCGAAGATGCAAACGACCTTATTCAAGACACTTTGGTCAAGGCCTTAAGATTTTATAACAATTTTGAAGAGGGTACAAATTTTAAAGGATGGTTATTCGTTATAATGAAAAACACCTTTATTAACAACTATCGCAAAGAAAGTAAAACACGTGGAATTTTGATTCAGGATGAAGAAATATCATATGCAAACCTGATGACCAGTGCGCAAACCAACGGAGCAACCAGCAAAATTGCGATTGATGACATTACTAAAGCACTTAATTTACTTCCAGATGTATACCGTATCCCATTTGTAAAATATTTCGAAGGTTACAAGTATCATGAGATTGCAGAAGAGTATGACATTCCATTGGGAACGGTAAAAACGAGAATCCATATGGCGAGAGAGATGTTGAAAAAACAACTTAAAACCTACGCCAAATAATGTTTAAAGTTATAGAGAACTCCGACACCAAAATGCCGGAGTTTTCTTTTTAATCTTCTTTTTGTTGTGGCTCTTCCTTTTCTTCTTCGGCAGAATTTTCAGTATCTACATCGGCATCGCTTCCTTTTAAATCTTTTTCATCAACCAGTCCGGACACGAGTTTGCGTTTCGCCTCAGTTGCTTCTTCGTTTTTATCTTGTTCTGTATTCATCTCTTTTGATTTTAGATAGGCAACACTGCCTGTTAATACAACCAATTTTCCTTGTTATGGTTTAATGAATCGGCCCTAAAAAAAATTAAACTTTCATTTAAAAAACCTTGTTATTGAAATATAGGTTAAACATTTCAACCTCTACTGTCTACCCATGAGCAACAAAAAAGATTTAGACCGTTTTCTATCCGCACAGGAAAAGGATTACAGAACTGCAGTCACAGAACTGGAAAAAGGAAAAAAGAAAAGCCATTGGATGTGGTACATTTTTCCGCAAATTAAAGGCCTGGGCCGGTCAGAAGTTTCGGCATTTTATGGTATTACTAGCCTCGCAGAAGCGGAAGAATACTTGCATGATCCCGTTCTTGGCAGCAGGTTGAAGTATTTATGTAATGTATTGCTTAAACTTGAAAAAATAAATGCTACGGAAATTTTCGGAAAACCAGACGATTTAAAACTCAAGTCGAGCATGACTTTATTCGCTTCCACTACAGATGCCGATCCCATATTTGAGGAAGTTCTGCATAAATATTTTAACGGAGAAAAAGATAAGTTAACAATCGAACTTCTGGGAAAGCTGTATTAGAAAAAAGAGGGTATCCAAATCATGTTTAACTAAGGCAGATTAAACAAAAGTAGATAGACACCCTCCTTTTTTAATAGGTAGATATCTGCACAACACAGGTTTTTTAAAAAAGTTTTTATTAAACATAATTTATGTTTTTTGAATTAAAGCACATTTCTGCCCGCGCCGCCATCAACCTGAATGGTGGTTCCGCTTACGTATGACGCCTGCGCAGATGCTAAAAATGCAACTACAGCGGCAAATTCTTCTGGTTTACCGATCCTTCTTAACGGAATATTTTTAGATTTTTCTGTTAAGGCGACATCGGTATCCACATCCGGATTGAGTGTATGCTTTATGCGATCGGTTAAAATTGTTCCCGGACAAACATTATTTACCGTAATGTTATACGGGCCAAATTCATCGGCCATTAGTTTTGCCATACCTACCACGCCCAAACGCATACTTGTAGATAAAATAGATCTATCCAAAACAGATTTTACAGAACCGCTAATGATATTAATAATGCGCCCGCTTTCTGATTTTTTTAAAAGTGGTAAGGCCAGTTTACTTGTCCTGGAAACGCTCAGTAAATTCATTTCGAAAGCTTTATACCAATCTTCATCGCTAAAATTTTCAAATGTATTAAACGCTGGCCCCCCGGCATTATTAACTAAAATATCAAGCTGGCCAAAATCAGTAGAAATCATTTGGATCAGCTGTTCCAAATCTTCAGGTTTAGAAACATCTGTTGAATTGAAATACACACGTTGTATACCAATTTGGCTGTTAATTTCATTGGCGGTTTGCTGTAATTCTTCCGCATTGCGGGAAGCGATAATAACCTTTGCGCCTTCTTCGGCAAGCAAACTTGCAATTGCTTTGCCCAAACCTTTGCTTGCAGCAAGTACCAGGGCAACTTTATCAGATAATTTTAAGTCCATTTTTTATGTGTTTACTGTAATCCAAACCGGACCATGATCGCTGCTTTTCTCCCATCCACGCACATTTCTGTTTACGCCGGCATCTTTGAGTTTCTCCAACAGAATCGGATTTAGTAAAAAATGATCTATACGCAAACCTGCATCTCTCCCATAAGCATTACGAAAGTAATCCCAGAAAGTATATATTTTTTCTGCAGGATATAACTTGCGGATTGCGTCTGTCCATCCTTGTGCCATAAGCTGTTCAAAAGCTTCGCGGGTTTCTGTTCTGAACAATGCATCCTCTACCCAACGTTCTGGTTTGTAAACATCAAATTCTGTCGGGATTACATTATAATCTCCACACAAAACCACTGGCAAATCCCTGTCCATCAATTGCTGGGCATGCGCTGCAAAGCGTTTCATCCAACTCAGTTTGTACTCAAACTTAGGTCCCGGAGCCGGATTTCCATTTGGCAAATACAAGCAACCGATTACAACGCCTTCTATAAAAGCTTCAATATACCGACTTTGAAGATCTTCATCATCGCCAAGTAAACCACGTCTGGTTTCCTGAATTTCGTGTTTAGACAAAATGGCTACGCCATTCCAACTTTTCTGCCCGTGCCAAATGGCGTTGTAACCAGCATCATTAATGGCCTGAAGTGGAAACTTCTCATCCGGCGCTTTCAGTTCCTGTAAACAGGCAACATCGGGTTGTTCTTCCTGAAGCCATCTTAATAAAACCGGTAGTCGGCCGTTAATGCCATTTACGTTATAGGTTGCTATTTTCATTGTAATTGAAACAAAACTTAAAGCGGAAAGTTACAATAATTCTCTCTTTTTCTGGTCAGAAAAAGGCCTACTAGCTGGCCGTCACTTCTAATTTCAGCATCAATACAAATTATTATCGCACGGAGAACCACAAATCATGCTTATGATGATCAGCGTATATTGATTGAGAATTTAATGTGCAAAAAAATAGGCTTCTGTTTCATTGAATCAGAAGCCTATAAAAAGCAACGTAGTTATATTAATCTATTGCCAGTATTTTATTGAAACGGGCATGTGTAGGAACCGGGCCATCAGCAGGATATGTGATGTAATCAATATCCATCTGAATTTTAGTTTGATTTGTAAATTTGATTACGGCATAATCAAATATCTTATAATTAACCGCCGTTTTCACTTGTTTACCGTTGGCCGGATCTATCGACTCTAAAATGCGTACCTGAATGCTGTCGCCCTTTAGTACATAATTTCCGTTAAGTGTACCATAATTTGCGGCGCCGATACTGTCTGTCAATTTCATAGAAAATTTCCCGCCAGTACCAAATGACAGGATCCGAAGACTGTTTGAACCATTTCGTGCTTCATGCCAGTTGCCATACAATACATCCTTTGGGCTATCTTCCTCTATTGATTTCTTTTTACAGGCAAGAAATACGCTGGCCAATAAAAGACTAAACAACAGGGTTTTAATTGTAGTTTTCATAATGTTTTGAGTTCAAGGTTTACATTTCCCAATACGCAAAAGTTTCTGAAAACGCTACACTTAAAACTATGAAAATATAGACGCAAATAAAGCATTTGAATGCAGGCTCGCTTGTTGATCATAAATATGCGATGTTGCCATCACTTCATCAACCCCAAATTCTTCGACAAAAGCAGATAATCTATTGTGAATGGTTTGTCTACTGCCTACAAATGAATATTTAAGCATACTTTCTACACCTTGTTCTTCCATTTCGTCCCAAATTCTGTCCATATTTTCTACCGGAGGCTGTAATAAACTGCGTCTGCCGGTAATTACGCCAATGAACATTTGTTTTACTGATGTAGCCAGTCGTTCTGCTTCTTCATCGGTATCAGCAGCAACAACATTTACACAAGCCATAAAATATGGTTTATCCAGATATTTTGACGGTTTAAAATTTTGTTTGTAAACGGCCACAGCCTGTGCGAAATACGTTGGTGCAAAATGACTTGCAAAAGCATAAGGCAAGCCTTTTTCTGCTGCAAGATAGGCGCTGTCTAAGCTTGAACCAAGTACCCAAATTGGAACTTCTAAGCCTTCGCCCGGATTTGCCCGTACATTGCTGTTCCGGTTATCATGAGAAAATAAAAGTTGAAGGCGTTCAATATCTTTCGGAAAATTGTGAACTGCAAACATATTCTCACCACGAATGGCCATTGCTGTAACCTGATCTGTGCCCGGCGCGCGACCTAAGCCTAAATCTATACGGTTTGGATAAAGCGACGCAAGTGTTCCGAATTGTTCTGCTACAATTAATGGCGCATGATTAGGCAACATAATTCCACCGGAACCTACGCGGATGGTTTTGGTATTTCCGGCTACATAGCCAATTAAAATTGCAGTAGCAGAACTGGCAACACTGATCATATTGTGGTGCTCGGCAAACCAGTACCGGTTGTAACCGAGTTTTTCTGATTGTTGCGCAATAGCAAGTGATTTTGGAAAAGTTTCTGTTGGTGTATCGCCATGTCTTACACTGGCAAGGTCTAAAACAGAATATGGGATATTTTTAAGGGAAAATGTGCTCATGTACAAATGTTATTTGCCAAAAGTACACCTAAATCGACCATCCCATATTCTATTCTTTAAGATATGACGGTGCCAAAACATTTCGTAGATTGAAACTATTTCATTGATTTAAGCTTATTACCGTATTGCTCTCCAAAAACTTTTAATCCGCTGTGACTGGATTGCGAGGCTTCTGCCAGTAATGCTGATAACCGCTGATTGTCTGTCTTAGATTGTTGTTGATAGGCCTGATCAAATGCTTTTCCTTTTAATTTATTGAGCTGAAGAATAGAATCTGTGGAGGGTTTTTCTGCCATCATTTTTCTATTTGCTGCCTCTCCTGCATTTTGCTGGTTTCTGCTTGTATCCTGAAGTGTAACTGGTGCAGAGTCTATACGCCCGTCTGGTTTTTGACCTCCTTCTGGTTTACTCATCGGAATTTCTATGTTTTTTGATTTTGCCAGTCCAACGAGGATTGAATCCATCTCTGCAAATGTTTTACCGGCAATTTCTGCCATGTGTTTTACTTTACTGTCTGAAGATTGGGCGATAGCCAATCCGGCGGCCTGCTGTTGTCGGCGCTCAGTTAAAATAAGTTCTTTGATAATCCGTGAGTCATTGGTGCTGTCGGCCTGTGAAAAACCAACATTGCTGATTGTACTATTAGAAAAAGTTACAGTTGCTAATCGCGCAGTTGCCGTGTATGGAAATGCAAATACGGCAGCCATCAAAACCGTTTTTACGGTTGCTGAGATAAAAAGAGAGTTTTTCATAACCTTGGAGTTGTTTGTTGTAACAACCTGATTTTCCGTACAAAGGTTTTAAAAAAACAAAGACCGTAGGTTTCGATACAATCGAAATGATATTGATGCGCTCGTTAGAAACGAGCGCAAGGGGAAAGGAATGAAAATTAAAAGCAAGAAGTGAAAAGATTATAAATGTTTCGTGGCTATATTTCTTAGATAATCAGCGAAATCGCTATCCACTTCTTTTGGAACAAAAGTGACTTTTTTGGGTGAATCTTTAAATAGAATCGCATACCAAATTAGTCCGCCTAAGTATCTTCCAGCGGCGCTGGCATGATTTGGATCAAAAGCCAAGGTTTGCTTATTCCATGAATATCCCACATTTAAAGAATGTTTCTGATCTGGAAGATTTGGATACTCCGGATGTTCATAATTAAAGGTACTGTCTACTTTAAAACCCATTTTCGGATCTGTATTAACCTGCTGAAAAGCATCGCCAACGGGCAGAATCTTTGCATGCAAAACTTTCGCTAAATGATGATAAGCTGCTCTTGAATACATCCACATCTCCTTCTGGTCTTTGGCCAGCGTATTCGTCCCAATCTGTCCAAACTTTTTCGCATCTACCCGATACGCCCAGGTTTGATGAATCAATATTTTCGCGTTAGGCTGCAGTTTTTTTATAAATGCATATAGCTGCTCTGCATAAGGACTATAACTCGCAGAATCGCCAGATAAATATGAATATTGCTGAATGGTGATTACGTCCCAAACGCCATCACTAAGCAACGTTTTTAAGGATTTGCCACCGTAAGGTTTTCCTTTTGGATCTTCTGGATTTGCTTCTGCAGCTGCAACATAACTCCAATGCTGCGCTAATGAATGCCCCCCGAGTTCTGCCCTGCCAATTTCGAGTTTCCGACCTCTGGACCGGGTAATTTCTTGTAGAAAAGAAGTAGAATTTTGCGAAAAACTATTGCCAATTACAAACAAACGCAAGGGTTTTTCAGAAGTCTGTGCAAAGGAAACCTGTACAAATAAAACGGCAACAAGTAACGCAAAAGCACGGAATACGTTTTTAAAATTTCTCATATTTCATTATTTAAAAGCATTAGGATGTGTTTTTGCAAATTCATACAGTTGAACACCGCTGAGCAAAAATGCGCCAACTCCATAAACTTCGGTACTGTTTTCATCAACTTTATCCGGGCTCGCACCAATCGCCTGTACATAGCCTAGTTTTCCATCTGCCTGTACCGCAGAAGTAAGCGCTTTCCAGGCTTTAATTGTAACAGGAAGATATTTCTGTTCGTTTAGCATTTTATGATTTAAACCCCATGCCAATGCGTAACAGTAAAACCCTGTCCCGCTCATTTCTTTAATCGGGTAACTGCCCGGATCAAGTAATGATGCATGCCAGCTTCCATCTGGTTGTTGCAGACCCGCAATTCTTTCCATCATATCCAGATATAACTGCTCAAATTTTTTCCTGTCGGGATGTTTTGCCGGCATATTATCCAATACACGTACCAGACCGCCTAAAACCCAACCATTACCGCGCGACCAGAATACTTTTGCACCGTTTTTCTCCTTTTTATTGAGATAGGTTTCATCTCTGAAATACAATTTCTCTGCCGGATCATATAAAAAATCGGTCGTTTTCCACCAGAGTTTGCTGGCCATATCCAGATATTTTGGATCTTTCGTTGCTGTTGTCAGATACGCCAGAGCAGGCGGCCCCATAAAAAGTGCATCGCACCATGCCCATTCCCGGTTCTGAATACTGTTTTTCCAATTCAATGGCTCGTCATGAGACCTGTTCACAATACTATCCGCCAGTAAAATAAAAGGCGCAATCATTTTCTTTTCCTTAAAACTAAGGTAAAGCTGTGTGTAAGTTTGGGCGATACAGTAATCATCTGCGTAAAAGCGTAAGTGACCAGTATTCCATTTTAATTCGTCGCCAATTTCAACAAGTGGTTTTAAATAACGTTGCTGGCCTTTCATCGCGCCGAGCGCATAAAATCCGGTGTAGCAAACGGCGTTAGTCCAATCGGGTTTTCGATGATTAAAACCTTTGGTTTTCCAGGTATTCAGTTGCCAATCGGCGACTTTTTGGGTTATTGCTAAAATCGATTCTTTTTTAAAGGCAGAATCTCGAAAAGCCCCGGCGTGGCTCAGTTCAGGACTGAGTAAAGTTGCCACTGCAAGTGTACAGATGGATGTAAGTTTCAATAGTTTCATAAAATCCTGATGGATGTTAGGTAATGATTATTTGCTTTCTTCAATTTTTAGTACAACACTTTTGTAGTTGCCATCTATTTTCGGGTTAATTCCAACGGTCATTAAAAAATCTCCGGAGTAAATGGCATCTTTTGGCAATGCACTTTTCCATCCCGGGTAAAGATTGATTTCATTTACGCGATAGTTTTTTGCGGCATCGAGGCCTTTTAAAATAATCGGGTTTTTACTGCCGGTTTCGTAGCGGTTACTTACCAGATAGTTGAACATTACTGCAGATGTTGCATCGCTATTGCTATACATTACCGCAGCCACGTCATTTTTCCATGGATCTTGCAAACGATATTGATTGCCGTGCAACACCAAATCTTTGAAACTGTTGTAAGTGGCGATGGCTTCTTTACAAAACTTCAAATCGTTTTCATTAAGCTTGGCAATATCTAAATCAAAACCCAGTTTGCCCATCATGGCAACATCTGTTTTAAATTTTATGGCTTGTTTGCCCCAATCGGTTACATGGTTTGCTGTTGCAATGGCCGGAAAGAAATAAGAATATTCCCATTGGATGAAAATCCTTTCCAGCGGATCTGTATTATCGCTCGGCCAAAATTCTGTAAAATACTTCAGCGCGGCGTAATCTACACGGCCGCCACCGCCAGAACACAACATGATGGGAACCGTTGGATATTTTGCGCGTACACGTTCCAGCACCGCATACAAACCCTTCACGTACTCGTAATATATGTGCGTCTGGTTGCTCAAATGTGCAGAATACGCATTGTAAATTACCGCATTGCAATCCCATTTTATATATGCCAATCCGGGATTTTTGGTAAACAGACCATCAACAATTCCGTAAACAAAATCTTGCACTTTTGGGTTGCTCAAATCCAGAACCAACTGGTTTCTGTATAAATGTTCAGGTCTTTGAGGTTGTTTAATAATCCATTCGGGATGCTGTTTATACAAATCACTTTTGGGATTTACCATTTCCGGCTCAATCCAGATTCCGAATTTAACGTCGTTGCCACTGGCTTCTTTTACCAGTGCACTTATGCCGTTGGGTAACTTCTTTTTATTTTCCTGCCAATCGCCCAAACCTGCATTGTCGCTATTGCGTGGAAAATTATTCCCAAACCAGCCATCATCTAGCAGAAACAAATCGACACCCAGATTTTTAGTGTCTTTTAAGAGCTGGGAAAGTTTTTGTTCGTTAAAATCGAAAAATGTAGATTCCCAATTGTTGAGCAATGTTAAGCGATTGCCTTTTCCGTCTAAAATTCGGTAATTGCGCGCCCAGTTCTGTAATTTTCTGCTGGCTTCTCCAGTTCCGTGATCAGAAAAAGTGAAGAGAAATACTGGCGTCGTAAAATCAGTGTTGGGTTTTAAATGATACGCAGAAGCATGGTTATTCGCGCCTGCAATAATGCGTAGATTATTTAGAGGATCAACTTCCAGATCGATTCTGAAATTCCCGGACCATTCCATAGATCCATAAAGTACTTTTCCATAATCTTCGCCAGCTGGCCCATCCAGGGAAACCATAAAAGTTGGTGGCTGGTAAATATTTGCACGTGTACCCAACTTACTGTCCAGTACTTTTATACCATGTGTTAAGCGACTTTCTTCCGGTTTCATTTCCTGAGCCCAATCGCCGTGGTATTGTTTTAACCAAAATTCCTTGCCTTTCACATACAAATTTGCTGATGCATATTTATCCAGTCTGACTTCCTTTTTCTCCGCATGGCGGATGTTGGTCCACTGCTCAATCACATCTTCATTTTTGTACACTTTGTAATAAAGTGTTACTTCAAACGGATAAACAGGATCTTTCAGCTCGATAGAAATGAGGTCTACATTTGCATCTATTGATTTCTGTGTATGTCGCACATAATGTAAATCAAGCGAGGTATTTCCATCTGCGTGTACCACGGTAATGGCAGGCTCAACCAAATTACTCGAACCAGATGGTGTATATGCCGCATTTAAAATACCAGAATAATCTGTACCCTGATTGTACATTTTAGCAACCTTGGCATAATCCTCAACGTGGTTGAGTTTTTTGCCAAAATATACCACACGTGGGGTAGAACTTGTATTGGCTTCCAGTACGAGCGCCTGGCTACCGCTCAAAATTGGGATGTAAATATTTTGTGCAAGCAGTATTCGGGAAGCAAATAACAGGCACAAGACCATGCAGCTGCGCAGCAAATAGAGGTTTTTGTTCATTCTGATTTAGATATTGGTTAGATGATTTACATCTAAACTAAGCATTTACATTCAGCGTTTTACACGCGATACAGTTTCGTTACTTTGTGCCAGCCGTTTTTTGATATACACGCACATAATCGACTTCAAACCGCCTTGGAAAAGTAGTTTTCTCCGGATTGCCACCTTGCTTGCCACCAATTGCCAAATCTAAAAGCATATAATGTGGCTGCATAAAAGGGTTTAAACCCGCAGCATCCTGATTCACCAATTTATTCATAGGTTGATGGTTTAAAAGCTGATGATCAACATAAAGTGAAATACCGTTTTCATCCCAATCCATCCGCCAGATGTGAAATTCAGATGCCCATTTTTCACCTCCTAAAGAATCAATATTGGTTTCTGTACTAAACCAGGCATCTTTATGATCTGCGCCCATGTACGCAATATTTGCCAGGAGTTTTTTGCGGTAATATTCCATAATATCAATTTCGCCGGTTGCTGGCCAGGTTCCTTTAACGCCAAGTGTCCACCAGGCTGGCCAAATACCATCGCTAATATCAATTTTACCGCGCATTTCAAAACGGCCGTAAAGCCAGCCTTTTTGTCGCGAGGTTTTAATACTTGCAGATGTGTAAGTTGCTTCTTCCCTATTTTTCTTCCAATCGTTACTGCCCGACTGATACTGCGGATTGGATTTCTTTTCTCTGCGGGCTTCTAAAATAAGTTTACCACCTTCGCACCAGGCGTTTTCTGGCTGATACCATTGCAATTCTTCATTGCGTTCGAAACCGCGTTCATAACTCCATTTGGTGCTGTCTGGTGCACCTTTATAATTAAATTCATCTGCCCAAACCAACTTATAGCCATTGTCTGTAATTTTTGGCAGTTGGGTTGTTTTTTGAGCATACGCACTGCCTGAAAGAAAAATTGTGCAAAGGCAAGCCATGCCAACCAGTTTATGTACTGTTGTCTTCATCATTAAAGTTATCGGCTTATTTGTAGTTGGTTAAACTTAGCGGCATTAAGGTTGGGTAGGTCCAGGCATAATCATGGCGAGGATATACTATTGGGCGATAAGGTTTTACAAAATTGCGATAAGGCTCGCTGTTGTAAATATTACTCATGGCTTCAAGTAAATTGGCTGGCCAGAAACCTGTTGCAGTATCTACCTGACCGGTTACAGGGTTTTTAAACCATTTCCATTCTTCCGGATGTCCGTTTGCATACAACAGAAAATCCAGCGCTTTTTTTACAGATGCGCCATCTTTTTCCAAAGTGAAAAGGTTTTCTCCGGTTTGATTGTAAATTACCCAAAAGGATGCGGTTAGTGGCGCAAGTGAAAAATATGTGTACCAGATGCCATTTCCCTGTCTTTTTACTTCCTCTACCAGATGTCCATCAGAAGCAATTTTATCAAAAAGATCTTTCTTAATCAGTTTTACATTCTCTTGTAAATCGGCCTGATCGTTTAGATAAACGTCGGCAAGTATAGATGCATAACGAGACCAATCGCCAGAGTTGTTGTTGCGAAACCGGATGCTGTTGGCCGCATGGCGGAAGACGTTTTTTGTCCACCCGGCAAATTGCTGCTGATCTTTTTCTTTCCATCCGGGATAATTCCGCAGCAAATCTGCAGCAATCATAAAAGTTGTTCCAGAGTATGACATCACCAGCGAACCATCGAGCTGAGAATATTTTGTATTTATACTTGCCCAGGCATTTAAGAAATAGGCTGCTTTATCTGCATAACTTTTCTTGCCGGTAAGCTGATAGGCCAACGCACAGGTGTATGCAGAAAAACCATCAATCTGTATTGCAAGTGATTGTTTGCGGTGACCATCTTTATCCTGATAAAAACCAGGCACACTGAAATCTGCAACGGCATGTTGTTCTATCAACAGTGCAGAATCTGCTTTTATAATAAAGGCATTGAATGCAGAAAGAAATGGTTCTTTTTTAAGTTTGATTTGTTTTTTTACAAAATCGATCTGACTTTGAGTATGATAACCTTTTAATATTTCTTTAGAGAAAGAAGATTCTACGTGTAAACTGCATATGAGCACTGCAATTAAAACGATAAAATATGGCCGTTTAATGGGATTCATTTGGTTTATATTTGGTGGTTTCAAACAGTGGTTGGAAAGGTACCGATGTATACCTTTTCCAAACCAACCATTCGTTAGATTTCCGAAGATAAGCGCAATGTTATAAAGCTGGGCAGCTAAAGTTAGTGTATTTGAATGGAACCGTTCCCATTTTTTGGGAACGTTTTCATTGGGGTGCCCTAACCGTTCCGATTGAGCTGGCATTTCACAGGAGTTAATAATTTGAATTTCGGTTTTCGAAAATTAGCATGGATTAGGGAAATGATACAGGTAACCCTGAGGGAGCTAAAATATCGTTTGGTTAATCTGGCTTAAAATCTCCTTTCCTAGATCTTTATTTAAAAAGCTTCCGCCAGAAATTGTAGGGTCCCATGCGTTTGTCATGATTACGCCACATACCTTATTGCCCAAATCGGCTTTTTTGAAGCGACTTTGTTTGGAAAAATAACCCTCTGATAAATTCCCTGAACCGGGATACAATAAATAACATTTTGAGGCATCAAAATAATGGTGATAAGCAAACATCTGCCTTAAATCATCCATGCTAATATTTTTTACATCTGCGAAGATATTCTTCCATTTGGTATCAATCACAATGTATGTTTTTCCTGCAGTTTCTATAACGATATCTGGTTTAAGATTGCGGGAAGCATCTTTATGATTCCAGAATTGTGTCGACCGCTGGTTATGAATCGTTAAACTTCCATCATTCGCTTTGCTCAGCATTCGGTAAATGTATTCCTCCCATAGCTTATTCATATCGAACAAAATTGCTACAGAATTCGTAGATCCAGAACTAATATCAGGTCTGTAATTGAGCAACAGTAATTTTGCAATTTGAATAGCCTGTGCATAAGGCACAGATTTGCGGTCAAATACAAGCTTATCAAAAATCGCTGCATCTACTTTTAAATCTTTCACGTCCGGAAAATTAAGCTGCAACTGGTAACATTTGGATACCAAATACTGATTATTACAGATTAAGGGTAATATTTTAATAGCCTTTGATAATATCTGGTGTAGAAGATGATCCCGGTCATAAGTGGTTTTGGAAACGTAAAACCGCTCCTGATGAACAATATTTTTCGTAATGTGTTTCTGAAGCAACAACTTTCCTTTTAAAGCTGTACTATTGGTTTCCTCTTTTCTATATTTTTTAATCAATCCGGTTTGCAGCAAATAATTCACTTCATGTATAAAGCGCTCAATATATAAATCCAGTATAGAATTACTTTTTAATTTCAATGAAGCTTCAGATACAGTTGGTGTATCCAGGTGCCTGCACACCTTTAGCATGTCAATTAAAATGCTTTGCCACTTACTATGCTCATCAACACTTTCATAATTACCTGCTTTATCCGCCTTTGGCAATATTTCTAAGGTTAAATCCAAAACCTTAATTACACCTACCCATTGGCAAAACTTTATACCACCACGGGTTGGCGTAAAAAATGGTCTCTTCTCTTCATCATACATTTTCCACAGGGCAGCAATGTATTTGCTATCCAGCGGTTCCATGACAGCTTTACCCCCTCGGTAGAAAAGAAGTTCGCTATCTGCTTTAATTGTCTGATGTTCAAAAACCTTAAGCGTGCGCATATATTGCTTTTACAGCATCAATAAATAAAACATCGCCATCTTTAAAATCATTTATCCGGTAAACTTTCTTCTCAAGAAGCAAATCTTTGTCCTCATATTTAAAATCTGCAAACAAATTGCGATCTGAAAGCTTAACCTCTTCAACAAAAGCCGAACCCAACACCAAACCTATTTTACCATAATCGCCAAAAAAGTATTCCTGCAGCAGAGGGATAATTTTATTAAAAAAGGCCTGGTACAAATCTTCTTCGCTCTTCAGTCCCAAAAAGAAACTGTGCCCAATTGTATGATCTCTGGATAGAAGTTTTTCTAAGCGCAGATTAATTTTTTCTAATAATTCTTTTAAATTCAAGTCGACGCTCAGTTCACCGAATACCGTTTCGTTGGCACCATCGTCCTTCATTTGGCCCCAGAGTTTATCCTTTTCACTGGCAGAAAAGCCGATTAAATTACGTTCCCCAAGCAATTGATGAAGAGATGCTTCATCTGATAAAAAATCTTTATCATCCCACCCAACATTTGCATACTGCCACCACAAATCCCAGATCATTTTTTGAGGAGAAATCAGCGCAGGCTTTGGCAGCATTTCTGTAAAGCTGAATCTGCGACGCAGCGCTGTATCCAAAGCTTCCACACTTCGGTCAGCGGTATTCATTGTACCAATAATATATACATTGTTCGGGACACCGAATTTGGTTTTACTGTACGGCAGTGTTACCTCTAAAGCTTCATCATTTCCCAATCGTTTACTGTCTTCAATACAGGTAATCAATTCACCGAATATCGCAGAAACATTTCCCCTGTTAATTTCATCGATGATCAGCACATGTGGTTCTTGGGTCGAACCGATATCTTTTTTAAGGTTATATTGCAACTTAAGAAAAACAATAATTTCACGCACGTAGGTTGGATTATATATTTTCTCGTAACTACCCGTTTCAAATACTTTCCTAATATTTTCGATGTTTACAGCGTACCACGGGTCTTGCTTAACAGAATTATGCGGTTGTACATAAAAAAGGTTAGTGCCCCGGTATTGAATATCAAAGTCTGTTGCTTTGGATTTGATTGTTAAAGTTTGCTTTTTTAACAGATGGTCTGTATCAATCTTAAATTTCTCAAGCACTTCGTCAAAATTACCTTTGGCGCCATTTGCCTTTATACAAAGTGCTTTAAAAATACCTTCCTGTATTTCATATATTACCTTTTCATTTATAGTTTCGGGTTTTATGCCTTCTACAAAATCTTCATAGCTCATACTCTGATGAAATGTTGTAAATACAATACGTCCATCGGCAATTGCACGGTTATAGCGCAATTTAAGTTCTTCCCTACTTTCCGTCGCCAAAACATCTTCAGGCGTATTCTCAATAATGGATAATGCTTTATTAATGGTATGATATGTTTTACCTGTTCCCGGAGGACCATAGAGGATTTGGTTAAGTGGAAATTTTTCCATTTGTGCATTATTAGTATCTACAGGTGCTTCTTCCTTTTCTGACGTTTCCGAAGCCTTTATAATGTTTCTTTTTATTTGCCTGATACGGCTCATATCATTCTGAAAAGATCTTTCATCAATGATATATTTATTTACAAGGTTGTATTCGGTTAAACGGGAAACTGCATGTTTCCGAAAATCTTCAATGTAATAATCGAGATTTTTAAATAGGTCCTTGTTTTTAAAATAATACTTTCCAACATAGTGGTTATCGAGCTCGATGTGTAAAAAGTCTGCCAACTCTTTATGAAACATCAACTCTTCTGTACTAAAACCTCCGCTTTTTGCCGATATTTCTATATAATTATTCATGGAATTATCAGAATTAAAGGAAACTACAAAACCAATTGTTTTAACTTTTCTGGCATTGTCGCCTCTTTTAAACAGAGGCACATAAATGTAATCAGCTCCCTGAAACCACTGACCGGCTTCCAATCTAACAACATCTTTAGCCATAGGGCTATCTCGCTTTCGCAGCGAGAAAGTAAAATCCTGATTATTTTTTCTGAATTCCAGCAAATAATCTAAAATGATGTTGCTGTATTCTATTATTTTATTCATTGTTGAGCGTTGTGATTTTAATTGTTATAGATATACCGAGAACCAGCGTCCATATGGTTATTAAACCATTTTTAGCAAAGTATCCCTTTCAGCTAATTATTTATTTAAATGTTCTACTTACTATACTTCTTATAATTCTCTGCCTGTTCAAAAATCTCTTTATATACCTCATCCCGATCTATTGGTGGATAATCGTTCTCAGCTAGAAGGATAATTAGATCAACCTTTAATTCTGCTTTTATATCCTCCCTTTTACTCCAGTCGGTATATTTGGTTTTATCATCAACAACAGTCTTTACCGCTTGCGCCAAATGAATTAATTTATCTTCCGGATAGGCAAAATCATACTTTATGGCCAGCGCCCGTAAGATATCGTAAAATGCTTTTTCCTCAACATCAATACCCAAATCTTTGAATGAATTTTTTTCCTTTTTTAGCGCATAATACAAGTCAATAATTTCGTCTGTAAATTCTTCTAAAACCGTACTTCTTAACGTATCATTTTCTTTGCGCTCGTTGTATTTGTCTACTATAAACTGTAAACGTTTAGAAAAATCGATCCCGGTAATTTTATTTACCTTTTTAATGTCGTCAATGGCTTTGGCTAATAATTTTTGCAGCAGTTTAATTTTGGTATTGGGCAACTTAATTTTATCAATTTTGGCCATATAATCATCAGAGAATATATCAACCTCCTTTTGCTCATCGTCGCCAAGTTTAAAAATCTCCTCTACGCCCTCACTTTCAATGGCATCTTGCAACATCTGGCGAACTTTATTATTCATTTGAGCTGCATCTGGCGCAACGCCTTTAGTCAGTTTATAAATAATTGCCCTAACGGCTAAATAAAAATGAATAACATCGCGCTCTTCATCTTTAAAAACACCACTTGCTGAACAAATATCATAAGCAGATTTTAGCCGTTTAACGATATACATAAAACGCTTTTCCAATTCCTGAGTCAATTGTACAAACTCAGCAGATTCATTTAAACATTTTAACTGTTCTACAGGGGTGCCATTAAAATATTTAGCGTTATCGAATTTATAGAACAGCTTATTCAACAAATCTAACTGATCTTTCACAACAACGATAGATTGTTCTATATCTTCTATATTTTGCGTATCGCCATTACCGTACTGCGCCAAGGCTAGATTGAGTTGTTTTTTAATGCCAATATAATCTACAACCAAACCTTTGTTTTTGCCTTCAAACTTCCTGTTCACCCGAGAAATGGTTTGAATTAGGTTGTGCCTTTGAACAGGCTTATCAATATACATGGTATCTAAAAAAGGAACATCAAAGCCCGTTAACCACATATCTACCACAATGGCAATTCTAAAATTCGATTTCTCATTCTTAAATTGCCGATCCAATTCCTTACGATCGTCTTTAGTACCCAATAGTGTATATAATTCCTCCTCATCATCCTTTCCTCTGGTCATCACCATCTTTACACGTTCTATTGGTTTAATTTCTTTCCGCTCTTGTTCTGTAAGCACTGCATCATCTGCAGCAACTTTAATCTTTCCCCACTCCGGTTTAATTGCTAAAATATTTTTATACAATTGATAGGCAATTGGCCTGCTGCTACACACAAACATGGCTTTCCCTTTCACTGTAGCACCTTCGGTAATTCTATTTTCGTAATGCGTAACGAAATCATTTGCAATGGCTTGTAAACGTTTTGGATCGCCAATAATAGCGTTCATTTGCGCCATCGCCTTTTTACTTTCTTCTATTTGGTTTTCATTACTTCCATCTTCGGCACATTGAGTATAATAGGCTTCAATCTCTTCCAGTTTTTGATTATTTAATAAAACCTTTGCCGCACGACCTTCATACACAATCCGAACCGTTATTTCATCTTTTACAGATTCTGTCATGCTATAGGTATCTACAATTTCACCAAATACATCAATCGTTGCATCTATTGGCGTACCGGTAAAACCAACGTAAGTTGCATTGGGCAACGAATCATGCAGATACTTTGCAAAACCGTAGGTTTTCGTCACGCCTTTATCCGTTATGGTAATCTTCTGGTCTAAATTGGTTTGGCTTCTGTGGGCCTCGTCAGATATACAAATTACATTGCTTCGGTCAGTTAATAGTTTCGTATCTTCCGTAAATTTATGAATGGTGGTTAAAAACACGCCCCCGCTATTTCTTCCTTGTAGCAACTCGCTTAAGTGACTTCTGCTCGCTACACTGATCACCGTTTCATCGCCAATAAAACCTTTGGCATTGGTAAATTGAGACGAGAGCTGGTCGTCTAAATCTGTCCTATCTGTAATTAAAATGATTGTCGGGCTGCCAAAATGCGTGCTTCTCATCAGCATTCTGCTTAAAAACAACATGGTATAACTTTTACCACAACCCGTGGTACCAAAATAAGTACCGCCTTTACCATCGCCCAAAGGACGCTGATGCAACTTAATATTTTCGAAAAGTTTTATGGCAGCATAATATTGGGGGTACCGACAAACAATTTTTTCGTTTTTCTTTGAGCTATCTGGCAGATAAATAAAGTTTTGAATAATATTTCTGAAACGCTTACGGTTAAACATACCCTGAATCAAAGTAAACATAGCATCAATGCCATCCACCTCAGCACGCATACCTTCAATTTTACGCCAGGCATAAAATAACTCGTAAGAGGCAAAGAACGACCCCGCATTTGTGTTTACACCATCACTAATTACACAGAATGCATTGTATTTAAACAATTCTGGAATTCCCCTTCTGTAGCGAACAGTTAACTGCTCATAAGCATTATGTATAGTCGTATCTTCTTTAATGGCCGATTTAAATTCAAAAACCACCAAAGGCAAACCATTTATATATAAAATTAAATCTGGTATGCGCAGTTCAGTACCCCGAATGGCCAATTGATTCACACATCGATATAAATTATCATCGGCATCAGAATAATCAATCAGCTGAATATAAATATCCTTTTTTGAACGGTCTTCCCGCTTAAGTAAAAAACCATCAGAAAGCATTTTCATAAAAACCTTATTGCTCTCGTATAAATCTGAAGCAGGCAGTTTCTCCAAATCTCTTACAATTGATTCGATTTCATTTTCAGTAATCGCATCTTTTGTATAGGCCTGTCTCAAATAGCATTTTAGATCTTCATCAATTAAAACCTTATCACTGGCTATGTGCCCATATACCACAAGAGGCTCTTCTGCTAAACCAGCGGTACTTTGGCGTACCAAATTACCCACCTGATGAATCATTTTTTCATCTTCCAACAAGGTTATAAATGCCTGCTCTAATTGTGATTCGGTAAACTTCATATTCAATGCACTGGGGATTTACTATTGACTAAAACGGTAGGTCCTGATTTGCTAATGGCACACCAGCATTATTATTGTTTGGTCCTGAAACTAATTTATTAATTTCCAAAAAATCATATAATGAATTTGGAAAAAGTGCACCAGTAACAGCAAAATTGGCCGTTTGAATAAGCTGCCATATTTTTAAACCACTTTTATCATTCGAATTATAGCCAATAACCGTTTCGAGTTTACTTATATTAAAATGGATTTTATTATGGTCTGCTGATTCTATCAGCATTCTATTAGTTGTTAACATACCTTTTTTATTGGCATTTGAATTTATATATAATTCGGAGGCTTTTAAGGCAGCTAAATCATTAAATGCCTGTAAGGTTGCTACTGAAACATCCAGCGCATCAAAATCCCAATCATTAATAACATAGTAATCTACATTAAAGTGTTTACAAAGCTCAACGATATATAAGGCAGTTGCTTTTCCATGATGGCAGATGAATGATATATTTTCAAAATTTAAATAGGTATCGGCAAATTTATTCTTATCAACAATATCAACTCTTTGGGCAATAGCTTCTAATACCTTTCTCCGAATAACTTCTTTATATACCAGGATATCATTGGGCCCTTCCACTAAAACAACTTTCTTACTGAAAAGCATTCTACTTAAATTTGGCTCTACAGTTTTAACATAATCATTAAACCGGACAACATTTATAGGTTCCTCAAAATCCTGCTGCAAAGCATCAACAAATGGATTAGTAAATTCACCAATATTATTATATGCTTTTACAGTCTGATTATTTTCATCCATTTCCAAACGAATGATGCCTTTGGTATCAAATGCATCAATCATCCTATCCGAATGAGTAGTATAAATAACCTGATGCCCTTTCTCAGCTAAACCACATAACACCATTTTGTAAAAGTATTCCTGATGATTTTCATGTAGAAAGCTCTCAGGTTCTTCAAACAAAAACAGACATCTATCATTCACATTGGTTTCAGCTATAGACTGTATCACGGCCATAACGAACATTGAGATGAAGCCATCTCCAAAATGATCAATGGGAATTAAACTATCTACATTACCATTCAAACCAACTTTAAAGAGCATTTTCAAAAAAATATCTTCATAGTGTGGTAATCCAAATTCTACATAACAACTATTATTTCTAAGGTTTTGTTGATAGTTCTCTTGAATAGTTTCTATAAAGTTCTTGAGTTGAGAATTTTCTAAAACAGTATCAGTTGCATGTTTTACAGCCTCTTGAAAAGCATCTTTTTTATCTTTCATCACTTGATCTAAATCGACCAGTTTTTGAATGTGCTTTGCTAAAAAAGATTTCAAGTTACCCCAACTTGTTTTCTGCGTCGAAATCTCTTCTTTGATGTTATGAAAATTAATGTAGAAAATATTGTAATGTTTATTCTTTCCAAAAAAACTCGGACTACAATTGCTTTTTAATTCATCATTTTCCATGTTGGTTGAGATGTGATAACTACCCGCTATAGATTGTCTTTGGCCCCATTGATTTAGAGGAGCAAAGTCAGATGCTGCAATTGTTGTTCTAATATGTAAATGATTTCCAATATTCAGATTATGTAAATCAACTAATTCAAAAGTTTTAGCTGAGATAAAATTCTCGCCAATGCCATATAATAAAGAATTAAGAAAAGTACTTTTCCCAGCATTATTATATCCAATTATTGCGATAGGTTTGGTGCAAGTTGAATTAGGGAACTCGAATTCTTGAAGATCACCAAAAGATCTATAGTTTTCAATTGAAAGTTTTTTTAACCTTATTGCGGACATAAAATATCTTCGTTGACTAGCGTTTAATTTAAAAAGTTCCTTATTCCACTTTCTGGATTAAGTTATAATAATTTATTGAGTTTATGTTAGAGCAAGAGTTTGGTTATTTATTTAGGTAAATTCTATCAAATTATATTTTTGTCATTTTTGAAAGAACTAGCTCTTTTAAGAGCATTAGTTCTTCATTGATCCTATAGTTAAGTTGTAAATGTCTTTCGAATGAACTAGCTAAAATATCATATTTATTTAGTACATCTTGCTTGGGGATTGAAATTATAATGTTTCTTAAATCTTCTAAATTTATTACCTCCTGAACGGAACCAATTGTAATATCCCTTAACGTTTCCTGCCCTTGAATTGAAATTAAATAATTCTTTAGGTACAATGCGACTTTACTGTTGTGGGGTTTAACGACAGCCACTTGTCGAGCAATATTTGCCCCCGCCAAAAATGACGGCACGAGTGCGATTTGACCAGGATTCCCAACGATTGAGATTACAATTTCTCCTCCTGATAATTTTGTTCTTTTGTATTGTCCCGAGATTTCCAATGAAATTGTTCTTAGTTGAGGAAACAATATCTGTCCACTCTTCAAATCACCTGATCTTATAAACTTCACTCCATTTAGAACAATATCCCCTGGTTTTACAACACCATAGGTAATTGGATTTTGGTTGTTGACAAGGTCATTTAAAATAGTTGATGTCCATTCAATAGGTAATTCTTTATTTAGTTTTTGCTGCCAATTCATTTCTCCTCCACTACTTTTATAAGGTAAACCATTTTCATTAGGAAATTCAAAATCTACAAACCATTGCTTATAAATCGCTTGAGCAGTTTCTTCTAATTTGGCAATGAATTGATTATTTAGTTTAATACGGTTCTGAACAACATTGTATTCTCTTACGATTTCTAACTGCTTTTCTGGAGATGGAATTGGTAATAAAACCTCGCACATTTCTGCCCAGGAGAATATTTCCCTTGCACTTCCGTGGGACATGAAACGAGCATAACGATCAAACTCAGCTCTTTTAAACCACATCATTAAATATTCAGGATGTAGTTCATTTTCATCTATAACTTCGAAAACAGTATACGCTTGAGATAGTAAGGCATTTTCATATTGATCTGCCAAGGCTATAGAAATTTTCTCTCCATTTCTAGAAGTTACTGGTCCATAAGCAAATTGATTTCTTTTAATCAATTTATAAGTCGACATATCCGTGCCAATAGTATTGGCAATAGAGGGCATTAATTTTTTTTGAATGCTAACGCCCAACAAAGGATAATCCTTCAAGCCCTTGTTTCGAATATTTACTTCCCGTATGTAATCTCCTAACCGTTTATAATTCGATTGCATAGCCCAATTCTCTAAACACGTTCAGTAATTCTTTTTTGGATTGTTCTTCGGCCTGTAACAGAGTTTTAAACTCTGTTTGCAAAGTCTTCATTTTCTCGTCAAAATCTATATTTTCATCGCGGTTTACAAACTCAATGTATTTGCTGGGCACCAAAGAATAGTCCTTTGCTTGCACTTCTTCCTGGCTTGCCGCATAACAGAATTCCGGCACATTTTGGTAAAGGCTCAGGTCACTTTGCCAGTTGTGATAGGTTTGGGTAATTTCGAGAATGTTTTCTGCAGAAAACTGTGTAAATTTCTTTTCAAATGGAATTCCCCGCTCGCGTAAATCCATAAACAAAATTTCATTTTTGCGGCTGCGGTAATGTTTTAAATCGTCATTTACGTCTATTACCCGTTGGGTTTTGTTTTTATTTAAAATCCAAAGCGTTACACTAATATCTGTAGTATAAAACATATTTCTTGGCAAAATCACAATGGCTTCTACCAAATCATTGTCAATCAGTTTTCTGCGTATTTTATACTCTTCGCCGCCACCACTTAACGCGCCATTGGCTAAGATAAAGCCGGCTACACCATTTTCAGATAGCTTGCTCACAATGTTTAAAATCCATGCGTAATTGGCATTGCTGGTTGGCGGCACATCATATCCCCGCCAACGCGGGTCATCTACCAATTCATTGCTGGCACGCCAATCTTTTTGGTTAAAAGGTGGGTTGGCCATAATAAAATCGGCTTTCAAATCAGGATGTTGGTCACGCCCGAAAGTATCTGCAGGTACATCGCCCAAGTTGGCCGCTATGCCCCGTATCGCCAAATTCATTTTGGCCAATTTATAAGTGGTAGCCGTGTATTCCTGTCCGTAAATTGAGATTTCTTTTTTATCGCCATGATGGTTTTCTATAAATTTAATAGATTGTACAAACATGCCACCAGAGCCGCAAGCCGGGTCATAGATAATTCCTTTATAAGGCTCAATCATTTCGGCAATCAGGTTTACAATACTTTTTGGTGTATAAAACTCCCCTTTCCCCTTACCTTCTGCCAAAGCAAATTTGCTTAAGAAATATTCGTAAACACGGCCTACAATATCTTGTTGTTTATCTTGTAGGGTATCAATATTGTTAATGGTATCTAACAAGGCAGAAAGCTTGCTTACATCCATATTTAAACGCGAGAAATAATTATCGGGCAGTGCACCCTTTAAGGCCGGGTTATTTTTTTCAACGGTATGTAATGCCGTATCAATTTTAAGCGCAATATCATTCTGTTTAGAATGTTGTATCAACGTAGTCCAGCGAGATTCTTCAGGCAGAAAGAAGATATTCTTCATATTGTAGAATTCTTTCATCTCCAAATATTTCTCTTTTCCTTCTTCTACTAATTCTTTTCTGCGTTCTTCAAACTTATCGCTCGCAAACTTTAAAAAGATTAAACCCAAAACCACATGTTTGTATTCTGATGACTCTACCGTTCCACGAAGTTTGTTCGCAGAATCCCAAAGGATTTCCTCTATAGATTTTTTTTCTTTTGCCATTAATATATATTCCGTTTAAAGCGTTTTTTTAAAAAGGATTCACTTGTGGCTTTAAACGCCGTCAAAATAACAAAATATCTGCTAAATGGTCCTTCTAAAATTGTTAACATAACTAAGGTAGTTGACGTTTATTTTTGTGCATACTTAAGGTTAAAACAAGATGTTCCTCCGCTAAAGTAATTCAGAGACAACCCCTACCATTACGGAAAGCCGTAAGAGCATTTTCCCCAAAAATTTCACCAACCTCAAAACCATCTGCTCTTTCCACTGTTTATTCTCCGTGACCATCTACCAATTCGCCATAAAACCCCTAGATTGTAGCTTCAGCCAAAGCTGTATGGTTTATCTGCAAAACGATATTTACCACGTGCATATAGAAGGCAGTTATATTGGTTCTATGATCAAAATTGCCGGACAACTTTGCACTGGAAACCGTCAACTGGAGGTGCTTATTCCAGATTTAACCTTTCACTTATTCGCAGAAAGCTCCAAATCTGAGTTTATCGGACAGATGAAACCAGACATGCGAGACAATCAACTTTAAATCTCCAATTTGTCTTTCTTAATACCCCTGATGTAAAAGCCACGCTTGTAACGTTGTAGTATTTTGCAGGGATTTTAGACATGGTTCAGTCGGGCATAAGACCGCTTTATGACATTTATCCCCGAATGATTCTGCTCCCAATTACAACCAAATAAAAACACAATGTTTGACTTAAATCTCATTAATTATCAATACATTAGAACATCATCCCCGTAACATTTAAAATGTAAATTGATATGGCAACAATCGAAAACGGGATCAATGGTGGTTTTAAAGGAACAATCGGTAATGTAGTTGGTTATCAGCTCAGAGGAAAATGGGTTGTACGCTCAAAACCTAAGGCCAGTAACAAGAATAAAATTGGTACGAGCAGTCAGAACGCCAACCGTGCAAAATTCAGTAGTGTTCAGCGCTTTGTCAGTCAGGTCTTGAGTTTTATCCGGGTAGGCTTTAGGGCGGAAGCTCAACTGCGCAATATGAGTGCACATAATGTAGCGACCAGTTACAATCTTCAAAATGCTATAGATGTAAATGGTATTTTAGATTATTCGAAAGTTTGTGTAAGCTACGGCACATTGGAAAATGTACAATCGGTTAGCGCCAAACTGGAGGATCAGAATTTGAGGATCAATTGGGAAAACCTGCCCTATTCTAACCCCGAAAGAGTGAATGATCAGGTGATGGTACTGGTATATACGATCAAGCAGCAGCTAAACTTTCAACTCCTAAGCGGAGCCAGAAGGACAGCAGGTACAGAAATTCTTCCCTTATCAACCCTTGCCGATGACGATACCTTACACTGCTGGATTTCTTTTATCAGCGATGACAGAACTGACATTGCAACAAGCCATTATATCGGGATGATTCAGCAAAAATAAAGTTGAAATACAGCCGGACTGAAAACCGCGATCGAAAATCTTAAATATCAGTGAAGCAAAAGCATGCTTCAGCGAATACACTATTATTTCACACCTGAGCCAATCTTACCACTATTTATCACCTTAACTTCAAGTGTATTGTCGTCGCTAAATACATTTGTACGATTGAAAACAGGGAAACCAATATGATCTAATTGAACTGCTGTTTGAGGTTTACTTCCACTGGCAAAGAACTTCACATTCTGTAAAGTTAAGTGTTCTACATTCGATGCACCCAATGCCCAGGGTGCCTTTGTAGACGAATTGGTAACAAATTGAACTATAACGTTTTTAAAAATGATGTTTTCGTACTTAAACCCAGCCTCACTATGAATAGCAATTGGATTTTTAATAGAATCTGCTTTAATATCTGTTACCGTAATATCTTGCACATTGTTTCCTTCGTGCAGTTCAAAAATGAAAGGATTATTCATGTTGTGCATCTTAAGCTTAGAAAGATAAATCCCCTGCAAATCGCCTTTTACCAATCCCCAACCGCCCGGCTGAATATAAATACCGGCCAGCATATTGGTACGATGGTCGGCACCTGAAGTGCGATGAGGGAATTTACCCGGACCAACAAACTCAGAGCGATGTACAAAAAAATCTTTTACGGGCATGATCACGCGGATTCCATTACAAGAAGAATTGATCGAGCAATTTTCTACATGAAAATTATCCCAAAAACCACCGGCAATGGCGTCATCTCCGGTTTGTAAATCGCAGCCTTGTAAGCGGACATTTTTACCCCCGCGGATGTGAATTCCATCCCATCCTTCTCGAATCTTTACGTTTTTAAATACTACGTTTTCCAGATTGTATGCCAGAACTGCATAATTTGCGGCTTTCTCAATTGTAATATCTTTAAAAACAAGGTCTGTACAATTCGCCATAATCAGGGTATGCGGACCTCTCATACCCTCTTCGCCTTTTGCATTGATTACATGTTCGCCGTCTATCCGACCCTGCCCTGAAATCGTTACATTTCGTACGCCTTCAGCAATAAACATTGCTCTGGTCCACTCCCGGTCGTACGCGCTATTGCCGTTATTGCCATCACTACTCATCGTACTATACTTTGTAAGGTCTGTAACTGGAATGAAAGAATGATATTGTCGGGCATCTGCAATTCCTTTTAATACCGATCCTTTTTTCAATTCGATGTTGACATTGCTTTTTAAATAAATGGTAGAAGTGAGAAAAATCCCTTCGGGTACTACAACTGTTCCTCCGCCTGCCTGAAAACATTTTTCAATGGTCTGATTGATGACGGCTGTATTTACCATTTTATCATCGCCTTTGGCACCGAAATCTAGGATATTGTAATTTCTCTTTTGAGCGAAACTTAATGTTGGGAGAAGAATGAGAATTAGTTTGAAGCAAATGGAAGAAAAGTAAGTTCGGATGGTACAGAAAGTCATATGATACTGGGGATAAATCTACAAGTCTTCAAATGTAGAAAAAAGGATAATATCCGCATGGACAAATGGTGAGATTTCATCAGAAAAAATTTGGTTTTTTTTTATTTTTAACAAGAAGGAGCCTACGCGGCGGTGAGCGGAAAAATGGATTGCCACGGAAGCACTGAATACACGGAGAAATGAGTAGAAAATGCAATAAAGATTGCCTTAGGCCCTTACACGAACCAACCCTTCACCTCGCAATGACGATAATGGGGTGCAATTCCTATATTCCCCGTCATTGCGAGGAGGAACGACGAAGCAATCTATCTTATCAATTCACCAGACAGATTGCTTCACGCTATTACACAATAACTACGCTGCTGTTTGCAATGACGGATTTTCTATATTCCTCGTCGTTCTGCATATCATCAGAAAAACAGGCAAATTGCCACGGAAACACTGAAGACACGGCAAAAAGAGTGAAATAATACACCATTCTAAGCCAATTTCTAAGGCCAAACCATTGTTTCCCCGTTTTGCTTTTTACCGGCATAGGGATTTTTTGGAATGCATTTTCTGCGCCTGAGCACTGACTTTCATAAAAAAATATCAGCCGGCAGTTTTTGGTTCTTTTTGCTGTCAAAAAGAAGGAGCCACCGCGGCGGTGAGCGGAAAAATGGATTGCCACGGAAGCACTGAATACACGGAAATAGCGCATCGGCAACACGACAAATCTATCATTTCGGAGAAGCAGTCTATCTTATAACTTCACAAGATAGACTGCTTTACACCATTACCTCCTGCGTTTAATGTTCAGTTTGCAACGGCGCTTCTCCAAACTAACCAAACTTTAAACCAAATTTAATATCCTGGATTTTGCTGCATCAATGGCATTTTCTGAATTTCACTTAATGGAATTGGCAACAGATACATAGCATCTCGAAAATTCAAAGGTCTTGGTGCACGACCGATAGAATGCACATAGGTATTGGTGGCCGTTCTCGTAATAATGTCTACAGAATTATATCCTTTTAGTACCGTTGAAGCAATTTTCCATCTGCGGATATCGTAGAAACGATGATCCTCAAAAGCCAGTTCTACTCTTCGTTCGTTCTGAATTACGCTGCGCATTTCGGCGACGGTCATATTTGCTTTTAAGCCATACAAACCATCAGATCCGGCAGTTATTCCGGCTCTTGCGCGCAATAAAATTAGTTTGTCGTACGCTTTGGCCGGTTGGCCAGCCTCGGTAATTGCTTCAGCATAATTGAGCAAAATTTCTGCATAGCGAATGAGTGGCCAGGCGCGTTCTGTATTTCCACTTGTTGCATTGGTTAAGTTTTCATCCAACATTTTTCGTGAAAAATACCCTGTAAACTTATTTGTAGACGTATAGGCGTCAGATGTCGTATTTGCAATTGTAGATCCGGTGCTGGTATAGGTCAAAACTGTAGTTTTTACGCCAGTATTTCCCATGTAAGACAGCCCGTTATAAATTACCGAATAATCAAAACGCGGATCGCGGTTTGCGTATGGATCGTTTGCGTTATACAAACTACTTTCGGTAATTGATTTTCCATCCTTCATTCCAAATGCTTCGATCAGATTTTGTGTTGGACGCATTACGGAACTTCCAGAGCGTGTAGGTGGCAAATAAAAGGTTTCAAATTCTTTTTGTGCCGGCCGGTTGTACGGAAAAATATATTCGCTGTTTACCCTCTTTAGAAATAACTGATAAAATCCATTTCCTGGTCTGGTTGCATTGTCTATATTAAGACTGTATAAGCCCGTATTAATTACCGCTTCTGCCGCATTGGCCGCCAATGTCCAGCGGTTTTGATCTGCTGTTGGATAACCCACAAAAGCATCGGTTGTTACACCGCCACCATTAAAAAGCGGACTCGCAGCATACAACAGAACGCGAGATTTCAAAGCCAGACAAGCGCCACGCGTAATGCGTCCGTAATCAATATCCTTATACACTACACTCGCCAGGTCGGTAGCGGCGGCGTCTAGTTCTGTTGTAATGTAAGAAACGCACTCTGCGTAAGAATTTCTTGGGATATTAATGATGTCATTAATTCCATAAACCTGATCGCCAACGAGTGGCACACCACCAAAAACAGCAATCATATTGGAGTAATAAAAAGCCCTCAGAAATCGTGCTTCTGCACGCATACGTTTTCTGGTCGATTCTGCAAAAGGCGCTTCAGGCAATTTAGCGATTAGTAAATTTACTCTTCTGATATTCTTGTATGGCGTATTCCAGAAATCTTTATCGGTACCGAAACCTGTAAGTACATTGGTTGGACCAATAATACCTTGTACATATGCGTCTGCCCAAACTGCCAGGTTATTTGGACCTTCGGCATTATCTGTTGCCAATTCGGTATTTCCGGAACCTCCGGCAGAAGTAAACCTTTGCGGACCGAAAGTATAACCGGCATCTACATATATTTTATTCAAAAAACTGGTGGTTTGGATACTGTCTGTAAATACAACTTCTTCTGTAAGTCCGTTGGTTTTATCATCGAGAAAAGTTGATTTTTTACAAGAAAATATCACTCCCGAAAGCACTATAATGGTTAATATCTTTTTCATACAATAGCGATTAAAAGGTAACATTTACGCCCATGTTAATAATTCTGGTTGGTGGATATGGCAAGTCGGCAGCCGATTCAATAATCTCCGGATCTACATTATATAACTTATCCAATTTGGTCTTGGTGAACAGGTTATATCCATTGGCATAAACCCTCATTGCTTTTACTTTAAGTTTACTTAATAGTTTCGGACCGGCAGCATAGCTGATTTCTGCGGTTTTCAGACGGATATAATCTGCCGGAATGGCCCAGAAATCTGAATAATAATCTCGCGGACTCTGGCTAAGCGCAGTGGTATACAACTGCGGATATTTCGCATTGTTACCCAATTCTGGTGTCCAGTGTTGTTGATGAATTGGAAGCTGATTACTTGCATTGTGGTGAATTACTGCACCTTGCGCACTTGCTACAAAATTAGCCGATCCCTGAAATAGTAAGGTAACATTAAAGTTTTTATAGCCGGCACCTAAAGTAATACCGTAAGTAGTTGTAGGTAAATTTGTATAACCGAAATATGACCTGTCGCTTGCATCTATTACACCATCATTGTTCAGGTCTTTATATTTGAGATCGCCGGGGCGGCCGCCAATTGTTGGTTTTGGCACCGCCGGATTGGCAATATCATCAACAGAATAAAACTCTCCGGTCCAGTTGTATTTCAATACAGAACCAATAGCCTGACCGGTTTGACGTTGATAAGCATAAAGCGGGTCTGCTTCATCCATAAAATCTATCCGGTTTTTCGCCAGTGAATAGGTTCCTCTAATCATATAATTCCAGTTTTTACCGATAGAATTGTTGTATCCAATTTCTGCTTCAAAACCTTTATTATTGGTTTTACCAAGATTTACATTTGGTAACGATTGGCCAAACACAGCAGAAACAGTACCCCGGGTAGTTAAAATATCATAACGGTGGTTGTTGAAATAACCGAAAGTTGCCGTTAATTTATTGTTTAAGGCAGAGATATCTAAACCAATATCCAGCTTCTTCTCTTTCTCCCAGGTTACTTCATTGTTGCCCAAGGTTCCCTCGGTCACAACTCCGTACGGATTGTTGGTTGCCAGTCCGAATAAACCTGTACCGCTTCCTGAAGTATAACTTTGCAGGTAGGAATACACGCCGTTGGTATTGTCTACCCCAACCAAACCGTATGAACCACGGAGTTTAAATAGATTCAGGAATTTGAGATTGTCTTTCACCAATTTTTCCTCGGCAATATTCCAGCCTACAGATACTGCAGGGAAGAATCCGAAACGGCGATCGGAAGAGAAACGGTCTGTTCCGTTGTAGGCGCCGCTAAATTCGATCAGGTAACGTTGTTTGTAATCATAACCTAAACGTGCAGTATATCCTCTGAAATTTTCGGGGATAAAATTATAATCTACATTGGTTACGTTCTGACTTTTTTTACTGTTTTGGTTGTATAAAAACAATCCCGAAACATGATGATCGCCGAAATTGCGGTTATAGTTCAAAATGGCCTGCATGGTAAGTGCGCTGTTTGTACTACCGGGTGCATATGTAATGTTTGGCGTACTGATGCGGTAAACGTTATCACGTTGCCCAAACCCGTACGTGCCTGTTACAGGATCGTAGATGTAGGAAATAAATCCCGTTCCACTAACCGGGCGTGTGAGCGAACGTGAGTAGCTATACAGATTCCGGTAGGCCAACGTCCCTTTCAAAGACAAGCCTTTGGTAATAAAATCCAGCTTTTGCGTAGCTGAGGTAGCCAGGTTAATGTTGTTGGAGAAAGTGCGGTAATAACCGTTGTACATTAAACGACCGATTAAGTTGTTGTTGTTACGGCCGGATGCATTTCTTTGCCATGAACTGTAACCAAGGCTACCATCTGGATTATAAATTGGGTAGTTGTAGGGTGCGGTTTCTGCAGAGCGACCTAAATCGCTGAAAATATTGTTGTTTGCACTGGCGGCATTTGCATTGGTTTCGTCAACACTGCCAAAAAGATCAAAACGCACATCGAGGGTTTTGGTTACTTTTAAATCTACGTTAGAACGGTAATTGTAACGGTGATAATAAAATTTACTATTCAAATCTTCACTGTAGTCTTTTAATTGTCCGCCCTGGTTCAGATAACCTAAAGACACAAAATATTTCGCTTTCTCCGTTCCGCCGGTAACGTTGAAATTGGCACGCGCCTGTGGTGCAAATTGCTTCAAGATTAAGTCCGCCCAGTTGTTATCCGGATGGCCGTAAGGATCTGTTCCGTTGCGGTAAAGTTCAAGATCTGTATCAGAAAAAGTGCGTACGAAACTCGGGTTCGGATTTAGGTTATTGGTATTTACCTGGGCTTCGTTAATTAACGATGCAGATTCATAAGCATTTAAGTAATTGGGTCTTCTGGTCAGTTGATTCAAGCCATACTCAAACTGAACACCAATTTGTGGCTTACCAACTTTTCCGCGTACGGTGGTAACCAATATTACCCCATTTGCCCCTTTAATACCGTAAATAGATGTGGTTGATGCATCTTTCAAGATACTTACCGATTCGATCTCGTTGGCGTTTAGCTGCGAAAACTGATCGTAAGTAAATTCAATATCATCTACCAAAATTAAAGGATTATTGTTTCCGGTATAAGAACTTACACCACGTACGTTAAAGCTTGCACCGTCACTTCCTGGCTGACCACTGCGCTGTTGACTTGTAAAACCAGTAACTCTACCCGCCAAAGTATTTTGTAAACTTGGCGATGGACTTTGGCGAAGGTCTTTCCCGCTTACGGCACTCACAGATCCCGTTAGTGTAATCTTTTTCTTCTCGCCATAACCAATCACTACAACATCTTCTAATGCAGTCTGGTCTTCTGCCAGCGTAACATTTACCACTGTTTGCCCTTGCAAGGAAACCTCTTTAAGCACGTAACCAACAGTTTTGAACACAAGTACATCACTGCTTACGCTTAACGTAAACTTTCCATCTCCATTTGTGGTGGTTCCGTTTTTCGGATTATTTTTCTCCATTACGGTTACGCCCGGAAGCGCGCCATTAGAATCGGCTACGGTACCACTAACCTGTTTTTTCTGTGCAAAAACCTGATGGCTAAGCAATAGAAACAACATACAGCATAAGTATATCAATTTTTTCATCTGTATAATATTTTATCTGAATGGATGTTACACAGCAATTTATGCGTGTAACCCAATTTTAAATTCTGTCTGTAATGCTTAGTAATACCCTTCGTTTTGAACAAGTTTTGTATTTCTTGTCATTTCCAGATATGGGATCGGCATATGATAATACTTATTCTGGAAAACCATTTTACCAATATCCTGAACGGCATAATTTAGTGCTGTTCCATTTTGGGTAATTTTTAATCCGGTTAACGTTGTGGCCAAAGCAGCGTCCATTTTCCACCTTCTCAAATCATAAAAACGGTGCTCTTCAAAAGATAATTCTATACGGCGATCATTTTTGATCAGCTCGCGCAGATTTGCCTGAGAAATTCCTGTTGCAATGCCATATCGTCCGTTGGTACCAGCAGTTATCCCGGCGCGTGCCCGCACCAGATTGATCTGTTTTACAGCATCTTCAGTACGGCCAACTTCATTCAATGCTTCAGCATAGGTGAGCAAAACCTCGGCAAAACGGAAATACGGAAAATTGTGGCTTTGGTTAGAATAGGTGGTCGATGTAGAAAAATCGGCCATAAACTTACGCAGGTAGTAACTGGTTTTGGTTTGCGTTTTGAACGGTTGATTGGGTTTATCTAAACCTCCTTCATACGTTTGAACTCCTCTGCTTAACCATTGTACGCCATTGTAAAACAAAATGGCTTTGAGCCGCGGGTCGCGATTTTCGTATTGAGCGGCTACATCTGTAGCACCCGTATATGCAGTTCCATCTAATTTTGGGAAAGCATTCAAAAAATTCTGTGTCGGACTGGTACGGCCATTACTCGCTGTTGGCGCCACAAAACCCACCGGCGCATTTGCATTTTCTATCACCGTAGAATTTGCAGATTGCTTAGCTAAAATAATATCTGTATTGATTTTGGTGGTAAATACAGATGTGTAAACGGCTTGTCCCGTTCCGGCAGGCAATTTGTAATAGCCTTTTGCAATTAAAACTTCTGCCGTAGAAATTACCCGTTGCCATCTTGAGGCATCAGCGGTTGGATAACCTGTAAGCGCTTTTACCTGTGCATTACTTTCAAAACCGCCGCCATTAAATAACGGACTTGCAGCATATAAATATAAACGCAGTTTAAGTGCGAGTGCGGCTTCTGATGGGATTCTGCCGAATTCTGCCGCTGTTATGGTAGAACCATTGGGCAAATCTATTGTGATGGCATCACATTCTGTAGCAATATAATCTACACATTCTGCAAAGGTGTTGCGTGGAAGATTTAAATCGTCATCCAGACTGAATACACGATCGCCAACCAATGGAATGCCTCCGTAACGTTTAAGCATTTCAAAATATGCGAATGCGCGAAGAAAACGGGCTTCTGCTACTTGTCTTTTGCGAATATCGTCTGCAATAGGAACTATAGGCAGGTTTTTTAAAAAAACATTACTTCTGCGGATGATTGTATAACTGTTAGACCAGCTGTTGTCTGGATAATTCGTTGCATTTAGCTGCCCGTTTGTGAACAATAAAACTCCTGATCGTTCTGAAGAAGCAACGGCATCATCGGTAGCTGCATCCAGAAAATCGCCATCAATGCGGTTAAATCCAGCAGGCAAAAAAGAATAAATTCCAAGTAGATATGCGGTAGATTGTACGCCAGCTTTATCTGTAGGATCAAAAACATCAGTTTCTGAAGTGCGTTCGTCAGGTTCGGTTTCGAATTTCTTACACGATGACATGGCAAGCATCGATACGATGATTATAAAATAGAGAGATCTTTTCATATCCAAAATGCTAAAGTTGAATGTTTATGCCCATGGTAAATACGCGTTCGATTGGATAGGCACCATTATAATTTTCGGGATCGGCACCATTAAATGTTTTAGATCCGAAGGTGTATAGATTTAATCCGTTAACAAATAAACGGGTAGATTTTAGTCCGATTTTTTGCGTTAACGCCACCGGAAAACGATAGCCCAATTCTACGGTTTTCAGGCGGATGTAATCTCCGTTGCGCAACCAGAATGTAGAATTTACAAAGTTATTTGTTGCACCATTCCGTGGACCAGAATTGGTAGTTAAACGCGGATATTCTGCTGTGGCGGCCGTGGCTGCCGTCCATCTGCCCAATTGTGTTTCGTACGCTTGTGCAGTTCCGCCCTGAAACTCCCAGTAACTGTTTCCGGAAAGATATACCTGCTGATTTACAGCGCCTTGAAATAACGCACTGAAATCAAAACCTGAGATATTAAATCCTACTCTTGCACCTAAAAACAATGTCGGTTTTTGAGAACCGATAGTGGTTTGATCGTATTGATTGATTACCCCATCGCCATTCAAATCGCGGTATTTTATATCACCAGGTTGTGGTGTGTAGCCTTCAATTGTCGGGTAACCGGTAATTTCCTGTTGGCTTTGAAACAATCCTTCGGCGATGTAACCATAAGTTTGCCCTACCGGATGACCCGTACGGTACATCCAATCGTAGCGTTGGCTGGCTTCTGCACTGTACAAAAGTTTAGAATTTTGTAGGCTGATATTGAAGGTTGCGAAATAACCGAAATTTTTCTTCTGCTGATTCCAGTTTACCTGTGCTTCCCAACCATAGTAACGTTGCTGGCCAATGTTTTGCGCAGGATAGGAAATACCCAACATACTGCCGCCATTTCCACGTACAATACTGATGTCTGTATATTTGTTGTTGTAGTACTCTAAATTAAATGTAAGCTGATCTTTTAAGAAACCCGCATCAAAACCAACATTAAGCATATTTGATTTTTCCCAGGTAATGGCCGGATTGGCAAGGTAAGATTCGCCGATCGTAGTACCTGCGGTACCGCTTGAACCAAAATAGCTCGTCGGACTTGCATTGTATACCTGCTGGTAAGTATAGTAAGCACCATTATCTCTACCTACTTTACCAAATGATCCGTAAAGTTTAAGGTGTTCTAACCAGGTACTGGATTTGAGGAAAGATTCTTCAGAGATATTCCAGCCTAAACCCAGCGCCGGAAAAAACCCATACTTAAAACCACCTTTGTCTGGGTAACGGTTTGCTCCGCTTTGTGAAAAGGAAACCTCGGCCAGATATTTTTCTTTGAAATTGTATGCGGCATGGCCAGAAATCCCCTGGATAACGTATGGTAAATTGGAGCCATTAACAAGATTATCGCGGTTGGCAAGCAAAGTTGCCGATACGCCGTGATCACCAAACTGCCGATCATATCCTAAAGAAAACTCTTGAAAATCAGACCGGTTTTGGAAACTGATACTGTTTGAATTTCCCTGTGCACCATTGGTTCCGAACTGGCGGTATGTGGCCGTTGTTCCCGGTGCTCCGGTTTGTTCAAAAACAGCGAAAGTTTTTGCCCTTACAATATTTTCATTCAGGTTGCTGAAGAAAGATGCCCGCGCTTTAATCCATAAACCTTGAGTTACCTCATCTAAAGTATGTTTCAGATAAAAATCTGTCAGTACAGTACGCGTATTGCTCAATGAATAACCTGCGCCAATGTTTTGTGCAAGAATATTGTTCTGAAACTGAGTGGAACCTCCATACGTTCCATTGGCGTTATAGATGGGATACGCGCTGTTTGGCGTAGCCAGAATTGCGCTGAAGAGGTTGTCGGCCGCATTGTTTCCCGGATTTGTGGTATTCAAAATTCTTCCCTGGATGTAAATTCCGGCGTTGATTTTATCAGTAAGTTTTAAATCTACATTTGAGCGGATAAAATAACCCTTCAAATCTGCATTGGTATTGTATTTATTGGATTCATCGGTTTTAAGCAGACCATCCTGACTAAAATGTTCAAGGCTTACAAAATACTTTACGTACGCATTGCCACCGCTGGTATTCAAATTGTAACGTGCCACAGCAGATGAATTGTCTAAAACCTGGTCGGTCCAGTTTACATTCGGATAACGTAACGGATCTGCCCCAGTTTGATATGCATTAAGCGCAGTTTGGCTAAAGCCATTATTGGCTACCGACAAACCGTCGTTTACTAGCGCCTCATTGTACAATACTCCATAATTGTAGGCATCAAGTGGTTTTGAAATTAAATTCTGTAAGGGCTTTTGTACGCCCCATTGGCCCGTAAAATTGATGGTTTGTCCATTTGTTGATCCCTTTTTAGTGACTACAGAGACAGCACTATTTGCCCCTCTGATCCCCAGCATAGCCAAACCGACAGCATCTTTGATCACCGTTATGGATTCTATCTCTTCCATTCCGATTTCTGCAACCGACCGCGGGATGCCATCAATAAAAATCAATGGGGTTTGTCCGCGCAGCTTCAATGCAAAACCTTCACTTAGTGGTTGGCCACTTGTTTGAGAAACAGTTAAACCGGGTAATCTTCCAGATAATGTAAGTGGATAAGATGCCACCGGAGTAGAAGAAATTTCTTTACCCTGTATAGTTGCCGACGAAGTGGTTGACAATTTTTTAGGGGTATTGAAATAAATCAGCTGCTTTATTTTTTTGAGTGAATCCTCTGGATTCGAATTTTTTATCCGTATAGTATCCTGAACTACGATGCGTTTGATTGATGATGCCTTTACAGCGTTAACCAACATCAAACAGCTGCACAGGCATACGAGACGTATTTGAGTATAAACCGACATTTTTTTAATTTAAGGTGTTAACAAGAATTCTTTTTGGATGGCATCAATTGCCCAATCTCAATGAAGGAAACATTAGTTTAGCGCCCTGGGAAAAGTGTCGGGTACGAAATGACAATAGGAAAATTTTCTCATAATAATTTGGTTAAAAGTATTTGGTTGTGTTCTTAATCAAAGATATTCAGGTTTTGATCGGACGCATTAAAATGGCGCTACAAATTTTCATGAGAACGTTCCCATAAAATGGGAACGTTCTCATAACGGCTTAAAACTATAGAAATAAACGTTAATTACATGATTTGTGGGGAACTTTGCTTAAAGTCTTGTTATGGCTTTGTCCCAAACAGACTGTATCAGGTGTAACGCGATTGCGGATGGAGCAACAACGCCGCATTCCGTCAACTCGAATGGATCGCAGCGAAGTGAAAGAGCTACGAAGTATTTTTAATTATAGAAGTTTCCCTGCGGCCGATAAGATGAAGTGCTGTGGCTGGTGATCCCGGAATGAGATTGCTTTGTCGTGCCTACTCGCAATGACGGATTTGCCGTGTTGCCGATGCGCTATTTCCGTGTCTTCCGTGCTTCCGTGGCAATCCATTTTTCCGCTCATCGCCGCGGTGGCTCCTTCTTTTTCGCAGCAAAAAGAAGCAAAAACTGCCGGCTGATATTTTTTTATGAAAGTATGTGCTCTGGCTCGGGCAGTGTAATGCAAAAAATCCCTAGGCCGGTAAAAAGCAAAACGGAGAAACAATGGTTTGGCCTTAGAAATTGCCTTAAGTCATTATATTATTTTATTGATTTCTCCGTGTCTTCCGTGCTTCCGTAGCAATTTGCCTGTTTTCTGATGATCTGCAAAACGACGACAAATATAGAAAATCCGTCATTGCGAACGGTAGCGTGGTTATTGTGTAGTGGCGTGAAGCAATCTTTATTGCATTTTCTACTCATTTCTCCGTGCCTTCAGTACTTCCGTGGCAAACCCTTTCTTTTTCCGCTCATCGCCGCGGTGGCTCCTTCTTTTTGGCAGCAAAAAGAAGCAAAAACTGCCGGCTGATATTTTTTTATGAAAGTATGTGCTCTGGCTCGGGCAGTGTAATCCAAAAAATCCCTAGGCCGGTAAAAAGCAAAACGGAGAAACAATGGTTTGGCTGTAGAAATCGCCTTAGAGCAGTGTATTATTTTACTCATTTCTCCGTGACTTCCGTGTTTCCGTGGCAATTTGCCTGTTTTCTGATGATCTGCAAAACCACGACAAATATAGAAAATCCGTCATTGCGAACGGCAGCGTGGTTATTGTGTAGTGGCGTGAAGCAATCTTTATTGCATTTTCTACTCATTTCTCCGTGTCTTAAGTGCTGCCGTGGCAAACCCTTTCTTTTTCCGCTCATCGCCGCGGTGGCTCCTTCTTTTTCGCAGCAAAAAGAAGCAAAAACTGCCGGCTGATATTTTTTTATGAAAGTATGTGCTCTGGCTCGGGCAGTGTAATCCAAAAAATCCCTAGGCCGGTAAAAAGCAAAACGGAGAAACAATGGTTTGGCCTTAGAAATTGCCTTAAGTCATTATATTATTTTATTGATTTCTCCGTGTCTTCCGTGTTTCCGTGGCAATTCATAGCGGTATGGCCGATAATCCCGGGATGAGATTGCTTTGTCGTTCCTCCTCGCAATGACGGATTTGTCGTGTTGCCGCGGCAATAACACCTCGCCTATCACCAGTTATCCGTTCTGAATGGAGGTGCTGGCATCCCTTCCGTGCTATACAATTCGCCAAAAATCCAATCTTTAAAAGCATAACGCACAGCGATAGGATTACGTACCTCGGTGTTAAACACCACAACCTGACTATCTTTAATCTTCGCTTTTGCGGGATGAAATACCCGATCAGCGCCAGCAATTTCAAATTGTGTTAAAGTTTTCCCATAACTGGTTAAACCCAAAGGCGTATTCAGAAATTTAAGCGTTATTGTATCTGCTTTTACCTGCATTGAGGCATAGCGCGGACCAACCGCAGCAATTCCAGGTTTATGATAATGCTGAGTCAATGCCAGTGCAGCCAGACGCTTACTGATCGGTGTTTTATTTGCCGGATGAATATTATGTTCTTCGCCCACATCCATAGACACTGCCATTCCGGTATTGACCAAAGAATCGGTTAATTTTATCTGAGCTTCGCGAAGTAAAGGCAATGAAAGCGCTGGTTCTTTCCCATAATTCATCGGCGCAATTTGAACCGTATAAAAAGGCCAGTCGCCAATATTCCAATGTTTGCGCCAATCTTTCACCATCGCCATTTGTAAAGCAAGGTAATCAGAATTATTGTGGCGGTTTTGCTCGCCCTGATACCAAATAACGCCGGCCATAGCATAACCTTCAAGTGGCCGAACCATAGCGTTGTAGAGGTTTCCTGGTGTTTGATGAATGGCTTTGGAAATGGCCCGATCGGTTTTTAAACGTTCGCCAAGAAGATCCTCGAGCACTTTTTTATCCGTCCACGCTTCAATCGGAGAGCCTCCCCAGGTGGTTTGAATAATCCCGACAGGGACACCTAAATGTTTTTGCAACATTAGCGCAAACTGGTAACCTACGGCACTGAAGTTCGCGACCGATTGCGCGTCAGCTACATTCCAATTACCTTTAACATCATTTTGCGGCTGATCCGAATAGGCTCTTTCGACGTGAAACAACCGGAGATTTGAATTTGGTGATTCCAGAATAAGATCGGCAGAATGCGCTATGGGTAAATTTCCGTAACCTTTAACAGGCATATCCATGTTGGATTGACCGGAACAAATCCAGACCTCGCCGATTAAAATATTGTTCAATACAACTGTATTTTTCTCGCTGATGTGCAAGGTATATGGACCACCAGCGGCGGGCGTATTTACCCAAAGTTGCCAACTTCCGTTTTCATCTGTTTTGGCTTTGTATTTTTTTTCGTCCCAGGATGTTTTAACCACAACAGATTGTCCGGCACTTCCCCAACCCCAAATCTTAACCTTAGCATTCTGTTGGAGCACCATATTGTCTCCAAAAAAAGCTGGCAGTTTAACTAAGGCAAAAGCAGAACTACCAACACTTAATAACAAAATAAACAGCAAATTACGTATCATTCTACCTCTGGTTTTAATTTATTCATAGTCGTTTTACCAATTGCAATGGCGCCAACGATAATTGCTGCACCAACACTTAAAATTACAAGAGAAAAACCTTGCGCCAATGCACCTAAAATCATAATGCCTACGCCCACCACAGCCATAGAAATGGCGATTACCCGAATCCCAAAAATATTTTGTTTTTCTGCTGCAAAATGGGTTTTAACGGTCTCTTCTTTCGGTTGTTTTGATAATTTCTCCTGTTCGGCATCCATTAGAATTGCTTTTTCAGAAACGAAACCCTTGTTAGAGTAATACAACTCGAAGGCTAGCAAAATGGCAATCGGGATGCCCATTCCGAGCGCCGTTTCAATTGTTCTGCTTAGTTTAATTTCTAGTAGTGATGGTGCCAATACTTTGAAAAACAGATTAATGGAAAGTGATGCAAGTGTAGCGAAAACGACAGATAAACCCGTTTGACGTTTAGAAAACAACGTCCATATAATTGGCGCAAACAATGCGCCACCTGCAATAGATGCTGTGCTGAGTACTACTTCAACAATTCCACCCGCACTCGGAATCCACATGGCTATTACAATGGTTAAAATGCCGAACAACAGCGTAAACAGCCTTGCCATCCAGATTACTTGTTTTTCTGAAGCCGAAGGGCGGATTAAATTTTTGTAAATATCTTGTGCAAAAACCGTTGCAGCCATATTGATTGTTGTATTTGCCTTGCTTGATGTTGCCGAAACCATCCCGGCCAAAACTAAACCAATTAAACCGGCGGGCATTACTTTTTGAATGAGCATCATATACGCATCTTCGGTTTCCAGCCCTTGCAAATTTGGATTGATAATCCGGTAAATCATCGGCGGCAGCATCCAAATCACCGGACTTACAAAATAAAGTATAGTAAAAATTCCGGCTACTTTTTTAGAATTTTTCTGATCGGCAACACTGGTATACCGCTGTACGTATGACCAATTTCCGCCAATATAGAACGTTTGGTAAACAATAAAGGCCAGCATAAAACCAAATGTATAATCAGAATTGAAAGGTTCAAAAAAATGCTCTGGCGCTTTGTTGATCAGGTTATTTACACCGCCAATCTCTGCAAAAGAAATTGGGATTACGATAAGAACCGCTGCAGAAAGAATTACAAATTGAACCACATCTGTAACAAGTACCGCCCATAAACCACCGGCCGCAGTGTATAAAACAATGATTAAACCGATAATTAAGATACAGGTATTTACGGGTAAATCTGTAGCTACATGAACCATCTTCCCTACCGGATACAATACTGCTGCTGTGGTAAACAAACTGAGCAGCAAGGTCATATATGTATAAAATTGCTTTTCTTTATCGCCGAACCGTTTCCCGATATATTCTGCTGCAGTAGCTACGCCGGTTTTTTTCCATCGCGCAGCGATGAATAACATCACAATAAACCCGCTGATAGCCATTGTTAACTGAATGGCATTGGAAACTACACCGTATTTATAGGCAATTGATCCCCAAACAACAAAAGTACCTGCAGAAAAATAACTGATAAACAATGAAAGTCCGTTGATCCACCAGGGCGTTTCACCTCCTGCTTCAAAAAATGCTTGTCCGTTTTTACTGCCTACGCGTGTAAAAGTGAGGCCAATGGCAAAAATTAACAGGGCAAAAATCCCCATTACTATAAAATCTAATCTAACCATTTGTCGTCAATTCTATTTAGTAAGCATAACAGCGCAGGGCGAAAATTGCCGCAGGTACCTGATCAGAAGGATGCTGAAATTCTATCGTTAATTTATTTGTATTAATTTTTTCGTCGAAACGGATGTGGTTTCTGGTTTGGAAGTTATCGTTTTTGGTATAAATTTCCTTGCCTGTATCGTCTTTTATACGATAATTGCGGATTACGAACGGCATGCGGTTCTCCGGATGTGTCATCAATACCGATTCCATTGGATGATCAAAATCGCTATCAAACCAAAGATCTATGCTTTTAATTTCCTGACTTTCTTTCCATTGAATCTCTACAGTTGGGTTTGAATCAGAAAAATCAGCAATCCAGGCATTGGTACCTAAAACCGGCCGGTCTGTTCCGTTTGAAATCTGAGTAATACTTCCCGGTTGCAGCGCATCAGATAAATTAAGTGCAATATTTTGGCCATTTGGTCTGCGTTGCGGGCACCAAAACTCAAACTCATCTACGCCTGTTCCTGCCGGTGGTAATTGTTTACCGTTGTTGGAAACGGCTTTGTTTTTAGAATTAAAAACGGATAAAAATCCGGTGATGCGTTTTTCGGTGTAACCCAAACTCAGTTTTGAATTGGCTGCAAAAAGCAGAAAAATATATCCATCCTCAGCCAATTCTAAATTAAAGTCAACATCAACTTCCAGTTGTCCGGCTTCAATGGTTAACGTTTTCTCGCCAAGTGTAACATCAGGCGTAAAGCTTCCTTTTATGCTGCATATCCGCAATTCTACCTGCAGGTCTGTAGATTCATTTGTCTTAACGGGAACTTTAAATATTGGTATATTTCCTTTTTTAAGCGGCAACATTTGTCCGGATGGAAGATCTAAAGTTTTCCATAATACCGTTTCATCGAAACCTGTAAAATCAATTTCACTTGATGCTTTTACTTGCGCGAGATGGATCAAATCGTTTTCGTCTCTAAAAGCCACATTTGGAATATGCTGGCCTTCACGCATCAGGCGATTTTGCAAATCTTTTAAATGTTCTCCGCCTTTCAATGCTTTTGGTTTCAGGTTTTTAGCTACACACTCTGCAGCTGCAATACCTGCAACCTGACCAACATAAGCGCAGGTAGCCATTACACGCGTGGCACCAAAGGCAACATGACTTACACTAATATTTCTTCCCGTGAGGAAAAGATTATTGATGTTTTTACTGTATAAACTGCGGTACGGAATCTGGAAAATGCCTTTACTGTGCCATTGATTACAACCCGGACGTTCGCTATAAACGCCATCTGCCGGATGCAAATCTATAGACCATCCACCAAAGGCGACAGCATCTTCATGTTCTCGTTGTTCTACCAAATCTTGCTGGGTCATCATATAATCGCCTTCAAAACGTCGGCTCTCCCGTTTTCCGGGGATGGTTCCTACCCATTCCAAAGTCAGGTTTGCAGCCTCCGGGAATTTGCCAGAATTTTTGATGTAATTCCAAACCCCATATACCACTTTCCACAACTCCCATTTTATTTTCTCGGTATCGTGAACGGTATCCAAACGTCCACCGTATTCTACCCACCAGAGTTTACAACCAAATTCATTGGCATTAAATTGTTTAAAACGCGGAATGGCTGTAATGTCTTCTAAGGCAAATGATGGTGCAACAAAATTTACAGGTTTGCCGGTATCTTTGCTGTAGAAATATAGCGAATGCCCCAGTAGTTCGCCATATTCGGCGGTTGGTGCCATACCTTCGTTAAATTCTTCTTTAGATTCTGCGCCCATTCTAAATGCTGCACCAGAAAGGAAACCAACAATACCATCGCCTGTGGCATCACAAAATAAAGGTGCTGACAATTGGTAGTTGGTCGAATTCTGACTGCAGAAAGCTTTAAGACTGGAAATATTTTCTTCGCTGTCTTTTGCAACTTCGTAAACTGCTGTATTCAGCAAAAGCTGGATATTTGGTTCCTGACTTACTTTATCCAGCAAAATCATATCTAAGATTAAAGGATTTCCTTCAGGATTCCGGAATGTATTTTCGACCAGCAATTCATCGATAAAACCACCTTCTCTAGACCATCGGTTATTGTTGCCCATATGTGATGTTGCACCCAAAACCCAAAGCCGTACTTCACTTGATGCGTTGCCGCCCAGTACAGGGCGATCTTGTACAAGTAATACTTTTAATCCCTGGCGTGCTGCTGTGATTGCTGTAGAGACTCCGGATAAACCGCCACCTGCAACAACCAGATCTGCGGATAATGTAATTTGGTTAAGGGCTCTCTCTAGCGTCGCTTCTTCTTTTTTCATGAAATATCTTAAGAATATGTAGCCAGCTTACTCATATCACTGTGCCACTTCAAATGTTAAATTGAATCCGAAGATATTTATATTTTATATCGGGTGAATGCACCGATTCCCGTAAAAAACTTTGGGAACGCTCCCGATAAATAGGAACGTTCCCAAAAAAGTATTTTAAAACTTTCTGGAAGATAATCTGCAGTTTTAGGCCACTAAACCGATTAAACTTCGCGAACGGTAGAGTTGCGGATCACTAGTTCTGCATCAAGTGTACGGATTAAAGGTTTCCAGTCGCTGATATCTTTATCCATTAATCCCAACAATAAATCCATCGCATTCCGGCCAATTTCCCGCACGGGTTGTGCCAGTGTTGTTAGACTGGGTTCAATAAAATTCGATCCGTAATTGTCGCTGAAACCAACCACAGCAACATCTTCCGGAATCCGCTTACCAATTTTCTTTAAAACCTGAATAACTTCAATCGCGGTAGGGTCATTTACTGCGAAAAGTGCATCTACGGGATTGTCTAACTCTAAAAGGTGTTTCACATACATTTTAACATTATTTAGCGAAAGATCGTAACTGATGATGAGTTCTTCATCTAAAGGAATATTGTGCTTTTTAAGCGCATCGGTATAACCGTTTAACCGTTTACGACTGATGACGAGCGATTTTGGCCCCGCAAGGTGCGCAATTCTGCGTTTTCCAATACTGATGAGATGTTCTACGGCTTTAAATGCGGCATCATAATCGTTCACCACTACTTTAGGCACCATCATTTCTTCGCAAACGCGATTGAAAAAAACCACAGGAATCCTTTTTCGGATAAATGCTTTCCAATGATCGTAATTTAATGTTTCTTTAGTGAGCGAAACCATAACACCATCTACCCTATTGGCCAGCATTACTTTTGAGTTGGCCACTTCGGTTTCATAACTTTCATTGCATTGCGAGATCAGAACACTGTAACCTTGCCTGGCTGCTTCTTCTTGCGCACCAACCACAACCTGAGGAAAAAATGAAGTAATAAACTCTGGAACAACAATACCAATGGTTTTTGTTTTATTGGTAATTAAACTGATAGACAGCATATTGCGCTGATAATCTAATTTTTCTGCGAGTTCAAGAATTTTAGCACGGGTTTCTGTTTTCACACTGGGATGGCCAGTGAGTGCCCTTGATACCGTTGATTTAGAAATATTGAGTTCATTCGCTATATCGACAATAGTGGTTTGGTTACTTTTCATATTTGGTTAGCATCAGTTAAGATTGTGCCCGCGCAAGGTCTGCGTAAGGGAAACCAAATTAGTAAAAAAAGTGATAAGCAGAAAGGCGTTAAACGTATCTTTTCAGGAAATATGGAGTAGACTCCAGAGGGAATGCCCCTTATCGGGAATTATTTCTTAATCTTTAACCGGTTTTCGATAAGTAGTGATTGTGCATCAGAAACAGCAACCGCACTTGATGATCCGGATTTTAATGTACTTAGCCGATCGGTAATCACCAGAGCAGTTTTTGCAGTTCCGGCGGCGGCAATATCAGCCAATACCGTTTTCAGGCAGTTTTCGCGTACATCGCCCAATGGATAAGCACCATCTGCAACTACAGATAGATCTACAGGCATACCGTTGTAATAATCGCTTGAACCGTTGGCATTTTTCAGCGAAAAACTTGACATGTAAACTGTATACTTATCGACCACAACGCCAAAAAAACCAACAGGTTTTCCATAGGTCTTTGTTCCGGCAAGTTTAACATTCATATAAGGTTTTAAACAATTGATGAGGAGTTCGCTTGCAGACGCGGTACTTCCAGATACGATAAAGTATACACTTTTAAGATTGTCTAAAGTTCCTTTCTTGCTAAAATTATAGGTATTTGCGCTTTCTTTAAAATCTACATCGGCCATTGTTGCGGGGCGCCCCTGGTAGGTAACAGCCTTGCCGTTGGCATCCAGATAAGGTTGATGGCGTAAAATAAGAGCCTGGTCGTTCTGCATCTGTGTATTGAATTGTTCAGAATACATTTTTTTACCGTTCAAAGTAGTAGAAGCAATCAGGTTAGCAATATATTCTGCAGTTTCTACATAGCCACCGCCATTGCTGCGCAAATCAATGACCAAATCGGTTACAGATGCCGCAGCAAGTTTGCTAAAAGTGTCATCAAGGTAACTTTGAGATTCGGAAAGCTTAGGAAATGAAGACAGCACTACATAACCTACCTGCTTGGTTCCGCTAGTAATTGCAGAACTTAAAGTAACCGGATTGACTGCAACGGCATCAGTCAATCCGGCAACCTGGCCACCGCCACTTACACCCGAAACAAGGTAAGAGTATTTGGGCACGCCTGCCACCCCGCGATATTCGTAAGGCAGACCGGTAGTTGTATTTATTTTAAGTTGTGTAATATCAAATAGCTCAGTATTAAATGCAGTGAGGTCTGATGTGATATTGCCATATTTTGTACGCGGATCGAAAACGGCATACGTGGGCAAAGCATCATTCCACAAATAAACCTGTTTGGCATAAAGAAAAATTGAATCGAGAGTAAATTGCTTGCGGGTTCCGGTTGTTGGTGAAACAATTTCTTCAACGGTTTCACCTTCTTCCTGATCCTTTTTACATCCTGAAAAAGCAAGAACTAAGATAAAAATAACAAGAGGTAAATATTTAAAGCTTTTCACAACGTTTCTTTTTTTAACGCTAAAGCTATTGAAAAACTTTTACCGCGCCAAAAACTTCAGAAAATTGCGCAAATGTATCATTTGCAGAATCTATCACCTGTTGTTGCTCAGTTTCTGACTGGCCATTAGCATTCATAACGCCAACAAATTTGCCCCACATTTCACCTGTGGCAGCGCCATAACCTGAAAAGAAAGAAACGCCTTCAGTAATTCCTCCTTTTGCCAGCATTTGCACAATGATACCTCCGCCCATAATAGAACCTTCCATTACGTAAAGTGCACCCAATGCCTGTAGTGTGTTTGTAATTTCGGGTACGGTTACCTGGGGAAGATCTGTGGCATCGCCACATAAATTTTCGATGTCTTGTTTTAAAGCGCTGGCGTGGCGGCGATCGAGGTAGTCTGGTAAAACATCAACCGTAATAAAATCTGCAATCGCTTTTTCTACCGCACCGAAATACGCATAAAAATGTTTTAACAGATCTGCATAATCTTCATTGCTGCGAATGGCTTTTAATTTTAATACTACTTTTTTTTCTAAATCCTGGTGTGCCGCTTTCGTGGCTTCTTTAATGTTTGTACTTAACATAGCATGCTGAATTAATGTTCGTTTGTATTTGTTAGTTTGAAATAGGTAGATGTATATGTTTTTTATTGAGTAACGGTAATCCGTCTAGTACTTGCTGTGATGGCCAGAACAACGTCTGTTGCCGCGGCATGATAAGTATCGGCGGTATAACTATATTTAAAATACAAGTAAGTACCTGTAGGAAAGTCTGAAGGAATGGTAAAGGTGATTGAGTTGCCGTTTCTGGCAGAAATTGTCAACGGGTAATAGGTACCTGTACTACTGGTTGCTAAACTGGCGGCTGTAAAATAACTTGCGTCTCCAACTCCGGTTAAGGTAAATGAGCCTCCACGTTGTACAGTTTGTGCAGCAAACAAAGTGAGAGCCATTGTTGGTGCTGCCGGAGCCATTACGTAATTTGTAGTTCCGGTTACACTTTTAATTCCAGAAACCACATTTACTTTAAATTCGGTACCTATCGGTGGAAAAGTGTTCGCGGTAGCCACAGTGCTGGTTACCCGTGTTGAGGTTACCGAACTTACAGGCATTTGATAACGTTTTCCATTGGTTGCCTCAAGGTATACATGTGTTTTACTCGTATCTGCAATCAGATAGTCAGTTGTACGCACCACGATGGTCGAGTTAATTCTGAACAAATTCGTGGTACCGAATACGCTGCTGCCGGTTAATGTAAAGGAATTAAAATCTGGTTGGGTAAAAACGGGTTTTAAATTATAGGTACTTACCGTTCCATCTTGTGCGGTTACTTTAAAACTTGTTGCTTCTGTAAAAGCAACGCTTGTTCCTGAAGCCGGACTAACAGTAGCGCGCTCGGAAACCGAAATCACCGGACTGACACTTGCCGGGACTTCTTGAAAAGGTGGCCAATAGACCAAAATATCCTGACCTACAATACTGGCGCTTAGCGTAGTACCGTCACTTACTTTTATGTTAAAGCTTTCTATTTTACTGTATGGAAAATCTGTATATTCTTTCTTACAGGCGTTTGAAGCCAATATGAGAACCAAAAAAGAAAGTTTGATCCAAAGATGTTGAAAGTATTTGTTTTTCATTTTTATGCTGTTTTGCGTTCAATTCAGTTGTTTATCGAATGTCCTTGCAGTAGGTAGACTAAGCTACAGTACTTGTGATTATGACCGTTTAGCTTCTGATAATTTTCCAGATTGAAAGTAATTTCCCTCATTCATGTTTAATAGTTGAATAAACTGGTTAAGGGGATAAATAACCAGATGTGATTTTTTTTCATAATTTCGCATCTGGTTATTCAGTTAATAATCCGGGTTTGCTTCATGCGACCTGATCTGATTTACGTAGAATGGAGCTTAAGTTTTGACGGTTTAGGTCTCCGTTCTTCGTAATCTTCTATCAAGCCATAGGGTTAATTAATTTACTTTTTTGAAATTGAATGATACTGTTCCAAAGAATTTTCCTGTTGTACCATCTGCTACAGTACCAATAGTATTCAATTGAGTAACATAAACAGCACCTTCTCCAATGTAAGAACCACTGTAAATTACTACGTAACGACCAGGTACTTTAGAATTTGCATGTGTTTCAAGGCTGTAAACATACCAACCTGGTCCAGGTGTATTGTAACCTAATGAAGTTACATTTGTAGCTTCTTCTACATCAGTAAGTGATACTGCTGACAAAGCCGGGCTGCTTGCAATATCAACGTAAGCTAAAGTATAGCCAGAACCTGCGTTAATTACACCGTCCCATGCGCCATTAAATAAAGCTTGTCCGCCGCTTGTTACTGTTACATTATTTTCAAGATCAAAATATGTTGTGCCCCAATTTCCGGTTGAACCTGGTGTTGCCGAAAGTGGTGTGGTAAAGTTTCCGGTGTAAACAGTTCCTACAACAGCAGCTTTAGTACCGGTTAATGACAATTGACCTGGTGCTTCTGCAGTGTCTTTTTTACAAGAGGTTGCTAATATTGCTGTTACAGCTAAAAGGCTCAAAAATTTGATTGTTTTTTTCATGTGGTTTAAATTTAAAAGATGTGTATTCATATATATTTTAGGGATGCAATCCCCGGATTATTCTGTTACAAGTAATGCTGTTACTGTTGCGTTTGCAAAACCAGTGAAAGTTCCGGTCAGTGTAACCAGATATCGGCCAGGTGCCAAATTTGAAGGAACACTTGCTGTTGCTGTAGTTTCACTTTGTGATACAATCGGGAAGCTGTAAGTAACGCCATTAATTACACCGGTTAATGAGGTGAAATTTTTAAAGATGGTACCGGTAGTTGGAAAAAATGTAAAGTTCGCTCCTGCTTTTGCTGTAATTGTGGTGATGTTTAGCCCAGGTTGTCTGAATTTAATCTCCAACGGCGTAGTACCGGTTGCGGTTAGACTAAAAACACGAACCTTTACATAATAAGTTCCTTCAGCAATTGTTGCGGGTATAGCAAGTCCGTTCAGGTAGTAAAGTCCGCCTTCAGAAACATAGGTTTTACCAAAAATATAGGGTTGCAGTTCTGCTGTTTCCTGCCCTGCGGCATTCACCAAAGTGACGTGAATATCGTCCATATTTGCTGCGTAGAAATTACCGCCGACAGTTAGCGCGGTGTATGGTGCACTAAGTTCTGCTGTTTGTGACGATATAGATAAAGGTGTTTCCTGTTGCACAACAATCTTTAACTTATAGACGGAGGTACTTTGATCTGCACCAACAACGGTATATGTTGTTGTGGTATTGGTTAAGGCTACAGGAATTACTTCCGTTTTAAGCGTTGCTCCGGTAGATACTTTAATTTCGGGGTCAATTACACTTAATTTGAAATATGCCGGAAGGTAGACTGTAATTGTTTTGTCGCTTTCGGTTATTGCGCCATAAATATCACCATCTGAAGATGACACTTTGAATTCGGTAATGAGATTTGCCGGCAGCGGATCTAAGCCTATCGTTTTTTTACAGGCCGTAATTCCGGTTACCATTAGGATGAGGGCAAGAATGATGAGGTAATTTTTTTTCATCTTTTTAACGTTGTATTTTCCTTTTTTAATGATTTGATCTGTGTTTTTCGAGGTAGAATACAGATCTGGATATTTATTTAATTTCAAACTTTGTACTTCCGGCTGGCACCAACACATACTCGAAAGTAAAATACATATGCGGTACATCTCTGCTCCACTGTGCCAGCGTATATGCATCTTTATAGCAACTGATCATTTTGATTTTGGCATAATTTCCTTTTGCTGTTTTTACTACAATGGTGCGTGGTTTTATAACCGTTCCGTTAGCAAGAGTTAATGCTGTAGAAAGTGCATAAGCAACATGTTGTTTGTCATAACTTCCATCTCCAACTTTTAAACCGTTAAAATCGTAGAGGTACCAACCCATTCCTACACCGTAATCTCCGGCATCATCAGTTCCAACTACATCTTTTCCGGTTTTAAACTGCGCATCAGCAGGTACATCGGTTACATCATCAAAAGCTTGTTCGAGAATTAGAATCCCACCTTTTCCGCTTGTACCGTATCCGTAATTTGTAGCAACGCTGCCATTGTTACCGCTTAAAAAACTATTGTATAAGCCTCCGAAAGCAACATCCCAACGGTTTGTTTTGGCATAATCTGTGGTTACTCCGGCTTTGCTTTCCAGACTAAAATAAATGGTTGGCGGCGTGGTTGTTGCGTCGTCTGTCAGCGTTGCGGCAAAGTTTTCAACACGCAATAATTTATTATAGGCAACCGTTGTTGCTGGTTCTGTTACTTCGGGTTCTGGTTCAGCCACATCCGTTTTTTTGCAGCCAAAACTGCATAGTGCAATGAGCAGTACAAAAATTGAGGTTTTCATGTTCGTGTGTTTATTTAGTTGGTTTATTTGGTAATTCTTATTCATATCGGCTTTGCGCTATTTTGTTCTTAGATTCCGGCTTCCATCCTGCTGTACGTAATACCTGAAGGTTAAATATGGCGCGGGCCAGTTTAAGTCTGTTACCGCCGGCGGATTGCCTTTATATACACTAATCAATTGTAGTTTTGCATATTTACCGTTTGGCAGGTGAATAGCATAACAGCGGTTGGGAACGGCCTGCATAATGTGTGTATTTAAGCTGTAGTAAAACCATCCGCTTGTGCCGTCACTTACTGCCCAGCCAATTTTGGTAATATCACTTGCATTAAATTGTGCATCGGTTGGCGCATCGGTTACCGAATCATAAGATTGTGGCAACATCACGACTTTACTTTCTGCCGAGCCACCATAACCCGGATTGTATTGGTAGTTTTTATCGTTCACATACACTTCGCTATTGTACGGGCCGGTAAAAGCAATATCCCAGTTCTTGGTTTTTAACCATTGTGCAGAATCTGTAACCGTACGAATCCAGATTTGTTTCTGATCGCTAAAGCGGAATAAAAAAGTATAAAAATCGCGTTGTACTTTCCCAGGCGTATTTGCAGACATCGATGCTTCGGTATCTCCGGCAAGATCACTGATTACGGTACTGCTTCCATCCTGTAAAAGTGAAGTCGGGTCTTCTGCATCTTTGGAACAGCCAAAAAAGGTGGCGCAAAGAATACACAATAAAATAACGCGTCTGTTTATTTTCATATTTTTTTGTTTAATCTTTAAAAAAGCGATATGTCAATCCCGCTAGGATTACCCTTCCGGGCTGTCCGGGCATGAGCATATCTGTGTAATTCATAATGTTATCGGCGGTTACGCGAATAGAAAAATGCCTTTTCCAGAGTTTCTTTTCTATGGATGCATTGATCAGAAAGAAACCATTTACAAAAGTGTCATACCGGTCGATAAACTGATTGCCGTTGCTGTCTCCAAAAGGATATTTACCGCGATAATTTACCCTGCCGGTGATGCTTAAATCCAACGGTCTGTATTCATAAAATGCCTGGAAGTTGATCATATGCCTTGATCTGTTTTCGATTCCCCAATAATCTGATGTACTCACCGGATAAGAATTTCCTGTTCTGGGATCGTGAATATTCTGGTTGTAGGGATAATTTCCCTGGCGGATGCTGTCCAAAACGCTTAAATCTTTGGCAATCAAATATTGATAACCCAAACTGATTTCCAGGCTTTTCAAAGGACTGAGCTTAACCGATGCATCAACACCTTTGTTTACTGCCTTTGGTAAATTTTGATAGGTGTAAATGATTCTGTTGTTGCTGCCTGTTGCAATTTGAATGCTGTTGAGCTGGTTGCGGAGTTGATGATAGAATACACCACCTTCAATTTTGAGGCCTTTCCCCGCATTCCAGACAAAGCCAGCATTGAGAGACGTGCTTTGTTCTGCCTGGAGATTCTGATCCAGAGAATTCAGCAAATATTGTCTGATTTCGCTAATCTGCCCTTGATTCTGCAATTGCGTAAGCGTGTTGCGCAATACCTCATTACCAATAACCAGGTAGTTCGCTACCGGATTGTAGAACACCAGGTACCGTGTTTTAAAGTCGGGCGCTTTAAAACCTGTTCCTACGCCAGCTTTCAATGTTAGTTTCGGCAGAATTTGGTATTGTATACCTAAACTCGGATTTACTTTGCCGCTGTAGGAATTCGTATAGTCATAGCGTAAGCCACCTACTGCACCTAGTTTTTCGCTTATTTTCCAGTCGCCCTGAGCATAAAGGAAGGCTGTGTTCATTGCCCCCGGAGCCGTTAAAGATTGATCGTTCATGGTTTCGTGACTTCCACCAAAACCACCGGTAAATTTTAAATTATCTGAAAAACCATAAGCGAACTGTTGTTCAAAGCGGTGAAGGTTTTGTTTAAATACATCGTTTGTTACCGTAGAATTTGTCTGTTCCCAGTTTACGTTCACATCCGACTGAAAGTCAGTGAAATAATACCGTGTCATGCTGCGCAATCCAAAACCGAAATTGTAATCATAGCTTGCGGAAAGATTAATTTCCTGCTCATCCTGATTGTCTTCAGAAATTATGCCCAGTCCGAAATCCTTTTCCATAAAAGATTTTCGCAATCCATAACGCCCGCTTACACCCAACGTTCCGCTTTTACTAAGTTGGTAACGAACTCGGCCTTGCAGCGCGTAATTGTCATAAGGCGGCGCGGTTGTTCCCGCCTGTATATATTTCGGATTGGTATTAAAACCATCACTGTGATAATAATTGGCAGAAAAATTCGCCGAACCGCGCTGACTTGCAAAAGGCGTTTCGCCTTCTAAGGTTGCATCTACAATATTCAGGCTTCCGTAAGCAACAGATGCCATTCCCTGAGGTTCAATTGCGCCATGCCGGGTAATAATGTTTATTGCGCCGCCAAGTGCTTCACTTCCAAAAAGACACGACGATGCACCTTTAAGGATTTCAATGCGTTCTATATTACTTACACTGATTCTGGAAAGATCGAAATTCCCGTTATTACGGCCAACCATAGGTTGCCCATCTATCAAAACCATCACATATTCACTACTAAAGCCCTGCATCTGAACGCCAACAGAACGTGCACCGCCAGCAATATTATTTACTATGGCAATACCGGTTTGTTCTTTTAAAACTTCATCAAGCCTTCTGCTGCCCATTAGCTCAATGGTTCTCCGGGTAATTATGGTTACGGGCATGGCACTGCGTTCCAAACGCATCAGGTTATCCGGACTTTCTCTCCGCTGAGCAATTTCTACTTCACCTAATTGATGCTCAACAGACACAAGTTTTATATTTAAAGTGCTCGTCTCATTCGCAGCGATGTTTACTTTGCCTTCAAAAGATTGATATCCAATCATCTGTACAAAGACTTCATAAGTTCCGGCATAAACTTTCTTAAATAGATGGCTACCATTCGTGTTACTTTCTGCCATATGACGATCTGGCTCTAAACGGATGGTTGCTCCGGGTAAAACCTTTCCTTTTTCATCGATTACAGTGACATTCAGTCCTCCGAGTGATTGTGCACGCAATTTGAAAGTAAGAACAGATAGAATTAGCAAAATATTTAAGGTTTTCATGTATCAATCGTAAAATCTTATTCTGTAATTATTTTTAATCATTCTAAATAAGACCAATACAAACATCCGTAATCGCTTGAACAAATGGTTTGTTCTATCCGTATTTTGTTTTGTTCTATCCGTATTTTAATTTGTTCAATCCGTATTTTTTCAAAAGCTTTCCCGATTGGAAAACAAAACAAAAGCAGATTAGAAGCCTGAATTACAGAGATTTAAAATAATTAAATATCAATCAATCTTTTAGAGCAGATGCAACCGAACCTCAATCTTTATTTGTAATTAGTATAATTAAAGAGTTTTTTTGTTGTGACAAAAGGAAATTTCCGATGAGAATTAAAAGATTAATCTGCTTAGGTATTTTGGTACTTGTGTATGGCAACTGCTTCGCTCAACCGAAAAGGATTGTAACCCTAAGTGCAGCAATTAGTGAAACGGTAAGTGCACTTGGAATTGGTAAAAATATTGTAGCGGTAGATGTTACGAGTGAGTACCCGGAGAATATTAAAAAATTGCCTAAAGTGAGTAGAAACCGATCCATTTCTGTAGAGAATATTGTTTCATTTCGCCCTGATTTAATTCTGGTACCTACTGGCGATCTTTCAAAAGAAAATGTGCTGCAACTCAAAACACTTGGCATTCGCGTAGTTCAAATTAACCAGGAATATTCCACCCAGGGCGCCTTAAAATTTATCAGACAAATTGCTGCGGCGACAAGTTTGACTGATAAAGGGGAAGCGCTCGCAAACACAACCGCTCGAAAACTCGAAAGCGTCTTAGCCGAAACCAAACACAATAATAAATTTCCGAAGGTCTTGTTTATATATGCACGCGGTGCAGGTACAATGAATGTTGCAGGCAAAGGAAGCAGTTTAGATGCCATAATAAAACTTGCGGGCGGTAAAAATGCTATTCAGGAATTTAATGAATTTAAACCCTATACCACTGAAGCGCTGATTAAAAGCAATCCGGATGTGATTTTAATGTTTGACTTTGGTGTAAGCAGCCTCGGTGGAAAAGATGCTATTTTACAAATGCCGGGCGTGCAATACACAAATGCAGGCAAGAATAAAAAAATTGTAGACATGGATGGTCCGCTTTTAATCAATTTTAGTACCCGATTACCTGACGCCATCAAAGCACTAAACGCCCGAATTCAATAAATGCGCCATACTTTTATCTATCTCTTTCTAATTGCAGTACTTTGTTTAGCTGTTGTAGCTGCACTCGCTTTAGGCGCTATGCAAATTTCATTTACCGAAGTCATCGCCATTCTGGCAAAATCAGCTGGCTTAAAAATTACGACTTCAATTGATCCGATAAACGAAGGTGTAGTAACGATGATTCGCTTGCCGCGCTTGCTTATGGGAATTTTAGTCGGAGCAGCATTGGGTATTTCTGGTGCAGCAATTCAAGGCATATTCAGAAATCCCTTAGCAGAACCGGGTTTGGTGGGCATTTCATCTGGCGCTTCCTTAATGGCGGTTGTCATTATTGCTTTTGAAACCGTATGGTTTTCCAGTATGAGCCAGATTTTGGGATATTATCTGCTTGCATTGGGCGCATTTGTTGGCGCCGGTATTTCTGCATTGCTGGTTTATAATTTATCCAAAACAGATGGAAAAGCGAATGTAGTAACCATGTTGTTGGTAGGTATAGCCATTAATGCGCTCGCCGGCGCACTTACCGGTTTAGTCAGCTATCTGTCAGATGAACAACAACTGCGCAGCATCACCTTCTGGATGTTGGGCAGTTTAAGTGGCGCATCATGGCAAAATGTGAGTTGTTTGGCGCCATTTGTTCTCATTGCATTAATTGGCCTACCTTTCTTTAGTAAAGGATTAAATGTGTTTGCAATTGGAGAGCGGCAAGCGGACATGATTGGCCTTAATCCGAATTTTATCAAAGCATCTGTAGTTATTCTATCTACAATGGCAGTTGGTGCATCGGTTTCTGTTTCGGGTATAATTGGTTTTGTAGGTTTATTGGTTCCACACCTGGTACGCTTGCTTGGGGGTGTAAACCACCGTTTTGTATTGCCTGCTTCTGCCCTGCTCGGCGCTTTGGTACTCACAGTTTCAGATTTAATCTCCCGACTAATAGTACAACCAATAGAATTGCCGATCGGCGTTGTTACCGCATTGCTGGGCACACCGATCTTTTTATATATCCTTATCCGCGATAAAAAGAAATTAATTCATTAAAATATGCTTAGAGTAGAATCGGTCAGTTATCAGGTAAATAAGCGTTTTTTACTTCGCGATATTTCCTTTAGTGCAAAAGCTGGAGAAATCATCGCAATTCTGGGTGCTAATGGAGCAGGGAAATCAACGCTGATGAGCATGATTTCTGGTGAACGGCAACCGAGTACAGGACGTATTATGCTAGATGGCCAGGAACTTAGCACGCACAAGCGCAAATATCTGGCTTTAAAACGCGCCATGCTTCAACAACAAAACCATGTAAGTATTGGATTTACAGTTGAAGAGGTGGTGATGATGGGCCGATACGGACAATACAAAAATCGTCCAGGCAAAATTGATGAAACTGCATTGGAGGAGACATTGAGTATTTGCGGATTGCGGGATTTAAAAGAGCGTTCTATGCTACACCTTTCAGGCGGAGAACAACAAAGGGTACATCTCGCCCGTACGCTCGCTCAGGTTTGGAATAGCCCAAATGCCTTGATTTTGCTTGATGAACCGTTAAACAATATGGATTTACAGTTTCAACATCAAACACTTGCAATTTCTAAGGCGCTGGCAAAAAAAGGATATACCATAATTATGGTTTTGCATGATGTAAACCTGGCAGCACAATATGCAAGCAGGCTCATTATGATGAAAGACGGCAGAAAATGGTGGGACGGTTCTCCATCAGAAGTTTTAACACCAAAACATATGTACACAGCTTTTTCCGTTCATGCTTTGGTTCATACAGATCCGAGGAGTTTAAAAACTGTGGTGGTTCCGCAAGAAATCGTTCTGGATGCATCCGTATTCAACTCAAATATTAATTCTTCCGATACAAAACCGACTGCGCAAAATGAGCATCTAAAAATTCCCTCACCTACCAATAAAAACGAATCTTATGGAAAGACAGCTGAAGCTTAATAATCCTTTATCCAATGTGAATGCACAAATAGCAGCTTTGGATCTGCAGAATCCGGCAAATGCATTTCTGAATAAGATTGCAGGATATTGCAAACAGAACAATCTCCTGTTTTCTTCAAAGAGATTATTGATTGCGGAGAAATTATGCAACCAAAACCGCTTCCTTACTGCCGAGGCATTGTTTTTAGCGCTCAAAAATGACCGATGCCCAATTAGCATCAGTTGCGTGTATATGAACCTGAAAACCCTGGTTAAAGCCAATCTTGTTTGTTCAAAAACCGACAAAAACGGATTGACGCATTATCGGGCTATACCTTAATTTCACTAGGCAAAATTCCGTAATACTTTTTGAAAGCATTGGTAAAACTGGCCTGATGCTTGAAACCAACGTACATGCCAACCTCGTACATATTTTTGCGTTCTTCAATGATCAGCTTTTTTGCCATTTCCATTCTAAGCCGCGTAATATAATCGTAAATGGTACTGCCAAAGTATTTTTTAAAACCATTGCGCAGCTTAAATTCATTAAGTAAAACCATTTTTGAAAGTTGTTTATGCGTTGGCGGATCAATGTATTGTTGCTCCAGAATTTCGCGCGCTTCTTCAAGCCGGGGAATATCTCGTTCAATGAGATCATCGCGTTCGTTTTCAGCATGCTGACTGAATTGTTCCAACTGAAAGAAAATTAGTTCAGTAATTCGGGCGTCTGTAAACAACCGTTTGAGTTCGCCTTCTTGTTTACACGCCCTAATGGCTTCTATGGTACGGCGCATCTCATGCGTAGCATATAAATCCTGTTCGCCAAAAGATGCCGATTTTCCTTTTTGCATTTCCTGCATAAAATGCTCATGCAGTGGAGAATATAAATCTACAAGATTGAAATAATAATCTTTAGACAGCACAATCATGAAATATACAAACTCAACATCAGGCCGCACTTCATAACTTTCGTTTGACGAAGGAATATAACGGATATTGTGCCGACTGTGGCCGTAACCGGAGTTCCCTTTTTTTGTACCGGCAAGTGGATTCTCTTTACTTAAAATAAACTGGCTGGTTATAGCTTCTCCACTTACTTCGGTTAAAATCCTAGTGGTTTCTTCGAATTTCATTTCCGAATACACCAGAAATAATCCGTTTGTAGACAACTGATAAGTATTAATACCTATCGGCGCTTCTTTAATCGTTAATATTTTTTCAGACAGGCGATGATCGGGGATGTATTTGTCTGGTATCTCTTCCCTAAAAAGAAAATCTTTATGATGTTCTATTCTCGCACTTACAATCATTTTCCAAGAGGTTTAGATAGTTTGGCTATCGATGAAACTCGATAGTGTGCGAATATACATATTATTTATATTCATTCTAAACAAAAAGGAGAAAGGAAAATTCAGAAGTTTTCCGGCAGGTGCCGAAACAATGTTTAATGCTTTTTATCGGAATGGCCGAGATTTTTTTCCGGGCTCACGAAATCTCTGATGAGTTGTTTCAATTCCTTGATTTCCGGAAAACGCCCAATTTCCTTTCTGTCAAATACCAGCTTTCCATCAACAGAAATTAAAAAACTGCCGCCAGTTTCACTTGGTTTTAGGGTTACGCCATTCAGTTCCTCGCTAAAGGTAGTCAGTAATTCTTGCGCCATGTAGGCTGATCGGAGCATCCATCCGCATTTCGGACAATATTCTATGGTTATGGTAGGTTTCATACAGATGGAAAGTTAACTTTTTCGTTCGAAGGAAACAAAACATCTGAAACAACAACCCGGCGATAGCTGGAAATTTTTCTATCGCCAGGTTGTATAACAAAAAATTAATTCACGGCTACATCCATTAATTTAAGCCAGCCTGTAGTGGTTATATTATTTTTAGCAGAAATATCCAATCCTTTCTGGTTGTTCTTGGTTACATCTACCAATGCAACAGCCCAGGTATAATTGCCATTGGTTACGGCCTGTAAGTTCGGACTGAACTCATAACTTGTAGGTGCTTCTTTAAGCCATTTAGATAAATCTGTATTGGTATCTACAAAAGTATACTTCACATCGAGCGTGTTCTTATCCAGCAGAGCGAAAGCAACCTTATATTTCTGGTTCCATTGCGGAAGATTTGTTGGACAGAAACCAACGCCTAGATTTTTCCAGCGGTGCGCAATTTTTATTGGAACTGTTTTATCTACTGCTGCCGGAAGTGATAACTGATCTGGATAAAGTCTGTATGCGCCAAGGGCGATAAATTTATTCACCAAAGAATAGGCATCTCCAAACCAGGATCTCGCTTCCTTAATATCTCTTAAATCCATCACGTTTACGCGTGCATTCATGGCATCGTCATATTCACCTTGCCAAACATCTCCCCAATTCTGGTACCCACGCGGATCTGCCAGATAACCATTTCCATTATGCAACCAGCCGCCTTCACAAATGATTGGGCGATTTGGGAAATTCTGAGAGGCCATGTTACGCTCCCAGTTTGCATAATATGTGGTCATTCCAAAGGCATCCTGGCGTAACATATAGCCTTTATTAAATGCACTCACCAGCAAGGGTTTACTATTGGCATCTGGTCCGCCCCAGCCCTGTGTTGTTCCAATAAGGCGGTGATAATTGATGGCCAAAGGCACTTTTGTAAAGTATTGGGTATATAGATCGGTAATCCAGTTAAATACGGAAGCACGATTGTTCACGTCCAGGTACAATACGGTGTGGGCTTCTCCCCATTTACCCAGTCCGTAGCCATCTACAAAATCAACAACGTCCGGATCATTAAATTTAGCTGCAAATGCCTGTATAAAATTTGCATATTTCTGCTGAAAAATCGGATCATCCGGATATGGCGACCAAACGGTTTTGCTTCCGGTTTGGGTATAATAACCTTGTGCACCGGCATCGCGTACAAACGATGGCGTAAAATCGCGGGGTTTATCTCTGCTGTCTACAACAATTCTGAACGCCAGTTTTAATCCGCGCGCCTTTGCGCCATCAATTAACATTTTAATGGTTGCATTATTGTCCCACGCGTACTGACCTTCTGTAGGCTCGAAATCTGCCCATCCTGAGCGGATATACAAAATACTGGCATAATCTGCCGCTTTGATCGGATTGGCCATTCCCGGAACGGTAATGTTTTCGAGGACGCTCCAGAAATCGGCGGTCACTCCGGCACTGCCGTAAAGAGCCCATCCGGTTAACGGGTTTCGCAACATCTTAACAGAGTCGGCTTCAACTGTTACAATGGTATTTCCACTGATGTTTGGATCGGCAGTGGCGGTAATCTGCCCTTTCAAATTGGGATTGGCCGTTTCCAGCTCAGTTTTTGTACAGCCCAAACCCGCACAGGCGAGCAATAGCAAAATGAAGTTTTGTTTTCTCATAGTGTCTCATAATTTTGATTAGAAATGGTTAGAATTAGTCAAATATATAGCCGGAAGGAATAGTTAAATCTCTGACATATAGATATTTTACTTTGGTACCGTTCCCAAAGTTTGGGAACGGTACCAAAGCACATCACTTTGAAAATACATCATTACTATCTGGAGACTACATGACGAAATCAATTACTCAGACGCCCCATACGAAAAAAGGGCATCCGAACGGATACCCTTTTGTACTCCCGAAAGGGAGTTTTGGAGCGCTTAAAAAAAATTCCTGTTGATAAATTTTGCGCAGATTACCAACGTATGCGTAAGTTCAACTCGAAACTGCCATTGCTGTAGCTGTTGAGCACAGATGTGTTAGAGGTATATTGTGCCGTGAGCAGATACTTTTTACGAAAGTCCATCCCAGCGCCAAAAGTTGCACTTTTTGTACTGTGGTAAATTGTAGAAAGTAATAGCTGACCAGACAGATTTAATTGTGCGCCGGCATCCCACATATTGTCGTAACCGTAAACGCCTCTGTAAGCAACCAGTGGTTCAACAGAACTTGCATCTGCCCCTTCTTCAAAATTAATTTTATAACTGGCAGCGGTATAGAAACTGGTTAAATCGGCATAGGTAATATCGCGTTTAAAAACCTGTTTAAGATTAGGAATCGATGCCTGAAGCGTCAGTTTAGATGCCGTGTAGGCAACGCCAAAACTGCCGTCGAGATAGGTTTCTCTATCGTTGTAACGGCCAACCATTACATCGCCCTGATTTCCGATAATATCACCTTGGTTTATTCTTTGATTGGTAAAACCCATAGAAATACCAAAATTTAAGCGATCGGTTTCACCAAGTGGTAAATGATACGCAAAACTTCCGGCAACATTGGTTTGCCTAATCAAACCAGCCTTATCATTGGAAACATTTAATCCCAGTCCAACTTTTTCAAAACCATGATCGAGGGTTAGACTTTGTGTAATTGGTGCGCCAGGAATATTGTTCCATTGGCTCCGGTATGCCATATTTAAACGGGTGTCTTGCTGTTCACCTGCAAAAGCCGGATTAATTAAATACCGATTGTTGAAATATTGTGCCGTTAATGGATTTAACTGAGCAAAGCATGCGGCAACAGGCAGCATAAACAACAGTAATCCAAAAATTTTATGTTTAATCATTTTATGTCAGATTATAATTTCCGGAGCGCAGGAATACGCTCCGGGATTGATTTTTATTTGCCTTCTCTAATAATGGTAATGAATCCTTTTTGCGTGAGCTTACCTGCACCAAAATCAATGATGTAATAATAGGTTCCCTCGGCAAGCGGATTGCCGTTCAGCATACCTGCCCAGCTATTGTCATATCCTTTTTTGCTATACAGCATTCTTCCGCTTCTATCGAAAATTTTAACGGTATTGTTCGGATATAAATCGATATTTTCTACTACCCAGGTATCATTTACGCCATCGCCATTTGGTGTAAGCAAATTGGTTGCTTTAATTTTGTAATCTTCTTCAACCTGTATAGTAATGCTTTTCGTTTCTGTACAACCGTTCGCATTGCTCACCGTAACAGTGTAGGTTGTGGTCTGACTGGGTCTAACTGTGAGCTGTGCGCTATTGGAGCCGCTTACAATTCCTGAAGCAGAGGCCCACGAATATTGCACGCCGCCTGTTGCTGATAGTATACTTGCATCACCTCTACTTATAGAGTTACCCAGACTGCTGGCGATTTCTACCACCGGAAGTGCAAATACGGTTAAGGTTGCATGTGTATATACAATTGCGTAATTGTCACTTACTACGTTGCCGACCGAAATCGGGTAATTTCCTGCTCCGCTGTTGCGCGTTGCTGATGTTGTTGCAGTTCCTGCATTGCGCAGTACAGAAATTCCCTCTGAATTTACAAATCCCGAGTAGGTTAAATTGAATACCGGGTTAGCCTGCCCGTAACAACGGGATTGATTTGCAGTTGTAACAGTTAAAATTGCCTGATTTACCGTTAAAGTTCCATTATTGAAATTTACGATATAATTGGAAGCAGTTAAACCTGAAGGAATAATCGTGTACGTTCCAACGTTTTTGGCCGATTGCGAACTTCCTGCATAGGTAAGGCTTCCATTAACACTGTTCGACGCATTGTCTCCATTGATAAATCCTGAATATGAAATGCCATTTCCTCCGGTAAAATTTAAACCGTCATAAATTTTCGTTTGGCTATTTGCAGTGATGGTCAATACTGCTTTACCGATTGTTAAGGAACCATTTACGTAAGTGATCGCGTAATTGGCTGCCGACAAGCCACCGGGAATGATGGTATAGTTACCAACATTTTTTGCCAACTGTGCGGTTCCGGTAAAGGCAACCGTTCCAGTTAAGCTGTTTGAGGCATTGTCACCAGTTACGAAACCATTGTAAGAAAGCCCATTTCCACCGGTAAAGGCAGTACCATCGTAAACTTTAGTAGCATTGTTTGCTGTAACTGATAATGCTGCTTTTGTAATTGCTAATGATCCGTTTGTGTACGTAATCGCATAGTTTGCAGAAACTAATCCTGAAGGAATAATCGTGTACGTTCCGACGTTTTTAGCAGATTGTGAAGTTCCTGCAAAAGCGATTGTTCCGGTTAAGCTGTTTGAAGCGTTATCGCCTGTAGCGAAACCATCGTAAGTTAACCCGTTTCCACCGGTAAAGGCAGTACCATCGTAAACTTTAGTGGCGTTGTTTGCTGTAACAGTTAACGCTGCTTTAGTAATCGCTAATGATCCGTTTGTGTACGTAATCGCATAGTTTACAGCACTTAATCCTGAAGGAATAATCGTGTATGTTCCAACGTTTTTAGCAGATTGTGCAGTTCCTGCAAAAGCGATTGTTCCGGTTACACTGTTTGAAGCATTGTCACCAGTTACGAAACCATTGTAAGAAAGCCCGTTTCCACCGGTAAAGGCAGTACCATCGTAAACTTTAGTGGCGTTATTTGCTGTAACAGATAATGCTGCTTTAGTAATCGCTAATGATCCGTTTGTGTACGTAATCGCATAATTTGTAGAGCTTAATCCTGAAGGAATGATGGTATACGTTCCAACGTTCTTAGCTGATTGTGCAGTTCCAGCGAAAGCGATTGTTCCGGTTACACTGTTTGAAGCGTTATCGCCTGTTGCAAAACCATCGTAGCTTAATCCGTTTCCGCCAGTGAAAGCAGCTGCGTCGTAAACCTTACTTGCGTTATTTGCAGTAACAGATAACGCTGCTTTAGTAATCGCTAATGATCCGTTTGTGTACGTAATTGCATAATTTGTAGAACTCAAACCTGAAGGAATGATGGTATACGTTCCTACGTTTTTAGCAGATTGTGCAGTTCCTGCGAAAGCGATTGTTCCGGTTACACTGTTTGAAGCGTTATCGCCTGTTGCAAAACCATCGTAGCTTAATCCGTTTCCGCCAGTGAAAGCAGCTGCGTCGTAAACCTTACTTGCGTTATTTGCAGTAACAGATAACGCTGCTTTAGTAATCGCTAATGATCCGTTTGTGTACGTAATTGCATAATTTGTAGAACTCAAACCTGAAGGAATGATGGTATACGTTCCTACGTTTTTAGCAGATTGTGCAGTTCCTGCGAAAGCGATTGTTCCGGTTACACTGTTTGAAGCGTTATCGCCTGTAGCGAAACCATCGTAGGTTAATCCGTTTCCGCCAGTGAAAGCAGCTGCATCGTAGGTTTTCGAAGCATTGTTTGCTGTAACAGTTAACGCTGCTTTTGTAATTGCTAAAGAACCGTTTGTGTACGAAATCGCATAGTTTGTAGAAACTAATCCTGAAGGAATAATCGTGTATGTTCCAACGTTTTTAGCAGATTGTGCAGTTCCTGCAAAAGCGATTGTTCCGGTTACACTGTTTGAAGCGTTATCGCCTGTAGCGAAACCATTGTAAGAAAGCCCGTTTCCACCGGTAAAGGCAGTACCATCGTAAACTTTAGTGGCGTTATTTGCAGTAACAGATAATGCTGCTTTTGTAATCGCTAAAGAGCCGTTTGTGTACGTAATTGCATAATTTGTAGAACTCAAACCTGAAGGAATGATGGTATACGTTCCTACGTTTTTAGCAGATTGTGCAGTTCCTGCGAAAGCGATTGTTCCGGTTACACTGTTTGAAGCGTTATCGCCTGTAGCGAAACCATCGTAGGTTAATCCGTTTCCGCCAGTGAAAGCAATTGCGTCATAAACTTTAGTAGCATTGTTTGCTGTAACAGTTAACGCTGCTTTAGTAATCGCTAGTGATCCGTTTGTGTACGAAATCGCATAGTTTGTAGAAACTAATCCTGAAGGAATGATGGTATACGTTCCAACGTTTTTGGCAGATTGTGCAGTTCCAGCGAAAGCGATTGTTCCGGTTAAGCTGTTAGAAGCGTTATCGCCTGTAGCGAAACCATCGTAAGTTAATCCGTTTCCGCCAGTGAAAGCAATTGCGTCATAGGTTTTCGAAGCATTGTTTGCGGTAACAGTTAAAGCTGCTTTTGTAATTGCTAATGATCCGTTTGTGTACGAAATCGCATAGTTTGCAGAAGTTAATCCTGAAGGAATGATGGTATACGTTCCTACGTTTTTAGCCGATTGTGAAGTTCCTGCAAAAGCGATTGTTCCGGTTAAGCTGTTTGAAGCGTTATCGCCTGTAGCGAAACCATCGTAAGTTAATCCGTTTCCGCCGGTGAAAGCAATTGCGTCATAGGTTTTCGAAGCGTTATTTGCGGTAACAGATAATGCTGCTTTTGTAATCGCTAAAGAACCGTTTGTGTACGTAATTGCATAATTTGTAGAAACTAATCCTGAAGGAATAATTGTGTACGTTCCTACGTTTTTAGCAGATTGTGCAGTTCCTGCAAAAGCGATTGTTCCGGTTACACTGTTTGAAGCGTTATCTCCTGTAGCGAAACCATCATAAGTTAATCCATTTCCACCGGTAAAGGCAGTACCATCGTAAACTTTAGTGGCGTTGTTTGCTGTAACAGTTAACGCTGCTTTTGTAATTGCTAATGATCCGTTTGTGTATGAAATCGCATAATTTGTAGAGCTTAATCCTGAAGGAATGATGGTATACGTTCCGACGTTTTTAGCCGATTGCGAAGTTCCTGCGAAAGTGATTGTTCCGGTTACACTGTTTGAAGCGTTATCGCCGCTAGCGAAACCATCGTAGGTTAATCCGTTTCCGCCAGTGAAAGCAATTGCGTCATAAACTTTAGTAGCATTGTTTGCTGTAACAGTTAACGCTGCTTTAGTAATCGCTAATGATCCGTTTGTGTACGTAATCGCATAATTTGTAGAGCTTAATCCTGAAGGAATGATGGTATACGTTCCAACGTTTTTAGCAGATTGTGCAGTTCCAGCGAAAGCGATTGTTCCGGTTACACTGTTTGAAGCGTTATCGCCTGTAGCGAAACCATCATAAGTTAATCCGTTTCCGCCAGTGAAAGCAATTGCATCGTAAACTTTAGTGGCGTTATTTGCTGTAACAGTTAACGCTGCTTTAGTAATCGCTAATGATCCGTTTGTGTACGTAATCGCATAATTTGTAGAGCTTAATCCTGAAGGAATAATCGTGTACGTTCCAACGTTTTTAGCAGATTGTGCAGTTCCAGCGAAAGCGATTGTTCCGGTTACACTGTTTGAAGCGTTATCGCCTGTAGCGAAACCATCGTAGGTTAATCCGTTTCCGCCAGTGAAAGCAGCTGCGTCATAGGTTTTCGAAGCATTGTTTGCTGTAACGCTTAACGCTGCTTTTGTAATCGCTAATGATCCGTTTGTGTACGTAATTGCATAGTTTGCAGAAGTTAATCCTGAAGGAATGATGGTGTACGTTCCGACGTTTTTGGCAGATTGTGCAGTTCCTGCAAAAGTGATTGTTCCTGTTACGCTGTTTGAAGCGTTATCGCCTGTTGCAAAACCATCGTAGGTTAATCCATTTCCACCGGTAAAGGCAGTACCATCGTAAACTTTAGTGGCGTTGTTTGCTGTAACAGTTAACGCTGCTTTAGTAATCGCTAATGATCCGTTTGTGTACGTAATTGCATAATTTGTAGAACTCAAACCTGAAGGAATGATGGTATACGTTCCAACGTTTTTAGCAGATTGTGCAGTTCCAGCGAAAGCGATTGTTCCTGTTACACTGTTTGAAGCGTTATCGCCTGTAGCGAAACCATCGTAAGTTAATCCGTTTCCGCCGGTGAAAGCAATTGCGTCGTAAACTTTACTTGCGTTGTTTGCAGTAACGGTTAACGCTGCTTTTGTAATCGCTAAAGAACCGTTTGTGTACGTAATTGCATAATTTGTAGAAACTAATCCTGAAGGAATAATTGTGTACCTTCCTACGTTTTTAGCAGATTGTGCAGTTCCTGCAAAAGCGATTGTTCCGGTTACACTGTTTGAAGCGTTATCTCCTGTAGCGAAACCATCGTAAGTTAATCCGTTTCCGCCGGTGAAAGCAATTGCGTCGTAAACTTTACTTGCGTTGTTTGCAGTAACGGTTAACGCTGCTTTTGTAATCGCTAAAGAGCCGTTTGTGTATGAAATCGCATAATTTGTAGAGCTTAATCCTGAAGGAATGATGGTATACGTTCCAACGTTTTTAGCCGATTGTGCAGTTCCTGCGAAAGCGATTGTTCCGGTTAAACTGTTTGAAGCGTTATCGCCGCTAGCGAAACCATCGTAGGTTAATCCGTTTCCACCGGTAAAGGCAGCTGCATCGTAAACTTTAGTGGCGTTGTTTGCTGTAACAGTTAACGCTGCTTTAGTAATCGCTAGTGATCCGTTTGTGTACGTAATCGCATAGTTTGTAGAAACTAATCCTGAAGGAATAATCGTGTACGTTCCAACGTTTTTAGCCGATTGCGAAGTTCCTGCGAAAGCGATTGTTCCGGTTAAGCTGTTTGAAGCGTTATCGCCTGTAGCGAAACCATCGTAAGTTAATCCGTTTCCGCCGGTAAAGGCAGCTGCATCGTAAACTTTAGTAGCATTGTTTGCTGTAACAGTTAACGCTGCTTTATTGATAACTAAACTGCGAGATACATCAGTTGCAGCCAAAAAGCTAGAATTTCCAGCTTGTTTGGCAATGATATTAACCGTTCCTGCTTTTAGAATGTGTACAGTATTTCCGCTTACAGATGCAATAGTTGGATCGGAACTTTCAAACGTTACTGCTAAGCCAGAAGTTGCCGTCGCAGAAACAGTAAAATCTGCGTCGCCATACGTTTTTGCTGTTAGGCTATTAAAAGTGATTGTTTGCGTATTATTAACGGTTGTTGCAGATACAATATTGGAATAGGTTCCCTGTAAATTTACGCTCGTTTTATTTGCTTTTAAGCGGTAGTAATAGTTTTTACTTGCCGTTAAACCTGTTATATCGAAACTCGTTACATTTCCAACATCCTTGTTCTGATAACCGCTTACGAAGCTCGCGAAGACGTTTGATTCAGATACATCTAAAATATAGTTGTTTACAACCCCAGTTTCAGGTGCATCCCAGTTTGCAGTGAAACCGTTCGCACCAATATTGGTTGCATCTTTAGCCGTTGGTGCAACCAGAGCATAACTTTCAGTGTAATTAGACGCTGTTCCGGTTTTAGTAAAGCCATTTAGCGTACTCGAATTGCCATTAGCCAAATCGATTGTTGCTGTAAGCGCTGTATTATCGCCATTGGCAATACCTTCAGAAAAGCGGTAGTATGCGGTCAAACCAGATGTTGATGGATCAATCTCATGGTACATATCGTTTTTGATTTGCGCCAACGTACGCTGAACATTCCAAATACGAACTTCGTCTAAACTTCCATTAAAATATCGACCAGCACTGCTCAACGCCCCGTTAGAATTCCATTTGCCCAAACGCAAAGGATTCGATGAATTTGTCATTGCAGCAGGTGTACTTGTGGTACCGATTAATACACCGTTAACATATAAGCTTAGTGTGGAATTTGCCCCATTATGTGTTGCGGCAACATGATACCAGACATTTGTTTTCAAATTGGTTGTAGGGTAATCTACATGTTGATCGAGTCCGCCACCCATTGCAAATACAGCAAGTTTACTTCCGTAAATAATCAATTCCAAACCATTACTGCTGGTACTTTTACTGATGATTTCCTGATCGCTTACCAGGTTATTGAATTTCACCCAGGTTTCGATGGTCTTCATAGTTCTGGCATCGAAAGTACTTGCAGCGCCAATTTCTACGAAATCACCACTTCCATCAAAGGTTAACGCGTTGCCGGGCGGCGCAGTTGTAACGGTTAGTGTAGCAGTTGCCGTGCCTGCAGTATAATAACCAGAAGCAGCCTGTGTGGCTGTAATGATTGTACTACCTGCCCCGGTTACCGTTACGGTATTACCAGAAATTGTGGCAACTGCCGGATTGCTGCTGGTGTAACTGAACGCGCCATTACTGTTGCTGCCTGGTGCGGTTAATGTAAATGTAGTTGTGCCGACTGGTTTATTAATATCGGCAAAAGTGCCAATAGTTGGCGCACCGGTAACAGTAATATTAAAATTTTGATCTGCACTTGTTGTGCTGTTTGCTGCGCGAAGAATAACATTGTGCAAACCAATATTGCTTTGGGCTGGCGTACCGGAAAGTGTTGCTGAAGACACTGGAACTCCGGACACAACGGCATTTCGGTAATCACTGAAATAAACTGCGCCCGAAGATGAGATTGCCAATGCATATGACTGCTGAACAGTAGTTAAGGTTGTGTAATTGCTAAAACTTGGATTGTATTTCCTGATCTCACCTGTAAGTTGAAGTGTGTAAGGATTACCTGCGGCATCAAATTTAATATCGACAACATTCGCCAATCCGCTTAGCACGGTCGTATTTGTAGTTCCATCAAATTTAAAGACAGTTCCATTTATACGTTGAGTAGTATATAAGTTACCAGATGGATCAAGCCCAATACCCCAAACGGAGCCCGCTTGCTGGCTAGTCAAATAATCTGCCGCAGTAAGTGTAGTTAAATTCAGTTTGATAATTTTTCCGCCAGTGTAATTTCCGATGTACAAGTCACTATCCTTAATCGCCATTCCCATTCCAACTGACCCAATATTATAAATGGCACTTGAGCCCAGACTCGGGTTTGCAAGAGACATCCGGTAAACAATGCCTGTATTGTAAATTAAATAATAAAGATAATTGGCATCAACTGCGATTGAATATACAGTTCCACTTGCGCGCGTTCCAAAAACACTTGAAGTACCATTTGGAGAAATTTTCGTGATTGTAGTATTGGTGACAGATGCGGAATAGATATTTCCGCTTGCATCTATCGCTAATCCTGTGGGAGCTACACTTGCTGGATAAGAAACTGCACTTCCAGCTGCTGAAAAGGAAAACGTAAGCCAGGCGGGTAGTGTTGGCGCAGTATACGTTAACGGACTATTATTCGGATCCATTGCTGCAACCGAATAACTGTAACCTGTGCCAACTGACGCCGATGTTACAGGTGTAGAAGTAAAAGTGGGCTGCTGTGCTACAACTATAGAAGTTGTAAAGAACAGTAAAAGTGTGAACAGCGACTGCTTCCACTTTTGGCTGGTTTTTTCGAGATGATAATTTTTGTAGAGTTTTACCATAAATAAAACATTAGATATTGGGATGAACAATTTGCAAACATTCCGTTGTAGAATATCGCTGTAAAGTTCTGCCAATAATCTGATGTAATGGCACATACAGGAGACTGTATTTGTACCGATTTAGTAAATCAGTACATCAAAAACTATGCTGCAGAGGCTTTCAAACCCGAAAGATAACTAGAAGGCGAAAGTCCTTTTACTTTTTTAAATGCTGTAAAAAAAGTATTCCTCGACGTAAAGCCAGCATCATTTGCTATAGCTTCCAGTGTAAACTGGCGCCAATCGCCGTGGTCCAATCTCGTCAGAATATAGTCAATCCGCAATGTATTGATATATGAATTAAAATTTTGTTTAAAATGATTGTTAAACAATTCTGACAGTTTGTGATTGGGAACGTCGAGTACAGAAGACAACTCACTAAGCGTAAGTCCGCTCCGTCTAAAAATTCCGGTTTCAGACATACAGATTTCGACCTGTTCTATTAAACGACTGTCAATCATTTTGATCTCACTTGCTTCTTCTCTGCGCTCGGCAACTTCATCCGCCATTGCGATAGTTTCTACCAGAACCGGTCGTTTTTCTTGCGCAGCAACCGGAATAAATCCATACAGAAATTCCGGATTGATAAAAAATAATGTACTCAGGCCAAGAAAGCAAAAACAGAGGAAAATAATGAATTTACTCGAAGTGAGTATTGGTCCGGCTTCATCGATATTATGCAATACAGCGATGTTTATCAGCAATAAGCCCAAAAATATCAATGCGCAAATACCGGTAAACAAATACACCCAACCTAAGTTCTTTTTCCCTCTTTTGGAAACCATTAGCGTAAACCTGAACTGTAAAAATGTATAAACCAATGCACTTATCGGAAATGCGAACCAATGCCATGCGCCAACAATATACGCGCTGTCGCCAAAAGCAAACCTAACATCTGCAACAGCTTTGGCCACCACTTCAGATTGTGCACTTAAACTCAAAAAGGTATATGGTAAAATTGATGCAACCGCGGGCAGTGCAATTAAAAAATGAAGGTAATCTAACTTACGCGGCCGTTCAAATCGATTATCTAAAGCGCCTCTTATGTATAAATAGAAACAAGGCGCAACGCAATAATACAGCGGCAAACCTTTATTGAATAATATAGGATAATACTGGATTTGCTTGCTTACCGTTAGCAGGTAAACCAGTGCATACCAGACAATTCCAAAAATACCAATGCATAGCAGGGCATTTAGAACGGCTTTTTTACGGCCATAAATAACAAGTTTAACAATCGCCAGGCACAATATAAACATTGCACCTACTACTGTAAGAAATATGGGATTCAACTTTTAGTGGTTTGTTTGCAGTGGTAAAAATAAAAATAACATTTCATGTGTAACGAAAAATATTACAAAATATGCTAATTACATTGCAAAAATTTTGATTTACAAAGACTTACATGCAAAAATCGACACTACAAGACATATAAGTACCATCGGGGTTTAATGTTGTAAAGAAATCCTCAAATATCCGGCAAGTATTTTTTTTTGCAAATCAGTATGTTGTTCATAAAATCTTCATTTGAGTGCAGTAGTTTTGTTTTCAGAGAGCGTTAATTTAGATGAGGGGATCGGGTTTTAGGACCTGTCCCCTTTTTTATTTGCTGATTTGTTTACCGGTTTGTATTACTAAGGATGGATACATTGGCCATGTTTTCAATGCCACATCTTAATATGATTTCAATCCCACTTACTCTTGCATGGTACAATTGTTTCAAATACGGATATCAAATAGCACATCTGGCTCAATCTGAGATAAATCAAAACGATCTTCTATTCCACCCGTTAATACGGAAACATGAAACGATAATATGAAAAAGTTAGAGCAAAAAATCGCGGTAGTTACTGGTGCAAGCAGAGGAATTGGACAAGGTATAGCACTTAGTTTAGCTAAGGAAGGTGCTAAATTGGCCTTGGCCGATGTAAGTTTAGAAGCCCTTGAGGAAACTAAAAAACTAATTGAAGCAGAAGGTATAGAAGTAAAAACATATGAAATTGATGTGAGAAATGAAGAGAAAGTTTCTGATACCTTCAAAAAAATTGCAGCAGATTTTGGAACAATTGATATAGCTGTAAATAATGCAGGCGTAATTGGCATTCATAAAACGGTTGAAATGACAGCAAACGATTGGGATAAAATTATGGATGTGAATGCACGTGGCGTTTTCTTGTGTGCAAAAGCTGAACTGGAAATTATGCTTCCTAAAAAGTCTGGAAAAATAATTAACGTAGCCTCTATTGCCGGCAAAAAGGGAATGGAATTACTATCGGCTTATTGTGCCTCTAAATTTGCTGTTGTGGGTTTCACCAATGCACTTGCTTTAGAAGTAGCCAGTACTGGCATTACCGTAAATGCTTTGTGCCCGGGTATTGTAGGTACAGGAATGTGGCGTGGCGAAAATGGACTGGCAAAAGCCTATGCCAATGAAGGCGAAACCGAAGAAGCCTCGTGGGAACGTCAACAAAAAGCTTTGTTGCCACAAGGCGAAGCACAAACACCGGAAGATATGGGACAACTGGCCGTATTTTTAGCAACAGCACCTCACGTAACCGGACAAGCCATTTCTGTTGATGGTGGTTTCGGGATGTAGTAAAATCGAGCTATATATAATCCGAAAGCCAGATGCTTTTTTTAAGCATCTGGCTTTTCCTATACTTAATAAGTTAAAGGGTCTAAAAGTCTATTTCGTGCTTTTTAAAGCCCAGTATACCAATACCGGCTGAAAAAATAAACGTGCAAATCTTTTTCCATCCGTGTTTAATCCGAATGCATTCCGCTTGTGCGTGTACTGTGCAATATTACCAGGAAAAACGCCGGTGAAAAGTCCGGCAGCAAGCATACCCACTTGTTTTCTGTATTTCTTTGGGGAGAAAATCAACGCTGCGCCCAGTGCTATTTCGACAAAACCCGACGAAACTACGGTGTCGTCTTTTTTTAACGGAACCCAGTTGGGCACCTGAGCCCGAAATTCTTTTCTTGCAAAACTTAAATGTCCGGTTCCTGCAAAAATTAAACTTGCACCCAACGCTATTCTCGAAATATTTTTTACGGTTTGATCTGTCATAATTAAAATTCTTTTAAACAGAACACCGATAAATATGCTTTGGTTTTCAACTTACCGGATGAATACCTCTGGATTTTATGCTTATTGAAATTGGTATTTTAACCAGATAATATCATTTTCAACTTTCTCAAGTGATTTCAGTTTAGCTTGTTTTGCTGTATTCTTGTTAAGGTGTTCTGCAACTTCAAATAAACTTGGCGATTTTGGTGTTCCATCGGCAATGGGCAACAAAAGTAAACTCAGCTCATCAATTAAATTAGCGTTCATGAAAGAACCGTTTAAATGTCCGCCGCCTTCCAAAATCATAATCTCAATTGGAAAAAGCGCAGAAAGTTGCTCCAGTACAAGATTAAAATTAAGCTGATCTTTACCGCCAAAAATGTAAGAAATTTTCAGTTGCTGAAGATAGTAGAGATAGTCATCGCTTACATTTTCAGTCAGAACTTCGATAATATGATCTCCGCCGGTTTCATTGCTTTCCCATTCCAGTTTGCCATGTGCATCTACGGCAATTGCGAAAGATTTCGCTTCTGCATTTCCAATAAAAGCTTCTCGAGGAATCGCGATTGGCGCTTTATCCAATGTAGAAATCAAACCCTTAGCAAAATCTCTTTCCATGGTAATCCTTCCACACATCCAAGCCTGATTTTCAAACGTGTTGTGATATTTTTCAAATGCGCCACTGTAGATTTCCTGCAAATCTTCGCCCCAGTTTGAGGTAAGTATTTTACCATCTAACGTGGTCATCATGTGGCAAATTACATAAGGTTTTTTCATGTCTTTAAGTGTATTGATAACAAAAAACAAACAGCCTTCCGGTTAAAAAAGGCTGTTTGTTTAAATCATAATAATCCTGTTTAAGCGTGATATTTCTCGTCTGTAACAGGTTCGAGCCAATTTACAGCGCCTTTTTCAGTATTAATATTTATGGCGATGTGAATCATCTGTTGTTCTGGCGATGCGCCGTGCCAATGTTTAATTCCAGGCAAAATATTAATAACCGAGCCAACCGGAAATTGCTTAACCTCCTGCCCTTCTTCCTGATAAAGACAAATTCCTTCTTTAACAATCAGAATCTGGTTACTCGGATGCGTATGCCAGTTGTTGCGCGTGCCCGGTTCAAATAAAACATCGCTCACCATACAATTGGTGATTTCATCTGGTGTAACAAAACTTTTTAACCAGGCTTTTCCGGTAAAATAATTTACAGGTGCGGGTATGTAGCCTTGTGCCTCAAAATCTTCCTGATGTTCCATACTGCAGTTAATTTAATGCTTTTAAAGAAGCCATATCTATTACGAAACGATATTTTACATCGCCTTTTAACAGACGCTCATACGCTTCATTAATTTGATCGATATTAATCATTTCAATATCGGCAGTAATATTGTGTTTGCCACAGAAATCAAGCATTTCCTGAGTTTCTGCAATTCCGCCAATGGCAGAACCTGCAAAGCTTTTCCGGCCAGGGATTAAACTAAAAGCTGCAACCGGAAGCGGATGTTCTGGTGCGCCAACCATAGCCAAGGTTCCATCAACTTTAAGCAAACTCAGGTAGGCATTAATATCGTGCGCAGCAGAAACACAATCTAAGATAAAATGTAAAGTGCTGGCGTTTTCTTTCATTTGTTTTTCATCAGACGAAAGGATAATTTCATCGGCACCAAGGCGTTTTGCATCTTCAATTTTGCTTGCAGAAGTTGTTATAACCACAACATATGCACCCATTGCTTTTGCAATTTTTACGCCCATGTGGCCTAAACCACCAATACCTACAATTCCTACTTTTTTACCCGGACCAACATTCCAGTGGCGCAAAGGAGAATATGTGGTGATGCCCGCACAAAGCAACGGCGCTGTTGCTGCAAGGTCTAAATTCTCTGGAACATGTAAAGCGTAACTTTCATCTACTACAATACTTTCAGAATAACCGCCGTAGGTTTGTGTACTTAAATGTTTGTCGGGCGAATTGTACGTTTGGATATTGCCTTCTGCACAATATTGTTCTAAGCCTTCTTTGCAATATTCACACTCGCGACAAGAATCTACCAAACATCCTACTGCGGCAAGATCACCAACTTTGAATTTTGAAGATTGACTGCCAACTTTTACAACTCTACCAACAATTTCATGTCCGGGTACAACAGGATAAATTGTTCCGTGCCATTCATTTCTGGCGGTGTGTAAATCAGAATGGCAAACGCCACAATATAAAATTTCGATTTCAACATCCGTAGGTGTTACTTCGCGGCGCTGAATATCCATCTTTTTTAAAGGTTCTTGGGCAGTGGTTGCACCAAAAGCTCTTGCATTTGTTGTCATACTTGTTTCTGTTTAATGGGTTTTACCGTTAACGGATTTAAAGTGTTGTTAAGCTTAGTAGTAAACGGGCAGACCGCCGGAAGGTTTGGGCGTTTACTGAAAAACAGATTTGTTTTTTTGATCGGCTTTGCTGTATCTTTAAATCCTTAACCAATACAAAGGTTGTTATTGTGGCATTCGCAAGGTTAACAACAATCAAACATAAAACTATAAATTTCAAACAATCTGTTTGCGCAAAGATCTAGGCACCGTGCCAGTTGCCTTTTTAAAAAAATTATTAAAGTAAGTAGAATATTCAAAACCGAGCGCGTAGGCAATTGCTGCAACACTCCAATCTGTATGTTGCAATAAAGCTTTGGCTTCTGTTATAATGCGTTCAGATATATGTGTGGTGGTCGATTTGCCGGTAACTTCTTTTACGGAACGGTTTAAATGGTTTACGTGTACAGCTAAAGAAGAAGCAAAATCATTTGCACTGCGCAATTTCAGCATTTCTTCCGGGCCTTCTATCGGAAACTGCCTTTCTAAAAGTTCTAAAAACATTGCTGTAATGCGAGATGAAGCATTATTGTGTTTCTGATAATTGCTTGCTGGTTCCATTTTCAGCGCTTCATGAATCATGAGATTGATATAATTCCTAATCAATTCATCTTTAAATGGATAGTCAGAATCCTGCTCGGCCAACATTCGTTTAAACACACCCAATATAAATTCCCTTTGTTCTTCATTGATGTGAAAAATTGGCGTACCACTTATTTTGAACAACGGCGATTGCTGCAAACTTTCTGTGCGCTCATTATTTTTCAAAAAATCTTCTGTAAATAAACAGGCGTGGCCGGTGTAATCAGAAGAGATAACTTCCCATGAATACGGAATATGCGGATTGCCGAAAAAAAGTATGCTCCCTTCAGTTTCAATTCCGCGATCGGCATAATGAATGCGATTTTTACCTGTAGTTAAACAGATTTTATAAAAATCGCGTCTGCTATAGTTTGGCACCTCATTTACACCATTTGAAATGGCATAAACTTTGAAGCCTTTTAATTTTAAATCGCTATTTGTACTTTCTTTACGCATAACACAAAGCTAAGAAAAACAAATAGTTTTAATTTCAAGAAATAATCCTGACTCTTATTTCCGGGACGAGAACAAACTTCAGTATTTCTGTAAAAGACCTTAAACGCAATTGGCGATTCTGCCGAACATTTGTATTTTAGTCCAAACCAAAAATATGTTCACAGATTTTCCATTTTACCTGATTCTTATTCTGATTATTGTGTTCCTGATTATGGCCGCAAATAAAATCAAAGTAGCGTATCCAATTTTATTGGTACTTGCGGGTTTAGGCATCAGCTTTATTCCGGGCATTCCGCAAATCCATATCGATCCGGAACTTATTTTTATCATCTTCTTGCCTCCACTTTTGTATGATGCTGCCTGGGCAATTTCCTGGAAAGAACTTTGGCGCTGGAGGCGAATTGTAAGTAGCTTTGCATTTATAGTTGTTTTCTTTACAGCACTATCTGTGGCCTTTGTGGCCAATCATTTTATTCCGGGCTTTTCGTTGGCACTCGGTTTACTTTTGGGCGGCATTGTATCGCCGCCAGATGCCGTAAGTGCTGGTGCTATTTTAAAATTCGTTAAAATCCCGAAAAGGATGGCCTCCATATTGGAAGGCGAAAGTTTGTTGAACGATGCTTCCTCACTAATCATTTTTCGTTTTGCGTTGATTGCCGTAGCTACAGGCCAATTTGTATGGTACGAAGCCGCGTATAATTTTGTTTGGATGGTTGTTGGTGGCGTAGGAATAGGTTTAACGATTGGTTTTTTATTTATGAAGCTGCATAAATTTTTACCTACAGATTCCAATATGGATATTGTTCTTACCTTCTTAACGCCGTATTTTATGTACATCGCGGCAGAAGAGCTGCACAGTTCTGGCGTGTTGGCAGTTGTTGCCGGTGGATTGCTGCTCTCCAACAAACGCCATTTGTTTCTAAGCAGCAGCTCTCGCCTACGCGGCGTAAATGTCTGGGAAAGCCTTGTTTTTATTCTAAATGGTTTGGTTTTCATGCTGATTGGTTTGGATCTACCCGAAATTACCAACGGTTTAGGCAACGTAAGTGTTGTGGCCGCAACTGGTTATGGCGTGCTCATTACGCTAACATTGATTTTAGCCCGAATGGTTTCTGCATACGGTGCAGTTGTGGTTACCTTAATTGCCAGAAATTTCATCACAGTAGCCGATGCCAGTAATCCTGGTGCAAAAGTGCCTTTTATACTTGGATGGACAGGCATGCGTGGTGTGGTATCGCTTGCCGCCGCACTATCCATACCAATCCAAATGGAAAACCACGCATTTTTCCCTCAGCGCAATCTGATCTTATATATCACCTTTGTAGTCATCTTGTTAACGTTACTGGTACAAGGCTTAACCCTTCCCTATCTCATTAAACGCATTGGGATTCCGGATAACGACCACAGTTTGCCAGAAGAACAGGAAGAACTTCATTTACGACAAGAGCTCATGGGTTACGCATATAGCTACCTTAATGACCGCTATCAAACTGACCTTAACCATTATCCATTTTTGCAGCAAATGGCAAAAAAGTGGAAAAGCCACAGCCCGGTAAGCGACACACCAGCGATATCCGAGGAGGAAAAAGTCGCATATCTGGATATTTTAGATGCACAGCGAAAGTGGTTACTCGAGAAAAATAGATCTGAAGGTTTACTAAACGAAGATCTGATCCGCAAACAACTTACTTACCTGGATTTAGAAGAAGAAAAAATGCGTTTTATTTAAATTAAAGGCAATTTTAGGGCACAGTTTTTAGCATAAACGAAAAAATGGGCGATACATAACTGCACATTACATGTCATATTTGAGCAATAATGATTTTCAATTGGTCTCCAATTAAGCATAGAGGCAATACCCCACACGGTTTTTTAAGTCGATGTCGAATTAACCCACAGGAAATCACCACTTTTTGTAACAAAAAGCTTACTTTCGTTCTCCGAAAAATAATTAGCAGCAGATGATTAGGTGTATAGCAGTAGACGATCAAATTAGTTCATTAGAAGGCCTTCGCGGATATATAGAAAATAGCCCTGGTCTGGAATTAGTACAATCCTATACCGATTCCATACTGGCATTATCTGAAATTAGTAAAGGCGAGCAGGTAGACATTATTTTCCTCGATATCAACATGCCTAATATTTCGGGGTTAGAGCTCTCTAAAAGTTTAAGAGCAAAAACGAAAAAACTTATTTTTACCACTTCTCACCAGGAGTATGCTTTTCAGGCTTTCGAGGCAGAAGCTGATGCCTATTTACTTAAGCCCTATAGTTTTGCAAAATTTGCCATCACTATAAATCGTCTTTTCCCGGATGAAGAATCGAAACCTATCTACGTGCGACCACAAAATGATTACTTTCTGGTCAAAAATACAGAAGAAGGTTTACGTGCAGAAATGGTGAAGTATCAGGATATTATTGCATTTGAAAGTTTCAGCAATTATGTTAAAATCCACACCGTTAAAAAAACCATTATCGCATACCTGGGTCTGAAAGACGTAAAAGAACAAATTGGTAACTCAGAAGATTTCATGCAACTGCATCGCGGTTATATTCTCTCGCTGAATCACATTGAACATATTGACGGTAACCAGATTACACTAACCAATAATATATCTTTCCGTGTTGGCGAAAGTTACAATTCCGAGTTCAAAACATTCCTGGCAGATAAAATGCTGAGAACGAACAGAAAAAAGTAAATAATTGATATATTTATACTTGTTTTTAAGTTGATGTAATCGTTTTTTTATAGAACACATCAAGTCATCCCCGATTAAAACAAAGTGAATGAATAGCATTTTAGGCAGAAGTATCCCATCATCAAGACTGAATAAAATCCTTCAGTTCTTTTCTGCCTATCAGATACATTTTATTGCATGGGCAATATTTATTGGTTTCGAGATTTCTATACTTTTCGCTTCCGGATCAACAAACCACACACTTGTATCCTATATCACTTTTTACAGCCTTAATATTTCGCTTTTTTATATTCATGCTACTGTTCTCTCGTGGCTATTAAATCAGCCCGAAAAAAAAATCGTGTTGATTTCCACATATCTGATCTTCGAAATTGTAATCTATAACTTTTTAATTCTTGGACTGGAAATCTCACTAAATTATTTTGATCTTTTAGTGAAAATACCGGAACCACGGGTTAAGATTAACCTTAAGAACATCCTTTCTACTACCTGGCGTTGCACCTATTTTATCTTTTACGCAACTGCATATTGCTTTCTGAAACGCTATCTGAGTGAACGTACAGAACGATTGAAAGCAGAAAAGCAGCGTTTCAAGTTGAGGTTAGATAGAGAAACTCTGGAAAAAGACCTTTCGCGTTCAAAACAAGAATACTTCAAGACGCAGATTAATCCAGATCTAATCTTTAATACACTGGGCATTTTGCAACGAGACATTGCAAGATCTTCTCCTGAAGACGCAACAATTGTTTCCTACTTATCTAAATTGATGCAATTTGTATCATCTGATGAAATTCAAAAAGGCGATGTTGCAATTCATAAAGAAATTGAACATTGCTTACTCCTTATTGCTCTTCACAAAACCATACTTGGAAATATCCATCTTAACATTAATCATTCTGAAGAACTTGCAGATTTACACATTCTGCCCTGTTTATTAATTTCTGCTTTGGAAAATATGTTTAAACATGGCGATCTGAGCGATGCCCGCATTCCCGGACAGCTGAATATTCATTTAGATGGGAATGATCTTTTTATCCAATCCGTAAACCAATTTAATTCGGTTAAAAAACGATCCGGACTTAACTCTGGTTTGCTGAATTTGAAAAAACGACTGGAATACACATATGGATCTTCTGCAACGCTAAATACGCGGTATAGCGATTTTCTTTTTATGCTGGAGATTAGAATAGACCGTAGGTTGTTGAAAAACAAAAAATACAATTCCGCCAATCAAAACCGGGTTAACGATGCTTCAAACTAAATCCAAAATCCGGCACTCTTTTTCAAATAAATCGTTTCAATTCAATCAAATTGCAAACTATAAATTGCATGTTTTATTTTGGGCAGTTTTTATCCTATGGGAAGTTGTAGCCAATCTGGCGATGTTTGAAACCGGTAAACACCTGTTTTACATTATTTTTCTGGTTTTCGGGATTGGATTATTTTACTTTCACGCCTATTGGTTAAACAAAATTCTGGAACAGAATCAATTTTTAGGCTGGAAAATTCCTATCCTTCTTGCCGCAGATTTTTTACTCTATTTTTTATCGTCTTACGCCGTAATTCGTTTCCTGTTTGCATACACCGATTTGCTCTCGCAAGCGCCAGTGTACACTTTAGGAAAGCGTCAATCCATTAGTATGCTCTGGCGAGCGTCTTATTTTATTATCCATTCTACCGGGTTTTGTTTTATTAAACGTTATCTGGCAGAGCGTGTAGAGCTGGAAAATACGGAAAGACAAAAACTAGAGCTGGAACTCCAAAAGGAAGTTTTAGCGAAAGAACTTGCCATTTCAAAGAATGAATTTATGAAGGCACAAGTAAGTCCACATTTGCTGTTTAATGTATTAGAATTGCTGCATCAAAGAGTAAAAACATATTCTATTGTAAGCAGCGAACTGATTTTAGATTTATCAGAAACCATGCGTTTTATCGCCTCTGGCAATGAGCATCACCAGAAAATTTTCCTGGAGAAAGAAATTGTACACTGCGAAAGTATGCTAAATCTTCACCGCATCAATGGACGCAATTTCTGCCTAGATATTGTATATGCGGCCAACGTAACCAATGTAAAAATTGTACCGTTTATTTTGCTTTCTGTTTTGGATAACATCCTTAAACATGGAAGTTTGTATAATGAAGATAGAAGAGCGTCTCTTTCTATCTATTTCGATCGCGATGCCTTGTACATAGAATCTGTCAATCAAATTAAAAGCTTGCCCAATTCGCTTAAGCAAAACGGCGGCCTGCATACAATAAAAAAACGTTTAGAGCATACGTATGGCAAAAGTGCTACGCTGAGCTACGGCATAAAAGCCGAAGATTATTTTGTTCTGGAAATCAGGATAGAAAAATCTGCATTAAATGATTTTGAACATTCTGCAGAAACAAATTATGCGTTTACTGAGTACGAAAATTAGCAAGGAAATTTACTTCCTGATAAACTCCTTGCCAAATTTCATTATTTAGTTCTCTTGCAAAACTATCCTTTCACCATCTTCTTTTGCAATTCCTTTGTTGATGGCAATTTGTAAACCCTCAAGCATGGCACGTTCTACATTCGTTCCAATTCTTGCGTAGCCGAAAGCGCGTGCCATCTCGCGGATTAAATCTGATTTAGATAAACCAATTTGATTTCTTACGATGCGTTCTGCGACTACAGCAACTTCTTCTGGCGGAAGATCATCTGCATCCCGTTTTTCAGATTCCTGTTCTGATGTACGATAGATTGCATAACTTTCAGGTTCCTGATTTTTCTTCCAGAAAAACACATTTCTCTCTCCTGCTCTGGTTTTAATTTCCAACTGCGCAAAAACAGAATCAAGATAGTCATTAGTTCTTCCGCCCAATCGGTTTATTCCCCAGGCACTTAAAATTCTTTTGGTCAATAGCGTTTTACTAATTGGCGCTTCAGTTTCCATCACATTAAAAATTTGGGTTTTAATGCGGACTTTATTCTGCGGCGCCATCAAATCGTCTGCAGTTTGCAAAGACATAACATCTAATGTACAAACCTCATAAATTACGGGTTTCAAAGCGGGATCTGCAATTTTGACGGATCGCTCTGCGCTTCCTTTTATTTCATCTGAAAGTGGAAGGCTTTTGAATTCATCAATGCGAACATCCGGTTTCAGAAACACCTCTGGCTTAATTTGCTGAGCAGTTTCTGTTTCGGCAATTTGAATTTGAGCCAAAATACCGTTCAGCACTTTCTCTATATTTTCCCACCATTCTAAAAGCCAAACTTTATGTAATTTCCAACCCAGCATTGCAAGTACATCAACCTGAACAATTTCGCGATCGCGCGAGGTTGGCGCTGCATGATAATTTTTTCCATCGGTTAAAATGCCAAGAATATAATTTCCGGGATCTTTTTTATCTACAATGGCCAGATTTACTTTATAAGTAGAAGCACCAATTTGTGTATGCACTTCATAACCATGTTTACGGATTTCATTGGCAATTTCATCCTCCAGCGCATTTGTTTCGGCTGTTTTTTGCTGCACAGGAAAAGGCAAAGCCGATTTTCCTTTTTCTGCATAAGCCAGAAAAGCTTTTAAACCTGCAACACCTTCAGAACCTGTACGGTTCAAGTTAATCTGATCTGCTTTAAGCGTAGAAAAAACTTTCATTTCATAACGTGCGCGAGATACTGCTACATTAAGTCTGCGCCAGCCGCCTTCGCGGTTAATTGGTCCGAAATTTAAACCCACTTTTCCGGTTTCATCAGGCCCGTACCCTACAGAAAATAAAATCACATCGCGTTCATCGCCCTGTACATTTTCCAGGTTTTTAATAAACAGTGGTTCATCTGCATCCAGAGCTATTTTTTCAAGGTCGGGCCGCAAATTAAAAACTTCATTCAGCAAATCCTCTATTAAAATTTGTTGCGTAGAACTAAACGTTACAATGCCAATACTGCGCGCAGCCAATTGTGGATCTGAAAGTCTTCTGACTACTTCATTTACAATTTCTTTTGCTTCAAATCGGTTTTGCCTGCTTTTTCCTTTATCATAATGGCCATCAACGTGTACAAACTGTACTTTGCTGGATAAATCGTCTTTTGATGGAAAAGTAAGCAGTTTATTATCATAATATTTTGCGTTACTAAAAGCAATTAAACTTTCGTGTTTACTGCGGTAATGCCACAGCAAATGCTGTGAAGGCATAGAAAGGGCAAGGCAATCGTCCAAAATACTTTCCAGGTCTTCTTTTTCTATATTCTCTTCATCAATGTTATTGGTATTGAAGAAATTGGTTGGCGGCATTTGTTTCGGATCACCCACTACAATGACGTGGCTTCCGCGTGCAATAGCACCAACAGCTTCGCAGGTTGGCATTTGCGAGGCCTCATCAAAAATTACCAGGTCGAACCGGGTTTCGTTTGCATCAAAATATTGTGCAACAGAAATCGGACTCATCAGCATACAAGGTTTTAAACGAGGCAGCAATAAAGGTATGGAATCGAAAATTTTCCTAACGGATAAAGCTCTTCCATTGTTTCGGATGGCTTTTTGCAAAAGCCCGATTTCTGAACTTTGCGAAGCTTCTTGAACAAATGAGGGTATTTTTGCCGCCAATCGTGCATAAATTTCGTCTTTAGTTAGTTGCTCAAAGCGATTACTAATGTCTCTGAACTTTTTAATTTTTTCATTAAAAAGTGTTCCGTTAAATGTTGCAAGCTGAGTTTTCTGGGCAATAATATGTTCTGCCGCAGCGCGGTAAACACCTTTTAAATAGGCGGAAACAATTTGATCTGGTTGCAATAAACCTTCTTCAAAAACTTTAACCAAAGGTTGTAAACCATTTGTTAATGCGCGGTTTTTTAAATCGAGCCAGTTGTACCAATCTTTCAGTTGATCAATATTTTCAAGCCATTGCGTAGCCAACGCACTCAACATTTTGTGTTGTGACAGATTGACATCGCCCTGCGCGGTAAAATCCAATCCGACTGAATTCTGCAGCTGTGTTTTTAGACCCGAATAATGCTGCTGAACATGCAAAAACTGATCAAGTACTGCACCGTGCTGCATAAAATAGGCTTTGCTGCCTTCAGAAAATTCTGTACTTAAACGTCGCCGCCACGCTGCAACACCATTTACACCAAACAACACACTTGCCGCACGGTTTAATTCTACAAGTGTGGCGCATAAAACTTTAATTTCATTCCAGTTACAAGCGCCATTTTGCCACAGAAAGCCGAGCGTTTGTGGTAAAAAATGTGCCTGATCAATAGTCGATTGTCGATCCTGGCAATCGATAATTTTATTAAGCAATGCCGGAATTTCTGTTTTTTCCAAACTACCCGTTTTAGTATACACGCGCAGCGATTTCAGAATTGAATTTTGTTTAAACCAACGCGAAAGAAACCACTGTTCTGTGGCCATATTCCAGTTAATCAACAATTGAGATGCGGGTAATGTCAATCCTTCGCGGCTCAATTTTTCAAGCAATTCACTTCTCAGCAGATCGCGTTGCATTCCAATTTCGGCAACTCCTTCTATTTGCGCAAGCGTTTGTTCAAAAGCATCAATCTGGAAAATCGAGGCCGGCACATCGCCAAGTTTCAGAAGTAAAGAAGCCAGCCGAACCAGCGCAACCTCTTCCCCTTCTGTGTCTATTGAAGAATCTATTTTCAATACAGATTTAACTTTCTCTATTTGCTGCATCAATTCTGGCAAAACCTGCAACAACTGCTGCAAACCCGTTTGAACTTCTTGCTTAAATCCAGAATGGTATTCTTTTGGTTTTAATTCTTTTAGCGGATGAATATCTGGCTGCCCAATAACTGTCGAAATTCCTTGAATTTCTTCTGCAAGATCTTGCCATTGCTGAAGTTTTGCTTCTGTAAGTTCTGGAACAACAGCATCCGGAAAATAAACCGCATCGCCTTTGGCATTTTGAGCAGAATAACGCGAAAACAAATCATAAAGTGACAAGCCAAAACTTTGCTTCTGGTGCAATGCAGCAACGTATGCATTCAATTCTGTTCGCAATTCATGCAAGCGTGAGGCTTCTGTCTGAAAATTTTCTGGCAATTGATGTGCGGCAATTTCTGTTGCCGTTTTTAACTGCTCTAATACTGCAGATTTTTTAGATTTATTGGAGTGCAGTTCCAGGCAAAATGGAGAAAGACCGATGGATTTTAACCGACTTTCTACCACATCTAAGGCGGCCTTTTTAGCGGCAACAAAAAGCACCTTTTTTCCTGCATATAAAGCATTTGCAATAATATTGGTAATGGTTTGAGATTTCCCCGTTCCCGGCGGGCCATGTAAAACAAAACTGCGGTTACGCCCGGAATTAAATATGGCATGCAGCTGCGATGAATCTGTACTAATGGGCAATGCAATATCTTCTGGGCGAAGTTCAACATCAGAAATTTCAACCGTATTGGAATCTACTTCGGGTTGCCATTCCAATTTTCCAGACATTAAACTGGCTACAACTTTATTTTTCTGTAACTGATGTGCATTGTGGTGTATATCGTTCCAGAGAATAAATTTACTGAAAGAAAATGTACCCAATACCGCTTGTTCTTCCACATCCCAACGTGATTTTACCATAATGGCCTGGCGGATGGTATTGAAAATAAGCTTTACATCTACGCCGTTTTCGTCTTTAGGAAGAACGTCCAAACCACCTATGGAAATTCCGAAGTCCTGACGGATCATTTCCAGAAGTGTAATATTCATAATCGCTTCCTCCTCGCGACTTCGGATTACATAGCCTTTTTGAGCAGTTTTTCGTATAATTTCTACCGGAATAAGTAAAATTGGCGCGAAGCGCGGGCGCTCACTTATATCTGTTTCGTACCATTTTAGCAATCCCAAACCAACGTAAAGCGTGTTTGCGCCGTTCTCTTCGATAGACAAACGCGATGCGCGATAAATATTGGTTAAACTAAGCGCTAAATCCTGATCAGACAGATACGTACGGATTCTTTTATGCGCCAATTCATGCTCAACCAATTGCGTTATCGGATCTGTTTGATGAATAGCGGCATATAAGCCGGCATCGCGCAGGTTGTTTTCCCAATCTGAGGGTTTAGAAAGCACCTGAAATTCTGCGCCATCTGCAAGTGCATCTTCCAATTTGTGTACATTATTGAGCATAAATTGTACTACACTTCGGGTAATGCGAACATTTAACAAACTGTTACGCAAGGTTAAATCGAGAAGTTTACGTTCCCAAAGGCGTTGCTTAGTAAGTTCAATTTTTTCTGCATGTACCAGCTTTTCCCCTACTGAGATATCTTCAGGCAACATATTTACCCGCTGTTCATCTGGCTGATCGGGAATTTGCCAGCCACTCAAGATTGCAATTCGGGTGGGCAGTGGCCTGATTCCACTAAATCGACTGCGCTTCACATCTATAAAAAGCAGAAAATCTTCGGTAACTTTCATTTTCTGATCTGCAGAACGAACTGCATCGTCAAAACTCATTAGCTGCCCGGCATTCATTCCGGTTGCTTCCACGACAACGATATCGTTAATTCCATCCGCAGTTCGTTTGCTAATTAACGAAGGATCATCGTTTACAGAATCGGCAAAAGATTCATCAATCAGCCATGCGCCTGCAAAAGCGTGCCCTTTTACTACAACCACTAAAGGATGAATGCCAACAGCTTCAAGGCAAGCTGCATAAAGTAAGGTCAGATCGAGGCAATTGGCCAAACGGTCTTTAAAAATCACATCTGCCAACCGCACACGCTGTCCGCGTTCTTCAAAACTGGCAGGCGCGCTGCAGTAAATAATATTCATTTCTGCAATGGCTTCATAAATTGCAGCCATTTGCTTGCGTACGCGATCTGGATTGCGCGTTTGATATTCATCAAAAGATGGATTACCTGTCCACCGTTTTAATATATCTGCAGCTTTACGAATAACCTGAGGAATTTCGGGATGGTTTGGCGTGATGAAAGCAGAAAGCAATTCTGGCAGTAGTGCAGCGCCATTCCACTGTTCATAGGTTAGCAAATCTATTGGAACTTCCTGTTGTATTACTTTTTCACCTTCAACAAAAACAGACAGAATTAAATGTGCTGAAGTTCTTTCTGTTACATTCGCAAGATAATCGCCCGAAATTTTAAACATTTTGTTTTTAATTTCCAGGCGTTCACCAGGTTGCACAGCAGGAATTGTTTGCGTCCATACAGGCATAAATTCCGGTTCAGAAACCATCTGCAAACGAACATCCGTAAAAACCTCTGTGCCAGTATTTTGAATAAAGAGGGTTCTAACAATTGGTACATGATTTTGCTGAAGTGCAAAATTTAATGCAGGCAGGCAAGTAAACTCAATTTGGAGTGCCGAATTGGTATTTTTTGCAACCGGTTCAATAGTATTCATATCGGAATATTAAGTGCTTTTGGCACAATCATCAAGTAAATTCTGGAGGTTATTTCGCAGACGAAACGTAGTAATGCACGGGTATAAAACTTTCAGATCTGACTTAATTGTAAGAGAAGGCAGAAAAACCATTTTCTTTATCAGATTGGCATACATTCATAGTTAACGAGATTAATCCAGTGGATGCAAGATATGAATTATTTTAAGTCTGACCGTTTCTATCCCATTTTTCCAGAACTTCGTTAAACAAACTCATTTTTAAACTTCATTATTATTTATGTTGGTAGAAATCTAAAAGATGGTGAAAAATGTGTTGTTATTTCTGGAACACATAAAGGTAAATGTGGCGAATTGCGCGATATTCACACCAGTAAAACCGGTCACATCACCATCACTGTTATTCAGAATAACGGTATTCGCTTCAAAACGCTCGCTAAGAACGTAAAAGTCCTGGTTGAATAAATTCTTTTTAGGATTTACTCAACCAGAAATTTGTTCAGACATTAGACAAAATATGCCTGTCAATAATTAAAAGTTAATCCGGCTCCATAGCCCATGTCACTATCATAATGTGTAGACAGTGAAATGTATTTTGTAGCGATGTAACTGAATCCGGCCATATATTCTGTATCTGTATTGACCATAAATTGGAAACGTAAACGTTTGGAAATTGGGATATCTTCACGCCTTAATTGAATCCGAACATTTCCTTTATGATCAACAGATGCATCTGCGGTGATAAGCATAGGCAAAGTATATTGAAAGCCAAAATGTACCACCTGGCGGAAATTTTTGTTATTGCTTTGTCCAAAAATATTATTTTTAGGAGATAGCCGCTGGCCGAACATATTTCTCTCGTCTGAGCCAATTATTCGTTTTCTGAAATCCCAGCCAACATAAGGAAACAACCATTGATTACGGCCAATATAGCGTCCAAAATGACTTTCGCTTTCGTACCCCATCTCCTTATTAAAACCAACACGCCACTCTGTAGAAAACTGATAGCGGGTATTGGCCAACATAATCATACCGTCACTTCCGTTGCTTTCAATACCGATACGAGCCATAGGATGAATTTCCCGATCGTCCATAAATAACATCCGTTGAGCCATTTTTGCGTCCGGAAGTTCCGGATTTGGCAAGGAATTTTCATAACGCACAACGCGCCCCATTCCACTCATCATATGGTATAAAATGTGGCAATGGAAAAACCAGTCGCCTCCAGGTTCAGTACCAGAAAATTCAATTGTATCGCGTTCCATTGGCATAATATCCAATACATTTTTAAGCGGAGCATAGTCGCCTTGTCCGTTTAATACCCTAAAATCATGTCCATGTAAATGCATGGGGTGACGCATCATACTGTTATTATACAAAATTATACGGAGACGTTCGCCTTTTTTAATCAAGATCTGGTCGCTTTCAGATATCGTTTTATTGTCTAATGTCCATACATACCGATTCATATTTCCGGTAAGATCAAATTTTAATTCCCTAAGCGGTCCATCTGGTAAAGTCGTTTTTTTAGGCGCACGTAACATGCCATAACTCAGTGTAACCAGATTGGTATTCTGCATTTGCATGTCATCCTTTTTTCCAACGGCGTTTTTATGTTTAGGAGCTGCTTCACCTGAAATTTCAGGATACATAACCGCGTTCATATCCATATTTTGGTTTTGCATTTTCATTCCGGGCATTTCAACCATATTGCCGTTCATGTCCATCATTCCGTTCATCATCTCCATTCCAGAAAAATACTTTAACCGGGGCATTTTCGGTGCGTAAACGCGCTCACCTTTTCCAAGCCACAATGACGCAGATTTGGTTCGATCTTCTGGCGTAACCAAAAACTCATAACTTCCGTTTTTAGGAATATCTACCACAACATCATAGGTTTCGGAAACCGCAACAATCAGGCGGTCAACTTCAATGGGTTCTACATCATTTCCATCATTGGCAACAACGGTAATTTTCCCACCCGCGTAATTCAACCAGAAATAATCTGACGCACCTCCGTTAGATATACGCAACCGAACTTTACTTCCGGCTTTAAATTGAGTTTCTTCGAGTTGATTTTCACCATTCAAAAGAAAATTTTCGTAATACACGTCGCTTACATCCATCGCATTCATCCGTTTCCACTCATTCGAAAGCTTGGTTTTAAAATTCCCACTTCTAAGGGCTTCCGCATAACTCTGTGTTGTGCCCTTCTTAATGGAAAACCAATCATTGGCGCTCTTCAGGTTGCGCATCACTTCTTTCGGCCTGGTGTTTGTCCATTCACTAATCAAAACAGGTAAGGTTGGGATATCCCATTCTTTGCGTTTGTTGATGATAAAAGATCCATACATGCCAATCTGTTCCTGCAAGCCGTAATGGCTGTGGTACCAATGTGTACCACTTTGGACAATTGGAAATTTATAGATATAGGTAGAATCTGGCAGAATGGGCATCTGCGTCATAAATGGAACACCATCCATTCGGTTTGGCAAAAAAAGGCCGTGCCAATGCAATGCTGTTGGTTCTTTCAATAAATTGTGTACGTATATCAAAGCGGTATCGCCTTCTGTAAAAGTTAAAGTAGGCATTGGAATTTGCCCGTTTACGGCAATTGCTCTTTTGTTTTTTTTGCCATAAGTAACTAGCGTATCTGACACGTATAAATCGTAACGCCGTGTTTGAGGTTTCTGGTCAGATAATTTAAAATTTACTTCGCCAAGATTACTTTTTGCCAGGCGAATTTGATCGGTCAAACTCAGTTTCCCATTTTTGGGTGCTGGCGTTGCTTTTTCTTCCAGGTGAGTTTTCTGAGTCTTCAGCACCAATTCCATTCCGCATTTGGGACATTTTCCAGGATTTCCGGAAAGAATTTCGGGATGCATCGGACAGCTAAAAACCTCGTTTGTTTTATGTTTAGGAGCTTTCTCTATCTTTATATCGCTTTGCGCCAAAACTATAGAGGCAACAAAAACCAGACAGATTGTAAATATCGTTTTCATTTTTTTTGATGGATAAAAGTATACTCAACTGTATATGTTGAAATGGACTTCCGCCAGAACGGCGTTTGCAATACCTGTATATCCTAAATCTGAAAACGCTGAAACCGAACTCCAATATCGGCATTTTGAAAACCTGACTGCTGTTTTAAAGTGAAGTATAAATTAAAATTTTTACCGTTCGGTTTCGCAGAAAAGGAACCATTAAAACCAGGCAATAAAAATACGGGCTGAAACAGTTCTGTACGATCTTCTCCTGGCAGCGGTATATTTTCCTGTAGCGCCTTTGCATTCATCAAATCACAACAGAAAGCGAAATCTGCTTCGAAAACATTTCGTTTATTTAAACCGCTTTGACAGGAATGTTTTAGTGTGCGTTTAATCTGCAAACCATCCGCCATGCGAAATGCACACATCAAACCCGCAAAAATATTGAATAACAGAATAAATAAAAGTAAACTGGTTTTAAGCTTCGCCACAGCACAAAGTTCAGTATTATGCTTTCTGCAGGTTTATACAATTTTAGAAATATGTTATATAATTCCCTGTCGGAAAAAATTCTGCTTTTTAAATTTTTGCTTTTTGGCACTGACATAGGGTTGTCAGTCGGCTCTATTTTCTTTGTAGAAACAAAACGAAAAATGAGAAACTTATACGATCAGGCAGAAATGCTTTTGATTTTAAACAGGCTTGAAAAGCTGAATCCGAAAGCGCAAAAACAGTGGGGAAAAATGAATGTTGCACAGATGCTTGCTCATTGCAGTGCATCATTGGAAACTGCTATGGGCCACAATACGCCACAGAAATTGCCGTTTTTTATCCGGATGATTGGCAGAATGCTTAAGTCGAGTTTTCTTAGTGCTAAGCCAATGCCCAAAAACTCTGGAACCGATAAAAGCTACATCATCACGGACGACCGGAATTTTGAAACTGAAAAAATGAAAGTCATGCAGCTTATCAAAACGTTTTCTGAAGATGGCCCGGCAAAATGCACAACTGCTCCACAGGTATTTTTTGGAACAATGACGCCAAATGAATGGGCAATTATGCAGTGGAAACATTTTGATCATCATTTAAGACAGTTTGGAGCCTAATTCTGATCACATCTGATGGAAAGCCATCAGGTGTTTTTTAAGTTTTTTAATTCATCTTTTAGCGAGATTGGCGCTTCCCTGAATATATCTTTCAAATTAATTAAATGCGGAATGTTAAACGCAATACAACGATATTTAGAGCATTAACATTTTATACAGATGACAGATTTATGGACAAACCGTTGGGATGAACGCTATTCTTCAGATGAATTTGCTTATGGTAGGCAGCCCAATAAATACTTAAAAGAACAATTAACGCAACTTAAGCCGGGAAGCATTCTCTTTGCCGCTGAAGGCGAAGGCCGAAACGCTGTATTTGCGGCAAGTTTAGGCTGGCAGGCCAGTGCTTTTGATATTAGTAATGAAGGCCGTAAAAAAGCAATGCAGCTCGCAAATGAATATGAAGTAAGCATTAATTATCAGGTTGGCGAACTTCAAACTTTGCAATATCAGAATGAACAATTTGATTGCATCGCTCTAATTTACGCTCATTTTCCTCCAGCGATAAAACACGTATACCATAAGTTATTAAATAACTATTTACGTGTGGGAGGAACAATTATTTTCGAAGCCTTCAGCAAAAAACATCTTGATTATCTTGCAGTGAATGACAAAATTGGTGGCCCAAAAGATTTGGATTCTTTATTTTCTATTGAAGAAATTTCTGCGGATTTTCCTGAATATGAAATTAAAACCTTAACTGAAACAGAAATTAATCTTTCTGAAGGTTTATACCACAATGGAAAAGGCTCCGTTATCCGTTTTGTGGGGCGAAAAATAAAATAGGTAAAACACCGGAATTACGATTCAGACAATTTATGTATTTTAGCACGTAAAGAACCTCATTACACCCTATGAAAATCGTTTACGCACTCCTCATTATATGTTCAGGTTACGTGGTTCGCGCACAAAACAAACTTCCGGTTGTGCATGCACATTCAAAAAGCGCGCGGATTTATGAAGAAGATAATTCTGTTTCCCGCTGGAACATCGACCCTAAAATTAAAAACGATGTGTACACAACGGGTAAACTTATAAAACCGAAACTGGTAAAATTCAAAACAGACATCGATTCTATTTCAGTAGTGGTGAAACCTGGTAGTCATCAAAATTTTGTCGTTTTATTAAATGGTAAAGATTCTTGCTTCACCAGAATACAAAGCCCGGAAAACAAAAATTTCAGCAAATTGAAGCCCGCAATTCATGACTCTATTCCATTTTATGTAAACATATACAATACCAATTTGGTGCATGTGGTGGTCAACAAAACGGATTCTTTAGTGCTCAACTTTGATACTGGTGCAACGGAAGTTTCTTTAACTACAGATGCGCTGGAAAAGAAAGTGAAATCGAAACCTCAGCTGTATAGTAAATTCCTGGATATTCAACTGGGCAAACATGTATATCAAAGCAAAGTTTACGATACGCAAATGGTAGGCAACGAGGCCGACGGTTTATTGGGCTGGGATGTTTTTGACGGAATGATTGTTGAGTTGAATTACGACAAAAATCTCTTCGTGGTTCATTCCAAAATGCCAGAAAGTATTCGCGCCAATCCGCATTTCTCGAAATTCAAAATCCGTTACATGAACAATAAACCTTTTATAGAAACCGCTGTTACACAAGATGGAATTGTGAATAAGGATTGGTTTTTATTTGATTTGGGTTACCAAAGTACGGTAATGCTCGATAACGATTTGCTCGCATCTGCCCATTTCCCGTCAGCGCAAATGAAAGTCATTAAAAAAGTGATTTTACACGGCACTCAAGGCAATGAAGTTCCGGTTATTACGGCTAGTTTAGATCGCTTACAGCTTGGCGCTTTCCATCTGGAAAACGTTCCGGCGCAGCTGTTGACGCAAAACAAGCCGATGCCCGGAAAAAATATACACATCCTCGGAAATGAAATATTGAAACGGTTCAATACCTTTCTGGATTTTCAGAAAAATATTATTTATCTCATGCCTAACGCATTGTACAATCTGGAATATAAAAGCGCAACAAAGAGCTAAGCAAGCAAACATTTTTTATTAGACATTGTTGCTCAATCATTTAATAAACATTAACTTTGAGATATGGAAAAGAATAAGAACTTCGATAATATTATCCACTCTGATAGCAGTGGCCGTTTATATATCAAAAGTCATGATTTTTTCAACCAACCCAAAGTTCGTGAAATGGTTAGCGCCATGATGGATTCCAGTATCTTCAAAAAAATCACAGAAGATAAAAATAAACGCTAGTCAACATGCCGTTTAACCTCCTTCTTTTCCCTTTAGTAGGCGGCTATTACATACTTACACATTTTGCCTATTTGCGCTATGTCCAATACCGTTTGGAAAGTCAGCGTATCCTTTTAAACTCTGCCCTCGCCGGCATTATCCTTTTGGGTTTTTGTTTTGTAGTTCGAGCAATTTTAAACAACTGCTGCCCGGAAACAATCGCATACATTGGCCGGCATTTACCAATAAGAACACCATATTTCGGAACTACAAGTCTTTCATTATTCGTTGCAGTATTCGGAACCGAATTTGCAAACTTATTTGTGAACCGCGAGAAAGCAATTAAAATTGCTTTAAAAAAATCTGGAAATGAAATGGAATTGTTATTGAGTTCTTCATTTTTTGATGCCCACTTGTTACAATTCACAATGGACAGCGGTAAAGTATATATAGGGTGGGTAAAAGAGCTGCCGAAACCTTTTATAACCAATTACATTCGTATAACGCCTGCCTTCAGCGGCTATCGCGATGAAAAAAAAGAACTTGTTTTTACCACCCAATATCTTTCTGTTTATGCTTCTTATATTGATGATGGATCTGTTACGCATCAGAGTGAATTGAATACCGATCTGGTTTTAAAAGTGGATAAAATCAATACAGCGTCCTATTTTGATATAGACATGTACAAAAGATTCAATCCAGATCCGGCAGATGATGCTACTGATGCATCCTGACCAGTAAATTTTAGGTTCCTAAATTATTTTTTTCGCATTGGCCAGCAACTGCTCGCAAAATGCAGTGACCGCCTTTTTCACATAAATATCTTTCACAGACAACAGCATCGCTTTTCGTCCCATGTTTTTACCCTTTATTGGCGTACAGATTAAATCTTCAGCTAAACCTACAGTTGTTCTGGCAAGCATAGTGTACCATTTTCCGGTTCTAACCAAATCTAGCAGTGTAGGAATATCGTTAATTTCAACAGATATATTGGGTTGCTGTCTGCTCTTAACCAACGTATCGTCTATAAACTGGCGCGTACTATAGCCCTTTGCCGGGAGAACCAGAGGCAATTTCATCACCTCTGTTAGTGTAATTTCGTTTTTATTGAGTACTACAGACTTTGAAGAGACGAGGCATAAAGGCGACTCAAATAGAAGTGTATACATTAAACTATTATCGTGTACAATTTCTTCAAACGTCAATAAAATATCCAGCTGCTGATCGAGCAACATTCCTCTGAGTTGCTGCGACGTTCCGAATAATACTTCTACTTTTATTGATGGATATTGATCGAGAAACTCAAGCAAAACCGGCGTCATTAAGTCGCGCAAACCATAAGTCACTCCAATTAACAATTTGCCGGTTGTTAATCCATTAAGTTCTTTGAGCATGGCAATGCCGCTGTTGGCACGGTTTAAACTCTCCTGTGCATAACCGTAAAACAAATCTCCTGCTTCGGTTAGCGTTATTCTTTTTCCTACGCGGTTAAACAATGGAATGCCAAGCTCCTGTTCCAATTGTGCAATCTGTTGTGAAAGTGTACTCTGACTAATACTTAACACATTTGCTGCTTCTGTAAAATTTAGCAATTCTTTGGCTTTAACGAAATATCGAAGTTGTCTGAGTTCCATTTCTAAATCGGTTTTATCGATTGATGTGATAGAAAAATACCTTTTTACAAATATAATAGGATTAAAGATATTTGCAACGCGAACCAACAATAACGATTGGAAGCGGAAAACATGGATATTTTCAGATCACTCAAATACAGAAATTTCAAACTTTTCTTTTACGGACAATCCATTTCTCTGATGGGAACATGGATGCAAAAAACAGCAGTGGCATGGCTTGTGTACAGACTTACCGGCTCGGCATTTTTACTGGGTATGGTTACCTTTGCAAGTTTAATTCCCTCTCTTTTTTTATCGCCTTATGCCGGAAGTTTCATCGATCGGCACGATCGATTTAAAACCATGGTCAATAGCCAGATTATTTCTATGTTACAAGCTGCAGCAATTGCTGCAATAATTTACTTTAAATTTTATAACATCACTGCTATTATTCTTTTGAGTTTGGTTCAAGGCATTGTAAATGCTTTTGATGTAACGTGCAGGCAATCGCTGATGATTGATATGGTAGACAATAAGGAGGATTTGCCAAATGCGATTGCCCTGAACTCAACCATGACCAATCTGGCCAGAATTGTCGGCCCCGCCTTAGCTGGTGTAATCCTGAGTACTTTTGGCGAAGATTTTTGCTTTATCGGCAATTTTCTGAGTTACATTCCGGTATTGATTTGTTTATATATGATGCGGATGAATACGGTTGTAACCAATCCACCGGAAAGCAAAATCTGGACAGGATTAAAGGAAGGTTTCCAATACATAAAAACAGAAAAAGAATTGCGCAGTTTGATTTTACTTTTATGCGTGAGCAGTACTTTCGTCATTCCTTTCAATACTTTAATGCCTATTTTTGCCAAAGATCTTTTTAATGGCACTGCATCTACCTTTAGCTTGTTTGAAAGTGCAATTGGGATTGGATCTGTTGCGAGCGCAATTTATCTGGCGAACCTCGAGTCTGCACATTTACTCATGAAAATTATCAGTATTTCAACGCTTTTGTTCGGCATTAGCGTTTTATTCATCGCATTTTCGAATGTACTCGTTCTTTCACTTATTTTCATGGCAATGAGTGGCGTGGGTATGATGGCTCAGACTTCTGCAATTAACACCTATATTCAAACACATGCAGTACCGCATATGCGCGGCCGTGCCATTAGCTATTTTATTATGGCTTACCAAGGCATGATTCCCGTTGGGAGTTTATTAATCGGATCAATTGCCGATATCGTTGGCGCAAAAGTTGCTGTTGCACTCGGAGGCGCAATCGGTATGGTTTCTGCCGCGGTATTTTTATATTATTGGAGCCATAAAAATGAAAAAAATTCCATTTTTGCATTCGCTTCTGCAAAACACTAACAAACTTTTTATACAATAAAATGAAAATTACCGCACTTCATCAGGGCGTTTTTAATGTAGACAAACAGAAAAATTTTCTGCTTAAAACACCAGGTTCAGTTTCGCAACCTAACATGTTAACGATGGGAATCAGCCCATTTTTAATTGAAACTAAAAACGAACTGCTCCTTTTGGACACCGGTTTGGAACTGTTTGACAACAATGAATCCTGGCTTAATAGCAAATTGTCTGCACTAGGTTTCCAGAAAGAAAATGTCACTAAAATATTGTTGTCTCACCTTCACAAAGATCATATTGGCGGAATAGGTCAAATTCAAAATCAGCAGTTGGCTTTGAATTTTCCCTCGGCAAAAATCTACATACAACGCCGGGAAATGAATTTCGCATTGAAACAAGGAGAAAATCCATCTTATATCATTCCATTGCTGGATGCATTATCCAGGTCAGAAAATGTTGTATTTCTTGAAGATGATGAAGGGAAAATTTCAGACGAAATCCGTTTCGAAGTTACCGGCGGCCACTCTCCTTTCCACCAGGTTTTCTGGATTACAGAACATGGAGAAACGACGTTTTATGGTGCAGATGACCTTCCACAAGTGGGTTATTTAAAATACCATATTGCATACAAAACAGATTTCGACGGCAAAAAAGCCCTTTCAATGCGTAATAAATGGCAACGTGAAGCACTGGAATCAGACTGGACAGTTTTATTTTACCATAATCTCGGTGAATCCGTTTTAAAACTGACGCATTAAAAACACCTTTTTAGCGGGTTAAAAATTCTTTAAAACATTTTAGCAGAGGCTTATTTTACATATTGGCCTTAATGCTTAACTTTGCAGCAATGATTCTATACAAAACGAACGAAGAGGTTGAACTGATGAGCATCAGTGCGAAATTGGTTAGCGCCACACTCGCAGAAGTTGCAAAAGTTCTTAAACCGGGCATGGCCACCATTGAAATTGATAAGCTGGCAAATCAATATATTTTAGATCATGGCGCTGTGCCATCTTTCTACAACTATCATGGTTTCCCGTTTCATATCATCACTTCAGTTAACGACGTTGTTGTACATGGTTTTCCATCGTCATATGAATTAAAGGATGGCGACATCATTTCTGTTGATGTAGGTACAATTAAAAACGGATTTCATGGCGATCATGCTTATACTTTTATTATTGGAGAGGTTGATGCTGAAATCTTAAAACTTGTAAAAACAACTAAAGACTCTTTGTTTGTTGGAATTAAAGAAGCCGTGGTTGGTAAACGCCTGGGCGATATTGGCTATGCAATTCAAGCTTATAACGAGAAAGAAGGATATGGTGTAGTACGCGATTTTGTTGGACATGGTTTAGGGAAGAGCATGCATGAAGATCCGCAGGTGCCTAATTATGGCCGAAAAGGTTCTGGTACCATGTTAAAAGAAAACCTGGTCATGGCTATTGAACCGATGATTAACTTAGGAACCAAAAATGTGTTTCTTGAAAAAGACGGCTGGACGGTAAAAACTGCCGATGGAAAAGCTTCTGTCCATTTTGAACATGATGTTTGTGTAAAAAAAGGAGAAGCGCTCATTCTTTCCGATTACGCACCTATTGAAGCTGCAGAGAAAGCAAATATCAACCTAAATACATCTTACTTTTAGGTTCATTAGTCATTAGTCATTAGTCATTAGTCATTAGTCATTAGTCATTAGTCATTAGTCATTAGTGGAAACTGGAAATAAGCATTCTGGTTTCAAAAAATAAACAATAAGGGCAATCTTCGGATTGCCTTTTTTTTATCAAACGAATTATGCTTCTTCCGGCGGATTAGATAAGGTGGCGTTTTGCTGAAAAGGCCATTCGCGGTTTACTTTCGCTTTGATGAAATATACCGTTGCACCGAGTGCTGTAGTGAATAATCCACCCAACACCATATTAACTCCCGTTGAAATCAATATACATAGCCACATCGCGATAGCGAGAAATACTGGTACAGGAAACAATGGCATTTTAAAAGGAAACGTTTCCGACTTCCTTTTGCGTCGCAACAAAATTAAGCCAACAGCCTGAGAAATAAATTGAACCAGAATGCGCATCGCCAGGATTGCGCTAATGACATCGCTCAGTTTAAAAAGCAAACTAAATACAAAAGCAACAGCCCCAATAAAGAGTAAAGACACGTAAGGAAAATTCCCTTTCGGATGTAATTTCGCAAATACCGGAAAAAAAGAACCATCGGCCGCCGCCGCATACGGAACACGGCTGTAGCCCAATGTTGCAGAAAATACCGAGGCAAAAGCTACGATAAGCACCATACAGGTGATAACATTTGCTGCTGTTGGCCCGGCAATCTTAAGCATATAATCGCTGATCACAAATTTGCTGTCTTTTGCCTGCTCCCACGGAATTACACTTGCTACGCTTACATTCATCATCAGATACAATAGGGCAATGCCGATGATGGACAGAATCATGCTTTTGGGAATGTTTTTGGAGGGGTTTACAATTTCACCGCCCAAATGGCAGATGTTATAATAACCGAGGTAACTGTATACACTTTTAACACTTGCAAAACCTAATGCCGATATAAAGGCATAATTAAGTGTTAAGCCATCATTAATGTGTTTAATAGGATACATAAAGTTTCCGTGGAGTAATCCTCCGCCTATAATCCAGAACAACGTAAGGATTACTACAGCCCACATCACAACGCTTATTTTGCCAATGTCTTCTATCTTGCGATACAACAACACAATAATCAAGACAACGACACCTCCGCTTAACAATTTGGAGGAAAGTGTACTTAGTGGAACGAGATAAGAAAAATAATAGGCAAAGCCTATAGATGCAGATGCAATAACCAGTGGTGCCTGAATCATGGTTTGCCAAACAAACAGAAAACTCATCAACTTACCAGCTTTATTTTTACCAAAAGCTTCCATTAAAAAGTTATAAGAACCGCCAGCTTTTGGAAATGCAGAACCCAGTTCACTCCATACCTGCGCATCTATAATAGAAAGAAAAGCACCCGCAACCCAAGCATACAAAAAATAAGGGCCGTTCATCATGCTAATGACGAGTGATAGCGTGATAAATGGACCAATACCAACCATATCGGTCATATTGATTGCAGTGGCCTGGAGTAAACCCAAGCTTCGTTTCTGGCCTGTTGACATGCTAATATTGTTACGGGAAATCTAGTTGTTTGATGTGGTGAATATAGAAGTAAACTTTTAGACTCGGCCGGATGCCTTACAAATATGACGTACTTTAAACGAAAAAAATCGAACGGAAAGGACAATACATCGCTGTAAAGTCGAAAAAATAAAAACTAAATCTGAAAATTGCAGTTGTACCTATAAGCTTTAGATTAAAATTCTATTAAAATTTTGGGACCGCAGGGATGTGGCCCCTTTTTTATTTGAGAATCTTTACTAAAAATTACAAAGAAAAACTAAGCTTTTGGTTTATAAGGCCTTGAAGATTGACCATCTTTCCTGAAAGGAACTTTTTTAACCGGAGATCCCTTAACGCCCTGATCGGCTTTTTTTACATCCAGCTTCCGGCCCTTAAATGTAGTTCCGTTTAATGCTTCGATAGCACGCTCAGCACCGGCTAAATCGGTCATCTCTAAAAAAGCATAACCTTTACCTTTGCCGGTGGCCCGATCGCTAACTATATTAACGACATCTACGGTACCATGAATGCTAAATAACTCTACTAGACCCATCACGTCTACCTCACTGCCAAGGCCTGCCACAAATAACTTAACCATATATAAATTAGGAGAATTTGATTGCTAAAATAAACATTTTTCCCATTTTCAGCTGCTTATTTTGATTTACGTGATAATGGAGCAGACTATCATCCAATTATCCATATCATTTTTATGATAAACTTTAATATAATGAACAAAGGAAAACCGAATTTTCAATTTCACTACCAAAGGCAACATGTTTTATTTCCTGGGCCGCAATCCCCTGATCAGACATATTAATTTCATAATAGACTAAATCTCCGCGCAAGAAACGTTTCTGTTTGTAAAACTTGATGCGTTGCCCATTCTCGTCTTCAATAAGGCCAACTTCCGCAAGCCGATTGTAAGCCAAAACTATTCCTGTCATATGTACTAATAAGGTGATAGACTATAATTATATGTGTAAATTTTAATGGGCAGCTATGCCGACTGAATAAATTTCACGACCATCAAACGCCATATAATGAAAATAGTTTGGTCATAAGACAAAAAAAAAATAACAAGTGAGTATACTTTACCGAGAGAAATCTGAAAATAACCCGAACAAATCAATGTATTTATTTGTTCTTGTGGTAGAAATACTGTTTATATTTTGATATTACACGCAATTACAAAATTGCATTTGACAAAAATCAATATAAACAGAATACTAATCTAATCATTTAAACGATTTGCACATTTTTGTCTAAATTGTTGTACAACTAATTATAAATTCTAATCGAACCGCACAATAACCTCCGAAACTTAGTCCGTATTAAATCCGGGCTTAAAACAATAGGCCCTAAGGAATGTCTCGTGTTATCGGAATCGATAATGAAAGAAACCAAGCGTTACCTTAGTGAGACTACAATTAAGCGTTTTTATGGTTTCGCAAAAGTTAATCACCAATATTCGTCCTTCACACTGGACACACTTTGCCTCTACAGTGGCTTTAACAATTGGTATGATTTTATTGAGCAGGAACGCGAACGTAATGCAGAAGCATCTACCGTATGGAAAGCCTTTTCTGCAATTGCTCATGAGTTAACGACCAGTTCTGTTAATGAAATCAGAAACAGATCAACCGTGCCTTATCGGTCAACAACTTCCAGACCTGCCATTTCGCGTAAATTGGACGATTTTAGAAAAAGTGATGAAAAACTCGTTTTTCTCCGTGGAGACGCTGCGCAGGGCAAGTCATTAGCGCTTGAACATTGGGTTTCTGGCATGTTAGAAAAAAATGAAACAGATGACCAGGAAGTTGTACTTTTCATAACTCAGGGAACGCGCAAAACCAGACTTGAAAAGGACCGCAATCTGAGCGCTTCGATATCGCACCAACTTGGCTTCTCAGGATTGGATCAATTGTTTAGCCACATTCAAACACATGAAAAAAAGCATGGCAACCTGCTGATTATTTTAGATGGATTTGATAAATTCATGAAATCGCCAACCTACCAAAGCGAATTTGGGGCATTTCTGGATACAATGAGTCAATTCGAATACATTAAAACAATTGTTTCCTTGCGTGCAGCTTCCATTTCTTTGATGACTACAGGTTTATTGGCTGGTTCGAATGCATCTTCTGATTCACCTGTAGAAAAGGCGAAATACATTGATGTTGAAGAACTTAGCAGCGAAGAAATACTCAAAGTAATTAACTCGCTGCAACAGTCTAAGATAGAAATTGAAATGCTGGAACCAAGCTTATTGGAGCTTTTGAGAAAACCTCTATTTCTGGGCACCTATTCAATTTTAATTACAATTGAAAAAAACATACAACCATTTTCTAAAACCGTATTTTATCGTCTTTTGCATTTATATTTTCAAAACCGGATTTTTCTGGGTCGGAATAGCTCTAACAAAGTTCTCCTCCTCAAAAATATTGCCGGCCAACAAGATGGTTACCATGTAGATGAAATATTTTTAATTAATCTGGATGACCTGATTGAAGACGGAACAATTGTTCCGTTATATGATACCAATGAACATAAAAATGCACATGTACATTTTGCAAGTGAAAATCTGCGAAGTTATTTCCTATATCTAACTCTGCGCGATCAGTGGTCACATGTTTCAGATACTACATCTTTTTATCACTTTCTTAAAGCCCATCAACAGATTACCAATCTTTCTTTGTTGGAATGGGCAATTTTTTACGCCTGTAAAGACCGTGATTTGAAACCCATACAGGATTTATTTTTCACAGGTTGTCCTAAAGTTTGTGGGCTTTTGCTAGATTTCCTGAGCACGCTTCTGCTCGAACTCAATAAGTCAAGAGAAATTTCTCTGGATAATGTGTTTAATGATGGTTTAATTCATATTCTGCTCAGCGGAGATCAGCCTGCTGATAACATCATCGAACTTCTTTACCTCTTCAGTAATGATTTATCTTCGCCGGAAAAAACCTTTTATGCAAATATTATTTTAGCTAAAAACTTAATTTCAAAGGGTAATACTAATGCTGTAACTCAGCTTCTGCATAACATTAACCGCGGCAGAGAAATTGTTAAGGAAAAATTCCTGTACAATCCGGTATTGCTCATTAAGGAAATGGTAAATTTTTCGAAGAAAGAGCATTCCGGAATACAGCAGATTAATAAAACCACAGATGATTATCAAAATCTGGTTCGGAATTTCGGACTAACAACTATTGTAAATACGCCAAATGTGATTCTTGAGAAGTTGTTTCAACAATATTTCAAAATGTCGAATTAGCCAGATCCGGCCAGGCATAATGCTCTATCTATTAATAACAAGCCTCATAAATTCTTTCAACACCATTTATTTAACTCAGAATTAATACTACAGATATAATTTAAATTGCGTATTTATTCTCATAATCTTTATCTTGGCAATGAATATGCAGCTCATAAATTTTTTAGCGAGCACTTGTTGTCTCTTCCTGTTTTTATTTGCCACTCACTTGTTCTTTTCGAACAAAGGAAATCGCTTGTTTAATATTTTATTATCAGTTATTTTTTTTACGCGTTTTGGCCAGGCATTAACTGCATTGCTATTGAGCTCAAAGTCGTTAACCACCGGAGCAATAATATTCCAGGTATGCACGCCTCTTTTTTATGCTACGCCGGCATGTTTCTATCTTTATGTAACCTGTTTTATATCCAACAGAAAGTACTTATATAAAAAAGAATGGCTTCATTTTCTTCCTGCATTGCTGGCAATAATACATGTCCTCCCCTGGCCTTCTTTACCAGCTGTAGATTGGGTTATACTCGCAAAGCAACTTGCTGAATACGGTTATTTTTCTCTGGAGGTTAAGCGGGGTTTATTTCCACCCTATTTTCAATATATTTTTCGGCCTGTACTGATTATTGTTTATTTAGTTCTTTCCTGGATAAAGTTATTTGGACTGAAAGAAGAAGAACGAAAAAAAATTATTGAATACAATTGTGACTGGATTTTATTTTTTCTCAAAATTGTAACCGTTTTCCAGACAATTAGTCTGTTGCCTATTCTAGGCCGCCAGCTACACTGGCATTATTCTCACGTTTTCTTTATGGGGCTTAATTGCCTTTTGCTTCTTTTACTTTTCGCTTATGCCATTCACAAACCGCATATTTTTTACGGTCACCTGCTTGTTTCTGTAGATTGGAACAAACAGACAGGAAGCAGCCTACCGGATGCAATAGCGATTGATGCAGCCACAGAGACGGGAACTTTTCAACTTACAGAAACACTGCCGGCCAAAAGCAGCAGGAAAATTAATTTATCTATTCAACAAGGAGAAATATATGCCTGCTTGCTTAGAGATGTGATGAAAGATGAAGCTGTTTACCTGAACCCGGATTTACAAATTATAGACCTGGCAAGCAGGCTCAATATTCCAATGCACCATTGTTCTTTTGTGTTGAATACTATAATCGGGAAGAATTTTAGAGACTGGATCAACAGTTACCGGATAGCATATTTTTTGAAACAATATCCAATAAAAGGAAATAAAATTACAATTGAAGCTATTGCGCGTGAATCTGGTTTTAAAAGTCTCGCAACTTTCTACAATGCATTTAAAAAGGAAAAAGGCTTAATGCCAAAGGTTTACTTCAACGAAGACAGCAATACAGACAGTATTGATGCGGCCCAACAACTCTAACGATTGAATCGTTAGAGACAACTTAGCTGCTTTCAATTGTTAAGAGGAGGTTTTGTAGATAGCTTTGTATAGGCTCAGATTTGTTATATCCATATACCAATGCGAGCCTTAGTTGCTGTCTCATTTTCAGATTTTTTAAAGCGGTTTTCTATGCCCAAAACGACAATTCAATCTGCCTTATTTCCTTTGTTCAATTACCTGGGGCAATTTCATTCCCTATCGGCAGAATTCATTGCACTACATGAAAAGCAGTGCAAAATTATTCAAATCAAAAAGTACAAATACATTTTGTCGCCGCTAGACCACAATCACTACCTGTATTTTCTTGTAAATGGTATGGTACGCGGATTCATAAAAGAAGGCGACAAAGATATTAGTACCTGGTTTAGCTTTGGCAATGAAATTATTGGAGCCATGCGCAATCCTAAAGCTGTCAACCCACATTCTATTGAGTACTTGCAGGCATTAGACAATTGTGAGCTGATCATTATGCCACGAACGCTCCTCGAATCTTCGTACATGTCTTTTCCGGAGGGTATTTTAATCAACAGACATTTGATGGCCCTGAATTGTTATACAGCGTCAGAAAGGGCAATTCTTGCGCGCATTCCTAACGCATCAGACCGTTACCGGAAACTTGAAGTGGAAGGATTTGATTTTTCAAGAATCCCGATGCGCTATCTCGCCAGTTATCTCGGTATGCGATTGGAAACGTTGAGTAGAATACGGCATAAAGTATTGACAACTCACCTTGAACTGGTCTAAAGAATTTCATTTTGTCCATTAGGGATTTGCATTCTGAATAAAAATTCGGTTTGATGTATTTCGTCACAAACAAAATCATTCATGTTATGTTTACCAAACTATCAAGATGAGCATTTATGACAAACGAATATCCACTAACCGTTAAAAGATCAATAGAGTTATTAGGTTTAGTTACCCTTCTTGGTGTAGTTTACATCGGAAAAGATGTAATTATGCCTATTTTAATGGCATTTTTTATCAGCATTATGCTGCTGCCAATATTTCGGTTTTTATGTAAAAGAAAAATTCCGGAAAGCATATCCATTGTTATCTGCATTATTCTAGTTGCGCTGTTCGTTGCCGGAATTGTTTGGTTTTTCAGCAGCCAGGTTGGGATTCTGGTCAAAGATTTCCCGCAAATTAAATCAAATGTTAGCAAGCATATAGATAGCTTAAGTGATTGGATAAGTCGTATTACCCACTATGACGATAAGCAGCAAAAAGCATTTATTCAGGACAAGAGTGATGATTTAATGAATATGGGCACCAAAATAGCTGGTGGTGCAGCGGTTACCCTGAGTGGAGTATTCGTTTTTATCGGCTTATTGCCGATTTATATTTATCTGATGCTCTTCTATAAAGATATTTTGTTGCGTTTTATCTTTATGTGGTTTAAACCTGCAGACCATCCAAAAGTTAAAGAAGCAATTTATGAAACCGAATCCATCATCAAAAGTTACCTGATCGGATTATTAATTCAAATTACTTACATGACCATTTTGCTTGGGGGATTATTGATGCTTTTTGGCATTAAGCACGCCCTGCTGATTGGTGTAATCTTCGCAATTCTGAACTTAATACCATATGTTGGTGCACTAATCGGCAACATAATTGGCGTTTTACTAACCCTTACTTCATCACAGGATTTACTGCCTGTAATTACTGTTCTAGGTGTAATTGCCGTTGTTCAGTTTCTTGACAATAACATTTTGATGCCACGTATTGTAGGTTCTAAAGTAAAAATCAATGCGTTATTTTCCATTCTGGGCGTATTTGTAGGCGGAAGTATTGCTGGCGTCTCAGGTATGTTTCTCGCCCTACCAATAATTGCCGTGCTGAAAATTATTTTTGACAGAACCGAAATGTTTAAACAATGGGGCGTTCTGCTGGGCGACGAAAGACCTGCAAAAAGCCCAATGAGCTTCTCTAGCTTCCGCAAAAAGACACCCATAGCGGTAAAAGCGGGAACTGAAAAAGAAAAGGGATAAGCATAAATGGAATGAAAACCTTATAAACGCAAAACGCACTGGAAATTATCCAATGCGTTTTGCGTTTATATCGAGCTTGTCTGTATTCCATTCATGTTGTACAAACATGAAACTTTTTTTTCTATTACATACGTTCAGGACAGGTAATGCCCAATATTTTCATACCAGAAAAAAGAACATCGGCAGTTTTTTTGCACAGATTTAGGCGGAACTGCTTAGCTTCGCCGGCTTCTGTTTTTACAATTGCAGGAACCTCGTGATAGAATTTATTAAACAATTTTGCCAGTTCATAAATGTAATTGGCCAAACTCGCCGGACTAAAAGCCTTAGCAGCAATTGCCAACTCATCCGGATATTTGGCCAGCAACTGAATCATTTCCAGTTCAACGTCCAAAACCTCGGTATAATTTTCGGTTCTTTCAAGTTTATATCCGGCTTTACTCAGTAAAGATTTGATCCGCGCATGCGTATATTGTATAAACGGACCTGTATGGCCTTGAAAATCGATACTTTCTGCCGGATTGAACAACAAGCGTTTTTTGGGTTCTACTTTTAATAAGAAATATTTTAATGCCCCCATACCAATGTTGTGATACAGTTCTTCGCGTTCTGCTTCATTAAAATCATTTATTTTACCCAGTTCTACCGTTTTCTCTTTTGCCGTAGCTACCATGTTTGCAATTAAATCATCAGCATCTACAACGGTACCTTCCCTGCTTTTCATCTTTCCGTTAGGCAAATCTACCATTCCATAAGATAAATGATATAAGCCTTTTGCCCAGCTTTTGCCTAGTTTTTCGAGAATAAGGAACAACACTTTAAAGTGATAATCCTGTTCATTGCCCACAACGTAAATAGATTCATCCATACCGAAGTCATCGTATTTCATTTGCGCAGTACCTAAATCTTGTGTAATATAAACAGAGGTTCCATCCGCACGCAACACCAGTTTTTGGTCAAGTCCGTCTGCTGTAAGGTCAATCCAAACAGAACCGTCTTCTTTCTTAAAGAAAACCCCTTTAGCTAAACCTTCTTCTACAGTATCTTTTCCAAGCAAATATGTATTGCTTTCGTAATAAAATTTGTCGAAATCTACACCCAGATTTGCATAGGTAACATTAAAACCTTCATAAACCCAGCCATTCATTTTTTCCCACAAAGCAATTACATCAACATTTCCGGCTTCCCATTGCTGAAGCATTTGTTGCGCTTCTTTAATTAGCGGGGCATTTTTTTTCGCGTCTTCTTCAGTTTGTCCATCTGCTTTTAATGCCTCAATCTCCTTTTTGTATTCCTTGTCGAAAATAACGTAGTATTTTCCAACCAGATGATCACCTTTTATACCTGAACTTTCCGGGGTTTCTCCATTTCCCCACTTCTGCCAGGCCAGCATTGATTTACAAATGTGAATACCGCGATCATTTACCAGATTCACCTTCACCACATCATAACCATATGCGCTCAACAATTCTGAAACGGAATAGCCCAATAAATTGTTACGTACATGCCCTAAATGCAGTGGTTTGTTTGTATTAGGAGATGAATATTCAACCATTACCTTTTTGCCGTTTGCCGGGAAAAAACCAAAGTTATCTGCCAACACCTGATCGTTAAAAAGTTGAAGAAAATAACTTTCAACCAGGCTTAGATTTAAGAAACCTTTAACTACGTTAAAATTACTCACTTCCGGTACATGTTCCTGAAGGTACGTACCTATATCACTCGCAGTTTGTTCCGGAGATTTTTTTGAAAATTTAGTAATCGGAAAAACCACTATAGTCACCTGGCCTTCAAATTCTTTTCGGGTTTCCTGTATATTGATTACACTTTTGTCCACTTCTGTTCCGTAGAGTTCAGCAATGGCTTTCTGTGCGGCAGTAATAATAAAGTTCATGGGCCAAAAATAGCGATTAAAGCGTAAAGCTGAAACATCAGAAATATTTATTTAGTATCTGTGCAGACCAGTTTTGCCGATACGCGAAGCGCTTTGCCTGATACTCCAAAAATTCTGGTAAATTTGTACCGACTACTTATTATGAGCGAGCCTAAACAAGAATTTAAAATCGACGTCAATACAGAGATTGGCAGATTACGTAAACTACTGGTGCACAGTCCAGATAGCGGATTGGGAAAAGTTGTTCCGTCTAAAGCGCAAGACTGGCTTTTTGAAGACATTGTACATCTGGATACCATCAGAAAAGATGAGTACGACTATTACACCAAGTTGTTGATGTATTTCCTGGACCCCAAAAAGATTAAAGGTAAACTTTCGGAAATCGATGCTCCTGAAGCCGATCGTGCTTTTTTCAAACCCAACCATCCGGATTTTCATAATTCTTCAAAAGTTATTGAAATTCAAAAACTGCTGATTGATATACTGGAGATGGAATCCATCAGAAAAAAACTGGTTGCCGCAGTAGCTGCTATTGAAGGATGTACCTACAAAGTACAAATGCAACTCGTAAATACCGATCCAAAAGAATTGGCTGAAATTTTCATCTCAGGAACCCTTGCAAATGACGAGATGATTTTTGCCCCTATTCCGAATCTGATTTTTACCCGCGATGTTGGCACAACCATAAACAATTACATTTTATTAAATAAACCGGCTAAAAAAGCGCGCGTCCGCGAAACTTTGCTTATGCGTTATATCTTTTTTAACCACCCGGTTTTTGAAGGATATCAAAACCATGTTCTGGAAATACCAGACCCTACATATCATTTCTTAAGACCAGGTGATGAACCCGAATTCAGAACCACACTTGAAGGTGGAGATGTAATGATGGTGAGTCCGAAACATGTGTTAATTGGTTGTAGTGAGCGTACATCTGCAGAAGGCGCCAATGAAGCCATTAAACTTTTGTTTGAAAATAATGTGGTGGAAAAAGTAACCGTTGTGAAAATTCCCAATAAAAGAGATTACATGCATCTTGATACCGTTTTTACGCAAGTGAAACGAAATGTTTGGGTTATTCTGAATTCTATAGCGCACTCTCCCAAATATAACCCTTATGAACCGATTAACTTTTTAAAAGAACCTGAAAAACGGGAAGCGACTACAGCTTTACAATTTATTAAAGGAGAAAATGAGCCACGTGTTTTTGAACATGTAGAGGCTTTATTAAATGACATCAGCCAAAATGACTTGCACAGCACAGCGCCTACCAAAATCATTTACAGCGGAAATAACATTTTCCCTTATGACTCAAGGGAACAATGGACAGACTCTTGTAATCTGGTTGCTTTAAAAGAAGGTGTTGTTTTGGGATACGACCGGAATGACAAAACGGTTGAAGCATTTAAGGAAAATGGATTTGAAGTTGTTCATGTTCAGGATCTAATTCGTGATCTTGAACATGGAAATGCCGATCCCGAAACCATAAAAGACACGCTGATTTTAATGCCATCTGCAGAACTCTCACGTGCACGAGGTGGTTTCCATTGTATGAGTTTACCTCTTCTACGCGATCATTTGTCTTAACCCAAAGAAAAAACATGCAAACAACCAATCAGCTATTGATGATTCGCCCGGTCGATTTCAAATTCAATACACAAACAGCCGGAAACAATAAATTCCAGGTAGAATCGGTTCAGGCAGATGTACAGACAGAGGCTTTAGCAGAGTTTGATGGCTTTGTTAAAGTACTTCGACAAAACGGTGTACATATTCTGGTTGTAGATGATACCATAAATCCGGAAACTCCAGATTCTATTTTTCCAAACAATTGGGTCTCTTTTCACGAAGATGGATCGGTGTTTTTATATCCGATGTTTTCGGAAAATCGCCGCCAGGAAAGAAGAATGGACATTATCGATGAGCTTAAAACCAAGTTTGAGGTAAACCACATCGGCGATTTGAGTTTTTTTGAGCAGCAAGGGGTTTATCTCGAAGGCACAGGCAGCATGGTGCTGGATCGAGAGGAGAAAATTGCGTATGCATGCATCAGCATTCGTACAGATATTGATGCGTTAAGTAATTTTTGCATGCTTGCAGGATACAAACCGGTATATTTTGATGCTGTAGATGCAGCAGGTTTCCCAATTTACCACACCAATGTAATGATGTGTGTAGGCAGTCGTTTTGCCGTTGTATGTTTAGAATGCATTCCGGATGAGCTGGATCGGGAAATGGTAAAACATTCATTAAATACCGGAGGAAAAGAAGTGATTGAAATTACTTTAGATCAAATGAATCATTTTGCCGGCAACATGCTCGAAGTTAAAAATGATGATGGAGAAGCGTTATTGGTCATGTCTACGCAAGCATATTCTGTGTTGCGGACTGAGCAAATTGCGAAACTGGAAGAGTATTGCCGAATTACTCATGCGCCATTAAACACTATTGAGCAGAACGGTGGTGGCAGTGCGCGTTGTATGCTTGCAGAAATTCATCTTCCACTCCGCAAGAATTGAAAAACAGGCAATTAATTTGCAGCTGTTGAAAATGCAAAAGTAGTTGCCATATATCAAACACAGATATGCAAAATGTTAAATCATCAGACATTTTGAAATTTATAACGATTCAAATTAAGGGCTTAAAAAACTTAAAAACAATCACTTATATCTTCTTCATTTTAAATTATGCACAGGCTGATTTAAAAAAAATGTTAAAGGATTCGTGAAATTAAAAAGTAACCCTATATTTGTCCTCGAGAGCGTTAATTTAGATACGGGTATATGACTTAGGTTATATGCCCGTTTTTTATTTACCGCTATTTTCTACGTGTTTGGCTACCTTATCCAAACAGATTCTTAACCAAGGCGTAAAGTTCTCCGGTTTCATTAAAATATCTTTTCGAAGTTTTTCAAGAGAAACATATGCATAATCCTCAACTTCCTCAGTATTGATATTTGGCGACTCGTCTGTAACACCAAAAAAAACGTGATCAAACTCATGTTCAATAAGTCCGTCATCAAAAATAGCCTTATACGTAAAGTTGAATCCATAAGTCAGTGCGCAGGTCATTCCCATTTCTTCATATAAGCGACGATTTGCGGCCTCGAGATTACTTTCATTAGCCCTCGGGTGGCTGCAACATGTATTTGTCCACAAGCCACCAGAATGGTATTTGCTCAATGCTCTTTTCTGCAACAACAAATCGCCAGAACTACTGAAGATAAAAACAGAAAACGCACGGTGCAAAATCCCTTTTTCATGGGCTTCCATCTTTTCCATTAAACCTTGCGGTCTGTCGCACTCATCAACCAGTATAATTTGCTCCACTTATATTGCATTTAGTTTGTGACGAATGACTGAATCGAACATCAGGCCTATTTTACGTCTGTTGGATATCCTGATGCGCTCAGACATAATCCGTTCGGCAGTTAAACCTTTAATTTTGCAAAATAGCTTTCTATAATAGATATAAGACAAGTATACTCCCCTGCCAGCCCCTGCAGGAAGCATTTTAATTCCGATCAATGAATCTGCGAGTTCATCTTCTATTTCCCGTTCTATATCTCTTTTCTGATGATCGCAAAATTCTGCCAGATTTACATTGGGAAAATAATTCCGTTTTAATCCCAGATGATCGGCCTTAATATCACGCAGAAAATTCACTTTCTGAAACGCAGACCCCAGTTTCATGGCGTATGGTTTTAACCTTTCGTAATCTCCAGAATCGCCTTGAACAAATACTTTAAGACACATTAGCCCTACAACTTCAGCAGAGCCTAGTATGTATTCTTTATATAAATTTAAATCGTAAGCCTGGTCTTCAAGATCCATCTCCATGCTCCGCAAAAACAAACGTATCAATTCATGATCAACCTCATATTCATTAACTACCAATTGAAATGCGTTCAATACGGGATTAAGACTAATCCCTTGTTCAATGGCTTCAAAAGTATCCTGCTTAAATTTTTCTAATAGATATCTCTTATCGAACTGATGAAAACTGTCTACAATTTCATCCGCCAAACGTACAAAACCATATATTGAATAAATAGGCTGGCGCAGCTTTCTTTCCAAAAAATAAATACCAAGTGAGAAACTGGTACTGTATTTTTTGGTTGTAATGCGACTGCATTCCGCGGAAAGTTCATCGAATATTTTCTTCATAACAGTTTGGGATTGGATAATGTGGCTATAAAATCGTCGAGACTATTAACCTTATTTAAACGGGCGTCATCAGGCAATTCCTGAAGTAACCGATTGTTTCCGGACAGGTGTATTTTGGTACTTTGGCATATTGCCATAAGCTCATGAATATATTGCTGGGCAATTTTCACAGATTTGAGCCGAACTATAAATAGAAAAATGTGGCTAACATGAATGTCGTTTAATACACTTTCGACAGATTTTAGTGGCATCTTAGCACCAAGAAAAACAACGCTGTGCTTATTGAGCCGCAGAACATAACTTGCAAACAACAAGCCGATGTCATGATCTTCATCTTCGGGAAGAAAAAGCAACCACGTATTTCCATTTGCAGGAACCGGTGGCAGGGCATCCAATTCACGCGAAATTTTCTGACGTACAAGGTTAGAAATAAAATGCTCATGTGCGGGGCAGATATCACTTTTCTGCCACATCAGACCCAGTTTTAACAGAAGTGGATAAAAAATATTTTTATAACAGCAGATTAAGCCATACGTTTTTATATTCATGTCAATCACCTTATGAAAAGTGTTTTCATCAAACGTAAATGCCGACTGTATTAAATTTTTCACCACGTCATCAAATCTTCCGGATGTAACATCCTCAATAAGCGCCCGGTCAAGCAAAGCTTTGAAACGGTCTGCAGTTAATTTGCAAATCTGGGAAATTCTTAACCCGGCTTTATTAAGTGTTACAATGTTAAGCAGCTTTTTCAGTTGCTCATCATCATATGCGCGTGTATTCCCGGCAGACCGTACTGGCTTTAACGCATTATAGCGCTGTTCCCAAATCCGAATAGTGTGGGCTTGGATGCCAGAAAGTTGTTCCAGATCTGAAATGGTATACATCGTTTTGTTTAAATATCAGAATTGTAAATCTAAACAAAAAAGCAAATACAAAGTTTCTTTGGAAAAAAAATGTTTAAGACACATCCTTCTCCGTTAACAACACACCCCTTTCTCCGTTGCCGGTTTCAATGGTGTGCACGTGTTTATAGCAATGGCTGAAGAAATCATAACCATGCTCTAGCTTTTTAATAGAAAGTGTGCTCAAAGGATAAATATAATTCGTTTGCATGCATAACAAATTTCCATTTGCCAATAACATAAAGTCGCAATCGTAACCCTGCTCCTGCAATTCTATAACTTTTTTGGTAATGGAAACATTAAATCTGTTGGTTTTGGTTCTGAACAATGATCTTTTCATGGGATGTCATTTTTGTAATTTAATTTAAACTTACACCTAACTAATTATATTACAACAGCTTATTAAAAATTGTTTGAAATCGCCTCTTCTTTTTTTGACGAGTGGTGTCAAATGTTCATTTGCGTAGCACCAAAAGCTTTTTAAGGATTTAAAAAATAATCTTCACTTGAGGTTTTTCTTATTGAATTCACAGAAGGTACTGAATTTTACGAAAATGATTAAAACGAGATTAGAACCAGCACATTTTGTGAATGGTCTTACATTTTTTAACAAAAAAAAGACACGTAAAGCCCTATATTCGTAGGCTATTCGCTGTATCTCAATCTTACAGCAAGTCGTATATTACCTATTAAAACGCTAAATAAACATGTCCATAAGCTGTATCGCGATTGATGATGACCTCGACTCACTGGAAAACCTGAAGTCATACCTGGATAAAGTTCCCGATATGGAATTGGTTAAAACATTTACGGAGCCATTACAGGCACTGCAAGAGATCGCAACCGATTCATCTGTTGATATTATTTTTTTAGACGTTGAAATGCCAACTCTTTCTGGTATTGAACTTGCTTCGCTTCTCCGTCAAAGAACAAAACATCTTATCTTTACCACTGCGCACGCAAAATATGCCATTGATGCTTTTAAAGTAGAAGCAGATGCTTATCTCCTTAAGCCATATTCTATTCTTCATTTTGCAAAAACAATAAACAATCTATATCCCACCATTAACCAAAATAACGAAGTGTTTTCACTTAATGATCAGAATTTCTTTTACATACCCGTAATCAACGAAGGTGGCCAACTCATCAGAATGAATCTAAATGATCTTATCGTTGCTGAAGAGTTAAATGAGGATATTCGTTTCATTACCGGCGAAGGACTTTTCTTAAGCGCAAAAACCAATTTTAGTAAGATGATTAAAATGTTGAGGAGACATCCCGCATTTATTCAGATACAACCAACAGTTATTATTGCGAAGCAACACATTAAAAGCATTCTGGACCACACTCAGGTGGTAATCACCACGGGCTTAACTTATGCCATTGACGATTCTTTCAAAGATCGCTTTGCTGCATTTGTAGCACAACAGCATTAAACTTCCCATTCATTAGTTTTCAAATCATTCGTACAGCAAACATTCGCGTAAAAAATTTGTATTAGCATATAGCATTAGCAATAATTAATTTAAAATTTTGAAAAGAATACTGGTTGTTGATGACGATCCCGATATTTTGGAAGTCTATCAACTTGCGTTGGAAACGAATAACTACACTGTTTATCCCCTTTTATCGCCTCGATATATATTTAAAACCATTGCCGATTTTCATCCGGATATGATTATTCTGGATATTATGTTAAATGGGATGGATGGACGTGAAGTTTTTAAACAATTGAAACAAAATACTGAAACGGCCAACATCCCGGTGATGCTGGCGTCGGCACGTTTTGATGAAAAATATATTGCTGCACAACAATATCATCCGGATAGTTATCTGGAAAAACCTTTCAATTTGAATGAGCTGCTTCAAAAAGTGAACCTTTTAACCCATAACTGAAAAACATGAAATTAACAAAATTGAGCCTGGCATTTACTTTAAGCTTAGGCATTGCGCTTCACGCACAGGCACAAAGGCCAGATAAATTATATTCTATGAGCGGAATAGGCACATCTATCCCGGTAGGACAAAGTTCTGATTTTCTTAAGCCAAAAATTTCTACAACACTTGGTGCGAACATTGGACTAGGTGAAGGCGGTCTGTTTCTATATCCAAAACTGAATTTACACGCATTTAAATTTAACCAGCAAATCCCAGATGAAGGTTACAATTACAACGTTCAGGAAGGACGCTCAACAACTTATTTGCTCAACCTGGCTTTAGGATATAGAAAAATTGTAAATAAATGGGGGTTCTATGGTTTCGCCGGTGGCGGAGGTGGTTTTGTATTAACACCGCAAGCCGCTGTTAGCCAGAGTAATTTACAGGTAACGATGAACAACCGTGCTATTGGAATGGGTGTTATAGAAGCCGGCGCAGGTGTAGAATATAGTCTTGGAGGGGTAAACTTATTTATTGAGTCCAGTTATATGCGCGGGTTGAGTAAAATTCAAGACCGAACTTTTAATACTGTCCCCGTATCTTTCGGCATCAAACCAAATTTAAGTAAACTTGTAAGAAAAAAATAAACGAATTCATTTACAAACGGTTGCAAGAAAAATGCAGCCGTTTTTTTTTGCATAAAATTTTTCTTCATAATTATTTTAAAGTCGATACATCCCTGTGGAATATTAATTTTTCAAAAAACTTGCTTGTACTAATTTTTTTAGCATAAATTTGTACTGTAAAGGAATTTGAAATGTTATATGCAATTGTCGATATTGAAACTACTGGCGGCCATGCTTCTGCAAATGGTATAACCGAAGTAGCCATTAACATTCATGATGAACATGAAATTGTAGAGTCATTCAGCACGCTAATCAATCCAAAACAATCCATTCCAGATTACATTACAGCACTAACCGGAATTGATGACAATATGGTTGCTGATGCGCCAACGTTTGAAGAGGTAGCGCTGCAAATTTTCCAACTCCTTAATGACAAGACCTTTGTAGCACACAATGTAAATTTTGATTACTCTTTTTTAAGGCATCATCTCGAACGATGCGGTTATGACCTCAATTGCCGGAAACTTTGTACAGTACGAATGAGCCGCAAATTAATTCCGGGAAAATCTTCCTATAGTTTAGGAAAATTATGCGCTTCTCTACAAATTCCTATCGAGAATAGACACCGTGCCATGGGCGATGCCAATGCAACGAGTATACTTTTTAATCTGTTGCTTGAATCTGATCAGGAGGGTGTAATGGCAGAAATGCTAAAAAAAACATCCAAAGACCAGGTATTGCCGCCTAACCTCGATAAAAGTAAAGTCTCAAAATTGCCAAATCAACCTGGTGTTTATTATTTTAAAGATAATAAGGGAAAAATAGTTTACGTTGGCAAAGCCAAGGATCTGAAAAAAAGAGTATTCAGTCACTTTACAGGTAATAAATCAAATCGACAAAGACAGGATTTTTTGCGTACAATTTATGATGTAGATTTTGTTGTATGCGGTACAGAATTGATGGCTTTAATACTTGAAGCGAATGAAATTAAACGGTTATGGCCAGAAAACAACCGTGCGATGAAACGTTTTGAGCACAAATACGATTTGTATGTTTTTGAAGATCAGAATGGTTATTTAAGGCTCGCCATAGATAAACATAAAAAAGAAAACAAGGCTATCCAAAGCTTCACAAACCTGACCGCAGGGTATAATTTTTTGAATCAGATGGTAGAAAAATATCAGCTCTGTGCAAAACTATGCTATTTGCAAAAGCGCTCATCAACTTGTACTGCCCATCAAAATGGGCAATGTTTTGGGGCATGTAGTGGTATAGAAACAGTTGCAGTTTACAATAAAAGACTAAAGCTAGCGCTTGAAGATTTGCAAAATTTACAGCCAAGTTTTGCGCTTGTTGACGAAGGAAGAGCGGCAGATGAATTAAGCTGTCTGGTGGTCGAAAATGGAAAATTTTATGGAATGGGTTATTTTACGGATAGAAATTACTTGTCAGAAGGACTATCAATGGTAAAAAATGACTTACCTGTTTATCAATCCAATGGATATATCATAAATCTTATTCTAAATCATGCTGAACAGTTTCCTCAGAAATTGTATAGGTTATAATACTTGTATAAAAGTTAAGATTTCTTCTCCAATCCTTTAGATAATAATGGACGGTTTTCTATCTTTAGAAAAAACCTCGTCCCATGATAAAATCACTTTGGATTAACCTTCCTGTACACGACGTACAAAAATCAAAAATATTTTTCACAGAAATCGGCTTTCGGCCTAATCCCGGGTTTGGTGGAAATGATGTATCGGCTTCTTTTGTAATCGGCGATAGTAACCTGATTTTAATGCTTTTTGAAAAATCGTTATATGAAAGTTTTGCAGGTGGTGCGGTTGTAAATCCAAGTACAGGAAACGAAGTGTTGTTTTCTTTCGATGCTGAAAGTGAACAGGAAGTTGATGAACTGGCGCAGAAAGTTGTAGCTGCAGGCGGCACAATTTATGGAGAGCCCGGTTATAAAGATGGCTGGATGTATGGATGTGGATTTGCAGATCTTGACGGACAACGCTGGAACATTTTATTTATGAATACTGCCAAAATGCCTCTAGGCGACGAATAAAAAAATTGATCCTATGGAAAACCAACCAATTCTTATCGAAGCAACCTACCTCGCGCCTATTGACAAAGTTTGGGCTGCATTAACAGAAAATGAACAATTGCAGAAATGGTTTTTCCGGTTGGAAGAGTTTAAACCAGAAATTGGCTTTAGCTTCGGTTTTTCTGGCGGCCCGGATGATGGTCCGCAATACGTTCATCAATGTGAAATTATAGAACTGGTGCAAGGCAGAAAAATTGCATATACGTGGCGTTATAAAGGTTATGCCGGAAATTCTGTTGTAACTTGGGCATTATCAGAAGACGGAGAATATACCAATCTGATATTAAGTCATTCTGGAACTGAAAGTTTTGCTTCCGGAGGTGCAAATTTTACCCGCGAGAGTTTTACCGGCGGTTGGAATTATTTCGCTAATGATGCGTTGAAAAAATATCTTGAGCAGTTTACTTAAAATACTTTAGGCAAAAGCTAAATGCGATAGTTTTAAAAACGAAGGGAGATTAAATTCCGTTTTACGAGTTCAATCTCTCTCCATCGCCGATTAAAATTGCGTCTTTAACATCTCTGCAACCTTTTTATCTGTTTTAAAAGTGATTTCTTCAACATCCAATTCTGAGATAGAAACCCACCTAAATGCTTGCAGCAACTCTCCTTCAACATCAAAGTCAAAAATTTTGTCTTTAAATGCCAACTCTAGTGGAGCCTTTTCTTTCACCAGATAATAAATACTAATAATCTGGCTATCATTGAACGCAGATTTTTCATAAAAATCTGTTGTGTAGAAATGCGCTGTTACGTCAATTTCTGCATTGCATTCTTCTACAAATTCGCGCTTCAAACCGTCTATCAATCCTTCACCAAATTCCAATCCGCCGCCCGGAAATTTGCTAAACCTAAATCCATATTCCTCCTCATCACTTACCAAAACCTGGTTTTGCGCATTAATAAGCAATCCATAAACCCGAACATTAAAGTAACTCATTTTCGAAATGTTTTTTGTTTTTGATTACAATTTCCGGTGTCCAGACAATTTCGCCTCTAAACGTTTCGGCCCTTACGGCACATTCGCTCATGTGGCAATAGTGGCAACATTCTGGCAGGCACGGATCTGCATGTATAAAGAGTTCAGCTTTACGCACGCCGCTACTGTTAATGAGTTCATCAATTTGAGAAATTTCTCGATGAACTTTGTTAAGATCAAAATAGTACGGCAAGGTTACGTGGCAATCGATATGAAATTCTGGTCCGTATTGTTGTGTACGCAGGTTGTGCACATCAATCCATGGATTATGGCGGTTTTTCTGCAAAACATCTACCACTTCTTCCACCAGTGTAAAATCGCTTTCATCCATTAATCCGCCAACAGAGCCGCGCGTAAGTGTATAACCAGTGTATACAATATAAAAACCAACAAGTATAGACAGCAAACTATCTAACCAAATGAAACCGGTGAAATGAATTAAGATTAGTCCAATAACAATTCCGGCGCTTGTGTAGGTATCTGTTAAAAGATGTTTACCATCGGCTTGTAAAGTAACAGAATGTTCGCGTTTTCCAATCCGAATTAAAAACATTCCAACTACCATATTTATAAGTCCGGTAACGCCGATAATTAACGTTCCGTAGAGCAGTTCACCAATCTGATGTGGGTAAATTAAGTTGTAAGAAGATTTAAAGATAATGATAACGCCCGCAATCAGAATTAAAATCCCTTCAACAAAAACCGAAAAAAACTCGACTTTTCCATGCCCGTAAGGGTGATTTTCATCACGCGGTTGCGTACTTAAATAGATGCTGTAAAATGCAAAACTGCCTGCAATAACATTGACAATACTTTCTGCGGCATCAGTTAAAATGGAGTTTGAGCCCGTCATAAAGTAAGCTGCGAATTTTGCCAGCATCAATACTATACTAATGAGCAGGGAGAATACAATCGCTTTCTTTTTCACTGTGGCAAGAATTTTTTCCAAAAGTACGCTTATCGGATAAATTAAATGATAAATATTATTCCTTTTTCAGCGCAGAATAATATTTGGTTTATATATTTGCGTTCAAAGTAATTAACCATGAGCATCTTATCACAAAGAATCAATAACCTTTCAGAATCTGCAACCCTCAAAATGACCAAACTTGGCCGCGAATTGGCTTCCAAGGGAATTAATGTCATTAGTTTGAGTGTTGGCGAACCCGATTTTAACACCCCTGACCATGTAAAAAATGCTGCAAAAAAAGCTTTGGATGAGAATTATACCCGCTACTCTCCGGTGCCGGGATATCCTGATCTTCGCCAGGCTATTGTTGCAAAATTAAAAAACGAGAACAATCTGGATTACGACATTTCGCAGATTGTTGTATCTAATGGCGCAAAACAATCTTTATCTAACGTAATTCTAACCTTGATTAATCCGGATGATGAAGTCATTATCCCTACGCCTTACTGGGTTTCTTACTCAGAAATGGTAACACTTGCAGAAGGTAAATCAGTGTTTATCAATACGGATATCGAAAGCAACTTTAAAATTACACCAGCTCAGCTGGAAGCAGCAATTACACCAAAAACCAAGCTGTTTATGTTTTCTTCACCTTGTAACCCGACAGGTTCTGTTTACAGCAAAGCTGAATTGGCTGCATTGGTTGAAGTTTTTGAAAAACATCCGGATATTTTTATCCTTTCTGATGAGATTTATGAGCACATCAACTTTGTTGATAAACATGAATCTATTGCACAATTTGACAGTGTTAAAGAACGCGTAATTATTGTAAATGGATTTTCTAAAGCTTTCGCGATGACAGGATGGCGTTTGGGGTACATTGCAGCAAGTAAAGAAATTGCAGCTGCGAATGATAAACTTCAGGGACAAACAACTTCTGGAAGTTGCTCAATTGCACAACGCGCAGGAATTGCGGCTTATGAACAAGGCTTAGAAAGTGTGTTAGAAATGAAGAAAGCTTTTGCACGCAGAAGAGAATTGGTTTATAATCTGCTAAATGAAATTCCGGGTGTAAAAACAAACTTGCCAGAAGGCGCATTTTATTTCTTCCCGGAAATCAGTTCATTTTTCGGAAAGAAAGATGCAGAAGGAAATGAAATTAAAAATTCATCGGACTTGGCTTTATATTTACTCAATGTTGGGCATGTGGCTACTGTAGGTGGCGATTCATTTGGAAATGACAATTATATCCGCCTATCTTACGCCGCTTCTGATGAAAGCTTGATAGAAGCGTTAAAAAGAATTAAAGAAGCTTTAGGCAAATTAGCGTAGTTGGCTTTTATATAAAAAAAATGCCTTGCTGTTCAGCAGGGCATTTTTTTTATCGTTTATTTCTGGAAAATTAAGAGCGGATAGCTTCTACAGGGTCTAATCTGGATGCAGAAAATGCCGGCCAAAATCCAGAAATTGTCCCGATGATAACTGAAATCCACACACCTAAATTAATGTTCTTTAAGCCCAGCGTAATCTCAAAACCAAAACCATATGTAGAGAGTAAAGTTCCAAGATATACCAGTAACAAACCAAGAACTCCGCCCATTAAACAAAGCGTAATCGATTCAAATATAAACTGCAGTAAAATGAAATAATTTTTCGCGCCGAGCGATTTCTGAATACCAATAATATTGGTGCGTTCTTTAACAGAAACAAACATAATATTGGCAATACTGAAACCACCAACGAGAATAGAAAAGCCCCCAATAATCCATCCGGCCAGATTAACTACACTAAACATGGTATCTAACTGGTTGGAAATCAAAGTTGTCTTATTCAATGCAAAATCGTCTTCTGCGCCCGGGCGGATGCGATGAATAGAGCGCATCAACCCCTGCAATTCGCTTTCAATTTCATCAAGACTAACATGTTCAGAACCACGAACGGTTATTTGCGGGTTGTAGCGCTCATTCCGAATGTCTAAAATCCCTTTTGCAAAATTGATCGGAACATATAAACTCTTATCCAGAGAGGTACCGAACATATCTTCACCTTCTTTTTTAAAAACACCAATAACCGTAACTCTTCTGCCCAACACCAAAACTTGTTTTCCTATGGGGTTTTCGCTTCCAAAAAGGCCATTGGAAATGTCTGCTCCCATTAAGCATACCGGTGTTCCGTATTTACTTTCATTTTCAGTATAATACCTTCCATCCTGCAATTCAAAACTCCAGGTTTTATTAAAGTCTTGTGACGCGCCAGAAACATAAACACCTTCAACAGAACTGCTTCGGTATTTTACTGTACGGTCACTTGTTGAGATTTCAAACGTGATGCCATCGGCATTTACCATTCGTTCTTTCAATGCTTCAAAATCTCTGAGCGAAGGTTCCGGGCGGTTCATGTATTTCCACCAGGGATAGTCTCCAAAGATCCACGGCCATTTCTGAACATAAATTGTATTGGAACCAAGTTTATCGACACTAGCTTGTAATTTTCCACGAAAAGTGTCAACCGCAGAAAAAACAGCTATTATGGTAAAAATACCAATGGTGATGGCCAAAAGGGACAACATGGTACGCATTTTATTTTGGCGTAATGCATCAAATGCAAAACGGAAACTTTCGCCTATTAGCCTGAAGATTATCATAATTGAGGTTTAGACCGCGTAAAGGATGAAACGTTACAGCCTGTATCAAAACTAATCAAATTTAATTTTAAAGACCTTTCTTAGGCAAACAATTTTGATTGTTAAGCAATTAAAACATAATATAATGAATATGCGTTTGATAAAATATTAAAAAGAAAAATTAAATTCGTATTTTTGCACCTCAAAAAATTCATCAGGAATGAAATTATCACAATTTAAATTCAACTTACCAGAGTCACTTATTGCACACAATCCTTCTGAAGAGCGCGATGAAGCGCGTCTGATGGTTTTGCATAAAGACAGCGGTAAAATTGAACATAAAATTTTCAAAGACGTTTTAGGTTATTTTGATGACCAGGACGTTATGATCTTGAACAACACAAAGGTTTTTCCTGCCCGTTTATATGGAAACAAGGAAAAAACTGGTGCTACTATTGAAGTTTTTCTATTGCGTGAATTGAATAAAGAATTGCGTTTATGGGATGTTTTAGTAGATCCGGCACGTAAAATCCGCGTAGGCAATAAATTGTACTTTGGAGATAATGACCTATTGGTTGCAGAGGTTGTAGACAATACAACATCACGTGGCCGTACCATACGTTTCCTATTTGAAGGTACAGATGAGGAGTTTAGACGCAATGTTGAGATATTAGGCGAAACGCCGCTTCCAAAATATATCAAACGGAAGGCAACTGCTGAAGACAAAGAACGCTACCAAACCATTTTCGCGAAACATGAAGGTGCTGTAGCTGCCCCAACTGCTGGTTTGCACTTTAGCCGCGAATTAATGAAACGTCTTGAACTTAAGGGAATTAATTTTGCCGAGGTTACTTTGCATGTGGGTTTAGGTACTTTCAGAACGGTAGAGGTTGAAGACTTGACAAAACACAAAATGGATTCTGAGCAATTCATTATTGAGCAAAAAGATGCAGATATTGTAAATAAAGCCATTGAAGAAAAAAGAAGAATATGTGCGGTTGGTACAACGTCTATGCGTTCTATCGAATCTGCAGTTTCTGCAAATAGAACCTTGAAGGCTGCAAATGACTGGACAAGTAAGTTCATTTTCCCTCCATATGAGTTCAGTATTGCAAATTCAATGATCACCAACTTCCATACACCAGAGTCTACATTATTAATGATGATTAGTGCTTTTGGGGGATATGACCATGTAATGAATGCTTATGAAGTTGCTGTTAAAGAAAAATATAAATTCTACAGCTACGGAGACGCCATGTTGATTATCTAATTAGATTCAGGCACAAGGTATCAAGTAGTGAGCATCAACCTCAATACTTGATGCTTTTATCTTGATCTTACAATATGAAACACTACGCCATTATTGTAGCAGGCGGTTCAGGGAACCGAATGCAGACTGAAACACCAAAACAATTTCTTCTGCTCTGTGGGATTCCGGTTTTAATGCACACCATTAAAATTTTCGCTCAAAGTAATTTTTCCCCCGAGATTATTGTTGTCATCCATCCTGAGTATCATCAGCTTTGGAAAAACCTGTGTAATGAATTTAACTTTCATATCCCCCACCAAATTACTGGAGGAGGAAAGGAGCGTTTTCATTCGGTAAAAAACGCGCTTGATTTAATAGATGGAGATGGACTCGTCGCTGTACATGATGCTGTGCGGTGCTTAACTTCCACCGAACTCGTTGATGATTGCTACCAATATGCGCAAGAATTTGGAAATGCCATTGCCGCTGTAAAACCTACTGACTCTATTCGTCAAATTGCTGGAGCATCTACAAAAATGGTGAACCGGGACGATTTTTACCTGATACAGACACCCCAAACCTTCAATCTAAAATTACTAAAGAGCGCTTACAGTCAGGATTTTTCACTTGTCTTTACAGATGATGCCAGTGTAATTGAACAGCAAGGCCATGCCATTCGGATTGTGGAAGGAGAGAAAAGCAATATTAAAATTACTTATCCAATAGACTTAGAGTTTGCAGAACTTAAATTAAATAAGAAAGCCCTCTAAGATAACTTAAAGGGCTTTGCTATGTTTTTAGGCTGCCCGGCCGATTACTTTTAGTAAAATTGCGATTACTGCAATTACAAGTAAAACGTGGATGATGTTACCTACGTCTCCGAAGCCATGAAATACAAATCCTATAAGCCAAAGTATTACCAATACTACTGCTACTAAATACAATAAATTTCCCATCGTGTTAATTTTTAAGTAAATGATACTGTAGTAACACGAACAGTAGTTTTTTGTTTAGAAAATGTCATTAAAGCTAAAGGCTATTGCCTAACAATTAAATAAAAAAAGCCTCTCATTTCTGAAAGGCTCAATCAATTATTTTAGTATTCATCTTCGTTGAAGAAGAAGTCTTCTTTTGTCGGATAATCCGGCCAAATTTCCTCAATCGTTTCATAAGGTTCGCCGTCATCTTCTAGTGCCTGTAAGTTTTCAATCACCTCTACCGGTGCACCAGAGCGGATTCCATAATCAATTAATTCGTCTTTAGTTGCAGGCCAAGGTGCGTCTTCCAAGTGCGATGCCAATTCTAATGTCCAATACATATCTTTATTCAGTTAATTGCTTTTTTCGTTGCGCAAATTATATCAAAATTTTCGAGCAAAACAAACTTATTTTTCAACCTTTACACACGTGGGATCCAAATATTTTCTTCCACATTAAAATCCATTGTCAGTTTTCGTGCCAAAACGAATAAATAATCGCTCAACCTGTTTAAATAAACAGTTATACGCTCATTCACAGCACTATTTTCTGCAAGTTCTACGGTGAGTCGTTCTGCACGCCTGCATACGCAACGGGCAATATGGCAGTACGCGACTGCATTATTGCCACCCGGCAGAACAAAATGTTTTAAAGGGGGCAGTACTTCATTCATCGCATCCATCTCAGATTCCAGCAAACTGACATCCGACTCGTGTAAATCCGGAATTTTCATTCTCGATTTTTCAGGATCGGCAGCAAGGTCTGCGCCTACCGTAAACAAACGGTCTTGAATTTCTTTCAATAACATTTGATGATGCGGATCAATGGCCTGGCACATAATTAAACCAATGTACGAATTGAGTTCATCTACTGTTCCATATGCATCTATGCGAAGGTGATATTTGGGAACACGCGTTCCTCCAATTAGAGAAGTCTGGCCTTTATCGCCAGTTTTAGTATAAATTTTCATTCCAAAAAGGTTAAAGGCAGAGGGCAAAAGATAAGGCAGAAACCTTTAACCTCACTCCTTTTACCATCAACCCCAAAATTAATTTATTTTTTCCCAGTCGCTTCCGCTGTCATTGAGCGCCTGCAATCTTGGCGACACAGATTTTACTTCTGTGTTAACGTAATCATTTTCGATCAAACCATCACGCATCCGTACAATACGATGGGCATGTTGAGCAATATCTTCCTCGTGTGTAACCAGGATAATTGTATTGCCTTTACTGTGAATTTCTTCCAGCAGTCCCATAATTTCTATGGAGGTTTTAGTATCTAGGTTTCCGGTAGGTTCATCTGCCAGAATAATTGAAGGATTATTAATCAATGCACGGGCTACCGCTACACGCTGGCGCTGGCCACCAGAAAGTTCATTGGGTTTGTGGTCCATCCGGTTGCCAAGATTAACACTTTCCAGCGCTGCTTTGGCTTTTTCTTCCCGAACTTTACGACTAAAACCCGCGTATATTAAAGGTAGCGCTACATTATCTAAAGATGTTGAACGTGGCAACAGGTTAAATGTTTGGAAAACGAAACCAATTTCTTTATTTCTTACTTCAGCAAGATCGTCATCACTCATGCGGCTAACATCGGTTCCATTTAATACATAAGAACCGCTGGTTGGCGTATCCAAACAACCCAAAATATTCATCAAAGTAGATTTTCCAGATCCTGATGGTCCCATCAAAGCAACAAATTCGCCTTTATTGATATCTAAGGAAACGGATTTCAATGCATGAATCACTTCCGTTCCAATGACATATTTACGCCCGATTTCTTTAATGGTAATGATTGGTTTTTGCATGGTTTTTCTCTTTTTGACCAAAATGTGGCCGGGATGTTACAAATGCTGAATTACTTTTCAATAATTTTTGGCACCATAAAAAACTGGTTGTTGTGTTTTGCAGAATTTTTTAATCCGTCTTCCGTACTAATTTCTTGTTTTACAACATCTTCCCGCCAAACGTTTGCAGTTTCATTCATATACACCAGTGGTTTTACATTACTGGTATCTAGCTCATTGAGTTTTTCCATGAAGGATAAAATCTTATTCATTTCAGGAATCAATGTTTCCACCTCTTTTTCTTCAATCTGGATACGTGCCAGATCGGCAATTTTATGAATGGTTTGGGCGTCTAAAATCATGCTACAAAAGTTTACTGTCTATTAAATTAAAAACCTGGTCTTTTAAAAGATCCGAATCTTCTGCAGTCATTGCAGAAGTGTCAATAGGTTTATGGATGTAAATATCGCAAATCCCGGGCTTACTTCCATATTTGGCGCCATCATCCCAGTTAATTTTCCAAATATTAGTAATGCTTACCGGAACAAGGGGAATGTTTTTCTCAATTGCTAATCTAAACGGGCCGTTTTTAAATTCGCCCAAACGTGGCGGGTAATGGTCGTCAATTTTTCCTTCGGGAAAGATAACAAGGCTCATTCCTTTTTCCAGGTCTTCTCCAGCTCTTTTGAACGCACGGAAAGCAGAAATTTTACTTTCCCGGTTTACAGCTATATCAATAGTACTAAAAAATATTTTCAGGATTGGGTTTTGTAAAAGTTCATCTTTTCCCATAAAATGGTAAGTTCCACTGGCCATAATACAGAAAACCATTATATCCAGATTAGACGTATGGTTTGAACAATACACATAGGTTTTATTGTGATCTAACTTTTCCTCAAACGTGTAACGGTAAAAAATTCCGGCAAACAAGCTAGGAAAAAAACTATTCAGTTTCCGGCCGAAATTGAGTGCGCTGTAGTATTTCGGATTTTTTGATGTAAAATAATACAAGGGATAAAACAACGCAAAGAAAAACAGAATCCAGAACAGAAACCAGGCGCGGTGGATACGTTTGAGAAATCGAATCATAGATGTCCAAAAATATAAAAAGGATGAATATAACCTATACCTGTGCAGAATTTTTATTGACTTTGCTAAGGTTAGTTAATCTAAAAGTTAAATGGTGTATCTAATTTCGAAATCTCCTGTGATAAATATCGTTTAATAATCCAATTTATTTTTAATTTCGTGCCATTATGAAAGAAACAGTGGTGAGTGGCATCAGGCCAACAGGAAAGCTACATTTAGGAAATTATTTTGGTGCAGTGACCAACTTTGTGAAGATGCAGTACGATTATAACTGCTATTTTTTTATTGCCGATCTTCACTCATTAACAACTCACCCAACTCCTGGCGATTTACATGGTTATGTACGCCACGTTTTAGTAGAATATTTGGCTTGCGGTATTAATCCGGAAGAAACAACAATATATGTACAGTCAGATGTTCCGGAAGTTTCTGAACTTTATCTGTATCTCAATATGAATGCATATTTGGGCGAGCTTGAGCGCAGTGCATCATTTAAAGAAAAAATCAGGTCAAATCCAGACAATGTAAACGCAGGTTTATTAACTTATCCAACTTTAATGGCTGCAGACATTTTAATTCACCGTGCTACAAAAGTTCCGGTAGGTAAAGATCAGGAACAGCATCTGGAAATGACCCGTAACTTCGGAAACCGTTTTAACAGAATGTACAATGCTGATTTCTTTCCAGAATCTTTTGCTTTTAACTACGCAGATAACCTGGTTAAAGTTCCTGGCCTGGAAGGCAAAGGAAAAATGAGCAAATCTGACGGCGATGGAAATTGTATATATTTATCAGACAGTCCGGAAATTATCCGTAAAAAAGTAGCCAGAGCAGTAAGTGACAGCGGCCCGACTGAAGAAAACCAGGAGAAACCAGAGGCAATTCAAAACCTGTTCGACCTGATGAAAATTGTGTCTACACCAGATACGATTGAACATTTTGATGGTTTATACAATAAAATGCAAATCCGCTACGGCGATTTGAAAAAACAATTGGCTGAAGATATGATTGTATTTAACACGCCTATAAGAGAGCGTATTGAAGAGCTTTCTAAAGACGATTTATATTTAAGACAGGTTGCAAAACATGGTGCGCTAAAGGCACGCGAGAGTGCACAGAAAACGATAAAAGAAGTGCGTAAATTAATCGGGTTTAAAAGTTTTTAATTGAAACTGGGTTAAGCATTTAGCCGCCGGTGTGTAAAGCACTTGTTGCAAAACGCTTATCTGCAAGCAAAAAAATATATGCACATAGCAATAGTAGGAAATATCGGCGCGGGAAAAACAACACTTACAGGTTTACTGGCCAAAAATTATGGATGGGAAGCGCTCTATGAAGCAGTAGATAACAATCCGTACCTGGAAGACTTTTATGGCGATATGAAGCGTTGGAGCTTTAATCTTCAGATTTACTTCTTAAACAGCCGTTTCCAGCAAATTACCGATATTGAAAAAAATAGCCGAAACGTAATTCAAGATCGCACTATTTATGAGGATGCGCATATTTTTGCAGAAAACCTGCATGATATGGCATTGATGACTACCCGCGATCACGAAAATTACCGGGCTATCTTTGACAACATCACTTCTTTTATTAAACCCCCAGATTTGCTGGTGTATTTGCGTGCTTCTGTGCCAACATTGGTCAACAATATTCAACGTCGCGGCCGGGAGTATGAAGCAGGTATTCGTATCGATTATTTATCTAAACTAAATGAAAAGTATGAAGCCTGGATTAAAGGCTACAAACTTGGGAAATTATTGATTTTAGATAAAGACAAATTAGACTTTACCAATAATCCAGAAGATCTGGGAACCGTAATTCAGGCAATTGAAGCTGAAATTCACGGTTTATTTTAACAAACAATAAATCATAACACGGGTTGATTTGAGCTGCCTGCACAATATCAACTAATCATATTTTCTGCCGGATTGTGCCTATAAGCTACAATCTGGCAATTAACCTTAAGGTCTTCTCGGCCAATTAACATCCAGCTCAGAAATGATTAGCATGAACGACCAGAATACATTGAAATTTATCGGCATTATTCCTGCACGTTATGCCTCTACGCGTTTTCCGGGCAAACCACTGGTACAAATTGCCGGAAAAAGCATGTTGCAACGTGTGTATGAGCAAGCGTCTAAGTGCAAAAGTTTAGATAAAGTTGTTGTGGCTACTGATGATGAACGGATTGTAGAAGAAGTGAGAAAATTTGGCGGTTTGTATTGCCTAACGAGCGATGTACACCAAAGTGGTACAGACCGTTGCGCAGAAGTGGTTGCACATTATCCGGATTATCAGATTGCTATAAATATACAGGGCGATGAACCTTTTATAGATCCGGCGCAGATTGATTTGCTGGCCTCATGTTTTACCGACAGACAAGACACTGAGCTCGCCACGCTGATTAAACCTATTGTTAGTATAGAAGAATTGTTTAATATAAATAGTCCGAAGGTGGTGATCAACACTCATCAGGAAGCGATATATTTTAGCCGCCATCCAATTCCTTTTATCCGCAATACGGAGGAAAAAGACTGGATTAACAGCCATTCATTTTACAAACATATTGGCATTTACGGTTACCGGATTGATGTTTTAAATGCAATAACCAAACTGGCACCTTCAGCTCTTGAAAAAGCAGAAAGTTTAGAGCAACTGCGTTGGATTGAAAACGGATACAAGATTAAAACGCAGATTACCAATCTTGAAACCATTGCGATTGATACGCCTGATGATTTGTTAAAACTCGACATACCCGATGCATAAAACATTGTAAACAAACCGATATGCAAATGACGTTCTTATCGGTTTATTTACAATGTATGATCTTCGCCACATTATTTAATCAGCAGTTCCATCTGAATATTGCAACGTGCATAAGGCGTTGGTTTACCTACAACCTTTTCGAAACCCAATTTGTGGTACAAGTTGATTGCCGGAGCCAGTATGGTATTGCTCTCCAGATAAATTTTAGTTGCACCTAATGTTTTGGCTTTTTCAATAACGGCACTTGCTACCAAAAAACCAACATTTTTTCCCTGCGCTTTTGGAGATACAGCCATTTTAGCCAACTCAAAATCATACTCACCTTCCATCTTGATCATGGCACAAACGCCAACCGGCTCACCATTAAAAAGAGCAACTTTAATGAATCCGCCTTTATTTAAAATGTAGCCTTCCGGATTGTCTAGCGCCTTATAATCCGACTCTTCCATTTTAAAATATTTGGAAATCCACTCTTCATTTAATCCTTTAAATGCATTCTGATATTCCGGTATGTAATCCACAATATCAACTGAAAGACTATCTCTTTCTTTTTTCTTCTCCATTACTCTTTTTAATAAACTTTTTCTTTCCAATAAAAATTCCCATTCTTCAATGGCTTTCCACAAATCATGAGTGGCCTGTGTAGAAAGCTCTTCTACCGCAGCATTTACATCAATCAGCTGGTTTTCAATTTTTGCAGATACTTCTTTCCCCGCTTCAGAAAGTCGTACCACATTTCGGCGTGCATCCTGGCTGTCGCGTTTATCATCCACATAACCTTTCTTCAACATTTCGCTGATGATCTTGCTTACTGAAGGATGGGAATGGCCAATTTCGCGTGCAAGCTCCGTTATTGTTTTTTCCTCGCCATTGGCTAAAGCATAAAAAACAGGAAACCATTTGGGTTGCATATCTACATCGTAAAGCTGGTAAATCTGGCCGGCATCTTCTGTCACTTTATCCGTCAGCATTCTTAAACGGCTGCCGATGGCAACCTTTCCGGTTTTTCTAAAAAACTCCATAAACTAATTACGTAACTAATTACACAAATATAGAATTATGATTTTATTATTCAATTTTATTACATTTAAAAAAAATCCTCATATGAAGAAACTGCTACTCCTTTCGATCTTATTTTGCGTATTATACTCCTGCCGGCAAGATGGCGGCAGCGCCGAAAACAAAGCTGCTGCAGCATTTAAAGGTTCTACAAGTGTACAAAAGAACTTCTCTGATTCTACTGCTCTAGATACTTTTGTGATTGAACTAAAAGGTGAAAAAACTGACGACATGTTGCTGAATTTTAAAATTATAACCACCGCCGGAAAAGAGATTTACAATGTGGATTTAAATACAAAATCGCTTGTAGACAATACCGATCCGAATATAGATTTGCGTAAAGAAAAAGACCGCCAAAGCTTCATCAAAAATATTGCAGCAAACTTTTTTGACGAGGAAAATTTTCTTGAACCGGCGGTTTTAGAAGACCAGCAATCTGACAACAACACACCAGACAAGGCATTTTTTGAAGAATTGAAAAAAACCCAGTTGAATGGTTTTCGATATAGATTGGGCAAAGAAAGTAACCTCTATATTGCCTGGAGCACTGCAGAACAAAAAGTGAAGGTATATTATAAATGCTGCTAATCTTTGGCCTTTTGTGCACGCATCATTTCGCCAAAAGTTTGCTGTTTATCCATTGCCATTACCGTTTGTGTAATGCGTTTCGTACGTGTCGGTTCTGTTTTGGCCTGGTTAATCCAGTTGATGTAATAGTTGCGGTGCGATTTGGGCAAACGCATAAAATTCTCCATAAGGTGAGTTTCCTCGCTTAAACAGATTTCCAGATCATCTGGCATATCTACCTTAAAATCTGCATCTTCTTCTAAACTAAGCTCTATTTTACTGCCCGCTTCTTTCTTGAGTTTCTTTCGTACTTCTGTTTTCAATGCGAGAATAAAATCGCCTTCACCCATTGGCATTACTGCCATACCGCTGATTTCCAATTGATCAATTTTCCCGCGAATGCGGAAGCTGCTTTTACAATCTTCTTTAATTTGCCTGGCTATTACTGAAGGAATGAAGACATAACTCCAGCCTGTTTTTTCGCCCATTTGATCGAACTTCTCTATCTCCGCTTTAAAGTGCACCATTGCATAAAATTAGAATAATAAAGATATTGAAACAAAAAGAACTGCAAAACAAAAACGCCTGCGAGGTGCAGGCGTTTTATTCATTTATTGTTTTACAATTTTAAATTCTGTTCGTCGGTTTAGTTGATGTTCATTGTCGGTACAATCTACACCATTTGCGCAACGGTTAAGCAATTTCGTTTCTCCATAACCTTTTGCACTGATTCTGTTTTTACTGATGCCTTTAGAAATGATATAAGCCACCGCAGCATCTGCCCTTTTCTGCGATAATTTTAGGTTATAACCATCATTACCACGGCTATCGGTATGCGAGCCGAGTTCAATCCAGATGGTTGGGTTGTTGGCCATGATTTTAACCAATTTATCCAGTTCTGTAGCGGCATCTGGCCGGATGTCCCATTTATCAAAATCATAATAGATATTTTCCAATCGAATGGCTTTGTCAATTTCAATGGCTTCTAGATACAGGTTTTGCACCAATACTTCAGAACTGTTCAAACCAATTGTAGCAAGGTTTTCTACGTCAGACTGGTAACCTGTTTTATCTGCCGAAACATTATATTCTGTTTCTTTTGCCAAATTAAAAGTATAATGCCCGTTGTCGTCGCTAATGGTTTTCAGGCTGCTTCCGTTCACTTTTGCTAAGGTAACAATTGCATTGCTCAAAGGTTGGGTACTTTTGCGGTCAAAAATTCTTCCTTCGAGCTTAAAATTTAAAATTTGTTTTTGATCTAGTTCATAAATATCGTCATTTCCGGTTCCGTTACTTCTGTTGGAAGAAAGATAAACAATGCCGCCTTTTTCACTTAAACTGAATGCGAAGTCGTCTTGAGGGGAATTAAACGGGTAACCCATATTTTCTATTGCACCAATATTGCCAGACTGGCGCAAAGCGCGATACACATCTAAGCCGCCCATACCTACGCGGCCATCGCTAGAAAAGTAGAAGTTATTTTTACTATCAAAAGCCGGACTGCGTTCATTTCCTTCAGAATTAATTTCTTTCAGGTTGATGGGTTTTCCCCACTCTCCGGCATCGGTTTTTTCACTTACATAAATATCTGTTCCACCTTTTCCGCCAGGCATATTCGAGGCGAAATAGATACTTTGACCATCTTTGGTAATAAAAGGATCGCCGAGAGAATATTCATTAACATTGTTGTATGGAAAGGAAACTGGCTCGCCCCAAGCACCATCCTGATCTTTTGTGCTGCTGTAAATTTCTACATTAACGGTGAAGGGTTTGCCTTTTTGTTTTTCGAGTCTTTCAGGAATTTTAGTAAGCGTAAAGTACATAGTCTTTCCATCTGCGGTGAACGTAGCCGAACCTACATGGTAATTGGTACCCGCTGCCAGAGGGAAAAGTTTCAAACTGTCGTTCTTCGCTTTATAATATAATTTCAGGTAACCGTTTCCTGTCCAGCCGTAAAGGCGCTGATTGGGTTCTTTAACACCATCAAATTTTAAAAACGGACGGCTATCGCCTCCAGAAAGAGCGGTATTGGTACGGTCTGAGGTGAACACAATTCCATCTTCAAATTCTACCGCGCCCCAGTCAGATTGCGGACTATTTAAAGTAGAAAAGTTTGTGAGTTCAAGTGGTTTTGGATGCGCCATCCAGGTGATTGCAGAATCGCAGGAAGACAACCAGATGTCTTGTTGTTTCTCTGAAACATCTTTTTTAATATCGATGTAGTTCTGATACTCCACTTTTGCTTCAACATATTTGGAGTTGTTTTGAAGCGCACGGGCATAACCCAGAATATTCTCGGGATTGCTGCCAGACATTTTTGAAGCAATTGAATACCAGCTTTCGGCCTGCAAATAATTATTATTTAAACTGTATGCATTTGCCAGACGTTCTGCGGCATGTAAAGTTGCTTTCTTTTTATAAGCTTGTTCATACAAATCTATTGCTTTGGCGTAATTAAACAGCTCATATTGTTTATCGGCCTCTTTCATTGCATACTGAGCACGTGCGGAGAGCGAGAATGAACCTATAACAAACGCAGCGATTAAAATCTTCTTCATTATATAGTTTGGATAGTCGTCGAAATTAAGAATTTATTTATGTTTAAAAAACCCTTGGCGTTGCCAAACGTATATTTGGTTTAATGAATGAGAAGGCAATTGAAATTTCATGCGTTCCACTACTGTAACCCTGCAACGGGCCGATAGAAAAATCATAAGCATAACCAATGCGCAATTTTTCTGACGCGAAGATCTGTACAGCGGCCACTGCAGAGTTGCGCGGCGTTAAATCTGTTTGCAGATAACTCTTGTCATATAATTTTACACCTGTACGGTAAGAACCACCAACCCAAAGAATATCCTTCATAATTAAAAATGCATTAATATCTAAACTGGTTGGCCCGCCCCTGTCATCTTTTAAAAGAAAAGACGGTTTCAACTGGAAATCATATGATAAGGGAATTAACGTTCCGGCGGTAAGGTAATAATGTGGCTTTGGTTGCGGAATAAATGCATAACGATCAATATCTACATATTGTGCGATTAAATTATCGACAGAAAAACCGGCAAAATAACGATCATTGGCGAAGTAAACTCCGGCGCGTGCATCTGGTACAATTGTACTTTGAATGCCAACCGGTTGATTCAGTTCAGGGTCATTGGTATTCAACAAAGAGCCGTCAATTCCAAGCTGAACCATACCAACACCTAAACCCAAGGCAAGACGGGAACTTCCGTCGTCATTCATCGCTATGCGGTAGGAATAATTTCCGTAAGCAGCCAAATTGGTTTGTGCACCAAGTTTATCGCTCGATACCTGTAAAGCTAAACCCACGTTTCCATTATTGGCAATTGCATCAATAGCCAACGACATACTTTTAGGTGCGCCGGTAATGCCCGTCCATTGGCTTCTGTAAAAACCATGAACATTCAAAACTTCTTTATAACCTGCATATGCCGGGTTAATGTAAATACCGTTAAACATGTACTGACTGTACTGTGCATCTTGCTGTGCAAAAGCCACAGAAAATACCGACAGCATTAAAATTAATTGTATGATTATTCTTCTCATCATCATTGTTCTTAGAAGGGAAACCAGAATTCCGGCTTCCCTACACTCCTATCTTAGTTTTTAAACGCCCTGATTAATGTAATGTATCCTTTGAATACGGTCCACTCATTGCTTCCGGCTCTCTTCGCACGAAGCAAGTAATAATATGTTCCTTCGTTCAAACCTTCACCTGTCCAGTTGTTTTGATATCCTCTTGAGTGATACACTTCATTTCCCCAACGGTTAACGATACTCAATTCAGTTTCCTGGTATTGATTCAATCCTCTGATTTCGAACGTATCATTTCTTCCATCTCCATTTGGCGTAAACAAGTTCGGGATGGTAATGTCCGTAAAGTTAGAGGTGATGGTTACTGTAGCTACATTGGTGTAATAACCATTTGCATCTTTCACTCTGTACGTAAAGGTGTCTTCACCTGTATAACCTGGCCCAGGTGTATATGTTACTGTTCCATCTCCGTTAACGCGAACAGTTCCATATCTCGGCTGACTAATAATTTCGATTGATGTACGATCAAAAGTAGAGTTACCAGGATTATCATTGGTCAATACACTAATCACCACCGGAACATTTGCTGCTGTTTGCGCCTTATCATCAACAGCAACCGGAGAAACCGGGAATGTAATTACTGTTGGCGTATTGTTGGCTTCTGAGGTTCCTGAAATATCAGACACTACCGTACCAGCAATGGTTAACGCACTAACAGATGCGGTATTGGTTACTGTACCGGCATCTTTATCTGCCTGAGTAAGTGTGTATACCTCAGTATCTGTAACGCTTGCACCAGGAAGTAAGCCGCCGGCTACTGCAATTACTTTATTTGACAGACGAAGTTTTGCATCTGTAAGGGTAATTGTATTTAAGGTTTGGCTACCGGTGTTTTTAATGGTAAACGTATACGTTACTGTGTTGCCGCTGTATGTTGCCGTTTTAACCAATGCAATAGATGCATTTGCTGCAATAGCGGTAACTGTTGGTGTATCGTTATTTTCTGCGGTACCGGAAATGTCTGATACAGCGATGTTATCTGGCGTCTGACCGGTAATTGTGGCTGTATTGGTTACACTGCCTGCATCTTTATCAGCCTGAGTAAGTGTGTATACGAAATTGTCGCTTACCGATGCACCTGGTGCCAGAGTTCCCGGTATTACCCGGTTCAGGTTCAGTTTTGAATCTGTAAGTGTAATTACGTGTAAGGTAACATTACCGGTATTGTGTACGGTGAACGTATAGTTGATGCTGTTTCCGTCTGTACTTAAAGTGCCGGTTTTAACTAATGTAATGGTACCTGCTGGTGCAATTTTAGTTACAGTAGCATCGTTTAACGCCGGTGTATTCGGATCATCAGACAACTGGTTCAGAACGCTTCCGTTTGGTGTTTGGGCAACCACTGAAGCCTGATTACTAAATGCGCCTGAATTTACTTCGGTTAAAGTAAGCGTATGTTTAGCTGTTGCAGTGATGCTGGCACCCGGTGCAAGGTTTGCAATTCCGGATGGAGTAATTGATCCGACATCAGCACCGGCATCTGTAATCGCTATATTGGTAAGTGTTACATTACCTGTATTGCTTACAATGATTCTGTAATTGATAACATCGCCAACTTTGCTTACAGAATTTGTGGCAATTTTTGTCAAGCTGATTGATGCAGCATCGATTTGTTTTACCGTTACGTTAACTGTTGCAGTAGTTGTTCCACCTTTGCCATCGCTAACCGTTACCGTGAAACTATCTGTTCCAACGAAACCATTTGCCGGTGTGTAGATAAATGTTCCGTCGGCGTTTAATACTACTGTTCCGTTTGCAGGTTGCGTACCAACAGTAAATGTTAATGGATCGCCATCGGCATCTGTTGCAGTAATCGTTCCGTTAACCGGAGTATTTACATTCGTAGAAATTGCAGGTGCCGTAACAACTGGTGCACGGTTACCTTGGGTAACGCTAACATTTACCGTTACGGTGGTTGTTCCACCTTTGCCATCGCTAACCGTTACCGTGAAACTATCTGTTCCAACGAAACCATTTGTTGGTGTATAGGTATACGTTCCGTCTGCATTCAAGACCACTGTTCCGTTTGTTGGTTGCGTGGTTACTGTAAATGTTAATGGATCGCCATCTGCATCTGTTGCAGTAATGGTTCCGTTAACCGGAGTATTTACATTAGTAGATATTGCAGGTGCCGTAACAACTGGTGCGCGGTTGCCTTGGGTTACGGTTACATTTACCGTTACGGTAACTGTGCCGCCTTTGCCATCGCTAACCGTTACCGTGAAACTATCTGTTCCAACGAAACCATTTGCTGGTGTATAGGTATACGTTCCGTCTGCATTCAAGACCACTGTTCCGTTTGTTGGTTGCGTGGTTATTGTAAACGTTAACGGATCGCCATCTGCATCTGTTGCAGTAATTGTTCCGTTAACCGGAGTATTTACATTCGTAGAAATTGCAGGTGCAGTAACTACAGGTGCACGGTTGCCTTGGGTAACGCTAACGCTGATGGTTACCGGCGTTGTTCCGCCTTTGCCATCGCTCACAGTCACCACAAAACTATCTGTTCCTATATAACCATTTGCTGGTGTATAGGTATACGTTCCGTCTGCATTCAAGACTACTGTTCCGTTTGTTGGTTGCGTGGTTACTGTAAATGTTAATGGATCGCCATCTGCATCTGTTGCAGTAATGGTTCCGTTAACCGGAGTATTTACATTCGTAGAAATTGCAGGTGCAGTAACTACAGGTGCACGGTTGCCTTGGGTTACGGTTACATTTACCGTTACGGTAACTGTGCCGCCTTGTCCGTCGCTTACAATTACGGTGAAGCTATCTGACCCTACGAAATCAGTTGCCGGTGTGTAGGTAAATGTTCCATCAGCGTTTAATACTACTGTTCCGTTTGCAGGTTGCGTACCAACAGTAAATGTTAATGGATCCCCATCTGCATCTGTTGCAACAACAGATCCGTTAACCGGTGTATTGCTGGTTGTTGTAACTGGTGCTGCGCTGGCTACCGGTGCTTCATTTACAGGAGTAACTGTGATATTTACCACTACGGTTGTACTTCCGCCTTTACCGTCGCTTACAGTTACCACAAAACTATCGGTTCCATTGTAATTCGTTGCCGGAACATAAGTAAATGTTCCATCTGCATTCAATACAACTGTACCATGTGCAGGTGCGGTTGTTACAGTGAAACTTAATGGATCACCATCAACATCGTTCGCAGAAATTACGCCGTTCACTGGTGTATTTTCTGGCGTTGTCACTGCAGGTGCGGTTGCAGTTGGCGCATCATTTACAGGTGTTACAGTAACATTTACGGTTACTGTGGTATTTCCACCTTTACCATCGCTAACCGTTACAGTGAAACTGTCTGTTCCGTTGTAATTTGCATTCGGTGTATAGGTAAATGTTCCATCTGCATTCAGTACAACTGCTCCGTTTGCTGGAGGTGTAGAAACCGCAAATGTAAGCGGATCTCCATCTGCATCACTTGCAGTAATTGTACCACTCACTGGTGTATCCTCTGCGGTTGTTAATGCCGGAGCTGTCGCAACAGGTACATCGTTTACCGGAGTAACGGTTACTAAGATCGTAACTGAAGTACTTCCGCCATTGCCATCACTTATGGTTACAGTGAAACTGTCTGTTCCATTATAATTTAGGGCTGGCGCATAGGTGTAGGTTCCATCCGTATTGATTGTTACCGTTCCATGTGCCGGAAGTGTAGATACCGTAAAGGTTAGCGGATCGCCATCTGCATCAATTGCTGTAATTGTACCATTAACTGGTGTGTCTTCTGCTGTTGTAATATTTGGTGCACTTGCAACCGGTGGATCATTAACAGGCGTAATGGTCACATTGATGGTTACTGTTGTTGCGCCGCCTTTTCCATCACTCACCGTTATGCTAAACACATCTGTTCCGTTGTAATTTGCTGCCGGCGTATATGTATACGTTCCATCCGTATTCACCACAACGGTACCGTGGCCTGGAGCTGAACCGATTGTGAAAGTAAGCGGATTTCCGTCTGGATCGCTCACTGTAACTGTTCCGCTAACCGGCGTGTCTTCTGCCGTTGTGATATCTGGCGCAGTTGCAACCGGCGGACGGTTATCTAAAATATTCACTACCGCTGGTATTGTACTCGCTTTAATCAATGCATTGTTTGTTGCTGAAAGCATTGTCAATACAACAGTTTCTGTTCCTTCCTGAATATTATCGTCCAGAACTGGCACACTCAGAGTAACTGAAGTCAGCCCTGCCGGGATTGTAATTGTTGTTGGTAAAGCGGTATAATCGCTACCTGATGTTGCTGTTCCGCCAATAGTAAATGTCACTTGAGTATCGGTACTCGAAGGTGTATTTAATGTGAACGTAAACTGACCTGGTGTATTTGGTTCAGCACCATCGGCTGTTGCTGCCACCGTAACGGTTGCTGTATTCGCATCGATAATATTTATTGTTGCCAGACTTGCATTTACAGTTATTGCGCCATTATCCGTCGATAACAATTTCACCGTTACGGTTTCATTGCCTTCAACCAAATTATCGGTTAATACCGGAATCTGGATTGTTGCTGTGGTTTCACCTGCCGGGATAATTACTGAAGTTGTAACCGGACCATAATCAAGTGCAGAAGCTGTACCGCCAAGCTCAAAAGTAATTTTGGTATCTGTTGATGATGGATTGCTCAAAGTAACAATGAATGTTCCGTTTTTAGGGCCAGATTCATTTCCATCAACACCAGCTGCAACCGTAGCCACAGCAGCATCATCATCCAAAATTGAGGTTGTTGCCGTTGCTGTCGCAATTGTAACCAATCCTCCGCTAACGTTACTGATCGTTGCAGAGAAAGTTTCTGTCGGTTCTACCAGTTTATCATTAATTACCGGAACGGTGAAGGTAAGCGCCGTACCAGCTGCAGAACCTGCAGGGAAAGTAAGTGTGCCTACTGTTGCGGTATAATCTGCGCCAGCTATTGCAGTTCCATCTACTGTTGCATAATCTACAGTAAATGCATTCTGAACAGCATTGTTTAGTGTTACGGTAAAGGTTGCGGTACCTGCCCACTCATTAACGTTTGTTGCTGTTGAAATGCTTAATGAAGCAGTATTGTTGTCGGCAATGGTGATGGTTGCCGGCACTTTACTTACCGTAATTAGCGGATTACCAGACGCTACTAAAGTGGCAATTACAGTTTCTGTTCCTTCCACAAGAGCATCGGCCAATACTGGAATATCAATGGTTGCAGTAGTTGTACCAGCTGGTATTGTAACTGTTTTTGTAATCGTTGTATAGTCTGCACCTTCAGTCGCGGTTCCGCTTAACTCAAAAGTAAGCTGCGTATCTGTAGATGAAACGTTACTCAAAGCAACTTGAAAAGTTCCTTTCTGTAAGCCATTTTCGTTTCCGTTTGTACCGGCAGTTATGGTGGCAATAGATGAGCCGCTATCTGTAATATTTACAGTTGCCGCAGTTGTGCTTGCAGAAACAGATGGGTTATTTGTAGCCGGGTTCATGGTCAGAATTACTGTTTCTGTACCCTCTACAACATTATCGTTCAATACAGGCACAGGAAGTGTGATAGATTTCTGCCCTGCCGGGATTGTAATTGTTGTAGGTAATGCCGTATAATCTGCGCCGCTTGTTGCAGAACCAGAAATACTGAAACTTACCCGCGTATCTGTTGTAGATACATTACTTAATGTAAATGTAAACTCGCCAGGTGTGGCCGGCTCAGCGCCATCTGCTGTTGCCGTAACCGTTACTATCGATTTTGTATTGTCAAAAATATTGATCGATGCATTGGTATTGCCAAGCGTTACTGTTGGGTTATTTGAAGCGGTTAGTGTTAGAGAAACATTTTCTGTGCCTTCAACAATATCATCTGCCAAAGTTCCAATATTAAGGGTTACAGAAGTTTCACCTGCCGGAATTACTATCGTTTTGGTTGGTATGGCAGTATAATCTGCACCTTCTGTAGCTGTACCCGCTAAAGTGTAACTTATCTGAGTATCTGCCGATGCTGGATTCGTTAAACTGAATACAAACGTTCCATTAACCGGACCTGCTTCATCTCCATTTAAGCCTGCTGCAACACTTACTTTGGCTGCATCATTATCTATAATGGTAATGGTTGCTGTATTGTTGGCAATAGTAACTAAACCACCCGTAACGTTACTGATTACGGAACTAAATGTTTCACTAGGTTCGGCGATGTTGTCGTCAATAATTGGTACGGTAAAGGTTAAACTAGAACCTGCCGCTGTACCTGCCGGGAAATGTAAAGTTCCGCTGGTAGATACGTAATCCAATCCGGCGGTAGCCGTTCCGTCTATCGTTCTGTAATCTACGCTAAATGCATTCTGAACCGCTCCGCTAACCGTTACTTTAAAGGTTGCAGTACCTGCGGCTTCATCAACACTGGCCGCGGTTACAGTAAGTGTAACCGATACCGAATTATCATCCAGAATATTAATTGTTGCCGGTGTAGCATCAACCGTAATTGCCGGGTTATTGGTGTTTGTTAATGTTGCGATAACCGTTTCATTCCCTTCTACAATATCGTCTCTCAATACCGGAATGGTAATGGTTGCTGTAGTGGCATTTGCCGGGATGGTTATAGTTTTAACTACTGTAGTGTAATCAGTTCCTTCTGTGGCCGTTCCGCCTAAGCCGAAGGTAAGTTGTGTATCTGTTGATGATGGATTGCTCAGGTTAACCGTGAAAGTTCCATTCACCGGACCTGCTTCATTTCCATTTGTTGCAGCCAATATTGTAGCCACAGCGGTATCATTATCGGTAATACTTACTGTTGCAGTACTTGTTCCAAGTGTAACAACAGAACCTGTAACATTACTTATAGACGCACTGAAGGTTTCTGTTGGCTCTACCAGATTATCGTCATTGATTGCTACATCAAAAGTAAGTTTAGTACCTGCCGGAGAATTGGCAGGAAATTTCAATGTACCCGATGTTGCAGTATAATCAGATCCGGCCAAAGCTGTACCATTTGTAGTCGTATAGTCAACATTAAATGCAGCCTGAACCGCGTGATTTAATGTAACCGTAAAGGTTGCGAAACGTGCATCTTCATTAATTACCGGAGTTGTAGAAATACTTACTGTTGCTACATCTTCATCTAAAATATTGATGGTTGCCGGAGAATTGTTTACAGATATTGCTGCATTAGATGTAGTTAATAAAGTTGCAATAACGGTTTCTGTGCCCTCTGCCAAAGCATCTTCCAATACCGGAATGGTAATGATTGCAGAAGTTTCTCCTGCCGGGATTACTATCGTTTTGGTTACAGCACTGTAATCTAAACTTTCTGTTGCTGTACCTGCTAATGAAAATGTGATTGTTGTATTGGTTGAAGCCGGATTACTCAAAGTCACTTTAAACTGACCATCAATTAATCCGTTTTCATTACCATCGCCAGCTGCAGTTATAGTCGCAATTGCGGTATCATTATCTGCAATTACAACCGTAGCCGGACTAGTGCCTATTGCAACATCTGCGCCGGTAACGTTGCTTATTCCAACGGTAAATGATTCAGATTCTTCAACAATATTATCGTCTATAATCGGAATAGAAACCGTAAGTGTTGTACCTGCCGGAGAATTTGCCGGGAAAGTTAAGGTTCCGCTGGTTGCTGTGTAATCTAAACCAGCAAGTGCAGTTCCGTTTGCTGTAGCATAATCTACAGTGAAACTATTTTGAACTGCAATACTCAGTTTTACCGAAAGTGTAACACTGCCAACGCCTTCGCTAACGCTTGGTGCGCTGATAGAAATACTCACATTTGCAGTATTTGCATCGATAATATTAATGCTTGCCGGCGTTGTGTTTACGGTTACTGCATTGTTATTGCTTGTTCCTAAGGTAGCAATTACGGTTTCGGTACTTTCGGCAACCTCATCTGTAAGCACTTCAATCTCAATAGTTGCAGAAGTTTTTCCTGCCGGGATGGTCACTGTTTTAGTGGTAATGGTTTTATAATCGCTTCCTTCTGTGGCGGTACCTGCAAAAGTATAGGTAATTTGAGTATCCGTTGATGAAGGATTGCTTAACGTAATAATAAACGTTCCGTTTGTAGGCCCGGTTTCATTGCCGTTTGTTCCTGCAGCAATAGATGCAACAGAACTGTCGTTATCGGTAATGGTTACCGTTGCTGTAGCCGTTGCAATTGTTACCAAGCCACCTTGAATATTGTTTAATGTTGCCGAGAAAGTTTCAGAAGGTTCTACCAAATTATCATCAATAATTGGCACGCTAAAAGTCAGCACTGTTCCTGCCGGAGAATTTGCCGGGAAGGTAAGTGTTCCGGTTTTAGCCGAATAATCAGCACCTGCAATGGCAGTTCCATCTGCTGTAGCATAATCTACAGAAAATGAATTTTGTACCGCAGCACTTAATGTTACACTAAACACTGCTGTACCTGCAGATTCGTTTATGGTTGGCACTGCACTTATACTTACAGAAGCCGTATTGTTATCCAATATATTGATGCTTGCAGAAGTGGCATTAACCGTAATTGCCGTATTATTGGTTCCGGTTAAAGTTGCTACTACAGTTTCTGTACCTTCAACAATGGCATCGGCCAATACCGGAATCGAAATTGTTGCCTGAGTAGCTCCTGCAGGAATCGTTACCGTTTTGGTTGGAATAGCAGTGTAATCGCTACCTTCTGTGGCAGTTCCGCCCAGCGTAAATGTAACCTGGGTATCTGTAGCAGAAGCATTACTTAGGTTCACCGTAAAAGTTCCGGGTACCTGTCCGTTTTCGTTTCCATTGGTACCAGCAGTAATGGTAGCTACTGCGGTATCGTTATCTGTAATATTTACTGTGGCTGGTGTAGTACTTGCAGTAATTAATGTGTTGTTGGTTACTGCATCCATTGTTAAAATTACCGTTTCAGTTCCTTCAACAATGTTATCATCAATTACCGGAACACTCAAAATTGCTTTTGTCTGTCCGGCCGGAATGGTTACAGTATTGCCGGTGATGGTATAATCTGTTCCGTTAACTGCTGTACCACTTAAACCAAAGGTAATTTTGGTATCTGTTGTAGATACATTACTTAAAGTAAATGTAAACTGGCCCGGTGTGTTCGGCTCTGCACCGTTAGCAGTTGCTGCAACGGTAACTGTTGCTGCTGTATTATCGGTGATATTGATAGAAGCCGGCACATTGCTAATTGAAATCAGCGGATTAGTACTCGATGTAAGCGTAGCTACAACCGTTTCTGTGCCTTCAACCAGGTTATCTGCCAAAACCGGAATTGTAATGGTGGCAGAAGTCTGGTTGGCCGGAATAATAATGGTTTTTGTTGTTAACGATGTATAATCCAAACCTTCTGTCGCTGTTCCACCAAGTGTGAAACTGATTTGCGTATCTGTAGCAGATGGTTTTGATAATGTAATGGTAAATGTTCCATTCACCGGACCATTCTCACTACCTTGATTTCCGGCAGTTATAGTTGCCGTTGCCGTATCATCATCATTAATATTAAGTGTTACTGGTGCCGTATTTGCTGTAATTGAGCTGTTGTTTGTTGCAGCCGTTAATGTTAATACGACGGTTTCTACGCCTTCAACAAGATTGTCATCAATCACTTCAACAGGAAGTGTTGCTGTAGTTTCTCCTGCAAGGATGGTTACCGTATTTACCAGTGTTTTATAATCTACCCCGCTGGTTGCTACACCAGAAACGGTAAATGAAATTTGTGTATTTGTTGTTGATGGATTGCTCAATACAAAAGTAAACTGGCCTGGAGTGTTTGGTTCACTTGCGTTTGCACTGGCTACCACAGTAACTGTGGCAGAAGAATTATCGATAATGTTGATTGATGCCGGAACGTTACTGATTCCAACTAAAGGATTATTAGAAGTAAGAAGTGTTGCAATAACCGTTTCTGTTCCTTCAACAATGTTATCGTTCAGTACCGGAATGACGATTGTACCCGTGGTTGCACCAGCCGGAATCGTAATTGTTTTGTTCTGGATTGATGTAAAATCGCTTCCTTCTGTTGCTGTACCTCCTAATGAGTAGCTAATCTGCGTATCTACAGATGATGGATTGCTCAAAGTAACCACAAACGTTCCGTTAACCGGACCATTTTCATTGCCCTCGTTTCCTGGTGTGATAGAAGCAACTGAAGTGTCGTTATCTACAATGTTTACAGTTGCAGGTGCAGTATTTGCAGTAATTGCAGCATTGCTGGTTGCCGCAGCCATTGTTAAAATAACTGTTTCATTGCCCTCTGCAATGTTATCATCCAAAACAGGTACAGCAAGTGTAACTGAAGTTTTTCCTGCCGGGATCACAATTGAAGTACCGATTGAAGTATAATCTTTTCCACTGGTTGCTGTACCAGAAACGGTAAAGTTAATTTGCGTATCTGTAGTAGATACATTGCTAAGCGTAAATGTAAACTCGCCTGGTTTTAATGGTTCTGCACCATCTGCCGTTGCGGCAACAGTTACGGTAGAAAGTGTATTGTCTTGTATGGTCAGTTGTGCTGGCGTTCCGTCTACACTAACCAGATTATTTGCAGATGAGGTTAAGGTTGCAATAACCGTTTCATCTCCTTCTACAATATCATCCGTTTTTACCTGGATCAAAATGGTTGCAGTTGTTTGCAACGCAGGAATGGTAACGGTTTTAGTTGTGATGGCTGTATAATCTGCACCTTCTGTTGCCGTGCCGGTTAATGTATAGGTAATTTGTGTATCAACAGATGATGGTTTACTTAACGTAACTACAAATGTACCGTTGGTTGGACCATTTTCTCTACCATCTAAACCTTTAGCAATTGTAGCCACAGATTTGTCTTGATCTACAATTGTTGTGGTTGCCGTTGCATTGCTGATCACCACAACGCCGCCAGTAATGCTCGTTAAAGTTGCTGAGAATGTTTCTGCAGGTTCTGTAAGATTATCTGCTAGGGTTTGAACTGTAAAAGTCAGTTGCGTGCCTGCCGGAGAATTTGCAGGAAACTCTAGGAAACCCGCTTTTGCCGTGTAATCTGATCCGGCTTTAGCTGTTTCATCTACTGTTGCGTAATCTACACGGAAGGCATTTTGTACCGCATTATTTAACGTTACGGTAAATGTTGCCAAACTGCCTTCGTTTACATTTGGATCTGTCGAGATGCTTACGCTTGCTGTGTTTGCATCAATAATATTGATGGTTGCCGGCGTATTGTCTATTGTAACTCTCGCATTGCTTGAAGTCTGGAGTGTAGCAATTACCGTTTCTGTAGGTTCGCTAATCGCATCTGCCAATACAGGGATTGTAATTGTTGCTTTGGTTTCTCCCGCAGGAATCGTAATGGTTTTATTTGTTACAGTTGTATAATCCGAACCTTCTGTTGCAGTACCCGCTAAAGTGTACGTAATATTCGTAGCGGTTGATGATGGATTACTTAATGTTACGATAAATGTTCCCTCTTTCGGACCGGTTTCATCGCCATTAACGCCCGGTGCAATGCTGGCAACGGAGTTGTCGTTATCCGTTATTGAAACAATTGCAGTTGCAGCATTAATAGTTACCAATCCGCCAGTAATGTTACTTAATGTAGCACTAAAAGTTTCTGAAGGTTCTACCAAATTATCGTCAATAATCGGAACGCTAAACGTTAAAACTGTTCCTGCTGCAGAACCTGCAGGGAATTTTAGTGTTCCACTTGTTGCGGCATAATCAGATCCGGCAAGTGCCGTACCATTTGCAGTTGCGTAATCTACTGTAAATTCATATTGTACTGCATTGTTTAACGTTACAGAAAACACAGCATTGCCCGCAGATTCTTGCACACTTGGTGCAGTGGTAATGCTCACACTAGCTGTATTGTTATCTAAAATATTAATGGTTGCAGGATTGTTATTTACCGCAACTAAAGGATTAGATGAATTACCCAAAGTAGCAATTACGGTTTCGGTTCCTTCTACCAAATTGTCGGTTAATACCGGAATGGTAATAGTTGCTGTTTTTGTACCGGCCGGAATAGTTACCGTTTTGGTAGTGATTGTAGAGTAATCACTTCCCTCTGTAGCCGTTCCATCTAAAGTATAGGTAATCTGAGTATCTGTTGCAGATACTTTGCTTAGTGTAACTATAAATGTACCATTAACCGGACCGTTTTCATTTCCGGTAACGCCTGCGGCAATAGTTGCCGTTGCAGTATCATCATCGGCAATGTTTACCGTTGCAGCTGTAGTACTCGCAGAAATTGCAGCATTATCTGTTGTTGCTGCCATTGTAAGAACTACAGTTTCCTGCCCTTCTACAATATCATCGTCAATAACCGTAACCGGAAGTACCAACGTTTTCTGACCTGCCGGGATAATAACAGATGTACCAAGCGAAGTATAATCTATTGCGCTTGTAGCGGTTCCTGTAACAGTGAAAGATACTTTAGTATCTGTTGTAGAAATATTGCTAAGCGTAAAAGTGAAACTGCCTGCAGTATTCGGTTCTGCAGCATTTGCAGTCGCAATAACTGTTACTGTAGAAGTTGTATTGTCTGTGATGTTAATCGTTGCAGGCGTTGTATTTGTAGTAATTGCCGTGTTGCTTGATGTACCAAGAGTTGCAATTACAGTTTCTGTACCTTCTACCAGATTATCGGTTAATACCGGAATAGTAATGGTTGCAGTTGTTTGGTTGGCCGGAATGGTAATGGTTTTTGTTGTGATTGGACTATAATCACTTCCTTCTGTTGCTGTGCCAGCCAATGTATATGTAATTTGCGTATCGGTAGCAGAAGGTTTGCTTAATGTAACGGTAAACGTTCCATTCGCCGGTCCATTTTCCGATCCGTTTGTACCTGCAGTAATTGTAGCAGTTGCGGTATCATTATCTACAATAGTTACTGTAGCCGTACCGGTAGCAATGGTCACTAAACCACCGCTAATATTACTTATAGATGCGGAGAAGGTTTCGTTGCCTTCAATCAGGTTGTCGTCATTAATTGGAACTGTAAAAGTAAGTTTGGTATTTGCCGGAGAATTTGCCGGGAAACTTAATGTTCCTACAGTTTCTGTATAGTCTTGTCCGGCGCCAGAAGTTGCTGTTCCATTTGCCGTAGCATAATTTACGGTAAAGGCTTCCTGTACCGCATTGTTAAGCGTTACAGTAAAAGTCGCCACACCGGCAGATTCATCAACAGATGTTGGTGTTGCCGAAATGCTTACAGTTGCAACGTCATTATCGGTAATTGTTCCGATACCTTCTGCCTGAGAAATTGTAGCCGGCGCAGTTGGATTGCTTAATGTAACTTTGAAATTTTCTGATGGTTCACGAACCAAATCATCAATGATCGCGATAGAAATAGGTTGGGTTGCTCCGCTTCTTGATCCCGCAGGAAAAGTTACAGTACCCGTTTTCGCGGTATAGTCTGATCCGGCTGTTGCCGTATTATCAGATGTAGTGTACGTTACAGTAAGTGCATCCTGAATATTTCCGGTTAATGTAACCGTAAACATCATATTGCCAACATTTTCTGATGCAGTTACACTATTGATTGCAACGCTTGCGGCATCGTTATCTAAAATAGTTCCTGTTCCGGTTGCACCTGCATTCGGAATGGTAACCGGAGAACCGGCACCAACTGAAGTTAACGTTACCGTGAAGGTTTCTGTAAGTTCAGCAACATCGTCATTTATAATCGGAATGTTGAATGTTTGTGTAGCGCCGCTAACAGAATTTGCCGGGAATGTAACGCTTGATGTTGTTGCGGTATAATCCGATCCGGAAAGTGCTGTGCCATTTGCAGTAGTAAAATTAACTGTAAATGCGTTTTGAACATTTCCGGTAAGGGTAACTGTAAATACAGCATTGCCGGCACTTTCATTAACAGTAACACTATTTACGGCAACCGTTGCCACATCGTTATCGGCAATATTAACCGTTGCAGGTGTAGTGCTGGCTGTTATAGCTGCATTGTTTGTAGCAGCGGCCATTGTTAAAATAACGGTTTCATTACCTTCTGCCAATAAATCATCGAGAACTGGAACACTTACTGTAGCCGTTTTATCTCCGGCTTTGATGGTAACAGATGTTCCGATAGAGGTATAATCTACGCCGCTTGTTGCGGTTCCGGTTACGGTGAAATTAATCTGAGTATCCGTAGTAGATGCATTAGTCATTGTAAATGTGAACAAGCCCGCTGTTGCAGGTTCTGCTCCATTTGTAGTGGCCACAACCGTTACGGTTGATTTGGTATTGTCTAAAATGTTTATCGTTGCCGGAACGTTGCTAAATCCAACGGTTGCATTGTTTGAGGCTGTTAATGTTGCAATTACCGTTTCAGTTCCTTCAACCAGGTTATCCGTCAATACCTGAATCGGGATTGTAATTGTAGTCGTATTTGCCGGAATAGTAACCGTTTTAGTGGTAATAGCGGTATAATCGCTGCCTTCCGTTGCTGTTCCTGTTAAAGTAAAAGTAAGTTGTGTATCTGCGTATGACGGATTGCTCAAGGTAACAACAAATGTTCCGTTTGTTGGTCCGTTTTCATTTCCATCAACACCTTTTGCAATGGTAGCTGTAGCTTTATCATCGTCTATTATCGTAGTTGTCGCTGTTGCGTTTGAAATCAACACCGCACCTCCGCTTACATTACTTATTGTAGCATTGAATGTTTTATTTGGTTCTGCAATATTGTCGTTTATAATCGGAACGGTGAAAGTTTTAATCGTTCCGGCGGGTGAGTTTGCAGGGAAAGTTAATGTTCCGCTTGTTACTGTATAATCAGAACCTGCAGTTGCTGTTCCGTCTGATGTAGTATAATTAACTGTAAAAGCATTTTGAACAGCATTATCCAGCGTTACAGTGAAAGTTGCTAAACCAGCAGACTCATCAATTGTTGCAGCCGTAGAAATACTTAAACTCGCGGTATTGGCATCGATAATATTAATTGATGCCGGAGCGGAGTTTACAGTTATATTTCCGGTAGTTGGTGCTGTTAAGGTTGCAATTACAGTTTCTGTACTTTCTGTAATATCATCTTTAAGTACTTCTATCGTAATTGTTCCTGTAGTTGTGCCGGCTGGTATGGTGATTGTTTTTGTAGTGATGGTTTTGTAGTCGCTTCCTTCTGTTGCCGTGCCCGCTAAGGTATAAGAAATCTGAGTATCTGTAGCAGAAACCTTGCTTAATGTAACGGTGAAAGTTCCATTTACCGGACCGGTTTCGTTACCGTTTATACCTGCAGTTACTGTTGCAACAGCTGTGTCGTTATCTGTAATATTTACAGTTGCAGCGGTTGTACTTGCCGTAATTGCAGCATTGCTTGTGGCCGCTGCCATGGTCAGGATTACTGTTTCAGTCGGCTCAACAATTTGATCGTCAATTACTGTTACAGGTAATCTAAAAATGGTTTGCCCTGCCGGGATAGTAACCGAAGTACCAATTGACGAATAATCAGTTCCATTCGTTGCAGTTCCGGAAATAACAAAGTTAACCTGGGTATCCGTTGTTGATACATTGCTTAATGTAAATGTAAACTGGCCTGGCGTATTCGGTTCTGCTCCATTTGCAGTTGCAGCAACTGTAACAGTTGCTTTAGTATTGTCAATGATACTGATGGTTGCCGGTGTACTATTGATTGATACCAGATTGCTGGTTGATGTTCCTAATGTAGCGATAACCGTTTCTGTTCCTTCTACAATAGCATCTGTCAAAGTTGGAATCGTAATTGTAGCCGTTGTTTGTCCGGCTGCAATTGTAACGGTTTTAGTTGTAATGGCAGAATAATCCGATCCTTCAGTAGCCGTTCCGCTAAGTGTGTACGAAATGGTTGTTGCCTGAGCAGCCGGGTTACTCAATGTAATGGTAAACGTTCCGCTAACTGGTCCCTCCTCTTTTCCATCAATACCTGAAGTTATTGTCGCTACAGATGTATCGTTGTCAATGATGTTAACAGTTGCCGGACTTGTATTTGCCGTAATGCGGGTATTGTTTGTTGCCGCATTCATGGCCAAGATAACAGTTTCTGTACCTTCGGCGATATTGTCGTTGATTACCGGAACAGAAAGTTTATAAGTTGTTTCTCCTGCCGGAATTATGATAAATGTACCCAGATCTGTATAATCTGCGCCAGATGTTGCTGTTCCTGAAACTGCAAAGTTAATTCGCGTATCAGTCGACGACGCTTTGCTCATCGTGAATGTAAATTCACCAGCAGTATTCGGTTCTGCGCCATCTTTAGTTGCAGCAACACTAACAGTTGCTACATCATTATCAATAATATTAATAGTTGCCGGAGTTGTATTTACAGTAATACTACCTGTTGTTGGTGCAGTTAAAGTTGCAATTACAGTTTCTGTTCCTTCTACCAGGTTGTCATCAATTACCGGAATGGTGATGGTTCCGGTTTTTGTATTGGCTGGAATTGTGATGGTTTTTGTAGCAATAGTATTGTAATCCGATCCTTCAAGTGTCGTGCCGCTCAAGGCATAACTTATGGTTGTTGGCGTACTGCTCAGTTTACTCAACGTTACTGTAAAGGTTCCGTTAACCGGACCAGTTTCATCACCATTTGTTCCCGGAGTTATTGTAGCAACAGAAACATCATCATCAGCAATGTTCAGCGGAACTGAAGCCATATTTGCCGTGATTAACGGATTGTTTGTAGCTGATGCCATTTTAAGGATCACCGTTTCTGTACCTTCTACTAAATCATCGTCAATTACCGGAACAGAAAGTGTTGCGGTTGTAGCCAAAGCAGGAATGGTAAATGTTGTACCGATTGAAGTATAATCGGTTCCGCTTGTAGCTGATCCCGTAACCGTGAATGTAACCGTGGTTGGTGTAGAACTGGCTTTGGTCATTGTAAACGTAAACACACCGTTTGTTGCAGGCTCCGCAGCATTTGTTGTTGCAGCAACAGAAACCACAGAAACGTCATTATCTAAAATATTGATGGTCGCCGGTGTTGTGTTTACGGTTACAGTACCCGTTGTTGGGCCCGATAAGGTTGCAATAACCGTTTCAGTTCCTTCTACAATGCTATCGTCAATTACCGGAATCGTGATGGTTCCGGTTGTGGTATTTGCAGGAATTGTAATGGTTTTAACCGCTATGCTTGTATAATCAGAACCTTCTGTTGCAGTTCCTGAAAGTGTATAGCTTATAACCGTTGGGTTAACGCTTGGTTTACTCAGTGTAACCGTAAAGGTACCATTAACCGGACCAGCTTCATTACCTGCTACACCAGCTGCGATAGTTGCCACAGAGACATCATCATCGGCAATGTTTACAGTTGCAACTGCGTTGGCTTGTGTCGGCGTAATCAATACACCGTTATTGGCGGTTGATAAATTCATGACTACCGTTTCCAGACCTTCAACCAAATTGTCATCAATTACCTGAACAGGCACAACTACAGATGTGCTGCCGGCAGGAATTGTTGCTGTTCCACTTAACGTGGTGTAATCGCTGCCTGGAGTTGCAGTCCCCGAAATGGTGTACCCAATAACAGTAGGATTTGCACTGCTGTTCTGAATACTGATGGTAAACTCTCCGTTGGTGCCCGGTTCTGAAGCATTTGGTTTTGATGCCACAACGCTTGCAAAATTGTTTACTGCAACAGCAGTGTTGTACGCAATGTTATTACAGCTTTCTGTAGTTCCGCCGTTCTTACATTCCTGATGCGGATCTGTCGGTGTAGATTGCGTATTCGGATCTGTCGCATCCGGGTCGGTTGTATCCGCCGGACGAAGCATACTGGCTTCAACAGAAATATTTGTACCTGCCAGCACTGTACCTACAGTTCCAGTAATGGTATAAGTCGCAGTTGCACCGCTAGACATATTTAGTTTAGCGTTATAAACTGAACCAGATATAGTCCCGCTGGTTTGACTAACCGACCCTGTTGAAGAGGTAAGCACGGCATTGGTAATGGTGAAACCCGTTGGTGCGCTAAAGTTGAAACCTGCACCGGTAACGGCACTGGTACTTCCGCTTGCAGTATTATTTATGTTTTCTACAACTACAGTGTAACTAAATGTATTACCGGCAGAAACTGCAGCAGTAGTTGAAGGCGTAATGCTTCTCGTTCTTAGATCGGCTACGGTAACACTGATATTTACACTTTTGGTTTGCTCTAAACCATTAATGTAGGTATAGGTATCCATCAACTTCTCGTTACCGAAATCATAAACACCAGTACCATTATTTGTTGTATTGCCTTGTACACCTCCAACGTTATTGTTTGTGGTTACATATGCGCCCCATTTGTGCCCGTTATTATTGGATGAAGTGCCCGCGGTTTGCACAGGAGGAGCGGAACTTCTAGGATAACTGCCGGCACCTGTAATATCAGAATCGTTCCAATACACGATATCACTGTATACAGTTGCGTCTGAATTACCCGTTCTGATCACATAATTTGTAGTGTTCTCAGCAAGTTCAACAACAACTCCATTTGGATTAATCTCCATATCAATGTATGGAAAGTGTACCTCTGCAGTTTGCAGTTTTACTTTGATGCTACTAATTACTGTGCCGGCTGGCATTGCAATTCCATTTCCATCTTTTCCATCCCAGAAAACCGTATTGCTTCCGGCCGTTGCATCTCCAGAGATCACTCTAGGTGTAGCCGTTGGAATCGTTATTACGTAAGTTCCATTCTCAGAAGCATCGAATGTTATGTATCCGCCCTTTTGTCCGGATTGATTGGACGTTCCTTCAACTCCTGTTAATGTTATATTTGAGATTGTCGGAGTTGTAGCTGTCTTTTTTAACCAGGTAGTTGTTGGTGTTGTACCCGTAATACATACCGGTTGATCCGTAGTTGGCAAATCTGAAGCCGGAGTTGTATAAAATATTTTGTGTGTAATTTGAATACTCGGACTAGTTAAATCCTGAGTTGTCGGATCATTTATCGCCGCAACAACACTGTTTCGGTCAGATGTGTTTAAACTTTTAAATGTTGGTGCACCATTCGCATCTACAACACCTTTATTATTGGCAAAAAACGCAAAACCGGCTCCGTGTAAACCGTTTGTTTTTACGCGATATGCCCTTCCATTTTTTGTTAAAACCCAGTTTGTACCGTAGTAACCTACTCTGAAATCTGAATTGATAACCAAAAGGTTAAGCAAATTGGTGTAAACTCTTCCTGGCAAATAAGCATTTCCTGCAGCATTTCTTACTGAAACATCCCATGCGGCAATTAAGCTAAAACTATTTGCAGTAGTAGGCGCATCCCAATCTTCTGTAGATAATTTGTTAATGGTTCCGGTTTCCGTATTGGTTACATTTGCTGCGTCGGCCGCACCTACAGGTAGAAACTCAATCTTATAAACACCAGTGGTTAGTACCGGATAGTATGCCGGAAGATAACGATTAGCTCCGTTATCGGTTGCAGTAATTTTAGGTCCGGCTGCTTCCTGTGCTCTATTGGTAATTTTTCCTATAGTGGCGCTGGTTAAAACAGTAGTCTGGTTTCCGGATGGATCTGTAACCCGAATGGCCTGACTTCCACCACTTACACCCGCTGCACTAAAGGCAAGCGCTAGAGTTTCTCCACTTTGTGCATATGCAAAATGGGTACCTAAAGTTTTAAATGGCCATGATGCAGTGGTTGTACCTGTTAAGTTATTATTGCTGTACATGTAGGCACGTTTACCAACAGTAGTACCCTGGTACAAATCCTTACTACCATCAGCAAATGCCGGAGCAGTAAGAAAAATGAATGTTAATGAAACAAGTAAGGAATATGCGAAATGTTTAAGCGATTTCTGCGTTAAAAATTTGTAGCATAACAAAGATAGAGACAGGGCAAAGCCTACCAATAGTAAAGGTTTATTCATACACGGAACGATAAAATGCAACAATTGGGATGATGCAGTTAAATTGTAATAGCTAAGTCTTAAAAATTATAGTTTGGTAATAAGTATGCGTTAAATATTTCTGAACGAAATGAACAGCTCATCAAAAATTTGAACTGCACAAAAATATATTATTTTTGTTACATTAAAATAAAATATTCTTTTTGTCTGTCAGAAGCTACAAATTTTAAACTAAAATGACAAACAAAAAGTATTCATTTAAATCAATGGCATTTATAATGCAAACATAATCAAGTATTTGATTTGGGTCAATACTGATTATACAACCCAAGGTTGTAATTTCACATATTAAAATGAGATTAGAATTTCAGTGATAGTGCAGTCAGATTACTCATATTTAGTATTGAAATCCAAATATTATTCAACCATTTTGTTCACATCACGCAATAATCTTCGTAAGAGTGAACTTTTATCTGTGATAATTTCTACATCGGCGAGCATACCGTTTTTGAGTTTGATTCATTAAAGACTTGATTTTTTTCCATTAAGCCGCGTTAATTCAGCTTCGTCGATGTCAAAAGGGCCCATACCATTTTAGCAAGGTCTATTTTGGAAAAGTAGACCTTTAATCGCACGAAGAATAGGAATAAAATATAAGGAAATGTGTGGTTGACACTGGCTAAATATTAGCTCGGCTAAAGCTTACTTCAATTTTAAAAGCTATAGAGCATCTAATTTTTGCCGCAAGAGGTCTTCAATTTGTACAGGCAATAAGTTCACAGCAACAATTACTCCTTTTTCATCCAGCAGAAAATTGGTCGGAAACACACGAATATTGAGTTTTGCGGCTCCCAAGCCCCCTACATCTATAAATTGTGGCCAGTTTAATTTATGCTTTTCAATTGCATCTAACCAAGCTTGCCTTTTCTCTTCCTTGTCGATGGATATCCCAACAATATCAAAACCCTTTGACTTGAACTCAGTGCTGATTTTAAGCAATTGCGGTGCCTGTGCAATGCACGGCCCACAGCTGCTGTACCAAAAATCAATTAATGTGTATCTGTTTTTGGCATAAACTGCCTTATTTAACGGTTGTTTATTTTGAGTATAGGCTACAAAATCAGGAAAAGTATGTCCTTTTGAAATTCCTTTAGCCACTTTCATACTTTTGAAAATCATTTTCCACATGGTGGATTGTTTAAGCTTATCGGAAAATGTATCAACGGCAGTCTCTAAAACTGGTCGGTAACCTCCAAGAAATGCACCTACTAATTGAGACAATGCATAATAGGAATTTGGATAAAGTTTAACATAATTCAAAGTTACGGAATCGATGCGGTCACCGCTCTCAGTCAGGTCGTTCATCATCTTTAGTTCTATATCGTATGGAATATTATTTCCATATTGAGCGTAAATCTTATTCCTTTCGATCTGTTGAACCGAGTCTTTATTAAAAACATTTTTAAAAAAAGCATTATAAACTCCTGTTTCCATCATAATCGCATTGTTATTTTTAGGATTTTCATAATTGGAACCAATGTTGAGACTTATAGACTGTGTACCTGTATCCAAAACGGTTCGGTTAGACATGTAACTATTCCCAAACTTAAATGCTAACAATATTGGATTTTTTATTTTGCCAGCCATCTGAAATTTACCTGCTTGAACCCGTGCAGCTATCTTTTCTAAATTTTTATGAACTGAATCATTTTTATCAAACAGCTGAAGTTCAACAATACCGGTATCAGCATTGATAAGTCCATTAATCTTGAAATTAATCAGTTCAGGGTTTTGGGCAAATAGTTTATTAGATAAAATACAAAGAGATACCACAATTAGTAACGTTGATATTTTCATGGGAGCTAAAGTTTAATTGTTGTGTTTACACAAATCGACAATAATTAAATTAAATACAATTCTATATCGCAAAATACATATTAAAAAACTTGGCAAAACAGGTTTTACAGTTTTTAACATATCATGATATATAATTTACCCTCCAAATCTATAATCAGACTTTACCTTAAAAGCCATAACGACTCTTATTGATTTTATAAACTTTAAACCTTTCTTCTCTCATTCATGTTGTAAACAAAAAACAATTATGGAAAAGCATAAAGAAACTAAAGATACCCCGAAGGAGACGAACAGCGGAAATGCAGGAACTGCGAAAGAAAAGGCCACGTTTGACCAGAATGGAAAAGGTGCTTCAGAAAAGTTTGGTGAGGCAGGTTCTACACCCAACGAATCTGGAAAGGAAAATGGCCCCGGAACAGCGAAAGAAAAATAAAACTTTCGCGGTTCCGGAGTAATGTTTATTTTTCGTAAATACTCATTTTTTCAGCAAGCTCTATAATACTCTTGATTTTGAGTTTCTGAAATAAGCGAAGTTTGTATGTACTAACTGTACCCATTCTGAGGTTCAATTGCGTAGAAATATCTAATACGCCAACGCCTTTGGTAAGCAATTCAGCAACTTCCAATTCCCGGCCAGAAAGCTTTGTAAAAGGATTATCTACATCATTACCTAAAATACTGTTAAACATGTTTTCCTTTACGTTGCGGCTAGAATATCTGCTGCCCGCCAAAATGGTAGTAATGGCAATTACAATTTCAGATTCTTCTGCATTTTTTGCCAGATAGCCTGAAGCTCCGGATTTTAGATAAGGAACTGCGTATATATTTTCATTTAAAGAAGAAAACACCAAAATTTTTGCATTTGGCTGAACGATTTTTAATTGTTCGATCACTTTCAGATTATTTCCTCCCGGAAGGTTAACATCGATAATGATTAGATTTGGAGCTTTCTCCGCTTCTGTTAATGCCTGTTCTAACGTAGATGCGCTGGTGATGGTTACACCAGTCCAGAAATCTGAAATTAGACTTTTTAAGCCTCGGCGAATAATTTCATGATCATCTGCGATAAGCACAGAGAGCGTACTTGTAGCATTTTTTGTCTTCATTGTTTCTATAATATGTTGCAATTTATAAAAAGTTATCTTATTATACTTAAGTGTAGGGTATTTTTTTGTCTAATTTTGTAAATATTAAAATACAAATATTATTGTTTCGGATTAAAAAACCCGCGGAGTTGCCAGTCGTATATTGGGTTTAATAAACGAAAACGCAATAGATAACTCGTGAGAGCCACCACTATACCCCTGCAATGGTCCTATGGAAAAATCATACGCATAACCAATACGCAATTTCTCAGAAGCAAAAATCTGAACAGCCGCTACCGCCGAATTTCGTGGAGTGAGGTCTGTTTGCAGATAACTCTTGTCGTACAACTTCACACCCGTACGATAAGAACCGCCAACCCATAAAACGTCTTTTATAATTAAAAAAGTATTGATATCTAAACTTGTTGGCCCTCCCCTGTCATCTTTTAATAAAAAGGATGGTTTCAGCTGAAAATCATAAGACAATGGAATTAACGTACCAGCGGTGAGATAATAATGTGGTTTAGGCTGTGGGATAAATGCATATCGATCGATATCAACATATTGCGCAATCAGATTGTCTACAGAAAAACCTGCATAAAAACGATCGTTAGCAAAATATACTCCGGCACGTGCATCTGGTACAATTGTACTTTGTATACCTACAGGTTGGTTTAGCTCTGCATCGTTTGTATTCAGCATAGAGCCGTCTATTCCCAATTGTACCATTCCGATTCCTAATCCTAATGCAAGCCGGGAACTTCCATCATCATTCATCGCAATGCGATAGGCGTAATTTCCATAAGCTGCCAGATTGGTCTGCGCGCCAAGTTTATCACTGGAAACCTGAAGTGCTAAACCTACATTGCCGTTGTTTGCAATTGCATCAATTGCAAGCGACATACTTTTTGGCGCTCCGGTAATCCCTGTCCACTGGCTTCTGTAAAATCCGTGAACATTTAACACCTCTTTATATCCGGCATAGGCCGGATTAATATATATACCGTTAAACATATACTGACTATACTGGGCATCTTGCTGCGCTTGTGCTTTCGCAAAAAACATCAGCATTAAAATGACAGGTATACTTATTTTTTTCATCATGTTATTTCTTAAAAAAGGAAAAACTATAGAAGTATTCCTCACTTCTGTCTTAATTTTTAAATGCGCGGATTAATGTTATATAACCTTTAAATACAGTCCATTCTGAAGATCCCGCCTTTTTAACCCGCAACAAATAATAATAAGTTCCTTCGTTTAAACCTTCGCCAGACCAATTGTTCTGGTAACCTTTGGAACGGAATACTTCATTGCCCCAACGGTTCACAATGGTCAGTTCGTTTTCTGCAAAAGCAGATAATCCACGGATTTCAAACTGATCATTCCGTCCGTCACCATTTGGCGTAAATAGGTTCGGGATCAGCAATTCATCGCCCACAATAGTTGTTGTACGCGCTGACATCTGATTGTTACCTCGGATCGGATCTGGCTGATCTGCTGTTACAGAAGCCGAGTTTTCCAAATCACCAGCAGCAAGTGCGCGCGATTTGAAAGTCATAGTGGCCGTTTGTCCGTTCTCCAGTTTTCCTACCGTCCATACAAAATCACGTGTAGAGGTGTTGAAATCGGACAATCCCTGTGAAGCCGAAATATCTTTTGGCTGATCAATCAAAACTGCAATTCTATCCGTAACTTTCACACCCGTTGCAGCATTGGCACCTTTATTTTTCACCGTAATTTTATACGACACATATTCACCGGTTTTAACCTGACCTTGTGTAAGCAATTCTTTCGTAATATCCAGATCTGCAGACTGGTCAATTACGGCAATAGCTGTGGGTGCCACACTAAATCCGTTTGGCCCTTTCATTACCGCAACGTTGGTAATGTTTGGATAAGCAGAAACATCTGCAGCAACTCTGGCATCGAACGTAAGAACAGTGCTTGAGTTGGGTTGCATGTTTAATGTCCAGGTCAGGGTATTTCCTGTAACGGTTCCATAACCAGTTACTGTTCCGGGAATATAGGTCAATCCGGAAGGCAATTCATCGGTTACAACCACGCCACGCATAGCTGTTCCGCCTGTGTTTTTTACGGTTAAGGCATATGTCAGAATTTCATTTGCCTGTGCTTTTCCATCACTATTTCCTTTCGCATCTGTAAATGATTTGCTTCCTTCCAGTTTGCCTTCTGTAGGAATATTTACCGATGGATAAATTGGCATAGTAGCATTTGCAGGATCAACCACGGTAGCCACATTACTGACTTGTAAAGCGCCTGATGGCAACACTGCGTCAACCTTAACTTTAAACGTAAGCGCCAGTTCTCCATGTGCCGGAATGGTCAGGTTTTTCCAGTTTAGAGTCGTTCCTGTCCATTCTGCATTTTGATTTGCTGTTCCAGTAACATAACTGGTATTTGCAGGAACTGGATCTGAAACATTTACGCCGGTTCTACTTACCGAGCCAATATTTTTGACGGTAATGGTATAAGTTAATTCTTCGCCAGTTTCTGCAAATCCATTTGCACTTGCATCGGTTACAGTTTTAGAGCTCACCAGTTTACTCAATTCCAACACCGTTGGATCATCATTATCTTCGGCTGTTCCAGAAACATCGGAAACCTTTGTGCCCGATGGCGCTGTTGCCGTAATTGTTGCCGTATTGCGCACAGAACCCGCGTCTTTTTCTGTTTGAGTCAGATTATAAACTGCAGTTGCAGTTGCGGTTGCGCCCGGTGCAATTGTAGCAGTGTTGAAGCTTATCACCGAAGGGATTTTAACATCGCTCAGGTTTAGGGCAGAAAGCGTAACATTACCTGTATTTTTTGCGCTAAACATGTAGGTAACTGAATTTCCATCGGCACTTAATACACCTGTTTTAACTAATGTTAAACCCGGTGCCTCCGCAATATCAAACTCGGTAGCATCATCTACAGCGAGCGTGAATGGATTGTCAGAGACTTTAGATATTGAATTTATACCTCCGTAATGTGCGGTCAGACTGGCTTGGTTAATGAACTTGCCAAAGTCTATTTCTATTTGTTTTAGTGTATGCTGTGCAGTGATATTTACACTTTGTAAAGGTTCAAGTCTGGCAATTAGCGATGGTAAGATACTGCCTGCATCTGCACCCGGATCTGAAATCACGATGTCTGTAAGGGTTACGTTTCCGGTATTGGTTACTTTAAGCGTATACTTAATTACATTTACTACACCTTGTGGATTGGTTACCTGTTTTGTAAACGTTAAAGATGGATTTGCAACAATTGCGGTAATGGTTGGATCGCCAATTTCGGCAGTTGCCGGATTATCAGACACCTTAGTCAACGTAGATGTTTTAGGGTCTTGTGCTGAAGCTGTTGCCTGGTTGATTACCAATCCTTCATTTGCATCCTCTTGAGTTACCGTGTGCTTTGCCGTGACTTTAACCGACTTACCCGGTGCCACTGCAGCAATTGCAGCAGGCAATATACTACCTGCATCGGCATTGCCATCTGTTACGCCGATGTTAGACAAAGTCACGTTTCCGGTGTTCGTAAAAATCAATTCGTACTCAATAACATCTCCAGCTTTGGTTACTGTATTTACTGATTTCTTAGTAAATGTATAAGCCGGATTTTGAGTAAGCGTTGTTACTGTTGCATCGTTTGGTGTGCTGGTAAGCGGATTATCAGACAACTGATTAATCACAACTCCTTTCGCATCTTTCGCGACAATACTGGCCTGGTTGCTGAAATTGCCAAGATCCAAATCGCTCTGCGTTAACGTATGAGCGGCCTTTACTTCTATACTTTTCCCTGGTGTAAGGATTGCAATACGGGCCGGAGATATGCTTCCTGCATCTGCACCAGCATCCGAAATTTCTAAATCGCTCAAGGTTAAAGTTCCGGTATTGGTAACCGTGATGCGATAAGTTATGGTTTCGCCGGCTTTTGTTCCTTTGGTGAGAACTGATTTTGTAAAGGTTAAAGATGATTTACCGGCAACCGAAATTACCGTTGGAAGATCATTCCCTGGAGCTGTACCGGAGATATCGTTCACCGTATTTCCAACAGGAGTTTTTGCGGTTATCGACGCCGAATTTGTTACTGAACCTGCATCTTTTTCACTTTGTGAAATGACATAACTTTGGTTGAACGTGAAGGTTGAACCAACGCCCAGGTTTAAATCAAAGGTTTTGTTTAATGCCAATTTAGCATCTGTTAAAACAATTTGGTTTAATGGAACATCGCCATTGTTGCGTACGATAAACGTGTATTGAATGCTATTTCCATCTGCACTTAAAGTTGCGGTTTTAACTAAATCTATGTTGCCTTTAAGTATGGATGTGCTTACGCCAGATTGATCATTTGCCGATTGAGGATCTTCTGTTCCGGATCCAGGGCGAATAGAAACCTGGTTGGTAATGCTTGTTCCATTGTAAGAAGCAGAAATTTTACCATTGATGGAAAGACTAAGCTCCTCGCCATTTTTGAAATCTGCTGTTGGTGTAAAGGTTGCTGCAGATGCATCATACGTTCCTCCGATAGCTGAATAGGTAATATTTTCTAATCCTGTAGGAAGATTTTCTACCAATACAATTGCTTTACCAGCAAGTACGGTTGCAGGCCCGTTATTCTTAATTTTGATGGTATAACCGATATTTCCGTTTGGCTCTACGCTGGTTACACTTGAAGATTTCGTTACACTTAAATCAACTTTCCAGTTTGGTACCGTTACCGTTACTGTTGCTGTAGAAGATTTTGAAGGATCTAACTGATCCGTGATTTTATACTCTAACACGTACACGCCCGGAAGTGTGCCTGGCATTACTTTTACTTCGCCAGTGGCGATATCAATTGAAAGGTTATTATTTGAAGTAGACAACTGTTCGATTTTTACGGTGTTGATCGTCGCCGGAGAACCGCCGTTGTACGTATCATTTGCAAGCGCATTCACAACTGCGACACCACCGCTAAAACCATCAACAACGCCTTTATCTTCCACTGCTAAGATTGCGTCTGAACTTACGTTTACTTTGATTGTTGCAGTTGAGGTTTTGCTTGCATCCAGTTTATCGGTAATTGTATAGGTAAGCGTGTATTCTTTCGCTGGTGTGTTCGGTTTTACCGTTACTTTTCCGGTTGTTTCATCCAAAACCACGTTTCCGTTGCTGTCGTTGGTGCCGGCAGTAATGGTAACATTCGTTAAATCGGCTTGCGTTCCACCGTTGAAAGTGTCATTGACTAATACGTTTTCAACTGCGGTTCCGCCCTTGATTGTATTTGCAGAACCTGAATCGTCTTTGGCTAAAATAGCGTCTGATCCAACGGTAACTTTGATTGTTGCAGTTGAGGTTTTGCTCGGATCCAGTTTATCGGTAATTGTATAAGTTAACGTGTATTCTTTCGCTGGTGTGTTCGGTTTTACCGTTACTTTTCCGGTTGTCTCATCCAAAATCACGTTTCCGTTGCTGTCGTTTGTGCCAGCAGTAATGGTAACATTGGTTAAATCGGCTTGCGTGCCGCCGTTGAAAGTGTCATTGATTAATACGTTTTCAACCGCTGTTCCGCCTTTAATTGTATTTGCAGAACCTGAATCGTCTTTGGCTAAGATTGCATCAGAAGTTACATTTACTTTGATCGTTGCTGTTGAGGTTTTGCTCGGATCCAGTTTATCGGTAATGGTGTAAGTCAACGTGTATTCTTTCGCTGGTGTGTTCGGTTTTACCGTTACTTTTCCGGTTGTCTCATCCAAAATCACGTTTCCGTTGCTGTCGTTTGTGCCAGCAGTAATGGTAACATTGGTTAAATCGGCTTGCG